>OCPR01000008.1_pt1 | contig 414116 bp, 344 predicted proteins | sample 1538611 | NCBI WGS metagenome assembly OCPR01 (sample SAMN04571711, study PRJEB22368) | human gut metagenome | biome: human gut; material: stool | host: Homo sapiens | place: Luxembourg | collected 2012-09-28
ACGTTTCAGGTGCGTGTGTCGAGAGGCATGCAGGTTCGAGTCCTGTTCTGGGCACTTTACTCCTCAAAAAAGGAGAGTCATCCCATGCGGAAATAGCTCAGTTGGTAGAGCATAACCTTGCCAAGGTTAGGGTCGCGAGTTCGAGTCTCGTTTTCCGCTCTTTTCAGATAAAAAAATCCCGCAAGCATTGTTCGGTGCTTGCGGGATTTTTTTGTTGTATGGAAGTTGTTGTTACAGTTTCTGTAATGAGAATCCGAGCATCATTCCGTCGTAGCTGTTGGCCAGCGAGCCGATACTCTTCAGAGTGGAGTTGCTGCTTTTGCTGGAGAGGAAGGTTATCAGTTTCAGTAGCTTGTCCGATTCGAACAGCAGGTCCATAGTTGTGGAGGTAGCGTTGACCTTGGCATTCATACCTATCAGCTTGGCGAATTTCAAGTTGACCTTTTGGGTGGATGCATCGTAGGAGTAGCTTCCCTTCATGCTCTTTTGCCCTACTTTGGCGCTGAATGTGCTGTCGGCGTTGAATGTGAATGACATTTGCCCGGCTTTGATGCCTACTTTGGCAAGCTGTTCGTCCAGTTTCTTTTCTGCGGCTGTGGCGGCAACGGCACCGCCGGCTTTCTGCAGCAGGTTGTCCGATTCGAATTCAATGGCGGAGCCGGTATACGACCAAGTGCCGGTCATATCCGCTGTTGACTTGCCGGTCACGGCATTTACCGCCTTCTCTATATTTTCTTTGTTGAACAAATCCTTGATGGATTGTGCATGACTATTGCTGGTCAGCAGTAGTGCGGCAACAAACAGTTGCCAAAAAACTAATCTTTTCATTTTACTTATTTCTATTGTTTGCTATTCAGGCTTTTGTTGATACTTTCGATATAGTCCAGCAGTTCTTTCCGTCCCATGCGGTTTTCAGAAGAGGTGATGAAGTAGGGGGGCAGCTCTTCCCATTGTTCCTTCAACTGTTCCAGGTATTCGTTGATGTGGGTGTTCAGTCTGCCGCCTTTCAGTTTGTCGGCCTTTGTGAAGACGATGGCAAAGGGTACACCGTTCTCGCCCAGCCATTCCGTAAACTCGAGGTCGATGGCTTGGGGAGCCAGCCGGCTATCTATAAGAACAAACAGACAAGTCATCTGTTCGCGTTGCAGTATATAACTTTCTATAATACGTTTGATTTGTTCCTGCCCTTTCTGTCCCCGTTTGGCGTAGCCGTATCCCGGAAGGTCTACAATGTACCAGCTCTTGTTGATGAGGAAATGGTTGATGAGCATGGTCTTTCCCGGTGTGGCAGAGGTCATGGCGAGCCCTTTTCTCCCGGTCAGCATATTGATGAGACTGGATTTTCCTACGTTGGAGCGTCCGATGAAAGCATATTCGGGAAATGTACCGGTGGGGCATTTCCGCACGTCTGTGTTACTGATGACGAATTCAGCGTTTGTAATATCCATTTTATTGCCTTTTTGGGGTTTTACGTGTGGCAAAGGTAGCACTAATTTCATAAGTTTGCACTATCTTTGCCCAGAAAGCGAAGATAGGCTGCACCTCAGCATAAAAAATGAACGAGTTCATTTTATTCTGCATTCGGTTTGCACTATCTTTGTGGCCAATAGGAGAATTTTAAGTATGAATGGACAGTTTCCCTCTACATTATTGGAGAAGGCGGTAAATGAGTTTGCCAAGTTGCCCGGAGTGGGACGCAAGACGGCTATGAGGCTGGTTCTTCACCTGCTCCGCCAGGATACGGCAGTGGTGGAAGCGTTCGGCAATGCCATCGTGACGCTGAAGCATGAAGTGAAATATTGCAAGGTATGCCATAATATATCAGATACGGAGACGTGCCGTATCTGTTCCAGTCCGCAACGGGACGCCTCTGTGGTTTGTGTGGTAGAGAACATCCGCGATGTGATGGCTGTGGAAGCCACACAACAGTTCCGTGGTTTGTATCACGTGCTGGGAGGCGTCATCTCGCCGATGGATGGCATTGGCCCCGGAGACTTGCAGATAGAAAGCCTTGTGCGGCGGGTAGCCGCCGGCGGCATCAATGAAGTGATTCTTGCGCTGAGCACGACGATGGAGGGAGATACCACCAACTTTTATATCTACCGCAAGCTGGAAAAACTGGGCGTGAAGCTCTCCGTCATAGCCCGTGGCATTTCCATCGGTGACGAATTGGAGTATACGGATGAAGTGACTCTGGGACGCAGTATTGTGAACCGCACTCCATTTTCCGGAACTGCCTGATTGTTTGGGGCCATTATCAATTATTCATTATCCACTATCAATTTACTAAATGGAAGAACAAATAAAGAAGACCGCAGCGCGTGTCCGAACAACTTTTGCCTATTTCTGGATGCTTCCCATCCTGCTCGTCCTGCTTGGAGAAACCGGAGGCGAATGGGTAGGTATGTATGCCGGAGATGTACGTGCCACCTATATGGCCGAGACGATAACCATTCTGCTGGCTGCCTCTTGCGTGCCCGTATCCCTGAAACTCTTTTCATGGGTATTGATCAGGAAAATAGATGTAGTGACGCTTCCCGAAGCCCTCCGCCTCTATGCGTTGTGGAGTGGCGTGCGGCTGGCATTGCTTGCCATACCGGTGCTTGCAGGCTTTTTCACCTATTATATAGTGTTGAGCAGTACGGGTGTACTGTGCGCACTGATAGGACTGACGGCTTCTCTGTTCTGCCTGCCGGGTGAGGGACGCCTGCGTAAAGAACTGCATATCAATAAAGAAGAAATGTAACCGACTGGAAAATATGAATAAATCCTATTTCTGCAATGAAAGGGTGCGTCTCCGTGCTATGGAGCCGGAAGACCTGGAAGTGATGTATGCCATGGAGAATGATTCCCAGACTTGGGATGTGACGAACTTCACCGTGCCCTATTCCAGATTTGTCTTGAAACAATATATTGAGAATTCCGAATGCGATATGTTTGCCGACCGCCAGCTGCGTATGATGATTATACGTGTAGAGGATGATGCGGTGATAGGCACTATCGATATTACAGAGTTTTCTCCCATGCATGCCCGGGGAGAGGTGGGTATTGCCATACGGAAGGAGTATCAGGGCAATGGTTATGCCAAGGAAGCGCTGCGTTTGCTGTGCGACTATGTTTTCAGTTTCTTGTATCTGAAACAGTTGATAGTCCATATCTCGGTGGATAATGAGGCAAGTATCCGCCTTTTTGAATCCTGCGGTTTTGTGCGTTGTGGGCTTTTGAGGGAGTGGTGGCGCGTAGGAGGGTGCTATAAGGATGTCGTACTGTTGCAACTTCTCCGCAGCACTAATTGAACGTTGGAATCTGGGGGAAGCGCGACCATATTTCATATTTTGCTCCCAGCTTGCACAATGCCTTCTTCCAGAGTGTGCCGCTGGCCGCCTCGTCCATTAGCGAACTGATGTTTTCTTTGCCTACCAGCCAGGTGTTTTCTTCAATTTCCCGGCCCAGCTGTTCGTACTCCCAGCCGGAGTACCCCAAAAAAAATCTGATTCTGCCTTTAACGGGATTTCCCTGCATGATGTAGTCTTTAATGGCTTCAAAATCACCGTTCAGGTAGAAGCCTTTGCCGATGGGCAATGCTCTGGTAATGCCCTTGAGCGTGTGTAGATAGAACAACGTATCTGTGCTGAGCGGTCCTCCTTTATAGATAGGTATGTTTTCCGGGCAGTCGAAGTCTTTCAGCACATCATTCAAGAATAGGGGGAGCGGTTTGTTCAGAACCAGTCCCATTGTGCCGTCATGTGTATGGTCCACCAGTAGAATGACGGATCGCCCAAACATATGGTCACACAAAAAGGGTTCGGAAATCAAGACCTTTCCCCGGGTAGGAACCACATGGTTTGTTTCTATCTTGAATAGATCTATATTGCTATACATGCCCCTAATATACATAATATTCCACAATAAACAAAAGTTCTTCGCTGTTTTTCATTTTAAAAGTTTCTTTTCTCAGATTTTATGGCTTTTTTTATTCGGAGAAAATACTTAAGTTTGCAAGTAATTGGCAATTTAATGCAATGAAATATACTACATTATATACGTTAATTTTAGGGCTGTTTTCTATAGGATGGACGGATTGCCCGGAGGATTTTATGGAGCGTATGCAGCGTCCGGGACATTCTGAAATACAGCTTTCTAAAGTGACGATAAGTGGCCGTGTGCTGGATGAAAGCGGGTTTCCGCTGGCCGGTGCCACTATTCAAGAGAAAGAAACTGCCAATGGTGCGATAGCGGATTCGGAAGGAAAATTCACTCTGGTGGTTGCCGATAATGCAGTGCTTCGTGTTTCGTTTATCGGCTACATTTCCCAGGATATTGAGGTGGAAGGACGTTCGACCTTTCATATCACGCTAAGAGAAGATATGATAGAGCTGGATAACGTTATTGTTACCGCTTTGGGTATCGAAAAGAAAGAAAATTCTCTTTCTTACGCCACAGATTTAATAAAAAACGAGGAGTTGACGCGAGTAAAAATGCCCAACTTAATTACTTCGTTGACCGGCAAGTCGGCAGGTGTGCGTGTTAATCAGGTTTCTTCCGGTCTGGGAGCCTCAGCCAAAGTCAGTATCCGTGGAATCCGCTCGGTGGCGAGTGACAACCAACCGCTGTATGTGATAGACGGTGTTCCCATTCTGAACTCCACTTCCGAGCAAGCATACTCTGCCATAGGTGGAACGGCCAATGCCGGCAACCGTGACGGAGGAGATGGCATTTCCAATCTGAATCCTGAGGATATAGAGAGTATCAGTATCCTGAAAGGAGCTCCAGCGGCAGCTTTGTATGGTAGTCAGGCCGCCAATGGGGTGATACTGATTACTACAAAGAAGGGGCAGTCGCACGGGCAGCGCAGTGTTTCTTTCTCGACGAGCCTAATGTTCGACAATGCTTTTGCGCTACCCAAGATGCAGAACCGCTATGGAGTAAGTGACGGTGTGGACAGTTGGGGAGAACGGGCAAACCTTCCCGAATACGATAATCTGAGAGACTTCTTCTCTACTGGTGTCACCTCCATAACTTCCATCTCCTTGAGTCACGGCAATGAGAAGTTGCAGAACTATTTCTCCTATGCTAATACTACGGGGCATGGCATCATTGGGAAACATAACCTTTCGAAGCACAACCTCACTTTCAGAGAGACTTCCGTTCTATTGAATTCCCGTCTGAAGTTAGATGGCAGTATGAACCTGATGCGCCAGGTGGTGAAGAACAAGCCTACCGTGGGTGGTTTCTACATGAATCCTTTGGTGGGGCTCTACCGTTTTCCACGGGGTGAGGATATTGCTTATTATAAGGAGAACTTCGAGGTTTATGATGAGGGTAGAAACTTGAACATACAGAATTGGCATACCTCCTACGAGGATTTTGAGCAGAATCCCTACTGGATTACCAATCGCATATTGAGCAAGGAGAACCGCATGCATGTCATAGTCTCCTTATCCGCCAATCTGAAGATAAACGATTGGTTAAGCCTGCAGGCCCGTGGCAATGTAGACTATATTAACGACAAGGTGCGCCAGCAGTTCTATGCCTCTACCGCTCCGGCGTTGGCGGGAGCCAATGGGCGTTATATCGAGATGGACTATCAGGAAACCCAATATTACGGAGACGCCATACTGATGATGAAAAAGCAGTGGGATGCATTCTCTCTCAACGCGGCGCTCGGTGTCAGTATCAATGACAAGACTGTGAACTCCACCCGCTATGACTCTAAAACAGCTTCGCTGAAATATGCCAATGTGTTCAATCTGGCCAATATCATCATGAATGGTTCTGCCGGGCTGGACCAGAAGATTGATGCGCGGCGCCAATTGCAGTCCTTGTTTGCGACGGCACAACTGGGCTACAACGAGTTTGTCTATCTTGATTTGTCGGCCCGTAATGACTGGTCTTCCACGCTGGCTTATACATCTCATGAGAAAAGCGGGTTCTTCTATCCCTCCGTGGGATTTTCGCTGATATTCAATAAGCTGATGACTTTACCCCAATGGGTGTCACTGGCAAAGATAAGGGGGGCATACAGCATGGTGGGCAATGATATTCCCATGTTCATCACAAATCCTTCCTCGCATATCACGGCGGGCGGAGAGTTCCTGGCAAGTGATGCCGCGCCGTTCAAGGATATGGAACCGGAGATGACGCACTCCTTTGAGGCGGGTATAGAAGCGCGTTTTTTAAAGAACCGCATTGGTTTGAATGCCACTTTCTATAAGACGAATACCCGGAACCAGTTCTTCAAGCTTCCTACTCTGTCGGGCGATAAATATGCCTACCGTTATGTCAATGCGGGTGATATACAGAATGTGGGGTGGGAGATTTCATTGGATGCCGTTCCTTTGCTGACAAACCATTTCAAGTGGAAAACAGAGGTGAACTTCTCCACCAACCGCAACAAGATAATTTCACTGCACGAAGCGCTGAAGGAGTTTCTTTACGGTCCTACCAGCTTCTCGTCCAGTTATGCCATGAAATTGGTGAAAGGGGGCTCTATCGGTGACATCTACGGAAAAGCTTTTGTACGTGACGATGCGGGCAATATCGTTTACGGCACGGAAGGAGACAATACCGGCATGCCTTTGGTGGAAGGTGATGGCAATACGGTGAAAGTGGGCAATGCCAATCCAAAACTGATGCTGGGCTGGAATCATATGCTGTCTTACAAGAATTTTTCTTTCTATTTTCTGGTGGATTGTCGCTTTGGAGGCGATATTTTGTCCCAGACGCAGGCGGATATGGATATGTATGGCGTTTCTGAAGTCACGGCCCGGGCCAGAGACAAAGGTTATGTAATGCTTGAAGGTAACCGGATAGATAATGTGAAAGGATTTTATAAGAATGTTGTAGGCGGACGGGCCGGGGTGACGGAATATTATATGTATGATGCCACGAACATCAGGCTGCGTGAGCTGTCCGTGGGCTACCAACTGCCTGCTGCCTGGATGGAAAAGACCAAAGTCCTCAAGCGGGCACAACTGTCCTTTTCGGGACGCAACTTGTTCTTCTTCTACAAAAAGGCGCCTTTCGACCCTGACCTGGTACTCTCTACGGGCAACGATAACCAGGGAATTGAAGTCTACGGTATGCCTACCACGCGTAGTTGGGGATTTTCTTTGAAGTGTGAATTTTAAGAGGGGGAGGGAGACTTGATATGAAGAGGATTATAGTACTGATTGGCATGGTTTTCGTGTTTCTGGCTTGTACGGGAGACTTTAAGGAAATCAATACGGACAAGTCCGGCGTGACGGACGAGGACTTGCAGGCCGACTATAACGAACATGGCATCCGTCTTGGAATCATCCAGCAAGGCATCTATTTCAATTACGACTACGGAAAGGGGAAGAACTGGCCTTTTCAGTTGACCCAGAATTTGAATGCCGATATGTTCAGCGGTTACATGCACGATGCCAAGCCTCTGAATGGAGGTTCGCACAATTCGGACTACAACTTGCAGGATGGATGGAACAGCGCCATGTGGGGACATACCTATGAGTATGTTTTCCCGCAGATATATCAGTCGGAGAATGCCACACGTGATCGCATGCCTGCCTTTTTCGGCATTACCAAGATACTGAAGGTGGAAGTGATGCACCGTGTCACGGACTATTACGGCCCTATTGTGTATAGTCATTTTGCCGATCTCGAAGCCCGTTATATGCCCGACACGCAGAAAGAGGTCTATAATGCATTTTTCTGTGAACTCGATACGGCTGTAGCTGTACTTTCCGATTATATTGTCGAGCATCCGGGAGCTTCGGAGTTTGCGCGTTTCGATATGTTGTTGGACGGTGATTATGACTCTTGGATAAAGTTTGCCAACTCGTTGAGGATGCGGCTTGCCATGCGCATTGCGGTAGCCAGTCCGGAGAAGGCAAAAACGGAATTCCGTAAAGCGATGGATAATGAATACGGAGTCATTCGGGAGGCGGACGAGTCGGTGGCGGTTTCCACGGCGAGTGGATATACCAATCCGTTGGGCGAGATAAACCTTGTTTGGAATGAAGCTTATATGGGAGCGCCGATGGAGTCCATACTGAACGGATATGAAGATCCCCGTCGTGAAATCTATTTTGCCACTTGCCAGGATGAACAGTTTGCAGGCGAGTATCGCGGCATTCGTCAGGGTACATGCTTTGCACATAACTATTATAATACACTCTCAAAATTGAAAGTTACCCAGCAGACTGATGCAGTGTTGATGCCGGCAGCAGAAGTCTGGTTCCTGCGTGCCGAGGCTGCCCTACGGGGATGGACCGATGAGTCGGTGAAAACCTGCTATGAAGAAGGGGTAATGGCTTCTTTCCGTCAGTATGGCATCTTGCAGTCCGATGCTTATCTGGAGAGCGACTTGTTGCCTGCCGATTTTGTGGATACCTACGATATGGAGAATGATATTACCGCCCGTTGTCAGGTTTCGCCACGCTGGCTGGAGTCAGCGGATAGGGATACGAAACTGGAGAAGATTATTACCCAAAAATGGATTGCCATGTTTCCCGAAGGGTGTGAAGCTTGGGCGGAACAGCGCCGGACGGGGTATCCCCGGCTATTCCCCGTGCGCTTTAATCACAGTAAAGACGGGTGTATAGATACTGAGACAATGATTCGCCGTCTGAACTTTCCCGGCGGACTGAAGACGGAGAATGCCGAGCAGTATGCCGCTTTGGTAGAGGCACTGGGTGGAGATGACAATGCCGGTACCCGATTGTGGTGGGATACCGGCATCAACTGGTAGAGATACCTTATTATATAGGGATATTTTTTATTGGATGGGGTGATTCTCGGCAAAAATTGCCATACGTTCGTCCAACTGGTCGTACTGATGGTCTTGGATAAAGGAAGTGCAGGCACGTAATCCTTCCTGATGGCTTCCGGTGGTCACCAGTGAAATGGCGCTTACACCGTAGTACATTAGTTCCCGCGCAAGTTCTCCGCTACTCATGCCCGGGTAACCGATGGTGAAATAGAAACCGTCGGCAACGGGATCACCCAAATCATTGTCGTATACCAAGTGGAAACCGTGGCGCAAGAAGATTTCTTTCAGGCGGCGGGCACGTTCACCGTATACTTTCACTTCATCAAGAAAGTTGTATTGATCTTCATTAGCTGCTTTAAGCATGGCGGCAAGAGCATACTGAGCAGAGTGGCTGGTGCCGGAGGAGAGTGCATAGAGTACGCGGTGGATGAATACTGTGCCGAAGGTGCCGCCGCCGTAGCGTTGTGTCAGCCCGGGATAGGCCCGGTGATACAGTTTGTCCGAAATGCAGCTGACACCGATACGTTGACCGGCATAGCTGAAAGCTTTGGAACCGGAAATGAGCAGCACGTAATAGTCCGTATAGTGTGCCACAGAAGGTTGGTAAGGCGCTTGGAACGGTTTGCTCAAGTCTTGGCGGAAGTCCATGGCAAAGTAGGCGAGGTCTTCCAACACAATGACGTCATATTGGGTTGCCAGTTCGCCGATGATGCGCAACTCTTCTTCTTTCAGGCAAATCCAGCTGGGGTTGTTGGGATTGGAATAGACGATGGCAGAGATATTGCCTTTGCTGAGGTAACTTTCCAGCTTCGCTTTCAACTTGTCGCCACGGTAGTCATATACGTCAAAGGTTTCATATTTCTGTCCCATCACGACCAGCTGCTGCTTCTGTACCGGGAAACCGGGATCGATGAAGAGAATGGTATCCTTTTTCTCATCGCACTGGCTACATGTGAGGAATGAAGCGAAAGTTCCTTGCATGGAGCCGGTAACTGGTACACAACCTTCGGGGGCTACATCTACATTGATAAAGGCTTTGATAAAACGTGATGCTTCCTCTTTCAAGGCGGGAAGTCCGTTAATGTCCGGGTAGAGGCTGGCAATACCATTCTGCAATGCCTCCACCTCGGCCTTTACGCCGACGGCTGAGGGGGGGAGTCCGGGTACACCCATTTCCATTTTTATGAATTCCACACCCGATGCCGCTTCGGCATTGGCTGCAATGGCTTTTACTTCACGGATGGTTGCTTTGGCAAAGTCTGTGATATGAAAATCTGCGATAGTTTCATCTATCAACTTACGTTCAATAGGAGTATTTCTCATGATTTCAATATTAATTTAGTTTTGCAAAGGTAACATAAATCTCTTATAATCAAGCTATGTTAAAAAAAAGATGATTTTTTTTCTTTCAAGCTATTGCAGATATAAGAATTTTGTCTACCTTTGCAACCGCAATCGAGAGAGATAGCAACGAAAGAATGAAATAATGGTGCGTTAGTTCAGTTGGTTAGAATACATGCCTGTCACGCATGGGGTCACGGGTTCGAGTCCCGTACGCACCGCGAAAGCAAATAGCAAATTAAAGCAAAGCTCTGAAATTCAAGGATTTCAGAGCTTTTTTTGTTTTCTGTATCGGCAAGAATAACGATTAAAAACAAATCATGCGTGGGATTATTCGTGGGATTTCTGCCAGTCTTACTATACTCATCTGATGAACTTGAACTTTCTTGCGGTATAATCGGGAATTCGGGTACAAATATCCGTAAATCATATACACCTTCGCTTGTGCTATCGCGGTACCTTTGTCATCAGAAGTTTAGCAAGAAAAATAGAGTAATATAACGTATGACAAAAACAATTTTAGGAGTTCTGTCACTGCTTGTCATAATGTCGTGCAGTATTCCCGTAAAGGAGAACACCGTTCAACCCAATATAATGGAAACGAACAAGAAAAATCTCGGAAATCTGTTGGCGCTCTATCCCAAGCCGATGACGGTTGTCGGGGCAGAGGTTGAAGGGAAAGTAAACTGGCTAGTGGTAGGGCATACGGGTGTTATTGGACATGACCGGATACTCATCAGCATGAGTAAAAGCCATTACACTAATCAAGGGATAAAGGACTCAAAACGACTTTCCGTCAATCTAGTGAGTCGTGAAATATTGCCGAAAGCTGACTATGTGGGAAGTGTAAGCGGTGCGACGGTCGATAAGTCGGAGGTGTTTGCCTACCATATTGGCGAAAACGGTACCCCCGTTATAGACGCATCACCCCTCACCATGGAGTGTGAGGTGGTAGACATCTATGAAACTGAAGGTTTCGACAATTTCATTTGTGCGATAGTCAATACATACGCTGCTCCTGAAGTGCTTGATAATAACGGGAAACTTGACTATACGAAGCTGAAACCCGTATTGTTTGAATTTCCGACCTATTCCTACCTTGCCACGGGAGAGATTATCGGCAAATGCCTGAATCTGGATAAGCGGCCGGGTATGTGCGCCAAAGAGCCGATGAGTGCTGACGGTATCGTGCGGTTGTCGAAAATCGAGGTTTATCCGCAGTATCTCGACGAGTATATGAAATACGCAACCGAAGTAGGCGAAATCTCTCTGCGTACCGAATCGGGCGTGCTGACTATGTATGCGGTCGGCGAGAAGGAGAATCCCTGCAAGGTGACTATTCTCGAAACCTATGCGAGCCATGCGGCTTATGTAAAACATATTGCATCAGAACACTTTCAGAAATACAAGCAAGGAACGTTGCGCATGGTCAAATCATTGGTCTTGTCTGACCAGACGCCACTAAATCCGGCTAACAAGCTCAATAACTTCATGCAATAAATAGAACGACTATGAACAAGATTTTTTTAATTTCAGTATTCAGCATTTTAACACTCAATGTTATGGCACAAGAAAAGATAGTACAGACAGCAGGACGCACCCAGTTGGGTGAGTTTGCTCCTAAATTTGCGGAACTAAACGACGATGTCCTCTTTGGCGAGGTCTGGAGCCGCACCGACAAACTCGGTCTGCGTGACCGTAGTTTAGTAACCATTACCTCTCTTATCAGTCAGGGTATCACGGATAATTCGCTCGTGTTCCACCTTCAGTCGGCAAAGAAGAACGGTATTACCCGTACGGAGATTGCCGAAATCATCACCCATATCGGTTTTTATGCCGGTTGGCCCAAAGCGTGGGCAGCGTTTAATCTGGCCAAAGGTGTATGGGCAGAGGACACTGCCGGTGAAGATGCCAAAGCCGCATTCCAGCGTGAAATGATTTTCCCCATTGGGGAACCGAACGCTGCATATGCACAGTACTTCATAGGCAACAGTTATCTTGTTCCCGTTTCACGCGAGCAGGTTTCCATCTCTAACGTCACTTTCGAGCCTCGTTGTCGCAATAACTGGCACATACACCGCGCTACTAAAGGCGGTGGGCAGATGCTTATCGGTGTTGCCGGTCGTGGATGGTATCAAGAAGAAGGCAAGCAGGCAGTAGAGATTCTACCCGGTACGGTTATCCATATCCCTGCAAATGTGAAGCATTGGCACGGTGCCGCTTCTGATGGTTGGTTTGCCCATCTTGCTTTCGAAGTTCCCGGTGAGGATACTTCTAATGAGTGGCTGGAACCGGTGACGGATGAAGAATACGATAAACTTAAGTAATACCATCCAAACTCCTGTAATTTAAACGATTGCGGGAGTTTTTGCTTTATAGGACCATGATTTAGTAGCCGGAGGAAAAGCATAATCCGTAATTTGGGTATAGATACCGGGGATTTGTCTACACGGCATATGACGGATACTGCCTATTTTTGCATCATCATTAATAATCCTAAAGATAATTATAAAATCAACAGAAAGATGAATATGAAAAAATTACTATTAATTTCTATGATGCTGATGACCGTTCTGGCAATGGCAGCCTGCGAAGATTCAGGTGATGAACCGTTTACACCCGAACATCCTGAACTTTCCGGACCATCGGGTGGGGAAGATGAGAATGAATCCGAAGTTCCGGATGTATCTTCATTGCAGGTAAATATCATGGTTAGCAATCGTACCATTACTGCCACTATGGAGGACAATGCCGCCACACAGGATTTTCTTGCTCGTCTGCCATTGGAGGTTACGTTGAATGATTACAATAATACTACAGAAAAAATCTTCTATCCCTCTCCGGCTCTGGCAATTGAAGGTGTTACGCGTGGCTGTGCTCCTATTGCCGGTGATATAACCATCTATGCCCCATGGGGAAATGTGGCAATTTTTTGTAAGAATGGGTCTTATAGTGATACTTTGATTAAAATCGGTCGTGTTGATGGCAATGGCATTGAAATGTTGAGTGTGCCCGGAGATATACTTGTGAGATTTGAAAGAAGATAAGAATGGATTAATAAGGGCACTATGACTACGAACGAATTCAAGGAATATGTAAAGACGCGTCAAGCGCTTGATACGGAGGAGATACATCGCTTTATGGACAAAATGAGCAATGAAGCCAGACGCATCACTTTCCGGCTGAACACGGCATATCATACACCGGACGAGGTACGTGGGTTACTCTCCGAATTGTTCGGTTATCAAGTCCCGTCATCGTTCCGGGTATTCCCACCGTTCTATACCGATTTCGGGAAGAATATTACAGTGGGCGAAGGCGTATTTATTAATGCCTGCTGTCATTTTCAGGACCATGGTGGTGTGATAATCGGTGACGGATGCCAAATCGGGCATAATGTAGTCTTTGCAACGCTCAATCATGGTTTGCCTCCGGAAGAACGCCAAACTACCTATCCGGCACCGATTGTATTGGGTAGGAATGTCTGGGTAGGTTCTAATGCGACGATTCTTCCAGGAATGACAATCGGTGACAATGCTGTGGTGGGAGCTGGAGCGGTTGTGACGAAAGATGTGGAAGCGAATACAATAGTAGGCGGTGTCCCCGCGAAATTGATAAAGAGAATAGAGTAATAATTATAACATTGAAAACAAGATGAGAATAATATCAAATACAGCATTCGGTGGAGAAAGACCTTTGTTTGAATCACATGACTTACGTTTGGAGAATGTAATTATCCATGCCGGAGAATCAGCCATCAAGGAATGCAGCAACATCGAAGCTGTCAATTGTCGATTCGAAGGGAATTACCCCTTCTGGCATGTTCACGGGTTTGTAATCGACCGTTGTTTTTTCGATGTCGGCGGGCGTTCGGCACTGTGGTATTCCGACCATCTGAAAATGACCGATACGCGTATCGACGCACCCAAAATGTTCCGCGAGATGCACGACATCGAAATTGAGAATGTAGAGATGAACGATGCCGATGAAGTATTCTGGCGTTGCCAGAATCTGAACATCAGAAATCTGAAGTTGCATGGAGGAACTTATCCGTTCATGTTCAGTAGCGACATCCGCATAGACGGATTGGAGAGCGACAGCAAATACGTTTTCCAGTATGTGAAGAATGTAGAGTTGCGCAATGCCAAAGTCACTACAAAGGATGCTTTCTGGGAGGTGGAGAATGTGACAATCTACGATTCCGAACTCAATGGCGAATATCTCGGCTGGCATTCGCACAATCTCCGGTTGGTGAACTGCCATATAACCGGTGAGCAACCGCTCTGCTATGCCCACGACCTCGTATTGGAGAATTGTACCTTTGGTCCCGACTGCGACCGGGCTTTCGAATACAGTTCGGTGCAGGCAACCATCAAGGGGGCGATAGGTGGGGTGAAGAATCCACGGACAGGCAGTATCACTGCCGAAAGCTATGGGGAAATCATTCTCGATGAAAATATAAAGGCACCTGCCGACTGTGAGTTGAAGCTTTGGGACGAGAAAACTTGTTTCACCGACTGATGCCTTTGCAAATAGCCTGATGGGAATAAAAAAGGGAAAGACCGATTACTTGTTGTCGCTTATCCGCGAAGGGAAGAGTATGACGCTGGGGCAGCAGTTACGCCTGACTGCATACCTCAGTGTCCCTGCTATTATGGCGCAGGTGTCCTCCATCGCCATGCAGTATATCGATGCTTCGATGGTTGGTAGCCTGAGTGCGAATGCAGCGGCTTCCATCGGATTGGTTTCAACCACGACATGGCTGTTCTGGGGATTGTGTGCCGCCGCTGCAACGGGATTTTCTGTCCAAGTGGCACACCGGATTGGGGCCGGAGATTTTGCAGGAGCGAAAAAAATACTCCGCCAATCGGTTACGGCTACACTTGTTTTCAGTTCTTTGTTGGCGGTTGTCGGCATTTCTATCAGTGGTGTGCTTCCCGGCTGGCTGGGTGGTGATGAAATGATACGGAGCGATTCATCCTTCTATTTCCGGATATTTTCACTTTTCTTACCCGCCTTGCAGTTGAATTTCCTTGCGGGCGGCATGTTGCGGTGTAGTGGGAATATGCGTGTACCCAGTATGCTAAATGTACTGATGTGTTTTTGGGATGTCGTGTTCAACTTCTTCCTTATTTTCCCGACACGGCAGGTAGACTGGTGGGGATGGGAGTTCATCGTTCCCGGCGTAGGTTTAGGTGTGGAAGGTGCGGTATTGGGAACCGTGTTGGCCGAACTTATCACTGCCGGTGGGATGATGTGGTATCTTTGCCGTCGCTCGTCCATGTTGAGACTATCCGGGGGGCAGGGCAGTTTTCTTCCCCGGAAAGAGACGCTGCGCCAGGCTGTCCGCATCTCCCTGCCAATGGGATTCGAGCATATTGCCATTTGCGGAGCGCAGATTATGACGACGGTTATCGTCGCACCGCTCGGCATCGTCGCCATTGCCGCCAACTCATTTGCCATCATCGCTGAAAGCCTTTGTTATATGCCCGGCTACGGTATATCGGAGGCTGCCACGACGTTGGTAGGCCAGAGTCTTGGAGCAAACCGTATCCGGTTACTCAAGCGTTTTGCCAACATTACCGTTTGGTCAGGGATGCTGATTATGGGAGTCATGGGAGTGCTGATGTATGTGGCGGCCCCTCAGATCATCGGAGTGATGACGCCTGTGGAGGAAATCCGCATGTTGGGAATCGGGATTCTGCGGATAGAAGCTTTTGCGGAGCCGATGTTTGCGGCATCTATCGTCGCCTACGGTGTATTTGTGGGTGCGGGCAATACATTTGTTCCCAGTCTGATGAATTTTGGCAGTATCTGGGGTGTCCGGCTGACACTGGCAGCATGGCTTGCCCCTACGATGGGGCTACGGGGCGTATGGCTTGCCATGTGTATTGAGCTTTGTTTCCGGGGAGCGATTTTTCTTGTCAGGCTTTGGAGTGGTAACTGGATTTATAAGTTGCGAATAAAAAGATAAATTATGAAATACGATTTCGATACAATCATCCCGCGTCGCGGGACGAATTCTTATAAATGGGATACTCCCGAAGAGGAGAATGTACTGCCCATGTGGGTGGCAGATATGGATTTCCGTACAGCACCCGCTATTATCGATGCCTTACAAAAGCGGGTGGCGCACGGTATTTTCGGTTATACAAAAGTACCCGAAGCCTATTATGATGCGGTCGTCCGGTGGTTCGATGACCGGCATCGCTGGCAGGTTGATTCCCGGTGGATTATCTATACGAGTGGTGTCGTGCCGGCTCTGTCAGCCATTATCAAAGCCTTGGCCATGCCGGGTGATAAAGTCATCGTTCAGACTCCTGCCTATAATTGTTTCTACTCATCTATCCGTAATGACGGATGCGAGTTGTTTGCCAATAATCTCGTTTATCAGGATGGCCGCTACGTAATCGACTTTGCCGATCTTGAAAGGAAAGCTTCCGATCCGAAAGCAAAAATCCTGCTGCTGTGCAATCCTCACAATCCGGTCGGACGGGTCTGGACTCCGGAAGAACTGCAGCATATAGGTGATATTTGTTTACGGAATGAGGTGTTTGTCGTGGCGGATGAGATTCATTGTGAACTGACTTACGAAGGATATGACTACACACCCTTTGCCTCCTTGTCCGAACGCTTTTTGCAAAATTCCGTCACTTGCGTTTCGCCGAGTAAGGCGTTCAACCTTGCCGGGTTGCAAATCGCCAATATCATCGCAGCCGATGAAGAGGTGCGCCGCCGTATTGACAGAGCCATTAACATCAACGAGGTATGCGACGTCAATCCGTTCGGCGTAATCGCCACAATGGCAGCTTACAACGAAGGTGGGGAATGGCTCGATGCCTTGCGGAAATATCTGCGGGGGAATTACGAATACCTCTGCTGCTTTTTCAAGGAACGGTTACCACAATATCCCGTGCTGCCACTCGAAGGAACTTATTTGGTTTGGATAGACTGCCGTGCTTCCGGTATCAGCTCAGATGTTGTCGCCTTGCGTTTGCAAGAACAACAGCATCTGATGGTCAATTCCGGTACGATGTACGGTCCCGGTGGAGAGGGCTTTATCCGGCTGAATATCGCTTGTCCCCGGGCTCTGCTTGCTGATGGACTGGAACGGATGGCCCGTTTATTCTATCGTGAAGTCTTCTGATTTAAATCCGCTGTAATACCTACCGGAGAAGGCGGTGAACTTCAGGACACAATAATCGGGATCAGTCACTCCTTCGGGATAGTACATAGTGTCGCCTTCCTGCCATATCATTTCCTTACTGGTGCTGTCCGTCAGTATCTCCATCGTGCCGCGCAGCATTACGCCCTTGAAGAAGCGTGTGTTGCAGACGTAAAGGCATGCCCGGTTATTTTTGAGAAATTGCGAAACGCGCATCGACGAGGTGTTCGTTGATAGGTAAATGTGTTTGAGCCCTTCCCTTTTGCGGGTTTGCAACATGGCCTTGATGTTGGGAAAGCCTTCGGCATCCACCGAACCGACAAAGATGGTTTTTTCCTTGTCAATCATGTTTCCTACTGTTTTTTCTGCATCTCTCATTGTTTGTTTTTTTTATGGGTTATTGTTTCAAGGGCAAAGATAGCCGGTAAGTGGAACTTTTGTACAATAAAAAAGAAGGAGGATATGTCACTTTTCACGGTTTCTCCATTTTCCGGTAGGCGAGGGGAGTATACCCTATACATTGTCGGAAACTACGTACAAAGTAGGAGACGGTTGAGAAATGGAGTTCGGAGGCTATTTCTGAAATGGGGAGGTCGGTGTAGGTGAGCAGACGCTGGGCTTCGTCTGTAACCTTGTTGAGTATGTACTGCTTGGCGTTGATGTTTATGGCCGAAGAGAGGATTTCGTTCAGATAGTTGGGAGTGATGCATAGTTTATCGGCATAGAATTGTACAGAATGCTGCTCCCGGAAGTGCTCCCCAACCAATTCGAAGAATCGGCTGAGGTGGAAGCTGCTGATATCTTTATGTGGCTCCTTACCCGTCTCCGGAGGGATAGAGGTGCAGTAGGCACGGTTGAGTAGCATGAGGACTTCGTAAAGTAAGGCGCGTAATATGCCCGTATCGTGTGGGTGGAAAGAGTCGATTTCGACCTTTATGTCGTGCAGAAGTTGGAGTATTCGTGCATAGAGCCCGTTCGGCAGTTGGAGTTTGTCTACCATTTTTCCCATTCGGAAGAACGGGAGGTGCTGCACGAATAGTGGGTCTTTGAAGAAAGAGGTCAAAAAGGTATCCTCAAAAATTAGAGCATGACCGTTGCCGATACGGTCTGTGTCCCAACTGCGCACCTCACCTGGTTTGGAGAAGAATACATCACCGGGAGCTGCCAAGTGTGTCCGGTTACCGATAGTGAATTCTCCTTCTCCTTCTGTGATGAAGGTGATGTCATAGTAGGTCAGAATATGTACTTTTCCCTGGGTCAAGAATTTCCGGGTATACTGCAAATCAACGACATCTATCAGAAGTTCGCTTCCGTACTTAGTTTTGTAGAAATTGTATCGTGGGATGGCATTTTTCATGGCTTAACATTGTATGATGGCAGTAAAGTTAGAGAAAAAGCTGCTCCGTACAATAGCGAATAGGAAAATGTTGGGTAAAGACCGGGAGTTTTGTTTATCTTTGCACCCGCAATTATCAATCGCCTTGCAACGATTGTCTGGAATTATCATATTATGAAACAGAAACGAATACCATTGGTGGGCAGACAATACCTTGTGCCCTTCATTTTGATTACCTCTCTTTTCTTTTTGTGGGGATTTGCCCATGCCATTCTGAATGTACTGAACAAGCACTTTCAAGAGATACTGGATATCACGAAGACACATTCGGCCTTTATACAGATGACGATGTATATGGGATACTTCATTATGGCCATTCCTGCAGGATTTTTCATCAGTCGCTTCGGATACCGCCGGGGTGTGGTATTCGGTCTGTTGCTTTACGGCGTCGGTTCGCTGCTCTTTATCCCCGGGCAGCATTATCTGTCTTTTAATCTTTTCTTGTTTGCATTGTTCGTGATAGGCTGTGGACTGACGTTTCTTGAAACTGCCGCCAATCCTTATGCCACAGAATTGGGCGCAAAGGAAACTGCTGCCAGCCGGCTGAATTTCGCGCAATCCTTCAACGGTCTGGGATGTATCTGTGCACCAGTACTGGCTGGACTGCTGCTCTTCTCGAAGGATGGGCAGACGGGCTCGGGTAATGTCGCATTGCCCTATATCTGCATGGGGGTAATTGTGTTGCTGGTAGCGTTGGTCTTTTCAAGAATCAAGTTGCCCGAGATTGAACATAGTGTGGAGGTGGACGAAGCTGGTAATAAGGTCGGATTGTGGTCACACCGGCTTTTCATTTTCGGGCTGATAGCCTTGTTTGCCTATGAGGTCGGCGAGATTTCCATCAACAGCTTCTTCATCAACTACGTGGTGGAGCAGAATTGGATGAATGCCCGCGAAGCTTCCGTAGTGCTTTCTTTCGGTGGACTGGGATTATTTATGTTAGGACGTTTTGCCGGTAGCTGGATTATGGGACGTGTGCGTGCCGAGAAGATGTTGCTGGTTTGTGCTACGGGCACTGTGATGACTACCTTGTTGGTGTTGCTGGATGTAGGAATGGTGTCGCTTGCAGCTCTGTTGTGCGGATATGCATTTGAGGCTATTATGTTTCCCACGATTTTTGCACTTTCCTTGCGCGGGCTGGGCAACCATACCAAGAGGGCTTCCTCTTTCCTGATGATGTCTCCCGTGGGAGGCGTGGTAGGTCCGCTGTTGATGGGACTGGTGGCAGACCATACGACGATGGTGTGGGCGTTCATCGTACCGCTGGTTGCCTATTGCGTGGTGTGGGCATATGCCCGCAAGATGGTGTCCGTCTCTACCGCTTCTTCAATATAGAAGGAAGCCTGCGACTCCGGCAAGGATTATCAGTAAGATAGGGTGGAGGTTCCACTTCCACGTCACGCCGAAAGCGGCTGCAAAGATAAGTATGCTTTTGTAATCTATGAAATTTTCCTTGTTCATCAGCAATAGGGCAGCAGCAGCTATCAATGATACGGACATGGGCAGCAGTCCCGACATTGCCGCCTTGATGTATTTGTTGTCCTTGCATTTCACGAAGAAGTAAGAGATGAGCAATACCAGGATGAACGAGGGAAGACATACTGCAATGGTGGTCACGACAGCTCCCCACACGCTTTGAGTAACTGCATAGCCCACATAGGTGGCACTGTTGATGCCTATCGGACCAGGCGTCATCTGCGAGATGGCCACTACGTCCGTGAATTGTTGCAGGGTGAGCCAGTGATGGTGGTCCACCACCTCATATTGGATGAGGGACAACATGGCGTAACCGCCTCCGAAACCGAACATTCCGATTTTTAGATATACCAATATCAGCTGCCAATAAATCATATCTGTAATTTTCTCAGTTTATCTTTTAACCATAATGTATAGAGCATTCCTCCTGCAATTCCTGCAAGGACAATGTATACGGGGGATAGCCCGAATTGCCAGATGAGTATGGTGGCGATGGCTGGAAGCACCAGTTGCCAATACTTCAGCTTCAGTGCCCGTGCAGCCGAAATGCAGGGTATCACAATCAGTGCGACTACTGCCGGACGGATACCGTTAAAGATGCGTATCATCACCTGGTTGTCCTGAAAATGAGCGAAGAACATGGCTATCAGCATCATGATGACAAAAGAGGGGAGGATTGTGGCAAGTGCACACACCAGGCTACCTTTTACTTTATGCAGCTTGTAGCCGACGAATATGGATATATTGACAGCAAAAACACCGGGAAGTGACTGGGTCAACGCAAACATTTCCATGAAATCTTCTTTACTCATCCATCTCTTTTTTACGATTTCCCGTTCAATGAGAGGTATCATAGCGTATCCGCCACCGATAGTGAACATTCCTATCTTGGCAAAGGTCATAAAAAGCAGTAAATATTTCATTATTTCTCTTCGGGTGACTTTCTTTTGCAAAGAAACCCAAATTAATCAACATATACAAATTAGGGGGATAATATTTATTAATATTTTATATTACAGGGCTATATTCTTAAATCTATTTAAAAGGAGAATATTCCGTCGTAAATAAGCTTTATCTTTAACACGTAATTACAAATAATATAAATGTAGATATGATACAGATAGTGCAATTACATGGTACGGATAAAAAGCTGTACGAGCTTGTAGCCCCTTTGGTTATGAGCCCGGAAGTGCTGAAACAGAACTACAATTACCCTTTCCGGACATCGGAAGAGTACGAGTGGTTTGTTGCTCTGGATAATAAACATGTTGTAGGTTTTGTGCCGGTGGAGCACAAGAAGTATGAATGTGTCATCAACAACTATTATATTAAGGAAAGGAATGTTGACACGCTAAAATTGCTTCTGGAAAAGGTACTTGAGAAGCAGGGCGAGGAGAGTAGTCTGACGGCTGTTAGCTTTGTTGAAGATAGGGATGTCTTCAGCGAGCTGGGCTTTTTGGAAGACAAGGTATGGACCCGTTATGTGAAAATGAAGAAAAACAGATAATTATGGCTACACCCAAAAATGTGTATGAACTGGCGCAAGAACGTCTTGATGTGATTTTTAGGGAATTTGACACGATATGCGTCTCTTTTTCGGGAGGAAAAGATAGTGGAGTGTTGCTGAATTTGTGCATAGACTATATCCGCCGGAACCGGCTGAACCGTAAACTGTGTGTATTCCATATGGACTATGAGATACAGTACAGCATGACCATTGATTATGTGGACCGGGTATTGGAGGCGAATAAGGATATATTGGAGGTGTATCGTGTTTGTGTGCCTTTCCGTGTAACGACTTGTACGTCGATGTACCAGAGTTACTGGCGTCCGTGGCAGGAGGATTTGGAGGACATTTGGGTAAGGAAGATGCCGAAAGGCTGCCTCACTAAAGAGACGTTTCCTTTCTACACTCCCGAAATGTGGGATTATGAGTTCCAGATGCACTTTGCCAAATGGCTGCATGAGAAGAAGGATGGAGTGCGTGCCTGCTTTCTCATAGGCATCCGTACGCAAGAGAGTTTTAACCGCTGGCGCAGCATCCATCTGAACCGGAAGTATCAGATGTACCACAATTACCGCTGGACCTCGAAGATAGGCAATGACATTTTCAATGCTTATCCCATTTATGATTGGAAGACGACGGATATCTGGACGGCCAATGGCAAATTCGGCTTTGACTATAACCATTTGTATGACCTATATTATAAAGCCGGAGTCAATATCGAACGCCAGCGTGTGGCAAGCCCTTTTCTTTGTGAGGCACAAGAGAGCCTGAAGCTGTATCGTGTCATCGACCCGAATACTTGGGGAAGAATGATAGGGCGGGTCAACGGGGTGAACTTTACCGGTATTTACGGAGGGACGCGTGCTATGGGGTGGCAGACGGTCCGACTGCCCGAAGGGTATACGTGGAAAGGCTTTATGCAGTTCCTGCTTTCCACCTTGCCGGAAGAGACCCGGAGGAACTACTTGAAAAAGCTTACCGTCAGCATTGAATTCTGGCGTACAAAAGGGGGGTGTCTGGCTGACGAGACCATCCAGAAGCTGAGGGATGCAGGAGTGTCCATTGAAGTGATAAATACCACGAATTACAAGACAAACAAGAAGCCGGTGCGCATGGATTATCTGGATGATATTGACATCGCGGAATTCCGGGAAATTCCCACTTATAAGCGGATGTGCATATGCATCCTGAAGAATGACCATGCCTGCAAGTACATGGGTTTTGCCTTGAACAAGGAAGAGGCATACAAAAGAGACAAGATAATGGAACAATTCAAAAATATGATGTTATGAGCGTAGATAAAAGTCCGGTATATAACGTAAGGGCAATTCCAATAGAGAAAATACAAGCAAACGATTACAATCCGAATGTAGTGGCACCGCCCGAAATGAAGCTTCTGGAGCTTTCCATCTGGGAAGATGGTTTCACCATGCCTTGTGTCTGTTACTATGATGAGGAAGAGGATAACTACATCCTGGTGGACGGTTACCACCGTTATCAGGTGTTGAAGACATCCAAAAGAATTTATCAGCGCGAAAACGGGTTGCTTCCCGTGGTCGTGATTGACAAGGAACTTTCCAACCGTATGGCGTCCACTATCCGTCATAATCGTGCCCGTGGTACGCATAATATCGAGTTGATGTGCCATATTGTTGCGGAATTGGACAGAGCCGGTATGTCTGATGAATGGATAATGAAGAATATCGGAATGGATCGCGACGAAGTGTTGCGTTTAAAGCAAATTTCGGGTCTGGCAGACTTGTTTGCGAACAAGAACTTCAGCATTCCGGATAAGAAAGAAGAGTATGTGGCGGATAAATAAATGAATATTTCAGGGGTGGATTTTTTTATCTGCCTCTTTATATTCATTAACAAGTGAAATATTTCGTTGCAAACTTGCATAATTTAGTCAAATCGCCTACATTTGTCAGCATCAAAACAAACAGAATAGGTCCTATGTGCTTTAAGGCACTATAAAAAACATTACATGAAGAAAATTTTGGTTAGTGGCGGTGCTGGTTTTATAGGTTCTCATCTTTGTACCCGATTGATAAACGACGGGCATCAGGTGATTTGTCTGGATAATCTTTTCACCGGTTCGGAAGGAAATATCACTCATCTGAAGAGCAATCCCCGCTTTGAATTTGTACTGCATGATGTGGAAACCCCTTATGAGGCAGATGTGGACGAAATCTATAATCTGGCTTGTCCTGCTTCTCCCATCCACTACCAATATGATGCCATTAAAACCATCAAGACTTCTGTATTGGGCGCCATCAATATGCTGGGACTGGCCAAAAAGACGAATGCCAAGATATTGCAGGCTTCTACCAGCGAAGTGTACGGTGACCCCGTTATTCATCCCCAAGTGGAAAGTTATTGGGGAAATGTAAATCCAATTGGCCTCCGTTCTTGTTATGATGAAGGGAAGCGTTGTGCCGAGACATTGTTTATGGACTATCACCGCCAGAATGGAGTGCGGATCAAGATTATCCGTATATTCAATACGTACGGTCCTCGGATGTTGCCGAATGACGGACGGGTGGTTTCCAATTTCGTGGTTCAAGCATTGCAGAACCAGGATATTACAATATACGGTTCGGGTAATCAGACGCGAAGTTTCCAATATGTAGATGACTGTATAGAAGGTATGGTGCGGATGATGAACACGGAGGACGATTTTATCGGTCCGGTAAACTTGGGAAATCCGAATGAATTCTCCATATTGGAACTGGCGGAAAAGGTCATTAGGCTGACGAATTCCAAGTCGAAACTGATTTTCAAGCCACTGCCTCATGATGATCCCAAACAGCGTCAGCCGGACATCACTCTGGCAAAGGAAAAGTTGGGCTGGGAACCGACTATAGAGCTGGAAGAGGGTTTACAGTATATAATAGAGTATTTTAAGGAATATCGTTCCTAACTAAATAGTAATTTTGATAACGGGAAAAACAATATAGAAAGATGAACATGGAAATAAATCCTTCCGAATACAAGATTCTCATCGTTGACGATGTGATGTCAAACGTTTTATTGTTGAAAGTGCTTTTGACAAATGAGAAATTCGCGATTGCTACTGCAAGTAACGGGCGGCAAGCGTTGGAACAGGTGGAAAAGGAAAATCCTGATTTGGTTTTGCTTGACGTAATGATGCCGGACATGAGTGGTTTTGAAGTAGCTCAACATTTAAAGTCAAATCCGAATACAGCTGATATTCCAATCATCTTTCTGACCGCACTGAATAGTACGGCAGATATTGTGAAGGGGTTTCAGGTTGGCGCGAATGACTTCATCTCTAAGCCTTTCAATAAGGAGGAATTGATTATCCGTGTTACCCACCAAATATCTTTGGTAGCTGCCAAACGGTTGATTTTGAGTAAGACGGAAGAACTGCAACGTACTATTGCCGGGCGTGACAAGCTTTATTCGGTGATTGCCCATGACTTACGTTCTCCGATGGGATCCATCAAAATGGTGCTGAATATGCTGATATTGAACTTGCCATCTGAGAAAATTGGCGCCGAAATGTACGAGCTTCTGACGATGGCTAATCAGACTACGGAGGATGTGTTTTCATTGCTGGATAACCTGCTGAAATGGACAAAGAGTCAAATCGGTAAGTTGAACGTGGTTTATCAGGATGTGGACCTCGTCGAAGTGACAGACGGTGTCATTGAGATTTTCAGTATGGTGGCAAGCCTGAAGAAGATAAGAATCCACGAGATGAAACCGGAAAAAATGATGGTCAACGCTGATATTGACATGCTGAAGACAGTGGTCCGTAACTTGTTGAGTAATGCCATTAAGTTCAGTAAGGAGAACTCAGAGGTACTGGTGAAGATGGAGGAAGTAGATGGTATGGCAGTTGTCAGCGTTCAGGATTATGGCTGTGGCATCAGCGAGGAGGGGCAGAAGAAGTTGTTGCATACTGATACGCATTTCAGCACGTTCGGCACGAACAACGAAGAAGGCTCGGGACTGGGCTTGTTGCTATGCAAGGATTTTGTCGTGAAGAATGGCGGTAAACTGTGGTTTACTTCCAAGGAAGGCGAAGGCTCCATATTCAGCTTCTCTATTCCGGTGAAGAAGTGATAACGAAGAAAATAGAACGGATGGTCCGTTGAAGTAAAACAGACCATCCGTCAGACTCAAATAGACCGTCTGTTACGGTCGTGCAGACCATCTGTTTCTTATGAACGGATGGTCTGTTTTTTTATCTCTTACACAGACTGCGGAAATCGCAATATTCACATTTCCGGGTATCCTCTGTTTGGCTGAATGTTTCTTCTTGGCTGAATATCTCCTGCAGGAGTCCGTGCAGCCGTTCGCGAAACTCGTCTTCGAAGAAAGCGAAGTTGTTGACCGGTACCTTGGGTTGTCGCGGCGCTCCCATTTCGATGACCGGGGAGTAGCTTTCGGAAGCTGCCCGGTGGATGTAAAGTAGGGAAGGGGCTACCTTCAGCGATTGCTTGCGGCAGAGGATGGCGGCGTACAGAAACGTCTGGAAAATATAGTTGGGACGGTTGTCGGCGGGAGTAAACAGTTGTTCTATATTTTCAGGAGTCTTGGGAGTACCGCCTGTCTTGTAGTCCACGATACGTAGCGTGTCTCCTTTGCTGTCCAGGCGGTCGATGGTACCGCCTATCTGTAAGGCAAGCTTTCCTTGCGGAGTATCTATTTCCATCATTTCTCTGACGTCCTGTTCCATACCCTCCATACGGAACGGGGCATATTGCAGGTCATTGCGCAGAAGCTGGCGCAGGTAAGAGGCAATGACTTTGGAATGGATAAGCTGCGTACCGTTATATTCCGGTTGCTCCGTAAGGGGCACATGGAAGAACTTTTCTTTAAAAGCATTGTCCACATAGGCTTGCAGGCGAACATCGTCTTTCAGTAATTGTTCCAGGTCGTCTTTACGTATCTCCCGTCCGTTGGCTGTCAGTTCGTTGTACACCAGTTCGGCGGAACGGTGGAAGATGGTGCCGAAGAGGGTGGAGTCTATCTCGGCGCTTACTTCATCGGGAGCTTTCAGGCCGGCTACGTATCGGTAGTAGAATTTCAGGCGGCAGTCCAGATAGGCATTGAGGGCAGAGGGGGAGAAGAACGCTTTGGGACGTTGGTGGATGTTGTAGGCGTCGAACATCTGTTGCAACATCTCCGGTGTCTTGTGAATCTCAATTTCCCGGGCTTGCTGTGGAGATTGTCCGGCTTCAAGGTACTCAAGGGAGATGTTGTGCGGCGACTCTACCAGGAATTGCAGCATGAAGCGGGACATTTCCCCGCGGTTCAGTCCGTCCGAAGAGGTGTTATATAATAAGGTGACGTTTTCTGCCCGTTGGATGAGGCGGTAGAAGTAGTAGGCATAGACGGCATTCTTGTGCTCTATGGTGGTCATGCCGAAGGCTTTCCTCAGGTTGTAGGGGATGAAGGAGGAGTCGCCTCCGGCTTTGGGCAATTGCCCTTCGTTGAGGGAGAGCATGATGAGGTTGCGGAAGTCGAGGTTACGCGTTTCCAGCACACCCATTACTTGCATGCCGATGGCGGGCTCTCCGTGGAAGGGGATGTTGGCAGAGGTAAGCAGCCGGTTCAGCAGTCGCTTCAGCGTGTCTGTGCGCACGCCACTCAGTTCGCCGGTCTCTATCAGACTGAGCAGGCGATTGACGAGGGTGTAGCTTTTGAACAGAGACTCGCGGTACAGCTGGTTGAAGATGTCTTCCACGTCTTTTTCCTGGCGGTAGAGGACGGCCACTTCGCGAAGCAGTTCGGTGAGGTAGCTGCATAGGGCGGCAATGCCGTTCTGTGGTGTAAAGACTTGTTCAAGAAATGCGTCCTGCTTCAGCTCCGAGGGAAGGGGATAGAAGCGGTTGTCCTGCGTAAGCCGTCTTTCCAGTACTTCGGCATGGGAGGAAAGCTGCCGGGTATAAGGATGTTTCAGCAGGGTGAGTACGGTCTCGTAAGTATATCGTCCGGTACCTGTGTGGTAGCCGGTAGTCTGTAGCTCTACAAGGGCGTTGATAAAGCTGTATACCGGAGTTTGGGCAAGGGGGAATCCCATTGTGATGTTGACGTTCTTTACATCTGCCGGAATGGAGTGGAGGACGGGAAGCAGTAGGGATTCGTTACAAAGGACAACGGCAGTGTCTTTGAATGAAGAAGGGGTTCTTAATTTTTCATTCCCCCTAATCCATTGCGGCAAGTAGCGGGCTTGTGCATTTTCGGTAGAAGCGGAGATAAAGCGTACGTTCTTGGGTTTCCGCAGTACATCAAAAGAAGTTTCGGGCAGTTGGTTGGGAAACAGCTTTAGGTTGCGGAGGATGAATTCGCCTGCTTCGTGGGTATAGGGCGGCTTTTGCTCAAGGGGAAGACGGGTGTAGAACACGTCGTAATCCCAATAGAACATTGCTTTCCCGGCATCCTGCAAGAGCTGGAAGAAACGGGTTTCTACTCTATTTAGCACGTTGAAGCCGACAAATACATAGCGGTCGTAGCGCAGTCGGTCGGTGTCGAGTTGCTCCATGACATTGCGGTACATCATGCCTTCGTAGGCGATGCCCAGTTCTGTAAGATTGCGGCGGTAGTGGCGGTAGATGTCGCCCAGTTTATCCCAGAGGGAGATGAATTTGGCTTTCAGCTCCGTGCGCTTTTCTATGGAAAAGTTCTGGAAGAACTGGCGGATGGCTTCTTCTTGTTCTTGGTCGAGGAAGTCGTAATTGTCCATAATGTTCTTCAGTTCTTGCAGGTTGCTGAAGAGTTTGTCGGCATCTACAAGGTTTTTGTCTACGTCATCGAAATCGCTGATGAGCAGTTCTCCCCAGAAGTAGAAGTCATCCAGAGTTTCTTCGCTGCGGGTCTCTTCGCGGAACACCTTATACAGTTCGCATACCAGGCGGATAGGGTCGCCGGACTTCAATGGAGAGAGTTGCCGGAACAGTTCGCTGATGCTGACGTAGGCAGGCGACCACAAAGGGCGGTCCGTTTCAGTTGCCAGATATTCGTTGAAGAACAGACTGGCACGTTTGTTGGGGAAAACGATGGCGGTGCGCGAGAGGTCGTTTCCTATTTTGGCGTAAAGGTCGCGGGCGACCAGTTGGAGGAATGTTTCCATGATTTAGTTGATAATTGATAATTAATAGTGGATGGGGAGTGAGTTATACCGGTTCTATGTTGTTCTCCTCTACATACCACAAGTAACCCCGTATATTTTCTGCGACATACCCCATGCGGACCAGCAGTTGCATGTATCCCTGCACCTGCTTGTTGTACTTCTTGTTTGGCTTTCCGAACTTGAAGTCCACCACTACGATTTCTTCGCCACGCATCATCACGCGGTCCGGGCGGCGTGTCCGCAGTTCACCGTTTTCCTGCCAGATGATGTCGCATTCATTGAATAGCTGCCACGTTCCTGAATACCAGTCCTTGACTTGAGGCAGGGAGAAAGCGCGTTGGGTGAGATTGCGTATTTCTTCTTCCGTCTCACTCCGTCCAATCACACCTTCAAAGACGAGCTGGCTGATGGCATTGTCAATGTCTTTTTCCGTTTCGATGGCAGAGAATAGGGTATGCAGCAAACGTCCCCGGTTGATGAAGCGCTGGCTGGACTCTGCTTCGTCCACTCCTGCTATGAAGTCTGCCGAACGGTTGGATTGCCGGAACTCGATGTCGTGGAGCATACTCTCCATGTGGACGGGAAGTTTAACCGGCTTTTGCGAAAGTCTGTTGACTGGTTGCTGTTCGTAAACCTCAGGTTTACGTTCGCAGTATAGAGGTTTCTGTTCGTAGTATAGAGGTTTAGCTTCGTCGTTAGCAGGGTTGTCTGCGTCATGCTGTGAGACGGGGACGGGGGAAGGGCAAATCCTGCCGTTCTCGTATATGGCAGCCTCTTCGTCCCAACTGCCTGCTCCGTCTTTGGCTATGCGGGGCAGGGTGTTGGCAAGGAGTTCGGACATGGTTCCCTTCTGTTCCTTCCGGCTCCAGAGGATGAGGTTCTTGCCGGCACGGGTAAAGGCCACGTACAGCAGATTCAGATTGTCCACCCACAGCTGAAGACGTTCGTGCAGATAGTCCTGCCGGTATATGGATTCCGCCATGGTGGTGGAATAGTTCACCGGCACTAAGCTGATGGCATTATAAGGCTCTTCCGGTGGGACGCACCACACCAGCTGGTTGTTGGTTTCGTTCTCCAGCTTCCAGTCGCAGAAGGGAATCAGTACGGTATGGAATTCCAGTCCTTTGGACTTGTGGATGGAGAAGATGCGTATGCCGTCCATCTCACCGCTGGGGATGGTTTTGCTGCAAAGGGTTTCGTCCCAGTAGCGGATGAAGCTGTCCAGTTCGGAAGAATTGCTTTGCAGATACTCCGTCACAGCATCGAAGAAGGAGAAGAGGTAGGCATCCTGCTTTTCAATGCGGCTCATGCCGAAGATGCTGAACAGTTCTTCCAGTAACTCATACAAAGGCATCAAGCGCAGCGTTTCCCGTCGGGAGGTAAAGGTTTCGGGCAGGGGAGTGGCTATGATGAATCCCGACTGCTCGTCATTTGTCATTTGTAATTTGTAATTCTCCATCAGCGCAGCCTCCGCAATCTTGTTCTCCGGATTCGATAGGCAGCGCAGGGCATCCATCAGCATGCAGATGGCAAGGGAGGCATCCAGACGGAAAGCTTCGTCGGACACGACAGAAAGATGCAGTTCTTTGTCAAAATAGTCGGCTATCGGCGGGATATTCTTGTTCTTGCGGACAAGGATGGTGATATCATTCAGTGTTACGCCCTCTTCCAGCAGCCGTTGCACCTCTTCTCCTAAAGCGAGAAGGGTCTGCTCTGTATAGTTGTGTTCATCGTCCGGTTCAAGGAAGGTGGCTTTTACGTAGCCGTACTCCGTGCTCTTGGGCGATTCCTGCACTACGTCGGCATAAGCGCGTTTCAGGGGTAGGCAATCCTCTTTCAGTTCGTTCAGGTGTAATGCATTGAGGTAGTCTATGGCAGCGGTAAATACCTGGTTGTTGAAACGGATAATGTTGGTTTCGCTACGCCGGTTTGTTTTTAGGGTTTCCACACGGACGGGGAAGGAGTTTAAGTTTAATTCTTTATTTCCCAAGCTGTTCAGTATTCCCCAGTCCCCGTTCCGCCAGCGGTAGATGGACTGCTTCACATCTCCCACAATCAGACTGTCAGCTCCTTGCGAAAGTCCTTCGAGCAACAGCAGACGGAAGTTGTCCCATTGCATGCGGCTGGTGTCCTGGAATTCGTCAATCATGACGTTGCGTATGTTGGCGCCGATTTTCTCGAAGACGAACGAAGAGTCACCCTCGCGCACCAATTTGTGCAGCAGGGCGTTGGTGTCCGAAAGTAGAAAGCGGTTATGTTCTCGGTTCAGTGTACGTACCTCTTCGTCAATATGGTTGAGGAGTTGTAGTTTGTTGAGATGCTGGAGCGAGAGACGGCAACTGTTCAGGGTGCGGTTGCGTTGCGGACGCATTCTTTCGGCTTCCTGCAGTAGAGGTATCAGGCTGGTTTTTGCCAGACAGATGATGTCGTCCTTCCGTGAGGATGTTTTCGTTGCCCAGTTTTTTGCATCTGCCAGGCTGTTTTGCAGGGTGGCGTTCAGCACATCTTTGTCAGACAGTCTGCCGTCGCGCAGTTTGCGGAAGTAACTGCCGATGCCTCGGGCACCTCCTTTCAAGTCTTCGGGAGTGAGGGCATGCCCTTCCAGTTCGCCTTCAAACTGGTCGTAGAAACTTTTCATCTGTTCCAGAGCCTCGGTTTCCATATCGCGCAGCACATCCCGGTAGAGTTTCAACGTGTTCGGAGTACGAAGGCATTGCCGTAGTTTTTCGCCGCGTTCTATGTAGCTTTCATCGAAGATGTTTCGTCCGAAACTTTTCACCTCATTCGATACGTTCCAGCGTTTGTCGTCGCGGATGCGCTCGTCGATGTAGTCCAGCAGCCATGCCAGCACGGGAGAAGTGGGGGTAAGCTTCTCGATGAGGCTGTCTACGGCATCACTCAGCACTTCACTGTTGTTCAGCTCTATGTTCAGGTTAGGACTCAGTTCCAGTTCGCGGGCAAGGTTGCGCATCACAGATTGAAAAAAGGAGTCGATGGTTTCCACGCGGAAACGGCTGTAGTCATGCAGCATGTATTGCAGTGCCATGCCGGCCCGTTGACGAATCTCCCCGTCCGTCAATCCGTCCCCGCCTTCTTCTTTAATTTTTAATTTATAATTTTTAATTCTCTCCAAGTATGCTTCGGAAGAAGGTGCTCCCTTCCAGATACCGTAAAGCTGTGTCAGTATGCGCTCCTTCATCTCTGCCGTAGCCTTGTTGGTGAAGGTTACGGCAAGTATCTGCCGGTAGGCGCGTGGATTGATTATCAAATGCTTGATGTATTCCACAGCCAGCGTAAAGGTCTTGCCTGAGCCGGCAGAGGCTTTGTATACTAATAATTCCATGTAAATTGCTGCATTGAGTATGTATCTGCAAACGTACACAAAAATAATGAGAAAAATAAATGCTTCCCTGCTTTCTCTTATAGAAAGAAGTGGGAAGCATCCATTATTGAGGGGCTATGTGTAGGGGCTGTGCTACATTACCGGCGTCTGGAAAAGAAATACAAATCCTTTGCTGTCTTTCAAATCCTTTATGGCATCTCCGGCATAGATTTCTCCGTTTGTCAGTGAGAGTTTCTTGATTCCTGCATTCGGGCTAAAATCGATTTTTTTCAGGTCGAGCCAGAACAAGTTAGGGGTCAGTGTGGACTCAAAATAATATACTTTGTTCTTCTGGTCGGATACAGAACGCCAACGGGTGGAGGAGATATGGGGCTTGTCCGGTGTGGTGATACCGAACGGTACAGAAACATTGCGCATTACGCTCAATACACTGGGTACGGCAATCTTTGCATCCGCTGTTTGCGGAATGGCATTGATGTAGAACGATGCGCGTACAAAGCGGTCACTGGAGCGGTTGGTTCCCGGCAACATATTCAGCCCGCCTACCTCTTTCCAATAGTCGTTGATAGCCAGCTGGAGTTCATATTTGGGAGAGTTGGTCATTACTTGATACTGCTTGCCTTCATGTATCTCAAGGTTTCCGTCTATGTATTCCAGGACAGCCGTGTTTCCGGTTTCATCTGTGATGGCCAGATGCAGGGTGGAAGCGGCTCCGTTGGGCAGGTCTGGTGCATCAATGCGGAAGGATTCTTTTTTCAGTTCATCCACAGCTTCGCGTACGGTTGCAAAATTGTCGAGTACGTATTGCGTCCAGATACTGATGCCCATAATCGGGCGGTTGTCTCCCGGGCGGTGGTAAACGGACTCCGGAAGGAAGAGCAGGCTGGCAACCAGACCTTTCTCGTTCATACCGTCGCAGGTACCTATGTCATAACCGGCGGCAATGACGCTACCGTACTTGGAAGTCCAGTTCACTGTATTCCCTTTGTTGTAGCCTGCCCTTTGCATGCCTCTTGGGAATACATAGATGTTACTCATAAGGTCTTCTTTCCAGTCCATCGTACGTCCTGTAATGACTGTATTGTCAGGACCGATGTAGGTGGCTCGGGTACACGCTTCTGTTTGTTGCACACTCATGGAGGCTATGGCAGCCAGTGCAACAGCTATTGTCTTTATTGGTTTATTCATCTCGCTTTTGTCTTTATGAATTAATACTCTGTTTCATAGAATAACAAAAGGAGGGGAGTATAGTTTGAGAAAAAGAGGGGAAATCCCTTACTCGTCTTTTTCTTTCAGCAATTCCTCCATCTTCAGCACCTCGTCCCGATACTGTGCGGCTTCGATAAAATCGAGTTTCTTGGCAGCCTCCTGCATAAGCTTCTTGGTACGTTCGATACTCTTTTCCAGTTGCTTGCGGCTCATGTACTGTACTATAGGGTCGGCAGCCATCGTAGATGTACTTTCTTGTTCCACATAGGGGCGGGGAGTGCTGGAAGTGAACTTCTCGCTGCTGAGGACGGCTTCGCCGGAAGCCTCGTTGGTGGCAAACACATTGAGGTTCTTGGCTTTCTTGATTTGCTGTGGTGTGATGCCGTGCTCTTCGTTGTACTTCAACTGCTTCTCGCGACGGCGGTTGGTCTCGTCGATGGTCAGTTGCATGCTGTCCGTTATTTTGTCGGCATACATGATGACCATACCGTTCACGTTACGGGCGGCACGTCCGGCAGTCTGTGTCAGTGAGCGGTGGGAACGAAGGAAACCTTCCTTGTCTGCATCGAGAATGGCAACGAGAGAGACTTCAGGCAGGTCGAGTCCTTCACGCAGCAGGTTGACACCAACAAGTACATCGTAAACGCCCTCGCGCAAGTCACCCATAATCTTCACACGTTCCAAAGTGTCTACGTCGCTGTGGATATAATTACACTTCACGTTGTTGTTCAGCAGATATTCCGTCAGTTCTTCAGCCATTCGTTTGGTGAGGGTGGTGACGAGGGTACGCTCGTTCTTCTCGATGCGTACTTGGATTTCTTCCATCAGGTCGTCTATTTGGTTGTGGCTGGGACGCACCTCAATAATGGGGTCTAACAGTCCCGTCGGGCGGATGACTTGTTCTACTACGATGCCTTCGGATTTCATCAGCTCATAGTCTGCCGGTGTGGCGCTGACGTAAATCACTTGTTTGGCCATCTCTTCGAATTCATCGAATTTCAGCGGGCGGTTGTCCATGGCAGCCGGCAGGCGGAATCCGTACTCCACTAGGTTTATCTTGCGGGCGCGGTCACCTCCGTACATGGCACGTATCTGCGGGACGCTGACGTGGCTTTCGTCAATGACTATCAGGAAATCTTCGGGGAAGAAGTCCAGCAGGCAGTAGGGGCGGGTACCGGCAGCACGTCCGTCAAAGTAGCGAGAATAATTCTCAATGCCGGAGCAATGTCCCAATTCGCGTATCATTTCCATATCATAGGTTACCCGTTCCTGCAAGCGTTTGGCCTCGAATGGGCGGCCTTCGTTTTCAAACCATTGCACCTGCTTGTGAAGGTCATCCTCTATTTCGTGTATGGCACGCAACGTGGCTTCCTTGGTGGTCATGAAGAGGTTGGCGGGATAAATCTTGTAGGCATCGAACTTGGCGACGGTAACGCCGCTCATAGGGTCCACTTCCTCAATACTGTCTACCTCGTCTCCCCAAAAGGTGACGCGCAGCAAGTTGTCGGCGTAAGCCAGATAAATGTCCACCGTATCGCCTTTCACGCGGAAATTGCCGCGGTTCAGGTCAATGTCGTTGCGTACATAAAGACTGTCCACCAAGCGTCGCAGGAAGACATTGCGACTGAAATTCTTGCCTTGCTGTACTTCGATGACGTTGTTGTAGAAGTCTGCCGGATTCCCCATGCCGTATATGCACGAAACGGAGGATACCACCACTACATCTTTCCTGCCCGAAAGCAGGGCAGAGGTGGCGGCAAGGCGCAACTTGTCTATCTCGTCGTTGATGGCGAGGTCTTTTTCTATATAGGTGTCCGATGATGGCAGGTAGGCTTCGGGCTGATAGTAGTCGTAGTAGGACACATAGTATTCTACGGCATTGTTCGGGAAGAATCCCTTGAACTCGCTGTATAACTGGGCAGCCAGCGTCTTGTTGTGGCTCAATATCAGCGTTGGCTTGTTGATGTTGGCAATGACGTTGGCTATGGTGAATGTCTTTCCGGACCCGGTGACACCAAGCAGTGTCTGTGCGGGAAGTCCCTCGCGCACGCCCTCGGTCAGCTGTGCGATGGCCTCCGGCTGGTCACCGGTGGGCTGGTAAGCGGATGTCAGTTCGAATTTGTTCATTTTCTCTTCTTAGGAGCGGCAATATTCGGTAAAATCTTTGAGATAAACAAAATTTTTTTGTTTACTTTGCAGCTATATTGATAACAACCATTAATAATTGTAATACAACGAAGAACATGATTTGGAATGAAAGCATCGAATGCATGGATCGCGAAAGCCTTCGTAAAATCCAGAGCATTCGTCTCAAAAAGACTGTGGAGCGTGTGTATCATGACACTCCTTTTTATCGTAAGAAAATGCAGGAACTGGGAGTTACTCCCGATGACATAAACAGTATAGATGATATTGTAAAACTGCCTTTTACTACCAAGTACGACTTGCGGGACAATTATCCCTTCGGCCTCTGTGCCGTACCTATGAGCCAGATTGTGCGTATTCATGCCTCTTCCGGCACAACCGGAAAACCCACTGTGGTAGGCTATACCCGAAAAGACCTTTCAGCATGGTCCGAATGCCTTTCACGGGCCTTTACCGCCTATGGTGCCGGTAGCTCGGATATTTTCCAGGTGTCCTACGGTTACGGACTTTTTACCGGCGGACTGGGTGCGCATGCCGGTGCCGAGAATATCGGCGCTTCCGTCATCCCGATGTCCAGCGGCAATACGGAGAAGCAGATTACACTGATGCATGATTTCGGTTCTACCGTACTTTGCTGCACGCCCTCATACGCCCTCTATCTGGCAGATGCCATCAAAGACTCCGGTCTTCCCCGTGAAGAGTTTAAGTTGAAAGTGGGAGCTTTCGGCGCCGAGCCGTGGACCGAAAGTATGCGTCGGGATATTGAAACCAAGCTGGGTATCAAGGCATTTGATATTTATGGGCTTAGTGAGATTGCCGGTCCCGGTGTAGGTTACGAATGCGAGTGCCAGCACGGTACCCACCTCAATGAAGACCATTACTTCCCCGAGATTGTAGACCCGAAGACCCTCGAACCGGTTGCCCCTGGAGAAACCGGCGAATTGGTGTTCACTCACCTTACCAAAGAGGGGATGCCGCTGTTGCGCTACCGTACCAAGGACCTCACCGCCCTGCACTATGATAAGTGCTCCTGCGGACGTACACTGGTTCGTATGGACCGCATCTTGGGACGTAGTGATGACATGCTGATTATCCGTGGTGTCAACGTGTTCCCCACGCAGATAGAGTCCGTTATCCTCGAAATGCCGGAGTTCGAGCCTCACTACCTCTTGCTGGTAGACCGCAAGAACAATACCGACACCATGGAGTTGCAGGTTGAGGTTCGTCCCGAATACTATTCCGATGAAATCAACAAGATGCTGGCTCTGAAGAAGAAGCTTGTGGCCCGCCTGCAGAGCGTACTCGGTCTCGGCGTAGATGTCCGTTTGGTAGAACCGCGCAGTATTGAGCGCAGCGTAGGCAAAGCCAAGCGCGTCATCGACAACCGCAAATTGTAAATCGCCAAATTGTACATGGTAAATCGTAAATCGTCAAATAGTAAATAAACCTATGGTAGCAAAACAACTTTCCATTTTTCTGGAGAACAAGTCCGGTCGCCTCACAGAGGTGACTGAAGTTCTTGCAAAAGAAGGTGTCAACCTTTCTGCTCTATGTATTGCAGAGAATGCCGATTTCGGTATCCTTCGTGGCATTGTTTCCGAACCGGATAAAGCATATAAGGCTTTGAAAGATAATCACTTCGCAGTGAACGTAACGGATGTAGTAGGCATCAGTTGTCCCAATATCCCCGGCTCATTGGCGAAAGTGCTCCGTTTCCTCTCCGATGAAGGCGTGTTCATCGAGTACATGTATTCCTTTGCCAATGGTGAAACGGCCAATGTCATCATCCGTCCCAACGACATGGATAACTGTATCCGTGTATTGACAGAAAAAAAGGTCGATTTGCTGGCGGCAAGCGAACTCTATAAACTGTGAAAACGAAGGATTAGGGAGGAAGGATTAGGGATGAGGACTATGCAGTTGATAGCACAGTCACTAATCCCTAATCCTTCACCATTCATCCCTAATTCCTGCCCGTTCGTCTGGTTTTTGAAAAATTAAGGCTCGTATCGTTGCTTTATTCGATGCGAACCTCTATCTTTGCGCATTATTTGAACAAAAGTAATGAAGAAGAACATCCTAATAACTCTGCTTGCAGCATTGCTGCTCTCCTCGTGTGGAGAATACAACAAATTGCTGAAAAGCACAGATTACGAATACAAGTACGAAGCGGCAAAAAATTACTTCGCAAAAGGCCAGTACAACCGTGCTGCTACTTTGCTCAATGAATTGATTGCCATTCTCAAAGGTACTGATAAGGCGGAGGAATCCCTCTATATGCTGGGCATGAGTTACTATAACCAAAAGGATTATCAGACTGCTGCGCAGACTTTCATTCAATACTACAACGTTTATCCCCGCGGCACATTCACTGAACTGGCACGTTTCCATGCCGGTAAAGCTCTATATTTGGATACTCCGGAGCCGCGTTTGGACCAATCCGGTACGTATAGCGCCATCCAGCAGTTGCAGATGTTTATGGAATACTTCCCGCAAAGCTCCAAGAAAGAAGAAGCGCAGAACATGATATTTGCCTTGCAGGACAAGCTGGTGATGAAGGAGTATCTGTCTGCAAAACTTTATTATAATATGGGTAATTATCTGGGCAACAACTATCAGGCTTGCGTTATCACTGCGCAGAATGCTTTGAAGGATTATCCCTATACCAACCTACGTGAAGATTTATCCATTCTTATCTTGCGTGCCAAGTATGAGTTGGCTGTGTATAGTGTGGAAGATAGAAGAGCCGAACGTTACCGTGAAGCGGTGGATGAATGTTATGCCTTTAAAAATGAGTTCCCCGAAAGTAAGTATATGAAGGAAGTCGACCGAATCTTTAAGGAAGCACAGAAAATGCTGGGAGAAGGAAGTGAAGAGCAATAATATAATAATACAATAGATAAATTTATGGATTACAGAAAGACAAATGCTCCTACTACTACGGTGACCCGTGATATGATGGAGTTGTGTGAGGATACCGGTAATGTATACGAAAGCGTAGCGATTATCGGAAAACGTGCCAACCAGATTAGTGTGGAAATCAAGAATGACCTTTCCAAAAAGCTTGCTGAGTTTGCCTCTTACAATGATAATTTGGAAGAAGTGTTCGAAAACCGGGAACAGATTGAGATTTCCCGCTATTACGAAAAACTGCCGAAGCCGACATTGATTGCAACGCAAGAGTATGTGGAGGGTAAGATTTACTATCGTAACCCGGCTAAGGAAAAAGAAAAATTACAGTAATGATACAACGTATTCAATCTGTTTATTTGTTGTTGGTAACTATCCTGTTGGTTGTGGCAATTTGCATGCCTGTAGGACAGTTCATCGGAGCGGACGGAGTGACAGCACATGTTTTCAAACCTCTGGGAGTGGCTTTGGCCGACGGAGGATTTCAGTCTACTTGGGGCTTGTTCGGGATATTGTTGCTCAGTGCACTTGTTGCCTTCTGTACGATATTCCTTTTCCGTAACCGTATGTTGCAAATACGCATGACGATTTTCAGCAGCATTCTGCTGATAGGCTACTACATAGCCTTCTGTGTATTTATGTTTATTTTGAAGGGTGATTTGGATGCAATGACTTTCCAGTTGGGATGGGCGCTTTGCCTTCCGGTGGTAGCCATCATCCTCAACTATCTGGCCTTCCGTGCCATCTACAAAGATGAGGTGATGGTGAAGGCGGCAGACCGTTTAAGAAGATAAGAAGGTTTATCTACTTGATAATAACAAAAGGCAGACCACGTATTTCATTCGGAATACGTGGTCTGCCTTTTTTATCGTTTCCTCTTGAGGTTACAGTCGTTCCATTATACTGTTCCCATTAGAGGAAATTGTCGTTCCTACGTGTGGAAACGGGTGTTTCCTATAAGCATTACTTCTTCAAGTCGAAGAGATAAGTTATCTTGGCCGTAATGACTCCGTGTGCGGAGCGTGAGAAAAAGTCCTTCTTGGTGCTACCATAGAAATCGGATAAAGCATAGTAGTATCTTCCTTCTACGATGAAATTGCCTGCCTTGGTGCGCAGCTCTATGCCTGCTCCACCTGCAATGCCGTAGTCGAATTTGTTGTCTATGGCCTTGCCGTGCTGTTCCACGGTGATGTTGGTGTAGGATTCTGCTACAGTGCCGTCCCAGTCGCCGTCTATCTTTTCGCTGTCGCCAAGCAGGAAACCTATCTGCGGACCGGCATGGATGAAGAATTGCAAACCGCGGTCCTTGCCGAATGCCAGATGCGCCAGGAACGGTATTTCCACATAGTTCATGGTGCGGGTGTAGCTCAGTGTGGGATAGTCCTCGTAATACTCGTCCCAACCGTGTTGTGAGAAGTTCAGCTCGATTTGTGCACCGCAAATCATACTGAAGTATTTTTCGGAAATGTATCGGGCTGTTACACCGCCGTTGATACCCATCAGATTCTTCTGCTTGACAGAGGGAGAGAAGCTTACGCTATTCAGATTGATGCCTCCATTGACGCCCACAGCGAAGTTGTGGCGTTGCTCGCCCACCTGCGCATGCAGGGGCAATATACATGCACACACCAGCAGGGCGAATATGATGATTGTTCTCAGGTTCATGTTATAAGTTATAAGTTACGAGTTACAGGCTACAAGTTGATAGTTATATAGTGGATTATCAGATGATTAATCCTTAATCCCTAATCAAAGTCCAATTTCACCAGCTCAAAGTTCTTGGTGAAGTGCACGAAGAACACCTTCTTGTTGATGAAGCCTCCCCAGTTGTTTACCCGTTGGAACTTGAAGCCGGTCTGGATGGGAATCAAATCCAGTCCCTGCATGTTCTTCTCGAAAGAAGAGCCATAGCGCGCAAGTCCTTTCAGGAAGAAATAACCGGTATCGAAGCCCAACATGCCGAATTTGGGATAGCGTTCGTCCATCTCCTTGCCATACCATCTGCGGTAGCTCTTGGTGAAGTTGATGGCGGCAGGAAGCAGGTTGTTGGTATAGAAAGAGGAATAGAAATAGGTGTCCAGTTCGAAGAAGGCTTCCAGGTGGTCTTTGGTGTAGGTCTGCCACTCCGGATAGCCGAACAGATGGACACGGCTTTCGGGTTGCTCGCGTACCAACAGCGTCAATTGGGGAAGTATCTTAATCAATGTCAGGTTACTGCCGGATGTGGGGATAAAGATATTCTCACGGTCCGTGCGTAATACTGTTTTCAGGGATTCTACGGTGACATCCTCTTTCAGGCTCTTCATCGGGATGGAACGGTTGCGCAGTTCATCTTTCAGTCCCTTGATGAATTCTGCCTTGTCCTTGGTGCCCTGGCTGGCTTCAATGAAGATGACGTTGGCATTGGGGAACTGGCGCACAAAGTGGTCGTACACCTCGGAGTACAGATAGGATTGGGGGGTATTTATCTGATAGACCGCCGGATTCTGGAATACCGTGTTGTCTTTCGATGTGAATGGTATCACCAGGCGTGTGTCTTGTTTCTTGGCAAACTCGGCCAGCGGTTTGATGTGCTGTTGGTACAGAGGCCCGAAGATGATGTCCATGTCCTTCATCTCGCTTTTGCCCAGGATGGAGTTCAGCGAGGCACTTTCGGGACCTGAATTGTAAGTGTACAAGTCAATGGAAGTGCCAGTACGTTTCAAGCTGTCTACGGCCATCAGTAGGCCTTCGTAGTATTCCACCATACGGGAAGACTCGCTCTTTGATACCCCGTCCAGGAAGGGAAGGATGACGGCAGCCTTGATGGTGCTGAAGCGTTCTGTCTTTTTCCGGTTTTCACGGAACAGCTCGCTGTCGGTAGGTATTGCCTGCGACTGGATATTTTGCTCCGTCTGTGCTTTGGGATAGGGAATGCAGAGGAAGGTTCCCTTCTTTATTTTGTTTTCGCCTTTTAATTCCGGGTTGGCGGCTATCAGTTCGGCTTCGCTGATGCCGTATTCACGGCTGATGCTGAATACGGTTTCTTTCCGCTTCACTTTATGCATGTCACGGCATCGTGACTCTACGGGGCCGAGAATATTGTTGTTGGCAACTACAGTGCTGCTTTGTGTCTCAGCCGGGACCATGGTTTGGGTCTCGGTTGTGGAAGGGATACGGATTACTTGTCCGATACGGAAATTCTCGGCGCTCAGTCCCGGGTTGGCGTCACAGATGGCTTTGGCAGATACATTGTATTTCACGGTCAGCCGGTAGAGGGTCTCACCGGTTTCGATGGTATGGTATGTTTCTTTTTGTATGTTGGCAGCGCTGCGTGGAATACGCAATGTGCGTCCGATGAATATTTTCTCGTCACTGCCGGGGTTCAGTTTGATGATGTCCGACTGGCTGACGCCGTACATGCTGGCGATGGAGTAGAGACTTTGTCCTTTTTCGATAGTATGCAGAAAATAAGATTGATTCTCTTGTGCTATTGCACCGATACTGCATGCACTGGCAAGCAGCAGGGAGCAGATAATGCGGTTAATCGTTTTCATTTAGTAATCGTTGGTTTATGTTTACAATTTCCCAAAGTAGCTGCAAAGGTACGAATATTGTGGCATTCAAACCAAAGGATTGCGTTAAGAAATAATATTGTGCATTTCAAAACTGAAAAATAGCGCTTTTCGGCTGATATTCGGGGGGAAACAGTTATTTTTGCAGTTAAAACGATAGGATAAATCAACATGCAAGAAGAAACAGAATATATCAATGTATATGGTGCGCGCGTGCACAACCTCAAGAATATCGATGCCGAGATTCCCCGTAACAGCCTGACTGTGATTACAGGCCTGAGCGGAAGCGGCAAGTCCTCTTTGGCATTCGATACTATTTTTGCCGAAGGGCAGCGCCGCTATATCGAGACCTTTTCAGCCTATGCCCGTAATTTCCTGGGAAATCTGGAACGTCCGGACGTGGATAAGATAACGGGACTGAGCCCGGTTATCTCCATCGAGCAGAAAACCACGAATAAGAATCCACGTTCCACGGTGGGTACAACGACAGAGGTTTATGATTACCTTCGTTTGTTGTATGCCCGTGCAGGAGAAGCTTATTCTTATCTCTCCGGCGAGAAGATGGTGAAGTATACCGAGGAACAGATACTCGACCTTATCCTGAAGGATTACAAAGGAAAACGCATTTATATCCTTGCTCCGCTGGTGCGCAGCCGTAAGGGGCATTACAAGGAGCTCTTCGAGCAGGTGCGCAAGAAAGGCTATCTCTACGTACGTGTGGACGGTGAGGTACGCGAAGTCTTGCCCGGCATGAAGCTGGACCGCTATAAGAACCACGATGTGGAGGTGGTGATAGACAAGCTGGTGGTGACGGACAAGGATGACACACGCCTGAAGAACAGCGTGGCCACTGCCATGCGTCAAGGTGACGGATTGCTGATGATACTCGATGCGCAGACGGATAGCGTGCGCCATTACAGCAAACGGCTGATGTGTCCCGTGACGGGGTTGTCCTATCGGGAACCGGCGCCGCACAACTTTTCCTTCAATTCGCCGCAAGGGGCATGTCCTAAGTGCAAAGGGTTGGGGGTGGTCAGCCAGATTGATATTGACAAGGTGATTCCCGACCGTGAGCTCTCCATTGCCGGAGGTGCCATCGCACCGTTGGGGAAAGCCAAGAACAGCATGATTTTCTGGCAGATTACCGCCTTGCTGGAGAAATATGAAGCGACGCTGAAAACACCGGTCAAAGACTTGCCGGAGGATGCCATCGACGAGATTCTCTACGGCTCGGACGAGCGTATCAAGATAAAGAGTTCACTGATAGGCACCTCTTCCGATTATTTTGTGACGTTTGAGGGGGTTGTAAAGTATATCCAGATGCTGCAGGAGAAGGATGCTTCTGCCACGGCACAGAAGTGGGCGGACCAGTTTGCCAAGACTGCCGTTTGCCCGGAATGTCATGGCGCCAAGTTGAATAAGGAAGCGCTTTCATTCCGCATTCACGACAAGAACATCTACGAATTGTCTACGATGGACATCAATGAGCTGTATGACTGGCTGGTAAACGTAGACCCGTATCTCAGTAGCAAGCAACAGCAGATTGCCGGTGAAATCCTGAAGGAAATCCGTACACGGCTCAAATTTCTGCTCGATGTAGGTTTGGATTATCTTTCGCTGAACCGTAGTTCCGTCAGCCTTTCCGGTGGTGAAAGCCAGCGTATCCGCCTGGCTACGCAGATAGGTTCACAGCTGGTGAATGTGCTGTATATATTGGATGAGCCGAGTATCGGCCTGCACCAACGCGACAACCAGCGCTTGATACACTCTTTGAAGGAACTGCGTGACATTGGCAACTCCGTCATTGTGGTGGAGCATGACAAGGATATGATGCTCGCCGCCGATTATGTCATTGATATGGGGCCGAAAGCCGGTAGGCTGGGAGGGGATGTTGTCTTTGCCGGTACTCCCCGTGAAATGCTCCGGACGCATACGCTGACTTCCCAATACTTGAATGGTGAGTGTGCCATTGAGGTGCCTGCCAAGCGTCGCGAGGGCAATGGACACAGTCTGTGGCTGCGTGGCGCCAAGGGTAATAATCTGAAGAATGTGGATGTAGAGTTCCCGCTGGGCAAGCTGATTTGCGTTACCGGTGTTTCCGGCAGTGGCAAGTCCACGCTTATCAACGAGACGTTGCAGCCTATTCTTTCGCAGAAGTTCTACCGCTCCCTTCAAGACCCTTTGGAGTATGACAGCATTGAAGGGTTGGAGCATATAGACAAGGTGGTAAATGTGGACCAGTCTCCCTTGGGACGTACGCCGCGCTCCAATCCTGCCACCTATACGGGTGTGTTCTCGGATATCCGCAATCTGTTTGTCGGCCTGCCCGAAGCGAAGATACGCGGGTACAAGCCGGGACGCTTCTCCTTCAACGTCAGTGGCGGACGCTGCGAGGCTTGCCAGGGCAACGGCTACAAATGTATTGAGATGAATTTCCTGCCAGATGTGTATGTGCCTTGCGAGGTGTGCCACGGCAAACGCTATAACCGCGAGACGCTGGAAGTGCGCTTTAAAGGCAAGTCCATTGCCGATGTGCTGGATATGACCATCAACCGTGCGGTGGAGTTCTTCGAGAATGTGCCCCAGATATTGAATAAGATTAAGGTTATCCAGGAAGTGGGATTGGGCTATATCAAGCTGGGACAGTCCTCCACCACGCTCTCCGGAGGTGAGAGCCAGCGCGTAAAGTTGGCTACGGAACTCTCCAAGCGTGATACGGGCAAGACACTCTATATCCTCGACGAACCTACCACCGGACTTCATTTTGAAGATATCCGCGTACTGATGAATGTACTGAACAAACTTGTTGACAAAGGAAACACCGTCATCGTCATAGAGCATAATCTCGATGTCATCAAGATGGCGGACTACATCATTGATATGGGTCCCGAAGGTGGCAAGGGGGGAGGGGAACTCCTCTCCTGCGGAACACCCGAAGAGGTGGCGAAGAGCGAGAAAGGCTATACTCCGAAATTCCTGCGTGAAGAGCTGGGGGATAATTACTAATTACTAATTTTGTAACTTGTTATGGTGAAAATTAATAAGACGAATGCAGCGCGGCTGCTCGACAAAGCCAAGATAGCCTATGAACTCATTCCCTACGAGGTGGATGAGAACGATTTGAGCGCCGTACATGTAGCCGCCAGTTTGGGCGAGGACATCAACTGCGTGTTCAAGACACTTATTCTTCACGGCGATAAATCCGGCTACTTTGTCTGCGTCATCCCGGGTGAGCACGAAGTGGATTTGAAACTGGCGGCAAAGGCATCGGGCAACAAGAAGTGTGACCTCATTCCGGTTAAGGAACTTTTACCTCTGACGGGCTACATCCGCGGAGGTTGTTCGCCCATCGGCATGAAGAAGCCTTTCCCTACCTATATCCATGAAACGTGCCTACGGTTTCCGTATATCTATATCAGTGCCGGACAACGTGGTTTGCAGCTTAAACTGGACCCGAAGGATTTGGTAAAAGAAGTGCGTGCAGAAGTTTGTGTTCTTTTTAATGAATAAATTTTCTATTTCTGCCGAGATATTTTAATTTTATAAGGAAATATTCAATAGAATTTATATATTTGCAGGAATTATTCAAGAAATCAATCCAATTACTAATTCTAAAAACTAATTTTTATGTTCAACAAACACCCTAAAGGTCTGATTGCCGCATCCTTTGCTAATTTGGGCGAGCGTTTCGGCTTTTATACCATGATGGCCATTCTTGTACTTTTTCTGCAAGCCAAGTTCGGACTGGATGGAAAAGAGGCAGGTTTGATCTACTCAACATTTTATTTTTCTATTTACATTCTTGCATTGATAGGTGGTATTATTGCCGACAGAACCCGTAATTACAAAGGTACCATCTTTACCGGCATTGTCTTGATGGCGGTAGGCTACTTGATGCTTGCCATCCCGTCTCCTACACCGGTTGCCAATAAAACCTTGTTTTTGGTGATTACTTGTGCGGCCTTGTTTGTCATTGCTTTCGGAAATGGTCTTTTCAAGGGAAATCTTCAAGCGCTGGTAGGGCAGATGTACGACAATCCCCAATATTCCAGCATGCGTGATTCTGGTTTCTCCTTATTCTATATGTTCATCAATGTAGGTGCCATCTTTGCTCCGTTTGCCGCAGTAGGCGTACGTAACTGGTGGCTGTCCACATTCGGCTACAATTATGATGCCGACCTGCCTGCCCTTTGCCACGGACATCTGGCAGGAACGCTGACTCCCGAAGCTGTGGACACTTATAGTGCACTGGCAACGAAAGCCACTATTTCCGGAACACCCGTAACGGATATGACGGTATTTGCCAATGAATATCTGAACGTGTTTACCACCGGTTTCCATTATGCATTCGGTGTAGCTATCTTGGCTATGGTTCTTTCTTTGGTAATTTTCGTCATCAACAGAAAGAAATTCCCCGATCCCAGCAAGAAGGTGGCTGCAAAAGCGGGCGATGCCACTGCAGTGGAGATGAGCGCACAAGAGGTAAGACAGCGCATGTATGCATTGTTTGCCGTATTCGGTGTGGTAATTTTCTTCTGGTTCTCGTTCCATCAGAATGGGTTGACACTGACGTATTTTGCCAAGGAATATACAGATTTGAATTTATTCGGCATGGCTATTTCAGCTGAGCTGTTCCAGTCTTTGAACCCGATTTTCGTTGTATCTCTGACACCGGTCATCATGGCTGTCTTTGCAGCACAGCGTGCCAAGGGTAAAGAGCCTTCCACTCCGCGGAAGATTGCCATCGGTATGGGTATTGCTGCCACCGGCTTCCTTATAATGGCTATCGGTTCTTATGTAAGCAACTTGCCGATGCACAAGGATATAATCGCTTTGGGTACCTCTCCGGTGAAGGTGACTCCGCTGTTGCTGATGGTTACCTATCTGATATTGACTGTTGCCGAATTGTACATTTCTCCGTTGGGCATTTCATTCGTGTCCAAGGTGGCTCCTCCCAAATATCAGGGTATCATGCAGGGCGGTTGGCTCGGCGCTACTGCCATTGGTAATCAGTTGCTCGTTATCGGTGCTATCCTTTACGAAAGTATTCCTATCTGGATGACGTGGACGGTATTTGTAGTAGCGTGCTGCATTTCCATGTTCACCATGCTGTTCATGCTGAAATGGCTTGAAAAGGTGGCGAAGTAATCGGAAACGAAAGATAAAACTAAAGGCTGCGCAGTTCATTACGAACATTGCGCAGCCTTTAGTTTTTGGAGGGCTTTTAATGCCGGGACTCAGATTTCCAGTCCCATGATGTAGTCATTCATGTAATATCCGTTTCCTATCGGGAAATCCCCTTCACGGAGTTTTCGCATTCCCATATGTTCGTAAAACTGCAGTGCCTTGTTGTTGCGGTTTACATTCAATTCCATCAGACAAGGACCGGGATGCACTTCCTTGATGTACTTGATGGCTTCTCGAAAGAGGAAACTGCCGCAATGTGCACCCTGGTAATAGGGGAGCACATAAATCTTTTGCAGGTGGAATAAATCTTCTCCTTGCTGCTGTACGGACACATAGCCCGCCGCTTCACATTCTTCGTAGGCCAGGAAGTAGACGTGACCTTCCTCTTCCATTTGCTTGCGGATATTGTCCAATGAATACATCCATTCCATCATGTAGTCGGTCTGCTCGGGAGTAAGGATATCCTTATACGTGACGGGGAATATTTGCTGCGCAAGTTTCTGAATCAGTGCGCAGTCTGCTGTCGTTGCTTTTCTTATGGTAAACATATCGGTTGTATTTATACTGTTTGGGGTGTAAAGTTAAGCCTTTTTTGTGAAACAATCGTTATCTTTGCAGACCGTTACCGAACTAACTAATTTTGATTTTAAAAATTATGGCATTTACGAGCAACATTATGATTGTCCGCCACAGATTACTGAAGGAACTGGTAAAGCTGTGGAATAACAACGAACTTGTGGATAAAATAGACCGGCTGCCCATCGAGCTGAGTCCGAAGAGGTCCAAGCACGCGGGACGCTGCTGTGTGCACAAAGAGCGCGCGGTGTGGAAGTACAAGTCATTGCCGCTTCTGGGACTCGATATGGAGGACGAGACGGATGAGCTGACCCCCTTGTCGGAGTACGCTGCCCGTGCATTGGACAGAGCGGAAAATGGCAGGCCGAAAGACAACATCATGTGTGTGATTGACGAAGCTTGTTCGGCATGTGTGCAGATTAACTACGAGATTACGAACCTCTGCCGCGGATGTACGGCACGCAGTTGCCAGGTAAATTGTCCCAAGAAGGCAGTGCACGTCAAGGAGAGCGGGCAGGCATGGATTGACCATGATGCGTGTATCAGTTGTGGCATCTGCCATAAGAGTTGTCCCTACCATGCCATTGTTTATATTCCCGTACCTTGTGAGGAGGCTTGTCCCGTGAAAGCCATCAGTAAGGATGAGAAGGGGATAGAGCATATTGACGAAAGCAAATGTATCTATTGCGGAAAGTGTCTCAATGCATGTCCATTCGGAGCAATTTTCGAAATATCGCAGGTGTTCGACGTGTTGCACAGAATCCGCAAGGGTGAGCAGGTGGTGGCTATCGTGGCTCCGTCCATCCTGGGGCAGTTCAAGACGACTATTGAACAAGTATATGGCGCATTGAAACAAGTCGGTTTTACGGATGTCATCGAGGTGGCTCAGGGAGCGATGGATACCGTCAGCAACGAGGCGCACGAGCTGATTGAGAAGCTGGAGGAGGGTCAGAAGTTTATGACGACTTCCTGCTGTCCGTCTTATATAGAGCTGGTGAACAAGCATATTCCTGCCATGAAGCCTTACGTGTCGGGCACCGGTTCGCCGATGTATTATGCTGCCCGCATTGCTAAAGAGAAGTATCCGGATGCGAAGGTGGTCTTCATAGGTCCTTGCGTTGCCAAGCGCAAAGAGGCGCAGCGCGACGAGGCGGTGGACTTTATCATGACTTTCGAGGAGGTGGCTTCCGTGCTTGCCGGGCTGGATATTCAGATGGAGCAGGCAAAGCCCTATTCCATGAGTTTCACTTCCGTGCGTGAGGCGCATGGTTTTGCGCAGGCAGGAGGCGTGATGGGTGCCGTGAAAGCCTATCTGAAGGAAGAGGCTGATAAAATCAATGCCGTACAAGTGGCTAATCTGGATAAGAAGGCTATCGGTGCGTTGCGTGCTTACGCCAAGTCGGGCAAGGCTCCGGGGCAATTTATTGAAGTGATGGCTTGCGAGGGCGGTTGTATTACCGGACCATGTTCGCATAATGAAATAACTGCCGGAAAGCGCCAGCTGACGCAGGAGTTGGCAAAGAGAAAAGAGACGTATTAGCCCTTTGTCCGTTTATATGAAGCATTTGATTGACAAACTGCGGAGCAATCGCAGGCTGGATGCCGAAGAGTATAAAGCCTTGCTTCTTTGCCGGGACACAGAACTTGCAGCCTACCTGCAGGAGCTTGCCCGGGAAGAAGCGCTTGCCCGCTTTGGCAATAAAATCTTCATTCGCGGACTGATTGAGATAACCAACCGTTGCCGCAATAACTGCTACTATTGCGGCATACGGAAGGAGAACCGGAACATAGTCCGTTATGAGCTGGCGCAGGAGGAGATTCTTTCGTGTTGCCATGAAGGCTATCGGTTGGGCTTCCGTACCTTTGTGCTGCAAGGGGGCGAAGCGCCGGCGGTGAAGGATGAGGGGATGGTGGAGACAGTTGCCGCCATCCGGCAATCCTTCCCGGATTGTGCCATTACCTTATCCTTGGGCGAGAAATCGCGGGAAGCCTACGAACGTTTCTTCCTGGCAGGTGCCAACCGCTATCTGTTGCGGCACGAAACCTGCAACGAAGGGCATTATCACCGGCTTCATCCTGCGGAGATGTCCCTTTCCCATCGGTTGCAATGCTTGGACTGGCTGAAAGAGATAGGCTATCAAGTGGGAACCGGAATCATGGTGGGCAGTCCTTATCAGACGGTGGACCATTTGGTAGAAGACATTCTCTTCATCGAACGGTTTCATCCGGAGATGATAGGCATGGGACCTTTTCTTCCACATCACGATACTCCGTTTTCCTCTTTTCCGCCGGGAGATATGGAGTTGACGTTGAAGTTGCTTTCTATCTTCCGGCTGATGCATCCCGCGGCACTGATACCTGCTACCACTGCCCTGGCCACACTTGCTCCGGACGGACGGGAACGGGGAATATTGGCTGGCGCCAATGTTGTGATGCCCAATCTTTCGCCTTCCCATCAGCGGGCGAAGTACTCCCTCTATGATAACAAAGCTTCTGCGGGTGCCGAAGCGGCAGAAGGTTTGCAAAAATTGGAGGAACAACTGAAAGGGATAGGCTACGAGGTATCAAGAGAGAGAGGAGATTATGAGAATGGAGAATTGACCGTTGATAATTGATAATTTTCAAATCTTCATTCTTTATTTAATTACCAATTATCAATTTACGAAGTGTATAACATAAAGTCAAGACAAGCGGAAGAATTCATCAATCACCAGGAGATATTGGATACATTGGAGTATGCGCAGGCAAACCGCAACAACCGTCCGTTCATCGAAAGTTTGATTGACAAGGCTGCTTTGTGCCAGGGGCTTTCCCATCGGGAGGCGGCCCTGCTGCTGGAATGTGACGAGCCGGAACTGGTGCAGCGCATCTATCATCTGGCACGTGAAATCAAACGGAAATTCTATGGCAACCGCATCGTGATGTTTGCCCCGCTTTATCTTTCCAACTATTGCGTGAACGGTTGCGTCTATTGCCCGTATCATGCCAAGAACCGTACCATTCCCCGCAAGAAACTCTCGCAAGAGGAGATACGCCGCGAGGTTATCGCCTTACAGGATATGGGGCATAAACGCCTTGCCCTGGAAGCCGGAGAAGACCCTCGAAACAACCCTATCGACTATATTTTAGAGTCCATCCGCACCATCTACAGCATCCACCACAAAAATGGGGCCATCCGTCGGGTGAATGTCAACATAGCCGCCACTACAGTGGAAAACTATCGGTTGCTGAAAGAGGCAGGCATCGGCACTTATATCCTTTTTCAGGAGACTTACAGCAAAGAGCATTACGAAGCCTTGCATCCCACGGGACCGAAAAGTAATTATGCCTACCACACCGAAGCGATGGACCGTGCTATGGAGGGTGGCATCGACGACGTAGGTATCGGCGTATTGTTCGGTCTGAACACCTATCGTTATGACTTCGTAGGACTGCTGATGCATGCCGAACATCTGGAAGCTACCTTTGGCGTGGGTCCGCATACCATCAGCGTGCCGCGTATCTGTCCGGCAGATGATATTTCGACCGAGGATTTTCCCGATGCCATCTCGGATGAGATGTTCTGCCGTATTGTGGCAGTGGCGCGTATTGCGGTGCCTTATACGGGAATGATTATTTCCACCCGTGAGTCGGAAGCCGTACGCCGTCGGGTACTCGAACTGGGTGTTTCGCAGATAAGCGGCGGTTCACGCACCAGCGTAGGAGGTTATGCCGTGCCGGAAGCCAAAGAGGAAGATTCCTCCCAATTCGATGTGAGCGACCGGCGCACGCTGGATGAAGTGGTGAGCTGGCTGCTCGACCTGGGGCATATCCCCAGCTTCTGCACCGCCTGCTATCGCGAGGGACGTACCGGAGACCGCTTCATGTCGCTCGTCAAGCGCGGACAGATAGCAAACTGCTGCCAGCCCAATGCACTGATGACATTAAAAGAATATCTGGAGGACTATGCCTCCTCCGAAACCAAGGAGAAGGGCATGCGGCTGATTCGTGAGGAGATGGAGCATATCCCGAACCCCAAGATACGGGCGATAGCCGAACGTAATCTTCAGGAGATAGGGGAGGGGAAAAGAGACTTTAGATTTTAGATTTCGGATTTATGAATAATACACCTCGTTCCAACCGCCTGCACATTGCCGTCTTTGGACGACGGAACAGCGGAAAGTCCAGCCTTGTCAATGCCTTGACCGGGCAAGACACGGCATTGGTATCCGCAACGCCCGGCACTACTACCGATCCCGTGACCAAAGCCATGGAAGTATATCCTTTGGGCCCGTGCCTCTTTATCGATACCCCCGGTTTTGATGACGACGAAGGCGAACTGGGCGGTATGCGCGTGGAGCGTACCTTAAAGACGGTGGAGAAAGCGGACATCGCCCTCTTGCTTTATGAAGCTGACGGAACGCTGGAACAGCAATGGCTAAAGCTACTGGCTGCGCGCGAAATCCCCGTGATACTGATACTGAATAAAGCCGATTCCCGTCAAGACACCGCTTCCGTGGTGCTTCGGATTGAAAAGGAATGCGGGCAGGCTCCCGTTGTGGTCAGTGCCAAAGAGGGTACCGGCATTCAAGGCATTTTCGATGCTATTCTCGAAAAGCTTCCCGAGAATTTTGGTGAGCAGACTATCACGGGCAATTGGGTAAGTGAAGGAGATGTCGTCCTGCTGGTGATGCCCCAGGATATACAAGCCCCCAAAGGTCGTCTCATTCTTCCGCAAGTGCAGACCATCCGCGAACTGTTGGATAAAAAGTGCTTAGTGATGAGCTGCACCACCGACAAGCTGCAAGCCTCCCTGCAAGCCCTTGCCCGTCCGCCTAAGCTGATAATCACAGACTCTCAGGTGTTCCCCATCGTCTATCAACAAAAGCCTGCCGAGAGTAGTCTTACTTCCTTCTCGGTTCTTTTTGCCGGTTACAAAGGAGACATCAATGCCTTTGTAGAGGGAGCTGCCGCTATTCATAGCCTGACACCCCAATCGCGTGTACTGATAGCCGAAGCCTGCACCCACGCCCCGCTGACCGAGGACATCGGCACCGTCAAAATTCCCCGCCTGCTACGAAAGCGCATCGGCGAGGAATTGCAGATAGACTTTGTATCTGGAAATGACTTTCCCAGAGACTTGTCCCGATATGATTTAATTATCCATTGCGGCGCTTGCATGTTCAACCGGAAGTACGTTCTCAATCGTATAGCCCATGCCCGCGCACAGCACATCCCCATAACCAACTACGGAGTAGCAATTGCGAGTCTGACCGGTATATTGGATAAAATTGTTATCTATCGGTAAATATCCCTTTCCCTCTCTGTTCACGTTACTGATGTTATAGAGTAGTGTGAACTACTTTTCTTGTTAACAATGCTTAATATATTAGTACCTTGTAATACAAGGTACTAATATAATACATATATTTGTGCCATACAAGGAACAACAATAGAATGAATGAGGACACTCATTACTCTATTGCGCAGCCAAATAGTAAATCGTAAATTGTCAAATAGTAAATACCATTATGGATGTAAACAATGTAAAGTCGCAAATGCGCAAGGGCATGCTTGAATATTGCATCATGCTGCTGCTTCACAAGGAGCCGGCTTACGCTTCGGATATCATTCAGAAGTTGAAAGAAGCCAGACTGATTGTAGTGGAAGGTACACTTTATCCGTTGCTCACCCGTCTGAAGAACGACGACTTGCTGGGTTATGAATGGATTGAGTCTACGCAAGGTCCTCCACGTAAGTATTACCGGTTGACGGAAAAAGGAGAAGTCTTTCTCGGTGAACTGGAAATATCCTGGAAAGAGTTGAACGAGACGGTGAATCATATCAGCAATTCTTGAAATGACCACAGAGAATATGCTGCATTCGCCGAATGGTAAATAGTAAATCGTAAATAGTCAAATTGTAAATAAATAGTGTGTTATGAAAAAGACATTAACTGTAAATTTAGGTGGAACCGTTTTCAATATTGATGATGACGCATACCGTCTTTTGGATAATTATCTGAGTAATCTCAAGATGCACTTCCGCAAGGAAGCCGGTGCCGACGAGATTGTAGATGATATTGAACGCCGTATTTCCGAACTCTTTGCCGAGAAATTGTCGGCCGGTTCGCAAGTAATCACGATAGCCGATGTGGAAGAGGTGATTGCCCGCATGGGAAAGCCGGAAGATATGGAGGCGGAAGGAGAGAGTGCTAGTGCCGATTCCGGCAGCACGAGTGCCGGGGGCGGCTATGGTGCCGGTGCTTGGAACAGCAATACCGCTTATGGCACTACACGCCGTCGTCTATACCGCAATCCGGATGACAAAATGCTGGGTGGTGTCATCAGTGGAATGGCTGCCTACCTGGGATGGGATGTAACTTTACTTCGACTGTTACTGCTTGTCATCTTGATTTGTGGGGTAGGGACATTGATACCGGTCTATATCGTGTGTTGGCTGGTTATACCGGAAGCCCGCACAGCAGCCGAGAAGTTGAGTATGCGTGGCGAGGCCGTTACGGTGGAGAATATCGGAAAGACGGTGACGGACGGTTTTGAGAAGGTTGCCAATGGGGTGAATGATTATATGAGGTCGGATAAACCCCGTACTTTCTTGCAGAAGTTGGGAGATGCATTGGTGATGATTGTCGGCTGGTTCTTGAAAATCTGTCTGGTGATATTCGCCATTATTTGCAGTCCGATACTGTTTGTGTTTGGAGTGGTATTCGTGGCGCTGTTGTTTGCTGCGATAGCGGTGGCTGTTGGTGGTGGTGCAGCTCTCATTTCCCTTTTCCCGATGGCTGATGTGGTACTGCCTACTTCTCCGCTGTCTGCCATTGTGATGTACATTGCAGGTATCTTGTTGGTAGGAATTCCTTTGGTCAGCCTTGTGTGGGCCATCTTTAGCCAGATATTCAAGTGGCAGCCGATGAACTCCGGCTTGAAGTGGACGCTGGTTATCCTTTGGATTGTAAGTGCAGCTTGCTTCGGAATCTGTTTTGCAGTGCAGGGGGCTACTTTCCCGGAATTGGGTATCTTTAATTTCTGAGAATAGTAATTTCTTTTTTAATTGATATCGTGTTTGTGGAAATCAGATTTCTATAAACACGATATTTTTTTATTGGGTGTAATTGGTTGTTATACAGTGAAATATTGCGTTTGGAAAAGGCGTTTTTTAAACGTTCGTTTAATGAACGCAAAGATAACGTGTATTTTTGAATCTCGCAAAATATTTAATAAAAATATTCTATAAATTTCTTTTTAGTGAGTATAATACTTTGTCAGTAAGCCTATTGCATTGTATTTCTCTAACTTCTTCCTTTTACTAATTTTTAAGTAATCTTCCTTCTTTAATTTTCTTAAATATTGACGTTCAAAAAACGAACGTCTATTGAACGCTTTTTGCTTGCAATAGATTCGTTTACAGTATTTTACCTGTTAGGTAATGAATGACTGCAAAAAATCTGTTGACAAGAAGGGCATAAAGCTTGTCGTATTCTACATAAAGTGTCCGCAAGTGATTGAATTCCAAGTGTATGCAAGGGGTTTAAAGCCCCAGGAGAACACCCTTTTCTGAACAAAAGCATAAAATGGGAATAGAGAAAGAGGCCGAAATCTGGTATGCTATGCGTGCCACCTACCGCAGAGAACCGGATGCCATGCGTCTGCTAAAGAAAGAAAATTTGGGCTGTTTCATTCCTATGCAATACAAGATAAGTATAAAAAAAGGAAAAAAAGTCCGTGCTCTGGTTCCGGTCGTTCATAATCTGCTTTTTGTCCATGCCCGTCCTTCCGATGTGCAGCGTGTAAAGTCTCAAGTCACTTATCTGCAATATATCACTGATACCCGCAGTGGACAGAAGATTATTGTCCCCGACAGTCAGATGCAGCGTTTCATTGCCGTGTCCGGCACTTACGATGATCATCTTCTTTATTTTCAACCGGATGAATTGAACTTGTCCAAAGGTACCAAAGTCCGGATTACCGGCGGTGAATTTGAGGGGCAAGAGGGTATATTTCTGAAGGTGAAAGGCGCACGTGACCGTCGCGTGGTTATCGAAATACAAGGTGTCATAGCTGTTGCCATGGCCACTATCCATCCCGATCTTATAGAAGTAATCGGCTGAACTTTAATTTTTAATTTTTAATTCTATAATTGCTTATGTCTCTTTCCGAAGAAGCAATCACTCTTCAGCGTGCTGCGCACGAACTGATGTATTTGGGTATGGACGGCAGTCCCGTCTATAGCGATGACTTGTCACGGCGGAACGGTGAGGTCTACCGTCTTACCATGGCTTTGTACCGGTCGGGTGTAAAAGGCACTACCATCGACGAGCAGGCAAATGTCTGTCTTGCCCTTCTTATGGGTTACAGCGCCTCTTTTGTGGATCATGGCGAAAAGCAGCGGCATGTCCAGAAAGTGCTGGACTGTTGTTGGGATGTGCTCGATGCCCTTCCCGCTTCCTTACTGAAGCTCCGTCTGCTTACCGCCTGCTACGGTGAAGTGTTCGACGAGTCTTTGGCCGACGAAGGCCGTTCCATCATCGCCTCTTGGGATTCCTTATCACTTACTCCCGAACAGCAGGAAGCGGTTGATGAGTTTCAGAATGTGACAGACAATCCCTATCCGTGGGAATATATCGATGAATAAAACTTTTCATTATAATGCTTAACAATAAATCCGTATTGATTACCGGAGGAACGGGTTCCTTCGGAAAGAAGTTTGTGGAAACCATTCTCCGTGATTATCCGCAAGTAAAGAAAATCATTATTTACTCCCGCGATGAGCTGAAGCAATTTGAGCTGAAACAGAAATATCCCGGTCATAAGTATCCGCAACTGCGTTTCTTTATCGGTGATGTCCGTGACCTCGAACGTCTGACGCGGGCTTGCGAAGGAGTGGACGTGATTATCCATGCAGCTGCCATCAAGCAGGTGGATACCGCTGAATACAATCCCGAAGAGTGCATCAAAACCAATGTACACGGTGCGCAGAATGTGATAAAGGCTGCTCTTGCCACCGGTGTACAGCATGTGGTGGCCCTTTCTACCGACAAGGCTTGTGCCCCCATCAATCTTTATGGCGCCACCAAGCTCACTTCCGACAAGCTGTTTACTGCCGCCAACAATATCAGCGGTTCCAAGAACATCAGGTTCTCCGTGGTCCGTTATGGCAATGTGATGGGTTCCCGCGGTTCCGTAATCCCTTTCTTTATCAACAAGCGTGACAACGGGGCGAAGGAACTTCCCATAACCGATATGCGCATGACCCGTTTCAACATCTCACTGGAAGCCGGTGTCGCTTTGGTCATGTATGCCATCGGACATCACCTGGGTGGTGAAATCTTTATTCCAAAGATTCCTTCCTATCATATCAAGGACGTGGCTACCGCCATTGCACCCAATCTGCCACAGGTGGAAGTGGGCATCCGTCCGGGAGAGAAACTGCACGAGGAGATGATTACTGTAACCGATGCTCTTGATACAATCGATTTGGGCAGATATTATGTCATTCTTCCTTCCGTATCTTTCAAGCACAGTCGCGAAGAGTTCATCAGACATCACAATGCAGTACCCGTTCCCGACGGTTTCCACTACAGCAGTGACAACAATACGGAGTGGGAGACAGTAGAGACTATGCGCGAGAATATAAAGAAATACGTTGACCCTAATTTCGAGGTGAAATGATAAGCAAGCCTATTCCATACGGTCGTCAGCATATCACAGATGAGGATATCCGGGCAGTCATCGATACCCTGAAAAGCGATTACCTGACACAAGGTCCCAAAATTAGGGAATTTGAAACGAAATTTGCCGAATATGTAGGTGCACAATATGCCGTAGCAGTGAACAATGCCACTTCGGGGCTTCATCTTGCAGCTACCGCACTGAATGTAAAGCCGGGCGACAAGGTGATTGTCACTCCCATGACCTTTGCAGCCAGTGCCAACTGCATCCGCTATTGTGGCGGCGAGGTGGTATTCTGTGATATTGACAAGGATACTTACCTCATGGATATCCGTAAACTTGAAGCCATGCTTAAAGCTTCTCCCCGCGGTACTTACAAAGGTATTGTTTCGGTTGATTTTGCAGGCTATCCTTTGGATCTGGAAGAGTTCAGAAAGCTTGCCGACGAGTACGGCTTGTGGATTATAGAGGATGCCTGCCATGCTCCCGGCGGCTATTTCATGGACAGTAAAGGCAAGAAACAACATTGTGGTAACGGTTGTTTTGCCGACTGTGCCGTATTCTCTTTCCATCCCGTGAAACATATCGCTACGGGTGAGGGAGGCATGGTGACCACCAACAGCAAGGAGCTCTATGACAAGCTTTGTCTTTACCGTACGCATGGCATTACGAAAGACCCTGCTTTATTGCACGAGCATCATGGTGGCTGGTATTACGAGATGCAGGAGTTAGGCTACAATTACCGTCTGACTGATTTTCAGGCTGCCCTGGGTATTTCTCAGCTGGAGCGTGCGAAAGCAGGTCTTGAACGCCGCCATGAAATCGTAAGACGCTATAATGAAGCATTTTCCGGAATAGATGGCATCAAGACTCCATTCAATGCTGCCGATGTCTATCATGCTTATCACCTTTATATCATTCAAGTGGCTGACCGCTTGGGTCTTTATAATTATCTGCACGAGAACAATGTCTATGCGCAGGTTCATTATGTTCCGCTTCATCTGATGCCTTACTATCAGCAGTGGGGCAATAGGAAAGGCGATTTACCTATAGTAGAAGAGTATTACGAACATTGTCTGAGTCTTCCGATGTATCCCACGCTGACGAACGAGGAACAGGAGTATGTGATTAACAAGGTTATAGAATTTGTAGCGAAATGAAAAATATAGCAATCATTCCTGCACGTGGCGGCAGTAAACGTATTCCGCGTAAGAATATCAAAACCTTTATGGGCAAGCCTATTATTGCATACTCCATTGAGGCGGCTTTGCAGAGCGGACTTTTTGACGAAGTAATGGTTTCGACCGATGATGAAGAGATAGCGGAGATAGCTTGCGGATACGGGGCCAAAGTTCCTTTTATGCGCAGTGCTGAGACCTCGAATGATTATGCCGGCACGGCCGATGTAATTCTTGAAGTTTTAGAGATGTATAAAGAGCGAGGCAGGGAATTTGATACAGTTTGTTGCATTTACTCGACAGCTCCTTTTGTCACTCCTGAAAGGCTTCGGGAAGCATACGGAAAAATGAATTCGGAGATTGATTCTGTTTTCACTTGTGTGGCTTATTCCTATCCTATACAGCGTAGCCTTCATATTGTAGACGGGAGAATCGGTATGGTTTATCCCGAATACATGAATGCACGTTCCCAAGATTTAGAGCCGATTTATCATGATGCCGGCCAATTCTATTTCTCTCGTACTGCTCCTTTTGTGGAGAGCCGGACTTTTTGGGGGAAGAACACAGCCGGACTGGTACTTTCCGAACTCGAAGTGCAGGACCTCGATACGCTGACCGACTGGACATTGGCGGAAATGAAGTATGAGTTACTTCATAGATGATGTAATGCAGAAAATCTATTTCCGTGCCGACGCAAGCGCTACCATCGGTTACGGTCACTTTATCCGTACTCTGGCTTTGGCCGATATGTTGAAGGACGATTTTGATTGTACCTTCTTTACTTGCCATCCTACCCCTTATCAGGTGAGTGAGATGGAGAAGGTATGTCCTTTCATCCCCTTGCAGGAAGAATCGCATTATGATGATTTCCTTTCCCATCTGCAAGGTGATGAAATCGTGGTGCTCGACAATTATTTCTTCACTACCGATTACCAGCGTGCCATTAAGCAAAAAGGTTGCCGCCTGGTGTGTGTGGATGACATGCACGACAAGCACTATGTGGCAGATGTTGTGATTAATCATACTTTGACTGACTCCGGACTTTTTGATGTGGAACCTTACACTAAACTTTGTTTGGGATTCGACTGGGCATTACTGCGTAGACCGTTTATAGAAGCTGTAAACAAACTCTGTTCTTGTGCAAAACGTACAGAAAGTATAACCATTACTTTTGGTGGTGTGGATTCCTTTGACTTTACTGGCCATTACATTCGTGAAGCTATGCAATTGCCTACTGTCAGCCAGATAACTGCAGTGGTAGGTGATGCTTATCAACCTCAAAAGCCGAGGGTACGGGATAGGCGAGTGTCTTATTGCTCCAATTTAACAGCTCAACAGATGGCCGAACTTTTTTGTGCTTCCGATTGGGTGATCTGTTCAGCAAGTACTGTAAGTATTGAGGCCATTGCTTGTGGTGCCAAGTTGGCTGTAGGTTGGTATGTAGATAATCAGGCTGATTATTATTCACTGTTAACCTCTACTGGAGGAGTTCTTCCTTTAGGAAATATTAAGGATAATCCCATACCTCTGACATCTTTAGAGATTGCTGGGGTTGATAACTTGCAGATAAAGAGTGGTATTCGTGAACGCTATATTAATCTGTTTGAAGAATTGGGAAGAAATGTGTATTGACGATGATCGCATTCTTTTCGGAAAAATTCTCATAATGGACAATTGATGCAGGAATAGAACAGATAATTTTAATTATTTAGCAATTGAATGATACAAATAGACAAACAAGCGGTTTATAAATATAATGGTTATGTTTTCCAACACTTCTCTATTTTGTCGGAAGAACTCCTAAAGCAAATATTGGATTGGAGGAATACTTTTGAGATAAGGCAGTTTATGTATAATACAGATGTAATATCTCTTGAAAATCACTTGAATTTTACGAAAACCCTTGCTCAACGAGAAGATTGTTACTATTGGTTAGTAACAAAAGATAATGTTCCCTATGGAGTCTTCAATCTGACCGATATAGACCATGAAAGAAGAATCGCTGAATTAGGCTATTATATGGCACCTTCCCAAATGAAAAGTGGAGGGGGACTTGATTTTGTTTATACTATCATCTGTTTTTCTTTTGAGGTTGCAAAATGTATAAAACTGGTAGGTTCAATTGATATAAACAATACCGATGCATTGTTATTGGATGAGTTTTTAGGCTTTGTTTTGGGTGATACGGTGGGATCCGACGGATGTTGTCATAACCGGAAATTCATTGAATGGGAGCTTTCAGAACTTCATTATAGAAGTACTACAGTATATAGAAATGATATACGTAAATTGGTCCGCTTTATTAGAGATAAACGCAAATAGAGAATCATGTTATCAAATTTTCATTTTCACCATATAGGATACGCTGTTACCAGTATTGAAAAAACAATGTATTATTACATTGATGGGGGATATTCTTGTTCATCTGTGATATTTGATCCAATACAGAATGTAAATATCTGCTTCCTTACAAAAGAAGGAGAGCCTATGATTGAACTTCTTGAACCTGTTGATGAGAATTCTCCAATCAATAAAAATCTTGAGAAGAATGGAGTTTGTCCGTATCATTGCTGTTATAGTGTAGAAAATATAGAAGATGCCATCGCACGGCTTCGTAAAATGAGGTTCATGGTGGTAAGCTATCCGGCAGAAGCAGTAGCTCTCAATAATCATCGGGTAGCTTTTCTCTATAATAAAGATATCGGTTTAATTGAATTATTAGAACAAAAATGAAATTCTTTATTTTTAGAAACAATACGCTGGAAAATATCTTCGGCACAGACGAAGTGGAGTATTCTGGTTACGAAGATATATCATATATACCTCAAAATACATCTTTGTATTTGTGGATGTATCAAATACCCATAAGATGGAATCAGAAGCAACTGGCTGACGAAATTGATGCATATATTAGAAAAATGCAGCTTGTTTTCTCGCAGGTTCCACAAGGGAAAGAATTTGTAGCATTCACATTGGTAGACATCTTTCCTACGAGATTTACTGATGCCAATTTTATTGTAAGGGAGGCTATCGTCCGGTATAATACCCAACTGTATAATATGGCTGGAACGAATGTAAATTTTAAGGTGATTGACTTTTCTGAGTTTACTTCCCGTTATAGGTCAGAGGAATTGATTGGATGGAAATTCTATTTTATTTCTCAAATGTATATATCTTCTAAAATTACCAGTGAATTTGCTACATGGGTAGACTCTAAAATACAGAATATAGCTTTAAAGAGAAAGAAATGCCTCATTCTTGATTTGGATAATACTTTGTGGGGTGGAGTCCTTGGCGAGGAAGGCATTAATGGTATACAAATTGGCGGGGACTATCCAGGTAAGGCATTTTTATATTTTCAGGAAGCGCTGTCTGCGTTAAGTAAAGAGGGTATTATTTTATCTGTTTGTAGTAAGAACAACGAAGAAGATGTATTCGAAGCTTGGGAGCAAAATCCGTTTATGGTTTTAAGGAAAAAAGATTTTGTTGCTATTCGTATAAATTGGAATGACAAGGCTTCGAATATCGTGGAACTGTCTAAAGAGCTGAACATAGGTCTTGATAGTATGGTGTTCATTGATGACAATCCGGCAGAGCGTGAATTAGTAAAACAGACCTTGCCTATGGTGGCTGTCCCGGACTTTCCAAAACAAGCATATATGTTACCGCAGTTTTTCATGCAATTAGTTCGTGATTATTTTGAAGTTTACGAAATTACCGGTGAAGATAAAAAGAAGACGGAACAATATAAGGCAAATGCGGAACGTACACGCGAACGAGCCAAATTCTTAAACTTTGAAGATTTTCTTCGTTCATTAGAAATTAAAATTGAGCTTCAGAAGGTGGACTCATTCAATATATCACGAATTGCTCAGATGACGCAAAAAACAAATCAGTTTAATTTAACGACCCAACGTTATTCTGAAGCTGATGTCAGACAACTTCTGGATAATCAATGGAAAATCTATTGCATCAGAGTTTCAGATAAATTTGGTGATAATGGTATCACGGGAGCAGTTTTCATCGCTGATAATAGTATTGAGAATATATTGCTTAGTTGTCGTATATTAGGTAAAGGTATTGAAACGGCTTTCATTAAATTTGTATTTAAATTGTTGGTTGAGGATGGTGTGTCAGCTTTAGAAGCAAAATTTATTCCTACTCTCAAAAACAGACAAGTGGCTGATTTTTATGACCGGCTTGGCTTTTCTGTGATGCGAGTAGAAGAGGGTGTTAAATACTATATGGCGAATATTGACAAATTAGATTTGTCAATACCTGATTATTATTCAATAACAGTTAAACAATAAAGTTATGATTACGAATGAAGAAATAATGGATGTGATGAGAGCTGTTTTAAAAACAGATGTAGATGAGAATACCTCTCAGAATAATTGCGAAAAGTGGGATAGTATGAACCATTTGAATCTGGTTATAGAATTGGAAGATACTTTCGAAGTAGAGCTTGAGCCTAATGAAATCAGTTTGATGAAATCTTTCTCTGACATCAAAAATATTATTTCAAACAAGTTACAATAAGAACCATTATGGGAAAAACATTTATCATAGCCGAGATGTCGGCGAATCATAATGGCAGCAAGCAGATAGGCATAGAAACAATTCGTGCTGCCAAACGTGCAGGTGCAGATGCTATCAAGCTCCAAACATATACAGCTGATACCATAACGTTGGATAATGATAAAATGGAGTTTATGGCTGATTCTACAAGTGTTTGGGCCGGCATGCGTTTGTACGATCTCTATAAGCAAGCCTATACCCCTTGGGAGTGGCACGAAGAATTGTTTCGTGTGGCCAAGGAGGAAGGGCTTATCTGTTTTTCATCACCGTTTGATAAAACTGCGGTAGATTTCCTGGAATCCTTGGGCAACCCCATTTACAAAATTGCCTCTTTTGAAATTACGGATATTCCTTTAATAGAGTATGCCGCCAAGAAGATGAAACCGATGGTGATGTCTACCGGCATTGCCACTGAAGAAGACATTCAGTTGGCTGTAGATACTTGCCGTGCGGCGGGCAATGATGATATTACGCTGTTGAAATGCACCTCCTCTTATCCTGCCCCCATTGAGGAAGCCAATCTGTGCATGATAAAGGATTTAGCCGAGCGCTATGGAGTGAAGTCCGGTTTGTCCGATCATACCATTGGCAGTGTGTCTGCCGTAGTGGCTGTGACACAAGGTGCAACCATGATTGAAAAGCATTTTATTATCGACCGTAGTATTGGCGGCCCCGATGCCTCATTCTCAATGAACGAGCAGGAGTTTGCCCAAATGGTGAAAGATATACGCATGGCCGAAGCGGCTATCGGCTCAGTATCGTATGAACTTACTGATAAGATGAAGTCGGGAAGGGAGTTCTCCCGTTCGCTCTATGTAGCCGAGGATATGAAAGCCGGAGAAGTGATTACAGAGCAGAACGTTCGCTCCGTTCGTCCGGGCTTCGGTTTGCACCCCAAGTATCTGAAAGATATATTAGGAAAGAAAGTAAATCAGGATTTGGAGAAAGGAACGAGATTTGCATGGGAGTTCGTGAATAGTTAGAGGTCATCAAAAAAGAGAATATTGTTACTGCAATTCTTAAAAATAAAACTATCTTTGCGGTAGTCTAAACACTAAAAACATAGTCTATATGAATCGCAAGGAATTGGTGAAACGTCTGAAATATATGATAAAGAGTGTTGCTCCCAACTCTCAGACTATTCTTTATGGTTCTGAGGCACGTGGAGAGGCAAAACAGAATAGTGACATTGATATTCTGATTTTAGTGGATAAAGATACAGTTTCTCCTATGGAGGAGGATGTCATTACTGCTCCAATATATGATTTGGAAATAGAAACAGGTACTATTATTAGCCCGATTGTGATGACTCGTAAAGCTTGGGAGGCAGCAAAGAGAAAGACTGTATTTTATTATAATGTGATGAAAGATGGTGTGTTGCTGTGATGGAAGAGGATATAAAGCGTGATATTGTCAATTATAGGCGTCAAAAGGCATGTGACTTGATGCATGATGTTGATGTCTTGATAGATAATGAACTATGGAATTCTGCTGTAAATAGGATGTATTACGCTTGTTTTCATATGGTTTCAGCATTGTTGATTTTGCATGGAATTGAAGTGAAAAGTCACATGGGAGTTCGACAAGCTTTTGGACTTCATTTTGTAAAGACGAATTTGTTGTCGTCTGAATGTGGGCGTATCTTTTCTAAAATTTACGATAAAAGGCAGTCAAGTGATTATGATGATTTCAAAGAGTTTACCAAAGATGAAATTGATAATTTGTATCCTCAGATTTCATTCTTGATAAGTGAAGTTGATAGATTGATTACAGAAAAATAGATTTCCTTCTTCCCCTCTTTTTTAGTATCTTTCATCCCCCTTCGTTAGCAAAATACGAACAGATTTTGTTCCTTTGCAAGTAAACAATGCCCCTACGGAACGGATGACAAATATCACCCCGTTGCTTTATCAAAGCGGGTATGTGACGATAAAGAATTATTCTCCGCTTACACATCTTTATACGCTGGATATCCCCAATAAAGAAGTGCGCATGGGGTTGATGAAATTGGGTATAGAATGAAGAAGGGAGCCTTTTACAGCCCCCTATACTCCCTTTCCGCATCGAAGCACGGACACGCTTTCGTCGGATTCAAGTCATGGTGCCCCACAATCAGCGCCCGTGGAAAGATACGCTTCAACTCACGTAGCAGTGCCAGTAACGAAGCCTTCTGTTCCAGTGTGCGGGTATCGGCAGGAAAACTTGCAGCATCCAGTCCTCCTTCATAACAGATGCCGATAGAATGGCGGTTGTGATTGAGGCAATGCGCACCTATTTTTTCCAACGGGCGGCCGCGGTGTATTTTGCCGTTGCGGGTCAGATAGAAATGATAGCCGATGTCACGGAAGCCGCGGTGGTGGATGTGGTCGCGGCGGCAATCCTCAAAGCCCAGGGCCACGCCTTGAGGCGTGGCTGAGCAATGAACAATGAGCAGGGTAATCGTACGCATGGCTATTTGCAAGCGCCCAGACCTAAAACTCCCGCTATGGCGGTAGCTACGGTGATGATTACTTTGAGGACAATGCCCCATACGGATTTTGACTTTTTGTCTTCACTCATGATGATTGGTGATTGATAATTAGTAATTTGTAATTATTCTCATCCTAACGGATTCTCGCCCTGATTGCCGTCACTTCCTCCGGAACCGCCGTCGGAACCACTGCCATCGGGAGCTTTTCCGCCTACGGTGTACAGGGAAGATTCCTTCAGCTGTCCATCCAGGTTGATTTGGGCATTACTCAGTTCGCCGGTGGCACGGGCGCGGAGCTTCAGCCCCTTCACGTTGTTGGCCAGCGAGAAGTCGGCAGCAGATTGCGCTCCCTTCTTGCTGACGATTCCTACGGAAAAGATGGCAAGGTCATCCAGTTTCACGTTCTTGCCGTCCAGAATCAGTTCCTTGGTGCAGGAAACCATGTCTGCCAGTACTCCCTTGATGACACCACTCGAATAGGGGGTGTTGTGATTGGACATGTGCTTGGCCAATTTTTCGATGTCGAAGGTTTCTTCGATTACGGGGCGTGCATACCAGAGGCCTTTCAGTGGGCTGTCTTCGCCCGTCACTTGATACTTTTTGTAACGAATCATACGGATTAAAAATTAAAGGTTAAAAGATAAAAACGTTTGCTGTGTTGAACTCAACGATGCAAAGATAAGGCTGTGGATACGGGCGTTTGCCGGTTTTTGCAGGTTCTCGTCTGTTTGGGTCTGTTTTAGTCGGTTATTTACGCTTGTAAGTTTGATAATGTCATGATTTATAGTTACTTTTGATGAAATATAAATCGTAACTGTCAACTATGGATTCTTTTGTCATACGTACATACGGGCGTACCGAATTGGCCCAAATCTATTGTCCCAATCTTTGTCCGGAGGCTGCCTTCCGCAAACTGAAACACTGGATAGACCTTTGTCCCGATTTGCGTGACGGACTTTCCGCTTTGGGCGGTTCTTCCCGTTCCCGCTCTTATACGCCTGCCCAAGTGCGGCTGATAGTGGCTGCACTTGGAGAGCCTTAAACCTGAGGTTGGATGGCGTAAAGGTCAGGCCGGGAATCGTAAAGGTGAGGTTGGTACACTTGGTACAGAGGTTCATCCATCCTTTCGCCTCACACACATACGCGTGCGTGAAGCGAAGTGAATGTCAGACTTTGGGTTTCCGGTAGTTTCCCTTGCCATCTACATTTTCCACCAGCCCGTGTTTCTGCATACGTTTGAGCCAGGTGGAGGCGGTTTCCGATTTGATGCCCATCTCTCCGGCTTTCTGCAGGAAAGAGGCCCGTGTGAATTCTTCTTCCATGCTGTCTACCAGCGCATCCCGGTCGGCATTGCCGCGGCTTGTCACTTCGGTGTTGGGCAGGAAGGAGAGGATATGGGTGGTATGCCGGTAAAGGCTTTCGGCCAGTGAGAGTACGGCATGAAAGTCATCGGAAGCAATGAGGAGATTCCATCGGCTGACAATGTGGTCTTTCAGATTGTCTGTGGCTGTGTGAGGGTCGGGCGACACGTAAGGCGAGGCGGTGATTTCCCCTTGTTCCATTGCGCGGAGCATGGCCACCACTTCCATGATGCGGCAGATGTTGATAGCCAGACGTGCCACGCTGCTTGACATCTCGTTTCCGTTGGCCAGTCCGGAGCGTACGAAAAGCCGGGAGAAGAGCCGGTTGAATTCATCTTTCTGTTCGTCCGTAAGGTGAAGGGTGAATATTCCGTTCATGACAATGGTTTTCAGTTTGTCCTTCCATTCCATGCCCAGAGCCTTGAAGGTATCTTCAAGATCGCTGTCATTGCGGTCGAACTGGTTTTGCCAATGATGTATGGCAGGCATGTAGTAGAATACCTGGCGGGAAAAGAGCCCGTTCTCGGCAGTGGGAATCAGTGGTTTCACTTGTGAGGGGGTGCCTGACAGAAGTACGGAAAGATAAGTTTTCTTTACCTCTCGGTATTCGTGGTCGGTGCGGCGGTTGTAGGACAGTCGGTCGTGGTCGAAGGCTTTGCGCATGGTGTCGCTCCAGTGTCCGTATTCCGAACCGATGGCGGTGGAGATGGTGTCAGCTTCGCTTTCGCATATCAGTCCGGTGCCGTCGGAGTCCATCAGGTTTTGCAGGATGCCGGTTCCGGTGTTGTTGCCCGAGATGAGGAACATCTTGTTGAGAGGCATTACGGGAGTCTCCGTTTTTCCACGTTCCTTGCCCAGTGTGTCGTATTTTGCTTTTTCGCGGCGGTAACATGCCATACTTTCGTCTACCTGCTCACGTATTTCATCGTGAATGGGTTCGGCAAGCAGGCGTACCAAGGAGAGCACTCCTTTGCCGGATGCAGGTAGGGCTACTACAAAGGTTTGCAGGCAGGGGGACATCATTTTTCCTCCGTAGGAACATCGGACGTGTTTTCCCATACTGGCACCCAATACGGTGATGGCACCCAGTAGCAGTACATCGTATTGGGCGAGAGAGGTTCCGCAGCTCATGATGCGATTCAGGGGATAAGGCCAGTGGAGGTGTTCGTCGAAAGTGGGTAATGGAGACAGTGGTTCAATGCCCGATGCGGACTCTTCCTCGCGTGCGCGTGTGTGTGAGGTAGAAGAGAGGGGTGAACTTTGTGTACCAAGTGTACCAATGGCGGGTGCGGCTTCATGCTGAATCTTCACGCCGCAAAGCTCGGCCAGATGAAAGGCGGTTCCCAGATGCACGTCGTTACGGCCGGTCTTCAGGGCATTGCTGAAGAGCTTGTCGGCTGCCCGTCGGTCGAACTTGGACGACAGGCTGCACAGACTTAAAAAGTCATGCCGTCCTGCTTCTCCGCAGTCGGCGGCAATGGCAAATGCCAGTTGTATATATTCTTGATAGGTTGGAGCAATGTCTGCTCCTGCATTTCTGACTGCTTCGGCCAGAAGGTGCAATGAAGATAGTGGTTCCATCGGATTTGGTAATTTATAATTAGTAATTTGTAGTCGGTGATTTGCAATGACTCATCATTCGAAATTCACAACTTTTCTGAGCAGTGCTTTCGGGTCATGGCAGAGGAAACAGGCGCGTACGAGGTCTTTCCCCGAAGTGTCCACTCCTTTTCCGGGTTGTGTGTTTTCGGCGTCATACATGCAGTGGACGTAGTTCATGGCCCATTGTATTCCTTCTGCAGGATTCTGTCCGTGAAGACAGGGAACAAACGCTTTTACGCCCCGTCCGGTGGGGCTGATGAACACCAGCGCAGGGCATAGATAGGGGTCATCAAATAGTTGTTGCCGTAAGTTTTCCGTTTCTTCTGCGGATTCAAGGTGGTCGATATCGACTACAACCAGGCCGGAGGATTCCGTGAGGCAGTCGCTTCGTCGTCGGGTGAATACGCCGCAGGGAGTGACGTAGGGTAGTGTTTGCTGCTTTAGGCATCGGCAGGCGGTTTCGTCGCCTCGCAGTGCGGCGTTTCTTACAGCAAGTGTCAGTGTGGCAAGGCGTTCATTGGAGGTGATTAGTTTGTACACTTCCTCGAGATTCATAGTTCGCAGTGGAGTCAGCGTGGCGCTTTTTACGTTTTTTCCGGTTGCCGCATCTTTTACGGGTGAGATGGGCGGCATGAATAGCGACATTTTAAGAGTGTTTTTCATCGTATGTTTTTTAAAATTATTGTGCAAAGTTAGGTAACTTATTTCACCGAATCTTTTCCGTATACGGAAAAGATTTTAAGCTGGCTAAAGCATAAATAACAATCTATAACATTGTAGAAACTATTATACAATTCACATAACCGAAAATTGACATGAATGAAAACAGTATGCACTCTTCATTGGGTGCTTTTATCGAAACTTTACGTAAAATGAGAAAGATTACTATCGCGGAACTTACTTTGGAAGCTCATATCAGTACAAAAACGTATATCCATATAAAAAAGGGCTCGATGCAAGACTAAGCGCCTACTTATCGCTGATTTTCTACTATTTCAGGGATTTGGAGGATGAGGAAATTAGGCGGGTGATTAATGGGTGGCTGGATGAATGGTTTAAGGTGAGAAAGAAGGAATAAGAGAAGGTGCCTTGCTCTCAGTCACTTTTATATAAATTATATGATAAAGTCAATTATTCAACTTCTTCGCCCACATCAATGGCTGAAGAATCTATTCATTTTTTTGCCGCTCTTTTTCGACCGTCAATTGACGGATCTGGATAAACTATTGGCAGTGGTGGGAGCATTTGTAGCGTACAGTCTTGCCGCCAGTGCGATTTACTGTTTCAATGACATTTGGGACGTAGAGGCTGATAGGCAACATCCCAAGAAGTGTAAACGCCCTATTGCTTCAGGAAAAATATCAAAAGGGATGGGATATGGTATTAGTGCGATACTTGTCACAATGTCACTGCTTTTACTTGTTACTTATACAGGAAGGGAAAAATGGTATTTATTTGGCATAATATGTTTCTATCTACTTCTTAATATTGCCTACTGTGTGAAGTTGAAACAGATTACGATTATTGATGTATTTATCATTGCATTCGGATTTGTACTTCGCATTTTTGTGGGTGGTGTAGCTGTGGGTATTCACCTCTCTCATTGGATTATTTTGATGACGTTCTTATTGGCTCTCTTCTTGGCTTTTGCCAAACGTCGGGATGACGTGGTCATCTACCAAGAAACTGGAGTGTCGGCTCGAAAAAACGTCAACCGCTATAACCTTGAGTTTATGAATCAAACCATTGGTATTATTGCTAGCATTACGATGGTTTGTTACATCATGTACACGGTGAGTGAGGAGGTTGTGGAGCGCATGCATACGCAATACCTTTATGCCACTTCCGTCTTTGTATTGGCAGGCATCGTCCGCTATTTGCAAATCACTATTGTCGATGTAAAGAGTGGAAGTCCCACTAAGGTGCTGATGAAAGACCGCTTTGTACAACTCTGTATCATAGGTTGGATATTGACGTTTATTCTCATACTCTATTGTTAAATTGCTAAGATGAAACAGATTGTTGCATTCGACTTCGATGGTACCATTACCAATCGAGATACACTGCTTGAGTTCATCAAGTTCGCAAAAGGCAAGACAGCTTTTTATCTTGGCTTTTTGCTTCATCTGCCTTGGTTGTTGGCTATGAAGTGTCACCTCTATCCCAATTGGAAGACCAAGCAGATGATTTTCTCCTATTTTTTTAAAGGAGTGAATTTGGATGAGTTCGATGCAGTCTGTTATAGATTCTTTATGGAGAGAGGTGAAAATTTGCTCTATCAGGATGCGGTTAAACAGATAAAACAGCACCTATATAGAGGCGATGAAATAGTCGTTATTAGTGCCAGCATTGATAATTGGGTAAAGCCATTTGCTGAGAGCTTAGGCATTAATCAAGTTTTGGGGACTCAGCTGGAGTTATCAGGAACCGGACACCTTACGGGTCGTTTCGCTACTGCCAATTGCTATGGCGAAGAGAAGGTGAAACGCTTGCTGCAGCTCTATCCTGACAGAACTCAATATCGACTGGTAGTTTATGGAGACAGTCGAGGAGATAAGGAACTCCTTGCTTTTTCGGATGAATCATATTACAAACAGTTCAATAGATGAATATTCTTTTAATTCTTATTAGTGTGCTGCTAAATTGCGCTGCTCAGCTTTGTATCCGCAAGGGTATGCTGATTGTAGGTGAAGTCGGTATGAGTGGCATGGTGCAAAATTTGGGTGCCATGATATCCAACCTCTGGTTGTGGGGAGCCATGGTTTGTTATGCTGTGAGCATTTTGATGTGGATGGCTGTATTGAGCAAAGTAGAAGTAAGTTTTGCCTATCCGTTCCTAAGTATCGGCTATGTGGTGGCAGCTTTGGTGGGTTACTATTTCTTTGATGAATCACTGACGTTCACACGCATTGCTGGCATAATGGTGATTTGTGTTGGTGTTTATTTAATCTCTAGAAGTTGACAAGATGAAATATTTTATATTTGGAGGTAATGGCTTTGTGGGCCGTTACTTGGCGAATGCCTTACTGGAGAGAAATGAAAAGGTGGTTGTATGTGACTTACACCCAACCCTTGATGAACGAGTTACAAAGGGTTGCGAGTATCGACAGACTGATATTCGTGATAAGCAACAATTGTCTACTATACCCATTTCTGCGGATGACATTATTATCAATCTTGCTGCTAATCAATACCATACCAAGGTGCCCCGTGATAGAAGAAACTACTTCTTTAGCGTAAATACTGTTGGCACAGAGAATATCCTTGAAGCGATTTACAACAAGGGATGTCGAAATTACCTGATGTTCACGACAGATATGACCTACGGAAAACCTCAATACTTGCCTGTTGACATTGAACATCCGCAAAATCCTTTCGGCCCATACGGTCAGAGCAAGAAAGCATGTGAAGAAATCTGCTTTGAATATCGGAAGCAGGGTATGAATATCACCATCTTCCGTCCCCGTATGATTAACGGCCCCGGCCGTTTGGGTATATTGGTGAAACTCTTCAAACTGATTGATATGAACTTGCCTGTTCCCACCATTGGTAACGGAAAGAATCACTATCAGATGATTTCTGTATTCGATTGTGTGAGTGCAATTCTCTGTGCTATTGATAAGGGTTTGCCTAATAAGGAGTACAATCTCGGTTCCAAAAACTCACCCGATATACGTACACTTTTAAAAGGTGTAATTGCATCAGCCCATTCACACTCGGCTGTGATTCCTACCCCGGGGAAATTAGTTAAGTTTATACTCAATATTTTTGATAGCATCGGCCTGACCATCATGTACAAAGAACAATTCATGATAGCAGATGAAGAGTATATTCTTGATATTAAGCAGACAGAAGACGATTTGGATTGGCATCCTCAATATAATGACGAGGATATGCTGAAGGAGGCGTATCAAATGTATAAAAAGCAATAAAAATTGGACCATGAGACTAAAGAATAAAAATGTGTTGTTTTTTACAAAGCTGATTGTGTTTGGTGCTTTATTTATGATGATACTTCCCTTTATTTTGTTTGGGGAGAACAATTACATCACTGTTCATGATAACTTAGACCAATTTCCACCCTTTTGGTCAATTGCTAAAAAGGTTGGACTTTTCTCTTTTGATGTATCTGCCGGAGTCATGGATAACACACCGGCTGTCTATTTCGGCTGGGGAGGCTTTACCATCCAGAACTTTGCCTATTACCTCTTACCGGCTTATGTCGCCTACGTATTGACTTATTTAATTTCATTGCTCGTTGGCTTCTTTTCGATGTACAAGTTGCAGTGTATATTATTTGGAAAGGAACATCGTGAAATCCTATTATTCACTTCTCTGCTTTTTGCCATTTTACCGGTAATCCCTGCTTGGTCTATCTCAGTAGCATCCATACCGTTGGCTTGTATCGTATTTTATAATATTTATAAGGGGGGAAGTAAATGGTGGCTGTTGGCGGCACTTTTCCTCCCATTCTTGATGGAGTTTAATTGCAGTGCTTTGTTTGCCTGTGGCTTTTGGTTAGCGGGTGTAGTTATTGCTTCAATAAAAAGCAAGCGTTTTCACTCCACACTATTTGTGGCATTCTTACTGTTATGCATTGGTGTGGTGATATTCAACTTCAAGCTGTTCTACATGCAGTTTGCCGTTGGTGAAGACCTGAATCGGAATCACTTTATTATAGAACCAATCAACATTGCTATTGGTTTGTACCATTATTTTGTGGAGGGTTTTTATCATGCTTCTACCATTCAGAAATACGTGATATTTCCAGTCTGTTTTGTTACGTGCTGTTATGTGGCTTGGCAGTGGATAAGAAACAAAAACGTTACTAAAGAACAATTTGTCTTTTTTATTTGTGGAACCATGGCGTTTATTTGTTCATTCGTAGCGGCAGCAGATGAAGCCTTTTGGTTTGATGACCTTAAAAATGTGATTTCCGCCCTAAATGGTTTTTCCTTTGTACGCTTATGCGTCTTCAACCGCCTCTTTTGGTACGTAGCTCTCAGCGCGAGCCTTATGATGTGCTTGCGTAATCGGTATCTCAAACGGATTGTGCCTTTTATACTGATTGTCCAGTTAGGCTATATAATGCTGTCGCGTACTACTTATAACGACTCCATTTATTCATTAGCAGCGAACACAATTCCTTCACTAAAGAAAGATCATCTCACTTGGAAGGAGTTTTATGACGAAGCTCTTTTTACGAAGATAAAGAAGGATATTAATTATAAAGGTGAACCGGTAGCTGCTGTAGGCTATCATGAAATGATATTGATGTACAATGGTTTTAATTGTATCGGCGGATATCTCTCTTGCTATCCCTATAAAGACATGTTGAAATACCGTCGTTTGATTGAACCTCAACTCAACGTGAACGAAGAAATCCGCCATTACTATGATGTTTGGGGTAGTCGCCGCTACCTTTATTGTGAAGGTGTGGACTATCAACCCACTCGGAAAAAGTGTGAACAATCGGTTGAGTTACTTATTAATGCCGATGTATTTCGCAATGAATTTGGCGGCAAGTATATACTTAGTCGTGCGAAACTTTCCAATGCGGCAGATTTGGGGGTTGACTTTGTAGGGAAGTGGGATAGTGTCGAAGGGGTTTATACAATGTATGTTTATGAAATGAAGTAATTTTGTGGATAGAAAATCAAGATGGGATATGGAAAATGAAATGATAGCAAGTAAACTGTCGAATTTTTGATTTAATGGCAATAATATCCCAACTTCGTAATAATAAGATCCTTCTTAAGGGTGGGCTGTTTTCTCTCTTCTCTTTCTTTAATCAGGGTGTGGGCTTCCTGCTTCTGATCATTTTGGCTAAATACATTGTTCCTGTTTCGACAAGACTCTTTTGGTAGAAAAGAACCGCTTTAGCGCGAACTAAAATTTCACCTACCTTATAGGCCACTAAAAGTAACTATTCGTGCATTCATCAAGATAATTCACATCACTATTTGGAATGTTTCGTAAATGCAAAGCCTGAAAGCATAGGAGAATAAGATAGATAAAGATTACTTTTGATGATTATTCAACGTATTTTAAATAATAAGAACTTCCGGAATGGTGCCTTATTTGCACTGTTTTCCTTCTTTAATACCGGTATCAACTTTGTCATCATGATGGTGATGGCACGGTTTATTAAACCGGATTCTTATGGACAGTTGAGTCTATTCACTACTATGGTTTCTTTGCTTTCCATTTTTATCTGCTTGAATACAAATGGTTTTATAGGAGTGAATTTCTTCTCTTCATCTAAGGAGAAGATTCAACGATTGTTGAATGTAGTAGTGTTGACAACATTACTTACCTATATGGTGATGCTGACGGCGATGTGCTGTTTTACGTCGGCTTTAGAGGAGGTGTCGGGGCTAACGATTGTCTATCAGTTTTATGCCATTTCCTTCTGTGCATTGAATGTAATGAATGCATTGTTGCTTGATGTTTGGCGTCTGGAGGAAAAGGTGTGGAGATATGGCACGTTTTCGGTCTTGCTGGTAATATGTAATCTAATTTTGACGTTTTTGTTCGTGGGATTCTTAAGGTGGGACTGGCAGGGCAGGATGTATGCGCAGGTGATTACTTGTGCTGGTTTTGCAGTGCTGGCTTTCTATATTTTGACCAAGAAGAATTATCTCCGTATGGTTTTTCCGAAAAAGGAGGATTTCGTAGGTGCATACCGTTTTGGTATTCCTCTGATTCCTCACACCACTTCCTTTTGGTTGCGGCAAGGGTTGGATAGGTATGTCATTAATGCCTTTACTACGCAGGCGATGGTGGGATTGTTTAGTTTTGCTGCTAATTTTGCCAATATCATACAGATTATAGGTCATGCTTTCAATGCATCTTATTCGGTGAATATTTATAAAACGTTGGCTACAGCAAATATAGATAGTGTAAAACTGCTACGACGCAATTGCTGGTATTTGGTATGTGTTTATTTTGTAATTACATTGCTGATTTTTTTGTTCGCGTCTCTATTGATACCCTTTGCCTTTCCCCAATATAATGATTGCATAATTTATTTGTTTCCGTTATGTGGCGGGGCTATGTTTCAATGCTTTTATTTGGTGTATGTCAATATATTATTCTTTTATAAAAGGACAAAAATATTGATGTATATCACATTTACATGTTCGCTGTTGCATTGTATTATGTCGCTTTTACTGACGAAATATGGAGTGATTTATACGGCATATATTTCATTGTTTAGTAATATGCTGATATTTATGGGGGTATATGGATATTCGAAGAGAATTCTGAGTGTTTGTATTAAGGTCGATGGTGTGATTGATTTGTAATGTGAAGCTTTCGCCCAGATTGCCTATAGTCGTCTGCTCAAAGCCCATTGAATGGGCATCAACGCCATAAAGCACTTCTTGGTTTAAAAGAAAAAATGTCGGTATAAGACCTATATTTCAAGCGTAAGCACTCACTGTATGGTTCTTGATGTTTTCTTATATCCCCCTTACCTTTGCGTCGAACTTAAAAAATCGACAAAAAATGAACATGAGTGAATTTTGCAGTGAGCTTTTGTTCCATTATCAAACAGATGCTGCTCCTCGGAAGCTTTCGAACAATGCCTGTTGTATATCTGAAGGTGTTGAGTATCGTAACTTCATCAAATGGTATCGTGACAACAAGAAACGTCTTTGTGAGTCAGAAATGGAAGAAATACTTTTAAGCCTGCTAATGGTTACCGATCTTTCCAAGAGCAATCTTCTCTCTTCTGAAGTTGTTACCTCACAACCTTCGGTTGAGGAATCCAATGTGGTTTCTTCTAGGAATCATGCGTTATGGCTGCATGGCACATGTCCGACGTAAGTTTGTTGATGCCTTGCAGACGGATTCTCGTTCGGCGAAAGTGGTCCGACTGATCTCCGAACTTTATTGGATAGAGTCGGATTACAGGATTGAGTTTCTCTCGGATGCCGAACGTGCTTTGGAACGCCGGCAACGTTCCATCCCTATACTCTCAGAATTGTGGCAACTTCTTAAGCCCATATTTGATGAAACGAAAGATTTTGCCACCACTCTTTTCATAAAGACTGTCCGTTATGCGGTTAACGAATGGGAGGCTATCTGCCGTTACGTGAACAATGGCCGAGCTGAGATTGATAATAACACAGCAGAACGATTGATGAAGCCTGCTTTTGGGAAGAAAGAATTATTTGTTCTGTGGTTCTTATGTAGGGCTAAAAATATGTCCTTGATTTACTCCATCATAGAAAGCTGCAAGATGAACGGGCTTCGTCCAGTTAAATATATTGCGGATGTTTTACGAAAATTGGTATTCGATAATACGGATTACATGTCACTTCTGCCAATGAATATTGCAAGATAACTTAATTACTAATCAAAAATATGACTCAATGTGGGCTACAATACCTTTACAAGTACTATAGCCATACAGTGAATGCTTACCTCAACTTAGATTAAAGATGTTTATAAATAAAGCATATGGGGATGCTGAAGCATATTTGGGATGATTGATATTGAGTAAGGTATTTATTAGGAGGCAGTTGATTGTGTCGATTTTTATTTGTTAGACCAAGAAGACGAATATGTATACCTTAAATAAGTATCATAATCATTATCCTTAATGCATGTTTAAATATTTATCCACTTTATATTTTGGAGTTATAGGAATATCTTAGGCGAAGTTGTATTGTATAGGATTAAGTTAGTTATGGCTATGCGTTTGGTGTATAGATTAATTTCTTTACCCTAGTTTAGCTTTTTTAGAAACAGATTATGGATAATTTCAAATGGTCAATATTAGTAGTTGTAATATTTTGTGTGTATTTGACTGATACGAGGAATTTGCCTGTATCATCGAACTTTGTTACGATATTGGTATCATCGGTGGGGGCTGTTTCCTGGCTTTTATTCCTGCAGAAAAAACATTTTAAAATTCTACCCAAGGCAGTTTATTACGTATATATACCCATCGGATTTATTTTGTTATCTCAAATAATAAACATGGATACTTCTTTGGCATATGAAAGTAAAATCAGTCAATTATTATTGGGGTATGTGATTGTTAGTTCAGTTTCGTTTAAATCGTTTTTTGATCATTATTTGCGGATAATGACAGTTGTGGCGATAGTGTCAACAGTTGTGTGGGTAACAACCTTTCTTGGCATTACATGGTGGAGCTTTCTTCCCACTACATGGGAAAACAATTACTACTCTTATTTAATAGGAGTTATTCATACAAATCCATTATTGCAACATAGAAATTTTGGTCCTTTTTGGGAACCGGGTGTTTATCAAATATACCTTAATATTGCTATTCTATATTTGTTGTTTTTTCGGAGTGGAGAAATGAAGTGTTCTTTGATGTGGTTGATAGCTGCCCTTGTTACTACTTTTTCTACTACCGGATATATCTGTTTTTCAATAATCCTATGTGCATTGTTATGGAAAGAATCTGTTGTAGCAAATAGACGAATAATTCCTTTAATAATGGTAATGACTATTTTAGGAGTCATTTTGTTGTCGAATGAGTATGTGTCAGAGGTGGTATTTGGTAAGTTTGAAGATGGAGGCGGTGTTTCTTTTTTAATAAGAATATATGCGATAGAATTTTATGGAAAAGTGATACTTGAAAATCCGTATTTTGGCTTGGGAGTTGAAAAATCAATGAAAACGGTAAATGATATGTATAATAGCGTTGGACTGAATTTTTCAGATTCAGCATGTACAACCACTATGCGTGAGTTTGCATGTATGGGAGGAATATTTGGATTTTATCGATTGTATATCCAGTGGAAATTCTCCCGATTGTTCACACAGAAAATACATGTTAGCTTTCTGATTTTCCTTATGATAATAATTTGCCTTAATACGGAGGACGTTATTTATTCAGTTTTTTTTAATGTAATATTCTATTATGGCATCTTTCATCTGTCGGAAGCCAATGCCAAAAACATTGTGTAAATATCAAAATGGAAAAAAAATTATCAGTAACAATCCCTTGTTACAATGTGTCTGAATATTTAAACGAGACACTTGATTCATTAATCAGATGTAGGACCATTGATTTTCTTGATATCATTATAGTCGATGATGGTTCTAAAGATAATACTTTGGATATTGCAAATTCATACGTAAAACAATATCCGGATAGTATACGAATTGTAGCGAAAGAGAATGGAGGACATGGCTCTACGATTAATGAAGGCCTAAAGATAGCTGTAGGGAAATATTTTGCAGTGATAGATGGTGATGACTGGGTGGATTCCGGTATTATGGATGAGCTTGTAAACTACTTGGCTAAGGTAGACACTGACGTGGTTATTACTGGGCATTATAAAAATTTTGTAACAATCAATAAAGAGGAAACCTTTGGATATTCGGAAAATAGGGAGACAGAATACAATATTGGTTACGCTATTGAAAGAAACCTTCGTTTCCCAATGACAGATATATGTTATCGTACGAAGATTCTTCAAGACATGAAGTTAACTATTCAGGAACATACTTTTTATGTGGATGAAGAATTTTGCACGTTGCCTTTTATGCATGTCAGTCGTATCAGGTTCTTTGGTAAAGGCTATTATCATTATCGTATAGGGAGTCCTAATCAGAGCATTTCTTTAGCGAATACAATAAAGCGTATAGACCATAGGATTAGAGTGTTTAAAAGGATATACGAATTGACTGATTTGCGGGACATGGCTTCGGCAAATAGTACATACATAAACAATAAACTTATAGGATTGGCTAAGGCTATTCTTGTAATTTATTATGTAAAGTTTGAGAAAAGGCAAGAAGGTTATAAGCAGGGAGAACTATTTTATACCGAATTAGTAAAGAATTACCCTAAAGTTTCTTTACCATGTAAGCGGATGCTCGGAATACTTCGTCTCTTTAACAAATTCCGAATCTCTGCAAGTGTATTTGAAAATCTTTTCAATATAAAGAAAACTCTAAAAATATAATTAGATTATGGAAAAAGTAAAATATCTAATAATAGGTGGTGGAATATCCGGTCTTAGTTTCGCAAGAAATATCAGCAATGAATCTTATCTTATTATAGAGAAAGAAACATCACTTGGAGGACTATGCCGCACTCATTATAATGGTGAATATGTATGGGATTATGCCGGTCATTTTTTTCATTTTTCCAATCCTCGTATTAAAGCGTTTTTTGATAGTCGAATTAATGATTCTGAATTAGTTACGAGAGTTAAGAATACCAAAATATATTACAAAGGTCGTTACGTTAATTTTCCATTTCAAAAAAACATTCATCAACTTCCCCAAAATGAATTCATAGATTGCTTATACGATTTGTTTTTTAAGGAAAAATACGCAGATTTCGGAGATTTCGAAGAGATGCTTTATGCTAAATTCGGGAGAAGCATTACAGAGAAATTTCTTAAACCCTATAATGAAAAATTGTACGCTTGCTCATTGAAGAAATTAGATGTGAATTCGATGGGACGTTTTTTTCCATATGCTGATATTGAAGATATTATCAGGAATATGAAAGAAGCAAACAATTCTTCATATAACACCACGTTTGATTATCCCAAGAGAGGAGCTCAGCTTTTTATTGATGCCTTGAGCGCTGATATTAATATGGAATATGTTTGGTTGAATGCAGATGTGAATGCTATTGATGTTAAATCGCATAGTGTAAAAATTGGTGATAGGGAAGTTATATATGATTATTTGATAAATACCATACCGTTTAATCATTTGTTGAAGCTGTGTAGCATACAAGACAAAGAGCAGGTGTTATCGTCCAATCAGGTTCTCGTGTTCAATATTGGCTTTGACAGTGCACTCAATGAAACGGAATGTCACTGGATATATTATCCATCTAAAGAGTTTGTATTTTATAGAGTTGGTTTCTATAATAATATTCTGCAATCAAAAAATGGCAGTATATATGTGGAAATAGGTTATGACAAAGAGAAGATGTTTTCTGACGCTTCAGTACAAGATATATTTGATAAGACTATTGTTGACTTGAAAAAATGTGGAATTATAAGTAGTCAGAAGATTGTGGCCTATGAATCTTTGCTGATAAATCCGGGTTATGTACATATTACCGATAAGAGTACTTCTTGGGTGAATCGAGTTTCTGAAGAACTGGGGGAAAAAGGGCATATCTATTCCATTGGTAGATATGGTGTATGGACATATTGCTCGATGGAGGATTGTATTATCCAAGCTGACAATTTATATAACGAATTGAAGGATAAACGATGAAAGCGTTCATTGTGGCTACTCCTCTACAATTATTCAATAGCCTGGTGATTATGAGGCATTTCTATGAAGGGGAGAAATGTGATTTGTTTGTACTCAATATAGCTTGTGATATGCGTCCTGTAATAAGTCGGTTTCATGCGTTAAATGTGATTGATTCTGTATATTACTTGGATGATGTATGTCAACACCAGTCAAGGTTAGGGATTATCTGGGATCATATATATATTACTAAAATCCAGAGGAGAATATTGTCAGAAGCCAGGAATAAAGATTATACGGATTTGTTTACAACATGGGTCGGGAGAACGTCTACTTGGCTTTATACAAAGTTATCTAAAAACAAGAAGTTGAATATACATTTCTATGAAGAGGGAATTGGAGTGTATATAGCAGAGATTAAGTCGTTGTATGGATATATTAAATTGATGTATAAAATATTAGGGTATAAGTTTGATGTTGATAATGCCAAAGATTTATATCTATATCAGCCCAGTTTGTGCCGAAATGTCAATTCAAATCTGAAGCTTGTGAAAATTGGAGATGTGACAGAAGGAGATGTGTCCTTTTTTAATCTTGCAATAAATTCCAATAATATTAACCCATATTCGACCAAATCTCTTTTCTTGGAAAATGACTTTACAAACACCGTTTTCGAAGGGATTGATGAAACTCTTATAATTGATACCATTGCTTTGACTATTGGAGTATACAATGTTGCTATTCGGCTCCATCCTCGTACAAGTAACAATAAGTATGACAGGAATAAATATTTATTAGATAGCAATACTGATATTTCATGGGAGAATCTACTTGCTTTGGAAAAAAGTATAGAGAATGTGGTACTGATTACAACTGTTTCAACAGCTGTTTTATCACCTAAAATTATATATGGCAGAGAGCCTAAAGTTATAATTCTAGGATTAGCTATTAAGAATGAGTTTCCTGATAAAGAGTGGGCAAAACATTTCTGGACTAATAGTTATAGGGATTTTATCCTTGCATTCAAGGACTTGTACAATGATAAGTCTTTGGTTATGATTCCAGAAAACTTTGAAGAGATGAAAATGATATTAAAGAAATGGTGTGATTAAATCAAACCACTGTTTCCAAGTATTTAATTTACTATGCGCTTCATTATGAAGTTAAATTATTTTCACTATGGATCCTCTTATTTCAATTATTATTCCTTGTTATAATAGTGAAGGCTTTATAGCTGCTACGATAAACATGCTGCTTCAACAAGATATATCAGAGTGTGAACTGATATTGGTAAACGATGGCTCGAAAGACAATACACTCTCCATCTTACGACAATATGAAACACTTCATGAAAATATCCGTGTGATAGACCAGCTTAATCAAGGGGTATCTGTAGCCCGTAATGTCGGCATGCTTGCTGCACAAGGTAAGTATATTTATTTTCTGGATAGTGATGATACACTGGCAGAGGGAGCGCTTAGTCATTTTAAACAAGTGGTGATGGAACAGCTTGATTGTCAGATGTTTTTGTTCGGATATGAAACGCGCAGAAATGGTAGGACATGTAAAAGTTATGTATTTCCATCATTTGACGGAGTTACTTTTTCCGGATATACATTACAGCGAAGTTTTCTTTCAAAAAAAATATGTTGCCATATATGTAGCTGTGTATATGATAAGACTTTTATATTAGAGAACGGATTGGCATTAAAACCCGGAGTTAAAATAGGAGAGGACGTGCTCTTTCTATTGCAATTAATGTTCAAGGTAAATAAGGCATATTATTCAAAAAGACTTTCTTTTGTCTATCAGATACGGGACGATTCGGTCATGCAGGGATATAAATCTTATAGTTTGGAACAATATAACTCTCAAGTGGAATTTCAGAATTTTCTTATTCCTATGGCAAACAGAGATGAATCCTTAAATAAGTATGTAAATTTCTTCTTGCTATTTTCTTATATTTCCAATCTCCGGCATTATCTACATTCTAATTTTAGAGATAATAAACTGAATGCTTACTTTATAAGGGATGGAAAAATTAGATATAAGCCCAATTTCGTAGGGAGTTATTTTTATTGGTTAGTTATGAAAGTAACGATGTTCATTCCTATAAAGCTTATTTTAAAAATTTTGAAATCATGAGTGTCACAACAATCATTGTAACATATAATCGTAAAGACGATTTATGTCGTTGTATAGAAGCAGTACTCGCTCAAACTGTTGTTCCTGATAATTTGCTAATAGTCAATAATGCTTCGACTGATAATACAGAGAATTTTCTTTATGAGAAATTTGGCAATCCGGTAGACAAGAAAAGAATGGATGGGGATAATATTTTGTTTTTGCAAAGTATCAATAATGTTTCAGTATATCTTATAAATAAGTCCGTTAATACTGGAGGTGCAGGAGGATTTTATACAGGTCTGAAATTAGCGTATGAATATTTTTTAACAGATTATTATTGGATGATGGATGATGACGGCTATCCAACGGAGTTATGCCTTGAAAAATTGTTAGAATCCATTTGTACAAATGATTATGTGATGCCTATTTCCATAGATATAGATGATAACGATAAACTTTCTTGGCCTACACGTAAACGTGATAATACAAGGACTGAGTTTTATAGAGAATTGAAGGACTCATGGGGAGAAATAATGAATCATGTGACTCCTTTTAATGGGGTATTACTAACTAAACGGTGTGTTAGTATTGTAGGGTTTATAAATAAAAATTTTTTCATTTGGGGAGATGATTATGAACATTATTACAGATGTCTACAAGCTGGAATAGTCCCTATAACCATTATGAATGCTAAGTTTTTACATCCTGCACAGAAAGTCATGTTGAAACCTATCTGTTTCGGATTACTACATGTTGCTTTTTCGGAGTCAGAATTGCGTATGGTTTGTATGATACGAAACTGGACATATATTTATTTGCATTATGACAAGAAGGTTAAGATTCCTATTAAGTTTTTAATGTATACATGGCTTTTTCTGATAACCAGAAAATGGGATATACGCGGTTGGATTCTTTATTGTCATTCAGTGATGGATGGTATTCGTGGGAACTTTACTCGTCATTTGAAGTATTTACCTAAATAATTGATACAATGAAATATGATTATCTCATCATTGGTACCGGATTATTCGGTGCCACGCTCTCTCACATCCTTACATCAAATGGAAAACAGTGTTTGGTTATTGACAAACGCCCTCATATCGGTGGCAATGTCTATACCGAATCGGTAAATGGCATCAACGTCCATAAATACGGTGCCCACATCTTCCATACCAACAACAAGAAAGTATGGGAATTCGTAAACTCATTTGTTGAATTCAACCGTTACACCAATTCTCCGGTAGCCAACTACAAAGGGAAACTCTACAACCTCCCTTTCAATATGAATACTTTCTATCAGATGTGGGGCGTGACAACACCGGAACAGGCAGCTGCTAAAATAGAGGAACAACGGAAAGCATCGGGCATTATACAGCCGCGTAATCTGGAGGAACAGGCCATCTCTTTGATAGGGCAGGATATTTATAACACCCTTATTAAAGATTATACCGAAAAGCAATGGGGCAGAAAAGCTACGGAACTTCCTGCTTTCATTATCCGTCGCCTTCCGGTACGTTTCACTTTCGACAATAATTATTTTAATGACCGCTATCAAGGCATCCCCATAGGTGGATATACAAAGCTGGTAGAAAAACTATTGGATGGGGTGGAGGTGAAACTCGAAACCGACTATTTCGATAACAAAGACTATTTTGATTCCATAGCGGATAAGGTAATCTATACGGGAGAGATTGACCGCTACTTCGATTATTGTTTCGGATATCTGGAGTACAGAACGGTTAGTTTTGAAACGGAACTTCTGGAGAATACACTTAACTATCAAGGTAATGCGGTGGTGAACTATACTGATGCGGATACGCCCTATACCCGTATCATAGAGCATAAACATTTTGAGTTTGGAAACCAACCGGACACGGTAATCTCGAAAGAATACTCGAAAGAGTGGAAACCGGGTGATGAGCCTTACTATCCGGTGAATGACGAACGGAATAGTGCGTTGTATGCACGCTATAAGGCATTGGCTGATGCACAAGAGAAGGTAATCTTTGGTGGTCGCTTGGCAGAATATAAATACTATGATATGCATCAAGTGATAGAAAATGCATTGAATCTGGCTAAAACATTATAACTTATGAAAAAGGGATTGGTATCTATTATTACCCCCATGTATAAAGGAGCTGCTTTTGTAGGTAAAACGATAGAATCTGTATTGAAGCAGTCTTATACCGATTGGGAGATGATTATCGTGGATGACTGCTCTCCGGATGGTGGAGCAGGCATAAATGAGGTGAAAAAATATCAAGATGCAAGGATTATTCTGGTGGAAAATAAGATAAACACAGGGTCGTCTGGGGCAAGAAATACGGCTCTTCATCTGGCAAAGGGGCAGTATATCGCTTTCTTGGATTCAGATGATATGTGGCATCCTGAATTTCTGGAAAAGCAGTTATTGTTTATGAAAAGCAAGAACGCCGGAGTTGTTTTCTCCTCTTATCGGCGTATTGATGAGGTGTCAGAAGAAGAGATACTGTCTCCTTTTATTGTACCGGAGAAAGTTGATTATCATTCTCTATTGAGAACCTGCCCGATATTCCCTTCAACCGCAATTTATGATTTAGAGAAAATTAGGCTCTTCTTCTTTAATGAACAGATGGGGAGTTTGCGTGACGACTATGTGTATTGGCTGGCAATGTTGAAAGAGGTTGATTTTGCATACGGTAATAAAGAGATACTGGTAGATTACAGACTGAGAAAGAGCTCGGTGACAGCTAATAAAAAAAATGTTATTCTACCTCATTGGAGAGTCTTGCGCAAGGTGGAAAAATTGTCTCTATTGAAAAGTTTCTATTATCTTTCTTGTTGGGCTTGCATTAGTTTTTTCAAATATAGATGAATCATTTTAGCATATTTCAATGAATATTCTGATTACTGGTATCCACGGTTTTGTGGGCTCCAATCTTGTTATTGCCCTAAAGGAACATCATACCCTTTACGGCTTAGACATTATTACCCCCGAAAAAGAGGGAGTAATAAAGACTTTCTCTTGGAAAGATATTGAGACTATTTCTTTCCCGATGCGGAATCTTCCGAAATTTGATGCCATTATCCATCTGGCAGGCAAGGCGCATGATACGAAGAATCAGTTTGCCGCCCAAACTTATTTTGACATCAATACCGGACTGACCCAAAAAATATTCGATTTCTTTCTGGAATCGTCTGCAAAGAAGTTTGTATTCTTCAGTTCGGTGAAAGCTGCTGCTGACAGTGTATTTGGAGACATACTGACGGAGGACGTAATACCGGCTCCGGTAGGGCCTTATGGAGAAAGCAAGATAAGGGCGGAAGAATACCTTCTCTCGAAACTAAAAAGGAGGGAGGAATTGAAGGTGGCTGATGGCAAGCAGGTGTATATCTTGCGTCCCTGCATGATTCATGGTCCCGGCAATAAGGGAAACTTGAATCTGCTTTACAATGTAGTGAAGAAAGGTATTCCCTGGCCGTTGGGAAGTTTTGAGAACAGACGCTCATTTACTTCGATTGACAACCTTTGCTATGTGGTGGAAGGATTGCTGGTGAAAAACGCGGCGAGTGGCATTTATCATATGGGGGATGATGAAGCCTTGTCCACAAATGAGTTGATATCTTTGATGTGTGTGGTTTTGGGGCGCAAGCCGCATATTTGGAGGATGAATAAGCGGATGATGGAGTTTTGTGCCCGCCTTGGCACTTTGCTTCATCTGCCTTTGAATACGGAACGCTTGCAGAAGTTGACGGAGAATTATGTGGTGAGTAATGCGAAGATAAAGGCTGCCCTTGGCATTGACAAAATGCCGGTGAAGGCGGAAGAGGGAATAGTGAAAACGATAAAGTCGTTTGTTACTCATGTTTAACTATTATATACTGTGTTTGTTGCATGTCCATAAAGAGAGTAGATGCTTCGCTACGCTCTGCATGACGGATGCTAATAATACGAGCAGGTTTTAATTTCTTACATAAGATGTATTATTTGATAGTCTTGGTTCTGCTATTTCTGGCAGAACTTTTTTATTTTAAGATAGCAGATAAGTGCAATATCATTGACAAGCCTAATGAGCGGAGTTCTCATACGAAAGTCACTTTAAGGGGTGGGGGAATTATCTTCTACTTCGGTGCATTGGCTTATTTTCTGGCGAGTGGTTTTGACTACTCTTGGTTTGTGCTGGCATTGACTTTGGTGACGTTCATCAGTTTTGCGGATGATATAAAACCCACCAAACAAATAACAAGGCTGCTTTTTCATTTCTCGGCTATGGCGTTGATGTTTTATCAGTGGGGATTATTCTCCTTGTCGTGGTGGTGGATACTCATTGCATTGATCGTTTGTACGGGCATCATCAATGCCTACAACTTTATGGATGGCATTAACGGCATAACCGGCGGTTATTCTCTGGTTATTCTTGCTGCGTTGGCTTATGTCAATAAGGAGGTGGTTACTTTTGTGGAAGCGGATTTCATCTATACCGTTATCTGTTCCGTTCTAGTTTTCTGTTTCTTCAATTTTCGTAAGAAAGCCAAATGCTTTGCGGGTGATGTGGGTTCGGTGAGCATTGCCTTCATCCTTCTTTTCTTGATAGGAAGACTTATCATTGGAACGGGTGATTTCAGCTGGATAGTTCTTTTATCCGTTTATGGTGTTGACAGTGTACTGACTATCATTCACCGCCTGATGCTTCATGAGAATATCGGTTTGCCGCATCGCAAGCATCTGTATCAGATTATGGCGAATGAGCTGAAGATTCCCCATATAATGGTTTCTTCTATTTACATGGCAGTGCAGGCAATCATCATCGTAGGATATATAATGTGTTTAGGTTACGGTTATTGGTATTTGGCAGGTATAATTCTTTTGCTTTGTTTTCTTTATATCTGTTTTATGAAGAAGTATTTCGGATTGCACCAGTCTACGTGAGTAATGCTGAAATGATGATTAGTAAAATAATGAAAGGCGATGGAGACTAAAATCTCCATCGCCTTTCGTCTTATTTTTGAAATATAAATCGTACCTTTGTCATACACCAATCAGGTTATAATAATAACATGGAACAGATACGTAAGCTGCCGATAGGCATACAGACTTTTGATAAACTACGTGAAGGCGGTTTTCTTTATGTAGATAAAACTGCTATGATTTATCAAATAGCATCTACTTCTACTCCTTATTTCCTAAGCCGTCCCCGTCGGTTTGGCAAGAGTCTGCTCATTTCCACTTTCGAAGCTTACTTTCAAGGGCGTAAAGACTTGTTTCAGGGCTTGGCCATCGAACAGTTGGAAACGAAGTGGGAACAGTATCCTGTTCTACATCTTGACTTGAATGCCCGGAAATATGAAACTGCTGCTGACCTGACGGCTATGCTTAATCAGTATCTGGAGAAATGGGAGCTGCTCTATGGTCAGGAGAAGAAAGACCGTAGTCCGGAAGAGCGTTTTGCTTACGTGATAGAGCGGGCATGCACGCTGACGGGAAAGCAGGTTGTTGTGCTGATTGATGAGTATGACAAGCCATTGCTTCAAGCGGTCTTGGATGAGAACTTGCTGGATGAGTATCGGAAAACATTGAAAGCATTCTACGGTGTCTTGAAGAGCGCTGACCGTTATCTTCGTTTTGTTTTCCTGACCGGAGTGACCAAGTTTGCGCAAGTAAGTGTATTCAGTGACTTGAACCAGCTGAATGATATCAGCATGAAGTCTCCTTACGCTGCTTTGTGTGGTATTACCAAAGAGGAGTTGGTGAAAACCTTTCTGCCGGAACTTGAGAGACTGGCTAAACGAAGAGGGATATCTTTACAAGAAGTGATTGATTTGATGGAACGTCAATATGATGGTTACCATTTTCATCCGGAAGGTGTAGGAATGTTCAATCCGTTCAGTGTATTGAATGCTTTTGATGCAGAAGAGATGGGATACTATTGGTTTCAGACCGGCACACCTACTTACTTGGTTGACTTGCTGAAGCAGAGTGATTACGATATACGTCTATTGATAGATGGAGTGGAAGTGCTGGCTTCCGCTTTCTCTGAATATCGTGCGGAAACAAATAATCCTCTTCCGATGATTTATCAAAGTGGTTATTTGACCATAAAAGGGTATGATGATGATGTGAAGCTATACACTTTAGGCTTTCCAAATGATGAGGTTCGTTACGGCTTTCTGAATTTTCTGGTACCCTATTATACCAATGTATCCAATGATGAGACTGGTTTCCACATCGCTAAATTCATGCGTGAATTGAAGAGTGGGGATGTGGAGGCGTTTATGGAGCGTCTTAAGATATTCTTCTCCGGTATTCCGTACGAGTTGAGTGATGATACGGAACGTCATTATCAGGTTATTTTTCATGTAGTGTTTACTTTGCTGGGACAGTTCATCCGGTCCGAGGTTCGCAGCAGCCGCGGCCGTGCGGATGCAGTAGTTCATACCCCTACCGCTATTTATGTTTTTGAGTTCAAACTGGACGGTACGGCCGACGCAGCTCTGAAACAAATAGATGAGAAGGGGTATCTGATTCCTTATACCTTGGATGGCAGGAAATTAGTGAAAGTAGGTGTGAACTTCAGTAAAGAAACACGGAATATTGATGAATATATTGTCGTGGAGGAATAGGAACGAACAATCCTATATACGGAAAAGGCGATGAAGATTTGATTCTTCATCGCCTTTTCCATATTATAGTATTTCATTTTATTTCTTCATCCTCAGCACCCGTATTCCCGTCCACTTATTATTGTCTTTCAGCATTTGGGACAAGGGGACTTTGGAGACGACCACTTTCTTGTCGGTAGAGGAAGCGTGTACCAGCAGGAGTTTGTTATCCGCATAGAAAGCGATTCCCATGTGGGCTACGTCCAGCCCCGGAGTGTTGGTGGTGATGGCTATGATATCGCCGTCTTTAATCCACGGGAGACCATCGGCGGGAAGTTTGGCTTTGGGAAGATAGTGAACTTCCTTGCCGGACAAGGATTGCTCAATCTTCTTCATTTTGGCTACGTTCTCCGGCGAATTGGCCAGCTGCTTGTAAAGTTGGGGATGGGAAGACATGTAGGAGATAGACAACCGTTCGGTGTCGGGACTCATGGCGCCCGTTACATCTTGAAGGAAGCCGTTGCGTACGCCATTGTTTATCCAGTCGGCAATATAATGCAGGCGGGAAGTGTACCCGTCGATTTTACCGTCACGGTAACGGATTTTTTGCAGGTTATCGGCGAAAGCGCTTTCCGAGATGTCCCCGTCGGCTAATTTGGGAGTGAGTGTCTCTGCCAGCACATATTCCACCAGCGTGGTGCAGTCTACCTCATCGCAGTTGATGACGAGTTCCTCGGGACCATCTGCCTCCAGTGTATGGGCTACGTATGGCACATCCAGATACTTTATTCCATTGCTCAACATATCTTTCCCTCCCTGGGCAGAAACGGAAGTTACCATGGCTGCGGCGCAGAGGGCGCTGAACATAAATTTAGTCATTGTTTTCATTTTTCTCTCTTTTGATTATTATTGTTCTTAAACGTAAAAAGGATGCAGCAAATTTACTACATCCTTTTTATAAAAGCTTAATCCGGAGGGATTAAATTCAATATTGCTGGATTAAATATTTATAATCCTCCTTTTTATCGAACGGAACAAGGGAGAAACCGTATTCAATGGCGTTCTCTTTGCCCGGACGAATCAGATAGGGCTCATGGGCGGTTGCGCCCCAACTGTCGTCTCCACCGACACCCATCATGCGGTAATCAATGAACAAATCGACCATCTTTTCCGGCAGAGGGTCGGTGAGGTGGCGGTGATGGGTCTTTTCGGTACGCGGAGCGCCGTTGTCAATCGTATCGCCGCTGTCCATACTTTCCAGGGGATAGTTGGAGGCGTTCAGCTCAAAGGTGCGGTCGGCGATGAGCAGCAAACCACGTTGCGTCTTATCGGTAAGGGCGCACCAATAGATGTCCGTGCGATGGTTGTTCTCCTGTGGGCGGACATACGGCTCGTACATATCCTTGACCGGGATGGCGTACTCTCCGATGAACTGGGAGGTACGGCGGTCTCGGTAATTCTCTTTCGGACCGCGACCGTAGTAGGTCAAGTCTGTAAAGCTTTCCGGCAACTGCATCCGCAGGCCCACACGCGGTATCATCGGAGCTTGGTCTCCTTCGGCCATGAAGCGGTTGTCTACCTTGATGACTCCGCTGGCATATATCTTATAGGTGATGTTCCAACGGGCCTCTGTCTGCGGAAAACGGTAGGTCACCTTTACTGTCGTGGCATTGCTGCCCGGAGTCACTTGGAAGCTTTCGGCTTTCGGTTCCTGATAGCTTGCCTCTTTCCAGGCTTTGAGGCGGACGGGGAGGTTGGCTCCATAGTCGTTGTCCGTCGGTGCACGCCAGAAGAAGGGACGGGGACCTTGACCGTTCAGTATGTACTCGTGCTTCTTGTATAAATAGGAGGTGAGCAGACCGCTTTGCTTGTCGAAGGTGGCTTTGAAGTCGGGACCGGAGAACGCCACCAAATTTCCCTCTTCCTTAGAAGTGGCGGGCTGCTGTGCCGTAGCCTCTTTCTTGTAGAAAGTATGGACGTAGGTCTGTTCGCGTGCGATGACCGTGCCGGCCGGGAGGAAAGGCTCTGCCGTCTTGATGGCTGCATAGAACTCGATACGCACATCTCCCGTTGTCTGTTTCTCTTTGGGTATGCCGTTCAGGAAGCCGGTGGTTACCGTCTTGCCCGGTGCAGCATGGATATTTTCAATCTTGCCACGGTAGACTTCCTTTCCATGGTCGCGGATGATGTAGTAGAAGTCGTACTTGTCGAGATTGGTGAAAGAGAAATCATTGCGGATTTTCACGGTGGAAGTCTGCTTGTCGAAGTCGAGGAACTTGATGTTCTGGTAGACCTTCCCCATCTCTTCCGTCTGCGGTTTGACACTGCGGTCGGGATATACCACGCCGTTGATGCAGAAATTACCGTCAGAGGGAGTGCCGTTCTCGCCATAGTCGCCGCCATAAGTCCAGTATTTACGGCCATCGTCAGTCTTGGCGGCAAAGCCCTGGTCTACCCAATCCCAGACACAGCCACCCTGGAGGATGGGATATTTTTCGATGATGTCCCAATACTCCTGGAAGTTGCCGAGGCTGTTGCCCATGGCATGGGCATACTCGCAAAGAATGAGGGGACGCGTCATCTCCTTGTTCCGGGCATACTTCTCCAGATAGGAAGGGGAAGCGTACATCGGGCAGTAGATGTCCGTATTCCATTCCAACAGTGCGCGTTCATACTGGATGGGACGGCTGTCGAGCGTCTTCAAGGTGTTGTAGGTGACGTAGAAATTCAATCCGTTTCCGGCTTCGTTGCCCAGCGACCAGATGATGACTGACGGATGGTTCTTGTCCCGTTCGTACATATTCATGGTACGGTCGAGATGGGCATTCATGAAGAGCGGATTGTTTCCCAGCGTACCGCCTACCCGCAAGTCGTAACCCATGCCGTGACTTTCGATATTGGCTTCGTCGATGACGTAGATACCATATTCATCGCAGAGTTCGTAGAAACGTTCCTGCTGGGGATAGTGGCAAGTGCGTACGGTATTGACATTGTATCTCTTCCAAAGCTCGAAGTCTTTCTTCATCAGTTCTTCGGAGACATAGTGACCGGTGTTCTCGTTGTGTTCGTGATAGTTCACGCCTTTCACGAGGATGGGTTGCCCGTTCACCAGCAATTGCTTGTCCTTGATTTCCACTGTGCGGAATCCTACTTTGCAGCTTGTCGCTTCAATCACATCCCCGTTAGGTCGCTTTAGGCTGATGACGAGGGTATAGAGGTTGGGCGTTTCGGCTGTCCATTGCAAAGGTTCCTGGATGGTTTTCTTAGTGAACTCCACTTCTGTCTGGTCACCGCTGACCTGGGTAGAGGACTGGGCTATCTGCTGGTCGTTCTTGTCCAGCAGGCGGTAGCCAACGAGAAATGGGGAATTTTGTCCGCTTTCATTGGTAAACTGCACCTTTACCTTGAGGATACCGTTCCGGTAGTTCTCATCCAAAGGAGACTCCACCTTGAAGTCCGTGAGATGGATTTGAGGCTGGGCATATAAGTAAATGTCCCGTTCGATACCACTGATGCGCCAGAAGTCCTGGCATTCCAGATAGTTGGCATCGGAAAAGCGGTGTATCTGAATGGCAATGACATTCTTCCCTTTCTTGGCAATGGCGCTGACGTTGAAACGCGCCGGAGTCTTTGCATCTTTACTCATGCCTACAAACTTGCCGTTGAGGTAGTAGAAGGCTGCCCCGCGTACGCCGTCGGCACTCAGGAAAATTTCCTTATCGTCCCAGTCTCCCGGAAGAGTGAACTCGCGGCGGTAGGTGCCGGTGGGATTCCATTCTTGGGGAACGTATGGAGGATTGGGCTTGTCCCAATAAGGAGGATAGCCCGAAGAACAGAATTCATAAGGCTGGTTCACATAGATGGGCGTACCGAATCCCTGCAACTCCCAGTTTCCGGGTACATTGATGTCCGGCCAGCGGCTGGCGTCCACACGGTCCATCATGAAGTCCGTGGGGCGGTCGGCGAAGGTTTCCACATAATGGAATTTCCATTTCCCGTTAAGGGACAAGCGGAAGGTTCCGTTCTTGCGGTCATTGATGACGGCATCAGCCTCCGTGACGTAGGAGGTGAACGTGCTGCGGGCAGGCTCCCGGTTGATGCTTGTCAGCTTGGGGTTGGTAATCTCTTCGTAGCGATTGTTCTCCTGAGCAGTCAGGGCAAAGGGAAACGCTGCGAGGCAAGTGAGTAAAAAATACTTTTTATTCATAATTGCTTTTATTTCTTTGTGGTAGGTTCAGAGACCGGGAATACGAGCCCTTCACGCAACCACTTCTCCAGTTCTTCCGTCCATTGACGCTTGTAGGTGAAGTTGTCCCGGAATCCCCAGCCATGTCCGCCGGTAGGGTAGGCATGCAGGCTGGCAGGCACTTTGTGGTCGCGCAAGGCGAGGAAATAGCCAATGCCGTTGATGGGTGGCACTGCGTCGTCGTCCGAAGAAAGCATGATAAAAGCCTGCGGAGTGCGTGGGGACACTTGTCTTTCGAGGGAGTATTTTTGTTCCAGCTCCTGAGATGGATTTTCTCCGATAAGGTTCTTACGGGAACCTCCATGGGTAACGCCTTTCTGCATGGAAATCACCGGATAGAACAAGATCTGGAAGTCGGGACGGGTCTTGTCACCGCTGTATAGTGTGGCAAGCGAAGCTGCCAGATGGCCGCCGGCAGAAGCGCCCATGATGCCTACACGCTGAGGATTGACACCCCATTCGGCGGCATGTTCGCGTACCATGCGGATGGCTTGTTCGGCATCGGAAAGGGGCACTTCATGGTGCCCGTTGGGCATACGGTATTTCAGTACTGCATAGGTGATGCCTTGTGTGTTGAACCAGGGAGCCATGTCGTGTCCCTCGTGCTTCATGGCCAGCCCTCCGTAGCCACCTCCCGGACACATGATGATGGCCATGCCGTTGGGGTGGGAGGCAGGATACACCGTAAGGGTAGGGGTGGTGACATCGGACACCCATTCGTTGTTATGGTTCTGTCCGGAATTGGTCAGTTCGTTGTTATTGGGGGCACCGTTGGGCCATAGGGGCAGCTCAACGGGCTTTTGTGCAGATAACATGGTCGCTGCAAATAGAAAAGATAAAAGTAGAATCTTTTTCATGTTCTTGGTATTTAAAAGTTATTTGGTTTTCATGGAAGCTTTGATGAGGTAGAATATCAGAATGGCATAAGCACCCAGCGCCAGCACTTCGGACCAGGTGTTCTGCAACCATGCATCGTTTACGAGGTTGATTCCTCCGAAACGCATGGCAGCACTTGCCACACCCATCAATGCACCGCCGGCAATGAAACCGGAGGCAAGCAGGGTACCTTTCTCCCCGCGTTCGGCATTGAGAGCGGCATCCTTGCTGCGGCTGGTCACGTACCAGTTGATGGCACCGCCCACTACCAACGGAACATTCAGTTCCAATGGGATGAACATACCCAATGCAAATGCCAGTGCGGGAATCTTGCAGAAATTGAGGATGACGGCCAGCACTGCACCGATGCCGTAGAGCAGCCAAGGAGCACCCACACCGTTCATCAGAGGTTCGATAACGGCCGCCATGGCATTGGCTTGCGGAGCGGCCAGCTGTCCGCTGGTGAAACCGTATGTCTTGTTCAGGATAATCATTACACCACCTACGGTAGCGGCAGAAACGATGGTTCCGAGGAACTTCCAGGTCTCCTGCTTGGCAGGCGTGCTACCCAGCCAGTAACCGATTTTCAAGTCTGTGATGAAGCCTCCCGCCATGGACAGTGCCGTACATACAACACCGCCCATCACCAGTGCCGCAACCATCCCTTCGGGACCTTTCAGCCCTACGGCTACCATGACTACGGATGCCAGGATTAATGTCATCAGCGTCATTCCGGATACGGGGTTTGTGCCCACAATCGCAATGGCATTGGCTGCCACGGTGGTGAACAGGAAAGCGATACCTGCAACAAGCAGGATAGCTACAATGGTATGTGTCAAGTTGCCCTGCATCACATCGAAGTAGAAGAAGAGAACAACCAGCAGCAGCGTGATGATGGAACCGATGGCGATAATCTTCATGGAGATGTCCCGCTGTGTGCGTTTCACACTGGCTTCCACGTTGGACTTACCTCCCATTTCCTTGGCAGCCAGTCCTACGGCACTCTTGATGATGCCCCAAGACTTGATAATGCCGATGATACCTGCCATGGCAATGCCACCGATACCGATGCTCTTGGCATAGTATTTGAAGATTTCTTCCGGAGCCATAGCGCCTATGGTTGCCGTGATTTCGGGGTTCCATTGGTTCAGTACGGAATCTCCCCAAATCATGGACATACCGGGGATGATAATCCACCATACGGCCAGTGAGCCGGCACAGATGATGGACGCGTATTTCAGTCCCACAATATAACCCAGACCGAGCACGGCAGCACCCGTATTAACCTTGAATACCAGCTTGGCTTTCTCGGCCAGCATTTCGCCGAAGCCGCATACGCGGGTAGTGAAATTCTCGTTCCACCAGCCGAAGGTTGCCACGATGAAGTCGTATAGACCTCCGATAATACCAGCCATGAGTAATGGTTTTGCCTGGCTGCCGCCCTTTTCACCGGAGACGAGCACTTGTGTGGTGGCTGTCGCCTCGGGGAAGGGATACTTGCCGTGCATGTCGCTCACGAAATATTTGCGGAAGGGGATAAGGAAAAGAATACCCAGCACACCTCCCAGCAGGGAACTGATAAAGACTTGTGCAAAGGTGACGGTGATTTCTTTCGGATAGGTCTCTTGGAGAATATAGAGTGCCGGAAGGGTGAAGATGGCACCTGCCACGATGACGCCCGAGCTGGCACCGATAGACTGGATAATGACGTTTTCGCCCAATGCGTTTTTGCGTTTGGCGGCACCCGATACGCCGACGGCAATGATGGCGATGGGGATGGCGGCTTCGAATACTTGTCCCACCTTCAGCCCCAGATAGGCGGCTGCGGCCGAAAAGAGGATGGCCATCAGAATACCCCATGTCACCGACCAGGCATTTACTTCTGAATACTTCTTATCCGGGCTCATCAGAGGGTTGTACACTTCTCCCGGTTTCAATTCACGGAACGCATTTTCCGGTAGTCCGGTAATAGGTTCTTCTTCTTGTTTCATAGGTTTTGTAGTTTTATGTTTTTCTTTAATAGACTTCAAAGAAAGCAAAAAAAAAGGAGATTTAAAAAAATCTCCTTAATTCTGTATGGTAAAATGCTTATTTGGCATCTTTAGCGGTCATGTCCCCTTCGATAAACAATCGCATGATTTCCGTTTTGGCATTGGTGCGCAGGGTAATGGATTTCTTGAAGTGTCCGGGGTATCTTCCGGTTCCATTATAAGTTACTTTCACTGTTCCAGTCTTTCCCGGTGCTATCGGTTCTTGTGAATATTCGGGAACGGTACATCCGCAGGAAGCTACAGCCTGATGGATGACAAGCGGAGCATCGCCTACGTTCGTAAACTTAAAGGTGTAGCTGACCACAGGACTGTTTTCGGAGAATGTGCCGAAGTTGTGGGTGGTCTGTTCGAATTTGATGTCTGCCTTTCCTTGTGCATAGGCATAACCGATGCTCATAACCAGCAGCATCATATAAAAAACGACTTTCTTCATGTTCTTATCTTTTTTATATTTCAACGGCGCAAAGGTAACCCATTTTCATTAAAATAATGCCTATGGCGTGCGAAATTGTATTAAATCGGACTCAAAAGGTCTCTGTACGAATGATAAGCAGGGAAAAATAGGGGAAGCGGATGGTCGCTATCCGCTTGCTGTCATTGATATACTTCTCTTCCGGAGTGCCTACATTCTCAAAATAGTGATACCGGTATTCGGGATGCAGGCGGATGCAGCGGTGAATCTCATCGGTGCATCTGGACAACTTCATGATGACAACCGCACTGTTTTCGCTTGTCAGTTTCTCTATCTCTTCTGTCGTAGTAATGCCGGGTATCACCGTCAGCCGCTCTTCCTGGCTGGCCACATGGAGCCTGCCCAGTGCGCCGGCGGCAATGAAGGCGGGGATACCGGGGATGTGCTTCACGGGGATGCCGTCTGCCTGCAGTTTGTCATATACATAATGTATGGAAGAGTAGAATCCGGCATCTCCTTCGGCAACGATACAGACCTTCTTTCCTTGTTGCCGGAGGGTGGAGCTCTCCATATAGACCTCGTCGTAGGCGCTCAGGGCTTTTTCGCGCTGTTTGCTCATGGGGAGTGGAAAGCGGTGCACCGTGTTTTCCGGAATGTCGAGTTGCAATAGGATGTCGGCTGCGCGTGAAACTCTGTTTCCATCTTTGGCCAGTGTCTCGGGACAGAATATACAGTCGGCTGTCTGCAGGGCTTTCAAGCCTTTTACGGTAATCAGTTCCGGTTCGCCGGGACCGAGAGATACAAATATGACGGGGAACATTTGCATGAAGACATTAAAGTTAAAAATTAAAGAACAGCAAAACGGCTACAAAAGTGGGGAAATAATCAGTAGCAAACAAGATATTCGCTATCTTTGTTATTTACTAAAACAATCTGTTTTTTATGGATTATCAACTGAACACCCGCTTGAATGGCAACATAGCCATGACTTCCAGCTACCATGAGCGTGCGTCGCTGCAACGTGACAAGACTCTGTATAAATTCATTTGGGTACAGATCGGTACGCTCACTCTGGAAATAGACCATATCCCCATGCGCCTGGAAAAGGATGAAATCGTGACCTTGACCCCGTTGCATCACCTGGAGGTAAAAGAGGTGGACGGTGAATACCTGACGTTTGTATTCAACAGCAATTTTTATTGCATCTATGGACATGACAACGAGGTCTCTTGCAACGGACTCCTTTTTTATGGCTCTTCCAGGGTGATGAGACTGGCGCTTTCTGCCGGGCAGTCTTCCAACTTGCATGACATAGTCCGCATTTTCCGGCAGGAATCGGTCATCCATGACAACCTGCAGGAGGAGATGCTGCGGATTGTCTTGAAACGTTTCATCATTACCTGCACACGCATTGCGCGCCAGCGTTTTGGGGTGGGGCAGGAGAAGGAAAAGACGTTTGACATCATCCGGCAGTATTACGTATTAGTGGACCGGCATTTCAAGGAGAAGAAGCAAGTGCAGGATTATGCCGATATTCTTTGCCGTTCTCCCAAGACACTTTCCAATCTGTTCTCGACCTGCGGGTTGCCTTCCCCTTTACGGGTGATTCATGACCGCATTGAGGCAGAAGCCATGAGATTGCTGCTGTATACCCACAAAAGCGCTAAGGAAATCAGCTCCATTCTGGGCTTCGAAGACTTGTCCGCGTTCAGCCGTTTTTTCAAGAAAATGACCGGCGAGAGTGTCTCGGACTACCGGAAAAGAGTGAAACGGGAAGAATTGCCAACTGTTGCGGAATAATTGCCATTTCGTACGTGGTGGAAAACAAGGAACTTTGCAAAAACAAAAATCAAGTCATATTACTGAAACCATTTAAAAAGTAGAACAAAGATGAAAACGAAATTGCAAAACTTGTTTATGGCTGCGTTGACGCTGGCCGCTTCCACTCAAAAGTTGGGTGTTAATTTGATTCGTGTAGCCATCCTGGTTATTTTCGTATGGATTGGTGGGTTGAAATTCTGGAATTATGAGGCTGAAGGGATTGTCCCTTTTGTGGCGAACAGCCCGTTCATGAGCTTCTTTTATACAAAGAGTGCCCCGGAGTACAAGGAGTATAAGCTGAAAGAGGGCGAGTTCAATGAGGCGAAACATCAGTGGCACGTGGAGAACAATACGTATGGTTTCTCTCACGGTCTGGGCATTCTGATTATGACCATCGGCATTCTGACATTTCTGGGGATATTCTCTCCGAAAATCGGACTGGCGGGAGCTGCACTGGCCATTGTCATGACAATAGGTACCCTCTCTTTCCTGGTGACAACCCCTGAGGTGTGGGTGCCCGACTTGGGAAGCGGGGAGCACGGCTTTCCGTTGCTGACGGGGGCAGGGCGCTTGGTCATCAAGGATACGGCCATTCTTGCCGGTGCCATTGTCGTACTGTCTGACAGTGCAAAAAGAGTATTGAACCAATTAAGGAAATAGACGTATGAAACAGTATGATGTCATTATCATCGGATTCGGCAAAGGCGGAAAGACATTGGCTGCCGAGTTGGCAAAACGGAAGCTGGACGTTGCCGTAGTGGAGCGTTCGGAAAAGATGTACGGAGGGACATGTATCAATATCGGTTGCATTCCCACAAAAACATTGGTGCATGCGGCAAAGCATGCGGACAAAGACGCTTCTTGGGAGGTCAAGAAGGCATACTATCGTCAGTCCATTGCAAGGAAGGAAGAGGTCGTCTCTTTCCTACGTCAGAAGAACTATCACAATCTGGCCGACAATCCTCATATAACGGTCTATACGGGTATCGGCTCCTTTGCAGGTCCGGATGTGGTGGAAGTTGGGATGGTGGAAGGGACATTACAATTGCAAGCTCCCCGGATATTCATCAATACGGGTGCCGAAACCGTCATTCCACCGATAGAGGGGATACAAGGTAACCCACGGGTATATACCAGCACCTCCATTATGGAACTGACTGAGCTGCCGGCACAGCTCGTCATTGTAGGTGGGGGATACATCGGACTAGAATTTGCTTCCATGTATGCTTCATTCGGTTCGCAAGTCACGGTGCTCGAGGGCTCTTCCGAACTGATATCCCGGGAGGACCGGGACATTGCGGACAGTGTCCGGGAGGTATTGGAACAGAAAGGAATCGTTTTCAGGCTGAATGCACGCGTGCAGTCCGTGAAAGACTCTGACGTCATTTACCGGGATGCGGTCACGGGAGAGGAACATCAGTTACACGCAGATGCCATCCTGCTGGCTACCGGCCGGCGTCCGAATACGGCTGGCTTGAATCTGGCGGCGGCAGGTGTAGAGGTGAATGAGCGCGGTGCTATTGTGGTGGACGACTATTTGCAGACTACCAACCCCAAGATACATGCTATCGGTGATGTAAAGGGCGGTTTGCAGTTTACCTACATTTCTTTGGATGATTACCGCATTCTGCGCGAAGACCTTTTCGGGGCAGGAGAACGCAAGGTGTCCGACCGTGACCCGGTGAGCTATTCGGTATTCATCGACCCGCCGCTTTCACGCATCGGGCTGAGCGAAGCGGAAGCACGCAAGAAAGGATTGAATATAAAGGTCAACAAACTGCCGGTAGCCGCTGTTCCGCGTGCCAGGACTTTGGGCGATACGAACGGATTGTTCAAGGTGGTGGTGGACGCCGATACGGACAAGATAGTGGGATGTACGCTGTTTGGTCCGGAATCGAGCGAGGTCATCAACCTGGTGGCAATGGCCATGAAGACCGGGCAGGAATATACCTTCCTCCGTGATTTTGTCTTTACACATCCCAGCATGAGCGAAGCGCTGAATGACTTGATGGGCTTTTAAAGATTATTTAGGCACAATATCCACCAATTTGCGGGAAGAGCATTTGCGTATTTCCCCAAAAATGACGAATATTGTGCCCGAATTCTATAAACCCCAATAGTCATGACCCGGATATCTGCCATAGGCATTGCACTGCTGTGCATTTTATGCGTAACCTCTTGCGGCTTAAAATCAAGACAGACTACTACCGAATCTTCTTCCGAAACGGGCTATTCTCCGGTTACGACAGACACGGCAGCTACCATTGTACCGTGCTATGCCAAAGGCTATACGGTGAAATATCTTCCGCACCATGTCCGTCTGGTGGATATACACGACCCTCAAAAAGAAAGCAGCAGCACTTTCCACTATGCGCTGGTACCGAAAGGCATAAAGCCTGTCGGTATACCGAGCGACTATACGGTGATTGAAACGCCGGTAGAGCACGTTATGTGTATGACATCCCTGCAACTTTCCAACTTCATCCGTCTGGATGCCTGCGATTATGTGGTGGGCATCACCAGTACGCGCCATCTCTTCAACAAGGAGATGAACGACCGTTTGAAGTCCGGCGAGACCGTGAAGATTGGTATCGAAGGGAACTTTGATAATGAAGTGATAATGAGCATGAATCCGGATGTTATCTTTATCTCTCCTTTCAAGCGGGGCGGATATGATGCCATGCGGGAAATCGGTATTCCACTGGTTCCCCATTTGGGATATAAGGAGATGACCCCGTTGGGGCAGGCTGAATGGATAAAATTCATCGGCATGTTTATAGGCCAGGAAGTGGAGGCGAATGAAAAGTTTGCTGCGATAGAGAAGCGCTATAACGAATTGAAGGAGCTGGCTGCCAACGTGAAGAAGCGTCCGATGGTATTCAGCGGCGAGATACGGGGTGGCAACTGGTATGCAGTGGGAGGAAAGAGCTTTCTTGCCGAACTGTTCCGTGATGCCGGTGCGGATTATTTCTTGAAAGACGATCCCCGTTCGGGAGGTGTCACGCTGGATTTTGAAACCGTATATAGCCAGGCGGAGAGTGCCGACTATTGGCGCATTGTCAACAGCTATGACGGGACGTTCACGTATGATGCCTTGAAGTCCCTCGACCCGCGTTATGCCGACTTCCGTGCGTTCCGTGAGAAGGGAGTGGTATACTGCAACATGCGTGAGAAACCCTTCTACGAAAGTATGCCCATGCAGCCCGAAATTGTATTGGAAGACCTGATACATGCTTTCCATCCCGATTTGTTGCCCGACTATAAACCGACTTACTACGAACTGCTGAAATGATAAAAAGACCCATACTTCCGTTGATGTTGCTGACACTGGCATCTATCTTTCTTTTTTTCCTGCTGAACCTGCTTTTTGGGTCGGTTCACATTCCTCTGCGCTCTGTGTGGAATATATTGTGGGGAAATACGGATGAATCCGTTATTTGGCAGAATATCATCTGGAAGTCCCGCGTGCCCCAGGCGTTGACGGCATTGGTGGCGGGAGCAGGGCTGTCAGTCAGCGGTCTGCAGATGCAGACGGTGTTCCGCAATCCGCTGGCAGGGCCTTCGGTATTGGGCATCAGTTCAGGTGCCAGCCTGGGTGTGGCTTGTGTGGTATTGCTGTCCGGGGCGATGGGCGGTGTGGCATTGAGCCGTTTGGGGTATATGGGCGAGGTTGCCTTGTCGGTTGCCGCCATTATCGGTGCGCTGGCTGTGATGGCGCTCATTGTCTATGTCTCCCAGAAGGTGAAGGGCAACGTGACGCTGCTGATAATCGGTGTGATGATAGGCTATGTGGCAAGTGCCGTCATCGGCGTATTGAAATATTTCAGTGTGGAGGAAGATATACGTGCATATGTCATTTGGGGATTGGGTAGCTTTGCCCGTGTTTCGGGCGACCAGATGGTGCTGTTTGTCTGCATCATGGCTGTGCTGCTTCCGTTGTCCTTCCTGCTGATAAAGACGATGAATCTGTTGCTGCTGGGCGATGGCTATGCACGCAATCTGGGACTGAACATCAAGCGGGCACGCCTGCTGGTTATCTCATGCTCCGGTGTGCTGGTGGCTATTGTAACGGCCTATTGCGGTCCGATTATGTTTATCGGATTGGCGGTTCCCCATCTGTGCCGTGCCATCTTCCACTCTTCGGACCATCGGGTGTTGATGCCTGCCACATTGCTGGTAGGCGCTTCCCTGGCATTGGTCTGCAATCTGATAGCCCGTATGCCCGGCTTCGAGGGAGCTTTGCCGGTCAACTCGGTGACGGCACTGGTAGGTGCGCCGGTAGTGGCTTCTGTACTTTTTAGAAAACGGAAAGGAGAATTGAATGAATAAGGAAACCATACATATAGAGAATCTTTCCATCGGTTACCCCGGCAAGGGGGATGTGAAAGTGGTGGCAGACGGCATTTGCGCCGGAATCAACAGTGGTGAGCTGACTTGCTTGTTGGGAGCTAATGGAGTGGGGAAGTCCACGCTGCTTCGTACGTTGTCTGCCTTCCAGCCAAAACTTGGAGGAAACATATTTATTGAAGGAAAAGAGATTGGGGACTATACCGACAAGCAGCTTTCGCGCGTCATTAGTGTGGTGCTGACGGAGAAGTGCGATATACGCAATATGTCCGTCGTAGAACTGATAGGTCTGGGGCGTAGCCCCTACACCGGTTTCTGGGGAACTCTTTCGAAAGAGGACAAGACTGTGGTGGACAAATCCATCGCCCTGGTAGGCATTCCCCACCTGGCGCACCGCATGGTGCATACGCTGAGTGACGGTGAACGGCAGAAGGTGATGATAGCCAAGGCGCTCGCCCAGGAAACTCCCGTCATCTATCTGGATGAACCGACAGCTTTCCTTGATTTTCCCAGTAAAGTAGAGATGATGCAACTGCTTCACCAGCTCAGCCGGCAAACGGACAAGACGATTTTCCTTTCTACTCACGACTTGGAACTGGCCCTGCAGATAGCGGACAAAATATGGCTGATGGACAAGGTGAACGGCGTAACTATCGGTACTCCCGAGGACCTTTCGTTGAACGGCAGCCTGAGCAATTTCTTTGCCCGTAAGGGTATTGCCTTTGATTTGGAAACGGGACTGTTCAGGGTAGCCAATGAATATACCTCCCAGATACGCTTGGCGGGCCACGGGCAGAAGTATGCCATGGTGCGCAAGGCACTCCAGAGAAACGGGATTCTGGCAAACCGGAATGTTGAATCGGAGATTTATATCGAAACCGGAGATTTGAAGGGAGACGGCAGCTTCGTATTCCATCGACCGGGCAAGGAGCCGGTAACAGTGTACTCCATTGAGAAATTGCTGCAAATAGTCTTGTCATTCCATTCCCTATGATGCACCATTCTGCAAAGGATAATTATGTCCACTTAACGACGACTCCGGTCCCCCGGCTGATTACGTCATTGGCTGTGCCGACCATCATCAGCATGCTGGTGACGTCCTTCTACAACATGGCAGATACCTATTTTGTGGGTAAAATAAATACCCAGTCTACGGCTGCCGTAGGTATCGTGTTTTCTGTGATGTCCATTATCCAGGCTGTGGGATTCTTCTTCGGTCATGGTTCGGGGAACTACATCTCCCGTAAGTTGGGGGCGCAGGAAACGGAGAGTGCCGAGAAGATGGCATCCACCGGCTTCTTTTTTGCCTTGTTTATCGGAGCGGCTCTGGCTGTGCTGGGATTGCTGTTCCTTACACCGCTTTCCCTTGCTTTGGGGTCGACGCCTACTATTCTTCCGTATACGGAGCGCTATTTGGGAATCATTCTGCTGGGTACTCCTTTTATGACCGCCTCATTGGTGCTGAATAACCAAATACGTTTTCAAGGTAATGCGGCGTATGCCATGGTGGGGATTGTGAGTGGGGCGGTCATCAACGTGGTGCTCGACCCTATCCTGATTTTTGTATGCGATATGGGCATATCCGGTGCCGCACTGGCCACAGTAGTCAGCCAGATATGTAGTTTCATCCTTTTGCTATATATGGGGCGCAGAGGAGGAAATATACGTATACGTTACAGAAACTTTACGCCTACACTGGCTTTCATCAAGGAAATTATTGGGGGTGGAACTCCGTCACTCACCCGGCAGGGACTGGCAAGCGTGGCAACCATTTTGCTGAACGTGGCGGCCGGTGCATATGGTGACGCAGCTATTGCAGGGATGTCCATTGTGACGCGTATCTCTATGTTTATCAATGCTTTCCTAATTGGTTTCGGGCAAGGCTTCCAACCGGTATGCGGATTCAATTATGGTGCCGGGCTGTATGCCAGAGTGCGCCAAGGATTCTGGTTCTGTGTGAAGGTAGGCTTTTTCTTTTTGCTGGTTTGTGCGGTGGCAGGTATGGGATATGCCGAGGAGATTGTCTCCATCTTCCGCAAGGGAGACCCTGCTGTTGTAGCTACCGGTGCGGCAGCATTGCGCTGGCAGTTCATCACCTATCCGTTGGGTGCATGGATTGTGGTCAGCAACATGATGCTGCAGACTATCCGCAAGCCCGTACGCGCTACGATACTTTCCTCTGCCCGTCAAGGGCTGTTCTTCATCCCCCTCATCTTCATTCTTCCTTATTTCTTAGGACTGAAAGGGGTGGAGATGTGCCAGGCGGCGTCGGACATGCTGACCTTCTTCCTCGCCATTCCATTGACCTGCGGGGTGCTGGCGGAGATGAAGAGGAAGGAGGCGGAACAACTGCAACAGCGGCAATCTTGAAGTTTCTGCGTCCCTATTCAATTTTCACGGGAGCTATCGGTTGCCGCTTCACTTTATCGAGGGGAGCTGCATGGTACTCGATGCGCCCGAAGTCTATCTGTCTCAAATCAATGCTTCTGATTGTACTGTTGTACATGGTGCGATAGTAGATGATACCGTTTGTCATATCTGTGGCCGATGTCCATTGGGTGGCACTTGGAATATTGGCAGGAACCTGGCCGAGGGGAAACTCGATGCCTACGGGTATATCAAAGTTATTCAGTATCTGAAAACATTGGAGAACGGTTTCCTGTGCGGTATTCTGTGGTAGTGTAGAAGTCTGGTAGAAAGCGGCACGGATAAAGCGGGAAGGGGGAGTCACATCTCCCGGAATTCCCAAAAAGCCGCTTCCCGAACCGAAAGGGGCTATAGTCACATTGCCCAGCGATTTGCTTTCGGCACTGCCCGGGTAGAGGTTCACATAATTGTTTAAGTTGGTCATCTGCCAGTCAAAGCCGGGGGAGTTTGTCAATACTCCCAGTTTGTTTTCATAGAAACGGGGCTGTCCGTCGATGAACTCCAATACCAGTTGGCGGCCGGTCTTGTCTGCAATCCGCCAATGTACGGTGGAGGCGCGTGGGTCAATGGCTATGACCGTTACATTTTCAATAGCCTCCTTTACCTCGTCCACAGTAGAAAAGCTTCCCAACAGCCATGATACCAATTGTAAATCGGCTATGCTCGACGCTTTTCGTGTGGGGTCGTACTCCTCATATTTGCCATATCCGGGAAAGTAGAACAGCCCGGCGGAGAGCCCGGCTTCATTCAGACCTTCGGCCACGAACTCCTTTTGCTCCACTGCCAGGCCTACGTAGCCATAGCGTGAGGTGAACTCCATGCCGGACAGACTGCCTCCGGGTGTCAGTGATTGTTGCGAATAACCGCGCGGTACGATGACGTACTGGCTGTTCAGCTCACTGCCTCCCCATTCGATGGTGCGGGCTACGACGTGCGCATTGTCTTTGGCCGTCAGGGTGATACCGGTACATGCCTCTGCTGTTTGAGGGGCGAAGGTGAGGGCTGTCATTGCTGCCAGCAGGATAGGAATTCTTTTTGCCATATTATTCAGTTTATATTGTTGAGTATCTGTTTGTATACTAAACAACTCTGTATGGCAAAATGTTCCCTTACCAGAACCGGTACCCCAGCGTGAAGAATGCGGCGAAGTTCTTGGGAAAATATCCTCCTTCTTCCGAATGACCTATCATCTGGTTTATCTGCTCATTGACTTTTACCAGTCCCACTTGTGTCTCTGCACCGATGATGAATCTTCTGTATTCAAAAGTAAGTCCCAAGGCAATACCTGCATCGAAACGGTTGTTACCCATTTTCCCGTCTACCATGCTGCCGAAAGTGTCTATCTTGAACTGGTATCCTCCCTGGATACTGCTACTATATTCGTAGGTTTCGCCGGAGGTCTTGCCTGCCACACCTATGGCCGCATAAGGGCCGACACTCAGCGAGGCATGATAATCCTTGCCCAGATGGAGGCGGGCCGCTATCATGAGGGGGATTTGCAGATACAGTTCATGCATTTTGGCCTTGCCGATGTGGCTTATCTCGTCTTTACCGCCGATGGACACGAATTCCAATGCGGATTGCAGCACCCAGGTCTTGTTGAGGACATATTCTGCACCGACACCAGCTTTGTAAGCTATTTGGGTGTCACTACTGGAGTGTTTTCCATGAAAATGGGAGGTACCGATTCCAGCTTTTGCATGAAAGGACAGCGGGCTTTGTGCCAGACCGGTCAGTACGGTCATTGCCATACAGACGGTAATGATTATCTTCTTCTTCATGAGTAAATTTTTCCGTTTTCGGTTATGAGTAATACTGTTAGTTCGCTGTTGGGCAGCAAGGGGTCACAGTGCCGGTGACAGAGCTCAATCAGTGCCTTGCCAAACTTTTCCAGCAGCTCTTCGGGAATGATGTCCCAGAGTTCACGCGCCAGGTTCATCTGTCCGATGGCGGCAAGTGTTTCTTCGCTGCATCCCGTCTGGCGTGCCAGGTCTTGAATGAATTCCTTATTCATGGTCACTTTCTTGCTGTGGGTATCCAGATTGCCTTCGGCCAGTTTCACGGCCTTTCCCATCATCACGCCGAGGGTGACGTGCGGTACTTGCTCTTCGGCTGCTATTTTCAAGGTTTCGCCGATAAAGTTGCCGTAATGCACGAAAGCCTGGGTGGGGAGGTCGGGATAATACGCCTTGATGAAACGTTCGCTCTTTGCGCCGGAGCTGATGACGATACGAGGGTTCCGGGTTGCCTTTGCCACTTCCATGGACTTCCGGATGGAATTGATGAAGGCTTCCGAGGAGAATGGCTTCACGATGCCGGAGGTCCCGATAATGGAAATGCCTCCTTCGATACCGAGGCGGGGATTGAAGGTGCGTTTGGCTATTTCTTCTCCACCGGGGATGGAGATGGTAATGAGAATAGGATTGGGCTGTTTGGCAATATGGAGGCGTTCAAGCCATAGCTTGACGTTCTTCTTTATCATTTCGCGTGGGGTGTCGTTGATGGCAGAGCTACCGAGCTCAAGTCCCAGACCGGGCATGGTGATGACACCTACGCCTTCGCCGCCGCAGACGATGATGTTGTAGTCGTCCTGGGGAGTGTCTTCCGGCAGCGGGTCGTCTATGCGGAAAGGTATGGCTATATTGGCCACAACTTTCATCCCGTTGGTGATGTCCGGGTCGTCGCCGGCATCCTTGATGACGGTAGCGCTTGTCTCGAACATGCCGTCACCGTTTTCCAGAAGGTCGGAGTGGGGAATATGGTGCTGCGGCTCTACGGGAACCTGTATGGTTTCTCCGTTGGGAAGAACTACCGGAAATTCCGTAGGACGCTTTTTGAAGTAGATATTGAATACATCCCAGGTGGCGGCTACGGCGGCAGCGGCGGCACATGTTCCGGTAGTCAGTCCGCTGCGCAGGGGGAAGAAGTCGGGTAAATGTTTCTCGACTATGCGGCGCAGGCCATGCTCGCCGTTTACACAGATAAACTTGCCGGATGTCTCGGGGCGTCGGATGGCAAAGATGCGTATACCCAGTTGCCGGGCAGCTTCCACCTTCTCGCAGAATCCACCGGATATCCCGCTTTCCTTGAGGAGTATGGCTTCGGGATGAAGCTGTTTCATCAGGACTTGCTCGTCTTCTCCGGGTGTGTAGTAGTAGAGGTTCTTCTCGGAGAAGCCCTGTTCCCGGGCGAGCTTGCGCGAGCTGTTACGGTCGAGGATGCGGAAGTAACAGCAGGCATTCTGCCACAAAGGCTTCAGCTTACCTATGGTCTGTACGCCGGTCAGTGCAAGTAAGATGAAAATCTTTTCTTTCTGTATCTTCTCGATGGCATCGTCATAATCCCTGCACCAGGTGATGTGTTCTTCATCGCGTTCCGGGAAGATACGCTCGAAACGGATGACGGGGATATTCGATTCCACGGAGACTTGTTCCAGAGTCTCATGCAGCTGTGTGGCAAAGGGGTGCGCGGCGTCTATCAGCAGCTTTATGTGATGCTGTGCACAGAATGTTTCTATTTCTATTGCATCCATCGCGCCTTGCAGGCGGATGCCATTATGCAGAAGTACGTCCTGCTCATCCCCTTTGGTAGAATAGTAGAAAGTTTTTCCGGCTTCTTCAAGGGTTTGGATGGCTATGCGTCCTTCGGTGGTTCCGCCAAATATTAATATCATGTTTGAATGTTTATGGGTGATTAATCGTTGATTTATTTCCGGTACAGATGCTTGAACTCGTGTGCATAGAGCCGTGACAGACCTTCACGGTTGCCGATGGCTTCGCCTACGACAATCATGGTTGTCAAGGTGAGGTTATTTTCCTTCACTATTCTGGCAAGGTCTTTGAGTTCCCCCCTGAATATTTGTTCGTCTTTCCATGTCAAGTGGTAGCAGACAGCTACGGGGGTAGTTTCCGGATATTCCTGCAACAGTTCTTCCTGCACCTGCTCCGCAATGCTTGCACTGAGGAAGATGCACATGGTACTTTGTGAGCGTGCCATGAGATGTAGCTTTTCGCGTTCGGGCATGGGCGTACGTCCTTCGCCGCGTGTTAGGATGATGCTTTGCACTTTTTCCGGAATGGTGAACTGCGACTTCAAGGCAGCTGCCGCCGCCTGGAAGGAGGATATGCCGGGGGTGATGTGGTAGCTCATGCCGTGCTGGTCAAAGTAGTTCATCTGTTCCTGAATGGCACCATAGATACATGGGTCACCCGTATGCAGGCGTACGATGAATTTTCCCTTGTCATAGAACTTCTTCATCACTTCAAATTGTTCTTCCAAATCCATGGAAGCGGAGCTGAGTACGGTAGCACCGGCCTTGGCACAGAGAGTCAGCTCCTTGGGAACGAGGCTGCCGGCATACAGAATGAGGTCGGCGCGTTCCAGCATTTGGCGTCCGCGTACGGAAACCAGGTCCGGGTCGCCCGGGCCGGCACCCACTATTTCGATGTGGCCCTGGCGCACAGTTCTTATGTCAAGGGCGGCGGCCACGGTATAGTTCTCTCCTTTCTTCTTGGGCACCAGCAGCCGGGAGTTGTTTGCACTCAGTAAGGCGGCGGCTTCGCTGACGCTGGGGGTACCCATGTGCTTCATGACGGTTTTGCTGGGATGGGGCACCTCTATCTCTGCCAGTTCCTCGGCTGTATAGAAGTAGACCGGGAACTTCTTTTGGAGCGCTTTCACTACCGGTTCGTCACTTTTAGCTTTAATCGTGGAGATGGAGGCGATGCTTTGGGGCATGATGCCGTATTCCTTCAGTGTGTTCATAATCTCTTTCTCCACTTTCCGCACGGGACCTGCCAGCCGGGCAAGGCCGATGCCGAGGTGTACGACACAGGGCACGTAGCATATCATAGGCATTTCCGGGAAGTTGGGGACTTGGGGAGATACGCACAGAATCAGTTTGAAGCGTGAAGGTTTAATGTCCTGCACCCGGTAGAATACTTCTACATGAGGCGGCAGGTGCGCCTCCATCCAGTCCGTGCCTTCATTGCGCACCGTGAGCAGCAGGGCGGTGGGCTTGCCGGAAACGAAGAGGCTGATATGCTCGTTCATGCATACTCTTTTTTTCTCTTCGGGCGTCTTGGCAAGTTCTGCCAGCAGGAGGGTGGAGGGTTCGGCGTTGATGACCGGAAACCACCCGAAACGTTGGGGCAGGGTATCGAGTCCCCATAGACCGGTGCAGTCGCTTTGCGTGGTGACTACCGGTTCGGCCCCGAGGATATTCGCTACCTGGTGGGTCAGTTCGTTGGCTCCTCCGATGTGTCCGGAAAGTACGGAGATGGCAAATTTACCGGTACTGTCCACGCAAATCACGGCAGGGTCGGTATATTTGTTCTTCACGCAAGGAGCGATGGTGCGGACACAGATTCCCATGGCGCCAATGAAGACAAAGGCATCATAGCGGTTGAAGTTTTCCGCTGTGAATTTGCCGGCGGATTCTATATGTGTGCATCCCTCTTCGTGCCTGAGGGTGAAGATTTCGGAGTCGGGAAGTTCGTTGAGCAGTGATTGGGCTATGCTCAAACCGGCTTCGGAGATTAGAATAATAGCTGTTTTCATAATGGGTATGTTTAAGAAAGCGTGGCTTTCATAATTTCAATGGGGTTATATTCGTTCAAGGCGATATGGGTGGAAGGGTGGAGCACCATTCCGTTCCGCTCGATTCCTCGGCAGAACGCCTCCTTGCTTTCTGCCGATACGGAGTTGAAGACGATGCAGCCTTCGGGGTGCAGCACTTGTTTCACTTTCTCTATCATTTCCTCCAGATGTCCGCCGTGTCCACCGATGAAGACGGCATCGGGGCGGGCAAAGGGAGTGAGGTCGGTGTGCAGGAAATCTCCGGTTATCGCCGTAATGCCCGGCGCGCCGAAGCGGCGGGAGTTGGTGTCCATCAGCTCTTTTCCTTCGGGGCGTATCTCGAAGGAGATGACGGCGAGATGAGGAAATTGCAGGCGGGCTTCGATGGAGACGGAACCGGTACAGAAACCGATGTCCCAGAAGACGCGGCGGCGGTTCAGTTCCAATGCCTGCAGGGTGAGCAGGCGGATGGGAGCCTTGGTTATCATGCGGGCGCGTCCGTCAAGATGTGCAAACTCTTCATCGGGGATGCCGAAGGGACGGACTGGAAAGTCTGGGGCTTCGCTACCGTGCAGGGAGTTTGTGCGGCATTGTCCGGGATGGCTGTCCAGCAGCAGGCAGTTGGGATGTTCGAAGTCACCGGAAACCGCTTCCTGGGGTGTCATCCGGCGTATGCGTTCCTTTTCGGGATTGCCGAGATGCTCGCCGATGTATAGTGTGTAGTGGGAGTACCCGTATTCCAGCATGCGGGCGGCAATGGTGGCCGGGGTATGTTCGCGGTCGGTGAGGATGCCTATTTTGGGGGCACGCTCTATGAGGGCACGGTCGAACTCCTGCCAGGGGCGTCCTGTCAGGGAGACGGTGCGTATGTCGTCATACGGCATGACGAGGCGGTGTGCCAATGTCTGCAAGGAATTGAAAGCGGGATAGAGCAGAATGTCTGCCTCGGGAAGCTTACGCTTTATGGTATTGGCAAAACCGAAGAATAACGGGTCGCCGGACGCGAATACAATGATGGAGTCGTCCGTAGCCGTCTCTTCGAAGCGGGTAAATATTTCTTCATAACGGGAAAAGACACGCTCCAGCGGTACGGTGATGGAAATCCATTCGGCCCCGGCAGGCAGCAGAGGACCGACAATCTCCTTATGCCGTATGCCACCGGAGAAGACCTTCCCCTTCCGTATCTGTGCCAGTGCTTCCGGTGGAAAGAAGGGGGAACGGTTGTCATCCATTCCTATGATTATAAATCTGTGTTTCATTCAATGAGTAATCTTATGAAAATATCAAGTAATGTAAGGGGGCATAACAAGTAATGTTATCGGTCGTAACAAGTAATGTTATGGAATGTCTCTTTTCACTTACACATCCCTGCCCGGGCGCAACTGCTCCGCATCGTTGTAGCACAGCACGGAGTTCACCAGCGTGGCAGCTAAGTTACTGCCTCCCTTACGTCCTTCTACGATAATCTTGGGTATTTCCGTAAAGGGTTTCACCATGTGTTTGGACTCCTGCACATGCACGAAGCCTACCGGTGCAGCAACAATGCCCGCCGGATGTGCCTTGCCCTTACGTATCAGGTCGCAGAGTTCCATAAGTGCCGTAGGTGCATTGCCGAATACAAAGAAAGCATCGGGATGCTCCTCCACAGCCAGGCGGATGCCTGCCTGGGTACGGGTGATGCCTTTCTCTGCAGCCATCGTCGCTGTGCGCGGGTCGCCGAGGTAACATTTCACCTCTATGCCCAGCCGCTGCAAAGCTCCTTTGCGGATACCGCTGGCTGCCATCGTGACGTCTGTGACAATCGTCTTGATTCCGCCTTTCTCGATGGCTTGATACAAGGAAGCCACGGCACCTTCGTCCGTATGCAGCAGATGCTCCATTTCAAAATCGGCGGTGGTATGTATGGCATGGAGTAAAGCCCATTTATGGTCGAGGGGAATATGCTTGTTCTTCAGTTCCTTTTCGATGGTACGGAAACTACGAATCATGATGTCTTGCCCGATGCCCGTGGCTTCGGTATTCGTGTCCCGGTAATAGCCGCGCGGAGTGATGAAGGCTCCGTTCCATTCGTAGGACTGTGAGTTGCCTATCAATACGACTGTAAACATATCCACCTCTTCGGGATTGAAATCTCCCAGCGTGGTGATGTGTACCGCTTGTTCCGGGCGTCCTGCCTGGCGCACATATCCCACGGGCGTTTCCGGTGAGCGTCCTTCCTGCAGAAAGAGTTCTTTCAAGCGGTAAAGCTGCCAGTAGCGTCCTTCACTTTTGGGGTTGTAGACTGCCGTCACGAAGTCGGCGGCAGCGGCTGCGATGATACGCCTTTCAATACGCTCCCAGGGAGTCATCAGGTCTGAAAGGGAGATGACGCAGAAGTCATGTCCCACGGGAGCTCCCAGCAGTGAGGCTGCCTTTTGGAAAGCGCTGATGCCCGGCAGCGAAACGATTTCCACGTTGCTGTTCCTTTCCCGCTTCATCTCGTAGACAAGCGGCGTCATACCATAGATGCCCGCATCCCCGGAACTGATGACGCAGACCGTCTTTCCCTGCTCTGCCAGCTCGAAAGCCTGCTCGGCACGGGCGCGCTCACGCTTCATGCCGGTATCTATGCATGTTGTTGAGGGGTGGAGATAAGGGATTACAAATTGGAAATAATACTTATATCCCACCACTACATCTGATTCTTGCAAAGCGGAAATTACGGCGGGAGTTATATCCGATTCATTGCCCGGTCCGATGCCGGCAACAATTATTTTGGGGTGTTTCATATCCATATGTTCTATTGGCATACAAAGATAGAACTTATATTTGACGAAACCGAAAAAACTCTGTGCTAATCCGCGTAATCTGTGGTGAAACTTTATTGTCTAAACCTGCAAGTGCCGGTATTCGCTCGGAGTATAGCCTACGTTTTTCTTGAATACTCGGTTGAAGTGCTGCGAATACTGGTATCCCAGCTCATAGGCAATCTGGCTGACTGTCTTCCCGCTTCCTATAATCATTTCTTTGGCCAGGTCGATGATTTTGTTCTGGATATATTCTTGCGCCGTCTTTCCGGTTTCCTTCTTCACCAAATCTCCGAAATAGTTAGAAGAGAGGAACACTTTGTCTGCGAAGTATTTCACGGAAGGCAGTCCTTCGGTCTGCGGTTTGTCGCTCTGGAAATAGTCGTCTATCAGTGCTTCAAATTTCATCAGGATGTCTTTGTTGGCTGCCGAGCGGGTGATGAACTGGCGTTCGTAGAAACGCATGCAGTAGTCCAGCAGCAGTTCGATGTTGCGTGCAATCAGACCCTTGCTGTGCTTGTCGATGGGGCGTTGGATTTCCATCTTAATCTTCTTCAGACAGTCGAGGAAGATTTCTTTCTCGTCTTCGGACAAATGCAGTGCCTCGGTAGAGGAATAGGAAAAGAAGGAATACTGCTTTATTCCCTGTCCCAGCGAGGTGCCTTTTATCAAGTCGGGGTGGAACAGCAGGCCGGAGGCGCTGGGCTGCATACCTTCCAGCATGTTGACCTCGGTCACCTGGCCCGGGGCGAAGCTGGTTACCGTGCCTTCCTGGTAATCGTAAAACTGTTTTCCATAGCGTATATCTCCGCATTTGGTATTTTTGAGGAAAAGGGCGTATACGCCATAGTTCAACGTGAAATGTCTGGGGTATCCGGTGGCTTCGGACAAGTCGACTACGCTGACCAGCGGGTGCAGGGTTTCGAGACCGAACATCTTGTTGTATTGGTCTACTGCATTGAGCTTGATTACTTCTTCCATAAACGTTCCTGTTAGTTTTGTACAAATGTAGAGAATAATCCGGAAAGTACCATATCGCAGGAGGAGGAATCCGTAATATGGTTACAAATGTCCGTAATCTGTGTACATTGAAAAGAGCTACACCCTTTGTCCGGGATGGTGTAGCCATCCGGAGCAAAGGGTGTAGCCTTGGTATGTAAAAGGTGTAGCCCTTTTACGCTTGCTGGTTATCAATCTTTTAGCATGGCTTTGATGTGTTCCATATAGAGCTGGCGGATGGCTTTGTTTTCGCCCAGTCCCTGCATGCGTACATTCACTTGATAGCCTTGCTTTTCAAGTTCCGTCTTCCACACGCCGGCAATATCTTCCTTGGTATGGTTGCCGCATACCAACAGCAACGGAACCAATGTCACGCTCTTGGGGCGTGTCTCTTTCAGTTGCAGCAGGGTTGCGTCCAGGGTGGGGTATCCTTCAATGGTGCTGACGTGGAAGTTCTTCAGTCCATGGGCTTTCATCATGAAGTCGAGCATGGCGTAAGTAGCCGTGCTGGGTAGCTGGTTGCCGTGCCCCACATAGACAATGTCTTCTTTCTTTCGCAGCTGTTCGGCGGTCAGTATACCGATTACCTTCTCGCAGTCTTCGACGGAGTAGAGCAGGGGATTTCCCACTTTTATCTCCTTGAAGAAGGGACGGAGCTTGTCTGCATCCCTGCGGACGGAGGTCATCTCACTGCCTTCTATCAAGGTGGTGCTCTGGACGTAGATGGTCCGGTAGCCTTCGGCGCGAAGTTTCAGCAGTGCATCCGTAGGGCTGTCTTTGTACACACCCTCCTTGGCAAGTCTTTTTCGTACAATCGGCGAGATGTATGCTTCGCGCACTGTAAACTGCGGAAAGGCTTCTTGTGCCTCACGGGTCACGACGTCGAGCGTCAAGGCACGTGTCTGAGGGTCCGAACTGCCATAATGGGTGATGAGCAGAGCCGCCTTCTCCTCTTGTTGTGCGGAGGAGAAGAGGCTGATGCCGAGTAAATAGAGAGTGATGAAAAAATGTTTCATAATTGTTGTTGTTTCTAAATGCGTTATGGAGAGATTATTTTAGTCTGAGTGCCAGGCTGATTACTACCGAACGTCCCGGAGAATACAAGGCGAAGTTCTTGTTCAGCGGGCGGTTGTCTTTCTTGTTGAAGATATTGTCTATGCCGATGCCCGGTTCGATGACAAAGTTGCGGAAGCCGTCGAAGGTATGGCGGGTATTGAGGTTCCAGATGCCGTAACCCGGAGCATTGCCGTCCGCGTCACCCGGATAATAGACTTTGCTTTGCAGACGACCGTTCAGGTTGAGGTTCAAGGTATAGTCGCTCCAGCTGTGTGTATAGTTTCCGGTGATGGTGGCTGTATGGCGTATGCTGCGCTCGATGTTTTGCCATTCGCCTCCTTCGTTCAGACCGCGTCCATAGGCGTAGGTATAGTTTCCGGTCAGGGTGAAGCCCGGGAATAGATTGCCGTTCAAGTTCACTTCAAAGCCTTTGACGGTAGCTTTCTCGAAATTGAAGTAGTTCTTGACACTTAGGTTTTTCGTGGATGAAAGGTCACCGATTTCGGGGAACTCTTCACGCAACTGGTTCTGCTCTGCTTCCGGTAGGTCATCGAATTTAGTGGATTTGGAAGTTACCATGTTCTTTACATAGTTCAGGTAACCGGTGACGGAAGCACTGAAACGGTTGGTGCGGTATTCCATGTTGATGGAGTAATAGTTGCTGCGTTCGGGGTCGAGGTTCTCGTCACCCAATGAGATGGTGGCTCGTGTACCCATTGTCTTCTTGAACATGTGGTAGTAGAGCTCGTCAATTCCCGGAGCGCGGAATCCGGCAGCATAGGTGGCACGTACATTGAAGTTGCCTATGTTGTACATGGCTGCCACTTTGGGGGTGAAGCGTCCGCCCGTCTGTTCGTGATGGTCGTAGCGTACACCCACAACACCGGTCAGATGGTTCCATAGCTTCACTTCATGCTGGCCGTAGGCTGATGTCGTATAGACACTTTTGTCCAAATCGGAGTCGGGACGGCGGAGCACTTCACGGCGATAGTCTACACCGAACACCGTAGTGCTGTTGGTTGTAAAACCGAAGATACCTTTCAACTCGGCATCATGGAATTTCTGAAGCTTGGTAAGCGCATACTGTCCGGGCAGGTATCCGCTGTTTTCTATCAGGTATTTGTAGCGTGATGCGTAATTGTTTCCTGAATAGTCGAACTGGATAACGTTGCGTTTACTCAGTTTGTATTTGGCGCCTGCCCCCCAGTTGTAACCTTCGTAGGTAGTGTTGTACTTGCTTCCGCCGGTGATGTCTTCGCGTTCTACCGGACGTTCGAGTCCGCGGTTATAGTATCCGCCGTTGGCATAGAAGGAAAGCTGGTCCGTAGCATCATAGGTAAACTTCTGCGAAAAGTTATTCGAGCTGTAGCCCAGGGAGAGCGGGGCAATCGTTTCGATGATGTCTTCTCCATCTTCTGTCAGATGGCTGTTTTGCCAACCGTCGGAGTGGTCGTATTTATAGGAAGTATAGGACCCTATTTTTCCTTGGGCGATGTCCAGATTCAAGCCTTGGGAGAATTGATTCTTTCTCGTATAGCTGCTATTGCTGCTGAAGGCTACCACATCTTTAGGTTCGTTGGTAATGATATTGATTACACCGCCGATGGCATCCGAACCATAAAGGGAAGAAGCGGCTCCGTTCAGCACCTCGATGCGCTTGACGCGGGTCATATCTATTTGGTTGAGGTCGATGTTACCGGTGATGTCTCCCGTGACCTTGCGTCCGTTCACCAATATCAGTACGTGTTTGTTGGAGAGTCCGTTCATCATCAGATAGGACCCCATCGCGTTCGGACGGAAGGAGAGCGAGGGTACCATCATGGTCAAGGCCTGCTGGAAGTCGGTGATACCGGCACGCTTTATCTCGTTGGCAGTGATAACCGATACGGGAGACGGGGTATTCTTCAGTCGCTGATGTGTACCTGTACCCGTTACTACCACCGGGTTCAACTCGTGAGTTTTCTTGGTCATATCGTCGCTGTCACCTTTTTCTGCTTGTGCATAGGCACCGGTGGCGATGATTCCTCCCATAAGGAGAGCTGTGAGAAGTCTTTTCTTTATCATATATTGTTTTATTTTATATAACGCTGCAAATGTACATACCATTATCGGAGGGTGAAATACTTAATAGTTGTTATACTGCGATGGCCAAATAGCTATTAATAGGTACTGTATTCCCTTATTCCGGCACATAGATAATCTCTCCATTTTCAAGCTGATAGGCAACTCCCACTTTCTTTCCTCTTTTACCGGAGGTCTTTTGGTCTTCGCTGGGAGTGTATTTCTTGATTTCCTGCCCTTCTTTGGTAATGATTTCCATATTTTCCTTTCCGGGATTCTTCACCATGGTGAAGTCTTCTTTAGAAAACATCTCCGTCATATTGAAGCGGGAGACGAGAGCCACCATCAAGGCTACGGCAAAGACCATCGCTACGTCAAAAAGATTGGCTACCGTACCCATGGGGTCGGAGTCCGAATCGCTGTGCAGTAATCTGTTTCTCTTACTCTTCATAGTTTTCGTATCGTTAGTCCGTTATTCCTTTTCGGCCGTTTGGCGGCTTATCACTTTGTACAGATATTCCAAGTCGTTCATTTCGCGGGCATACCAGCGTTGTTTCACTTGCAGGGTAATGACGCCGACAGCAGCAATGACCAGCCCTACCACTGTAGTGGCAAAAGCCACCTGCATATTGTAGGCCATGGAGGAGATGTCTCCTTGTGCCAGCCCCACCAGTGCGGGACCCATCGGGATGAGGGTACCCATCAGTCCCAACATGGGACCCAGTTTGATGAATGTACGCGAACGTCCCAACTCCTTCTCGGCTTCCATTTCATAGTTGGCAAGCAGGTGTTCGCAGTAGGCAGCGTCGTCCCGGTGTGCGGACAATTTGGACAAGTTGCGGAGGAGAGGGGAGTTGCCTGCCGATGGGAGTTGCTGCAGCAGTCCGTCTATATTCTCTGGGGTGATGTTCTCCAGTGTTTCAGTGAATTGCTTCTGTAAATTCATCCGCTGGTAGAACTCACCGAAGAAACCTCCCGCAAGGATAATGGCACGTAGAAAGAATAGCAGCAGCAGGACTACGACGGGAACCAGCAGCCCGTTTGAAATCCAGAACAGTGTGTTTGAGATTGTTTCCATATATCTTTTTAGTTTTTAATTCTTTAATTTATTTCAATAGCCCGTGGCAATGATGCTCAATATAACAATGAAAATATTAACAATGAACAGTACTTCCAAGCGCAGTGGTTTATCACCGATAGCATGCCGCAGCAGAAGGCTCCCAGCACAAACTGCAAGGAAAGTAACGCCGGCTGCTATCCATGAGAGACTGCCGAAATCTATTCCGGGAAAAGTGAAAAGCAGCAGTGCCAGGACATAGCATATTACTCCGCCTATCAGTATGCCGGGGTATAACTTCAGGAAGAGGGTGACCGCTTGTTTGAAGGCCGTGTTGCGGGTACGCATTTCTGCGAAACAGTCGAAACAGAAAGTTATCATTACGGCGGCTTCCAGAGTGACACATACCGACAAGTTCAACATCTGTGGACGGGAGGCAAAGAAAGCTGCCACCACGGTCTTGGACTGTTCCGTCATCCATGGAGTCACCAGCCACGCAAAAAAGGCATAGCCTGCGGCAACCGTCCACATTCCCCAGCGTGGATAGAACCCCACCTTTAATAGAAAATTGAGGGCGATGAATAGGGCTAACAGATGAATGGCGTATTCCATAATACTCTGTTTCTATTTATTCTTTTTTTCTTTTCTTCAACAGTACGACCAGTCCGATGAAGGTGATGACGACAAGACTGCCTGCAATCACTCCGTTCACCCTGTTCTTACGTACCGTTTGTTCGGAAGTCAGTTTGTGTTCTTTCAGTACGACATCCTTGCCATCGGTTGCGGATGCTTCGTGTACCTCCTTCATGTTCTGGGTATAGGTCTGCTTCTCGCTATTATCCAACTGGTCGGCAACGAACGACTGTAGCTTGTCATTGTCGCAAACGAATTCGGTACAAGCGGCACCTTTTTCGCGTGTGATTTGTGCATGCAGGGAAGCAGTGGTTTTCAGTTGCTCATCAGATGCTTTCCAGTAACCTTTGCGGGCGCTTTCCAGCATGACGGCTGTCATAGCCTGGAATGCGGCGGGATTGACGCGGAGGAAGTACTCGTGAATGCCCAGCTTATTCTCATCCTTTATATACATTCTATACAAGTCATTGAACAGTTCTTTGTCCATGGCCGACGGACGCATGACGTGCCAGCCGAAGATGTTGCGGAAGATTTCGCCGAACATCTGTGCCGAACCTTCCCCGCCTTTCATCCGCTCTTGTATAAAGGTAGGGTTCAAGACGGTGGAACGTGTCTCTACGGCAATGGCCTCTTTGGCATCCTGCATGCGGCGGTTGGTCCGGTTGCGGTAGTCTGCCATATAGGCATCCGGTTCCTTGCCGGTCACGGTTTTGACGGTGAGCGAGAGTCCACCCGTAAATTCGTATACATGATCCAGGGAGATGGGGCCCCATGTGTTACTTTGACGGGGCTGGATGACAACATCCGTTTCGGACAGTGCCGAGGCAAACAAACCTTCCTGGACGTCTCCCCAATTTTCGTCGTCCCCATAAGAGGCACCCATATTGTTGAGGTATCCTTCGGCTATCTCCTTTTCGCTTTCCCACGAGCCGCTGTGCTCGGTATAGGCCATCATACCGGTACTGTATCCGCTGTTGACCGGTCCGAATACACGCATCACAGACATTTCACGGGCACGTTTGGGGGAAGTTCCCTTTTCTACCAGTAATTTTTCCTGCAACAGTGTACCCGATGCCACATAGTTGGGATAGGTCTCATCTCCGGCTTCCGATGTCAGACGTATAGCATCGGTCAGTAACTTCAAGCGGGAACCGGCTATGTCGCGTAGCTGTCCGGACACTTGTACCAGCACATTGATGCGCGGACGCCCCAGTTCTTCACTGGGCACCAGTTTCAGGTCAACCACTCTGCCTTGGGCGTCGCGTACGGGTTCTACTCCCAGCATCCAGAATACCTGGGCCAGCGTAGCTCCTTCCGTATTGATGAATTCGCCTGCCCAGAAGGTATAGCTTACTTTCCGGGGATATTCGCCGTGCTTGCTGATGTACTGTTTTAAAGTCGCTTCTGCCAATCGCTTTCCATCTTCCCAAGCCCTTGGGTTGGGAGTATTCTCGGCGTTGATGCTGTACATGTTGCGTCCGGTGGGCAGAACGTTCGGGTTCAGTACGGGGTCACCTCCCGGCGCAGGGAATACGGTTCCTCCGCTGAGTGCACGCACCATGGCATTCTGTTCGTTGACGGGGGAGGCAAGCAACTGTTCGCGATAGAGTAGGGCGGGGCGAAGCTCCGGTGCTACAGATGCAGTATCCTTGGGTGGATTCTGGAGTAAGGCGGTCAGCCTTTTCCTGGCGGCAGGCAAGTAGTGGTGGGCTATATAGGTGAAGTCTTGCAACTGCTCTGTGGTGATTTTGCCTTTATCGCGGTCCTTGCGGGCCGTTTCGTATGCCAGCGGGTCGGCAGCGACGGCGAGAGTGGTAGTCAGCAGGTCGCGGTCAGAATAAGGCTCGTTCATGGTGTAGTACGCACCCAGTATCTTTTCGTTGGCTATCTCTTCGGTGAAGGCATCCAGACGTTCCAACTCCTTGGTTGTGTAGGGGTCACTGGAGATGGAGTCGAGGTTGAGGTCGCGATGCAGTCCCAGACGCATGGCTTCTTTTTTGATACTTATTCCTAGGGTTCGGTGTTTTTCGGTACCTTCGTCCAGCACTTTGTGAATATCTTCGAGCAAGGCCGAATAGCGTTGGCGCATACCGCTCTCCACGTAGGGCGGAGTGAGATGGGTGACCAGTACGGCATGTGTCCGGCGTTTGGCAATGATACCCTCGCCTACGTTTCCGGTGGTATAGAAATAGAAGTGGGGGAGGTTACCAATCAGTACATCCGACCAGTCGGCCTGCGACTGTGCCACATTCTTTCCGGGCGTGTATTCCAAGTTGCCGTGGGTGCCGAAGTGAATCACTGCATCTGCCTTGAATCCTTTTTGCATATACAGATAAGGAGCCAGGTAGCTGTGGGGCGGCGCTACCGGCATTCCATGCACCAGTTTGAACTCATCATCTCCCAATGCCGGGCGGGGCTGGGGGAAGAGTAGGATATTGCCGAATTGCAAGCAGGCAATGGCAATACTGTCCTCTGTTACCAGCAGATTGCCGGGCGCATCTCCATATCTGTCTGTTACTTCCTGATATTTCTCGGGAAGGAGTACTTCGTGTGCCCATTGTTCGTATTGCTCGGTAGAAAGCCATATCGGGTGTGCCGTTTTCAAAAACTGTTCTTGTGCTCCTTTGGCATACGAACCCATGACGGCACCGTCACGATGTATCCGCTTGCCGAACTCCTCTACAGTAGCAGGCAGTCCACTGACGTCGTACCCTTCCGAACGCAGGCGTTTCAAGAAGTTATAGAGTGAAGGAATCACTTCCATACCGCTTGCCAGCAGGGCGTCTTTTCCCGGAGTCTTGAAGTAACAGATAGCAACGCGCTTTTCTTTGTTGGACATGTCTCTCAAGGACATGTACTTGGTAATATGGTCCACTACGGCATCTATCCGTTCATTTTCAGCGGTGTACAGATAGTATCCGTGTTTGTTTTCGTTTTGGGTAGCGATGCAGAGGGGTAGCATGCCTCCATCTATCTCAGGCACCACTACACGGGCGGTCAGTGTGCCACCGCTGACGGGGGTATCCGGGTCCAGCCATTCCTCGTGGGGCTGAATCAGCGGGAAGGGCATGAATAAAGGAATGTTTTCCTGGTGCAGCCAGTTGATGAGTGAGTCATTGCCCAGCCGTCCCATAGGCAGGTAGACTACTGCATCGGGATGGAGGGTACGTATCATATCGGCACGCGGTTGACCTCCGGCTGTGAAAGGATAGACATTGAAGCCTGCTTGTGTCAAGCACGTGATGAGGGAATCTACGTGGGCACGGTTTCCTTCCATCGGAAAGTTGAGTCCGGAAATCAGGGCAAGGTTGCGTCCGTCCTCATGGTAGAGATTTTTTTCTTTCAGATAGGCGGTCACCTCTTGCGGAGTACTGAAGTAGCGGCCGTATTCGCGGTGGTAGAACATGTTCTCCAGCAATGGGATGGGAGGCTCGTAATCCTGGTGTCCCCACCGGTGGGGAGTGGCGATGTGGCGCAGGTAGAGTAAGGCATTCCGGTAGTTGTGCTTGTTGCCGTTCTTGAGATACTCCCGTAGCGTATGCTGTTGTTCATTGGTAACATTGTGATTGAGGGAGAGGGTGAAATTTCGTAACGTATTCGTAAAGACTGGTACTCCGCTGGCACCCACCCGTTCCACTTCGGCAATCTGGCCGTCGTCAAGGTATAGCCCTCTGCTGTACATCACGATGGCATCATAGCCGGAAAGGTCCTTCACCTCTTCTTTTTTTATGCAGGTGACTTCTATCCGGGCGCAGTCATTGTTCAGGGCAATGTCGGCAGCTTGTGCCAGGGTTGCGTTGATAATAAGTATACGTGTAGGAGCAAGCCAGTACTGATAGGCCGCAAAGCTGCAGACAATCAATAGGGCTATGCTGCCGAGGAATATTCCAAGTCTTTTCTTATTCATACAAGTTTATTCTCGTTAATAGCGTTTTTGTCTTTTACAACATTTTCTTCTTATATAATTCACACTTAACGCCACACCCGTGATGCAAACGGCTGTACCTCCAAGCAGCAATACCCAAAGCACAGTCTTGCGCAGGGTGGCATTGGAGTTCAGACCGGGCAGACGCATGCGGTGCAGGGCTGTATAGCTCCAGTATTTCCAGCGGGAGGAGGTGTCTACATGGTGGATGATTCCCGTTTCCGGGTGAATGTAATAAACGCTCCGATCCGGGTCGTCCACCGTAATCTTCCAGACGGGAAGCTGGGGACGTCCGCGATACATATTGCTCATGTCGCGATAATAGGTCTCGAAATGTTCGAGCAGGGAGATATGTATGCCGGGGATATGTTGTGAAGAATCACGCTGGGAGGTATAAATGCTTTCCACGCCTTTCAGGATTTCTTCTTCGGAGAGTTGTAACGGACGCGGCAGGCTGTCGGCGGCATCGATGTAATACTCGTTTTTTCTATCTTTTACGATGTAGTAGGGATGTTCGCGGAAGTTGCGCCACTCTATCTGCAAAGCTTGGGGATAGGCGGCTATGACACGGCGGTAGTCCAAGGGGTAATCCTCCGGTTGTGGGGCACGGGCATGGAGCGTGCGTGTGGCGCTGCCTTTCTTCAGTGCCGGTTTATGAATCCATTCGGGAATGTCTGCCAAAGACATCATGCCGCTGAAGGTGAAGGTCAGTACGAAGATGCCGAAAAAGATTCCGCTGACGTAGTGCCAGTGATACCATCTTTTTCGGTAGGGGGAGAACTTGGGATGGCGGCTTCGGTGCGTCTTACGCCATACATCCACAGTTACCCAAATGCCGGCAATGACCATGAGACAACCCAGAGCTGTGAGCCAGATGACGGTCTTAGTCCAAAGGACGGTGTCCTGCCGCAGCCAGGTGAAGTATACCCAGTGGGGAATGGCACCCAGCCATGCCCAGAAGCGTTCGCTTCTGTTGGAGAACTGTAAGGCCTCACCGTTTTGTGAACTCAGATAGAGCTGTGTCCCGGCATCATCGGCAAAGTATATTTTATAAATGGGCATTTCCTTTTTCAGTTCAGCGAAGGGAATCCATTGGTCCAGAGAGTGGAGGGTGTCGATACGGGTAATGGGAGAAGAACACCACAAAGCTGCTGTCCGGTGCAGGTGCTCGCTGTCCAGAGAGGGTTGTGAGATGGTGGAATCGGCAAGGAAATGAAGCGTGCCTTTTGTGGTACTAAAGCTGAACTCGGGGTGTCCGGCATTGAGGTTCAGTATCGTAGACCTGACCTTTACGCCACGGGGCAGGCGGGCTGTGACGGAGGAGATGTCCGGAAGTGAGTCTCCGGCTTGGGAGAGCATTTCCAGCTTTTGCATTTTCTCCTTGGCGCTGACACGGGGAAAACGGTGGTACATCATCACGAAGGCGGAGAGGAACCACATAAGAAATAGGATACAGAGCAAAGTGCCCAGTATCCTATGAATAGAGTACATCAGTTTGGTGATAACATTCATTGTCGTTCGCGTTTTTCCTGCAAAAGTACAAGATGATTCAAGAACACTAAATACCCACTAATGGGTATATTATTCAGTGTCTTTTCCGGCAGCATAGGCCGCCTTCTTCGTCATGATGTCCAGCATGCGGTGCTTCAGTCCGAAACGGATATGGTCAATGAATATTTCTTGAATTTCCGGAATTTGTCCCAGTCCTTCCAGTTGTGCACTGACGGTGAAGCCTTCTTTCTCGAGCATCTCCTTCCACTCTCCGGCAATGTCGTTTTTGGCATGGTCTCCGGCAACAAACATGAAGGGTATGAGGGTCACACGTTTGGCTTTCCCGGCTTTCAGTTGTGCCAGCATGGTGTCAAAGGTAGGATAACCTTCGATGGTGCCCACATGGAAATTGGTCAGTCCGCCTGCTTTCAGCATATAGTCCATCTGACTGTAGATGGCAGTGGCAGGAGTATAAGTGCCGTGGCCCACAAGCACGAAGTTTTCTTTGGCAGCCTTTTTGCTTTGTGCCGGGGCGTTGTAGCGGTTCCCCAGAATACTTGCCACTTTCTCTGCATCTTCGATAGAGTAGAGCAGGGGAGTACCTACACGTATTTCCTTGAAGAAGGGTAGTGCGTTTTCCACATCCCGGCGGAGGAATTCCATTTCTACTCCGTCAATGATGTTGGTACTCTGTACGATGAGGTGTGTGTAACCTTCGCTGCGCAGTTTCAGCATGGCATCCAGTGGAGTCAGCTTCGTGATGCCGCGCTCTTTCAAGCGGCGGATGATGATGCGCGACGTATAGGCTTCTTGGAACTTCAACTCCGGGAAGGCGGCTTGTGCCTTGGCGTTGATGGCATCAATGGTGAGGGCGCGGGTATCGTCGTGCGTAGTGCCGAAGTGCACCATGAGCAGGGCGGCTTTGTCGCCGGGTTTCATACTTGCAAGCATATCGCTGTGCTCGTAGTTGCCTCCCCCGTGCGCATGGCAGAGGAGGAGGAAATTACAAAGGAATAAAAAGACAAACAAATTCTTCATAAATACTGATGCTTGTTTTAATCGTTCTCTATGACACGTATCATATCGAAGTAGAAGCGTCCGTCCACTTCGGCTCCTTTCTCTACATTACCGGTCTTGATGTCATAGATGTAGATAACGGCGTTGGCATCTTCTTCAGTGTTTACACCAATGTATGCTTTGTTGTTGAAGATGACAGAACGCTGTGAGAAGCGACCGCCGCTGTAACCGATTTCCTTGCCATCATAGCTTAAGCGTGTCTTGGTTCCGGTGGTAAGATCGAGGATGGCGTAGTAGTGAGAGTAAGCGTCGATGCCGGGTTGCTTATCTGCAGCGGGTCTATCGGCATTGTCATTACGTGCATACACTAAGGCTTTGTTCCCTTCCAGATATTGAATGGTCAGCAATTTGCCGTCGGCATTGGGATAGCCGTTGTAGGAAGCGTCGAATTCTGTTTCGCCTTTGTTGATACGTAGCAGGATGCCTTTGAAAAAAGCGTTATCTTCTTCGTGGAAACAAGCTAGGTAGAGATTGTCTGCTTCGTCGTACATTACGCAGTTTTGCATCAGTTCTCCGTAAGCGCTTCCTGCCATTTCGCATTCGATGGGAGAGAGTACATCTTTTTCTACTTCCATGGTAGAGGGGTTGATAATGGCTGTATGGAAGTTAGGCTCTTGCTGGTCTATATTCGTCAAACCGTCTGTCTCTTTCCAATAGTAGAAGTAGTACAATCTGTTGTCTGATTTGCGGTAGGTGAGGATACCGGAGCTTGTCAGTTTGAGCCAGTTGGTGGGGGCTGGTATGTTGAGTTCACCTTCAGCAAGGATAGTCAAGTCCTCTGCGTTCAGTTTCGTATAAAGAATCTTGTCCTTCTTACCATTGGTAGACATGATGACGAGTGTGTTGTCATCAATCCAGGCATGTGTGTAGGAACGTACCTTATAGCTGTTGGCCTTGAAAGGACGTTCTGCAATAACCTGAACTGCATTGTTCTTGATTTGATATTTTACGAAACGGTCATTGGTTGCGGGAATCTGGTAGTAATATTTTCCTTTAGAGATAGTCTCCATGGAGTAATCTCCCAGTTCCGAACCTTCTCTTTTCACAGTGATGACACCCTGCTCTGCGGCCAATGAGTTGACGCTATGGACGATAGTGGTATTCTTGCTACTCATCCCGCCGTGCTTGTCTACGGTTACAAATAGGTCGAAGTGATAGTTATCCTCATTGACTTCCGGGTCCGGATTAGGATTAGGTTCCGGGTCATCATCGGAACACGCTGTGAATGACAGTGCCATCATGGCAGCCATAAAGGCAATCAGTGTAAATTTGAATTTTCTCATTTTGAATGAATTATTAAATGATTAGTTAATGAATAGTCTGAATTTAGCAAAAAAAGCACGTCCGGGCTTCTGCAGCTTGTAGTTGTCATAGGCTGTCTTGTCGAGGAAGTTGGTACACTCCAAAGCCAGATTATAGCGTCCGCGTCTCCATGAGTAAGTGATGTCGGCATTACAGATGTGCTGGGCGGGAATGCGTGCCTTGTTGTCATACGAGCCGTAAGCTTCCCAGGTCAAAAAGTACCAGTGCACCCACTGATAGGTACAACCCAGGCGCAGTCTGCTTTCGGGCAGGGCGATGTTGCGGAAGGTATAGTATGCTTCTACACTGCCAAAGAGCCAGGGACGGTTGGGCACACGGTTGTTGTAGGTGGCGGAGGGTTTTCCGTCGCCCTTGTACTTCTGCTGGTCGCGGGTGTCTTGGTAACTGACGTTGGTGGAGAGCTGCAGTCTGCCTTGCCAGTCGTAGCGTATTTCCCCTTCCACACCTTTCACGTGGACGGCAGGGACGTTGGTATATTGCATCGTGCCTTCTTTCTCGGCAATGCTGGTCTGAATGTAGTTGTTTACCTTGCGGAAAAATCCGCTCATCTCGTAATAGAATGTATGTCCATTGCCCGGGTGCCATGTGCCGAATAGAGAAGCATTGAAGTTGTTACTGTTTTCCGGTTTCAGTGCCACGTTGGCATAGATGGTGGTACCGTTTCCCAACAGCTCGCGGGCAATGGGTAGTCTCACACTATGTTCGTAGGATACTTTGATGGATAAAGGTTCTACGATGGTGTATCGAAGTCCAGCACCGTAGCCCAAGTAGTTCTTGGTGGTGGAACCTTGCACATCCTTCGAGCCGGTCACGCTGGATTGGTCGGTCTGCCGGATATTGGGATGGTTGATGTAGTCTTTTATGAAGAATACGTTTTCCATCTTGCCATCCAACAGAGACTGGTTGTAGGAGAGTCCCAGGATATGTTTGGTAACCACATCTTTTGACGGCTCGAAGCTGGTATCAAGGTCATCGAAGCGGTCGTTTCCGGTACGGCTCAAATGGTAGTTCAGATTAAAGCTGTGATGGGTATTCAGCTGATAGTCCAGGTTGGTGCGCATAATGGTGAGCGGACGCTTGTAGTGGCGCATGGATGGTTCTTTGCCCATAATCTCGTTGCGCTGGCTCACGATGTATCCTCCATCCCAATAGTACTTCCGATAGGCAGTGTCCACGGTCAAGGAATGGTCCCAGGTGTGGGAGAGGGAGGCATTCAGTTGCATGTTCTTCAGGATGAAGTTGTACTTCTGATAGCGGGCAGAGATGTTCCAGGAATCGGAATTCCTTTCTGCCATTCCGTATACTTTGTTTTGGACAGACCCCGTCTGCAGTTCCTTGTCTGTTTTTGAATAGGAGGCGGAAACAAAGAAGGCATCAGCCCAGGATTTGTTGACAAATCCGGCTTCCACCTGTGCCAGTAGCGAGAAGTAGCCGTCATGAAAACGCTTGGGATTGCCATATATGAAATTGTCTCCGCTTTCGTCGCGCATCTGCACATTCTTCATTCTATAATCGTTTTTGGAGTAGTTGATGCCAACGGTTGGCCGGACTATTAGTCCGGTTCCCTTTTCTACGAACTGGGTGTTCAGGTCCGTCTTGTGTGTATGGAAGGAGCCGATGCCGTAAGATACATCCAGATAATTCTTCTTCTCCTGCTTTGTAATGATATTGATGGCACCGCCCAGTGCATCTGTTCCCAAGCTGGCAGGGACTACTCCTTTGTATATCTCAATCCGGTCTATGATGTTAATGGGTAAGTTGGCGAGGGAAACACCGCTTCCTTTGGTGTCCAGTGGCATTCCGTCCAGAAAGTAGCGGATTGAATTTCCGGACAAGCCGTTGATGGAGAGGTCGAAGTCCGAGCCAACCCCGCCTTCCTCTCTCACCTTGATGCCCGTTGTACGGTTCACCAGGTCGTTGAGGTTATTTAGTGAGTTTACTATCGGCTTGATGTCGAGTGCATTGACAGCAAAGGCCCCTTCCTTCACTTTCTGCGTTTGGGTCTTTCCGTATACTTCGACAGAATTCAATGCCACGGCGCTTTCCTGCAATGTGAAATTCTGTTTTTTATCCTGCCGGATGTCGAGGGATTGTTTCACGGTTTGGTAGCCCAGGAAGGAGACGACGAAGGTGTGTTTGCCCGGAGCGACTTGCAGTGAATACTTCCCCCGGTCGTCCGTATAGGTGCCGGAGGTGGTGTTTTCCACAGCGATGGTGGCTTGGGCTATCGGTGTCCCGTGCTGGTCTATGACTTTTCCGGATAAGGTGACCTTATTCTGTGCCATACTACCTGCAGGCAGTAGGCAGATAAATGTAAATAGCAGTCCTGTGATGAATCTCATTTCAGTTCCTTATAAGCGTTCGTAACTTGCCCTCAAGGAAAAATGAACAAAGAGAAAGATTCCTTTATATGGATAAAGAATGCCTCGACTCAATGTTTTGTTGCTTTATTCCCCGAAAGCACTAAAACTATGTTGTCTTGGCAGGTCTTCTGACTTATCCCTCTTTGAATGCCTTCCCATCCGCCGGGCGGACAGTGGCTTGTAGAATATTCAAAGATTTTGGAAGGATTTACAGCAGCGGGTCTGTTCAGGATTTGCACCTGATTCCCTTTTTCATCACTCATCTCCAACAGAACCGGGAGAGGTGAAACCAAAACTGGGACAAAGATAACAAAAACTATTAGGTTTGCGAATACTCCTGATAATTTTTGTTATCTTTGCCCGCGAATTGGTTCCGGATGCATGTTTCCATCATCTGGATTAAAAGGGAATCGGGTGTAAATCCCGGACAGTCCCGCTGCTGTGAAGCTCCGTTTATATCATGAAAAACACCCTTGCCACTGATATGCATTGAAATATCGGGAAGGCTTCAGGATTAGGAGTCAGTCAGAAGACCTGCCATTCATTAAAGGCTGCCTTTGCTCGTGGGTTAGGAAGACAGTACGAAGATATTAGTTGAACATTTAAACAAGAAATGGAATGCCTTTGTTAAAGGTATGTCCGCATTGTGGTGTGACTATATATATCCTTTATATATTAAAGAAAAAGTAAAATGATTAAGAAAGTATTGATTGCCAACAGAGGTGAGATTGCCTTGCGCGTCATGCGTTCGTGCCGGGAGATGGGACTGCTTACGGTTGCGGTCTTCTCCGAGGCCGACCGCACCTCTCATCATGTGGCATATGCCGATGAGGCTTATCCGATAGGACCGGCCGTGGCAAAAGAGAGTTATCTGAATATTGAAAAAGTGATTGCCACGGCAAAGCGATGCGGTGCCGATGCCATCCATCCGGGTTACGGCTTTTTGTCGGAGAACTCGGAGTTTGCACGCCGTTGCAAGGAGGAAGGGATTATCTTTATCGGTCCCGCCGCCGAGACGATGGAGGCGATGGGCGACAAGATAGCTGCCCGCAAGCGAATGATTGCGGCAGGCGTACCCGTGGTTCCCGGAACGGAACAACCTTTGCAGAGTGCCGAAGAAGCCGTGCGCATCTGCAACGAGATAGGTTATCCCGTGATGCTGAAGGCGTCTATGGGTGGCGGTGGTAAAGGTATGCGCCTTATCCATAACGAGAGCGAAGTGGTGGAAGCCTACAACACGGCACGCTCCGAGTCCATGTCCTCCTTTGGAGACGACACGGTCTATCTGGAAAAGTTCGTGGAAGAACCCCACCACATCGAGTTCCAGATATTGGGCGACAACCACGGCAACGTCATCCACCTCTTCGACCGCGAATGCTCCGTGCAGCGTCGCAATCAGAAGGTGGTAGAAGAAAGCCCGTCACCCTTCCTTACGCCGGAATTGCGCCGGGAGATGGGAGAGAAGGCGGTTGCCGCAGCCAAGGCAGTGAACTACTCCGGTGCAGGTACCATCGAGTTTCTGGTAGACAAGAACCGTCGGTTCTACTTCCTCGAAATGAATACGCGCTTGCAAGTAGAGCACCCCATCACGGAAGAAGTGGTAGGCGTGGACCTGGTGAAAGAGCAAATCCGCATTGCTAACGACGAGGTGCTGCACCTCAAGCAGGAGGAACTGTTCCAGCGCGGCCATGCTATAGAGTGCCGCATCTGTGCCGAAGATACGGAAAACAACTTCATGCCGTCTCCCGGTGTCATCAAGCAACTGACGGAACCGAACGGAATCGGTGTCCGCATTGACAGCTACGTGTATGACGGCTATGAGATTCCCATCTACTACGACCCCATGATAGGTAAGCTCATCGTATGGGCAACCACCCGCCAGTATGCCATCGAGCGTATGCGCCGTGTGCTCTACGAGTACAAGATTACGGGCGTAAAGACCAACCTTGCCTATCTGAAGCGCATCATGCACGTACCCGACTTTGTGAAGGGAGAGTACAACACCCTCTTTATCGAGAAGAACGCCCGCATGCTGGTACGCACCAACACTGCCAACGAAGAGTTGGAGAACATCGCCATGATAGCTGCCTATATGGACTATCTGGTTAATCTGGAGGAGAATGTTTCGGCACAGCTACCCGATGCCCGCCCCATCAGCCGTTGGAGGGAATTCGGATTGCAGAAGGGAGTGCTCAGGATTTAAGGAATGGATAATTGATAATGGAGAATTAATAATGGAAATACATATAGGAGACCGTATCGCAGACATTACCCTGGTGGGTAAGGAAGGGAATAAGGTACAACTTACCATTGACGGAAAGCCCTACGAAGTGGACATTGTGATGGCAGAGAACGGAAGTTGCTCCATCCTGCACAACGGAAACTCGTTCAACGCAGGCCTTGTGCGCGGCGAGGGCGGCAAGAGTTATGACATCAGCATGCTCCAGCGTTCCTTTCATGTGGACATCGTGGACACGCAAGCCAAGTATCTGCACATGAAGAAAGGAGCCGACGAGAAGCAGGGCGACAAGATTCTGGCGCCGATGCCGGGCAAGGTAGTAAGCATTCCCGTCAAGGTGGGCGACCGACTGGCTGCCGGAGACATTGCTGTGGTGCTGGAAGCCATGAAGATGCAGAGTAACTATAAGGTGAATGCCGACTGCATCGTCCGCAACATTCTCGTGAGCGAGGGCGAACCGGTAAATGCCAACCAAGTATTGATTGAATTGGAGTTGATAAAGGAGGAATAATCCCGAGTCGCATTCAGTCCGTATATTATAAATCACTAAATTGTAAATGCAAATATGAACAGAGAAGAAATATACCGCCAGTTTGAGGAACTGGATAAACGTGCCTCGCTGGGTGGGGGCGTAGACAAGATAGAGAAACAACACGCCTCCGGCCGCATGACTGCCCGCGAACGTATTGACATGCTGCTGGACAAAGGCTCGTTCAATGAGCTGGACAAGTTCGTGAACCACCGTTGCACCAACTTCGGCATGGAGAAGAAACAGATTGCCGGAGACGGCATGGTGTCCGGTTACGGAAAGATAGACGGCCGCCTTGTATTTGTCTATGCCTACGACTTCACGGCGCATGGCGGTTCGCTCAGCGAGACGAATGCCGCAAAGATTGTAAAGGTGCAGCAGCTTGCCCTGAAGAACGGTGCTCCCGTCATTGCCCTCAACGATTCGGGCGGCGCACGCATCCAGGAAGGTGTGAACAGCTTGGCAGGCTATGCCTCCATCTTCTATCAGAACACCATTGCGTCGGGTGTCATTCCGCAGATATCCGCCATTCTGGGGCCGTGTGCCGGTGGGGCATGCTACTCTCCGGCGCTTACCGACTTTATCTTCATGGTAAAGGAGCAGAGCCACATGTTTATCACCGGTCCGGACGTGGTAAAGACCGTGACCCACGAGGAGGTGGACAAGGAGGAACTGGGCGGTGCCTATACGCATAGCAGCAAGAGCGGCGTTACCCACTTCATGTGCAATACGGAGGAGGAGACACTGATGAGCATCCGCGAGCTGCTGAGCTTCCTGCCGTCCAACAATATGGAGGATGCTCCCTTCACTCCCTGCTCCGACGATATCCATCGCCGGGTAGAGACGCTTCAGACCGTCATCCCCGAAGACCCGAACATGCCTTATGACATCAAGGATATTATAGAACCGGTGCTGGACAACCAGTACTTCTTCGAAGTGATGCCTCACTTTGCCAAGAACGTCGTTATCGGTTTCGGTCGTCTGAACGGGCGTTCGGTAGGTATCGTGGCAAACCAGCCTGCCTATTTGGCGGGTGTGCTCGATATTGATGCCAGCGACAAGGCGGCACGTTTCATTCGTTTCTGCGACTGCTTCAACATCCCGCTGATAACCTTCGAAGATGTTCCCGGCTTCTTGCCCGGAACGATGCAGGAGCACAACGGCATCATCCGCCACGGCGCCAAGATTGTCTATGCCTATGCCGAGGCCACCGTGCCCAAGATAACGCTGATTACCCGCAAGGCATACGGCGGCGCCTACATCGTGATGTCCAGCAAGCCGACGGGTGCCGACGTGAACCTGGCTTATCCGCAGGCGGAAATTGCCGTGATGGGTGCCGAGGGTGCAGTGAACATCCTCTACCGCAAGTCCTCTGCCGAAGAGAAGCAGGAGATTATCAAGGAGTACGAAAGCAAGTTCTCCAACCCTTACCGCGCTGCCGAGCGTGGCCTCATAGACGAGGTCATCATGCCGCGCGATACCCGCTACAAGCTGGTGCAGGCATTGGAGATGGCGCACAACAAGAATCAGAGCAATCCACCGAAAAAGCACGGCAACATGCCTTTATAATAGTAGTTATTTTTTATGTGTGAAATGCGTATCCCCGGAGAAGTGATTTCTGTGGGGATACACTTTTTAAATAGAGAATTAAGAATTAAACAATAAGGCTGAAAAGTAAAAACTAAAGATAGAAACTATGGAACTATTAAGAAACCTCTTTGAGGGTTATCCCAACCTTTGGGGCGGAGGAGTGGCACACTCTGTCCTAATTCTGTCCCTGGTCATCACCTTCGGTATCATGCTGGGCAAGTTGAAGGTGGCAGGCATCTCGCTGGGTGTCACCTGGATTTTGTTTGTGGGCATTGTCTTCGGACATTTCGACATGAACCTCGACGAACATCTGCTGCACTTCCTGAAGGAGTTCGGCTTGATACTGTTTGTCTATTCCATCGGTCTGCAAGTGGGACCGGGATTCTTCTCCGCTTTCAAGAAGGGCGGACTTACGCTGAACATGGTAGCAATGCTTTCCGTCTTCCTCAGCGTGGTTATCACCATTGTGTTGCACTTTGCCACCGGAATCCCCATTACTACGATGGTGGGTATCTTGTCCGGAGCCGTGACCAATACCCCCGGTCTGGGTGCTGCCCAGCAGGCAAACAGTGACCTCAACGGGGTGGATGCTCCGGAAATCGCACTCGGATATGCCGTTGCCTATCCGCTGGGTGTGGTGGGCTGCATCCTGGCGCTGCTAGCCTTGAAGATTTTCATGCGGATTAATACCCAAAAAGAAGAGGAGGATGCCGAGCACGGGCTGGGTCATCTGCAGGAGCTGACCGTGCGTCCCATATCGGTAGAGATACGCAATGAGGCAATAGACGGCAAGCGGATCAGAGATGTGAAACCATTGTTGAACCGTGCGTTTGTCATCTCCCGCATCCGGCACACCGGCAGTCAGGAAACAGAACTGGCGAATGCCGATACGGTGCTGCACATGCAGGATGAAATTCTGTTCATTGCCAACCCGAAAGATGTGGAGGCCATTGTTGCCTTCTTCGGAAGAAAAATTTCGGTGGAGTGGGAACGGGAGGACAAGAACTTGATTTCACGCCGCATCCTCATCACCAAGCCGGAACTGAACGGCAAGTCTCTGTCTCAGCTCAAGATACGTAACAACTTCGGTGCCTGCATCACCCGTATCAACCGTTCGGGCGTGGATCTGGTGGCAACTCCCCACTTGCAGTTGCAGATGGGAGACCGTGTGACGATTGTAGGCAGTGAGCTTGCCGTGAGCCATGCGGAGAAGGTATTGGGAAACTCGCTGAAGCGTCTCAACCATCCAAACTTGATTCCTATCTTCCTGGGTATTGCCCTGGGATGTATCTTGGGCAGTCTGCCGTTCATGTTCCCCGGCATTCCCCAACCCGTGAAACTGGGACTGGCCGGTGGACCGTTGGTGGTTTCCATCCTCATCAGCCGTTTCGGGCCTCAATATAAGCTGATAACCTACACGACGATGAGTGCCAATCTGATGATACGCGAAATCGGTATCGCCTTGTTCCTGGCCTGCGTGGGGTTGGGTGCAGGAAAGGGATTCATCGATACCATTATCTACGAAGGCGGCTACGTGTGGATTGGATACGGTGCCATCATCACGGTCGTTCCGTTGCTGGTGACAGGATTCATGGGGCGCTATTTCTGGAAGCTGAACTACTATACGCTGATAGGTGTGCTGTCCGGAGCTAACACCAATCCGCCTGCATTGGCCTATTCCTCGGACTTGACATCCTGCGATGCCCCTGCGGTGGGATACGCCACAGTCTATCCGCTGGCTATGTTCCTGCGGGTGCTGACGGCTCAGTTGCTGATACTGGCGTTGGCGTAGTTTCACCATAGATAATCTATGGTACATAGGTTGATTTGATAACAAGTAATGTAAAGGGAGCTAACAAGTAATGTTAGGCTGCTTTACATTACTTGTTATTTTTGTTTGTAGTATTCCTCCGCTTGTGCCAGTGTCTCCGGTTTGCCGATGTCGAACCAGCGGAATCCTTGCAGCGGATAGCCTTGTATGTGCACCTTTGTGCAGGCGGACAAGTAGAAAGGAATGATGGAGAACTTGCCGTTCCACTGCCCATCGTCCATCAGGTGGAAGAGGGAGGGGGAGATGATGTGGATACCTCCGAAGGCGAGTTCCCGGTACTTCGTTTCCCGGTAGTCGAAGCCTGCCGGTTTCACCTCTCCGGTGGACTTGTTTATCCAGCCGTGCAGGTGGTAGTCGTCGTCAAAAAGGAGATAGCGGGAAGTCTTGCGCTCGCTCACAAGCAGGGTAGACTCCGCATCGCTCTCCAGATGGTGGCGGTAGAGACCTGCAAGGTCAATGTCCATCAGAATATCCGCGTTGTGCACCAGGAAAGGTTCTTGTCCGTCCAGAAAGGGGCGTGCCTTTTTGATGCCTCCTCCGGTGTCGAGCAGCATGCCGCGTTCGTCGCTGATGTGAATCTCCGTGCCGAAGTTGTCGTGGGCACGGAGGAAGTCGATAATCTGCTCCCCGAAGTGGTGGATATTGACCGTTATCTCGTTGAATCCTGCTTCCTTCAACCGCAGTATCACCCGTTCCAGCATGGGCTTTCCTGCTACGGGAACGAGGGCCTTGGGCATGTTGTCCGTCAAGGGGCGCAACCGGGTGCCCAGGCCGGCGGCGAAAATCATGGCTTTCATATTGGCATATTCTCACATTAGCACATTAAACTTTGGCCTTAAACGTCTGTTCAATATTCTGTTCTCTATGTATCAGGTTCACTTGCACGCCGAACTTCTTGTGCAGATGTTCCGCCAGGTGTTGTGCCGAGTACACGGAGCGGTGCTGTCCGCCGGTGCAGCCGAAGCAGACAGACAGATTGGTGAAGCCGCGTTCCATGTAGCGCTTCACGGAAGCGTCGACAAGGGCGTAGGCATGCTCCAGGAATACGGCTATCTCGCCGTCGTCTTCCAGGAAGCGGATAACGGGTTCGTCCAGTCCCGTGAAGGGTTTGTAACGCTCGTACTTGCCGGGGTTGTTCACAGCGCGGCAGTCAAAGACGAAACCTCCTCCGTTGCCCGTGGAATCTTCGGGGATACCTTTTTTGTAGGCAAAGCTGGTGACTTTCACCACGAGGCGACGCTTTTGCAGGTCGTCTGTAAACTGTTTCAGATCGGTGAGTTCGCGCAGAATCCGGCAGAGGTAGGGATATTCTGGATAAGGTTCTTGGAGCAGTTGGCGAAGGTTCTCGATGGCGAAGGGGACACTTTGTATGAAGTGGGGCTTCTTCTCGAAGTAACCGCGGAAACCATAGGCACCCAGCACCTGCATGGTGCGGAACAATACGAAGTGGCGAAGCTGGGCATAGAAATAAGCCTCGTCCACGGGCTGGTACTTGCGCAGGGCGTCGATGTATTCCTTCAGCAACTCTTGGCGCAGGCTGTCGGGATAGTTTGCTTTGGCCTGCCACAAGAAGGAGGCAACGTCGTAGTAGACCGGACCTTTGCGTCCGCCCTGGAAGTCGATGAGCCACGGTTCGCCGTCCTTTATCATAACGTTACGGCTCTGGAAGTCGCGGTACATGAAGGTGGCGGAGCTGCTACGGAGCAACACGTCTGCCATCTTCTGGAAGTCGTCTTCTAGCCGGTCTTCCTGGAAGTCCATTCCCGTAGCCTTGAGGAAGCAGTATTTAAAGTAGTTCAAGTCCCACAGAATGCTGCGGCTATTGAACTCTGCCTGCGGGTAGCAGTAGGAGAAGTCCATGCCGTCGGCTCCGGCAAACTGTACGGCGGGCAGCAGACGGATGGTCTTGCGCAGCAACTGTTTCTCTTCCTCACCGAATACGCTGGTCTTGCGGCCTTTCTCGATGGCATTGAATAGGAGCGAGTCGCCCAGGTCTTCTTGCAGATAATAGATATCATCTTCGGAGCGGATGAACACTTGCGGTACGGGCAGTCCTTTCTGGCGGAAATGTTCTGCCATGTAGAGGAAGGCGCGGTTCTCCTCCACAGACTCTCCGCTGACGCCGATAAGTGTAGGGTTTCCGGTGAGGCGGAAGTAGCGGCGGTTGGAGCCGGAGGAGGGGAGTTCGTCAATCTGTTCCGGTTCGTGTCCGGTATGTGCGATGTAGAGTTTCTTAAGTTCTTCGGTTATCATGGTGGTATGTTTTATTTTGGCAGCTAAGATAAAACTTTTGTCGGAGATATGCTTATCTTTGCACGTTGAAAATGTGCTAATGTGCCAATATGCCAATGTGCCAATGACCTGCGGCATGGGGAAGTAGCGCAAGTATAGCGCAGCCGATTAGCACATTGGTACATTAAATCATTAGCACATTAATTATGCGTTCCATCCCTCAGTTTCTCATAGCCGCCCCTACATCGGGCAGTGGAAAGACCACCGTCAGTCGTGGACTGATGGCATTGTTTATGAAGAAAGGTCTGAAGGTGCAGCCTTTCAAGTGCGGTCCCGATTATATAGATACTAAGTATCACGAGGCGGTATGCGGCCGTCCTTCCGTCAATCTGGATACTTTCATGGCATCTCAGGAGCACGTAAGCAGTCTGTATGCACGCTATTCGGCGGATGCGGATGTTGCCGTGGTCGAGGGGATGATGGGGATGTACGACGGGTACGACCGCGACCGGGGCTCGTCGGCAGAAGTGGCTCGGCTCTTGGGTATTCCTGTGGTGCTGGTGGCCGATGCCAAGTCGGCTGCCTATTCCATGGCTCCTTTGTTGTCGGGGTTCATCAATTTCCGTCCGGATATACGTATTGCGGGGGTTATCTTCAATCGTGTCGGCTCGCCCCGCCACTACCGGATGCTGCAGGAGGTCTGTGAAGACTTGAACGTGACTTGTCTGGGCTATCTGCCCAAGCAGAAGGAACTGGAGCAGGAGTCGCGCCATCTGGGGCTGGATTTCAGCCGTTCTAAGGAGACGGAGGGACTGGATATGCTGGCAGGCTTGCTGGAGGAACATGTGGACTGGGAACTGCTGCTCTCGACAACCGGGCTTCCATTGCCTGCGGCGGCAGTGAAGGAGAAGCCGGTACTATCAGAGCCGGGGAAGCTGCATGTCTCGGTAGCGCGCAACGAAGAGTCCTTTTCCTTCCTCTATGCGGAGCATCTGGATATTCTGCGCCGTATGGGCACGGTCACTTTCTTCAATCCGGAGCATGACCGGCCTATTCCGCAAGAGACGGATTTGCTCTATCTGCCCGGCGGCTATCCCGAGAACCGTCTGGAGGAACTTGCCGGGGCAAGGCTTGCCAGGGAGTCTATCCGCAGCTATATAGAGGCCGGTGGCAGGACGCTGGCAGAATGCGGGGGGATGATATATCTTTCGCAGTCCGTTCTTTCTGATGGGGATACGGACGGGGGAAGCGCCGGGAGCTGTGTAGGCAATATTGGAAATGAGATGGTAGGAGTATTGCCTTTCAGCATTACGAACGAGCGTAAACGCAGGAAATTGACATTGGGATACCGCCGGTTCGACTATAACGGATGGCGGCTTAAAGGACACGAATTCCATTATACGCAGTTTGCCGTGCCCGAAACCGATGGAAAAGAAGGTGGTGCGTGCAGTCTTCCTCTTTCGATAGCGCAGGTCTACAATGCCAAAGGAGGGAAGGTAACCACTCCCGTCTTTCGCTATAAGAACCTGATAGCCAGTTATACGCATCTGTATTGGGGCGAGGTGGATGTGATGGCTTTGTTCGGTGAACTCTAATCTTGCAGAACCTCCTTTGAACCGGTTTGTTTTAGTGAACAAATTTATTTATCCTTATATATTCTTTATAATTTTCTTATATAATTTACTTTGTACTCATAAATTTTTCCCATCAACGTGGCCTTTTTAGGATATGCGTAGGGTGCGGATTTGAAAATCAGATTTATTATGAGTAAAAAAGAAAAGAATGTAGAAATGGGGAGCCCCATGAAGATGCCGGATTTGGCATCTTATATGCAGACGGTGATTGAGCAGTTGGAAGCGGATAAGAAGCGCTCGGCGGCACATACCTATACGTATGCGTTGAAATCTATCGCGGAGTTTTACGGTGGGGCAGGAATGCCGATGCCGGTGGATGAGGTCTTTACGCCAGGCAGGTTGAAGGAGTATGAAGAATGGATGAGACGGGAAGGAATGAGGAAGCGGAAAAGAGAGCCTAAAGGGTTGAGCTTGAATACCATTTCCACCTATATGCGGAACTTGAAGGCGGTATATCACCGGATGGTCGGCGAAAAGGTGCTGCCCTATAACCCGAAATTGTTTGATGACGTGTACACAAAAGTGGAATCACAGACTAAACGGGCGTTGGAACTGGAACAGATGAATACGTTGCTGTGTACAGACTTAAGAAAATTGCCTTCGGATCTGCGGTGTGTGCTGGCTTATTTTTTATTGATGTTCCTATTCCGAGGAATGCCGTTCATTGACCTCGCTTATTTGCGTAAACAAGATGTGAAAGGGAACCGCATTGTATATAGCCGCCACAAAACAGGACGGCAGATGACGGTGCGTATTCCCAAAGAAGCGATGGAACTGATGAAAGAGTTTAAAAGCAAGAATCCGGATTCCATCTATCTCTTTCCGATTCTACACAGACAAGAGAGCAAGAAGAAACGGGCCGGGAAGGTGAAAAAGGATAAAGAACTGTATATGGATTATCTTCGGGCTCTTCGTGGCTTCAATCTGAAACTGGAAAAAATAGCGTCTCTGTTGCTGCCAGGTGTGAAGCTCAGCTCATATGTGGCGAAACATCATACAATCTCTATCTAATTGAAAATTAAACAGTTATTTCTGTTTAATTAATATCAGGTAACGATTTAGAAACGAGCGAATTACAATATTCTGTTTTCTTTTGCCTCTGTCAAAGAACGATTCTTTCAATGCAAATATACACTTTACTTGTGACAAAAGCAATCTTTTTCTACATTTAATCGACTTACAGTCAGCCTTAAAGAGGGTATCTGGTCTCATTCCATCTTCTTCCTCAAAAATAACATAGCAGTCTAAATTGGTTTATGTATGGGATAGGTCTTGTTCATTCGATCCGGTAGACTACTATACATAAAAGTATAAAGGCGAGATACGACAAGGAGATGCCATGCTTTTGTGTAAGGGGAATCTCTCTTAGCTTATCGCAGACCATGTATAGCTAAGTGTTTTGAGAATAAACAGTCTGTAAAAAACGGAAAGACACCGATTATGGGCCGTATCACCATCAATGGAACCCAAGCCGGTTTCAGTTGTAAGAAAGAAGTGTCCCTCGCTTTGTGGGACGTCAAAACCAACCGGGCCAAAGGCAAGTCCGAGGAGGCCCGTACACTCAATCAGGAGCTTGACAATATCAAGGCGCAAATCACCAGGCACTACCAGTACATCTGCGACCACGACAGTTTTGTTACAGCCAAGAAAGTCTATAACCGCTATGTCGGCTTCTCAGAGGAATGCCACACCCTTATGAACCTTTTCAGGGAACAGCTGGAACCGTATAAAAAGAAAATCGGCATAGAGAAAGCCGAAAGCACCTACTGCGGTCTGGTTGCCGATTACAAGAGTCTCCTGCTTTTCATGAAAAGCAAGAAGAATGCAGAGGATATTGTCATCGAAGAACTTGAGAAATCATTCATCGAGGATTACTACAACTGGATGCTCGGTACATGCGCTTTGGCAAACTCCACTGTCTTCGGGCGTGTCAATACCTTGAAGTGGCTGATGTATATCGCGCAGGAAAAAGGCTGGATACGGGTTCATCCGTTCGCATCATTCGAGTGTATGCCCGAATACAAGAGGCGTTCTTTCCTTTCCGAAGAGGAACTGCAAAGGATAATCCATATAGAACCGAGATACAAACGCCAGCGTGCCATGCGCGACATGTTCCTGTTCATGTGCTTCACCGGTCTTTCCTATGTGGACTTGAAAGCCATAACATACGATAATATCCATACCGACTCCGACGGCGGTACATGGCTGATGGGCAACCGTATAAAAACGGGAGTGGCGTATGTCGTAAAATTATTGCCCATTGCTATTGAACTGATTGAAAAATATAGGGGTACGGATGAAAAGAAAGACTCCCCGAATGTGTCTTTCCGGTAGGTGAATACAATGCCATGCGGCTCAGTCTTGGAATCATAGGCAGGAAATGCAACTCCGGGGCGAGGTCACCCCGCACATCGGACGCCACGCATTTGCCGTTCTGGCCATACTCAAGGGGATGCTGCTGGAAACTCTTCAGAAAGTGTTTGGGCATAAGTCCATCACATACGTCCTGCGCATCCATTCACTTGTCCGGCGCAGGCGGGGCAATCTTTTTCTGGAAGTCGCCCATCTGTACGACCAGCGTGCTGACCAGCTTTCTCAACTCCTAATACGCGCTTGTTTCAATAATTGTCAGTTCCATACTAAAATTCTTTTTAAGATTCTGAATATGCGACAAAGTAACGCACATCCTATATCCTTTCCAAACAGATAATATCAGAGTCTTCCGTTGGCGTGCATTGGCGTATCCAACGTTAAAAGAGAAGGTCCTTCACCTGCATCCATGCGGCAACGGAACTTCCATTCCCTTACTTGTTTTCCATAAATTTATAGGATTAATTTCTGGTGCATGATATTAATAGTCATTATTCTGTCTGCTTTTTTTGCTTGCATAATTGCAGCTAACAGTTATCTATTCCAGAACGCATTGTTATGGAAAATGGCAAGCTGTTTTGTTGGTTTATGGATATTGTGTATGATAATTACCGTCTTCGTTTGTCGTAAACTTGAATGCTCTAATTAAAACAGTACGGTTGTCATGCTTTGTGTGTTTTATTATAAATATTATGAATTATTTGGAATTGATATGTAATATAGATAATTTTGCAGTCGGGAAATGGTTTCGGGAGGTTTACGCCTTCCGAATGAAAAGGAAACCCGGTGAAAATCCGGGACAGTACCCGCTGCTGTGAGTCCACAAAAACGGACATCGAACTTTTGCCACTGGTGTAATACCGGGAAGGCACGATGACCGGGACGAGTCAGAAGACCTGCCATGACCGGAATGAGATTTACACCTGCGGGATATACGGGTCGTAATCAAATAAGGAATAGCTCATCGGCCATTCAATATTTGAAGACAGACATATTCCCGTTCGTGTAAGTCCGCACGAACGGGAATTTTTTGTGTTTGTTAATAATATGTTTAGTGACCTATGAAAAGAAAATTACGCTTTCTGGCAGGTGCCTGTCTATTTACCGCAACCGCCTTGTTCTCTGGCTGTAGCTCGGACGATGACTTTTTGATGGACCCGGTTGATTCCGGAACTTCGCAAACCCGTGCTGTGACAAATTCGGACGGTACTTTAACTATCACTTTCGATGATTTCGATCCCGGCATGTTAGCAGGACCTACCTCGGCCGGAGAAAATCTTTATTCGTACCAAGGGTATCCTCAAGTAACCACCATTTACGACAATACTCCGGAAGAATATCTCTTCCTTTCAATGTTTAATACTGTAGGTGGAAGCACAGAGTATTCCAGCGGCGGCATCGCACTTTCCAACTGGAACATCCGCTCCAATCAGTCGGGAAATACCGGAGACTGGTGGTATTCTTATCTAAACCAATGTTCTGTCTATAACACTGCGGTGGAAGCGGAAGGACAGAATAAGGAAGCCGGGCACAGCGGTTCCAATTTCGGTGTCGTTTACGGATATGTGGATGCTTACAATCAGGCATGGATGGCTAAACCAGAATTTTATTTCAATGTTCCCCGGAAATTGGTCGGCCTGTGGATCTGCAACACCTCATACACTTATGGTGTCATTACTTATGGTAATCAGTTCGGTTCTACGGGGGTAGCGACTCCTCTGAAAGAGATGAAAGGGTATTTCCAAGTGAATCTGGAATGTTATGATGCGAATGGCGGTCTGATCCGCACTTACAAACGTCTTTTAGCCGATTATCGTAACGGCCAACAACAGGTTGATCCTATCACGACATGGGATTATTGGGAAATCAATGCCGAAGGGGTGCAAAGTGTGAAATTCAACTTCGAGGGTTCGGATTCGGGAGCATACGGTTTGAATACTCCGGCTTATATCTGTATTGATGATATCACCATACAATAAAAAGAATACAAGGATATCCCTTCTGTCGGGGGTATCCCTGTTATTTTTCTAAAATCCACACATCATGCATCGTTTTCACTATTTTATTATTTCTGCCTGTATGCTGTTCACCTCCTGCAACAAGGATGAAGTCATTACCGAAGAAGTAGGAGGACAACCTATAATAGAACTTGACAGCGAGACCGGTATTTACACGGTCAAGGTCGATCACGAATTGACTATCGCCCCGACATACCAGAATGTTGAAGATGCTCTTTTTGCTTGGACGATAGACGGTACGCTGGTTTCTTCGGGTCCGTCTCTTCAACGTACATGGAATGAATGCGGGGATTTTTATGTCAAACTAAGAGTAGACAATGCGGAAGGCTATGCCGAAGAGGAACTGAAAGTAGAAGTGAAAGAACTCACCCCTCCGGTCATCTCACTGGCACTACCTTCGCAGGGGCTAAAAGTCGTCCGGAATACCGATTACACATTTACTCCCGATATTCAGCATTCGGATGTCGAAGGGTTCAAAATCGAATGGGTACGGGAAGGAAAAATCGTTTCCACCGAGAATACTTATACTTTCAATGAAAAAGAACTCGGTGTTTATACGGTGACAATCAACGCTTCCAATATAGATGGGACAACAACGAAAGACGTAAGCGTAGAGGTCGTGGAAACGATGCCCTACGTTGTCAAATTCCCGACCCCGTCTTACCTGCAAACATCCACGGACAGGTACACTTTTGCCGACCGTCCTGTTTTCCTGCGTCCGTTGTTGGAGTATTTCGACAATCCCCGTTTTGAGTGGAGTGTGGACGGTCAGGTCATGGAAGGAGAAGTGGAACGCATGTTCAAGTTCACGCCGTCCGCACCCGGAGAATACACCGTCTCCTGTACTGTGTCGGAAGACACACCGACGGAAAAAATAAGCAGGAATATCGACAAAGGGAAAACGGCTGTCACTGCCACCGTAAAAGTCGTTTGTGTGGACAAAAAGGAACAAGACGGCTTCCGGGCTTCGGGAAGTTCCAAGCTCTGGAATAAAGTCTATGAATATACCCCAGCTCCCGGCCAATTTATCAACGAGACGAGCACGATAGGCGGTATGACCGGCAACGAAACATCCCCTGAAGCGGCTGTCGCATGGGCAACACAGCGTTTGAAAGACAAACTGCACGTCTCTTTAGGTTCTTTCGGGGGTTATATCATCGTCGGCTTCGACCACAGTATTCCCAATTCGGGTAACCAATATGATTTCTGTGTTCAGGGGAACGCCTTTGACGGCAGTTCCGAACCGGGTATCGTATGGGTCATGCAAGATATAAACGGAAACGGATTGCCGGATGACGAGTGGTACGAACTGAAAGGATCTGAAGCAGGCAAGGAAGAAACAATACAGAATTTTGAAGTGACCTATTACCGTCCGGAAGGCAAAAAAATGGATGTCCAATGGATCAGTTCCGACGGTAGAAACGGCTGGGTAGACTATCTGTCCGCTTATCATACACAAGACTATTATTATCCGGCTTGGATTTCGGAAAACAGTTATACCCTGACAGGCACTTGTCTGGCCGCCCGCAACACCCAAGATTCTCAAACCGGTTATTGGGATAATCAGAGTTATGACTGGGGGTACGTGGATAATTTCGGAAACGACCAGATAGAAGGCGGCAGTACGGTGGATGGAAGCGGACAAAGGAACGGTTTCAAAATTTCCAATGCCATCCATGCCGATGGAACGGAAGCCAATCTGCAATATATTGACTTTATCAAAATACAATGCGGTGTTCTGGCCAAAAGCGGCTGGCTGGGCGAAGTTTCTACGGAGGTATTTTCTTTTGAGGATCTAACCAAATAATAAAAATTACAAGTATGAAAATTTATTTTCTTCCCATGCTCCTATCCTTGTTCTTTTTGGGAGCGTGTGACAAAAACGATGAAATTATACCTGAAGATGCAGATGAAAATTTCATCACATCGGTCGTGATGACCGTGGACGGGAAATCGTACACGGCCGACATTACGGACAATACAGTAACAATAACCGTTCCCTATACGGTATCGCTGAACAACGCCGAAGTGGAATTCAAGTACACAACTTCTGCAACAATCATACCTGATCCTGAAACGGTAACGGACTGGGATAACGAACGAACCTTCCGGGTGACATCCTATAACGGAGATGCCCGCGAATATACCTATAAGGTCGTGAAAAGCGAGATAGAATCTGACGGAGATGTGGAGTTGAAGACCACCGAGGAGGTAGCTTCTTTTGCCGCAACCAAAACAACCGTTGTCAAAGGGAACCTGATTATCGGCTCTGATGCGGAAGAGGCAGAAAAAATCACTGACATATCTGCATTGGCATCTTTGAAAGAGGTTACTGGCAACATTGTCATTCGTAACAGTTACAACGGTGCAGACTTGACAGGGTTGGATAATATCGTTTCTGCCGGAGGTTTACAGGTAGGTTCGACCGATGTCGCCTCGAAAGCTACGGAACTTCACATGATTTCCATGAAAGCATTGGAAACGCTCTCCGGAGACATATCGGTATATAACGACCAAGTGACGTATGTCCTATTCGAGAAACTGGCAACTATTGAAGGAAGCGTGATGTTCAATGCGTCGTCGTTACAGAGTTTTGAGTTTCCGGTTCTGACTACTGTAGGTCAGGATCTGAATCTTCAAGGACTCAATGAAGAGAACACAGCAGCCGGTTCGATTGCGTCTTTGGAAATACCGGAACTGACAAGTGTCGGAGGGGTCTTGTCCGTAAACAATCTTGCCAAGCTGACTTCCATGAGCTTCCTTAAGCTGAAAGAGACCGGTGGCCTTGATTTCCATACCGTCCCCGTGATGTTGGAAACCATCAACCTTCCGGAAATCGAAACAGTAAACGGAAGTATTATTATGGAAGCCAATATGGAAGCTCCTCCTACCGGTAGTTTTGTTCCCCAACGAAATGACGTGCTTCAGGCTTTCGGTGGAATGGACAAACTGACAACGATAAAGGGACAGATAAAGATAAAGAATTTCACGGCACTCAAACAACTTCCCGACTGGAGCAAGATCACCACACTTGGAAGCATCACGCTGGATTATCTTGAAGATGTGAGCGGAACACTGCTGTTGCCGAACGCCCGATTTGAAACCTTCGGAGAAACAGCGCCCCAGATTGAAATTATAAACAAGGTGCAGCTCTCCAAAATTGAAACAGCCGAAGATTTGTCAAATGTAAATTTTGTCATCACCAGTCTCACGAATAATAAGTTCCCTGAAATCACGTTCAAGAATATCAAAGACTTCACTTGTAAGCCAACCACCAACAATACCGATTATACCATATCGACAATTCAACATGTATATGGAAATCTAAATGTGACAGGCCAAATGCGAAGCAATGCCAAATTTCCCGACTTGGAAATCATAGATGGATATGGATATATCCAAATACCCATGTTTGCTTCAATCACAATGCCAGTCTTGAAAGAAGTGGGAGGACAGTTCTATTTATCTGGAAATTTTACCAGTTGTAACTTGCCCTTACTATCCAAAGTTTGTTGTTCAGCTTCTCCTGTATATTATAAAGAGGGAGAGGGTTCGTTAGCAATATCTTTACAAAGTAAATCGCTGGATATTCCGGAATTGCTTCACGTAGGAGGTGAAGGGTTGTTCGTTAATAAAGCAACAGGCATTACTTGTGATAAATTACAGACTATAGATGGTACGCTACAGATAAAAAGTGCGACTTCTCTTTCTCAGGAAACACTTTCCATGGAGAAGTTGGAGACCTTGCATGGGGTTGTTTTTGACGGTTTGACGAAATTTACCGACTACACTTTCTTCGGCAAGTTTATAGAAAACGGAATGATTACGGGGGAAAGTTGGAGCGTGACGAAATGTGGGTATAACCCAACCTTCCAAAATATGAAGGACAAACAATATACGCAGCAGGATTAAACCTTATACCTTAACCAGAGTACCCGTAATGATTCGGGTACTCTTTTTTATCCGAATGACAATGAGCAGAACAATACAACGGATTTGCCTTTTTCTTTTCTGCCTGCCAGTTTTCGGCAGTTGCATGAAATGGGATTACGGAGAGATGGAAGATTTCTCTGTATCGGCCTCTGGTCTTTTCATTACCAACGAGGGGAATTTCCAGTACAGCAATGCCACGCTTTCCTACTACGATCCCGCCACGTGCGAAGTGGAGAATGAAGTGTTTTACCGTGCCAACGGGTTCAAGTTGGGCGATGTGGCCCAGTCTATGGTTATCCGGGACGGTATAGGCTGGATCGTGGTGAACAACTCGCATGTGATTTTCGCCATCGACATCAATACTTTCAAGGAAGTGGGCCGTATCACAGGTTTCACCTCACCCCGGTATATCCATTTTCTGTCGGATGAGAAAGCCTATGTGACGCAGATATGGGACTACCGTATCTTCATCATCAACCCCAAGACATACGAGATTACCGGCTATATCGAATGTCCAGACATGGACATGGAATCGGGTTCCACCGAACAAATGGTACAATACGGCAAGTACGTCTATGTGAACTGCTGGTCGTACCAGAACCGCATCCTGAAAATCGACACGGAGACGGACAAGGTCGTGGACGAACTGACCATCGGCATACAACCTACTTCGCTGGTCATGGACAAATACAACAAGATGTGGACCATCACGGATGGCGGTTACGAGGGCAGCCCATACGGTTACGAGGCACCGTCTCTCTATCGTATAGACGCCGAGACTTTCACCGTAGAGAAACAGTTCAAGTTTAAGCTGGGCGACTGGCCTTCGGAAGTCCAGCTCAACGGTACACGGGATACACTTTACTGGATCAACAACGATATTTGGCGAATGCCGGTGGAAGCCGACCGTGTTCCCGTCCGGCCTTTTCTGGAGTTTCGGGACACCAAATACTACGGCCTTACGGTCAATCCCAACAACGGGGAGGTATATGTGGCCGACGCTATTGATTACCAGCAACAAGGTATCGTGTATCGCTATTCGCCGCAAGGCAAGCTGATCGATGAATTTTACGTGGGAATCATTCCGGGAGCTTTCTGCTGGAAATAACGAGGAAGGAGGACAAAAATGAAAAGACATCTTATTCTATTGTTCGTGGGGGTAAGCCTGCCCTTTCTGCTTGCCGCCCAGCAGAAAAATTCCGTCAGCATTACCAAAAGGGTACTACGTATTCCGGAGGTTACGGTGGTGGGCAAACGACCTATGAAGGATATAGGCGTGCAACGAACCCGTTTCGATTCCATCGCCATGAAAGAGAACATCGCCTTGTCTATGGCCGATGTGCTGACATTCAACTCATCCGTTTTTGTCAAGAACTACGGACGCGCCACGTTATCCACCGTGGCTTTCCGGGGTACCTCTCCCTCGCATACCCAAGTGACGTGGAATGGTATGCGCATTAACAACCCGATGCTGGGCATGACGGATTTTTCCACCATCCCTTCTTACTTTATCGATGATGCCTCGCTGCTGCACGGAACGTCATCGGTAAACGAAACGGGCGGCGGCTTGGGTGGTCTGGTCAGGCTCTCCACTTCTCCGGCCAACCATGAAGGGTTCGGGTTGCAGTACGTGCAGGGAGTGGGGTCGTTCAGCACGTTCGACGAGTTTCTCCGCCTGACCTACGGTGACAAACACTGGCAGTCCTCCACCCGTGTGGTGTATTCCTCTTCCCCCAACGACTACAAATACCGAAACCGGGACAAGAAGGAAAACATCTATGACGAGGACAAGAACATCATCGGTTCCTATTACCCGACGGAACGCAACCGCAGCGGGGCTTATAAGGATCTGCACGTCTTGCAGGAAATTTATTATAACACGGGCGAAGGCGACAAGTTCGGGCTAAACGCCTGGTATATCAATTCCAACCGGGAACTGGCGATGCTCAGCACGGATTACGGGAACGACATGGACTTCGAGAACCGCCAAAGGGAGCAGACGTTTCGCGGCGTCCTCTCGTGGGATCGCGTGCGGGAGAAATGGAAGGTCGGTGTAAAAGGCGGCTATATACACACATGGATGGCCTATGATTACAAGCGGGACAAGGGAAACGGCGAAATGGCTTCGATGACCCGCTCACGCAGTAAGATTAACACGTTCTACGGAAGTGCGGACGGGGATTATGCTCCTTCAGAGAAATGGCTGTTCACGGCCGGTGTTTCCGTACACCAGCATTTGGTGGAAAGCGCGGACAAAAATATCATCTCGCAGGAAGGTAACAAGGCTGTTGTCGGGTATGACAAGGGACGTGTCGAGTTTTCCGGTTCCGTTTCTGCGAAATGGCGGCCTGTCGATCGTTTTGCCGCCTCGCTTGTCCTTCGCGAGGATATGTTCGGTACGGAATGGGCCCCGGTTATCCCGGCTTTCTTCATCGACGGGGTACTGTCGAAAAAAGGCAATATCGTGGCGAAAGCATCCATCTCCCGGAACTACCGTTTTCCCACGCTGAACGACCTCTATTTTCTGCCGGGCGGTAATCCCGACCTGAAAAGCGAGCACGGCTTCACATACGACGTGGGGTTGTCGTTCTCGGTGGGGAAAGAAAATGTATATGCTTTGAGCGGTGGTATCAACTGGTTCGATTCGCACATCGACGACTGGATCATCTGGCTACCCACAACCAAGGGATTCTTCTCCCCCAGAAACCTCAAAAAGGTACATGCTTACGGGGCAGAGACCAACGCCCACCTTGATATAATGCTCGGAAAGGACTGGAAACTGGATATGAACGGAACTTTCTCGTGGACTCCCTCGATCAACGAGAGCGAACCGATGAGTCCGGCAGACCAATCCGTCGGCAAACAGTTGCCATACGTGCCGGAGTTTTCCGCAACGGTGACCGGACGTCTGTCATGGCGGACATGGAGCCTGCTTTACAAATGGTGTTATTACAGCCAGCGTTATACCATGTCGAGTAATGACTATACCCTGACGGGCTATCTGCCCCCTTACTTCATGAATAACGTGACACTGGAAAAACAGCTCTCTTTCCGATGGGCCGATCTGTCGCTAAAGGGCAGCATCAACAACCTGTTCGATGAAGAATACCTTTCCGTATTGTCCCGTCCCATGCCGGGCATCAATTTCGAGATATTCATCGGCATAACACCCAAGTTCGGAAAAAACAAAAATAGTAAACGATAATCTGCATCAATATGAACGCATTAAAGAATTTAAGCCTGATTTTGTTGCTTTCTCTGGCATTTACAGGCTGCCACAACAAAAGCTCAAAAATCAATGATTTCAACCTGCTGCTTTATGCTCCCGAATATGCCTCCGGCTTCGACATCAAAGGGGCGGGCGGGAAGGAAAGCGTACTGATAACCGTCAGGAATCCCTGGCAGGGAGCGGACAGTGTAACCACATGGCTGTTTATCGTCCGCAACGGTGAAGAGGTTCCCGAAGGGTTTGCAGGACAGGTACTCAAAGGAGACGCCAAACGTATCGTGGCGATGTCTTCCACTCATATCGCCATGCTTGACGCAATCGGTGAAGTCCGGTGTATAACCGGCGTTTCGGGAATCGACTACATTTCCAACCCAGACATCCAAGCCCGCCGCGACAGTATTGGTGATGTCGGCTATGAAGGGAACATCAACTACGAGTTGCTGCTCTCGCTCGATCCCGACCTCGTTCTGCTCTATGGGGTGAACGGCGCAAGCGCAATGGAAAGCAAACTCGAAGAACTCGACATACCGTTCATGTATGTCGGCGATTATCTTGAAGAGTCGCCTCTCGGCAAGGCCGAATGGATGGTAGTGCTTTCAGAAGTCACAGGAAAACGTGAGAAGGGTGAAAAAGCCTTTGCCGCAATCCCGGTCAGATACAACGCCTTGAAAAAGAAAGTGGCCGACAGTACCCTCGGCACTCCTTCGGTTATGCTTAATGTTCCCTATGGCGACTCGTGGTTCATGCCTTCAACCCAAAGTTATGTAGCCCGCTTGATTACTGATGCGGGAGGCCGCTATATCTACCAGAAGAACACGGGAAACGCTTCTATCCCCATTGACTTAGAAGAAGCATATCTGCTCGCGTCGGATGCGGACATGTGGTTGAACGTGGGAATGGCGAACTCCCTTGACGACTTGAAGGCATCATGTCCGAAATTCACCGATACCCGATGTTTCAAAAATGGAGAGGTGTATAACAACAACGCCCGTACCAACACAGCCGGGGGTAACGACTATTACGAGTCTGCCGTCGTGAATCCTGACATCGTGCTCCGCGACCTCGTGAAGATATTCCATCCTGAACTGGTGCAGGAAGAGTGTGTGTATTACAAGCAACTGAAATAGATGCGTTCCCGTTCGACTATATTATTCTCCATATTGATTACGCTCACGGTCGGTCTTTTTTTACTGGACTTGGCCGTGGGAGCTGTCAACATTCCGATCCGCGATGTATGGGCAGCACTGACCGGGGGAAATTGTTCCCGTGCCACGGAAAAAATCGTACTCAACATACGCCTCATAAAAGCTATAGTGGCACTGTTGGCCGGGGCTGCCTTATCGGTCAGCGGTCTTCAGATGCAGACCCTCTTCCGTAATCCTCTTGCCGGTCCCTATGTCCTTGGCATCAGTTCCGGTGCAAGTCTCGGTGTGGCACTTGTGGTACTTGCCGGGATCGGTTCATCAATAGGCATTGCCGGAGCAGCGTGGGTGGGTGCGGCTGTCGTGTTGCTCGTGATAACTGCCGTCGGACAGCGAATAAAAGACATCATGGTAATCCTGATTCTGGGCATGATGTTCTCATCGGGCGTAGGTGCTGTCGTGCAGATATTGCAGTACCTCAGCAAAGAGGAATCGCTGAAAGCCTTTGTCATTTGGACGATGGGGGCTTTGGGTGACGTCACCTCCGGACAACTTCTGATTCTTGTTCCATCGGTGTTTGCCGGACTGCTGTTGGCTGTACTGACCATCAAACCGCTTAACCTCCTGCTGTTCGGAGAGGAATATGCCGTAACAATGGGACTGAATATTCGGCGTTCACGCAGCCTGTTGTTTCTCTCGACAACGCTGCTCGCCGGAACGATAACCGCTTTTTGCGGTCCGATAGGTTTCATAGGTCTCGCTATGCCTCATGTCACAAGAATGCTTTTCCAAAATAGCGATCATCATGTCCTTCTGCCCGGAACAATTCTTTCGGGAGCATCGATATTGCTTCTTTGCGACATCATTTCTAAAATATTCACCTTGCCGATCAACGCCATTACAGCTCTATTGGGAATCCCAATCGTCGTATGGGTGGTTTTACGCAACAAATCCATCACCGCATGATAGAATTACAGCATTTTTCCATAGGTTACAAAGAAAACTCGTTGCTCCACGAGGTAAATGCCACGATAAAAAAAGATCAACTGACAGCCCTTATCGGAAGAAACGGGACAGGAAAATCGACGTTGCTCCGCGCCATAGCCGGTCTGAACCGGTGTTATTCCGGAAAAATCATTCTCGACGGGCACGACATCGCCTGCATGAAAACCGAAGATATGGCAAAAACGCTGGCTGTCGTCACGACCGAGCGCACGCGCATCGCCAACCTGCGGTGCAAGGATGTCGTAGCCATAGGCCGTGCTCCTTATACCAACTGGATAGGTAGGATGCAAGAAACAGATAAGGAGATAGTCATGCAATCGCTCATTTCGGTGGGAATGGAGGCTTATGCAAACCGCACGATGGATAAAATGTCGGATGGCGAATGCCAGCGTGTGATGATTGCTCGTGCATTGGCACAGGATACTCCTATCATTCTCCTTGATGAACCGACTTCCTTTCTTGACATGCCTAATCGCTACGAACTTGTGGCGTTGCTTCGTAGGCTTGTCCACGACGAGAAAAAATGTATCATGTTCTCGACACATGAACTTGACATCGCGTTGTCCATGTGCGATTCGATAGCATTGTTAGATACCCCGAATTTAAGTTGCTTGACCGCGTCTGAAATGCAGAAAAGCGGATACATTGACAGACTTTTCCAAAATGAAAACATCCGTTTCGACTCCTTATGCGGTACAATGATTTTGAAACAATGAGTATATACACTGTAGAAAATTTTACTTCAGACATCACTGTTGAAGGATACATCGCCGAATTCCGTGACGAACCACATTTTCTTGAACTTTGCAAACAATGTACCAATTACGGTAAAAGTTGGGGGTGTCCTCCATTTGATTTTGATACGGAATCGTTTCTCCGACAATACAAGTATGCACATCTTATGGCAACGAAGATAATCCCTGAAGACAAAGATATTCCGATTGAATATACACAAAAACTCATTTTACCGGAACGGATACGAATCGAGAGCGAATTATTGGATATGGAACGGAAATATGGAGGGCGTTCATTTGCCTATATAGGTAAATGTCTTCACTGCTCAGATAACGAGTGTACGCGTAACTGCGGCACACCATGCCGACACCCGGAAAAAGTGCGTCCGTCACTCGAAGCCTTCGGATTTGACATAGCCAAAACGCTTTCTGAACTTTTTAACATCGAACTTCTTTGGGGAAAGGATGGCAAATTACCTGAATATCTTGTTCTCGTAAGCGGATTTTTTCATAATGAATACGAACTTTGCAACATAGCATACTAATGATTCGGACATGAAATAAACAGACAAACTAACCACATTCGGTTCAATCTGTTTTGTGATTTCAAATGAATTATAATTAGATATGTAAAAAGCGACGCTGGAGCTTGAAATAAGTAACGGTTTATCGGTGTATTCTCCGTTAAACCGTCCTGTTTTCGTTAAACGAAAACACAACTTGCTGTCCGCAGGAGCGGACCACATTTATCCAATAATTATTGTGTATTAGCCCATTGTATGGCTATTCTCCTGTGATTTACGAGGCATTTCCATCAGGTGTTTGCCGGCTGCTCTCCCCATAAAAGGGTGGATATCTCTCCATAATCATATGACTTACGTCCATAATTCGGGAATAAGGAGGCGAATATACGGGAAATCTGCCCTTTACATGCCCTATTGTCCATTAATGGATTGTTACTTCTACACATCTACAAATGGAGAGCGGCAGTGAGCCGTATATGGTTTATGGTTTTTCTGCATTATCTTCATTAATGGATTACTACTTCTACACTTCTGCAAATGGAGAATGTAGCCGTGTACACCTTATGGTCTTCCTTCATAATTCTCCATTAACGGATTAATACTTTTACACTCCCATAGACCGATAATTTAAGAATCCGTATCCGGACGGATGCGCGCTCTCACGCCTGCCCATAAGGATTAAAAAGGAACGGTGGACAAGGAAACGGAATCCCGCTCGCTTTTCCACACCACTACGGGCCTCTGATGTCGCCTCCGCATAGGAAGAACCGTCCGAACGGAACGGCATCTCCGTCCCCCCCGTCATGTGTATCATGACAATAACTGACTTTGGATGACTATAAGTGACAGGTGGTTTCATCCTGTTCTCTTCTTCCTTTATTTTGTATTCCGAGACAATACCAGTTGTGTAATTTAATAATTTAAGATTTTAAAATATGGATTCAGAAAAGGAAAAGAACCGGCTTTCCGATATCGTTCTCGAGAGGGTCGGACTCACGGGGAACCTTCTGTCAGCTCCCGTTTCCCCATCCCTGGAACCAGTGGTGGAGATACCAAGTCATGGAAGTCAGGTCCGGGCAGGGAAAGTGACAGGTCCGGAGGAATACAAGAGGAGGTTTCTGGTTCCCGCTCCCAGAGCCGCTGAGTGGAAGACCGCCTACATTGATGGGAGACTGCACCGCCGGATCGCCATGCTGGTCAGGGCCGCCGGCTGCGGCAGCATCTCCGGTTTTATCATCCGGTTGTTGGAACTCCATATGGAGGAACACAGGGAGGACATCGCCTCCCTGCTCGGTGAGGTCTACCGTCCCTGGGATGAGGACGGACAGCCGGGAGGAACACCTCGCCGATAAAACGTTGTCATTGTCCAAGAAGGCATATCATGACAGGAAAGAACGTAAAAGAGCGGATTGGTCTTGGCGGGATGGACGCGGACCGCATCCGTGAGATCATGGGGGAAGCGCCTGCCTGTCCCCGGAAGAGACGTGGAACGTCCGGTAACGACATTATACGTCCCGCAAGGAAAAATGGCCCCATGCAACCGTCCGTCTACGGGGAGGAATACCTGCATGGCATTGCGGGCGTGCAGCGTCGGTCGCTGCATATTCCCGCCGCCCTGCACCGGAAACTGTCCATCCTGGCGGGAGCCTCGAGAAACGGAAAGGTCACTCTGGAGGGGTTCATCAACCACCTTGTCTCGCGGCATCTGGAAGAATACAGGGAAACGACGGACATGATTCTGGAGGAGTCCCTGCCCGGCCCGGTCATAAAGGCTCGTCCCCCATGACAGGGGATCTCCCCCGATGGGAGCATTATTTTTGTTTCTGAAACAATAGTGTTTAACTTTTAATGAAAAAGAAGTATGATGAAAAAAGAAAAAGAGTTGTTGGTTGCCATCGCCAGCCAGAAGGGTGGCGTGGGAAAATCCGTCTTTACGGTACTGCTGGCCAGTGTCCTGCATTACCGCAAAGACGTGCGTGTGGCGGTTGTGGACTGTGACTCCCCGCAGCACAGCATCGCCCTGATGCGTGAGAGGGACATGGAGAATGTCATGAAAAATGATGACCTGAAGGTGAACCTGTACCGGCAGTACGAAAGAATCCGTAAGCCTGCCTATCCGGTCATCAAAAGCGACCCGGAAAAGGGGGTGGAAGACCTGCGGCGTTATATGGACGAAAAAGGGGAGACTTTCGATATCGTGCTCTTCGACCTTCCCGGAACGCTCCGCAGCGAGGGGGTGGTTCATACCGTTGCCGCGATGGACTATATCTTTGTCCCGCTCAAGGCGGACAATATCGTCATGCAGAGTTCCCTGCAGTTTACCAAGGTGCTGGAAGAGGAGCTGATCGCCAAGGGGAACTGCAACTTGAAAGGAATCCGGCTGTTCTGGAACATGGTGGATAGAAGGGGACGGAAGAATTTGTATGATGCCTGGAACCGGGTCATCCACAGGATGGGGCTGCGGCTGCTGTCCTCACACATTCCGAACACCCTCCGCTACAACAAGGAGGCGGACCCTGTCTGTAAGGGTGTCTTTCGTTCCACGCTGTTTCCACCCGATCCCCGTCAGGAGAAAGACTCCGGCCTTCCTGAACTGGTGGAGGAGATATGCCATGCCATCGGTCTGGAGGAATCCGATACCGAGCGGTAGCGGATGATAGGATACAGACACCTTGAATAAGGGCTTTTAGCCTAAGATAAAGTAAGATAATTGCATGATAATAAGTTTTTTACAGATGTGACTTCTCCTATAAAAGCATTACCTTAGTAGTGTAATGTGCGCCAAGAGGTCACACAAGTAATTGTTCAGCATCGTGTCTGAACCTATTGTTCCATCAATAGTAGCCTGAAGAGGCGTACGTGACTGGCAACGGTCGGGTGCGAAGCCCTCTTGACAACGACGTTCCAACCTAAGCATCATAGGCGAAGAATGTCAAAGCTGACTGATATGAGTAACCTAAGTGAATCGCCGTACCATCGTGACTATGAATTAGCTCACGGATATTTATGGGCCATTCCAAAAGGCAAGCAGTCAGGATAGTACGCTGTTACATCGTGCTACACGGATGTCGCACTGCTGGTGGATAGGCGGAGTCTAAGTCGGTCGTCAGTTATTTGTGCGAAACTTGGTAAGCCCGTATCTCTCCCGTCAGCCAATAACCGATGGGTGGCCAATTGTAAGAGCGGCCGAATGAGGTGCGGGTAAAGGATTGTGGAGAAAGCGAATGCCATGGTGTAATGCCCTGGATAAAGGTTTCAACGTCACCCTACGCGAAAGCGGGCAGACTTCCACAGGGTAATTCTTTGTGAAACGAATTGTAGAACTTCAAGTATAAAGAAACAGCAAAGGAACAAGGCGCAAGCCGAGTGTGCATCTTCAGCCGGACGCAAAACCGTGTGGAAAGGAATAGACTTCGCACGATGCGAACGTAAGGTATCAATCGTTCACTGACTGCTATGTTCGGTATTAATGCAGACTGAATCCTTAATCATTTATCCAAACTCTTGAAATATCAAAGCCTGATTTAAGTGCAGATAACTGATAGAGTTTGGATAAATGGAAAGTTTGAATAAAATACATTATTATCAATTTCTACAGATATTTTTCCTTGCGCTCACACCCCACTGCATATTTGAGAAAACAGAATGATTTAACATACTATTTTTCATATCCAATCTTTTTTAATACTCCCCATGATAATACTCACTATAAAAAGTCCAATCGAATAATTTTACGCGGTGATAAATGAAATTAATAGAAAGCGATTACCTTTGAAGAAAAAGTCTGTAATTTGGTCAAGAGAAAAGTACAATAGGTCAAAACATGGATATTATAATTCGCTTTATTTGCACTACCATTTTAAATCTAATTGTATTAATCCTTATTATAAACTTTAATATCTGCACTATGAAGAGAAAAGTACTATTAAGCACATTGTTTCTAATACTACATTTCACTGTAGCATTAGCACAGCAAGTAACTATTTCAGGGCAAGTGTTGGATGAGAAGAGTGAACCTCTTATCGGTGCCACGATAAATATCGAAGGTACCACCAATGCAGTAATCACCGATTTAGAAGGAAAGTTCACGATAAAAGTACTTCCTTCTGAAAAACTGGTCATCAGTTATCTGGGATATAAGCCCAAAACTATCACTATCGGAAAGAACCGAAGATTTGATATCATTCTAGACCCTTCAGTCACAGAGATGGATGAGGTGGTTGTTGTAGGCTATGGTAGCCAGCGAAAAAGTGATATTGCAACCGCCGTTGCTTCTGTGAATATAAAAGATATTGTAAACAGTAGTTCTACGCAGACGTTGCAAGCACTACAAGGCAAAATCAGCGGAGTACAGATTATCCCCACAGACGGTTCATTGTCAAGCGGAATGACTTTCAGAATCAGAGGTGTCAACTCCGTCACAGGAGGAACCCAGCCTCTCTTCGTCATTGATGGTGTACCAATGCCTACTCAACAGATCACCAATGAAGATACCGAAACGGTAAACAATCCTCTGCTGGGACTGAATCCAAATGATATTGAATCCAATTTGAATTATTGGAATCCTCGTCCTATCAAAAAGGATAATCCATATTTGACCGTCCAAAGGAAGCTCTCTCCACAGACTGTGGAGGATTTCGCCAATAGACTGTTCATCTACCAGGTAGGAAAAAACAATCATATCGGCTTTCCATTCCGCAAACCCTCCCAGATGGAAATCCTTAACTTTGAAATGAGGAACTATTTTGCAGAGACCAATACCAATTATAAAGCCTTTGCCACGGGTGGTGACAAGGCACAAAGCTGTTGGATGGCCAATTTTGTTCCTTTTGACAAGGTTACAGACATATATCTCTTTGAATCCGCTATTGACGCAATGAGTTTCTACGAAATAAACCATTATACTAAAGAAACCACATGCGCATTCATAAGCACGGGGGGATATGTCACCAAATCCCAAATAGAGAATATAAGCCGTATATTCCCATCTGATAAGGTAAAGTGGAATTGTTGCTATGACAATGATGCCAGCGGTAATGGTTTTGACATCACCACAGCATATTATCTCAAAGGTGAGGAATGTAAAGCTTTTGCAAGGACCAACACTGGAGACACATATAAGACCATCTATTTAAGTTTCCCGGATGGAAACACACAGACCTTCAAAGAAGATGCATTTTCCTCCGGCGAGTATCTTAAACAACATGGTATAGACAATGTAAATATCATCAAACCTTCACGGTACAAAGATTGGAATGAGCTTCTTGTCTATTACAAAAGATTTGATTTGAACCTGGGTCCAGGAATGAAATTCATCCCGGCTATCGAAAAGACCATATCCCAACTGAATCTAAGAGGATATGAACAATTGGCCAATAGTATCAGTTCTTCCACAAAAGAACTGGCGGATTCTCTGCTTGAGCAAGCCAATTACTGCATTTCCGCACCTCTTGCCGAGAGCGGCGCTTATACTCTTATGGTAGACTGTAATATCTTCATGGGGCTGGACACGATGGTACCGGTACCAAGCAACTTATATGTTATAGAAAAGTGCACGCAAAAAAAGATATCGGCACATGCCATAAATGAATTTCTTAAAAAAGAATATATAAACATTTTTAGAGACATGAGTTCATCTGATTTCAAAAATTTTCTAGAGAAAGACATCCTAACTTATACAAAGGGTGCTGTAGAAAAGAATTTTGAGAAAGTGATATTGACTTTCGGATGGAGCCTTAAACCTTCAATTCTAAAAAAAAAGAGTTTTGACTTAGAACATGGTATATAGCATAACAATACAGCATGATACCATAATAGTAGCTGTTTCAAGCAGACATGTTGTCACAATTCCTGCCAGGTTTAATGGAATGATTCTCGGGCTTTGGAACTTGATACAGATTTTCGTTGCCTACTGTAATGAGAATCCGAATTGGGTGAGTAATGTCCGGTCACTGTGGGGTGACCGATTCAAATAGGGACAGGTATGGAACGGATGCCTATTCATGCCCCTATTATAGCTGACACATGGACTTTTATACATTCTTGCACTTTTTAAGTGGGTAAAAAAGTACTATTTGTATTTTATACAAAAAATTGTTTGCTTAATGAAATGGAACATACATTGCCAATGATATTTAATACCTATATATAGGTATTAGATGCGTTTTTATACCCAAAAAATGGTATTTTTATAATCTTTTGTAATATCTAATTTTGCGTCCTAAAATAGATCTTTTATCGAAGAGAGATACAGTTTCCTTATATTTGAACTGGGGCTTCTGTAAAGTGCGATAAATATGAGGCTGGAACGGAGCTATCAGAAGAATTTTGGAGAAAATCCGTTTTTTAACTTAGTTAGATCTATCAATGAAAATATAAGTATTTATCTGCGTTGTATTAAGATATAGCATATCAGAACTACAACCATCCCGTTTTTTATTTAGATTTGCAGTTTGCTTTTAATCACTCAAGATCCGTATTACTATGTATGGAACTTAAATAAAGTACTAATATATATTGGATTTTCCTAAATATAATGCAGTTGCTATATTGTTAGACAACAGACGGTTGAGGTCTGTGAGATTATGCAACGGCACCAACAAAAACAACATGTATTTTTAATAATTTTAGTTTTGTTACACACAATGGTTTGTTTTAATTTAAAATTTACATATAATTTTGCATTATTAATAAATATGATGTTACTTATGAAAAAAGGTATTTTGGGGTGTAATATTATATACTTGTTTATACTTATTTGCATAGGAATTGCCCTCCCTATCAAATCGCAAAACAATTACAAAGTAAAACTTACAGGCACTGTTTATGAGTACGACCACAACAACAAGCGTTTGCCTTTAGAATTTGCAGCTGTGTCTATTCCTGAAATTGCACTAGGGACAACCTCTGATGAAAATGGTAGATACATACTGGAAAACGTACCTACTGGTAAAATTCGTATGCAAATTCAATATTTGGGCAAAGTCTCCATTGACACCTTAATAAATGTAAATAAGGATTTGGTTCTTAATTTTACAATGAGGAATGAGGATTTTAAGTTGAAAGAAGTTACAGTAACTGCAACCAACAGCCGTTCAGGCAAATCCACATCTTCTCACATTTCCCGCTCTGCTATGGACCATATGCAAGCGACCAGTTTATATGATGTAATGTCATTGATGCCAGGTGGAATTTCACAGAATCAAGATATGAGTTCGGCACAACAGATTAACATCCGTCAAGTTTCCAGTTCCAGTGGTCCGGAAGCTCCGATGAATGCTATGGGCACCGCAATAATTCGTGATGGTGCCCCCATCTCAAATAATGCTAATCTATCTGCGATGAGCCCTACGGTATTAAGTGGTACGGAAACACCCGCTTCATTGGCCGGAGGTGCCTCGCCGGCTGGTGGAACCGATGTTCGTAGTATTTCTACTGAAAATATAGAGTCTATACAAATCGTTCGTGGTATCCCTTCTGTTGAATATGGTGATCTGACCTCAGGAGCAGTAATTATTAATACAAAAGCTGGTCGTGAGCCGCTACGTGTCAAAGCAAAAGCCAATCCCAATATCTATCAGGTGTCTATGGGAACCGGTTTTGAACTTGGAAAAAAGAAAGGCGCTTTAAATGTAAGTGCAGATTATGCTTATAATACGAATAATCCAATATCCAGTTACCAGCACTATCAGCGTGCCACAACAAAGTTGCTCTATTCAAATACTTTCTTTAATAATAAGTTACGTACCAATTCCAGCTTTGATTTTATTTATGGTAAGGATCAACGTGAACGTAATCCTGATGATGAACAAACTAAAACAGCTTCGGAAGGCCGCGATATAGGTTTTACTTTGAATACCAATGGTACATGGAATATAAATAAGGGCTGGTTAAAAACACTACGCTATGTATTGTCAGGTACGTATATGGATAAAGACAGTTATTATGAAACCGTATACAGTTCTGCTACATCTCCTTATTCCATGACCACTACAAACGGTGCGGTACTTAGTAACTTTGCAGGTCAGCATATCTATGATGCCAATGGTAATCAAATTACTAATTTTGGACCGGAAGACATAAATCATTATGCTGTTTATCTACCAAGCAGCTATTTGGGACACTATGAGATCGATAGTCGTGAAGTTAATTTGTTTGCTAAAGTGACGAGTTCTCTATTCAAGGCGAGCGGTCATGTAAACAACCGCATCTTGATTGGTGCGGATTTCCGGAGTGACGGTAACGTTGGTAAAGGAAAAACTTATGACCCAAGTACTCCTCCTTATCGTAGTCAATACGGTCATAATTCATCTTTCCGTCCACGTAACTATAAGGATATTCCTTTCATTAACCAATTTGGTGCATATGTGGAAGATAATTTCAAATGGTCCATAAGCGGTACGCATGATTTGAACATTCAGGCTGGTGTGCGTTATGATCATACCTCAGTAGTAGGAGGCATTTTCTCGCCACGTGTAAATGCATCCATTGATTTGATTCCGAATCTATTAAGTCTTCAGGGAGGTTACGGTATTGCTGCAAAGATGCCTTCTCTTCTCTATTTATATCCAGAAAATGCATATTTTGAATATATCAATATAAATGAGCTTACCAATGAAAATATTCCGGAAAGCCAGCGCTTGTTTATGACTACCACAGAAGTTCGGCAAGTAGATAACTCAGATTTGAAGATTGCCCAAAATCATAAAGCAGAAGTCGGTTTTAATTTACGAGTGGGTAAAACCAATCTGAATGTAATAGCTTATAAGGAGCGTCTGAAGGATGGTTATGTAATGAGCCAAACCTTCAACACCTTCAATACATTTATCTACAATGAATACCAGCGCACAGAAAACGGGATAGAGCTTAGTAGTAGCCTACCGGTATTGTCTACTTATGCAAAACCAACTAATAATTTAAATATAGAAACTAAAGGTTTAGAATTTGATTTGAATATCGGACGTATTGATGCTATCCGTACGGCCTTCCAAATAAATGGCTCATGGATGCGTACTAAGAGTTGGCGTCAGGGTTATAGCTTCTATGACAATAGCGAAGATGCTGCTTCAGCCCGTAAACCGGTGGCCATTTATTCTCAAGAAGGCAATGCAAGTTACAAACAACAATTTGTAACGACTTTACGTGCCACTCACAATATCCCGCGTATCGGTTTTGTTGTTACGATGACAGCACAAGCTATTTGGCAGCAGTCTAATTGGAATACATTTGGAAACGATTCTATACCTGTGGGCTATTTAGCATTGGAAGATGCGTCTGTAAATATGTTTCCCAAGGGGAAATATACCACTACCCAGCAAGTAAAGGATGCAGGATATGGATATATGTTGAATAATGTAAGTCATAATAATGCTATAAAAGAATCATACAGTCCTTATTTTTGTTTTAACTTGAATGTAACTAAAGAAATTAGCAATATGCTACGTGTTTCTTTCTTTGCCAACAATATGTTCAGAAGTTATCCGCGCAGAGAATCCAAACGTAATCCGGGTTCATATATTCAATTGAATAACCGATTTTTCTTTGGGCTGGAATTATCACTCACTTTATAATGTTTAGGAAGTTATGAAAAAATATTTAATATATTTGTTTACATTGGCAAGTACCCTTTTGATAGGATGCGATTCGTTCAGGGACATGTCTGGCACAGCAGAAGTGAATCCTATCACAGTGGATGTATATTTGGATATTACCGTTGAAAATATATCCACACTGAAAGATCTGACTGTAAAGTTCGACAATTACGATGAAGATTTACATTATGTAAAAGAAGTAACTGATAATAGTGTGAAAGTTGACGGAATTATCCCCGGAATTTATTCGGTAACAGTATCCGGTACAGCGATCGATACAGAAAACAATGAATACTACATCAATGGCAATTCTGTAAATGCGGCATTATTTAAGCATGGTAGCGCATTGAATATTGAAGTACAAGGGCTTAAAGTGAGCCCATTAATATTCAAGGAGATTTATTATTGCGGTAGCCGTCCGGAAAAAGGAGGAGTCTATTTCCGAGACCAGTTCTATGAGATATACAATAACTCTGCTGACATTTTGTATTTGGACGGTATTTATTTCGCAAATTTAACTCCGGGTACAGCTACCACTAAATTACCTATTTGGCCGGAAGCGGACGGTAATAATTATGCATATGGAGAACGTGTGTGGAAATTTCCAGGAAATGGAACCGAATATCCGTTAGCGCCAGGTGAATCTTGCATCATTTCTCAATTTGCCGCTAACCATCAGTTGGACATCTATAACCCTCAAAGTCCTATAGACGGCAGTAGTTCTGAGTTTGAGTTTAATATGAATAATCCAAACTTCCCTGACCAGGCAGCTTATGATATGCAACATGTTTTCTACCAAGGAAAAGCAGAGATGGGAAGTATACCACAATATTTGACATCCGTATTCGGAGGTGCTTATGTGATTTTTCGTGTTCCTGAAGGAGAAGCTTGGGATCCGGTCAACGATGAAAATATGAAGACAACAGATCTTAGCAAACCGAACAGCAATGTTTATTATGCAAAAATACCTATTAAATATGTATTGGATGCTGTTGAAGCAGTAAACAATGAGTCAAAGATGAATGCAAAACGTGTCCCCGGTGTACTTGATGCAGGTATTACTTGGGTAGGAGCTACTTATTGCGGTTTAGGTATTGCTCGCAAATTGTCCACAGACGAAGAAGGTAATCCTATTATTCGCGAAGAAACAGGTACATATATATATCAGGATACAAACAACAGTACGGATGACTTTGAACGTGGCGTTGTTCCTGTAATGCGTCGTAATGGAGCAAAAATGCCTTCATGGAATCACACATTGTAATAATTAACTAAAAAGACAGAACAATGAAAAAACAATATATGAACTATATGAAAAGCTGCCTGCTGGTAATGATAGCCTGCCTTGTAAGTATGGTGGGAGCGGCACAGGGCTTCTCTCCCGCCGCTATGGAACAATTGAAAACAAGACGACTATGGTCTCATTCACAGAATGCTGCCGGTATGCCATTCGATGATATTCAGAATTATTCGAATGTTATATTGGGATATGACTTACAGGACGGAAACTATTGCCGTCCGCAAGAGGGGCAGAAAGAGGCTATCGTAGGTGTATCCAGTGAAGGCTTTATCAATCTGAAAAATGCATATGTGTGGGGAGCATTTAATTTTGCACAAAAAAATCTGACAGATGCCGGATATAACGCCTCCATTGCCGATCCATTCAGGGGAATGCCTTACTATGTCGCAGACCAGCACTTAAGTAAATGGAGAAATCAATATTACGATCTGAAGTTTCGTGCAGCTACTCCTTTACTTGGTAATCATTGGGCATTGGGGTTGGAAGGTAATTATGTAGCTACATTAGCTGCCAAACAGCGCGACCCGCGTGTGGATACCCGTTTTTATACGCTGGGACTGACGCCGGGGATTACTTACAAGTTGAATAATTCACACAAGTTTGGTGCAAGTTTCAAGTATAGTTCTATCAAGGAAGACTCAAGAATGAGTAATGTCAACTCTTATGTGGATCAGGACTATTATATATTATACGGTTTGGGAACAGCCATAAAAGGAATAGGCAGCGGTGTAACCAGCAATTATATTGGAGACCGTTTCGGTGGAGCTCTCCAGTACAACTTCAGTATGCCCTCTTTCAATTTACTGCTTGAGGGCAGTTACGATGTAAAAGCGGAAACTGTTCAGCAGAGCTATACGACTCCTAAAAAAATAGCCGGTGTAAAAGATAAAACTGCTCATGTTTCTTTAACGATGATTCAGGAAGGAAAGGACTATACCAATTATATGAGAACCACATATACAAATCGTAACATCGATGGTATTCAGTATATTTCTCAACGCGATAACTCTGAATCACAAAGTGGCTGGGTGGAATTATATAATAACATCCGTTCTACGTACAAGGCACAAACCGCTTCTCTTAATTATGCATTAAGCAGAAACCGCGGGAATGAATATAGTTGGAAAGCAGAATTAAATGTGAATTATACCAAGCAAGACGATGGATATTTAATGCCTAATTCTGTACAGAATGCAGAAAATTTATCTTTAGGCTTAGGTGGCAAAAAAAATTTTGTTTTAGGCAATAGTTTGAATCGCAGGCTTTTAATAGATGTTCATGTTGCGTATAACAATAATCTGGGAGGTGAATATGTATATGGTGGCAGCCATGCAGACTATCCAACTGTAACCGAATTACAACAAGGGCTGACTAATTATTATACCTGTGATTACTATCGTATTGGCGGGTCGATAACGTATTCGCAACAAGTCAGAGAAAACAGACGTATGAACTTATTTGCAAAAGTTGTATTCGATCGTGTAAATACCTCTGACTATGATTATGATGGGCGTACTCATTTATCGATAAGTTTAGGATGTAATTTTTAATGCTACATAACGAAATCTATATTACAAAACATGCGTAAATTAATAACTGGAAGTTTGATGCTCTGCAGCATATTATCTCTGCGGGCACAGACATTTGTTAAACCGGCTGTGAAAGTAAAGGACACCTCTTTTGCTGTAATTACAGATAAAGGGACATTTCAGGCTTGTGAAGCCGAGCTTAAAGCCTATCAGGAGATTCTAGGAAAGGAAGGGTTGCCTACGTTCATCGTATACAATGAATGGAATAAACCGGAAGATGTAAAGAAAGTTATTGTTAAACTCTACAAAAAGGATAAATTGGAAGGAGTGGTATTTGTCGGTGATATCCCTATTCCAATGCTCCGCAAAGCCCAGCATATGACTTCCGCTTTTAAAATGGATGAGAAAAACAATGACTGGAGAGATTCTTCAGTGCCCAGCGACCGTTTCTACGATGATTTCGACCTACAATTCGATTTTTTGAAACAGGACAGTGTCGAAAATAATTTCTTCTATTATAATTTGGCTATAAAATCTCCACAGCAAATTCGGTGTGACATATATTCTGCACGTGTCAAAGCTGTTGATAACGGCGAAGAACCGCATGCGCAAATCAGCCGCTATTTTAAAAAAGTGGTGGCTGAGCACCAGATAAACAATAAATTAGACCAATTCTTCTCCTATACAGGTGATGGCTCTTACTCTAACTCATTGACTGCATGGACACCGGAAACCTTTACTATTCGCGAACAAATGCCGGGCGTATTCGATAAAGAGGGACGGGCCCGTTTCATCCGTTATAATTTCAGCGATTATCCCAAGGACGATGTCATTAATATGCTGAAACGCACAGATCTGGACTTGTCTATTTTTCATGAGCATGGTATGCCCGAACGTCAATATCTTTCCGGTAGTCCCGCTACTAATAGGTGGAATGCTCATGTAGATGCAATGAAGTACTATTATCGTGGTTTAGCGCGTAGAAAGCAAAACAACAAAAAGTCTTTCGACGAAATGCTGGATATGATGAAAAACACATACGGTTTGGACACTACTTGGATTGCAGGCTATGATGATCCCAAAGTAATTGCAGAAGATTCTTTACTAGACCTGCGCACCGGTATTATCCTGTCGGAAGTTACAGAGTTTAAGCCTAATAGCCGTATGGTAATTTTCGATGCATGCTATAATGGTGATTTCCGGGAAAAAGATTACATTGCCGGACGTTATATCATGTCGGAAGGAAAATGCGTAACTACTTTTGCCAATTCAGTCAATGTACTGCAAGATAAAATGGCAAACGAAATGCTCGGCCTGTTAGGTATGGGAGCACGAGTGGGGCAATGGGCTAAATTGACGAATATTCTCGAATCGCACATTACCGGTGACCCTACTCTACGTTTTCATTCTATCAATGAGGTAGATGCCAATGCTTTGTTCAAAGAACCATATAGCGAGTCCCGCATGTTGGAGTTATTACAGTCGCCCTATGCCGACATACAGAATTTTGCTTTGCACAACCTTTATCGCAATGACTATCCGGGTATTTCTGATTTATTAAGAAAAACTTTTGAAACTTCCTCGTTCATGATGGTACGTTTCACCTGCTTGGCATTGCTTGAGAAGATTAGTGACAAAAACTTCCGGGAAGTCTTACACTTGGCCATTACGGATTCCTATGAATTTATTCGTCGCACCTCTGTTCGTATGATGCAACATGTGGGACTGAACGAGTATGTTTATCCGCAAATCAAAGCCTATGTAGAAGACAACCTATCCGAGCGTGTGGCATTTAATGTGAGTTTGGGGCTTCAAGTCTTTGATCAGGCAGCCGTACAGGCGGCAATTGATAAAGTAATGGCTGAGACCTATGTGTTGCAAGACAAGGAGGAGATGCGTAAGGTTTTGGAGAATGCCAATAATAGTCGTAGCATGCAAAAAGAGTTATTAAGCAAAGAAACTTCCGAACGTTGGCGCATCCTTTATTGCAATTCTCTGAAAAATCATATGGCACATGCCTGTGTAGACGGCCTCTTGGCTTTACTTACCGACTCCAGTGAAAGTGAAAAGCTAAAAACCTGTTTATTGGAGGCTTTTGCTTGGTTCACTCATTCTTATCGGAAGCCTGACATCCTTCGGGTATGCGATCAACTGAGAAAAGATAAGAGCTTATCCGAGAACCTTCGTGAAGAAGCCGACCGTACATATTACAGACTTAAAAATTAATTGGCCATGATTAAAAAAATAATATATCTGGCATTTCTTTTGCCATTGGCAGGAAATGCACAAACAACAGTCATAAAGCCATTGGTCAAACAACCTACCGCTTTTGCTATCATAACAGATAACCAAACTTATGCAAATACCAAAGATGCCATGCATCAGTACAAAACTGCGGTTGAAGATGATGGTTTGGCAACTTATCTGATCAGCGGTGACTGGCAAAATCCAGATCAAGTCAAACAGATAATCATCAAAACATATCAAGAATGCCCTTCATTGGAAGGTCTGGTTTTAATCGGCGATGTGCCTGTCGCATTGGTACGTAATGCGCAACACATGACTACTGCATTCAAAATGAATGAGAAAGCCTTTCCTTGGGATCAGTCTTCCGTACCTACCGACCGCTTTTATGATGATCTGAACTTAAAGTTTGAGTTCATCAGGCAAGACTCAGTAAATCATCAGCATTTCTACTACAAATTGACAGAAGACAGTCCCCAGCGGCTAAATCCTACTTTCTATTCAGCTCGTATCAAGTATCCGGAAAAAAAGGAAGGGGATAAATATGCGGCCATTGCCTCATATCTGAAGAAAGCTGCTGCTGCCAAGGCAGATAAGCATAATCAATTAGATCGGGTATTCTCATTCAATGGTGCTTCTTACAATTCCGATTGCCTGATTGTATGGATGGATGACGAAAAAGCTTATATGGAGAACTTTCCATTAGCTTTTGGTCGTCAAATGGGATTCAAACATTGGAACTTCCGAATGAAACACCCTATGAAATATAAGTTATTCAGCGAATTGCAACGAAAGGACCTTGACTTATTTATGTTTCATGAACATGGAATGCCAACAGGGCAGCTTATTAATGATGAATTGGCATGCACTGATTTCAATAATCGTTATAAAATGTTGAAGAGTACACTTTATAATGCAGTCATGTCCCATGTTGGAAAACGTGACAAAGACACCTTACGTATTCAGATGCAGGAAAAACGACAAGTGAATGAGGTGTTTTTTAAAGACCTGGACAATCCTAAGTTCTGGGAAGCAGACTCTCTTCACTACGCTGATGAACGTATCGTAACGGAAGATTTAATGAAGAGAAATCTTTCCACTAATCCGAAGATGATAATGTTTGATGCGTGCTACAACGGTTCTTTTCACGAAAACGACTATATAGCAGGACAATATATCTTTAATGACGGTCAGACATTAGTAGCACAAGGAAATACCCGTAACGTATTGCAAGACCGCTGGACTATTGAAATGATTGGTTTGTTGTCCCATGGTGTACGAGCCGGGCAATACAATAAGCTAATCGTATCACTTGAAGGTCATTTGTTTGGTGATCCCACTTTCCGTTTTGCTCCTATCGAAGCCAATACTTTAAGTACCGATATAACAATACACAAAGATGACAAAGCCTATTGGAAGAATTTGTTAAACAGCCCATACGCTGATGTACAAAGTTTGGCCATGCGTATGCTGGCTGACGCCGATACCCAAAAGGAATTATCTCCGTTGCTCCTGAAGAAGTACCGGGAAAGTGGCTTCAATACGGTTCGTATGGAAGCTATCAAGTTGTTGAGCCGTTATCAGGACGACAACTTCATCGAAGCATTACGCGAAGGTTTGAACGATACTTATGAAATGGTAGCTCGCCAAAGTGCCATTTATGCTGGATTTGTAGGTGACGATTCCTTATTGCCCGCTATTGTGGAAGCATTGGTCGAACATAATGAACGCTTACGCGTACAAATGAGTGCCAACAAGGCTTTAAGCCTTTATCCGAAAGAGAAAGTAGAAAAGACAATAGAAGACTTTTATGCAAAAGTTGACCGTTTGAATGAAAACGAAGAGAAAAAACGATTACTAAGAAGCCTGGAAAGAATGTTTGTACAAGAGGCAAAAGTCCATCAGACCTTGATGGATGTAGCTGCACCGGAAGCAAAACGTATCAGTGCAATCCGCAATGTGCGTAACTATACATTCCATTTCCACGTGGATGATTATTTGAATGTAATTCGTGATGCCGGTAATCCACAGGAAGTACGTGTAGTAATGGCCGAAGCATTAGGTTGGTTTACTAATTCTGTACAACGGCCACACATTCTTGAAGAAATAAAGAAGATGCAACAAACAGCCAATCTTCCGGAAGATTTAAAAGCAGAGCTTGAACAGACAATCAAAAGATTAAGTTTATAAATATGAATAAATACATCCTTTTGGCAATTACCGCTTTGTGCTTACAGGATATGCAGGCGCAAACAGTTGTACATCCTAGTATAAAAACAAAGACTACTTTTGCAATTGTAGTCGATCAGAAAAGTTATGATGAAGCGAAAAGTGAAATTGATGCTTATCGTACCAGTATAGAAAAAGAAGGTTTAGGTACTTACTTGCTAATTGATGATTGGAAAAGGCCCGAACCTATTCGTGAGCAACTTGTCAAATTGCATGAGAATGAGAAAACGCCTTTGGAGGGTTGCGTATTTATAGGTGACATCCCTATTCCAATGATTCGTGATGCACATCATCTATCTTCGGCTTTCAAAAGGTCTCCCAAAGCCAATTGGCAGAAATCAAGCGTTCCTTCCGACCGTTATTATGATGACTTCGGATTAAAATTTGATTATATTAAACAAGACAGTTTGATACCTGACTATCATTATATGACATTGCGTGCTGATTCTAAACAGTATATTTCACCGGATATTTATTCGGCCCGTATCCGTCCATTACATTTAGAAGGTGAGAACCGTTATCAGATGCTACGCGATTACTTAAAAAAGGCAGTTGCCGAAAAAGCAAAGCAAAATGCATTTGACCAACTGACTATGGCCCGTGGCCATGGTTACAATTCTGAAGATCCTTTGGCATGGAGCGGTGAGCAAATAGCCTTACGTGAGCAATTGCCGCAAATATTCAAATCGGGTAATACAGTGAAGTTCTATGATTTTAACATGCGCTATCCGATGAAACCATTATACTTGAACGAGATTCAGCGCGAAGGATTAGATGTCATGCTATTCCATCACCACGGTGGCCCCACCATGCAGTATATCAATGGCTATGAAAATGGTTCCGGTATTAATTTGAGTATTGAGAATGCCAAAATATTCTTGCGAAGCAAAGTGCCTTCATACGCCAAGAAACATGGGCGTGAAGCTGCTATCAAAGAATATGCCAAGCAGTATGGGGTGCCTGAAAGTTGGTGTGCGGAAGCTTTCGATGAGGAGAAAATAAAATCGGATTCCATTGTAAACCGTAATATGGATATCTATACTGAAGATATTCGTCTTTTGACTCCTAATGCGCGTTTTATATTGTTCGATGCTTGTTTCAACGGTTCTTTCCATTTGGATGACAACATTGTAGGCTCTTATATATTCAATAAGGGTAAGACCATTGCTACTATGGGATGTACGGTTAACACCATTCAAGATAAATGGCCGGATGAATTTCTCGGCTTGTTAGCTGCCGGTATGCGCATCGGGCAGTTCACTCGTTTTACCTGCTTCTTGGAAAATCATCTGATCGGTGACCCGACTTTTCACTTCACCAATAATGCCGGGCTGGATATGGACATCAACCAAGCTTTAGTTGCGCAGGAAGGAAATGTTACATTCTGGAAAAAACAGCTGAATTCCCCTATGGCTGACATGCAGGCAATGGCGCTCCGTCAATTGTCAATGGCAAATTATAGTGGTCTCGTTGAGTTGCTGAAGAAAAGTTACCACGAATCGAACTATTTCGTTGTGCGGTTGGAAGCATTACGCCTATTAGCTTTGAACTATCCGACAGAGGTTGCCGATGTATTGCAGACAGCCATGAACGACAGTTATGAACTGATCCGTCGTTATGCGGTGGAATACGTTGAAAAGAATTGCAATCCGGAATTGTTGCCGGCATGGATAGAAAGCTATTTATTACGCGGACATGAAAACCGCCATCGTTTCAGAATTTTTAGTGCTATCAACACGTTCGACCATGATATGGCTTTGAATGAATTGAAGAAACAGGCTGCCGATTGGTCTTTCTACGATTCTTCCTATGTGAATGAATTGTTAGAATACCTTCCTCGCCAAAAGAAAGGACTTGAAAGAGATTTTGCACTTATTGACAGTCCGGAAAGTACTACCAAACAGATACAAAGCGAAATAAGTAGGTTCCGAAATAAACCTATTGCTAAAGCTATTGAGCCATTACTGAACATTATAAAAAATGAAAGCCAAGAAGAAGAACTTCGCATATTGGCTGCTGAAACATTAGGCTGGTATAATTTATACTATAATAAAGCAGATATAATCAAAGAACTTAACACATTTAGAACTTCCAATCAAAAGCTAATGAACGAAGTTACCAAAACAATTAATAGGCTGAAAAGTCAAAATAGGTAGAATCATCCAAACGATGAGATAGACCGGATCCAAAGGGCGGTTCTGCCATTCCTGAGCAGCCTGGTTGACTTTGTTCGTGATGATGGAAATAGCTGATGTGGACAGTTCTATCTCATAGATTTCACGCATCTCCTCTTCTATGTCTGACACGCTCATTCCTTTGGCATATAGGGAGATAACAAGTTTTTCTTTAATATTATCGACACTATACAGGGACATTCAGTAAATGTCTATAGTATAACTCCTCAACCAGTTCCAGACACCAATCATTAAAACAGGGATATTCCTAAAATAATAAAATTTAAGGCAACTAATTCATTGCGAGTTAGTTGCCTTTTTTGTATCTTTAAGCATTCCCCCCAAAAAACGGTTTGACGGCCAAAACGGGGGTAATCTAAAATAAAAACACATGGTAAAGATACAAAAAATCTCAGAAATCGAACCTCGTTTAGGTTTTACCGAGTTCGATATGCTAAAAAAATATCGTCAAAGTTTTGCAACGAGTGAATTAGGTCGCCTCCATGCTCTGTTTCCTTTCTCGGAACTGGCCCGACAAATGCATTTGAAGTCCTCTGCTTTGGGTCGTAAAAGTTATTTTTCTCCCGAAGGTAAAATAGCCTTGATGGTCTTGAAGTCCTATACCAACTTTTCCGATGCACAACTGATTGAGCATTTAAACGGTAATATTCATTACCAGTTGTTTTGTGGTGTTCAGATTGATCCGCTTCATCCACTAACCAATCCTAAAATCGTTAGTGCAATTCGTCAGGAACTAGCGCATCGCCTTGACGTTGAGCCCCTCCAGCTCATTCTTGCCGAGCATTGGAAACCTTATCTTGAGAACCTTCATGTCTGTATGACCGATGCCACCTGTTATGAAAGTCATCTGCGTTTTCCTACTGATACCAAACTCTTATGGGAAGGTATTGTATGGCTTCATCGTCATCTGTGCAAACATTGCCAGACCTTGCACATACAACGTCCCCGTAACAAGTATCTTGATGTACGCCGTGCCTATCTTGCTTATAGCAAACTGCGTAAACGCAGGAAATCACAGACTCGTATGATTACACGAAGGTTACTTCAGTTATTGGAAAATTCAATACTGCCAACAGATAATCCAAATGATCGCCTGCCATAATATAACAGGCATTGTTCATTACATAATTGTTGGCATCATATGCAAAAGCCATTTGGTTTCCGATTATTTTCCATACAATTTTGGGCTTAGAAAAATCCTCCCAATAACTGATGCTATCTTGTGTTTCAAACCACTCGTTACTAGTTTTCTTTCGGGCTTTTATTTTTTTGCCATTAACAATATGAGTTTCTCCTGTTTGTTCTAAACGCTCTATGCCAATTGACAGAAGATAATTTTTCACCGCAGGATAACTTTCTATATCATAATGCCGCGAAGGAAATGTGGCTATAATCCACAAGTCCGCCCATTCATATTCATATCTCTTGATATCCCTGCCACGAAGAATCGGTCGTATAAGTTCAGCCGTCCGAACACGTTCATCTTCTGTTTGACAATTCGCTAGTATCTCATCACGCTTTTCGGTAGAAATGATAAAAGCATCATTGAAACCAGTTTTTATCCCATAGTTGATTTGGATGTTCCAATCCTTCAAGGGTATTCCCACAGACTCAATCTTCTGCTTGATGCTCTGTTCAATGGGAGACAATATCACCCATGGGATAGAATCTGCAAAGTTACACTTCACGCCTTGTTGCTGCACGAAATCGCTCAAATTATTCAAGCCATTCGAATCTTGTACCAAACAAGCTTGTGTGTTAAAAATATTTGCTGCTTTTTGAGATAAAAGAATATTTGCTTCTACCGTTATTGCATCGAATATTTTTATACCTGCAAAATCTACCAACATAATAGGATTGGTCTTGCTTGCGAAATAACCTCGCAAGGCTTCACCATACCCTGCACGCATCCATTTATTAGACGTGATATAGCAAAGAAAACCATTGGGAGTAAGCAGGTTCATACCCAACTCATAGAAGAGGCAGTAAATATCACCAGTGCGTGCATAAGTTATGTAACCCATGCATTCTAATACATCGGCACTCTTACCCATAGATTGTAACTGAATGTAAGGTGGATTGCCAATGATACAGTCAAATCCCAAGAAGTTGCCTTCGGCATCGAGTACTTCTGGAAACTCTATACGCCATTCGAATGCACCAAGATAAATTTTGTTGGAGCGTATTTCCTCAAATATATTTTCTAAAGTCGCAATTTCTTTCTTTAAATCGGCAATGCGCTTGTCCGACGCTTTCTTTTCCTTTTTTGTCGGTTCAAACAGTTGAGGCGCTTGTAAGTTTGCCAACTCAGAGCGGCGTTTGTTCAATCTAACCAATCGTGCATCCCGGCGGTTGATCTCTGTTTTCAGTTTCGACTTGATTTCTGTTATAAACGTTTCCAAATCCTGCTTTTCGCTTTTACTTTGGGCATTTTTATATTTAGCTACAGCCTCCTTATATTGGCTGATGCTGATACTAGACTCTCGCAGTACGGTCTGAATACTGTCTGTCAAAGCGAATCGGTGAAGCAAAGAATTTCCACATTTGATGTTAATGTCGATATTTGGTAAGGTTTCTAAATAAGTGTAATTACTTTCAGCCGTATAGTAAGCATTCTTCAACAATTCAATCCACAGTCGTAGGCGGCAAATCTTCACAGAGTTGGGGTTAATATCAACGCCAAATAAACAGTTCTCAATGATTTGACGCTTCTCCTTGAAAAGAGTTTCCTGCATGCGGCGACTTTCCGCATTGAGTGGGTTGTAAGCAAATAAATTACCTTCGGTATCGGTAACAATCAGCTCGTCATTTTCAATGGCAAGTTGATAGTCCGCTTTGCGGATACGCTTACCGGTAGCATCTACCAAAATACCTAATTCGTATTTCAAGAGTATCAGTTCATTGAGAGCAGACACAAGAAAGTGACCCGAACCAACAGCTGGATCACACAGTCGCAAACTGTTAATTAGTTCATTAGCTTCGACTATATTGTCAATATGGTTGTATAGTTCTATACGGGTGGTACAATTCCAGCCATAATAACCATTAAACTTTTGCAACACGGTCTTGGTGATTGCTTCACGGCACATGAACATAGTGATAAAGCCTGGAGTGAATACTGAACCATCCTTGTGACCATTTATTTTCTCGAATATAAGCCCTAAAACAGAAGCATTGATGAGTGTTTTAGCCTCTTCTTGCACTTCTTCACTGCCTTCGCTCGCAAAGTTATAAGCGTCGAGAAAAGCAAACAAATATTGCAGGGTGGGTAATGCGTTGACTTGTAGATTGCGTTTTTTATTTCGTAATACGCTACTCGCCAAGACAGGAAGTACCGTACGTTGTGAAAGGCTGTTTATCTTAATTGTTTTACTTTCCAAATCTGTCACCTCGAAAAGAGAACTGTTAAGATAGGGAACGTAAGCAAAATCACGCATAATGGAGTGTGTGCGGCTGCCCATGTCACGTGCAAGCACTTGGAAAAAGAGTGTGTTGAGATCATCATAGTCATGAATCTTAGTTATTGAAAGAAATTTATAGATTGCATCTCCATTGTGGTATTTCAACATCTGAGCCTCCAACAGTTTCAAGAAAAGGATACGATTCATCCAAGTAATACACAATTCCATTGCAACATTGAATAACCGTTCCTCATAATCATTCCCATACAAACGACCATTTATGTGACGCAAACAATCTTCTGCATCCAGTTGGTTAATAGTATTCTCTAGTAATGAAGCCTCGTCACGCCGTTCCACAGCTTTGCGTACAATCACGGTTTTATTATTCTCTTTGCGTTCCTCAATACCAATAATGTGTAGCAGCTCAGTGTAGAATCCACGGTTGAGCGAATTGCTGTCATTTTGGAACGATAGCTTCAAAAGATGTGTATCGCTGAATATCTTATAAAGTTCGATAAGTTTGCGTGAAGCGCTACTGTCTGTTCTATCAAGCAGGTGTTGATAGTCTTGTAAGTTGAAGTAAGTGTATTCAAGGCTATCTTTCACCTCCTCAATATAGGTTGTTGCAATTTCAGTATAGAAGAAATCGGTTTTGTTACTGGTTTTGCGTCCATCCACAAAGTCTTGAAACTCACGACGTAATTGTTTGTTCTGATAGAATTTGCGTTCAAACTCATGGGCATCAAAAATAAAGAATTCATGAATATTAGTAGCGATGAGATATTTAATATCATTGTTCTTCTTATTGACACGTTCTTTAAGATAGTATAGCAATAATTCCTGCAAAGCCTTACGATTAAGATTGTCATTAGAAATCATCTCACCTTTGTTGGTGGTACTCTTTACTTCAATCAATAACCCTATATTGGACTTGATAGTTTTATCCAATCGGATAGCCAAATCAATATCTTCTTCGGGAGCCATGTAGTATGGCTTGTAGAACGTTTCACTCAGAAAATTACGTAAATGTTCTTTTTGCGTGTGTTCTCTTTGCCCATCCACAATATTGTCTCTCAATGTGCGAAGGGCATTTTTGAATAAGTCAAAATCTGTTGTTTCAATCGCAACCTGTCTATATGCTTTGTTCAAAACTTGATTCGGTTTGAGTAGTCCCATAATGTTTGGTAAATGAGTTAATAAAATACAAAGGTAGTCTAAAAACTTGATAATAAAGAATGAACGTATTGGTTTAACGAAAGTTTGTTCTACTGCCAGCCATTATCAACAAACAATAGCAGCAGTAGATTTGACATGATTCTACTTATTATATTGTAATAGCCAGCCAAAGTAATCTTTTCACATCCGGATCTATCACAGGTTGGATAAGTTGTTAACCTGAAGGTAACCGACCTGATGGTATAGGAACAGGAAGAAGTCTGTAATCATGGCATTTACCCGGATAGAGAAGCCACATTTTTTATTGCCGGACTTCCGGCATTGCCTCATCCATGTGTGAAAAGGAGTTTTTTCTTTCACCACAACGTTCCTTTCACATACCCAAAGGGGGTAGTGGATCCAGACCTGCTTCGGCTTTCTTTTTCCTTCCCATATGACAAAAACCGACTATCCATGACTATTCCTGCCAGTGTGCCGGTCGTGCTTGCCTCTCATGGTTTCTTCCCTTATATTCGCACTGATATTTAAACGAGTTGAAAATATGGAAATATGCTACATCGAGGCCGGTGTCCTTGAGAGGATGCTGGCGCGCGCCGAGAACCTGTCCGCACGTGTGGACAGATTGTATGAGAGAAACCGCTGTAAGGAACCCGGAGAGTGACTGGACGGCCAGGATGTCTGCCTGCGCCTTGACATCTCGCCGCGTACCCTGCAGACTCTCCGCGATACCGGACGGCTGGCGTTCACCCGCCTCCAGCGCAAGTTCTATTACAAGCCCGGGGATGTGGAGAAGTTGATGGTCTACGTCGGCATCAGACGCAAGGAGAAGGAGGTGAGAGAAAGAAGGAAGAACGGAAACCTTTAAAGAGCGGAAGAGATGGAAGGCATTATCGACAAGGAGAACGAACGTGTCCGCAGGTTCTTTGCCCTGCTGGACGACATGGAGAAAAAAGTGGAACGTCTTGCCCGTGACAACCGTCCTCCCTTCAACGGGGAACGGTTCCTGACCGACAGGGAGCTTTCCGGGATGTTGAAGATCAGCCGCAGGTGCCTGCAGGATTACAGGGACCAAGGACGGATTCCCTATATCCAGCTTGGCGGGAAGATCCTGTACAGGCAGTCGGACATCGAGAGGCTGCTGGAGGAGAACTATCACCCTGCATTGGTATAATATCGTATTTAAGTTTAAGGATTGTCGCCGGAATTGCATTTACGATTCCGGCGGCAGTTTTTATTTAGCCTGCGGCTTCCTTGCCGGCCGCGGGCTTTCTTCTTTCCATCAGCCGGTTCATGTCCGAGGATATCTTCCGGTCGGTGACCTGGGCGTAGACCTGCGTGCTGTCGATGTTCGTGTGGCCCATCATCCTGGCGATGCTCTCTATCGGAATACCTGCGGTCAGTGTCAGGGTCCCGAACGAATGCCGGGCCATGTGGTAGGACAGGTTCTCTTTCATGCCTAATGCCACGCCCATTCCATGTACCTCATACCAGAGGACGTCGCGGACCGGCAGCGGGAATACCGGCCTGTCGTCATCCGTGGTGTTGTAAAGCTCCAGTATCTGTCCGGCTATGGGATGCAGCGGGATGAACGCCTCCACGTCCGTTTTGGCGCGGCGGATGCGGATATACCTTCTTCCTTCCGAAGTCGTTCCGATGTGACGGGGATGGAGAGCCCTCGTATCCGCGTAGGCCAGACCGGTCAGCGAGGAGAAGATGAACGTCCTGCGTGCCAGCTCCATCATCGGGTCGGGCAGCGGGGTTTCCATCATCCGCTTCAGTTCACTGCGGCTGATATGCCTTAGTTTAGGTGTTTCTTTCCTCTCGTATGCCACGTCCTCTATCGGATTGGCTCTTAGTATTTCCCGGTCCACGGCGATGTAGATGAGCCGGTTGAGCCAGCACAGGCAGTGGTTCACGTGTCCGTTCCTGTGTCCCAGCTCCTTCTTGAGAAAGACCTTGAACGATTCGGCGAACTCCTCGGTGATGTCCGAAAAGGCGATGTCCTTCATCCCGCGGGATTCGATGAACTGCCTGAGGTTGAGCTGGGTGGTCTTCGACTGGCGGTAGGTGGAAGTGGAGTTGATCTCCTTGGAGCGGACCCTGAGCCGTTCGCGTTCCACCTCTCCGGCCTGCAGGAGGTATTCCGGTACGGAATTGGCGCCTGACACGGTGGTCTTGAGCAGTTCGGCCGTGACCACTCCCTGGTTCCTCAGCAGGTTCCCGTACGCCTCTTCCAACCGGCTGCGGAAGGCGGCAAGGCGGTTGTTCTCCCTGGCTGTTTTGATTTCACACTTCTTGCTGTCCCAGTCCCCGGGTTTGCAATAGACGCCTGTCGTGACTGCCGATTTCTTTCCGTCGATGCTGATCCGGCAGAGGACGGCGGTCGTGCCGTCCGATTTCACCTTGTTACGGTTGATGTAGAATAAGAGCTTGAATGTACTGCGCATGATAATGATTGTTTAGGGATTAAAGGATAAGTTTCAAATCGCGGGTTGCCTCGACGAACCTGTCCATGTCCTCGAACAGCTTCTTCGGGGTTACGCGCGCGTATATCTGGGTGGTCTTTATGTTGGAGTGTCCCAGCATTTTGCAGATGGTCTCTATCGGCACTCCCTCCTCGAGCGTGACCAGCGAGGCGAAAGAATGCCGTCCCATGTGGTAGACAAGGTCCTGGCTCAGCCCTGCCATCAGGCGCAGGGATTTCATATTGGCCCTGAGCGTGTGGTAGTCCTGCGGCGGGAAAAGAGTCTCGCGGGTATCGTCCCGGTATTTCTCAATCAACGCGACGGCTTCCGGAAGCAGCTTGACACGTCCGAGGTAGTCGGTTTTCTTTCGCTGGTATTTCAGCCAGAGGCTGCCCTCGTCATCCCGGAAGAGGTTCTTCCGGGTGATGCTTACCGCATCGGCATAGGCGGTGCCGGTGTAACAGGCGAAGAGGAAGAGGTCCCGGGTGATGACATGTGACCTGCGTTTTTCCGGTATCTCCAGATCACGCAGCTTCTCGAAATTCTCACGGCTGAGTGCTTTCGGTGTTGTCTCCTTCTGCTTGGGCAGCTTGAAGTGGCAGAAATGGTATTTCTCCGAGTGGCCCTCCTTGTAGGCGATGCGGCAGATCTTTTTCAAGATGGCCAGGTAGCCGCGAAGCGTGTCCACGGCATATCCCTTTTCCAGAAGGATGAAATCCTGATAGTCGCGGATGAACTGCTCGTTGAGCTGCCCGAAGACAAGGTCCGGAACCTTGAATTTCGCCTTGATGAATTCGGAAAGCGTGCGGTAGGTGAAGAGGTAGGTCGAGAGTGTGGTGGGCGCACGGTCCACACCGACACGGGCCTTCATTTCCCCGTTATGCCGGTCGAGAAGTTTGAGCAGGGTCATCTGCATGCCCGCATTGCCCTGGAACATGTCCCTGACCGCGGCGGCATCGAAATCCCTTTTTCTTTCCATGAGGGAATTGAAGGCCGAGTGTACGGCAAGCAGCAGTCTTTCTATTTTTTCATTGGTCTCCACCGCTTCCCGGCTCTTGCCGTTCAGCCGGCTCTCACGCGCGTTCCACAGCCCGGGGGTGCAGGAGAGCTTGCAGCTGAACTGCGCCATCGTGCGGTTGAGGGTGATCCGTCCCATGATCGGGGCTTTGCCGGTCTTGTCCGGCTCGCTCTTTTTCAGGTAGAGCAGCACCTTGAATTTTTCCACTTTCATAACGCTCTTTTTTAGGTTGTAAAAATACTCCTTTGAAAAGCGTCCTTTGGCATGCAAAACATTGATAAACAGTGAATACAAATCCGCTTTGTTCTTATCGGTAAAAATTCGGTTACCTGCCGTCGTTTCCGAAACAGGCGGCTAACAGTCTGGTAACTGAAACGTCGCAATATTTTGTTTTCTTTTGCAGGTCTGTCTGTTCTGCAATTCTCGCAAAATGCTTAATTATAAACGTTTTACGTTTAATTATCGTCATTCTGTTTTTTATTGCATTTCTAAATATTACTTATGCAGCCCGCCATAAATGGGAATATCACAAAAATAGCACTATAAATATCTGAATTACAATAATATACAAAACAATAGATTTATTAGATTAACAAGATAGTAACATAATTATTCAAAATTCAGCCAATCAATACAAAATCGTAAGAAGTAAGTTCCAACCTCAAATCACTCCCTATATTTGATATTTTTTGCCTCCCAAAAGAAAAATCACCAACTGTATTTTCCACTCAGTGCATAATCAAGTAATCAGCCGGATGAGTTTATAATAATAGTTTTAATTGAATCTTGTATATATACTACAAGGACTAAACTAAACCTGTCACATTTTACTTTTAAGATTTCCTTTTTTGGAAAGCAAGATTCTCCAGCTTTAGAAAAACAGGTTTAATGAAATCTTGTATATATACTACAAGAACCGGACTAAACCTGTACTCCTTTACATTTTCCTATTTGAAATGAGATTCAATCCAAATCTCTACTTTCTCCGGATATTTCACGGTTTTAGCCAAACAGACAATCCCGACAACTTCCACCCCATATTTGCCAAGTTCCTCTGCGTGTTCCTTGATGCTGCTTCCTGTTGTAATCACATCGTCGATAATCACGACTTTCTTGCCTACGATGTCTGCATTGATAATGACATTGGAATCCGCATTTACCTTATCCCTGTCTTTTATGTTGTGTTTGCTTTCACGAGCCTCCAGATAAGTAAGACTGTACAGCATCGGATGCAACTTTTCTTCATACGACAAAGCATTGCTCAACCGGCTGAATCGGGTAAGGTATTTGCTTTGATTGCTGCATGGCATGAATACAACAGTAACACTATCCGGCAAATCCAGCTTTGCCAATGCTTCTTTGAATAAACGGCTGCAAGACACACGTCCGTCTTTAAAGTCATACACCATTTGTACAAACTTCCGTTGTTCCTCAGTGATAAAATTCCAATCCCTTTTGGGTATGTAATAGTCAATGAATATTGCCGGAATCTTCTTGCCATTGGAAAGTTTCATCTTGAAAGGCATCATCGGTTTCCCATCCATGAAATCTTCCAAAGCTGAATATACATAGAATCTTTCCGCTTTCTGTTCCCCTGCACGCAGCGCATTACGATACCCCCATTTGCGTTCCTCCTTTGTTGTCGCACGTTGCCCCACCACCAGAAAGGCCGTAGCCGCTCTCTTTTTCCATGTGCTTATCCTGTTCATCAGGTAAAAGAACACCAATAGGACAATCCATATAATCAGTTTTTCCATTCTCTATCTTCTTTGTTATTGATACGCTTTATAGGCACGTTATGCCTTTTCTTTTGGAAGGTCATAGTTCGTTCTTATAATGTTACGCTTCCATTTGCAAAGATACGCAGAAACAGCGTATTCCAATCCACCTTTTTTAACTTATTCCATTTGTTTTTCTTCTTAATATATCATCTGTTTACATACATTCCTGTTATAAAAGGTTTCACCGCAATCCTTTTTCCAATAGACAGCCAAAGTCTTTTTTGACAGGAAAAGTAACCTTCTGATAACTTCTTCTTTGTTTAACAGCCTTTTCCTTCTTCTATCAACCGATAGGCTACTGAAACTGCCGGCAATATCGTTTCTCCACTTTTTATAGTCAGCCTTACGTTATCTATATCCCAATGAGTATTGCCTTTATATCAACAATACCCATATGGTTGCTAATTTTCACGGCTTCCCCATTTCATAATGAAGTTTCCATTCTGATTTGCTCCTTTACCTCATGGATAGAGCCACGTGCGGTTATTAGCATACTTCAGCTTCCTTTCCGACTGTTACTGCTATTTTCTTCACCCTTCCTTCGCCAATCTCTTTTTGATGGCGAAGTCACAATATTTTTCAGATGCAAAGATATAATGCAGCGATGCCGAAGCATCTACGGGTCACTCCGTTCTGACCAATGACATACACGAAAATCTTCCGACATTTTTCTACTGCGTGAAAAATATAGCGTATTTGCGTGCTATCCTTGGTGCCGCCCTATACCTGCAATATCCGATAGCATCATAAAAATTAATTGTTTAACTTCTAAAAAATAGAATTATGAAGAAAGTAGTAGAAAATTCATTCGCAGTAACAGGTTTCGTTGGTAAGGATGCAGAAATCCGTCAGTTTACAACAGCAAGCGTAGCACGCTTCCCACTGGCAGTAAGCCGCAAGGAGCAAAACGGAGAAGAATATGTGTCATCTTTCATTTACGTGGAAGCCTGGCGTAAAAATGACAGCACTTCTTTTGAGTTGTTGAAGAAAGGCAAAAACATTACAGTCAAGGGATTTTTCAAACCCGACGAATGGACTGACCAGCAAGGTGTCAAACATAACCGTATCATCATGGCAGTCACCGACTTCTATGAGCCGGTGGAGAAAGAAGAAAAAGCTCCTATCGCTTCAAAAAAGAAGAAAGCCAAGAAAGCTGCTTAACAGCAGTTTCTCCTTTCAAAAACGGCTTCGACCGTTTTTTTATGTTCAACAGATACATTTACGCATACTCTCTTTTTTTAACAAATCCTCCCTGTTATATCATATTGATTCCCATTGTACCACTATAAAGAAGCATATTGCTCTTTTGGCTCGCAAGCCGGCACATCACTTTTCGTGCGGCGAAATTAGAATGAAGCCCGGAAATAGCAAGCCACACGTTGCTCGTATGATGAAAATAGACTATTGCATGGTTGATTTTCATATCCGGGCTTGCCTTATTCCATCAATGGCTTCATTCAGGGGATGCCTTAAAAAGTCTGATATGCCGACCTGCGGAACTGAAAAGTAACGTAGGGAAAACAAGTCAGGCATTGAGAAAATAATAGTATTAACTTAAAAAAAAGCTATATGGAACGAAGTATCGAAAGAGTACCCACATGGGCATTGCCTTACATGGCTAACGGAGACGCCACAGGACTGAAAGACAAAGAGATTAAAATGATTGACAACCTATTGCGTAATCGGTGTATCGAACTGGTATGCCCCATTGCAGACAGCGTGCAAGGCGGTATGCCACCTTATTATACCAAAGGCCCACTATTCGGCAAGGCAACCGAAGTGGAAGATTGTATCGTTTTTTATAATATCTAATTGAGACGCTATGAATGTGACATTTGAAAATCTTATTAACGTATGGGACGCACAAATTCCCAACTTATTGGTTGAACTGGTAAACCATGCTGTATTTGCAACAGACAAAGCTGGTTTTCAAGCTGTTGTTACAAAATTGTCTGAAACCACGGATTTTGACAAGTTCTTTGCTTATGGATACGGCAGACAACATTTTTGGCTGAAGCAACGCCTTGCCTCAGACCCTTCCAAATACATGGATGAACGGTTATTGATAGTAGATTTTTGTAGGTACAACCCAAAGAATGAAGATGATGAAGGTAATATCGAATAGAAATCCTCCAAAGGAAAGTTGCATCGAGGAAATAAGGCAAGGTCAAAAAATGATTCTTTGGTCTGACGACAACATATCTATCTCTATGATATTCAATAATCTGACCGGACAAAACTTTAAAGCGGATGAATACAAAGCCTATATCCGTAACATTGCTTTTGGAAAAATGGGATTTGTGCCAGGCACGATTGAACTTTATAAAGGAGGTATATTGATAGCAAGCGGCATAATTCCAGCTTTATAACCAGTCAATAATTAAAATAAAATATATGGTAACAGCAAGAACATTAAAAGGAGCGCAAGTATATGTAACATTTTATCCTGATTGTGAGGAAAATGTAGGTGGCTATTATTGCCAAGTATATACCGATGAAAATTGTATATGAGAAATAGACAATTTCATGGTTCATGTGAAAGATATTGCAGATAAAAAAGACCCGTATGCTGCGGTAGAAGAACTGGCAAGAGAATATATAGAATCAATCAAAGAGTATTAAAACTACCTATTGAGTGTACAATGAAACAAACCAATTCACATAATCAGGTAATGGCAGTGGCACTTACCGGCCACCGTTTCATACCCTACGACAAAGTACCTTCGCTTCGGCAAGCATTAAGGACAGTGATATTGGAACATTACAATCGAGGCATCCGCATATTTTACTGTGGCATGGCGATGGGCTTCGACCTGCTTGCCGCAGAAACAGCCTTATCCATGAAAGAAGTATATTCCGACATTACATTGGTTGCCGCCGTACCTTATTGTGGGCAATGCGAGAAGTTTACACCTTATAATAAGGAACGCTATCGTAACGCTCTTACCAAAGCGGACGAAGTTGTAATACTTAATGAGAGCTATGTCGACGGCTGTTTCTTGCAGAGGAATGACTATATGCTGTCATGTTCCGCTTGCTTGATAGCCTATTTTGATGGAGTACCCAAAGGAGGTACATACTTCAAGAGAGCCAGGCAGCGAGGTATGTCGATTGTCAATCTGTTTTAATCAATGAAAGGTTTTGTGTATGATTGCACAGAGCCTTTTTCTTTTGGTCAGCACTGCGCTCTAATTACCTGTCATAACCTATTCCCTTTTTGACCATCCGCTCCAAGAACGGCTTCCCTTCCACTTTTACCCGAAATGGCTCCTTTTATAAACTTTCCCTATCCTCTAATAACGTGACAATCAAGATTGCCTTCTTGAGCGTGATTCCACCTAGCCCGGATTTATTTTTCCGCAAAGGTAACGTCCGGTGTCAAGACTTGTCAAATCCGGCTGTGCCGTGGATGTCTTCACGAAATCTTCCTCTCACAAGTTCGAGCGTATTTCCTTCGTCAGATTTGCCCGTATTGCCCCGTCACCTTTTCGGGGCAGAAAAATAATCCCCGGCAGGTTGCAACAACCAGCCCGAAGAAAGGGAAATATTAAACAAAAGGTTAAATATACACGTATGAGTTACAACAAGTTAAAAGCATTAGAGGGCAATATCGAAGCGATAAGCACAGCCCTTGCCATTCACGAGGAACGCAGAAATGCGACCACCGCAGAGCGTGAGACATTATCCAAGTTTACAGGCTGCGGAGGTATCAAGGAAGTATTGAGTATCGGAACGGGCACCCCCATACCCGACACCATGCAGGAAGCCGTCAAACGCTTGCTCTCCGTCCTGTCAAAAGCGGCAAAAGGGAATGAAACACTTTACAGGCAACTCCTGCAAAGTCTGAAATCGTCCGTATTGACAGCTTTTTATACCCCGACATTCCTTATTCAAGCCGTAGCCAAGCAAATCAAAGACACTTTCACGGCAAACGACCTTAAAATGGGCACATTCTTAGAACCGTCCGCCGGTATCGGCGGTTTCCTACCAGTCGGAGATATGGCTACACATCGGACGGCTTTTGAGAAAGACCTGCTTACCGGACTTGTATTGTCCGCCCTGCATCCCGACACACAGGTATTCATCGAAGGATTTGAAACGATTGACAGCCAAGAGACGGAACACAACCGCTTTGACGTAATCGCTTCCAACATACCGTTTGGCGACTTCCGTGTGTTCGACAATACTTTTAGCAAAAAAGGCGGCATCTATGCACAGGCTTCCAAGACCATCCATAACTATTTCTTCGTGAAAGCCGTTGAGAAACTGAACGAGGGCGGCATATTGGCTTTCGTCACATCAAGAGGTATCGCTGACACACAAGGCAACCAATTCGTGCGTGACTATCTTGTACACCGTTGCAATCTGATTACGGCATTACGTTTGCCTGATAGCCTGTTCATGCAGACAAGCGGCATTGAAGTAGGCAGCGACCTGTTGATATTCCAAAAGAGCGGCCGTAAGGTAACGCTTACAGACCGTGAAAAGCTGTTCATGGAAACAACCCGAGAAATCGTGCCGGGTAGTGACCAATATACCGGACATGCCAATAAATTGTTTACTTTACCAAAAACCGCCTTGTTTACAGAAAGTCGCATACAAACCAACCAATATGGGGAATATGTGCGCAAATACCGCTGGCAGGGAGAAGAAGCCGATTTGCAACAAACCCTTTCCTCCATGCTGAAAGCCGACTTTGAGCGTTTTTTCAGAAAGAACCTGTTTGCCACACCGAACAAAGGCATTGGCGGCATACAAATGTCTCTTTTTGATTGCTTTAATACCAACAAGGCGGCACAACCCAACAGGGAAAAACGCACGTACACAGGCACGTTGCACAAGTGGATGAAAAACGGCACGTTGGTACTCTTTGAAAACCAACTTGGCACACTCCGCTACAAACAGGCAAACTGTTTTTCCGACATGACCGTTACATTCGTACCTTTAAAAGTCTCCCGGATAAACATAGAGCGTGCCAACGATTATTTTCCTATCCGTGAAGCCTACTTTGAACTGACAACTAAAGAAAGCGAGGAACTGGCCGAATATCCGAAGCTAAGGGAACAACTCAACAAACACTATGATACTTATGTGCGCAAGTGGGGCTTTTTCCACCACAACGACAACAAGGAGTTTTTCTCTTGGGATAGTCTGGGCATGGAAGTATTCACGATTGAAATGCAACTCGGAAAGGACATCTGTAAAGCCGACATCATGCACGAGCCTGTTGCATTCAAGAAAATAGATACTTCCATTCAACTGACACCGGTAGAAGCATTGGCAAGCAGCCTTAACTATTACGGTTCGGTCAATATGGACTATCTTGTACAGACAACCGGACAGACCGAAACAGAACTGACAGAAGCCCTTGCCGGTGAGATATTCTACAATCCTTTGACGGATTGTTGGGAGAACAAAGGCAAATTCCTTGCAGGTAATGTCGTGGAGAAATGTAAGGAGATATGTACCGTTCTTGCTGACCTGACAGGCAACGCTCAAAAATGGGCGGCTACATCTGTCGAGGCTTTGGAAGATGCGACCCCCGAACTTATTCCGTATGAAGAACTTGACTTCAATATGGGTGAGCGTTGGATTCCGGCAAGTATTTACGCTTCCTTTGCCAAAGACCTGTTCGGGGTAAACACAACAGTGATGTATTTTGATGTGAATGACACCTATATTGTCTCTTTGCAAGGCCATTCCCCCATTGCCTATAATGTCTATTCGATTGGAAGCTATAACGGGGAAGCCCTGTTCGTCCACGCCCTGCACGATACGGTTCCGGAAATCACCAAAGAGATAATGCGCAACGGTGAAAGTATCCGTGTACCCGATGAAGAAGCCATACAAGCGGCATCCACGAAGATACAGGAGATACGCCGCAAGTTCAACGAATGGTTGGATTGCCAACCTATCGCCGTGCGTGATGAATTGGTACGCCTGTATAACGAACGCTTTAATTGCTACGTCCGTCCTCATTATGACGGTTCGGTACAGACATTCCCCAACCTCTCTTTTGAGCAGTTCCCATACGATGACCTCTATCCCTCACAAAAGGATGCAATCTGGATGATTAAGCAGAATGGCGGTGGCGTATGCTGGCACGCAGTCGGTGCAGGCAAGACAATGGTAATGTGTGTGGCGGCTTATGAAATGAAGCGTTTGGGCATGACACAGAAGCCGCTCATTATCGGCTTGAAAGCCAACGTACACGAGATTGCGGACTGTTTCCGCAAGGCATATCCGACCGCAAAACTTCTTTATCCGGGAAAAGAGGACTTCACACCTGCCAACCGACAGGAATTGTTCTCTAAAATCAAGAATAACAACTGGGATTGCATCATTCTCACGCACGACCAGTTTTCCAAGATACCGCAATCCGAGCAGACCATGCTGGAGATATGCGAGCAGGAACTTCAAGACGTGGAACGCTCTTTGAAAGTGTTGGAGGACAGCGGTATGGCTGATAACAACAAAAGGTTACAGAAAGGTTTGGAGAAACGGCAGAAGAACCTCAACGCCAACTTGGAAGCCTTAAAAAAGAAACTTGGCGAGAAAAAGGATGATTGCGTTGATTTTCATGCTATGGGCATCGACCACATCTTTGTCGATGAGAGCCACTATTTTAAAAATCTGATGTTCCAGACACGCCACACAAGGGTTGCCGGGATTGGTAATACACAAGGCTCGCAACGTGCCATGAACCTGCTTGTCGCCATTCGTGACATACAGCAACGGACGGGCAGGGATTTGGGTGCCACGTTCCTTTCCGGCACGGTGGTGGTAAATGCGCTGACCGAATTGTATGTGTTGTTCAAATACTTGCGGCCGAAAGAGTTGTCACGCCAATGTATAAGTTGCTTTGACGCTTGGGCGGCTATTTTCACGAAAAAGACAACCGACTATGAGTTGAACATCACCGGCTCAATCAAGCGCAAAGAGCGTTTCCGCACGTATATCAAGATTCCTGAACTGGCGACCTTCCTGCGTGAGATAACCGATTATCGCACGGCTGAAATGATAAACCTTGACGTGCCGCAGAAGAATGTACGTTTTCTCTCCGACAAGCCTACCATTGCCCAAGAGGAAATGATTGGACGTCTGGTGTCGTTCGCCGGTAGCGGTAATTGGGATGATTTGGGGCTTGACATTCCGCAGCCCGACAATCTGGATATGGCTAAAATGCTGGTGGCTACCAATGTGGCACGGAAAATGGCTTTGGATATGCGCCTGTTGGGTGATAAGTTCGCTGACGATCCGGGCAACAAGGCTTCCCGGTGTGCGGCCACTATCTACGACTATTATGTACGTTCCAAATCCAACAAAGGTACGCAGTTCGTGTTCAGTGACTTAAGCACGTACAAGTCTAATGAGTGGAACATCTATCAGGACATCAAAGACAAGTTGGTGACAATGGGTATTCCGGCAAATGAGATACGGTTTATACAGACTGCCAAGACCGAACAGGAACGTAAGAAACTGTTTACCGACATGAACAACGGCACTGTCCGGGTATTGTTCGGCTCTACTTCCATGTTGGGTACAGGTGTCAATGCGCAGCAGCGAGCCGTGGCGGTGCATCATTTGGAGGTACCCTGGCGCCCGGCAGATTTGGAGCAGCGCAACGGGCGTGCCGTCCGCAAAGGCAATACCGTGAAGTTCTGGGGTGGCAATGTCGTGGATATTATCATTTACGGCACGGAGAAAACGCTGGATGCCTACAAATTCAACCTGTTACGGAACAAGCAACTGTTTATCAATCAGATAAACAACGGCACGATAGCCGTGCGCAGGATTGACGAGGACAGCATGGACGAGAACACAGGCATGAACTTCGCCGAGTTCGTTGCAGTCCTTTCCGGCAATATGGATTTGTTGAACAAGGCAAAGCTTGACAACCGGATTATGCAGTTGGAGAAAGAGCAGGCCATTTTCAACAAGGAAAGATACCGTGCCGAGCGCAAGATTGCCAAAACTGAGCAGGATATAGAGGAAGCCATGCTAACCAAACAACGGATGTCCGAGGATTGGGCATATTATAAAGAATACAAAGGCGAACGGAAAACCTTGCTTCTGAACCTGCAACAAGCCATAGCGGAAGAAACCGGACGTGAGTTGCATAAGATAGCCAAGACTTACAGGAGCGAAGCCATCGGCACCGTTGGCAGCTACATCGGGCTGAACCTGTCCGTCCGCAGCGAATACCACTATACCGGTGCTTTTGAACGCAACATATTCTTGGTGGAAGGTAAAAGTGGGTTGAAATACAAATGCGGTTTGTCCGGTGCATTGCCATTGGGCTTTGCCGATTCCGCAGTCTATCCGCAAGCCACCCTTGACAAGTTGCCGGAACTGATAAGACGCCAACAGGAAAAGATTGACCAACTGGCAAATGAACTCACGACCTTGCAGCAGATTTTCAGCCGCAAGTGGGGCAAGACCGCCGAACTGGATGCACTGAAACAGGAGTGCAAGGAGTTGCAGCGGAAGATTGATAACTCCTTGAAAGAGTTGGAGCAACAACCTGCCGTGACAGTAATCGCAGCTTAATTTATACAGTATATTTTAACCATTCCCTTTGTTTTGTCGTGAGACAAGGCAAAGGGAATTTCTTCTATGATGCGGTGGCACATTACAAGCCATCGTTCCCTTTTATAACAACTCAATGAGTAATACCTCATTGCGACCATACCTTTTATAATAAGCATAGCTTCCACCGGCTTTCCCACCCGGATTTTTCATAGGATAAGGCTTGTCCTCTCCCTGAGTTTTCACTTCGCTCAGACACGGGGAGAGGCAGGACAAACGGCGGCACATTCCGGTACTCCATGCAGGGACTTCGACAATCGTCGAGTTGTCTCTGCATGGAGTTCGGGAAAAAGCCGCTTTTTGTTTGTCCGGCAAACCCTGATTATTCTACCCACCCAAGCCGGAGACCTTTATAGGTTCTATCCCTCCTTTTATACCATTCTCCACATACCTATTATATATAGAGACTTTATAGTCCTTTTCTACTCATTCTTTCCCTGACCCTTCTTCCTGTCACTTTTTAAGTCGGCACCGGTTGGGTTTTCCTAATGCAAAAGTCTGCTATCGCACTTGATGCCGCCAGCTTGAAATGAATTTCTTGCAAATTCTTCCTCCTTCGGAGCGTAATTGGCAAGAAAAGCCGCCGCATGAAGCTATACCGATAGCTGTGTGTGGCATTGTAAAACTCCAAAACGGTTTCGACAAAAAGAAACCGATGAAAGGGAAAAAACAAATATTCACATAATATCAAACTTTTAAAATTACAAAGATTATGACAACAGCTAATCAATCAGCAGCAGAAAGAAACATCACGTTAGTGTCAGTGGCAAACATTCAGCCGAGTAACTACAATCCTCGCAAGCGTTTCGATGAAACAGGTCTGGACGAACTTGCGGAAAGCATCAAGCAACAAGGCGTATTGCAACCTATCACCGTGCGCCCTATTGCAGACACAGACCGTTACGAGATTGTCTTTGGCGAACGCAGATACCGTGCTTCCGTTATTGCTGGTTTGGAAGAAGTTCCGGCTATCATATCCGAACTTTCGGACGAAGAAGCACAGGAAATGGCGGTCACAGAGAACTTGCAGCGTAAAGACGTTACTCCTACGGAAGAAGCCAATGCTTATAAGCAACTCATTGATAGTGGGAGGCATACGGTAGAAACCTTGTCTGTCTTATTTGGTAAAAGCGAGAACTATATCCGTACCCGATTGAATTTCTCCACCCTCATTCCCGAACTTGCCGAATTGCTGGATGCAGACGTTATCACCATTAGTGTGGCTTCTGAGATATGCCGATATGGGGAAGATGTGCAACGTGAGGTGTACGAGAAATATCTCAAAGAAGGCATCCAGCACTATTCCAGTTGGAGAGGCCGAAAAGCCAAAGAGATAGCAGAGCTTATCGAGCAAAAATTCACCATAGACTTGGAGCGTTACTACTTCGACAAGACCGAATGTGCTTCTTGCCGGTATAACACCAATAACCTTTTGCTATTCAATGACGGTGGTTGTGGACAATGCTCTAACCGCACTTGTCTTGCAGAAATGAATGCAGCCTTTCTGAAAGAGAAAGCCATTCAGATTGCGCAACAACAGCCCGATATAATCCTTTGCCGTGACCCATATTGCACTAATGCAACCACGGTTGAACGTCTCATCGCTTCGGGCTATGACGTTGAAACAATAAATAGTTGCATAGCTTTTCCTAAAAATCCGATAGAACCACAAATCGGAGATTACGATAACTCCGAAGATTACGAGGAAGCACTAAAGGATTACGAGGAAGAACAAGCAGACTATATGGAGATATGCAATGAAATCAGCAGGCAGGGCGAAGCCGGAGAGATTACACTTTATGCCAAGATTGGGCAGGCTGACATCACACTCTGTTATGTGGAAAAGACCGCAACCCAAATAGCTGAAAGTAATAAGGTTACACAAACAATAGCCACACAAATAGCGAAACTGGAAAAGAAAGACAAGCGTAACAAGGAAATCGCCACTGAGAACACAGTAGATGATGTAAAAAGGGTGATAAAGGAAATTGATACAACGGAAACAAAATTTGGTGCTGATGAAGATAGGATGATGTATTTCTTCTTGTTGTCCTCTCTCCGTAAGGAAAATTATGCTGCCGTCGGCATTGACAAAGAATGTGATTATCTGAAAGATGAAGAAAAGATGAACGTCATAGCCAATCTTACGGCAAAAGCAAAAGCCGTTATCCGCAGGGATTTCTTGATTGCTAATTTTAAGGATGCCTTTAGGAACAATGGCACGGCTGCACTCTTGCTTGACTTTGCAAAAAAACATATGCCCGAAGAGTTGGCAAACATCACAAACAAGTATAATGAAGTGTACGAAAACCGCCATAAACGCATTGAAGAAAAGAAAGTCGCTTTGTTGGAGCAGACAGAAGATGCCGGACATCCTCAACCTGAAGGAGTTCCCCAACCCATAGAAACAACAATCCGAAGTAGCAGCCTAAATAAGTAGCAAGGGTGGAGCAATCCGCCCACTACTTGCTTTCTTTAATCCCGGTAACATTATGTAAAATGACAACGGATGATAGCGGGTTGATAACCCAACTCAAAGCAGATAATCCCGACTGGTTTGATTAGCAAGTGTGAATATGCAGGGCTGGGGGTAGTGAGCCAAATAAGGTTTGCTTCCCCGGCTTTCCTATTATAATGTGCTTAGACCAACTACCTTTTTTAGAACCCGAAGGGATTGTCGGACTTCCTTTTATATCATTTGGACTTCCTCTTTTATCGGTTTGCTTTCCCCACCCATATCAGTGGAATGTCTGTACCACAGCCAACCTTACCATACAAAATATGGGAAGGCAGGTTATGGTATGGGCAAACGGTGACACGTCCTATTTTGTCCTGTATCTTCGGTATAGCCCAAGATATGAAAAGTCACCTTCTTGTTTGCCAGACAGACTCTTATCCGACCCGCCCGAAAGCAAATCGTTCCCTTTTAAACCAACCTATTATTCCTTTTATACTCATCAAGTATTTTCGGAATCCAATCTGTCCGCACCGCTCAGATTTTGGGCTGCAAAGGTCTATCATCGTGGCTTAACACTCCGGTCTGAAATATATTTTTTGCAAATTCTTCCTTGTCATGCAAGAGTAATTGGCAAAAAAGACCGTACCTATAAGCCTGGCCGATGATTGGAAACCGCAGCATAAATTCCGAACCGGCAGGACAGAAAGAAGCCGAAGACAGGGAAAGATATGTGTAACCCATTAAAACAGAAAAGACAATGGAAAAAATTCCGAACATCCAAGCAACCAAGGAGTACCAATTTGCAAAAGAAGTAGAGAATATGTTGAATAATTATAGTTTCAATCATTCCGTATTTGCTGCTTCCATCCCATTCATGCACCCGACTATCCAACAACTGCTGTACCGATTAATCCGGAAATGTCTGAAGGTCATGGCTGACGAAGAACGCCGATACGATGACCGTAACAGGGCTTCGCACGAAGAGGCTAAAGCAATTATAGAGTTTTTAGCAGAGAACGAACGATATATACCTCACATCTAACTGGTTTACAAAAATGAAAACGAACACCATCCACATACTTTATACATTAGTTGATTGCGGTGAAAGCGTTTCCGATTGCCATACGCTTTACAGCACTTTGGAGAAAGCCAAAGCCGCAATGGAAGTTGAAATTCAAGAGTGCATGAAAAACTTCCGCCATGGAGAGGTCAAGCATGACTTTGAAAGGCTTTATGAGTTTATGAATGAGGACGGACAAGGCTTCACGGTGGGAATAGATGAACAGATACCGCAATGAAAAAGAGATATAATTTCATAAGCAGATTGATAAACAAAATCACCCTTAACAGCCAGTCAAACAATGACTCGTTTTCCTATTACGGGCATTGGGTGGAATTGCAAAGCGGAACGGTCGATTATATGTCCGTGACCATTTACAATACGTCAGACCGTTATTCGGGAACATTGGTGGAATTTCAATTTGATTTCTGGACGATGGAGCTTTGCTTTGATGCCGTATCGTGCGATGAAATCTATGATACTGTTGTAAAAGCATTCAAGGGTGTTTATTATAACAGACGTATTCGGGTTATTGAATAAAAGCCGTACTACGAAATGGCAGCATGGATGGGGGAGATAAATCCCATCCATGCTGTATCATTGCACCTTAGCCCCCTTTTAACTACATAAAGGCTTATCCTTTTTTACGCCCTCTGTTCAATGTTATCCCGGCTTCTTTCAGCACCCGGAACACGGAACTCCGGCTCCTGAAGCCACTTGCTTTCCATATCTCATTGATAAGGTGGCCGCTTTTATACATATTCACCACGCACTCTTTCCGCTCGATGCGGTTATAATCCACCGGGGACAATGTTCTCATGCGGCTTTTCACCTTTCGGATTGCATCAGAGGATTTGCGGACATCAAATGCTTCTTTGGGCAGCAATGCCACGACATTGAGTATATCCGACATCTGTGTCTCTGGAAAAAGCTCGTTGCCGGAGTCTATGCAGTCATGGATAGATATGAGCCGGATTTCCTTCAGACGGCAATATTCAAGGAGATACGAAAGCTGCCGTGTCTCACGGATGATATAGCTCAATTTGGGAACAACCAGTTCATCCCCTTTATTTAGCCGTCTAAGCAATTTGTTCCATTCTGCACGTAACGGGCCACACTCTTGCTTTTCTTCCATAATCTCCGTACAGCCGAAACGCTTCATCCATTCTTTATCCACGTCCGTACCATACCCGGCATAATTTATTACATATCCTACCTTCGACATATTTATTCGTTCCTAATTTATTTAAGTACAAAGGTATAACAAATACCTCACAAAGCCGCATAAATGGCAGCTCGGACAACCTTTTTTATCATTTCATATCGAGGTTCCATAGCGTGTCAGACAGATTGTTTGCCATGTTGCCACTCTTTTTTGAAAGTATTTCTATGTATTCTTTCTCTCTTTTACCGGATAGCTTGAAAAATGTTTTTTGTGCTATTTGTTATCCGTTGGTTGATTTACACAAAGTTGCAAAAATCAGACTTGGAGTATAATTCCATAAGCTTTTGTAAACTTGCATTTTACATACTTATTATATGGATATTACACCTTATTTTTGCTTCTTGAAATCACAAAGCTAAAGTCCGATATGAAATTGCATTTAGTGACAAAAACATTGTCAGTACGACAGACACGGAGACAATCATCTTGTTTCCATCTGGGCATTGGCCGCCTGTTATTCAAAGGTGACCGTCCTCTTTTACACACAACATGGGTGGCTTTGTTGGCCATAATCCTGTTGGCTTCTTGCAATCGTTCTGCGGAACATGGCTTCCATTCTTCCGAAAAAGCTTTCGATGCCTATGCAGATTTTTTACGAAAAGTAAAAAATGCGGAAAATATTACCACCGGCAGACTTGTGGAATTAGTACGGAAATGGTATGCGTTGGATGATTCCGTGGCAAGTTGTATTATCCGTGACAGTCTTACAGCCCATGCATCGGCCGGACTGGAAATCATCCATGATTCCCTACGTTTTTATATGGGCAGGCTGATTGACAAACGGCAGTGGGCTTTTACGGATTACCTCACAATCATAGAGTCACTGAATAGAGTGGAAGTCGATACGTTTTCCCTGCCATTGGTAACTTCCGCACACCAGTTTTATGCAGGTCTGGACAGCGTTCCAACCTACGGCACGAACGCTGAACAGACCGTAGTCCAGTATCAGAAGATGCTCGGCCGGACATTAAAAGACGGCTTTCAATCCAAAGCGGACATTATCACCTTTTTGCAGGAGGAAGATATGGCATTCCGTTCCTTTCTGGAACATTTTCCTGCCTATGGGGATATTCCACTGGACGACATCACGACACAGACCGGAAAAGTGATACGGCATATCATAGACCTCTCCATGAAGGAGCAGCCTCTATTCCACAAGGAAGAACTGGTTATCCTCCTGACGGTACGCAACAACCGCCGTTTGCTGCAAAATGCCCTCGTTTGTTTGGACGAGATACAACGTAACAGGTACATAGCCGACAGTAACCGCTTAACGGCATATCTTTGGATATTGGTTCAACCGTGGATTTCCTTCGATGAACTATCCTATACGCTGTTGTCCGTGCAACAAACCGATGCACTTCACAGGTTGGCCAAAGAGACTTCCAAAGCAACCAGGAAGTTGAAGCACTCCGACTTCCCGTTGGAGGTGGACGAGTTGCCTGCACTTCTTATCAAGGCATACATCACGAATATCAACTAATATCAAAACAATATATCATGCAGAAAGAACAAATAGACCGGTTCGTCACGCTGGCAGGTCTGGAAATGCCGGCATTGATTTCTCCGGGGAAATTTCAAGAAGCGGAGATTTATGAGGACAGTGCCGTGCTGACCTTCCTCTTGCCAAAGGTGTACCCATTGGAAGAACTGATTGATGAACTGGAGGATCAAATGGAACTCATATTGCTCTATCACTACCTGCCATCCACGTCCACGGATTTCGGCCAGAAATGTTGTGCCTATTCCAATCCACGTTTCGGCCGGATGTATAAGCTCAATGCCACGGCAAACGGAAACATTGAATGTGATACCCTGTATGTGACCCTCTATGATTCTCTGGAGATAATGGGCTGCGAACTTCGGGAAGAACTGCTGAAGGTCATCAAGAACGGCCATATGTTGTTTGCGCGGAGTGAGGAAGAACTGTTAAGAGATTTTATCTGAATGAAAGAGAGTATTTATAGAAAACTGGTATCCGTCATCCATGATTACAGGACATGGATTGATGTGCTGGATGCAGACAGGGAAAGCACGTTCTCCGTCCAGAAGGGTGGAGAGTTGCATCCGGTGCATTGCCGTGTCCTGTACTTGGTGGCGAAAGTCCCGAACAGCGTCTATCCCAAAGGCCATGTATTGAGCATACCGGAATACAAATTGGACAGTGCCGTGCGTTCATTGAAACGCAATCCCGATTTCAAGTCACGCTACCAATCGGAAGCATTGCTATATACTGATGTGGAAGATATTGTCCGTATTGCTTCCAATCATTTCATTAAACTCGAATTAGAACCCTAAGACATAGATAGCCATGATTGTAAAATCCCTTTATCTGCTTTTTCTACTCACGTTTTTAGTGCTTCCTTTCTTTTATCACAGAAAGAAGTCCAAACCGTCCATGACTAAGTTCTACCTGCGTATGGCATTCAGCCATAACTTCCGCAAGTGTTACAGGCTGGTATTGCTTTCAACCCTGCTCATGTTCCACTTCTACCACCTCTCTTTGTTCAAGCTACCGTTGGAACTGGCCCCCTCGTCCGTGGTATGCCTGTTGCTGTTCTCCCATCGGATTTCAGAACGGGTATTCCGCTTTTTGCAGCAGGAGCGGACACTTCTCGGAGTGGCGGTATTCTCTGTTGTCTGCCTGTTTACCCCTCACTTCCTGTCGCTTGGCGTTACCATTGGCGCACTGATTTTCGGGGCGGCGTTTTACCCCTCATTGTCGGTTTGCCGCATGGTAAAGAAGCCCTTTTTAAGACAATCGTTTTTAGAGAATCCTGAAAGTATCATTCCGCATTATCGAAACTGGGGGTATAGGAAGAAATGATAATGTTTTCCCTGCTTTTATTACCGTTCGAAGACTATATAATCATCATAAATTCATGAAGAAGGAATACATCAATTACAGAATAATTGCGGACAAGGAACTGCTTGAGTTCCTCCGTTCGGATGAAGAAGAAAGATTCTCCAAAATGGATGCCCTCTGTGACTTACTCGACAAGGCATCCGGTGAAAGCCGTGACAGCCTGACCTATTTCGGAACGAACGTCACCTTGCGGAAAGGGCAATTCGTCACGACCGTCAGCAAGCTTGCCCGGCAATGGAAATGGCACCGTGCCACGACGCGCAGTTTCCTCGATGCGTTGGAGAACTTCGGCATGGCGAGGATAGACGCACACAAGAAGTTTTTCCTAATAACAATGAATTACACGTTGCCGGGAACGGAAGGCTTGCAGCCCCGTATGATGTCACCGGAGGAAGAACGCATCAATAAGTGGATATGTGGTTACCTGTGCCTGGAGGAAATGGCTGAATCGGCTGTACAGTTCATCACAACTACCGAACATGTTCTATCCATGCCGGTGACAGATAGCGGAGCCGGCATCGGGGAACGCTTGCATAAGCTGTTCGCCCATATAATCCTGCAAAGGACGAACTTGTTTCCGACCAATCCAACGCTTTCCGCCACATTGGAGAGAGTGTACTGCGAGGTTTGCCACAGGGATGTGGCGATATACCTTCAACTACTCGCATCGGCAGGTCTGAACCTGATTGACGTACAATGCCCGAAAGTTCCGGAATATTTATTAGCCTTGATACCAGACAAGGTTTCAGAAGACCTCCGCCTGCTTTGGGAATACTACGCTCCCTATTTTGAGGGAATCAATCAAGAGAAGGCTGGGAAAATACCCCAAACCAACCAATAGAACCCTGCTTGCTGCCTCTCCTTTTAGACTCACCGGGTATGCCCTTATTTCCACTTGCGGAAGCGTAACCCTCATGCGAGGTCTTGACCTCCAGTTTTACGACGGGCTTGCCCGTCCGGAAGGAAGTGCTTCCAGCACGTAGCCTAATACGCACTTTGCCCCGGACGGGCAAAATGCAGAGACCGCAAAGGCGGCAGCAAGCTGTAAAAATAGCATATAGGACACATGGCGAACAACATCAAACAGGTTATGGACATCAGGCCCGGAAAGGGCATGACCACCGGTCAAAGCGACGAGCATCAGCGCAACTGGACGGAAAGAGGTTGGGAATGGGCATCGAAGCACGGCAACTATGACCGCACCCGTGAACGGCTTAACTTTGAAGTCATCAAAGGAGGTAAGGTCGTGCCAGTGGATAAGTCCAAATCCATACCGGATCGCATGGCGGAAACCTTGCGTGAGCGTAGTATCAAAGACCCCAACGCCGGGCTTACCGAACCGAAGTTCCGTACTGTGGCGAATATCATCTTTGGAGGCTCCAGGGAGAGGATGCACGAGATAGCCTTTGGCGGCCAGAAAGTAAACCTCACGCATGGAGCTGATAACTCACATATCCGGCGCAACAAGGATATAGAACTTTGGGCGCAGGACGTGTACAGGTTTGCGTGTGACAAATGGGGGGAGGATAATGTCATAGGCTTCTATGTACACCTTGACGAACTCAACCCACACGTGCATTGCACCGTGATACCGGTAGATGAACGGAATAAGATTTCGTTCAACAAGATTTTCGGAGGAAATATCTATGACTTCAAAGAGCGTCTGTTCGCACTCCACGACGAGCTTGCCAAAGTCAATGGGAAGTGGGGATTGAACCGTGGAGACAGCGTGAGCGTGACCGGCACCAAGCACCGCACAACGGAAGAATACAGGCGTGCGTTGAGCCGTGAATGTACCGCGCTGGAGAAACAGATTGGGAACGACCGTGAGCTGCTTCGACAACTCCATTCGGACATCCGTCTGGCAGAAAAAAGAGTGAAAGGATTATCTACCATGATTGCCAATCAGGAACAAAAGAAACTGGAATTGGAGGAAGAAATCAGAACAGTGGCCACTGATTTGAGGACGGGCAAAGGGGATTCCGAAGAACTCCAGAAACGCATCGCTAAGCTTGATTATGAGCTTCAGAAAGTACTTGAAAACCTGTCCGACAAACGGGAGAAATTGGCGGAAGCCGACTGCAAATTGTCGGAGTTGAAAACACTGGAGGCCGAATCGAAAGACAAGGTGGAGAGTTACAGGGAGGAAGTGAGACTAGCTACTTATAATCTGGAGAACCAGGTCCGATACAGATTGGCGGAAGCCATGGTCGGTGACATCATCCGGGAGTTCAGGACGCATTTCCAAAGTTTGGGGAAAGAGGCGCAAAGCGTGTTCGATGATTCATTGATTAAGGACATGGCCGAACGTGGCGAAGATATATTCAAGTGCGCCATTTACCTTTTCGCCAATTATGTCGATTTGGCCACCACCTTTGCCGAAGGGCATGGAGGTGGCGGAGGGGGAAGCGACCTGCCCTGGAGAAGGAAGGAGGACGAGGACGACCGGACATGGGCAAGGCGTTGCTTGCAGAGGGCACACCGGATGATGAAGCCTGCCGGTGGAAAGAGCGTCCGTAAAAAATAAGAGAAATTCACTCTCCATGAAGTCTGATTGACAGTCTGATTGGGAGAAGTAAAAAAGAATACTTGTTAAAGACGGCGTGATAGGCTTCCATACGTTCAGGCATAGATCGGTCACGTTGTTTCTTTGCATCACAAACCAAATTTTAGATAGAATGAAGAGAATATTTTTGTTTATGTTGCCAATGGCATTTTCGATGGGAGCACAGGCTTACAATGTGAATATAGCCGATACGGTGTGTACCCGTCACAGAGAGTATTTCAAGGAGAAGTGGGAAACGGTACAGCCTTCTTACCTGATCGATGTCGTTTCCGTCTCCACGTGGAAAGATAACTGGTTCCTGAATGTTTCCGGCGGTACTTCCGCTTTCTTGGGTTCACCATTAGGGTGTGAAGATTTATTTGGCAGGATGAAGCCTACATTGGCTGTTTCGGCAGGCAAATGGTTCACGCCAGCTATAGGAGGTCGCTTGTCCTATCAGGGTTTCCGATTCAAGGATTCACGGTTGGAAACACAATCATATCAATTCTGCCATGCGGATTTGCTTTGGAATGTATTGGCAGGCTTGGATAGGGGCAATACACCGTGCCGTTGGAGTCTCATCCCTTATGCGGGAGCCGGTATCATCCACCACAAGGGGAGCGGCCACCATCCGTTTGCTCTTTCCTACGGCATACAGGGCAGATACCGTCTTACAGACCGTTTCCACTTGCTTGCGGAACTGGGTGGCACCACGACTTTCAAGGACTTCGACGGTTATGGTGCTTCAGACCAATTCGGGGATAATTTAGTGGGCCTGACGGCAGGAATCTCCTTTACGATTGGCAAGGTCGGTTGGCGGAAGGTGATAGACCCTGTTCCTTATATAAGACAGAATGAGGAACTGGCTGTTCATGCCTTGTGTTTGGCAGGGAAGAACCGGGGATTACAGAAAAACAATGCCATGAACCTGGCCATTATCGCCGAGTTGAAGAAGATTCTGGAGTTGGAAGGTCTGTTAGACCGATACGCTGATAAGCTGTCCGAACTTGTCGGCAACGCAGAAAGCCAAACCGCTTCTTCCGGCTATCCGAGAAACAATTACAGCGGATTAAATTCGCTTCGCGCAAGGTTGAATCAATCACCCTTGACGGAGGCAAGCGACTCTACATCTTCCGCTCATCCGGCGGCACATACCAATGAGCAAATTGTTTCACAAAGACAGCATACCCACCATTTAGATAGTGATGCCTCACAGCTTGTTTCCGACAGCCTGTATGTCGGGGCACCTATCTATTTCTTCTTTGTCCTGAATACCGGCCATCTGACTGATACCTCGCAACTCATCAACCTTGACGGGATAGCCCGGATTGCCAATAAGCATAGGTTGCATATCCGGGTTTCAGGAGCGGCAGACAATGCCACGGGTAATGAAACGCTCAACAATTCATTGGGGCTTTGCCGTGCGGAATACATCAAGGCCCAGCTTATCAAACGTGCCGTGCCAAGCAACCGTATTGAAATTGTTTCAGAAGGGGGGATTGACGATTATTCACCCAATGAGGCAAACAGGAACGCTTGTGTAAGATTGCTTTCTCCCCCAAAATGAGGATTACTTTTTGTTCATAATAAAAAACTTATATTGTGTGATAGTCGGTTAGCCTGTGAAGGTCAGCCGGCTAATTTTTGAAATAAAGATAAAAATAATATAGTGATTTTTTTAATCAACTTTATTTGTAAACATCCACTCAAATGAAATTACCAAATATTTGTAGCCTTATTTAGTAGTGGGAAAAAACAATCAAGTGAATTATTGAAAATTTCGACAAACTAATGTCATTTCAAAGCAAGCAAAGCATTCCTGTTTTTTCTAGTATTAAAAACTTGAGATAATACATGATCGAAGAAAATATTTGGAATCTTTTGGGAGAATGATGGAATTTTTTCATTTAGTAAACTGACAGCTAATCCACCCACAGCCGGAAGGATTAGTCCTGTAACAGAAACCAGTCCCCATCTAAACCATTTTTCTGCTTGTGAAGATGAGTTACCTCCTAAAAGGATTCGCTCCAGTTCATTTATATTATAGTTATTCGATTGTAGCCAATCTCTATAAAAACCTCCAAAAGCATGATCTCTTACTTGAATAATTTTTTTTATATCAATTATTTTATTGTAATAAAGCAAAGATAAGTTGGGAATATTCCTTGCAAAAAGATATTTGTTCATTCTATCATTAAGAGTTTGTTCTGGAATTAGATTGTTTTTCTGCATGAAATAATACTTAGCTTCATCTTCTAAAATTATTTCATCAGTCTGTAAATAACTACCCCACACAATACTTCTTTCGAATAGGCATAATCTTACGGCACTCCATGTGTCTTTTTCGTTAATGTCAAGGATGTTTTCAGATTCTATATTTAAATAGGTTCTAATTTGATTATTGATTGTGAAATCCTCATACATATTTTCTTGGGCAATATGATCCCAATATACATATTCTTCCGATTCTGAATCAGAAGTTACCTTTTCAAATACTTGCTTGATAAATAAAGATGCCTGAAAACCATATTTGTTATTTATTCGTTCAATAACTTTATCATAATAATTACTCTTATGCATATTCATAAATAGCAAATTTTCATTTCCTATCATGAATGCTGGAAACCACCAATTATCAATTATTACAAGTTCTTGCCTTTCATATAAAAGTCTAAAGGCTTCAAAACCCAAAACGTCTATAATTTCTTCCAATGAATCTGTCCTGATAATGATTTTATCATGTGTTAGCAAACAATTTATAACTCGATTCAAATAATATAAATGTTCAGGCATAGTAAGTTCTGGATATTTTCCAAAATGCCATCTATCATAACATATACCAGATTCGACTTCCTTTATCCTATATGAAAAACTGTCAAATAATACTGCCATTTATTGAATCCAATTATTATAAAAAAACTGTATCTCTATCCCTGCCTTGAATAGCAATGAGATGTTATTTTTCTCCTCTTTGTAAAACTTTCCATTCCGTTGGAATGGAAAGTTCAAATCCATTGGCAAGCGTTATTTTATCTGGCAATAATGCCTGCTTAAACCTCTTTTCATAGCGCAACATCTGAATGGGTGCTCCATTTCCCATTGTAGCCAAGTTACTAGAATACTGATGAGGTGGGAAATAGATAAATACATTGATTTTAGCTTCTTTGGCCAGTTCAACGGCTGGTATCATATCACTGTCTGCGGAAACAATGATAGCAAGGTCACAGTTATGTTGGAAAGCGTCGGCCACAATCTGGGTAGCTATACGCACGTCAGACTCCTTTTCTTCGTAAGTATGGATGATATTGTGGCATTTGAAACACTCGATTTCCTTTTTTAGATACTTTCCCAATATCAACTTAAATTTCGGATTCTCCTTATTGGCTTGGAAAAAGGCATCCTGTCTTTTCCGTTTACCTACGTCTGTCGGTCTAGCAGAGAAATACTTTACTGCTATTAATTCCTGATTAGGACGTAAGAAAGACTCCATCAACTTGACAATATCTAGCCAATAATACTTCTTCCACGGAGCGGTCTTTAATCCATAATAGAAGTTGAATCCGTCAATGTAAATGATTACTCGTTGCTTGTTTTTTTCTGCCATAGTCATATAAAAAATAAGCCCTCGAAATCGAGGGCGAGCCTTGGTCTTTCCCAACCAAGGGGGATAATTTTATACTGCAAATGTACATTTTTTATTTGAGAAAACAAACTTGTATGAGATTTATTTTGTAATCATAGCCATAAATTCAGCAAATTAACCTCTTTTAGCTCAATCCGCCATTCCCATCTACCAAGCCTTCCTTTTTACTCTGCAAAGTTACGGCTCGCAAAATCCGTCAAGTACCACTCCGTTATTTGAATATTTTAATAGGCTTTCCAAGCCCGGCATCAAAATCCCCAAATTCCTTGCCTTTATTTTGCCTGACAAGCCGTTATGGGATTGCACGTAAAAATAGAACTCCTGGTAGAGATAAAAATTCTCTAATGAAAGGGGAAGTGCATAACCAACAATTTAAAGAGTAAGACAATGGAAAAGAAAATGATTTGGAGCAGCGAAATGCTTTATGATGATGAAGCGCGTGAAAACTATTTGGAAAATATGCGTGCCATTACGGAAAATAAGGATTACCAACTCACTGATGAAGAATGGGCAGACGAAGTGTATTTAGGCCTGTCCGATGAAAGAGGCAACCTTGATAAAAAGGTAAATGGCATTATTATTGCGTTTGCCGATTTAGGGCTATGGCAAGGCAGAAGAAATGCCTTTCAATTTTTTGGTAACAACATTGCCAACATACTTCATACCCGATGCGAGGATGCCGAATGGTACGGCGATGCCTACAACATACGTGGAATACTGCACCACCATGATGGCACCAACTATGTGCTTTACCGCATAGCCAAAGACGAAGAAACAGCCGAACGTATAGCAGCCAAGATTTACAACGGTGAGATAGACGAAAGAGGTTTCCGCAAACTGACACGTTCCCTATATCCCGATGTGGCAGCAGTTTATGGCTGGAAAATTGCAGGACAAAAAAATGTGGTTTAGAAGTGGCAACACAAGAATGATTTATATTGATTTTCAACTAAATAATTATACACAATGAGCAAGTACGATTTTATCAAGAACGGCAACACCCTTTATTGGAACGCCCCCGACAACGGCAAGGCTTCAGGAGCTTACAAAGTGATTTCCGCCCCCAAGGAAATTGACGAAGATAGCATTATCCTGATTGCCTCCGACCATTCGGAAGCCGAAGTTTTCCCCTCCGAGTTATTCCCCTTTGGCATGACCATGAGTCATAAAGAGGATTTCCAGCGTTGGAAAGCCCGGTATGAAGCGGAAGGTACGATATTCTACGACCGACTTTCCGAAGTCACCTACACAGACCGGGATTTATCCGTCGGTGACAGGGTTATCTTCACCAACGACCACGGAGTAGTATTCGGTCCCCACGAAGTGTTGGCTTTTGGAAAGCCAGTCAATGGCAGATGCGTATATATTGACAGCGATGCCTATTGGTTTGCCGACCGTCCGGAGCAATTAACGCTCATAGAAGAATAAAAAGAGCAGTGCAAGGAATGTGCCCATACACTCCTTGCACTCAACATCTTATCTTCCCCTCCGATAAGGCACATACTCATCCTCCTGTTCCCTTTCCTCATGTGCCACCTCCTGCGTGTTGCCATCATTATCCGCATCCATGAGGTCTATTTGAGGATTTACCCTTTCGCCGGCAACATCGCCTCGGTACTGATATTCGGGCATTGCTTCCAAAGCCGTCCGGACATTTTGCAGGTTGTCGGTAAGGTCTTTGTCATGGTCATAGGCAAAGCTGTGCCTTTCCGTAAATTTACCGTTTACGACTGTCCCTATATCCAGTGTATCAGACAATCTGTTATAGTAAACGCATAGAATGTCACCGGTAGGCATCTCGAACTTCGGCGAACGTACTTTTACTGTTGAAAGGTATTCTTTTGCTACCATATCCTTTGCGAAATTCTTGACATCTTCAGATGCCCTTCCGATACCATAGCGACGGATGTGGTCACGTACCTCTTCTTCGCTATATTTCAACATCAGGTCATAAGTTCCTCCGACACTTCCGTTATAGACCAATGCCCATTTCTCATTTTCAATGAGCACGTTATCATGCGTATGCTGTGCCGGATATCTGTAAGTATACATCTCATCCATGCCATTCCCGTCATAATACTCCGTGGCTTCATTCAGTAGCCCCTCAAAGTCTCCTTTATCTTTGAATGCATCCAATCTTGCCGTATCATCCTGAGATTGAAGAAATGCCACAGAGCAATAGAACGGCCGGGCTTTTGCCTCAATTTTCTCAGCCACCGCATCAATCCGTTGTGCAATCATCGATGAAGCCTTTTTTACATCAAACAATGTGGTTTTCAAAAACTCCGGAGATTCCTTCAATACATCCAGCCAAGAACCGAGATACAGTGCACTATCCTCTTTGATTGTTTTGGTGATTCCATACTGTGATGCCACCAAAGCACTACCCAGTTCGGCCACCAGTTCCTCACGTGCATATTCTTTACTTCCGAATGCGGCTGGCTTGATACGGTCTAAGCGTCCTTCAGCCCCGGTGCTGTGTGTCATTTCATGCAGCAATGTTCCGTAGAATGTTTCCCCATTGATGAACTGGCTCTTTTCCGGTAGCACAATCGCATCTTTGCTAATGCTGTAATAAGCATTATCCTGATGTTCCAAAGAAATCGGACACACCCACAGATTTTCCGCAATCATCTCATCCAACGGGGCAAACGCTATTTTTTCATCGTCCAGCGAAGCCGACCGTTTCAGGTTGTTCTGTTCACACAGTTTTTCATACAGTTCCGGACGTGCTTCCCGAAGGTTGGTCTGCGCCACATTGAACACATTATGTACGTTCAGTTTGGGATAGACCGAATACTTCGCCTGTTCTTCCGGCGACAGTTTCCGATAATCCTCCATCTTGATTTTCTCTTTCGTCTCTTTATCCACTACGGTAAATGTGGTAATGAATACGGGAAACGATTTTTCCCCTTTCAGGACAGACACCTGCGGAAGCCTCTCCCCATTGGCATCCGTCAATGGCCTATGGTTTCCCTGCTTGTCAGTCGAATAGTTCAGCCCCGACACACGCTGAAAGGTACAAAACACCGGAAGTTTGTAACCGTTTTCCTCGCAAAGCAGCATCAACATGAGTGCATTCATTCCGTTATATTCTCGACCGGAGAGGTTCTTCGGCCATGTCATAAAGCCCTCGGTAAACCATGGTTTCTTCCAATCCCCCTTGATAGACGATATTTTCTTTATCATCAACTCCGTAAACCGTTCAAGCGCACGTTCCTCCGCACTTGGCCCATCCGAATTATATCTTCTGTTTCCTGCCATACTCAAAACGGTAATTCATCCTCAGTTCCATTGGTCATAACCGGTTTCACCCATTCTGCCATTTCCTCCACCCGGCAGGAGAGGTTGATTTTGTCCAGATATATAGATAGTTCCAATACTCCTTTGGCGCAGATACGTGCCTTAGGCTGGAGCCAACTTTCTTTTTCTGCGGAGAAACGGATAAAACGTACCCATGTGAAAGCAAAGTTTTCCTCATGCTTCTCTGTACTGAAGGCGGAGAACACCGAATAAGCATTGCCCTTCTTATCCCTCTTTTCTTCCACTTGTTTACCCACCGTCCCCCGGAACTCGATAGTGCCCTCAATCGCATCACGCTCGCTTTGTGGGTGGAAGTCCACGCTGTCGGCATGGAAATTGAGATACAGGTTTTCTTCACGTTTGCGGAAAGTCAGCACCCCTTTCAACTCAATACGTTGACCGGTCACATAAGAAAGTAGTTCCGCAGTCGTTCCGTTCTTCGACACGAACACCTCCACTTGCTTGCTACTCCCTGCCTTGGCAAGAATGCTTATTTTCACGGCAAAACTAATATAAGATTTCCCCTCTTTGTTGGTACGCATGGAAGCCGTGCGGCTCACAATGCCGTTGATTGTCACATTACACTTAATCATAAATTACTTTTTTAAACTATTATACAACTATTGCATTCCTAAATTCATTATCGTATCTGCAAGCCTTCCGCCTGCCCACGTTGCTCCATTCCCTGCTCATAGCTTCTGGCAGCGCGTTCAGCCACGAGTATATGGTTCACCGCCGTACCGATTCGGTGCCGTTTGCTCTCGTCCGGCATATCCGTATGGTTCAGTATCAGCGACAACCGATTCATTTCAGCCGCAGTCAGTTCATGCGAGTAACTGCCGGTAGCATCTTGGGCGTACAATATCGGCCTTGCGTTGTCCTGTATCACCAGCTCGCACGATCTCAGCGAGGGAACAAGTGAGGAAAGGTCTATGCGTTTCTCCAAAGCCGCTTTTGTCGCAGCCCCCATCTGTTGATCCTGTTCCTTGCTGTCAATCTGCACGGCAAGAGCCATCAGCGAGGTAAACATTTCCATTACCAACTCCATAATCGGATCATTACCGCTCATCCGGACACCGCTGTCCTCCGAGGAAAGCAGTTTTTTCATCCAATCTTCAGGAGAATCAGTCAAGCCTATCGACGGAGTTTCGTTCTCTTGTGTGCGGAATTTTGCCATCAGGTCTTTGCCGTCCGACAGCAGTTGCAGCCCGATGTTTCCTTTTTGCGCTATTTCGGTAAGGTAGGCCGCAGGGTTCACCTCACGCAGGGTTCCATTCACATGGATTTGTTTCACCTCCAGATGCAGATGTTCGCCGGTTGTCCGTGTGCCGGTGTTGCCCGACACGCCAAGCTGTTGCCCGGCATTCACCGTTTCACCTGTTTTTACGCCTACCGTCTCCAGATGATGATAGCTTACCTGTACCTTGCTGTTGTCCGCACGCCCGTATTCCACGGTCACGGAACGACCGCCCGGCGTGTCAGCGTTCAGATTGACTGCCACCACCTTTCCTTTATCCTCCGTAGCAAGCACCGCTTCTTGGTTTGTCCGGATGTCGATGCCTTTGTGCATCTGTTGCTTGTCCGGATTCATCGGATCTTCACGCATCCCGAAAGGCGAAGTCACCAACAGAAACTCATCCCTTTTCACCGGGAAGGAGTAGTGCTCCGTGGCAGCCTTGCCTTGCGAAATCCCTGCTTCCATCACCATACGGTCATACTTGTCAAGGCCGTTCACCTCGATAATCCGTTGCAGGTTGGCGGCATAGTTCCCTCCGGTGGCATACCCGGCACGTTCCAGACCTTGCGCCCAGCCCTTGTAGTCGTCAGCCGCCAGTTTGAAGCAATCCGCATACCGCTTGTTCTCCTTCAGGAAGCGGGAATGATGCTCGTAGGAATCACCCACCGTAGCATAGCTGCAAAATTTTTCATCCGGTTTGTCGTCAGTGTACAGCCCGTATTTGCCGCCACCCTCTATCCATGCCGCAGTCGCCTTGATACCGAAATGGTTATTCTCTTTCTGTGCCAGTCGGCTTTGTCCGTTGGAACTTTCCAGTATACCTTGTGCCAACGTCACCGAAGCCGGAATACCGTACTTGCGCATCTGTACCATGGCAAAATTCGCATACCGTTCTGCATATTCTTGATTCTTGCTCATTATTATATATAGGTATATGTTTCTCTCATACGTTACACACTACATCCGTCGTGCCGGACGTTGCTCATTCTCAACGGGGGTGTCCATTTCGGACACTCCCTTACGAGGCAGTTCATCGCAGATTCCGACCCTTACTCCCGACCGTACCAGCTTGGGCAAATAAGTGTCCAATGCCGTTTTGGGAAACGAAGCCACGTGAATCCCTCCGTCACGTTCCGACACGTCAAGCCCCAGCACGTTTGCCATTCTGTCCGCATCCTCCTTGTAGGATTCATAGAAGTCACGGCAGCGGAAGAGAAGCACGGCATCGGAGTGTTTGGCTTTCAACTCCTCAAAATTCCTCCAGTCCGTCTGTCCTTTCGCCCCGTCAGCCTTCACTTGTTCCTTTTCCCTTCCATGCTCCACTTCCGAAGTCTCCACTTGGCTTTTCGCCTGTTTCGCTTCCTGTGCCTGTTTCAGCACGTCCGCAAACAAGGTGGCCGCCAACTGTGTCTTATATCCGGCCATATCCTCCGCAATCCAGATCCGTTGCCATTGCAGCCTCGACACCTCACGAGCCTCAATTTTCCCCATTCCCTCGATTTGCGGCACACAAAGGAACTTGTCGTCTTTGGCCCGGAAGATATTCACACGCTTGATAAGCGATACATCCACGTCCGTAGATGCCGTGCCGAACAAGTCCTGTCTTAGTTCGGGGCGGTCGGTGCCGAGCGCATAATATTTCTGCGCCAGTTCCATACGTACCCCCTGTGCCGACTGCCGTTCATTCTGCTTCACGGCGGAGAAGAAGCGGTTTAAGTCCTCCTTATCGGGATAGATGCTGAAGGCTTCCCCCTCTACGGGCTTCAAGTAGAGTGCCCAACGGTTATTGTCATCACGTAACATCTGTATGCGCTCAAACTGTACGTTAGTGGCTTTATCTACCGCCTCCGCCACATCAAGCGTCGCCTGCACTTGCAACTCCTTGCCGGTCAGCTTGGCGGTAAACACTTCCTTGTCCTTGAAGTAACTGTCATCGGGACGGTACCCCAGCAGGCCGTCCTTGTTGAAGAAGCGCACATAGCTTGCTCCTTGCTTCATCAATGCGCCCGTTATCTGTTGCTTGGAGAATCCGGGCAGGTTGTTGGTGACGACCCTTGCCTGTTGTTCCGACCGTTCCTGCGCAGGCATTACCTCATCGGGAGTCAGGTAAAACGGACGTCTGTCCGTAGCGGACAGTATCACGTGGCCACCTGTGGTGGCACCGGCAGGCAGCACCACGTCGGCAATCCCGGTCTCCCTGTCGCGCACCACCACCATTTCTTTGGTGGAGCGGTCAGGCACGCTTTTCAGTTCCTCTGCTATCCGGTAGTTTCCTTTCGTGTTCCATTCTGTAGGCAGGTATTCCCGGCACGCCGTGGCAATCTTCGCACCGTAGGCGAGTGCTTCGGTATAGGCTATCTCCACCACATCGGCATCTTCGTCCGTCACCCTCAACAAGGCTTCGTTCTTCTGCCGTTCGTAATAACCCAGATTGAATTTTTCCAGAAACGCATTCCGGGCTTCAGGAGAAGGGAAGTTGCGTCCGTCTATCGCCATTCCTCCGGTACGGAGAATATCCACTAGTATGGCACTCTCACGGGCGTCCACCTGCGGCCCTTGCCGTTCCTGCATTTCCGAGGTCTGGCGTTGCGTGCGCAGCGTGGCATATTCCACTTTCTCACCCTGTTCCGCCTTTCGGATAACCCCCAGCGCATTGTTCACATCGCTTTCGATAGCATCTATGTAGTGCGGATTCTCTTGCAGTTCCCGTGTCCAGTGTTCCACCAAGGGCAGGCTGTCGTTCGCTAACCGGGCAGGCAGTCCGAGTTCCATCATCTTCACGCCGGAGGCCAGTTCCGCTACCAGCCGTTCATAGCGTATGGCATCTTCCGAGGGGGCTTTGCCGCCTTGCATCACCATGCCTTCACGGGCAAGCCGTTGGGCGTGTCCGGTGGCACCTGCCACTTGGCGCATCAGTTCTTGCACATAGTCTTCGTAGTGTTCAAACTGTTTCGCTTCGGGCATATAGACTGCATCTTTGGCGGTATCGAAGTGCGCCATGCCTGCGGCATCCTTGCGCACGGGAAGCAGGTGTTCCCTGACCTGCGCCACGAACCGGTTCACCGTGCTGCGCAGTTGTCGTTCCTCGCTTTGCAGGTAGCCCCGGTCTGCACGGCTGCCGAAGCGTTGTTGCAAATCCCGGTATTTCTCCGCATCCGCCATCGGCAGAGTGGTCTGGTCGATGTTGAACAAGACCATGATTTCCCGTTGGCGCACTCCTTTGTAGAGCTTCTGCTGTGCTTCGGGCAAGGCTTTGTATGCCTCACGAGACAGCATATCTTCCGAGTTATGGCGGTTCACGTACTTGTCCCACTTGTACCAGTTGAACGGCACGCCGTGTTCCTGTTGCAATATTGCCTCTCCACGCTGCTTTGCGTCGGAGAACATCGTATATAGTCCGGTCTTGTAGCCGCTTTGGTCGGTGTGCATGCCCAATACGAGGGAGTTGAACGGACTGACAGCTACACCCTTCGGATAGAATTTCGGTAAATTCCGTCCCGCCGCATTCAGCCAGTAGCCGCTACCGGCAACCGCACCGTTCAGGGCGTTTATCAGGAGTGCTGTCTGTTGGTGGGCGGCCGATTGTTCACGTGGACTTTTTTCTTTCATTGCTGTTGTGTTTATAGGGTTGTTTGATTATTTGAGTAGGATTGTGCGTTCCCGGCCCTCGTCCCGTTCCGCTTCGGCGGCCCGGTAGTTCTGTTGTGCCATTTGCTGCATTTCATCGTGCTTGGCAAGCACGGCGTTGGCGAGTGTGTTCAGGGGCAATGCGCCGCTACGGTGGGCATCCACCACATTGTCGGTCAGTTGGATGCTGCACGGCACTTTGTCAATCACCGCAATCAGGCTGTTCCCTTGCAGCACCGGGTTGGCGATGCGTGGATTGAGTGGCTCATCGGCATATACCTTGTAGGGTTGCACAACTTTGTTCCCTTGCCGTCCAAGGGCTTCATGCCCGGCTTTGTTCAACAGGTTCACGCCACCCATGCCTATCAGTACCATCTTCAGCATCGGGTTCCGTACATACATACCGGTCAATATGGAAGCGATGGGCAACAGGTTGTTTTGCGGAAGCAGTGATTTCGACTTGCCGGTAAACAGCCCGAAAAGGATGTCGGGCAGCATGGAAATGACATAGCCCAAGTTTTGGCCGATGTCGTCCAGACCGTCCAGCCCGAAAGTGCCGAACAAGTCGCCCCAGCCGTTTTCATTCCTCTTTCCCTGCGTCTCACCGCTCTCCGTAGGATGCTTGTCCGCCATATTATCTTGTTCCGTAGCCGTTTTTTCCGTTTCCCTTTTCGCAGTTTCGACACGTTCCTTTTCCTCTTCCTCTTGCATCATCGCTAGATATTCTTCTTCCCGTCCAGGTGCCACCACCATGGGCACATCCCCGTGTCCGGGTTTGCGCTCATTGGAAGAAGGCTCGTATGCCGGGAATGGCCACCCATGCGGAACCTGCGCCTCGGCTTCCATAAGTTCCGCCCAAAGCGGTTTTTCGGTCAGTATGCCCATCTTTTGGGCCAACCGCTCGTTGAGCGACAGGATGTAAGGGTTTTCGTAGGATTTTATGACCTTGCCTTGCGCACGGAAGTCGGCGAACACATTATGTTCGCTGCCGAACACGCCACGGCTGATACAATCCTCCACCGTCATGGCCGGAGCATCCTCCGTTCCGTCCATGAATTTCCCCACCGCATAGCTTACCGCTTCCACGCCGCCCAGCTTGATAAGGCTTCCCCACGAGGAAATACCGCCCATCATCACGGTGTCCATGCCGACACCCACCGCTGTACCCCATGCTTTCTCCGCACCGCTTGGCCGGTAGGCGGCTTCGCCACGCCGTTCTATCTCTTGTTGCAGGGGCGACTTCATCATGCCTTGCGCCAATCCCAGCAGGCTGCCTTCCGCACCTTTCCGCAGGATATACTCCACGGATGATTTCGGCATCTGCTCGACCGCCATTCGGTCAATCATCATCTGTTCCACCCGGTAGTCCACGTAGGCAAAGGCGAGGTCTCCACCCAGTTCCTTGGAGAGTTCCTCGTACTGTTCCCTACCGATTTCCGCTACAACGGCATTGCGCCACTCTCCGGCAAGCAGGCTCAGGTCTTCCACGGTTTCCGGGGTGGCGGCTATCCGTTCCCGGCACATTGCCACATAATCCTCTGTTGTCTTGCTGTTCCACTCGCCGGTCTGCCGGAGATACGGCAAGGAGTCGTCCGGCATTCCGTTCGCACCGTTGGCGAGAGAGCGCAGCACGCCGGCAGTACTGGCGTGGTATGCACCGATTTCTTCCACCTGCTTTTGCGTAAGGTAGGTTTGGGCTTCCTTCATCACGGGAGCCAGCTGGCTGTTGAAGTAGTTTTGCAGGCAATATTCGATTTCTGCAAAATGCTGGGTCTGTCGGGGTTTGCTCATGTCAAATTCATTTGTTGCAATAGTTGTTCTTTGGTCTGTTCTATGGCGTGGTGGTACACTTCCATCTGTTTTGGAAAGTATTCTTCCAGCATCGTATCCTTGTCAATCAGGTTTTGGATGAACTTTACCGCCACTTGCCGGCTGATTTCCACGGAGGCTTCGCCTTCTTCTCGGTTATTGAACCATGCCTTCGTCCACCACCGCATTCCGGCCTTGTCGGGATATACCGTCACCAGCCGGGGAATGTCAAAACTCTGCACGTCTATCTCCAAATCGGTAAGCGGGTCCACCATGCCGCAAGTCGCTATGGCTTGGTCGGCCGTTTTTTTTTATCGTTTTCGCTCAGCGTGGAAAGAAAAATCTCGTGGCGCAAAGCGAGGTAGTTCAGGAAGTCGCTGATAAGCAGGTTCTGCACTTTGGCGGCTATCGGCATCGAGCGGTCTCCTATCCCCAACGGGTTGGCGAGCGAGGGTATCATCTCATAGAAATAGTTCTTCACGGCGGACTGTGAGAAGATGTTGCGCAGCGATTGTTCCGTATGCTCCGGCACACGGTAGCCGCCGTTGCCCACTTCCAGTAGGTACTCCGGGTAGAAGCGTAGCATCAGTTCCTCGATTTCCTCCCGGTCATCGTCATACATTGTCGGAATATCCATTTCCATCGTCTCCAGTTCCGGCATACCCGGATGTCCTTGCTGCCGCATTGCCAGCAGGTTGCCGTACAGCATGGCAAGGAACTCCATCGGATTGATTTCCTCCCCGTCATACTTCACTTCGATATGCAGTAGGTCTCCGCTGATACCCACCACGCTGCCGGCCTTTACCCGTGCGCCGAAGGGGGCAAGTGCGTTGGCAAGGTGGGCGTAGGTCACTTCATACTTACCGTAGCGTATCACTTGGTACAGCCCGTGCGTGGGGTTGCTGCCGATACCCGACACCACACCGTCCGCTACGGCGGTAAGGATATAGCGGTGGGTAGCGAAGTCCACACCATGGTGGAAAAACTCCTCCTGTGTCATTGGGTGGATCTGCTTCCCGTAGCCCAGCGTCAGGCTCACTTCTCCTTTACTCTCCTCAAACGGCATACAATAGCCGCTTTTCGATACCAGGTTCATTTCTTGCGTATAGTTCATTGTCTTTTGTTTCAAGCCTGTTGCCAGGCGATGTTTATATGGATGTTATCTTTTAAGAAGCTGAATATGTGTACAATCACTTCCACTGTCCAGCCGTTTCCCAACATACGGTATTGTTGCGTGTCGCTGCATTTCCATTGGTACCATTCCGGTATGGTTTGCAGGCGTGCGCACTCCGTGGGTGTCAGGCGGCGGATGCGTCCGCACGACATACATATTTCTCCAAAGGGGAGCGGATTTTGGGAACAAGTGCCTGTCTTTCCCTTTCTGTCCGGCCTGCATCCGGCCAGACCAGCCCATATCAAGTTGTCTTTCTGCACGCTCGTCAGGCAGTTTGTCTTGCCGTCTGTCCGGGGTTCAAGCTGTTGGATGTTCTTTCGGAGTTCGGCAATGCTGCCGGCTTCGTATGCCTTGCGTATCCGCTTGCCATACTCCGTCCTCCGGGAAGTGAGGCAGGTCTCTCGTCCACGCATGGCCATACAGACATAGTTCGTGGTCAGGTTTCCTTTGGCCTGTGCGGTAGCCGTCAGGCAGTGGCTTTTGTCGTTGTCTCCCAGCACGTTCATGTCGGTATTCCGTTTCTCGCCATGCCTTTTCAGCCAGCCCATCATCTTTTCGCTCAAGTAGTATTTCTTGTCCGCTTCTTCCTCTACGATGTGCCGGAGGAATATCTTCCGGTCTTGAGGTTGCGGAATGTCGGCGTGCAGTTCACCGAACAGCCCGACCTTTTTTGTCCGTATGTTCGTCCAATAGTTGCGGGCACGATTCTGTGCCGACACCAGGGCGGAGTTGATATGCACCCCGAATATCCCGATAGCCTCGCTCAGTACACGTTCCCATTTCTTGCCCATTTCCACATTTTCTAATAGGAACAGCACATCAGGATTGTACATGCGAATATCTGTCAGGATACGCATATATTCCCAAAACAGGTATGATTCCCCTTCAAACAGGAAGCCTTCACGCTTCAATTCCAAATAACGCTTCAACGTATAGATTTCCTCCTTGTCTATGGTGGACATCCCTGCTCGTTTCCCGGCAAAGGAAAACGACTGGCAGGGGCTTCCGCCTATCAGCAGGTCTATCGGCTCCAGTTGGCGCACGTCCACTTGTGTGACATCGCCGAGTTGTATCGTGTCCGGAAAATTCAGTTGGGTTTGCCGGATAGCGTGTCGGTCTATTTCGGAGGCGTAATATGTTTCCGTCCGGATGCCAAGTCGTTTCAAGGCAATCTGTCCGCATGACATTCCGTCAAACAAGCTCAAAACCTTCATTCGTCTCCGTTTTATGGTTGAAATATGTGCTGCACTTGAATCCTTTTCTCGGTATGAAGTCCTTGAACTCGCAGCTCAGGAATATCCATCTCTTATCGGCCCAGCCTGCCAGGTCCTTCTGCCATTGGGGAATGCTTTGGTTGGGATTGTGCAAATCCCGGTACGGCTGGCAGTAGGGCAGAAAACGCCTCCCTTTCTGTTTCCAATGGTTCACACGGGAAAATGATTCTTCAAAATCATTGAGCAGGATGCAATAAAAGAAGTATTCCCCCTTGTATCCGTATTTATCTATCAGAGCCGTGGCACGCTCGCATTCCGCTATCTGCGCCTGTGTATCACAACCGAAGCGGATGTGTTTCAGCCATTTCACCTGTGCAAGTAGCTTCGCTGTCTCATCCGTTACCAACCGGGCGTCCAATCCTTGGTTGAAGTCCACACGCAACCCCATCCGGACAATCTTCTCTATCTGCCCCAGTCCGTAGTCCGAGGCCAGTACATTGTTATCCATGAGGATGATACGGTTACGCCCCTCCACCGCAATCTCTTCTATATCCATATAAGGATTGATATTCCCTTCTTTCTGGGGTACTACGCACCACTTGCACCGGTTCGGGCATCCCCGTGTCAGAAAGCCGTAAGCCGTTCTTTTGTCTATTCCATACAGGCTGTAATCCGGTACGGCTCTGTCTATCTCTGGAGGTAGTACCTTTCCTATGTCATAGCCGGTTCCCCCTCGTTCCGCTTCGTCGGCGTTCAGGAAATATGCGTAATCCGGCGTAAAGGTGAATACTTTCGCCAAATATACCTTGTCGTATCGGCTGAGCGGACTGTACCACTCCACACGATTGCCCTGCGCCTTGTGGTAGCTGCTGATTTTCATCAGTGCGAGGTTAGGGTAACGGCTATCTACTGCCAATAATCCGATATTCATTGTGTCTCTTTTGTGTTTGTCTTCAGAAGTAAATTCTTAATTTCTCATTCTTCATTACCTTCTCATTCCTCCCGGCCGTCCCTGTTCTTCACTCACCGCAGGAGTCAACGGTTGTGCCACTTTGGAATTGTTACCAATCAGCATCATGCCCAATAACGCCCCGGCAATCTTTCCAAGCCAACCGAAGCGTCCGAATACCAGCATGGCAGAAGCCAACAGTCCGAAGATGCCCAGTCCCGACACGTTCCCCTTACCGAGATTGCCGAAGAAGTTCCCCAACATATCCATGCCGTTGCCGCCGGTCATGTTCCGCAGAAAAGTACCCACACCACCCCAAGACGCACCCATCGATGACACCGATTGGCTTACCTCTTGCAGGCTTTCCCCGGCTTTGTCTGCCGCATCCGCTATTTTATTTGTAGCGTTCCCTGCCATTTCCAGTCCCTTGTCAACGGCTTCTTCCCCGACCAGCAGGTCTGCCGCCGCACGGACTACCGGTTTGTCATTCACAAGTTTCTCCCAAGCGAGATATCCCATGCCACCACCCATTACCGCTGTTTTGGTGGCATTTCCCAATCCTGCAAGTGTGCGTTGGGGATGCACAAGTGCTCCTCCGATACTGCGTGCCGTAGTTTGTGTTGCCGAGTGGTTGGCTACTTTTTTGCCTATACCTAAGATTGTTGACCATTTTCCCATTGTCGTGTTGATTGTGTTTATATGATTCCTTTGATTGTTTTGTTATCGGTTTCCGCTCCGTTTCCATCGCCGCATGGCAGCCTGCACGATTCCAGCCTTGTCCGTTGGCCTGGGTCGGCTCCCTTCGTCAATCTCCGCCCATACGTCAACAAACGAGGTATATTTCACGGCGAGTGCCAGATGCTTCAGCTTCTTGTTCATCCGTTTCAGCTTGGGGCGTATGGCGAATACAATCTCCATGCGTTGCTTCTCCGTCATTTTCGTGTTGTTCATACACACCTGCCGGATGTCGTTCACGATTTCCACGCTTCCCAATATCAAGTCACGGTAAATTTGGTTCCTCCGGGGTGTCAGTGCCACGGCAAAAGCCCCTTCAGCGTGTTGCCTAAGTTGCTTCGACAAGTCTCCCATGTTGTCCGACAGCCGTCCTATCTCGTGGTAGAAGCCATAGATTTGTGCCGCATAGCACACGATATCCCGGAACGAATCAAGATAGTTGTTGAATGTCCGTTGCAAATCGGTCGTGCCTTCCACTTCTTCCCGCATCCAGAGATGTCCGGTTGTCTGCATCAGCATCGCCTTTTCTTGGCTTTTTAGCTCTTTCTCCGCCTTGTTGGTGTAGCCTAATATCATCCCGGCCAGTGTCGGGTCAATCTGTGCCTCCACTTTCGCCGTCCCTGCCAATAGCAGCAGGATAAATCCGATGTAATATCCAAGCCATTTCTTCATGTGCTCTTTCTTCTTACGTTAATACCTCGCCGCTCTTGCCGCCCGTTTCCACCGGTCTAAGGCAAGGTGCGCTATCTCGCTGTTGTCCCGGTCAATCATTCCGGAGGTGATGTTGTTCCACACGTCCATCATCGTATAGTAGCGGATGCTCAGACATAGTTTGTTCAGTTTCTTGTTGAATGCGCCTAATTTATCGGCCAACGCCCACATCGTTTCACTCCGTTCCGCACCGGTCAGCATATTCTGCGGCCCTCCGGTGGCTACGGCATTCCGCAGCAGCGTATAGACCGTCACCAGTTCCGTGGCGGTCTCGATATACAGGTTGTTCATCGACAACGTGGCGATGACGCCCAGCGGATTATTGCTTACAGCCTTGCGTAGCCTGCCCAGTGAAATGAAGATGCGCACGCCGTCCTCATACAACGTGGTGGCGGCTTTCAGCGAGGAAGCATACCCGCTGGCCGTTTGCAGGTAGCTGCTGTATTTCCGTTCCCATTCATGGATTTTATTGAACTCGGCGGCAATGGTGTTCTGCAAGGCAGCCGTGCGCAGTTGCCCGTCCGTCTGGCTCTCTATCTCTCCATTGATAGCCTCATTTCCTTCGGCAAGTGCCATCCACTCCAGCGGATTAGTCTGCACATATTGTGCCACTGCACGCTGTACCCACAGAATGCTCATAAGCAGCAGGAGGCTAACGGTTTGTAATCTCATAAATACCCTTTCGTTGTTTATTGGTTTCCACTCGTTCACGGATATGATCGACAAGATTCGTCCGGTATTCCACGCCGCGTATATCCAGTTTGGGGGTCATGCGGTCTCCCGAATACACGCTCACAGTTTTCAGCCCGGTCAGTTGTTGCAGGAAGCTGCGGTGTTCCCTGAAGTCCACTACACGGTACAGTTCCATGTAGTCGCAGCTTCGGCTGAACACGCCATGCCGGTAGATTATCTGTTCGCTGCTGATAAGGTATTCGGTACGGCGCAGGTAGATGAACCGGTACAGCAGGTAAAGGCTGCACAGCACGGAAGCCCCTGACAAGATACCGCTACCGGCAAGGTTCTCTATCCAGGCACAGCCGTATCCGGCAAGGCAAAGCAGGAGCAGGGGCAGTTCATCAATGGCAAATTGCATGGAATGCGGTCGGATGACAAGGGTTCCGTAGTGGGCGGTCTGCATAGGCTTCATGGGGATTATCGGTGAAAACGGGGTTGGTATTCTTCTCTCATGCCCGAAAGTGAGTTGGTTATATCCGTTTCCAACCGGGCAAGTTCTTCCTGTATCTCATACATCTCTTGGAAACCTTTGTCCGGCATTCCCCTGTCATTGACTTCAAAAGATTGCACGACTTTCTCTGCCCGTTCAATCCGTTTGCGTACGGCTTCATGGTCTGCTTCATCATACAGGCCGGTACGGATATGTCCGGGATTGACTTCGGGCAAATCGGACAAGGCGCGGTTCAGGGTAGCCCTGCCACTGATTTCCCAATCATCAAGTTCCTTTTCTTCCGTTTCCATCCGTTTGTCAAGCAATTGGTCGTTCCAGTCCTTGTAACCTTCAGCCGCCGGCTCATAGATGATGCTTCCCATCACAGGTGTGCCGGACCGGGATAGCATTTGTAGAGCTTTGGAGATAGCGTGCAGGTCGTTTTCCATTTCCTCCAGTTCCTCCTTGTTTGTCGCACCGTCAGTACGGCTGGTTTCATAATTGTCCCTACGGTTCATATACATCTCCTGCAAATATCCGTCACCCATTTTCATGTATTTGAGAACCGCATCTTCCAAATCGGGTTTCAAGGTATCTATGCCCAGGCTCGCTGTCACTTTCTTGAAGTCAAACGGTTCCATTGCTATTTCATGGCGTTGATAACCCCCACTGCAATCTTGCACGATTAAATTCCCGGCTTTCGACAGGTAACCGGAGAACTCCCTTCCGGCATGGGTCAGCGCAAAATTGATAGCGAATACCTGTCCGGAACGGTCACGGTCAAAACAAAGGTGGTGTGTGGCAGTCGGTGTCTCTGCCATCATCCCCTTGAATTGTTGCTGGCTCGGCGACCCTCCGGTGGAGACAAACACCGAATCTTCCATATTCAGTGTACTTGCGTTCAACTGGCAGAAAGCCATCGCATCGAGCGCACTCTCAAACCAATACACGTTTCTCACTTCAGGTAAAGCCAAGTGTCCCGGATTACCTATCCATATTCCTTGCGTGGCGTTACTTCCGGCGGCCATGCCCTTATACACCATTTTTCCCTCCCGGTTCGGGCGGCTTCGTTCCTCCAATCCGGCTTTTTCATCCGGCTTGTTCGGCAGGGTTAAGGGAAACGAGAGGTTGGTATATCGCTTCCCGTCCGTCCGCAGCTTGGTGGTCAGGAAGATATTGTCGGCAAACAGCCGTTGGGTGGCAAGGTCGATGCCACGGTTCTTGAAGTAAGGATAGAATTTCTTCTGGCTCTCCCAGTTGCCCAAGTCAAAGCTCTGCCATTCGTAATCATTGGCGTTGAAGGGTTTGTTTTGCTTCTCCGGATTCAAGACACGGGCATTCCGTTCCGTGACAGGTTGGTTCAGCAGGCGGTTGCACACAAGGTTCACCAGCCTGTCCTTCGACATCCCCGGCGTATATTCCGCAAAGAAATGCGGATGCTCCTTGATAAAGGAGATGATGTTGTAGTTCCGCTGTTCGGGCGGTTGGAAGCAGCACATGCCGTTCCGGGTGACAATGAATTTGTCACCACGAATACGGCGGCCGTTGCTGTCCAGGCGAACGTAAGAGGGGTAGCGGATACCGTCCTTCCGGTTCAAATGATACCCGGCATCCTGCAACACCTCTTGGATGTTGATGCGTTGTTTGAAATCTTCATAGGTCAGTTCCGACATAATATAAAGGTGTGTTTGTGTTGTGTTCTCTTTATGGGTTTACATTCCGTGGCGCATCTCGTGGCGGATATGCTCATTCGCCGCCGCCTCAAAGTTTCGTGTGGCCACATCCATAGGCGTATCCACTCCCGGTTTGAAGTAGGGGTGTAGCGCAGGCCCGTGGTGGTGATGTTCGGCGAATATCACCGGTCTTGAATGGCAGTGGTGGTCATGCCCCAGTTCCGCAGCCACGGCTGCGCCGGCAAGCAGGGCGGCACCGATTTTCGTTCCCAACGGGGTCCGGTCTCTCGACTTCATATCCACCTCGCCGAACACTTTGGAGAACAGCTTCAGGCGGTGGTAGTCGTCAATAGCCATAAACTTGTCGTATTGCTTCTGCGTAATCTCGTGGCTCACCCGTTCGCCGTCGATAATGGCGGTCATCTTGTATGTTCCCTCTTGTCCGGACGGCTCCACACGGATGTCATCCACTGTCACCTCCCTGCCATGCTTTCCTTCCCGGTACCAGCCTTTGTCGGGACGGATTGCCGCAAGGTCGTTGCCGTTCATTGCCACGCCGCCCCTCGGCAATCCCTCTCGCAGCTCCCGTTCCGCTTCCACCGGCATACCGCCGGCAATCCTTTCCGCCTGTTGTTGCCCCACGGCCAACCGGCTGTTCAAATCTTCCAGCACCTCCGGGTGCAAGGACAGGTTCACAGTCTCCCTGCCATTCAGCATTTCCAACGTCACTTTGCCGTCATAATCGTCTTGGATTACCCCGTTGATGATTTCCAGCCGTTTTTCCGCCGTAGCTTCTTCCAATGTGTTGGCGGTCAGTGCGGCAAGTTCCTCCTCTGTCAGGTCATATTGCAGGTCCGCATCCACCGCAGCCGACTGCACGGTCAGCGTTCGTGTCTCGCTATCCACGATAATACCGTGGCTTGCCAGGCATTCCTGCCATCTCTCGTTGGTGAAATACACCGGCGAGGCTACCAGTTCCTTGTAGGGCTTGGCAGACTCGGTGCTTCTCTGTCGGGGGTGTATGGGCGTCACCACGCTCTGCAATTCTTTCAGCACATCCCTCTCCGCTACCGGGGCGGTGGCGTGTCCTTTGTAATAGAAGCCGTAGCCGCCCGATTGTAGTTCCCCCGGTTTCATGCGTCCGTCAGGGCGGTTTGGCACGATAGGCGCACCGGGATAGTAGAGGTCTCCGCCGATGCGCCGCAGGTGGAAGCCCCCTTGTTGCCGGGGTGTCCAGCCGAGAAAGCCGTGGCAGATCGGATGGAAAGGACGCATGGGCATTCCCACACGCCCATACTCTCCGGCACCGGTACGGTAGCCGTGCAGTCCCATGGCGACCCGTCCGTTGGCGTTCCGGGCATGTACGAAGTCTTTCGGCAGGTCGAAGTCGGCGGCCACGATGCTCGCAAAGGTATTGTAACACCGTTTGTTGGCGGAGTTCGTGCCCCAGTCGGTCAGCGCACGCAGTTGCTTCTCGCCGATAGGATAGGTCAGCAAGGGCGAATCATGCCCCTGCACAATCAAGGCAAACCCTTCGCTGCTTCCGGCAAGGTAGCCACGCATACCGTTACGCAGCAACAGGTCTTGCATTTCCGGCGGTAAATCCAACGGCCGGGGATTGGTATTCTTTCGGATAGACATATTGTATTCTCTTATTTAATGGTTCAATCAAGCGTCTCCGTTCGCTATCGCTTCCTCCAGTTCCTCTTGCTTCATTTGCAGGAACTTCCAGGCGGTTCCGTCATTCATCGGCAGTTCACGCAGGCGGCAATACCGCTCATACTCCTGTTTCCATGCCTTGGAGTGGTGGGTCACATACCCCAGCCATCCGAACACGCCGCTCTGCACCTTCTCCACAAGCGTTTCTTCCGGATAGAATCTTTCCGTTTCCAATTTTTCATTCATCATTCTTAATTCTTCATTTTCAATTTGCCTGCCCCGTTCTTCTTCATTTCCTCCCACATCTCTTCACTGTACTCCTTTTCCTCCACATAGTCCAGGTTGCCCTGTTCGTCCATCACCCAACAGCCGAAGCACCCGAAGTTGTATTTTTTCAACCCCTTCTTGTTCTGTTCACGCCATTGGCGTTCATCCCCGATACCGATGCGGATGCCGGTAGGGTCATGCAGGTCGATACCGAGTGTCAGCATACTGCCTTCGTCAACCAGTGTCAAAGGCTCACCGTTCTGCAGACAGTTCAGTTCGGCGTTGCTCAGTTCAAAATAATCGCAGAAGTATTGCAGGTTACGGCCGATGACGGGTGTCGGCACGGAAAGAATCTGTCCGGTGCCTTCGTCTATTTGGTGGAAGGCTTGCACCTGTCTGCCGTCCGCATCGGTCATGGTAGCCATCACCGCTTTCCCGGCTTCCAGCTTTTGGCAGTTTGCCTCGCTGAACTGTTCCAATCGACTTTGGGCAAGCACCGGATAAAACAGGATGTCCGCTTCCCTTGTTTCGGTTCTGACCAATGCGAAGCGTGTGCGCCCTTGTATGATATTCCCTCCTTCATCCGTGATATGGATAGGCAGCACTGGTGAACGGTAGCCGTCACATACCTGTTGCAACACCGATTGCGGCAAGTCGCCAATCATTTCACGGGTCAGTCCGAATTTTTTGAGGATGCCGTAAGGTATTTCTTCCTCTTTGAATTTGTGTTGATAGTTCATAATCCTTTGGGTATAAGTTCACTTTTGGGGGCAAAATAAATTCATCGTCTGCACCTGTATTGGGCGGAAACGATAAATCGTTCCGTTTTTGAAGTTATTTATGGAAACACGGAAAAATCAGACTGTCAATCATACTCCAAACGGAAAATTCAACCCATTCTGGCGTGTGTTGGTTGCGAGTATGATTCCCAGGTATGATGGCTTATACAAGGTTAAAATTCAGTGCTTTTCCTCCTTTATATATAAAGTAGTCGAAGTTCTCTCCCTACCTTTGTCCGTATGAAAGCGATTCTTATATTATCCATGCTGTCGGTGTGTCTGTCCGCTAAAGCGCAGTTCCACACCGTAGCCAGGCGGCAACCGGTCTGTCGCATAGACACAAAAAAAGGCCTTCCTCCTGTAGAAAAGGTTTCCAATCCAAATAAGGAGTCTGTTTCTACGGCAGGGAAATTCCCTGCCAATGAGTATGGCGAGTGGGTACGGCGATACATGAGCGTCTCCTATCCGTTGAAGCGTATTACTGTCACTTCGCCTTATGGTCTCCGTATCGACCCTTTCAGCAAGAAGCGCAGTCGGCACAACGGGATCGACCTGCGTGCCAAAGGTGAAGAAGCTTACGCCATGTTGTCGGGCGTGGTGGTCAAGGTGGGGTACGACAGGCGTTCGGGTAACTTCGTCACCCTCCGTCACGGCGGTTACACCGTCAGCTATTGCCACCTTTCCCAAGTGCTGGTTCGTCGGGGGGCTTCCGTCATGCCCGGCGAGGTGATTGCCATTACCGGCAACACGGGGCGCAGTACCGGTCCCCATATGCACCTTACCTGCAAATTCCAAAACCGTTACATCAATCCCGGTATTCTCTTGCAGTTTGTCCGGGAGACAAAAGAGGAAGCTGTCGCCCGTTTAGGTATTTTCTGACAGCGTTTTTCTTGCGAATTTTCTCTGTGATTATTTGATTATATAGATATTGTTTTGTAACTTTACATACTGATTTTAAAACACTTAAAACATGAATATATGGACGCTCTGATAATACTTTTGGTAGGTTATGTAATACTCAAAAGCATATTTTCCGGTGGGGATGACTACGATAAAAAGCCCAAACACCGCAAAAGAAGAAAGAAATCATCCTTTTGGGATGATACCCCTACGTATTCCGATTACGACACGTGGAACCGATCGCATGGGGATAAGAACAGGCTTTAAAATAGTTAAAAATGAATTGATTTGTCCGAAACTCTTGGATATTCCAAAAGAAAGTCGTACATTTGCATTGCTAGAATCCGCCACGCTTCCCGTAGAACAGCGTACCAGGGCGGAACTTTTTTTATATATACGTTTATGGATTATACAAATTCCCCTCTTGAAGTTCCTGCTTTAATCCAAACATTAAAAGATAGGGGACTGTCAATTACTGACGACAACAAGGCGTTGGCATTTCTTGAAAATGTCAGCTATTTCCGTTTCAGGACATATCTTCGTCCTATGGAGCAAGATACGGTTATGCACCAATACAAGTCCGGAGCCTCATTTGGCAAGGCTGTGTCACTATATCTGTTCGATACACGGCTAAGAATGCTTATTTTCTCTGCAATACAACAAATAGAAGTGTCCTTGCGTGCCAAGATTATCAATCATTTCTCGTTAAGCCATGGCGCATTTTGGTTTATCCAGCCGGAATTGGCCACAGACAAGCATAAGTTTACAGAGAACTTAAGTACGCTGGAGAGAGAACTCCAACGCTCCAAAGACGAGTTTATCAAGGAGCATTGTGTTAAATACGGCAAAGAAGGTTATCCTCCGGCATGGAAAATATTGGAATTGGTTTCATTCGGTTGCTTGACTAAGCTCTATTTCAATTTCGCCGATACGACTATCAAAAAGAAAATCGCCCGTTCGTATGGCGTACCACAGCATGAAATGCTTGAAAGTTGGATGAAGGCGGTCAATGCGTTAAGAAATGCTTGCGCCCATCATGAACGTATTTGGAACAGGGTGATGCCTGTCATACCACAGTTACCCGCCACCTTGCGAAATACCTGGATAACGGACAAACCGCAAATGGCCAATCGTTTCTATGCTGTATTTTGCTGCCTTATCTATTGGCTTAATGCAATTGAACCTGAAAATACACTGGTGCAAGATTTCAAGTCCCTGTTACAGGAGTTCCCGAATGTAGATACCACAGCAATGGGCTTTACCACAAATTGGAAAGAAGACCCATTTTGGTTATAGTATATATCCAAAAGACATACACATCTAAAAACAGCCGAATTCTTATCTAAGAGTTTGGCTGTTTTTTTTATAATCTATTGGAAACAATATACTACTTCCAACCATCTTGAATTAAAATTCGTTATTTCCTTAATCAACTTTCACACATTATAATATTTTGTGTATCTTTGCAGTAAGTTGGTGTGTAATATCACCATTCTTATGTAGAATGAGTTTATCTCATTCAGTTCGTGTTCGTGTGGACTTGTAAAGAGAAAACTGGTAATTTTCAAGAAAGACAAGGATATACGAAGCGAGTGTGTCGTATTTGTTTAAATACGGCACAGGTCGCTCGTTTTGTCTTTCGGGTATACCAGTGCCTCTCTTTACAAAATGAGCGGACTCTGTGCCTTTCAATATATTAGATATGGTAAAGGGTTTGCTTAAAGAAATTAAATAAACAATTTACCCTATCGTTATGGCAGAGACAGATTGGTTTAATAAACCTGTAGAGAATTCAAGAGAATTGATTCTGAAGGAAGCTTTTAAGCTATTCCTTCAGAGGAATGTGGAAAAAGTGACAGTTCCTGAGTTGGAACGTGTTACTAAGTTGCAGCGTGGAGCAATTTTTTATCATTTTAAAGATAAGGAAACAATATTTAAGGAAGTAATAGCTAAGTATTTTTTTTCTCCTTTAAATATATTCTTTCCTGTTATACCTGACGAGGCTTATTCTTTACAAGAATATTGGAATAAAAAGAATGAGCATTTAGTGAAGATACAATCTTGGTTCGACCAAGAAGAAATTCTAATCAATCCTTGTAGTGCTTTCTTTCACATTGCAGGACAAGCTAATCTGTATGTTTTAGATTTTAAAGAAAGAATGTTAGCATTTATTGCATGTGATAAGAAGTACTGGAAACTAGCAGCACAAATGGATAAAAAAGTTCAAAATTCTAAAATGGATTCTTTGGTATGCGGTTTTTTATTTCGAAGTATTTATGTAGAACAATATCATACGACTTGTTATTACGAAAGACTGCATACTTTTGAATACCCTTATTTTCTTGAATCTATATTTGCAATTAAAAATTAGAGCCGTTTTTTTGCAGTAATTGATGAGGGGTGTCAAAACCAAAATGAATACTCCCCAAAGTTACAGATTGTAACAACAAATACTAAAAAGGGTCGTATCAGACTCTGTATTGAGTAATGCTATGACCCTTTCTTTAGCCTTTTAGGATGCTCAAATTTCAAATTATAAGTTCATCTTTTCAAAATGGAGTTTTGACCCTCATCAATGACATTATACTTGTTTTATTGTATTTGGTAAAGTTTTTAGCCACAAAATGTATACTTGTATTAGAACATTTAATATCGTTTCTTTTTTGATTATGATTTTCTCTAAAATTTCTTCTTTATTGAGAGAATGAACACACCTCAACTTATAGAATGATTATCTCACGAATCGTGGAACGTTGTATTTATCAAATAATTTAATCATCAATTCAAATAACATATCCATATCTTTTTGTGTGTGGTTTGCCATTATGCTTATTCGAAATCTTGTCAAATTGGCTGGTACGACTGGTGGAAAAATAGAGTTTAAGACAAATCCGTTATCAAAAGCATCTTTGGCCATTTGAGTCAAAATGGCTTGATCACCTACGACCAAAGGAATAATTGGCGTTTCAGTATTCAATATATTAAATCCTCCATCTCTAAATTTATGTTGTAGATACTTTGCATTTTGTTTGAGTCGTTCTACTATATTTGTATTTTGCATTACTTTTATTACCTCAATAGCAGCAGCACATACGCTGGGAGGCAATGAGGTTGAGAACATATTGCTTCTTGCATATATTCGCAAATAGTCTATAATGTCTTGTGAGGCTGTTATATACCCACCCACTGTTCCAATTGCTTTGCTCAGTGTTCCAGTTAGAATAATATTTTTTCTATCAGTAATTCCGTAATGCGATAATGTTCCAGCCCCATTATCACCTATCACTCCTGTTGCATGTGCTTCATCAATAAGTAAAACTGCATTATATTTCCTTATAGTCTCCAAGATTAATGGAAGTTTTGCGATATCACCATCCATACTAAATACACCATCTGTAACAACCAGAATGCCTTCGGGATATTTAGGACTGTTGTCTTTTAATAAACTTTCTAAATGACTTATATCACCATGTTTATACCTAATCATTTTTGCACCAGACATGACTGTGCCATCAAGTAGACTAGCATGATTAAGCTTATCATGTATGATGAGGTTATTCGCTCGTATTAATCCGGAAATAACTCCTAAATTGGCTGTATAACCGGAAGAAAACAGAATAGAATCATCCATACCTGACATTTTAGCAATAAGATGTTCTAATTCTTGCTGATACATAAATGTACCTGATAATAACGGAACTCCACCAGATCCTATACCTAATTCCTTCGTCACTTCAATAGCCTTTTGAATAGCTTCAGGAAAGATAGTAGCACCTAAATAGCTATTTGAGCCGAACATGATAGTTTGTACTTTTTGTTGAGTGTATCTATTATAGATTGTAACTTCTCTATTGCAAGCCGTTAATTGTGGATGCTTTTTATATACATTCAACTCGCTTTGTTCATGCAAAGTCATTTCATTCTTAAAGTCAAGGACTTTCCCTAAAATAGAACCATCTTTACTGGTCTTATTTTTTGTTATGTTTATAACGTACCTCATAATGTTATGTATTATACAGTATAGACTGTGCAAATATAAGTCTTTTTTCTTTATGACATGTTTTTTTTTATTAATTTCCTGAAAAGAGAGACAAATATATTTGTATTCGACAAATATTCAATACCTTTGTAAACAGAACATACTGATAAACTTAAAATGTTATGAGAAATGGAAAATCTACAAAGGATAAGCTTTTAATTGAAGCTTTCAAGTTATTTACGTCAAAACCATATGATCGAGTTACATTCGCAGACTTAGAACAAGCTACAGGATTGAGTCGCGGAGCAATTTTATATCATATCAAAACAAAAGAAAATTTATTTTTAAATGTAGTCAAAAAATTTATATTTGAAGTCAATAGTATCTCTTCTATGCCTAAAACTCCCCAGTCTAGTCTTATACTTACATTGACTCATTTTATAGAATCTTGTCAAAAGGAAAAAAAAAAAATGGCAGCTTCCGGAATTTTTAATGTGAACACTGCAATGATGAACATTACAATTTCTGCATTTTTTGCATTACCTAAAATGAGGGAATATGCATTCAATTGGCTTTCTCAGGAGAAAGTGGTTTGGATGAATATTTTAGAAAAAGCAAAAGAGCTAAAAGAGATTAGAAGTGATATAAATGTAGAACTTTTTGCAAGTATATTTGAGAATGTATTTTTAGGATCTTATCTAAGTGGCATTGTTTATACTGATGGATATAAAATAGAACAGTTGGAAAGGGAGGTTATGCAAATTTATCAATTAATCAAAGCATAGTTACAAAAAGCTCCTTTATTCCCTGAATTGCTTCTACACAAATAGAAGTTATTACATTTGGAAACTAGTTGACTATGCAAAGCACAAAATATAGTAATTGGTACAACTACGATATATCAAGCGTAATAAAACAATAGCAACTGTAACTATTGGTTCATAGTGACAGTTGCTATTGTTATATATAAGGTATAACTCAGTAAAAATAAAATCGTCATAGCAACCAACAATAATATTGATTTATTTTTATTAGGGTATTTTATCATTATAAGAGTAAATAGTCATCACAAACCGTCATGTGCTTATTATCCAATATATAAATTTTATCACTCATTTTTGCTATTTCTGGTTTATGGGTTATCATTATTATTATCATGTCTTTTTTTAGCCTAAAAAGTAATTGGATCACCTCAAGCTCACACTCTTTATCCATACTTGCTGTTGGTTCATCTAATACTAAAATTGGAGCACTTTGATACAAGGCTCTTGCAATCCCAATCAGCTGCTTTTGACCTCCCGAAAGGTTGTTCCCATTCTCATCGACCATATTATGCAATTTCAAATCTTCAATTTTGAAAAACCAATCCAATTGCATTGTCTTACAAAATAACTCTACATTTTCCAACGAATCAGAAAACATAGATATATTATCCGCAATTGTTCCAATAAACAATTTGGTTTGTTGTGAAACGACCTTTATTTGTCTTCTCCATTTATGCAAATCAAATTTATTAATATCTGCATTATTAAATGTTATAATACCCTCACTTGGTGCATAAAAACGTTGAATCAGTTGAATTATCGTTGTTTTCCCACTACCGATCCGACCAAATATAGATAAAAGCTCACCTGTCCTGACTGTTAAATTTATTTTTTCAAGTAAAATTTCTCGTCCCGGATACTTAAACGTAACATTTTCTAATGCAAGCATGTTACAAGAAGTTATTGTTATATCTATATGTTTACTATTGTCTTCAAGAGGATGCTGAATTATAAGAAGAGAACGATTATAAGCGGCTTTTGCCTCTTGCACACTTACCATATATGAAACTACTTTTATGGATGCTTGAAGAATTTGAGCCAAAATAGTAATAATTGCAAATAAAACTCCAATTTCAATTTTTCCGATAACCACAAAGTACGAGCTTAGCAAAACAACGGTAATTGAAAATACACATACAATTAAGTTAGTGTATAAATTATATTGAGAATTAAGTATTTGGAGATCCGTTCTTTTTAGTTGAGCAGACTTGTATGATTCAAGTAGCCTTTTATGAAACAGTTTTTCTTTTACATTACTTTTTATCGCAAAATATCCGGAAAGTATATCTATTGAATATGCTTCAAATTTGGCATATTTTGCCATTGTTTGCTTTTGCTTCTTTCCTATTTTAGAACTATAATAATATGACAACCAAATAAGCGAAGGTATGCTTAATAGTGCAATTACTCCTATATTTAGTTCATAATAGAATAAAATGGATATAGATACAAACAAAATGATTATTTGCATAAAAACTGAATTTATAAGCAATACTATTGAATTCTGAATTCGCTCAGTATCGCTCAACCTTGATACTATTTCCCCAGTATTTAGTGACTTGTGAAAAGTTATGGGTAAATGAAAGACCCTAAATAAAAGATTTCGCAATATCCTTACATTGAATAATAGGTTTTGCTTAATAATAACTCTTTCATTTATATATGATATTATGGCTATAATTACGAGTATTAAGGCATAAAGCATGATACCATAAAAAATGAGCATCATATTTTTTTGAGGAATAATATCGTCTGCCAATTTTTGAATAAAGATGGCTGGAACTAAGCTAAAAATTGATGCAAATATACTTAAGATTAATGTAACTAGTAGGAGTGGTATATCTCGACTTATAATATCAAAAATATATTGATAATTGTTGCTTTTTTTGTCTCTGTTATTCTTAGATGTGCTTTTTTTACTATCAAATAACAATAAAAGTTTTGACTTCCATATTGAGTCTAAATAATATTCGTCGCAATGAAATAACCCACTTGCCGGATCACCAATTAAAAATTGATTAGTTATATTATTATACCCAAAGCAGGTTACAAAATGGGTAAAACCATCTTTGTTAACCGTATGTAATATCGAAATTGTGTCACAATTCTTTAATTCATCAATACTGCATCTATAACCATCTGCTGTTAAATTGAGTTTTTCTGCTGACTCTTTTATGCCCAAAAGGGTTGTGCCTGTATGTACAGTTCCACTGTTTCTCAATATTTCCGCTTCATTGACATTAATATTAAAGTATTTACATACAGAAATAAGACAAGCTATCCCGCATAAATTAATTGATTTTTGTTGCGTAAATACTTTCTTCGCTTGATCGATATTTAATATCATTACATATTACTTTTTAGTTGTTTTAAAAAATCAATATTTATACCAGTACATCTACTTTCTTCTATTCCATTTTTAGAGAAAACTAAAATGGTCGGAAATACAGATACATTGTACTTTTCAATAAGTTCAAAATTACTGTCGGATATGAATATCAATGAAGAGGTTTTATCTTTAGATATAATTTCATTTTTATAATTTATTAATTTATGTCTATCTTCAAATGATATTAGAACGAGGTTGTATTTACGTGAAAATATATCTAAGTTATCTTTTATATAAAGAATTTCTTTGGCACATAAATCGCATTCTGTGTTAAAAAATATACACATAATACTTTTCGTGACCTGCATAGATAATTGAATATTCCGGTTTTCTATATCCATATGGATAGAATTCATATCAAATGAATGAGAAGCGTTGTAACTATGCTTTCTTATTGAAATTGTAAAGAGTGACATGGTGGACGCCACTATAAATATTACTGTTGCAATACAATATTTTTTTCTATTCATAATTTGCAAAAATAAAAGAGATATACCATCAATTGGCTTTACTATTTTATTAATTCTTAAAGATTAAATAAAAAGCAGCCAATGAAGATATATCTCTTATTTACCTACTGGTTAGTTGCACTGCCAATCGGCTGCAGGGTTCCAGGCTCCATAGGATTTTACCCAAAATGTGTAATAGACTTGACGGCATCTACAACCGCCTTCCCAACGTTCGCATTCTGTTTTTGATCCAAACATTTTACCCCCAAATGCACGGGACAAAACTTTGTTGCTTACTTTTTTCATAAAAAACTAATTTAATAAGTTAATAATAATTGTTATATAATAAAACCAATAAAGGTTGTTATTATTCCAAGAAAACACAAACCAATACCGTATGATATTCCGGTCTTATATAAACTTGTTTTAAAGTTGATTTTTATTGATTTTGCTATGATTATTGATAGTACAAAATAAAAAAGAAACTCTACAATACTAATCCTGCCTAAAATGCCATAAGCCCAATCTGGCCAATTAAAGCGAGTGAACAAGCGACCTAATGATTGAACAAAATACACATCATCGACAGTGTTGTAATTATAAGTTACGACACCCAATATTTTCAAGAGAGTCAATAACAAATAGTTGAACGAAAATACTATTGATGCCTGCAAGGAATATTTAAAAGCCTTATTGAAGGCTAATCTAATTCCCATAATATTAAAGCCCAAGAATATGCATATTGTTGTAAACAAAGCAATTCCAATAACGTGTATTGGCATCCATAAATAATTTAGAAAATCTAAAGATCTTTCTGATGAAAGAAATTTGAGAAACTCCTCTTCATTCCCATATCTTTTATATACTGATAATCGATAGAAGTCATCTACGAATATATATTTCAACTCTAAATACAATGAATATATGTATATCAATGTATTTATTACAAATAGAAACCAATTATCAAATATTAAGTTTCCCAGTATGGTAATTTTATTTTTCATATTTCGTTTATTTATAGTACAAAAATAGAAAAAACATCAATAAACAGTATAGACTGTAAGTTAAATATTCAAAATATATTTTTTATATTTCTTGCTACGCATGAAGTTTTGCTATGGTGCAAATTTTCTATAGTGCAATAATACCTTAAAAATAGAATTCTCTGAAGTTGTCAAAAGACCACAACTATTCCAAGTCCCATAAACCACTCCCACTTTTTGTGAATAGAATTATATTGATAATTACTTTGCGTTCCTATTTTTAAGTGGCGATTAATATCATATGAAAAACCTGCTCCAAACTCGTAAGGAAAAAAGGAGATAGGATGGGGCAGTACTTTTTTCTCACTTAATTCTTTGATCCCATAAACATTGAAATGAATTCTCTTCGCAAGTGGTATTGACATATTGGAATATTGGGAAATATTTATAATTTGATTATTCATGAAAAACAAATTATCATTCATTCTTTTATTGTAAGTTTGTAAAAAATGATTAGTCAATATATCATCGTCAATTGGGGATAACCAATGGTATGTCAATGATTGTTTAAAATTTAGATATTTTTTCCACTCATCATTATCTTCTATTTGAGGATGTTCTAAAAGCGATTTTTCAAATTCTATTTTGATTTTTTTATTTATATATATTGGCATTTCTCCATTTAGCATTTTAGATAGTTTTATAGAGTCCTCCTTACCCCAATGTTCTTGGGCGTAGATTGGCTTCAATACAAAAGTGCCATTTATCATAAACAGACATATCATCATTCTTAGTATTTGCATAACTAATTGTTATTATATAAAATGCTTATTCGAGTAATCTAATAGCTTCTGTTATTTACTTTAGTACATCTAATTTTTTTATGCTTATTTGCCAAACCGTGATTGATCTACTTCTTTGTGTGCTTTTGGTTTGAAATCGCCAAACCTGTATGTGAAAGACAAAGAAATCCTTCTTGAATCCACAACTTCTTTCATCCGTAGATTCTGTGTTTGATATTGGAGGTTAAGTTCTTTCGGAGCCCATGAGTTGAATATATCGTTGACTTTCAGAGATAATTCCGCTTTGTTACGATTAAATGTCCATTTTATACCCGTATCAATGCGATACATGGCATTGATAGTCATAGGCCCCTGAATGTTACGTGAAATATAGGAACCGGATAATTCCGCCTTGATATTGGGTTTCGATGATATGGTAAATGTATTATCAAGATTGGTATAAATCGCTAGATTGTTTTTCGTGAAGCTTAGGTCATAATAATGGTCGCTTTTCATTTTGTCGTAATATCCGTTTAAGATAAATCTGGATTCAAATATCCTGCTTATCCGAAACGGAATCATCATGTTAAACCCTAACTTCGCTGAATAATTAAAGTTCAAGGTCTTATAAATCAGCATCAATCTGTCGGAGGACTGATAAGGTATCTGGCAGAAAAAATCATCTGTATAATTCGCGAATAATGTAAAAATATATTTACTTTTCCAGATGTAGTTTAACTGAAACGAGTAGTTTTTTGCAGGTCTCAAATCCGTATTTCCCTGTATTTCTGTATATCCATTGAGGTAAGATGTTGTATTTTGCATTTCCCAATAACTCGGATAAACCTTATCAGAAGAAACTGACAGTTGAAAAACAGAGACAGGATTAGCTGTATAAGTAATTTCCATCATAGGGAATAGGCTTCGGTAGTCAATTTTCTTATGCTTATAATACTCTCCGGTCAAGGAAGCATTCAGGGAGAGATTGTTGGCAAAACGCTTGGAGAAACCTGCGTATAAATCATAAGTGTACTCATTCAATTGGCTGTCACTGTCATAGTCTGACCAATTATGGCTGACAGAGGAATGATAGATTTGAGAACTCTTGTCTGAGGCGAAACTAAATTTAGTACCATAATTCAATGTCCAGCCTTTTCCCAGTGAATGGCTTTGATCTGCGTAGAATGAAAGACGGCGAATATCTTGCTTCGAGCGGGCATCAAAGAAATCTTCCTTGCCTTCCATCCTTTCCCGGTAATGCTGTGTCGTATGGTTTTTATAGGAAGTGAAGTCAATGCCTGTGCTAAACCCAAATCCGGAGGTGTAGTTCAACGCAATATTGTGCATTTGCACTGGCTTATCCGTATTTTTTTTATTTTCCGAATCTGAGTAGGTTCCATTAGAAGAATTGAAAGACCGCATCCACGGCTGAATTTCTGCAGTGTATGCTAGGGTGATTTTGTCCTTGTCGTTGATTAGCCAATCATTCCCCAAACGAATGGTATGGATAGGCTTGACGGAGTAACCTCGGTCGGATTGATTTATATCAGATACCTGATCATTGAATATATGTTGAGATATAATTTCCTGTCCTGTGCGAACCTGGTTGTAACCGAACGAATAGAGGAAATCTGTCAAGGTTTTAGGAGTGTTATATAGGATTGTGACACCTCCTTGAAAATTCTTATAATACCCTTGGTTATACAACGTATTTATTTGTCCTTGCAATTGCTGGGTGTCGTAAATCGCATTGTCAAGTACAAGGTTTATTACGGCTCCACGTACATGATACTGGGGAGGAGCACTATACATTACTTCTGCTTCCCGAATACGCTCTTTCGGCATATTTTTTAGCAGATTATTCAATTGGTTTTCATCCATATTGGTTTTCTTTCCATTGATTAGGATAGTCACGTTATTTGCCCCTATCAGTTGAAAAGTACCCTTTTGTATATGAATCCCAGGAAGTTTCAATATGGCATCATAGATGCTAGTTGCCATTTTGTCTGTTAAAAGCTGCGACATATTATAAGTCATTTTTCCGTCAATGACTCTCACCAGCGGATATTCACCTATTATAGACACTTCAGACAACATTTGACTTTTCTCATTCATCTGGATAGAGCCAATAGCCTTTGTGTTACATTTTTTTTGATACGTTTCGTACATCAGATGTTGAATGGTTATAATTACAGGAAGTGTATCTGTTTTTATACTGAATCTCCCAACGGAATCGGTATAGGCAGAATTCAAAAATACAGAATCAGTTGTCTGTAAAACAATTGTTGCAAATTCAATCGGGTTATTATCTCTGTCTGTAATTACTCCGGTTATTTTCTGTGCATATACATTGTTAATACACAAGGAAAGTATGGCACTTATTATAAATTTCATATCAATTCATTTTTATATAGTCATAGAAAAATATTTTAACACCCTTTATCAACAGGGCGGAATGTTATTTATAGATATTTTTTTCCTATATAATAAATCTATTATTCGAGGAATAATTTTTTTTACATATTCGCACATACTATGTGGCTTGTATAGTGTTTTGTGATTAAAATAGGAATCTGAAGCACAATGATATGTACATACGTTTTTCCATGTACACATCCTACACTCTTTAATACTATCAATATTTCTCTTTAATAAATTTTGAACTGATGGATTTCTGAAAATACTATTTTTTATGTCATCTACTTCATAAATATTGCCAATTTTAAATTCTAAATTACCGATAAAATAATCGCAGGAATAGAATGAACCGTCAATATCAAACCCCAGCATTGTATGACCGGCTCCACAAGGAGCCAATGTGCACAAATTATAAATATTCAAAGATGACAAATTATTCAGTAGATTACTAATATTCACTTCAGAAATATAGTCTTCAATATTATTACATTCATTATTTATCAAATTGATTTTCTCCATTAATTTGAGATTTGTTTCAATCAAATGATTAATGTTCACATCATATTTTTTATCAGCTGCTTTCCCAGAATGAAGTATAGGGCTAAAATTGAATTTCTTTATACCTTTGCCTACGTAAAAATCAAAATGATCTAATAGCTTATATTGATTGGCAGCAGTGACTACCGTAAACATTCCGGGGGAAATTCCAGCAGCCAACAAATAATCCAGTCCAATAAGCGACTGTTTTAATGAACTACTCCCGTTGAGTTGGCATCGATGTGAATTAGAAGCGGTATCAAACCCGTCTATGCTTATTCCAACATTAAAATTTTCTGCTTTTAGAAAACCTGCAATCTCTTTTGTTACTAAAGTTCCATTAGTTTGTATGTAGAATTTAATATTTTCAGAAATTTTCCTTATTTCCTTTACCAAAGGTACAAGTTTATTATAGTTCAACAATGGTTCCCCACCGTGAAATGATAAATTAAGAACCTTCTCTGGATAAGATTTACTCAATTTGCGCAATATGTATAAAACAGTTTCATTGCTCATTGATGTAGGAGGTTTTAAATCTGTATGAGCATAACAATAAGAGCATGATAAATTGCAACTCTTTGTATACCTAAGTACAACTTGGCAAACGTTGGAACTGGATATTTTGCATTGGCGCCTTTTTAACTTATCATGGAATGATGATGTATGATTAACTTTTAAAACCCCTGAATTGAAAAGTAAATTTAATAGTTGAATATGTTCAGGAAATGTTTCTTTAAATTTATTCAAGGTAATTTCTTTTTCTAATAGTTCTTCAACAAGATAGATACATGACTTATTAATAGTAGCCCAAGCTCCAGTTTCTTTAGCTACTAAAATCACATAGTCTTTATTATAATCATTAATTTCCACATCTTGCATGCTAAGAGTACTTTTAGTATCCTTGCAGTATTCTTCTATGTTAAATATATTTCCCATTTTTATAGTGTATATTGTTATTTACTAGCTCTTTTTAGAAAAGGAATCAATTCAAACATTCGTTTTTTAGACATCATGATTGCCATCTGTCCTTTGCTTCCTACAGGTATTTTCTGCATATCTATATCAGTAATACTTATCTCAATGAATTCATCTTTTCCTTGCGCAAATATATTTGTTATAACTCCTAATAGTAGTCTTCCATTTATTTTCAATGAAACGCGGCTTCCCTTAATATGAGACTGTAATATCCCAATATCAGTGTTTTCTATTGTGAAAAGCAATTCATTTTTATGTTCATTATTCTGGTTTCCATTATATATGACTGATATGTAAGTAAAGTGCGGATACTTTATTAAATACATACCTGCAATTATTAAGATACACATAATAAGCCACATTATCCCACTAATAATCAACCCACCAGGAACTTTGTTCATTATTTTTTCTAATTTCGGATTTTGTTCATTCATAATTATACATTCTTATTGAGTTCCAATTGATTTTCAATCAATTGATAATAAACACCTTGATGTGATATTAACGTTTCATGAGTACCTACTTCTACTATTTCTCCATGATGAAGAACGATTATTTTATCAGCATTTCTAACTGTGCTTAATCGATGTGCGACTATCACAACTGTCCTTCCCGAGTAAAATTTCTGCAAATTCTCCATGATGATAGTTTCATTTGTGGTATCTAATGAATTAGTTGCTTCATCTAGAAAAATATAATTTGGATTTTTATATATCGCTCTTGCTATCAATATTCGCTGCTTTTGGCCATTGCTTAATCCACAGCCTTCACTCCCAATTTTGGTTTCGTATCCTAGTGGGAGTGAGTTAATGAAAGAATCGATATTGGCCAGCCGTGCTGCATAGTGTAGTCTGTCATAATCAAGCTCTTCATCAATAATGCCTATGTTTTTTGCAATTGAATCTGAAAATATGAATCCTTCCTGCATTACCACCCCACAACATCTTCTCCAGTATTTCTCGCTATAATCTGTTAAAGATTTTTCTCCAATACAAACGATACCAGAAGTTGGATGGTAAAATCCCAATAGCAATTTAAGTAAAGTTGTTTTTCCACTTCCACTTGTTCCTACTATGGCGGTTACTTTGCCGGCCTCAATAATAAGATTAATATTTTTAAGGGCCTTTTCTGCCTCAGGATTTCCATAACAGAAAGTTACATTCTGGAATATGATATTAGAACAACTAGGTATATTGGTAATTTTACTAACCCCTACAGGTTCTTCATCCGGTTTATCATATATCTCATTAATACGTTCTAAACTAATTTTAGCTTCTTGCGATTCTTTTATGAAGTTTAAGAATTGATTCAATGGAGTATTCAACTGCCCAAGAACATATTGTATGGCAATCATCATTCCAAGAGTCATTTCCCCTTTTACTACAGATGTTGCTGCCAGATATGAGATAATGACATTTTTTATTTGGTTGATAAAGGCTCCACCTGCTCCTTGAAGTTGAGCAATTACCAAAGATTTTATATTGATTTGATAAAGCTTAAACTGAATATTCTCCCATTCCCATCGCTTCCCTCTTTCACAATTGTTTAACTTTATTTCTTGCATTGAAGTTACCAATTGCACTAAATTACTTTGATTAGATGAAGCCTCTCTAAATTCTCTAAAGTTTAAGACTCTGCACTTTTTAAGAAAACTTAGAATCCATATAACATAAATACTACTTCCAATAAGAAAAAAAAGAAAAATCTTTAAGCTATATCGCCCAATAACAATAGAGAAAACAGTAAATGTTACAAATGAAAACACACTGCTAATCAATGTACTTGTTAAAAATTTCTGTATCTTATTATTGTCGCTTATCCTTTGCATAATATCTCCTGTGAGTTTTGTGTCAAAGAACGCAATGGGTAATTTCATTAATTTATTAAGAAAATCAGAAATAAATGTAATGCTAATTCGCTGCGTCATGTGTAGCATTAGCCAGCTTTGGAATAGTTCATTGCCTAATTGTCCTGCAATTAACATCAATTGGGCAATACAAATAATCAATATAATACTATTTTCTTGTGTAGTAATACCAATATCGACAATTGCTTGGGTAAGAAAAGGGAGAGATAAATTTAGAAAACACCCTATAGTTAAAGCTGTCATTAGGAAACATAAATATTTCTTATGCGGCTTTAGATACTTAAAAAGACGTTTGAAGGGAAAGTCCTTTCGAGTATCTGGTTTATTTTCATAAAACTTTGATGTTGGCTTTAGTTGAAAGACTATGCCAACATTATTTTTCTTATCGGTAATCCAATGCTTTAAGAAATCGTCCTTATTATAAGTAAGTTTTCCAAAAGCTGGGTCTGCAACTAAAATTTTATTTTCACTTTTTATAGAATAAACTACTATAAAATGATTATTGTCCCAATGGATAATGCAAGGTAAATGGGTATTTTGTATCAATTGCTCCCAATTCATCCATACAGACTCTGTCTTGAACCCTATTGATTTTGCAGCACTGCTAATGCCTTTAAGAGAAGAACCATTACGCGTTAAATAAGATTTTTCCCTTAAAGTCTGCAATGAATAATATTGTCCGTAATATTCTGCAATCATCTGCAAGCATGTCGGTCCGCAATCCATTGCATCATATTGTTTACGAATAGGAAATCTCATAGAATACTATATAACCAAAGAATGTATTCAAATTAGCTTACTCCTTTTAGGAGAAGATTGCTCAAAATTAGATTTTGAGCAATCTTCAATTAATCTTCAATCAACTTTTAGAAAGTGATTGTCCAAGGTGAAAGACTGCCATTGTCTGACTCTGTAGCAACAGAGGCCACAACGCCATAAGCTTCTTCTTGAAGAGCTGACTTCAAACCGCCTTGAATTTGTTCTTCTTGCACTTCTGTCATTGTATTCAACGACTTAGTGCTTTCATTAAGTGTGTTCATAATAAAAATAAATTATTAAATTTTCCCTACTCTTTTAAGGCCTTTCGGGCACCGCCTATTTAAGTATTTATAATTTCAAGATTTGTTTATAAGAAATTTTATTCTTAACAGACATTTCATTGACTTTTTTTTCTATTCTTAGTATTTCAAAGTATCGGCAATTTTTCTCTATTTTACAATTTTCACAGTTAAAGCAAGTTGGAAAATCGTAATGTTGAAATATATTTTGAGGGGCTGATAAATCTGATATAACTTCAGCGGCCAGCTTTTTCCCATGAATCTGACTCATAATAAATTCAACCTCATCAAGAGGTAACTTATCTATATTAGCGAACTGGATAAAGTCGGAAAAAGCAGACAAATATTGATTCTTTATTGATTTGCGCTTAATATATATATTGAGATATTTTTTTGCATTAATATAATCCTCTGCAAAATAGAACAACATACAGAGAAAGATATTAATATCCAAATTAAGAATACCTTCGTGGGTATTAAAAAGAAAATAATCATGGGTGATATCAATTGTATAACCACCTTGGATTCGGGACTCAATACCTTGTGCTAATTCTTTTACTTCAGCGGTAGACATATTTACTAATTTAGGATAAGACTTCATATATCCCAATATTCCATATCGAAATTTTTCTTCGTAAGCTTTTCTTGAAAATAAAACTTGGTTCATTCCAGGAATTATGATATAATAAGTTGGAAAATCCGTAATCGAATTATTCCTAATGTAAATATTGAAACCTAGTTGTTCTACAATATTGAAACAATATTGAAGATCACTATCATTCGAGATACCCCAAGTTGGATTTTCACCTGTATATTCATAAGAAGGTATTGGTGAAAATATGGATAAAGGCCATATTCCAGAACTAGATTCAAGTATTCTATGGTAGTTGGAATTTACAACCTCTTCATTAAGTGTATTCTTTTGATTATTAGTCCAACTAAAATCAATAGGCAAACCGATAAATCCCTTGGTTGATTGATAAGCTTCATTCAAACAGCGATCTACGGCTATATAAGGAACGAAATCAGAACCAAGTTTAAAGTTATATAAATGATTTTGTTTATCAATAATGATAGCTCCATAAACAGGAAGCCCCTTTCCTAAAGAACAATCTTTAATGATTATCTCATATCCTTTTTTTTCTATTAGGTATTTGATTTTCTCATAGACAGGAGTATCTGAGAATTCGTCTATTGGAATAGTTGGAGGAGTTAATTCTCCATAATATATATTCTTTAGTGCATATCGTTCAAATATCTCACAAAAGCCATGTAGCAAGGCTTCACTTTCTGAATTACCGGCAGTCATACCATTTGATCCAATAGCATGCAAAATCAAATCAATGGGAACAAATACTTCATCATTATCTCTTTTTGAGAAACAAGGAATCATTAAAATGTGATTTTCTTCTATTTTAATCACATCAATTAAAATGGATTTAAGTTCTTCTATGTTATTTGCATGATACAACAACATTAATTCACTTCCAAATGAAGTTAATACTTTTTCTAAAGTCCAATATTCTTCACGCTCATCATATCTAAAATCTAGAGCAACATTTTCTTTATGTATTTTTTTCTTATACATAGAGTCAGGTGGGAGAGTATTTACAAACTCCTTTGTTCCATAAAAAGTATGTATATAATCGCAAAGAAATCGGTTTTGTATTTTTTCCATAAACTCAGCATATCCACTTGCTAAAGCATATTCAAAAGTAGAACCTTTACCGTTCATTCCAATTCCTAGCTTGGCTAAATCGTGATTTCCTAAAATGACTCTACATGCAAATATATTGTCACAATTAGCATTGCTATCCAATAGCAAAAGATCTAAATCCGTCAAGATAGACCTGATGAGATTAATAGTCCTCTCAGGCGTTTCATCTTTATATTCTTTGTACTTTTTCATAAAAACATTTTTTTATAATTGATTTTGAGTTATTCTAGAATACTGGTTCAATACAGCAACAAATATAATATGTTTTTATTACAAACAGTCTATACTGTAAATAAATTAACATTAATTATAACTACACAATGTCAGCGTAACTACTCAGCGAATAATTATAATTGAAAATCAGTCATTTACATAAATAATAAATAGAAAAAGTAGAAAAGCTTTATGAAAAGCAGAACATAAATCTTTCTATTTGCATATGAATCATTTACTATTCTATCTATTTGAAAGGCTTTTGTGTCAGATAGCTTTCAGATGATGAAATTATTTGCTGAGTAGTTACATGTCAGCAGAGTTTAATACAAAGTCATGCAAATTAGTTTATATTCCTGATATATAAATGATAATTTGCTCTTTAACTACGTATTATTACAAATACTACTTTTGCTTATTTTGATAAATAGGCGATTAACAGTTATATGCAAATCTCAGAAGAATTAATATTTAGAGAAAATTTCTGCCGAACTACCAAAAATCAAGTAGATAGGCAATCTAATCAATATACATTGAAATATTTCTCACAGATATTAGTGTTGATAACAACTTGATTGATGAAACTTCCGCATTTATCATCATCCTATAGTGTAGCTCAAATAGATTGGCTATATTAGGAATATACTGAAATATCCCCAAGAAAATAGAAATGTTTTTTTGAGTGTAAGACAAAAAGATTTCGTTGGACTAAAAAATATGTGAAATAAGAATCAACTTAATCGAAGCAAAAAAATGGCCATTAAGCATTTGTCAATAACCGTGCTTCATATTTAATCTGGTTTATACAGATGTCTATGGTACGCAGTGGCCATTATTAAGGAATGGAGAGTTGAAAAAATATGGCAATATAGATGTCGAATAAGAGTAAATTAGAGTTATATTCCCTAGGCCATTCAAAAAGTATTTTTTCATTTTCTTTTTGTATTATCATTTGAACAAAGCGAAAAATCTGCAAACATTTAGCGGGTGTCATTACAGAATGACAAAAAATTACTTCATTAAAGATTATATTTTAAATTGCAGAAATCTATTATTGTATTTCAGGAATAATAGATTTCTGCAATTTATCTATAAAGAAGCTCTAATATTACAATGTTTTTCATTTTTTAGGTTCCCTATATATGGTGTAAACATAACCATTACTATAAGTAGCGATTGTTTTTCTTAACGAATCATGGACATAACCATTACTATAAGTAGCGATTGTTTTTCCTAATGAATCAAGGACGTAGCCATTACTATAAGTAGCGATTGTTTTTCCCAATGAATCAAGGACGTAGCCATTGCTATAAGTTGCCATTATGACTACGCCATTAGATTTTGCTATATAGTTATTATTGCCTGTGATTATATGTAATGGCTTGCAAGAATAAATTATGCAACAAAGTAATATATACAGCCACTTTATCATAATAAAAATATTAATAGTTCAACGCTTTTCTGGTTAAGTCTAAAGGTTCGTTAATCTTCCCCTTTAATCTAATTTTTTTTATTGCATTTCCATTAGCATCTAAAGGTTCAATTTCATAATCAACATCAGCACAAGATATACCATTCCATCTTCCATAAATAGTGAAACGTCTCCCTGAACGACCTTCCACAAGAGCATTATAATCACAAGACACATGGTAATTTTTGACAACGGCTGTAACTCTTACAGAAGAAAGAGGTTCTACAGTAACTGTTTGGTTAAACATATATGAAATGTTTTTTACAGTACCATTTGTATATGAAAATCCATAAGTATTGCTAGATGAGAGACTACCACCAAAAGAAAAAATGGGAGTATTTATTCCAGTATTTGCGTTAACAGTCGTAGTATATGAATTACTTTCTTGAAATGAGGATGATACATTTGCTCCTTCTGTATATTGAATAGTCATCTGAGTAGGAGTTGTATATCTATTGTGAACTGTACCACGTAATATATAACTTGGCTTTTCTTCAGGTGTAACTCCTGCCAAATCATATGTTGGACCGCTAACTATAGTCAAATCTTCAACTAATCTAATTTCAAATTCTTGCGTAGCACTATTTCTATATTTATCAAAATATATCTTTGAATTTTTCACACCAATGACTTCATTATATACATCCCACATTCCACCAGGACCTTGTGCTATCGCATCTGCATTCTCTAATATATTAGATTTCTCTCTTTGCTCTCCCTTGAGAAAATCCCAGCAAGCTCCCTGAGAAGAAGTTCCATCTTTAATATATAAAACACGTACATCTGGAGCATTAGTATATACTCCCAAAGACAACAAATGATCTTGATAATCCTTGATGTATATATATCCAGTTAATGGCATTATGTACAACTTAAATTTTTGATTATCAGAGTCATTCCTAGGCTCCATGCTTACTTCAGATTGCACTCCATTGGAGGTTAAATATCTCGCCTCAGAGTTATGAGTGTTTTCTCTTACAATTATGTTTACAGGAAGTTCTCTTATATCAAAAAATGAACTGTTCTCATTTATAAAATAAAGACTTAGATCTTTTCGTTTATGAGGAGATTCTGGCACAGGTATAATCTCTCCTTTATCAATACTATCAACATTTAAGGCACGAGTTTGAATAATAGAATTATCAATTTCTAAAACGTCATTGTAATCATTTCCACATGAGTGCAAAAGTAAGCTCACAACGATTGCGGCGATAACAAAAAAAATCTTTTTCATGAATTTAATTTTTAATCTACAAAACTGTTAAATGTTTTTAAAGTTGCAACTTTTTGCAAATATATAACAGTACGGACTGTTTATAAAATAATCAATGAGCATTTTGTGATTAATTAACATGTCTCAAAACATAACTAGGACTGTTTATTGAATAAAAGTTTTTGTAAATCAATTATTTACATCGAATTTGTATAAAAAAAACAGATGAGGAGAGAAATATTAATTTTCTATTTGCATACTCATTCTTCTGTATTCTACCAATATGGAATATTTTTTAGATAGCTCTCTTTTTCCGAAAAATCTCGTTAATCATATTCTTTACATCCTTATTTACTTGAATGAAATTGGCATATAAGATACGCTCTCTCGCATCTTTGGATTTGAACGTATAGAATTTTGGCAAGGGTATATATTCCGATTCCTCTTTTTGAATGGATGCCATATCAAAATCTGTCTTGCAGAAGAACTTTGAGGTCTTAAATTCCTCAGCCTCCTGTATGTTCATCTGGTCTCGCATTCCGGTTTTTGTTTTTGTGAAGTCGCGTGCCACCTGTCCGCATATCCAGCCCGTAGCCATATCGGAAATTTTACTGGCAGGCACAAGGTTATCCATATTCTCGTTCAGGTTGATGCTGGTTTTATCCCGGTCTATCGTCACCCCTTTTTTCAGTTGCACTACCTTGCCGAAGATGTCGTTGCTCAGCCATTCCAAGGTTTCTTTCGCGCGTGCCGAACCGGATACCACATTGCCCACTGTGGTGATAATCTTCTGCATACCTACTTTGCCATAATCCGCTTCAAGCTGCGGAAGCTCCTGAAAGCCCAACGCCACACTTACCTTGTTGCTTCGTGCCGTACCTATCAGCCGGTCTATTTTATGGAAGTACAGTGTTGGTAGCTCATCCACGATGATGCTCACCGGGATATTTCTCCCCTGATCGGTATTCACGCGCGTTACCAGTCGGTTTAATATCAATGCATTCAGCGCACCGATAATGCTCTCCATTTCCGGATCATTGGCGATTAGTAGATAGCTCGGATTCTTCGGGTCGCTCACCTTCAGGTCGAAGTCGTCACCGTCCTTATGGAATATCCAATAGCTCTCTTTCGTGGCAAGTCGGGAGGTATAGACACGCAGCGTACCAATCATACCCTCTAATTGTTCCATTGCCTTGTTCTTCAAGGCTGTCTGAAACGGTCCCAACAGCGGAGCCACTTCATTGTCGGTTTCCAGTACTTCAAAAATGGTCTGGTAACTTTCATTCAGGAATGAAAGGATATGCGGCATATCGGAATATTTGCCCAACCAATAGGCAGGCTCTGCCTCATTCCCCTGTGCGTCAAGCACCCTTCCGGTAGGTTTCAGCCGTTTGGTCTGTGGTTCCTCCGTCATTTCTGCACGCAATTTGTTACCTTCCTTGTCGTAGGGTTCTTTCTCGTAGTTCACAAAGAAGTAGATACAGGCAGCAAGGAAGTTCACCGCCGAGGTCTGGAAGAACTGGTCACTGCCGCCACCGCCTTCCTTCTTGCCCTTTTGCAGCGATTCCAACAGGGTCTCGGCCGTCTCCGAGGCAGCAGCAAGGTTATTGATATACTTCTGCTGAATGGGGTTCACCCTTCGGGAGTATTCCACATCCACAAAGTTGATTACCGAGAATTTGCACCCTTCGGGTAGATTGCCGAGTTTCTGGTTTTTAAGATAATGGTAGTACAGTTTGGTAGCAAGGGTAGGCCATTTATAATCATATACCACCATTGCGAAGCCTTTTGCCGAGTGTTGCCGGATAAACGGCTCGATAATCGAGAAGGTCTTTCCCGAACCGGGGGTGCCGACCACCCATGTGCCACGAAACGGGTTGGTGATGTTGCACCAGCCTTTTCGGAACTTTCCTTTATAGTAGAACCGCATCGGGATATTCACCGAGTATTTGTTCTCCACCAGTTCCGTGCATTGCTCAAAGCTCTCGTTTTCCAAGTTGAACCGGTCTTTCAGCAATCCTTCTTTCAGGAACTTCGATATATTGTCCAAGGCCACGTGTACCAATATTGTTCCGACTACTGAGGTCGCCATATATAAGATGATGTTCAGCCGGAGAGAATATAGACGCAAGTCTGTCGTAAGGTTGAATAGCCATACAGCAACAATCAGCAGTGCGATGCCGCATACCAACGGATACAACACCTGTTTCCGTGCGTTAAATTCCAAGTGTTTCTTGTTTCTCGTTCCAACGCAGGTGATACATATTAGTGCGAACGTGGCAATTTTACTGTAAGCCAAGTGGTCGTCATGGTAAAGGAACCAGCTTTTAATACGGCTATGTACATCGCATACCACCCCGTTCCAATAGTCCATCATTTCCGGGTCAATGGCATACATGAAGAACTCTATAAGTAAGGATACATAGATTGCTGTGCGGAATATCTTATATACTCCCTGCAATTCTTTACTCTCTTCCATAGTGATATTGTTGGGTGGTTATTCATTCAGCGTGACTATCGGACGTACTTTGTGCGCTTGCCATTTGGGAGTTTCCTGTATCGCACCGCTGCCGGTCGAGTAGAGCCATGCTTTGGCGGCCTCCTGTCCGGCCACTTCGGTCGAAGTCCAGTACCAACATTCGTTGGCACTGTCCGGGATAGGCACACCGCCGCACCGCTCGATATACGGGTTCACCGCCTCACGGCTGGCATACAGCAGGCGCATCTGTGCCACCGAAGGTACATAGGCACTCTGCCCATATTTCCATAAATCAAAAACTTGCTCGGCCATCGGTGAAGCGGTTTCCGTTGTTTCATACAAGGCAAACGTGTTCTCATTGCCGTCCAAGGCTGCTGGGTCAGCCGATGTGCCCTGTACAATCCCGATGCTGTCCGCAAAGGCTTCCGGCGCAAGGTCATGTAGATAGACTGCATATCCGTTTCCTGCCACCGCTTCATCCCGGTTCAGGTGGAACACCACGGCTATGGCCTCCTTTCCCGATTGGTTGTAATCCTCATAGCTCATTACCTCACCGTCTGTACAAAGGATATGGCCCACCTTCATACCGGTGTCCGGGAAATCCCGATGTTCATCACAAGCCACCAACCCCAACATAGTGGCCAGCATCATACCCAAGGCCATTCTCCCTGGTCTCATTCCTTTCCCTATCTTATTATATATAGCTTTCGCCATTCCTCCGATTCGTATCTTTATTCCATTCATGTTCTGTATCTTATTTATCATTATCCGTATTCATTATTTATCCCTGCCATTATTCATTATCGTGTCAGGTAGCCGGTTCTTCATTCCTCATTCTTAATTCTTTATTTCACCGGCAGCTTCACCCCGATAACCACTCCCGTGCGAAACAAATCCTCCCCGCCAATCATCAGATCGCTTTTCACCTGCCAGTACACCTGCCACCCCTTGCGTAAGGAGTAGCTATGCTCATATCCTGCGTGTACGCCGCCCACTACGCCGTGTCGGTCAGAGCCGAGCGAACCGCCTATGCGCAGGTTGCCGTGGTGGTTGCGTCCTCGTGTCACGCAAGGCTTGTAGGCTACGCCCAAGCCCCACGTGTTGTAGTTGTTCCAGAACGACTTCGGGCACACGTGGCCGCACGAAGCGCATTCGTCCCATTTCAGATATACGTTCCCGAAATATTCCCAAGCGTTATGATAGCGTGTCTCATGCTCGTAAGCCACCGTCAAGTCCATGCCTCGCTCATACAAGAATCCGGTGCCAATCTGCAACCTCCCTTTATGGTCGTCCGCAAATCCCGGAACACAAGTAGTAAACAGGATTACCACTGCCGCAAATATCTTTTTATAATAAAAATTCTTCATTGCTTAATTCCTCATTCTTCATTAAGTAAGACTTCATTAAAACTGTCCGCACTCAGCACATCCTCATAGTCGATGTTCAGCGAGATATTGCGCCCCGAAATCTGCTTTTCGCTTAGTTCAATGGTCAGCACCTTGTCATTGGGGAAGGTCATTTTCCGTATCACCACGATGTTACGGTAGCCGTGCAGGAACGATTTACCCTGTTCCAGTATCATTTCCGGTTGCAGTTCTATCATTTGCGCATTGCTGGCTTTCGACATCTTTTTGTCAGCGAGTTTCACTCGTATCTCGTCTATATCGAAACGGATGCGTGTACGGTTCTCTATCGAGAAGTCAAGGAAGAAGTAATCGCCTACGGTATAAATATTGTTCAGGCGCATGTTCATACGGTGTTGCTTGCAGCTTACGTTCCGGTATCTCGCTGGGGAAGTCCATATCCTACGGGCAAACCGGTACATATCCTCCGTGGAGAGCGACACTGCCGGGTTATGGTAAGCCGTGGTCTCTGCCGCGTGTATCTCTTTGTCCGTTACCGCTTCCGTTAGTCGGGTAGTATAAACCAGTGCGTACTGTGTGCGGTAGCGTTCCGTCACGATGGTCACTATGGCAAGCACTTCGCCGTCCTCGTACCCTGCCTCTTTGGGTTTCAGCCGGATTGTATTGTTGATAGGTTGGTCTCCGGCAACCTTATCCGTAGAAATATCCACGAAGCGAACCGGCTCGGTAGCCGTTATCACCGTTGTCACCTGTTCATTCACTGTCAGTTGTTCCATTTCCTCATACGTGGTCTGTGCCGCCAGCGGACAAACCGCCAGCACCCCGGCCACCAGATTCAAGATTTTAATTCGTACATTCATTTTATTTTCTATTTATTACATTATTAGTTATTGTATATGCTTCCATTATGCGCCTGTTGGCGATGTCATAATAAACCTTCTCTTTCTCAAAGCCGATGTAATTCTATCATATGCTATACTCGTTTAAGACCTTATTTCCTTTTCTCCCTGCCATTAACCAGATACACGAATGTGCCGTACTTCAGTTTGGCCTTGTTCTTTTTCACCGCTTTCGATAGAGCGTTGCTTGTCCGTTGGTAGGCGTTCTGTATAGCCTGCATACCCCATTGGGAGAAAGTGTTGCCCGAAGTGCCGTTGTTGATGCTCATTGTGTTGTTCATGGCGTTGGAAGCCACGTCCTGCGCCGTTTCCCGGAAAGTGCTGCCCGGCACGTACAGCCCTTCCAGCCCGTCCGTATCATAGAGCGACAGGCTTACCTTCACCAGTTCATCGTCCACCAGTATGCTTTTCACGCTGCCTTTCACACGCTGGTTGCCGAAGCCGCTCATCGTGGCATAGAGGTACGAGCCTTTGGGCACTACTGTCTCGTTGATTTCCACATCATCGAGCAGGCGGAGCCGTACCCGTGAGCCGTCCACTGCTTTGATGTTTTCATCAATGATAGCCTTTATCAGCTTGGGTTCCGGCTCGTTCTCCGCAAGGGTGTGGAAGTAGTCGGAGGAAGTCTTGATTTTTTTCACCACCTGTCCGGTCTCCGCGTCATCGCCAAGCTCATGCACGGCGTTTCCGTTCACTTCTACATTTCTGTCCGTCACCGTTCCTGTCGTCACCGGTCTGTAAACGGATGTGTCAGTATTATCCGGTGTAGGTTCCAATCCTTTTCGGCCCTGCGACCTCGCTTCGGCAAGAGCCTTGTCCAGTTCCGCCAATGCTTCCTTGCGCCGTTGCTCGCTTCGGGCGATGCGTTCATGCTCATCAAGCGATGGTAGGGAAACGGTGTCATGGTTCATTGCTTCGCCTTTCTCGGCACTTTTTCGCAAGCGTTCCTGCATCTCACGCAGCCGCTCCAGTTCTTCCATCCGCCTGTCTGCTTCCGTGTCGAGCAGGGCGAGGTCGTCTTCCGTATATTTGGATTCGTATGCTTCTTTGTCATCTTTATTGTTGTTGCGTTCTATGTTCTCCACGGCGGAAAAGTCCTGTATTCTGCCGTATGATTTCACCATGCTCTCATATTTGCCGTCGATGCCTCCGTTGTTATCCACACGTGCCTGGGGCAGTTCCGGGTTCAGGAACTCCGTGGTTTGCAGCGTATTTCCCGTTTCTGCCGGTTCCGTGTCGAAAATGTCGAATATCAGATAACCGCTAATCAGCAGCAACGGGTAGAGTATGGCAGGCAGCACGTACTTCGGCTGTTTGAAATTAATCTTGTCTGTTATCATCATGCGTCTTATGTCTTTGTTTCAATAATTGTTCCTGGTGTTCCGTGGCAGTCATGCGTTCCTCCGTCCGGTGGATTTGATACACTGCTACCATACGATAGATGTTATGTCCCAAACAGGTCAGCACAATGCCGAACACAATGGCGAGAAACCACTTGGGGTGCTTGCAGGCGAAGCGTTGCACGCCCCCTGCCGCCTTGTCTAGTCTCAGCAGCCGGGCAGCCTTACGACCTGCCGCCACCTCTCTTTCATACCGTTCCTTATACTTCGGATCGTCCTTGTCCGGCATCTTCTCGCCGAAAATCATTTTTTTCCAGCTCATATCAGAAATTGTTTTTATTCTTTTGTTCGATGTCTTTGTTCAGCAGGGTGCGCCAGTCCACTATCAGCAGCCCGTGCGGGTTGTTGTCCGTCCGGGGTACCCGTTTCAGTTTGCCGGCGGTCACCAGTTCACGGGTGAGAATGGAAGTCCTCCGCTCGATGCGTTGGCGGCCATAGTAGGTAAACTCCATTTTCTCCTCGTTGAAGTTGATGCTGTCACAGAATATCGAGAATACCGCACTCGTTCCCATGATATTGTTGTAAAATCCCTTTTCTTTCAGTGTATTGTACTGTGCCAGTCCGGTCTCGTCCACCAAGTACATCGCCTTATCCATGGTGTAGCGTATATATTTGTCATCCGGTGCCAACGTGAAAAAGAAGTGGTGGAACATTTCCACATGGCTTCTCGCTTCCACATCGAGGGTCTCCTCCATTGTAGTGCGTTGCACAAGGATAGGTACATTGCCGTCCAATACATATACCTTCTGTTGGGCATCCGTTACCATCACCCTTGCTGTCCAGATGCTTGACAGGCTGATAAGGACGCATCCGGCAAGGAAAAATCCGCAGAATATCGTCACCAGCTTGATTTTGTTTTCTAAGTTTTTGATTACCATACAGCTTTTTCTATTTTATTTAATTCACTCCCTATTTTCAGAAAATCTTCATTCATCATTCTCAATTTTTCATAATCCCTTATCTCATCATGTGCGCTATCGCCCCCGTGGTGGACATTTTAGCCTGTGAAGCCACACCCTCGCCAAAGTTTCGGGTACTGAATGCCGTATCGCCTTCCGGTATCATCCATGCCGCCAGGTCCGGCACAAGGTTCAGGCATTTCAGGGCTACAATGCTTGCCGCCATCAGATAGCCTGCCGAGAAGAAGGAGTTCTGCAGGTAGGCGGCCATCGTCTGCTCGCTCGCCGTTATCGCCGTCAGGTTCTCCACCTGTATGCACAGCACGATGTCGAACAGTAGCAGCACGTAAAAACCAACGAAGTAGAGCATGGCTCCGTAAAAATGCACCGTCAAATAACGTGTCATCCACTTTGCCCATGCACCTTCCCATTTCGGCAATAACGAGAATGCCCATTGTATCGGTCCGAAAATCGTCAGCATACCGAGCAGGATTTGCTGGCAGTATATGGTCGCCCACCAGCCTATCCGAAAGACAATCAGCGCAATACACATCACGATTTTATCAATGCACACAGTTGCACCGCTTACCAGCGAGGTAAACCAGAGTCGGCTTGCATCCACCTCCATATTCGTCACCTCATCCACTCCGGTCTGCTCCATGGTAGATTCTATCAGATTGGGGTCACTCACCCCCGAATGGGCGACATCCGCCTGTGCCTGTAAACTCGTGTACATCGTGTCCCGTACATAAATCAATTCCTGCACCTCTTGGAATTTGTCGCTTATCTGTGTGGCTTCCGCCTGGTACAGGTCATGCGTGTACGAGCCAATGGCATTCGGAATGTACGACAAGAAGTCCAGCACGCACCAACTGCTTCCGCTCCGGTTCATGCCGGTATCTGCAGGAGGATACCACCACGACAGGATGATAGCGATTGCCAGTGGCTTGAATAGTTTCATCACGTCCAGCGGCTCATGTTTCACCATCATTTTATAAGCCATGTTCGCCGCCACAATAATGGAAAAGAGTGCTGCCAACGCCATGCACATTTGGAGGATCCACCAAAACGGCCCTTGTGAGCCGGTGAAAGTCGCATCGCACAGGAACTCATTGGTCTGGAATATCACATCATCTATTTCTTCTTCGAGAATGTCAATGCCGAAATCCGATAAGATATTGTCTGCCATACATTACTGGATATTAGAGGATGTTTCCGTTTGTTCCGTTTCAATCTCATGTACCGGCAATATGCCGTCCGCTTTCAGCAAGTCATGGATAAATAGCCTGCCTTTTTGTGTCCACCGGGTACGCATCACGGTCTTACCGTTCTCCAACTGGGAGGTTTCGCTACCCACATACCCGTTCCCCTTGTAGGGAGCGTAGAGAATCCATTGCTTGCCGCTCTTGTATTGCACCCTTTTTTCATGGAGAATAGCGTTCAGACGGCGTCCTGAAAGACCGTAGTCTTGCGCAATCTGTGTAATATCCACCAAGTCCTTGTTCTGCAATACGGTCTCTGCGTAAGCGGAACGCTTGCCAAGCTCCTCGATTGTTTCCTTTTGGCGGTCAATCAAAAGCTGTTGTTCCGTGCAACAGCTCTCTATCTCCAGCCGTTGCTCTTTCTCCTTCCGAATGGCATTGGCAAGTCCGATAAAGAACTCCGGGTCTGTCACCGCGCGTTGCAGGGCTTTCTCGCTCAGGTAAGCCCCGTCCTTCCGAATGGCAGGCAGCACTTCCTCACAGACCCAGTCCTGAAACTTTTCAGCTTCCGGAAGTTTGGAGCGCATCACCAATCTATATACATCGGATTCGCTGATAAACTTGGTAGGTTGCATTACAACCGTACCGTATTGATTCTCAATGGGAGTGTCTAAAACGGACACCCCCTTACAGTGGGTACGGACGGCCTTTGCAGCTTCTGCATACCCTAAAGAACGGGCCACATCATTAGCCTTGAACAACACTTTCCCTTCTTCCTGTTGAACGGTACAAATCTCCCCGAATTGCGGATGATTGAACACTTGGTTTTGATGATTCATGTTTGTCATTATTTATAGAGTTAATAAATTCTTTTTCCCTTTCCTTTTTCATTCCCTGCCATCCACGGTAGTCCATCCGGCAGAACGCCACCGCCCCATGGCGGCAGCCACTACTTGCGCTTTCCGGTTTTCTATTTGATTGGTGGCAGCAAGCAGTTCTGAGGTCTTGCGTGCGTTGGATAGCCGGACGAGGTAGCGGATAAGTTCTTCGTTCTTCCTTGCCACATCCGTATAGATGCGCAGGTATTGTTTCTTGCGCTGGGCATTGGGCATATAAGCGTCCTGCGTGGCTCTTATGGCGCATTGGAACATCTGGTAATGCTCCTTCCAATAGCTTTGGTCATCACCGTTGCCGCCTGTTTGCAGGATGCGGTTGATGTTCCGCCCAAAGTCACCCATCTTGTCGGTTATCTTTCCTCCCTCCGCTGCCCAAGCCACATCGAGCGCACCGCCGCTACGGTCAGCCACGTTCAGGGCTTCAATTTTCGCCCGTGCCACCATTGCCGAGTCCAACGCTTCCGCTTCATCCACCTGGTTATACAGGTTCACCCCGGCAAGGGTACGGTACGACAGTTTGTTCTTGCTCGCCGCACTCTTGCTGTACGACTTGTGCAACGCTTGGTAATAGAGTCCGGGCGTAAGCGACCCGGAGCCGATTTCACCCACCGTTATCTGGTTCATCTTGGCAGCATCGTGGCTATAGGTCACGCTTTGCGCCACCACATCCATCGCCCCATAGAGCACAAGCCCCACTACTAAAATTCCTTTCCCCATCTTCCGATTCTTCATGTCCGATTCCTCATTCTTTATTCTTAATTTTTCATTTCGTTCCCGGATTCAGACCGGCTTCCCTCCACCGTCCAAACGCCCCCTCTATGATTTCCAGCTTGCTTTGCCTCCGATAAATGCTCTCTTTCCAGTAGCCAATCCGCAGTTGGATATACCGCCAAGTCTCAAAGTATGCCCGGTTCAGATGCGCTTCGATGTTATCCAGTCCGATATTGATACCCTCCAGTATCAACAGCAGGTCTGAGGTCGAGCAGGCGGCGGCACCAGTGGCGTACAGCACAAGGTCAGCCACCGAACGGTACAGCGATTCCCCTTCATCGGTAATCTTCCGTATGCAGCGCAGGTTCACGCTGATAAGCAAGGTGTCGGCCGGAGAGATTTTCCCCCGTTCCAATACCTTTTCCCGATAATCGTCCAACAGATCCTTGTAATCCCTGATACGGTCACTCACTGTGTCATAAGTAGAATAGACATTCAGCGAGGTACGGAGCGACTGGTACAGCACGTCAATCACATCGAACGCCCTCGTGTATTTGTCAAGGTCGATGTTCAGTTCCTTGTATTCCACGGCGGCATCGCTGCTGTATTCATGCAACAGTTGGTTGCTCAGCTCCAGTGTGGAGCGTGCCAGCAACAGGCTCCGTTGCTGCTTGTGGTCGTTGATATAGGCTTCCACCACAGGAATGTCGAAGTTCCATTGCGCCTTCACTACGGTGGGCAGCACCGCCAACAGCAACAGGAGTAGGTATCGTGTCCGGTCATTCATTTCCGTTCCCCCTTTCTTCATCTTCGTATTTGCCGTTGTAGTCCACGGAGTGCAGGTTTTCAGCCGCCCCGTGCAACCACCGTTTCCGGCATTGTTCCACTAAAGTCAGCCGCCTGCCCCGTTCGTCATTGATATAGGGAGCCGCATCACGCAGCACGTCCACAATGGAGAGCTTGTAGTGCATCATTTTCTCCAGCGATACCAGGTCGGCATAGATATGGCTCAGCCTTGTATGTACCTGGCGGGCGATTTCCAGCCGGTCTGACGACCATAGCAGGTGATAGGTATCGCCAGTATTGTCCGTTTCCGGCGGTTCGCTTCGAAAGTATTCCGTGCTTATCTTGCAGGAGGGGTATTCACGGGCGATTTCCGACAGGCGGCTGTTCACTTCGTCCTTTTTCTCAGTCTCGCTTTTCTCTGGATCAAACTGGATAATATCCACCACCTCCGTATCGCTGTATTCGGCGGTCAGCTCCCAACTGATTTCCATAATGGCACGGTGTATCTTGATGCCGAGGAAGTATTTCGGCTTCCGGGCAATCTGCAGGGAGGCACGGAATGTAATCACCCCGTTGATGTTCGGAGCGACAGCTTCACGCAGGTAGGTATAGCCCGACCACCAACCTTCGCCTTTCCATGTCAGGTCGTAGGCGGCCTTGCAGTCCTGCATGATAGCCGGAATACGGTAGTAATCATCGGTAGGCACGTCGTTGTCGGCGGCGGCTTCTTCTTTGGCCTGTGCCAGTTCCTCCTGCTTCCGGCGCACGACGGAAAGTTCCGTCTCTATCCGGCCAATCTCGTCTTTGTTACGGTTATAGGCTTGCCGAAGCACGGCGGCTTCCTCCACAGTGGCGGAAGCTATCTGCCTGACAAGTTCCGCATTTTCTACCTTAAGTCTGTCTATCCGGGCTTGCAGCACGGCGGCTTCCCCGTTGTATTCCTGTTCCAGTTCATCCAAGCCGGACAAGTCAAGTACCTCGTCTCCCGACACGGACGTTCGCATCACGCATTCCTTCGAGTGGGCATTCAGGCTGCTTCCGCAACTGCGGCATTTGTACTGGGTGATACCGGAAATCAGGCTTACCCCCTCGTGACAGGTTACGCTTATCATTACGCTTTCGCTGCCTTTCAGCTTCGCTTCATCGGTAGCCTGGTAATAGTTTTTCGCATCGGAGCCGATGTAATACACGGTGCCTTCCTCGTTCTCGTTGTATTCCGACAGGCGGGCTTGAAGCTGCCCTTTAAAAGTGTTCAAGTCCATGGTATATGAATCGAACACGTCCTCATACACTTCTTCTGTATGGTTCCAGCTTTTCGTCACCTTGATGCTGTATGCATAGGCTTTCTTAGTCTGCTTGCCTCCTTTGGATATGATATAACTGGAGCGGTAATAGCTGATACTGTAAGTGTTTCCGTCGTTTCGGCGGTTCAGTTGTTCCACCTGCGCCCTTGACCATCCGGCATATCGTTCCGAATTGCTAAGCACCTGTTCGGTCTGGGCGGTATTCGGGTAAAAGTTGGCATCGGAAGTATTGAAGCGTGCCCATTCCCCACCATTGATTACGCTGTTGTCGTCTGTGGCAGGGGAGTAGTCGCAAAGCACCTCCTGGCCGGCATCCTTGCGGTAAATGTACCACCGTTGGGTATAGTATTGCCCCATCGTCTCACGCAGGTAATCGGTCATCCACGCCGTCAGATTGTAATTGTCGAGTTGGAACAGCCCGGCTACGTTCTCCGGTCCTCCGACTAAGGAGAGTAACGTGCTACCTACCGAATTGTCAAGGCTTTGGTACAGGTCGTAGCTGTTTTCCACGGCGTGGGCAATGGCAGTCACGTTTCCTTGCAACAGGTCGTGGAAACTGCTCTCTCCCAAGATACGTCCGCTTAAGTTCTCCGTACCGGCAGTGGCGATACTCACCCCCATGTTATAGAGCTTGTCCAAGTCAGCCTTTAGGTTCTCTTTGGTGAAGTGGTGCGGAACGTCGCCCAAATCGTCAAGGAAGGTTTCCCAGTCGATACCGCCATTCTCCGACAGGGTGAACAGCGAGGCCACCTGCGGATTCAGTTGCAGGAAAGCGATGTCGCTGAACGACAGGCTGCCATTGGTCACTACCGACTCAAACTGCATACAGAGCGTTTTCACTTCCGTGCAGATTTTCATCAGGTAGCTTCCCCAATAAAGGGCGGTCTGGGGCGAGCGGAGCATCATCCCGGCTACCGTCCATATCTTCGGCATGATTTTGACACTTACCAGGTGGTAAATCCTCCGGTAGTATTGGTTCTCCGTGTGGCTGCTCCAGATACCTAGTTCCGTCAATCCCTTGCGGTCAAGGAATTTGGATGTAAAAATTCCGGCGGCGGCGATTTCGGCGGCGTTGTACCGTTCCAGTATGGCTTTCACCTGCTCATTGTAGTAGGCTTCAGCCACCGTTTCCGTCCCATAGGCGGCGACCATGGCGGCCACCGTTTTCTTGTCGTAGTTTACACGCACGTACTGCGCCCTTGTTGGAAAGACAAAGGTGCAGGCTAAGGTCAGAAGCAATAGGATTCTATACATGGCGAGGTGGGGGGGTAAGGGGTTATTTGCCGTTAGCCGTTATCTCTTTCCCTTGTCCTGCTCGTTCCATACACAGGCTGTATTCCCCCGAACACCAGTCCTTTTCCGGTGCCGTGAAGCTGATGTAGTTCCGCTCTTGCAGTTCCTTGCTGGCTGACAGCACATCTTTTACGGTAAATCCGCGTACCTTGCAAAGCAGGCTCGCCGGATGCACATAGAACTTTTCTGGTTTGTTCTCGTTCTTCCAAATATAAATAAGGTAGAAGAACAGTACCGTTGCTTCCTTGGAGAAATTGCTACGTTCGTTGGATTTCCAAAACTCGCTGATAAATTTTTCTTCTTGCATGATAATATGATTTTAGAATTGTTTTTCTTTCAGGTTCAATACTTTGCCTGCCTTATTTACCATTTGTGCAAAAGGCAGCGATTTTTCAATACCCGACCGTTTCCAGTCTCGGCAATAGGCTTCCGTAGCTTCTTGATGGCTGCATTTCAGTTCTGCCTTGTAGAGTTTCAACGCTTCTTTTTCCGCCCGTTCGGTGGTGTAAGTCATGTAGCATTCCCTCGGTTCCTCCACGCCATAGACTTCGCTGGTCGTACCACGCCTGATGAATACTTCCCGGAAGAAACTGCGTCCTTCCTTGTTCTCCAGTCGGTTAATGGTAAAGATTTTCTTGCAGTCCGTTTCCGTCAGTCCGAGAATAGCCTTGATGTTGTCGAAGCGTTCCTTGAACTTGCTTTGGTCAAGAAGCATCACCACATCGGAGTTGTTGATAATGGCCTCTTTTACGATTTCGCTGCCGATGATGTCCTGTATCTCCTGTGTCACCACGCCGACACTTGCCCAAAACTTTCTTGCCGTCTTGTACATAAACTTGATGTACTCGGCCATGAGTGGCGAGGCGATTGCCTTCCATGCTTCCTCTATTACCAGGACTTTTCGCTTCTTTTTCAGACGCATTTTCTGCAAGAACACGTCCATGATGATAAGCGTGACAATAGGAAAAAGTTTCTTATTTTCCTTGATTGCATCCACTTCAAAGACGATAAAGGTCTCTGAGAACAGCGTGGTATCCACATTCTCGTTGAGAATCTTGTCATAGTTGCCGCCTTTGTAGAAAGGCTGAATCATGTATGCGTATTTGTCGTAGTCGATTTCCGTGATGTTGTTCTCTAGGCAGATAAGCTCCAACCGTTCACAAGAGTATTCATAGAAGGTATTGAACGACAGCGAAGCCACCGCCAAAGCTTTTCGCCGTTCCTCCAGCAACTTGATTTTCGCATCAATCTTCTTACCGAGTGTCGCCATTTCCTCCACACTCCACGTACCCTTGCGCTTTTCGGCGGCGGTTAGTGTCTTGCGCAGGGTCTCACGCTGCAACGGGTCATAGCCCTTGAAACCGTGGAAGTAGGCATCGTAGTAGTCTGTCACAATCTGCTCGATGATACGGAACTCCAGTTCCGAAATTTTACTATCCGAACCTTTCCATATCAGCAGAATCAGGTTCTTCAGGAAGTCTATCTTTTCGATGTTCAGTTCCGCCTTCGTGATATTGAAAGGGTTCATCGTAATGGGCTTTTCCTCGGTGTAGCTGATATACTTCCCACCCAAATATTCGCACAATCCCTCGTAGGAATTACCTGTATCCACTATCACCACATCCGTTCCGTGTTCGTGTAGTTGGCGTACCACGCTGTTCATGTGGAACGATTTGCCGCTTCCCGAAGGCCCCAGGCAGAAAAAGTTGGAGTTGTCCGTCAGTTTGTGTTTCCCTTCTTTTCCCGTAATGTCAATGGCCACCGGCACGCCCTGCCTGTCCGTATAGTAAATCTTCAGCGGCGTGTCCTCGCTATGCTGTATTTTTTCCTTGTACATCAGACAGGCGGCGGCATCGCCCAGCGTCAGGAAGCGGTCATACTCCGCACTCATGCCGTAACAGTTTCCCGGAAACGAATTGACGAACAGTTCCAGTTGGTTGTAAGCCCTCTTGGAGATATGGACGCCCATACGTCCGAACGTGTTTTCCAGATGATTGGTGGGCTTTTGCAGGTCGGCATCACTGTCGCAGCACACCACCAGGTTGTAGTGCGTATAGACTAGTTGCTTTCCCTCCCTGGCCATGACTTCCTGTACCTGCTTGATGTCCTCCACGGCCATTTGGTTGCCCGGATTGGGAATACTTGCGTGGCGGTTTTTCTTCTTTTCCAACAGTGCAAGCTCCCTTTTTTGGTTAGGAATGAAAATCATCTGGTTGTAAACGACCGTCCTCGCTTCCGGGATTTGGTCAATGGCCGCCATCACATCAACAGGCATCTGCGTGTTGTTCACCTCGATGTTGGCAAAGGGACGTACCAAGCTGGGCAGGTTGATGCTGTCCACGTCCACAAGTGAGAATATTTTGCATTTCCGGTCACCCATGCGCACACATTCCTCATCCACCTTGAAATTGTTCATTGAGAGTGTCTTGTGGGTAAAATCCATGGCAAAATAGCGGTCGATATACTCGCTGGCATCTTCCTTTGTCAGAAATTCGGCACGTACACCGGCATCCTTCAATTGGTCTTGCACTTTGCGGATTTTCACCAGGAAGTCACGCCACTTTCTGCCGTCAAAAGAGAAAAGGCGGCTCTTTTGCGCTTCCTGCGTCACGGTCAGATAGGTCTGGCTGTCCGTATATTCCCTGCCATTGAAGTAATGGAAGTAGGATTCGGACAGGTATTCGCGCTTGCTTTCGCTCTCATCACAGAACGGTTTGCGCACGAATATGTCCTGCTTGTGCAGCGCATACCCTTCGCCGAGTGTTTGGGCAATGGCGGTGAACAGCCGGGTGTATTCATAGTACCCGTCTATGTCAGCGGAGTATTTATCCACCGGGTTCTCCATGCGCAGGATAGCCGCATACTCTCCGTTTTTGGTATATACCACGCCGACACCCTCGTTGTCTTCCACGGAGAAGTAAATGTCTTGGAAGATGCGCTTGCGCTTTCCTCCTGTGCCAAAGGCATATACCGATATGGCCATACCCGTGCCTACAGCCGCAAGAATCAGTAGAATATAAATCGTCATGGGCGTTATTGTTTTTGGCTTCCGTCACATCGGGCGAAATAAACCTTTCGGATTCCGAAAGCTAAATCATTCTCCCATTTATCCGAAAACTTGAACAGGTCAAACGTAGGATGCTCATCGTAGCACTCATAAGGCACAATGCCATGTCCCACAAACAGGGCGATGTCTGCCGCAATACAGCGTGCCACCTCCCGACCGATATACAGCCTTTCCTTGTCGGTGAACTGTACATCGGAAAGCTCCTTCCGGTTCGTTTCAATGCACACGGATGCAAAATCCTCTGCACCGTTAATGTCTGTAATCGTCACAGTGGCATCGGTATCGGAGTCCATAACTACCTTTACTTTGAATAAAGGTGGAAGCACGCAGATTTCCACTGAGTTGATTTCCGCTTCGTTGTATATTACCAGATTGTTCATTTGTGTTGTTTTTTAGGTGAATCAAAATAGATAAAATAACCGCAGCCGTAAGCTGGCATATTGTTTTGACAAGGTTCCGGTCACAATACCGTTCTCCATGTCAATCAGATAAAAGGTCTTGTCCGAACTCTCGCTGACGGTCAGGTATTCTCCTCGCATCGGTTCACAGCCGACTGTTTCTCCGAGTTGCCGGTGATGATAGAGCTGTGCCAGTTCCGCAAGTGACGGCACATAGCTTCCCGGATGCTGCTCCACTTCAGCAAGCATTTCTTTCCTGGCGAGCAGCCTCCCGTTCCTTCGGTAGGCATGCTCCGTTTGACGGTACTTGTCAATCAGCCTTTGGGTAAGATCGGCACCGTCTGCATAGCCGAAGGCGCATTGCTCACCGTAGGGCATTCCCGAAGTAAAGATGAGTTTGTTCTCATCGATGATTTCATCCGTTTGCCTGGGATTGACGACTCCCTCTTTACGTTTACCATCAATGGTCTGGAAAGTTTTACCGGAAGTCAAAACTTTTCCCGAATAGCAATACCGACCCTCGCTGTCGCGCAACGCCACCGCTTTGCCGTGCCTCCCGTCCGTTTCCACTACCATGGCAATTGAATTGCTGTCACGTTGAGGACATATCCCACCGTCTTTTTGCAGGTAGTGACCCACTTCCACGGAATCCACACGCTGCACAGGCTGGTAGCGGAGCTTGCGCCGGGTTTCCACCCAACTGCCATTCACCGCCAATCCTTCCTTGCCTTTGCGCAGGTTTAGCCTTACAAGGCTTCCTGCTTGCATGGGAGGCAATGTTGTCCGCACGGCGTATGGGTGTCCGTCAATGGTGGCGGCAATCGTCACCGCGCCTTCCGTATCGGTAGGCACCAGATAAAAGTCATGTTTCCGGCCATTGTTCAACAGGCAGTCCGCATCCGTGGCGTTCAACGTGCCTCCTTTGCCCACAGGTCTCCATTTACCCAAGTAAGGCTGATAGACAGCCTGTCCGCAAAGGTTCTCCCCCGTAAGCGTAAGTTCATCCAGCCGCTCTTGCAACCGGTCACTCTCGCATCCGATGCAGAGTAGCACCATTGAACTGCGCCAATCCATTTCCACGGAAATCTCCTTGCCGATATGCCGGGCCGTTTCCACAGCGTACAGGTTTTCCCCGAAAGGAGCAGCCAGTACAAGACTATCATCTGCGGCAAGTCCTTGCCGATAAGGGAAACAGGCATAGATGGCGGCAAGCGTGTCAGCGGTCACGGTATGATGTTTCTGCGCCACATAACGCCCGTTATCATAAATGAACGGCACTCCGTAAAAGGCGTTCCGTTCCGTGTCTGTGGCGTCCGCAAGATGCATATACACCCCGATGTCCGGCAGTCCTGTTTCCATTCCCTCTGAAGTGATTGTCAACGGACGGCAGGCTGTAGCCCAGCCTTGCCGAATTTTACCGGCTGTCTGTTGCGCTTCTACCGTGGCTGATTTCGTTACCTGTCGTTTTCCACAGGATGCGAGCAGTAGGACACATGGAAGAAACAGCCAAGCAATTTTACTTTTTCTACAAACTACGGTTATTGTCATTTCCTTTTTGAATAAGCATAGATGAATACTCCTTTATCGTTCTTCTTGCTGTGCAGCCCTTTGCGCTGTTTCAGCAGGATAAATCCGGCACCCACGGCGAGAGAGGCCACCAAAGTGAGCAGTCCGGCGAGGAAACCTATCAGGCAGTAGGCAAGGATAAAGCCGAGAATGGCCCCGCCGACAGCTCCGGCCGCCCAATAGATGTACCGCCCCTGAAGTCCCATCAGTTCAAGAGGCCGTTGAAGCCCCTTGAACAGTGGGTACCCCGTGTAGCGGCTGTTGTCCGTTTGGGTTCCCATGCGCCGTTAAGCGGAGATACCGAAAAACAACGGAAGTGCCTGTGCAGCAGCTACCAGGAAGATACAAGCTCCTACAATCATCATGATAGACTTCTTCACGTCCTGTTCCTCGTTGTTCATTTTGATATACACGCTGATTGCTCCCACAACGGCCACAATGCCGGCAATGGCGTAACACAGTTTCACTACATACGGCACGTACTTGGCGATTTCGTCCGTCACCGTGCCGAGGGCGGTCGTTCCGGCGGAGTAGTCACCGGCCGCGTTCTGGGCGAAAGCTGTCACCGTTCCGACCAGCAGCATAAATGAAAGCATCTTGATTCTTTCGGAAGAGCAGATGCCCTTCATCATTTTCTTAATTTTTTGCAACATTCGTTCTTGTTTTTAATTAGACATTATGGTACTCTCTGCGCAGATGAGTATTTTTTAAACTTGATAGCCGAAGAAAGCTGGGAACACGATAGAGGCTCCAATCATGAACATACAGGCTCCCACAACCATGAGTATCTCCTTGACGATACCTTCCTCGCCGGCATTCATCTTGATGAAGATTTGTAGGCTGGCGTAAATAGTAACAAGTGCAGCAATGGCATAGGTCAAATACAGCACATAGAGCATCATGGTCACTACATAGTCGTGCATCAGTGCCAGCGCATCGGCTCCCCAACTGTAATCCACGCCGCCACATTTGGCGAAAACGGACTGCGCCGAAAGGAGGCACGACACCGGCAGGCTATAACGGATAATCTTCTTACAATACATTTCGGATGACATTGATTTCGGGTTTGAACAGCGAAGCTTTCTTGCCTTCCAGTAACTCATGGAGTTCTGGGGCTTTGATGCCGTATTCGCTCGTTACGTCCGCTTCATCCAGATTCTCTTGCAGCGAAGCAATGCGTCTCTCTGTCTCGGCAGTTTCTTTCTTTTCGCTTTCCTTTTCCGGGTCAAGCACTTCCGCAGGTTCTTCCGGTTCGGCATCGCCAATAAAAAAGCCGTCTCCCTGTTCATTCACAGAGACGGCGGTTTCAACTGGAACGTCTTCAATCTCAAACACTTCCTCGTTGGAAGTAAGTTGCTTTCCGGTAGCGTATAAATCCTTGCCGATGTTGGCACCGTAGTAAAGGAGGTAGGCGATGCTCAGGCAAATGGCAAATGTCAAAAATGGACTCATTTCGTATTGTGTTTATGCGTTGATTGTTCGATTGATGCCGCAAAGGAATAATGAAATAGAGGTACACGATGAAAGACAAAGCAACAAAGCCTCCTTTTTTAACCGGGTTTATGATTGCAGTGAAAAATCAGACTGTCAATCATACTCCGATACCACAATTACAGGTATTCCGCTCTCTACCATTTATATACAAGGAGATATGAATCATACACATCTATGCCCTCATTGGGCGGAGGCATTTCTGGCGCAAAGTTCCGGCAGGCTTGCTTTGATTGCTCCAAACTTTTAGGGCGGGAGGCAGCGGATTTTCGGATAATCAGTGCCCCAGTGATTGAAATCTTCCTTTTTCCACACGCGTAAAAAGCGTATTTCAACCAAAAAGTTTGTGCCATACGCACCTGCCAAGTCGGAGCACCATAAATAACTTCCTCACAATAAGGGGCAAAGGCTCCCGATGATAGGGAAATAAATCAAATCAGTTATGAAGTTCACAATTTCAGCAACAGAATTGAACGCCAAGTTAATTGCATTGGCAAAAGTAATGAACAGTAAGGTGGCATTGCCTATCTATTCCACGTTCCTATTGGAACTCAAAGACGGTGTATTGAGAATAACGGCATCCGACATGGATTGTAGCCGATGCAGCACGCTCCCTGTCATAGATATGGACGGAGCTAACGGACACAGCGAAAGTATATGTGTCACAGCGAGTTTTTTGCTTGATTCGTTGAAGAATTTAGGAGACCAGCCTGTCACTTTTGAAGCGGACGAGGAAAATTTGTCGGTAGTTATCCGCTACAACAACGGCCAGTTCGACATGGTGGGATTTCCGGCAAAGGATTACGTCCTTCCTGGCACAATGGAGAAAAACGTGAAGGCCACTATCGAAGCATCTGTCTTGAATGATAGTATCGGCAAATCTTTATATGCCGTTGGCAACGATGACCTTCGTCCTATATTTTGCGGCATCTATTTCACTAAGAAGGGCGATGAATTGCAATGTGCCGCTACCAATGGCTCCATGTTGGTACGGAACATTTACAAGGTTGAGGATGACGGACAAGAGTACAATTTCCTGTTACATTCAAGAGCTGCAAAGATTGTGCGCAGTATGACAAGTAAGTCAGATGAGAAAGTGCAGGTATTCATTACTGACCGTGAAATGGCCTTCCAAACAGAAACAGACTATTTCCGCACACGGCTGATAGAGGGAAGATACCCCAACTACAATGCCGTTATCCCCACGGATAGTGACAAAAAAGCCATTCTCGACAAAAACGAACTGTTGGCGGCCGTCAGACGGGTAAGCGTATTTGCGGACAAGGCACGTTGCGAGGTGGCCATGAACTTTTCGGGATTGTCGTTGGTGCTTTCGGGAAAGGATATTGATTGTTCCACCCATGCTGAAGAAACGGTATTTTGTGCCTATCAAGGCGGCAATTTGCGCATCGGCTTCAAAGCGGAGTTTTTGAAACAAACGCTGGAAAATATCACCACCAAAGAGGTACAGTTCAAGTTAAGCACGCAAGAACGTGCAGGTGTTATCACCCCTGTAACCGACGATGACCAGATGGAAACCGTAGCATTGATTATGCCCATACTGCTATCGGCTTGATACCGGTATTGAAGAAATTCCCCTGCACTTCAATTGCGGCAGGGGATTAATAATAAAATCCTAAAATTGAAATGACATGACATTCAGAGAATTTATGAAAGAAAACGACTACGAGTTGCAGACCACCTTCTGGAACGATTTTACGATAGCCGACCATTTTGGACTTGCAGGTATTCAGGACACCTTCAACCGTGCGTTTGAAGAATGGAAAGATAATTGTAAGTATCTCACGGAGCTAACATTGGTACTCAACCATAAAGTATGGCAACACCATGAAACAAAACCACAATTTTCAGAACTGTATGAAAAACTTTGGGAACAGACCGAACAATATGCAATGGAGAATCTAAAAGGCGACGAGTTGGATTATTTTTGTGAGATAACAGATTAATATACATGAAAGAAGGTATCAGAGTAGATACCTTCTTCCATTTTATATATTCCTGTTTTATAAAGAAATATTAATTTTCCATGCACCTGTTTTTCTGGCACCGATTCTCGATATGACTCTTTTTTCCGCAAGGCTCTTGATACGTCTGGCAACCGTAGCACGATGCAAATTCAACTGTTCGGACAATTCCGTATAGGTGATGTCAGGCTTGGCTTGAATAAGTCTCAACATCTGCAAATCCTCTTCACTTATAGTCGCGTTTATAGTCGCATCAGCATCACTTATAGTCGCATTTATAGTCGCATCTGCCACTTTTATAGTCTCACTTTCAAACTCAACACTTGTACGGAAAATATCCTGTTCAAAAAAATGGGGATGCCCACCTTGATAATACTTGGCGTATTTGAAAATATTACGCACACCGGAACCGAGTTTGTCGGCCAATCCGATATTGCGGAAAAAGGAGGCGATGATTGGATTTTTGGGATTCGGCTCAAAATTTTCCGGGGTTATCTCACCCGACCACGAGGCACGGTTAGCATTTTCCGTGTATATACGGTTATTCTCAATAACGAATTTGGCAGGATAAGAACTTGAAAATTCTCTATGGATGAGTATGTTTGATACCATTTCCCTGCATATTACTCCACGCAGGCTTATCCGTTGTTCATTTTCAAGATAAAACGGATCCGGCAAATGTTTTTGGGCAAATTCCATCAACAGATCATAGCTTTCCACAAGGTTGGTACATACAATCTCCCTGTCGTCATACCGGTCTATATTGATTCGGCGAAGCAAAGCATCCGTTTCATAAGCCGGTGCCACATCTTTTATAACGTCGTCACGACCTAACAGTAATACGGCTGCAAGATTCAGTCCATGCTTTCCTGTCTCATGATTCGTACCGAACAGACCGGCAGAGCGTAACAACTCCATATCATCCGTCTTTTGCCAAATATGCCGACCGTTAGCGGAATTAGCAGCCATTTGTCTGATAGTCGGCAAAAGGTCGAGTCGCAAATCTTCCACTTTTATATATGGAAATACCTTCCGTTCTGTAAAGATACTTTGCTTACGGATATACATCATCGCTATTTGTGAGGTGCTGGTCACGTGTACGTCCGCATCATCCACCCGGTCAAATATCTCCTTTTTATAGGAATGGACTTCTGCACTCGGATTGACATGAATGTGTATCACGGTTTTACCCTCATAGAGAAGCGGTCTGGGCTCCAAATAAACAGTAGGAGTTATCAAATCCGAATTGCTGACACAACTGATAAAATTCTTAATCATTGAAGATACGGAATTTTCAGGTACGCCGACAACACGACCGGAATCCGTCACGCCTAAAAATAGATCACCGCCAAAACGGTTGAGAAAAGAGCATACCGTTTCATAGGTATCGCTTTCAATGCCATTTCCACAGCGTTTAAACTCCACCCGAATGGTTTCTCCTATTTCCAGTATTTCTTTAAATCGTTCTTGTTCCATTGTTCTAATTGTTAGGCAAAAATACAAAATATCCAGCACATAAACTTGTGTAGGACATGATTCTTTTGTTTAAAGTCAATTCACGGCATCCTTTTCTTATCGCGCAACAGGTCATTGACATCCTTATAATAAGGAAACGCCTCCATCACATTATATACCGTAGCCGTATTCATTTCCCGAAGCAGATCCACCGCCTTTCGTCCGGCATCGTCATTGTCGAGGAAGCAATAGATTTTCTTGTATGCTTTCAACCGGGACAGAGCTTTGGACAGGTTGTTCACCGAGTTCAGTACAATTAAATCCGGCTGTCTGCACGGAGGCGGCAACTTTCCTTGTTTTACTAGTGTCAAATAAGAAAGAAAGTCCATAAAGCCTTCAAACAGGCAACATGCCAAAGTGGTCTTTGTGGTGTTGGTCACTGATATGTCTTTAGGTGCAATGCACCCTTTGTAGTACGGACTGCGCATTTCATATCCACCGGCTATATTAGGAAAACCGATAGCGAAGTAGGCTCTTCCACGGCAGGTATAGTGTATCTCCCAGCATTCCCTGATTCCGATTTCCATATCAATGCCCCGTGAAGCCAGATAGGACTTCAAGGCTACCGAAGTCAGCGCACCGATTTGGATGTTCCGCAAGATCTCATTCCTTTCCTCAGAAGAGGGCAGGAATGTTCTTGCCTTGACAGGTACTCCCGGGGTGGCGTTTTCTATCAGTTTCAGTACACGGGATATATCATTGGTATGATAGATAAGAATACCCAAGTCTATGATGTCGCCACTCCGGGCAAGTCCGAAATCATACCAGATATTCCGATTTTTATTGACTTTGAATGAAGGTGTCATATCTTCCCTATACGGGGCACGGAACCATGCCGCACAAGCGGTTTCCCTTGTAGGGAAACAACCGATTGCTTTCAAGAAGTCCACAATATCTATTTGTTTGGTCTGGGCTATGTTCATAATAACTTTTGTGTTTCTATTCGGGTTTAATAAAGTTTATCTTATATATACACCGACGTTAAACTAAACCTCTTTATCGGAGGTACAGCCGCTATACTCCAGCACCTTCGGATTGTAATGGTAGCTCTTATCCTGTTTCACGATAATGCCACGCCCCATCAGATACTTGTTCAGTTCAATGCAGATGTTCCGGCCACGCTTGAAGCCGATTTCGGTATATCCCTGTTGGAGCGCTTTGATAAGCGGTCTGTATCCGGTTATGTCCCCCTCGCTGAATGCCAGCCTGAGAGCCTGGGCGTGTTGTACATCGGAAATGGATTCGCAGAAGCCCTTACGCTCTTGTGTAAACGAGTATTCTCCCACCAGTTCAGGCAAGGCATCGTTATTGATGCGGAAAGCGAACGGCTCAAACTCCTTTTCACGAATGTGCATGGCTTTTACTTCACTGATATTACCGTCAAACTGGCTCTTGGTGATTTGCAGAATGGTTTCCGCTTTGTTATTCAGTTCTGTGCCAATATGTCCTCTCGTATTGTCATCTCCTTTGTTCAGATGTAATACTGTATGGATATGGAGGTCGTGCATACTTGACCAGCGCATGAGGTCGTTTATCAAATCAACAGACTCACTGGGACTGTTGATGTCATACAGGAGGTCACGGATGCCGTCAATGACAACAAAACCGATACCCGGATCGGAAGCCAGCGCATGGTTGATAATCTGTCGGCGTTGTTTGGGGCTGTATTCCCGCAGCATGAAAAATTCGAGGTTGTCCGTTTCACGGTCAGTAGGTAGCCCGGCCAGTCTCAGGATGCGTTCAAGCACCTTGTGGCAATGGCATTTGCTTTGTTCCGTATCTACATAAAGCACCTTGTGCTTGCCTTCCGGCAAATGTGCGTTGTAGCGTAACACGTTTTTGCCCGACAACGCTGCAGCCACAATTGCCGTGATGTTGAAAGTCTTTTTGCTTTTGGGCTTACCGACCGAAGCACTGAAGTTGCCGAGCGTGGCAATGGTTATGTCATCGACACGGACAATTTCCGGCGGAAAAGCGTAGGTCTCGGTGACACGTAGGCGGATGAATTGCAGGATTTGTTCATAAACCGAACGATCTATGTCATTTCCGGTTTGAAGCAGGTGGGTCGGTATCATGGCTTTCCCCCTTTCTTTTTATGGTTGGGCTTGCCGGTGTGGTCATGGGCGGTCATTATAGCAGCCTGTCTTTCCAGTTCCCTTTGTGAAAGGACTGGATTGCGCCGTTTCCATTCATCCAGTTCCTTCCTTTCAAAGAAGATGTTCTTGCCATTCGGTTTGGTGTAGGATATGTCACGGTTGGAGGTAAGCCGGTACATATGCCCTTTGGAGATATTCAGGTATTTGGCGGCTTCATCAATATTCAGCATATCTTTCAGGTAATAGAGTTGATTCTCCACGCTTTCAAAACGCTCTATCAAGGCTTCAAGCGTCCCGAAACGATCAATGAAGGCTTCAATGGTGGTTATCTTGCCCAATACTACGTTTATATCTTCCATTCGGGTCAGGATGACGGCCACATCTTCTACCCGTTTAAGTGTTTCAAGAAATCCGGCTTCTGTCATGATGCAAATTGTTTATCGGGTTCAACACATTCATTCATGCTGTCCGGCATCTCCTTTGGACAGTTTTTTTCGGTTTCTTCCACTTGGTTCCGGCAGAGCCATTCGTCCAATTCCTGCTTGTTAAAATACAACAGTTTACCGGACGGTCTGTAGTGGGGGATATGCCCGTTCTTGGCAAGTTTGTACAACTGGCTTCTCGACAGCCCCATATACAGGCAGGCTTCTTTGAAATTGAGTGTTTTCTTGATGCAAAACAGCATATTTTCAATCTTCTCCGTTTGTTTCTGGAGCATACTAAGCTTCAGGAAACATGATGAACAGGACACCGCTACACAGTTTCTTTCTTCTTGTTGGTTCATTTTGTATTCTTTTTTGAGTTAGACATGGGGGAGTGATACCCCGAAACTTTATCGCTTCGGGGCAAAGGTAGATATGTGTTTTTCAATGCTTGTAAAAAGGAGAGTAACAGTTCGGAAGTGTTATCCGAACTGTTATCCTTTTCTGTGTCACTTGTTATCCGTTGTGTTTCTTTCTGTCATTTCTCTGACAGCTTGTACGCATTGGCTGATTACCTCCTGCATACTGTTTGGATTGCTCTTGGCAAGACTAAGTGCACTGGAATACTGGCCGTGTTTGAGCGGACGGCCGTCTTTGGAACCCAATATGGAACCGGCCTGTTCCAACAGATGTTCCCAACGTCCGAGAATGAGACGGTGGTGACATAACCGGTCGAAAAAGAAAGCTACCAACCGGTTATTGGCAGACTTCAACGGCTGATGCAACGTGCCTTCCAAAAGAGAACGCAGTATGCCTGCATTCACAGGGGTAGTGAAAAGTTGAGCCTCATTAGCACAATGCGCAATGAGGCTCAGTTGATTGTCATTCAAAAAGCTACCCAAAGACAAGGCAGGAAGGTTCGTTTCAGGGCGTGGCTTATCCGGTTCTTCTTTCAGACCGGAGGATGCTTTCGTTGTGTTGAACAGACGAAGCAACTCATCCATGCGGTTAGGAGCAAAAAGTATATTGGAGAAGAATAGCTCCACAAGGTCTTTACGTTTTGTCAGTATTCCTCTGAGAATACCGATGTTTTTCCGATGTCGGTTTTTCCCGGCGGCATCCCGGTGGTCACTATAATAATGACCGTTCAGAAAATCCTCCACATACAGTTCATACAATTTACTCTCACCGATAACTTCCTTCCGATAAGTAAAAGAGGCTTCTTTCAGCAAGGCAAAAAGTTCATCACGTTCATTTCCGACACTCTTGTGCGGCTTGTTTGCCAATCTCTTGTTTTAAAAAAAGGCAATCATTTCTACGGTTACGCTTCATAAATCTATTGTTTTAAGTTATTGGATAAATGCGTCATCCAAAAGGGAGATGGCATGGTCTTTCTTAGAATTGATGATTTGTGCGTACCTCTGAGTGTGTCTGATATTGGCATGACCCAATAATTGACTTGTCGTATAGATGTCAACCCCTGCGGTCAAGGCCAGCGTTGCGAACGTATGCCTCGCCACGTGGAATGAAAATTTCTTTTCTATTCCGGCATCTGTGGCCCAATCGCGAAGTATGCTTTTATACCAAATACTCAACTTGGGAAATACACGGTCTTCAGAAGAAGCATCCCCTTGTTCCGGCATCCATTTCCGTGCATTCATGTTCAATGGCAAATACAACAATGCGCCGGTTTTATACTGCCGTATTTCTACCTGCCACCTGTTCCCGTTTTTACTAATGTGTTTCCAACACAAGTTTTTGATGTCCATAATGCGCAAACCGCAAAAACAGGAAAACAAAAATGCAGCCTTCATATCATCCCGACGGCAAGGAGTTGCAATAAGACGTTTTACTTCCTCTACTGTAAGATATTCACGTTTGGCTTCCGAACCTGAAAGCATATCCCGTTTGATTTTCTTGAATGGGCTTGACTGGAGCAGGTTCTCCTTAACTGCATAATTCAGTGCAGCCCGTATATAAGAGAGGTAGAGGAAAACCGTATTTTTGGCCAGTTGGTTATGGTCACGTGTGAGTGCAGGTCTATCTAGTAAATGGCTGAGAAATCTCATAATATAATCCCTATCTATTTCTGCAAGGGTAACACTGTTATCGTACTTCTCCAATTCATTAGTTACCCGATCTACCCAAATAAGTGCAGATGCCGAAGCCCGTTTTTCCACATCTTGCCGATAAACTCTCATCCAGTCCGTGAAAAGCATATTCGCTTTATACGAACGGTCTGTGATACCTGCTATCTTGTTGGTCAGGTCCAAAATTTTTTCGGTCTTAATGGCATTGGCTATTGCGAGTGTGTTGGCATTTTGGATTTGCGCCGACACATCCGTTTCTGGTACAAGATAGAGTTTCAATGACTGGTAAGTTCTCCGGCCATTGTAGTAAATATCCAAATAGATGGACTTCCTGCCATCTTTGAGTTCATTAAAACGTAAACGGACAGGTTCCTTTACTTTAACTTGCTTTTTCGTACGTGCCATATACCTTTGTTGTACTATTATTCATGAAAAGATTAATTGCATTTTGTTATCTTGATTAATGTTACTATACAATAATGGATAACATAGCTTTCTGAGGAACAGACATAAAGAGGCTGTTTCTACAAAATGCAAATATACACAGTATTTTTAATTAAACAATACATACTGTATAATTTAAAAATAGAAATAAGATTGTCATGGTCAAACAGAATTGAATTACGAAAAATTTCTTTCTGCTATGACTGATACACAGATAATTGCGACATGCAAAATTTGCAATATATTTCTGTTTGACTATAAATATTAGAATAGAGAATCTATTAGTAATACAGCGGCTTCTTTTTTAGCATCTATGATTTTCGCATAAACTTGTGTTGTTTCCACATCGGCATGACCAAGTAACTGACTAGTTGTGTATAAATCTGCCCCCATGGTAAGCTCCATTGTTGCAAAAGTATGCCGACTCATGTGATAGGTCAGTTTTTTATTGATTCCTGCATTTTGGGCCCACTTCTTCAACTGTAAATCAATGGTAGAAGTGCAAGGCAGAGAAAATACATAATCTTCAGCACTTCTCTTAGTGTGAGGCAGATAGGCTTGCGCTTGCTTGTTGAGTGGCAAGTACAGCATCCGACCAGTTTTCTTTTGTCGCAACTCCATGTGAATATTCCCGTTATCTTCAATGATTTTTTTCCATTGCAAGGCACGGACATCACTTAACCGTAATCCACAGAAACAGGAAAACAAAAATGCAATTTTCACATCTGCTCTTGGTGCATCCGCCTCTATGAGCTTGCGGACTTCATCAATAGTCAGATACTCGCGTGGAGTTTCTTCACCGCAAATGGCTTTCCTGTCAATAGCCAATCCGGGATTTACAGACAACACATCATCATCAACTGCCATATTCAAGGCTGTAATGATAACCCCAAGATAATTGGATATGGTTTTTTTGGCAAAAGGAACTTTGGTACGCCTTGCTTTTTGCCCTTTCATAAATTCAACAAAGCCATCCAAGAAATCCTTATCCACATCGCACAAACGAGCTTTGGCATTGTATTTCCGCAATTGTTTTAAGGCTGAATGCACATGGTTTTCTGATGATGTCTTTCCTTGTTGAATACTTCTGTTCTTATACTCGTTTACCCAATCAACCAGTAAAACCTTTGCCTTTTCTGAAATGGTTACGGGTGTTCTGTTGTTCGATATTTCAAGAATACGTTGTGCCCTTATTGCATCAGCAGCTTTCATTGTATGCTTGTTTTGCTTTCTTGCTTCCGAGGAATTCTCTGGGATAAGGTACAATTTCAGAAACTCATACCGCCTCTTCTTCTCGTAGTAAATATCGAGATAGATAGACTTGTTTCCATTTTCCAGTTCCTTGAACCGGATGCGTACAGGGGTTGATTCTATTTTCTTGGTACGAGCCATATACTTGAATTGCTTATTTTCTTCTACAAAGATAGTGATTTTAATCGAAAACAGGTGCTTTTTTGCACAACAAAATAGTAACATAAAAACTGTAAATAACACTATCGATGGCTAAAATCAACAATAAATGCAATTCTACATTCTTTTTATAAAAACCTGATATACATTGATATATTGTGCAATAATTGCATTTTTCTTGTGTTTTGTTTTTATATTCTATATATCGCGCCATACATGGGCTACGTTGGCTTTTCATGCAGGAATGAGTATCGGCATCATCAGCAAGGCATTGGGCCATTTCTCTATCAAGGTGACGGAAACATACCTGAAACCTTTTGAGAATGAAAAGGTGGATGCGGCCAATGAAGAACTGATAATCTCGGTCGCAGGATACAATGAAAAGAAAGTTGCATGAAAAATGCCGTCTGACAATGGCTCTGGTAAGGGAAGTGTTACTTACCAAGTAACGGATAGTTTGATTCACAAAGATTGGAATTCTTCCTCATAAATCCAAATAATAGTTTAGTTTTCTATAAAAATCTTATCATTTTATTTGTTTACCGACACAACACACGAAAAAATACATATTGTTCCGGTGTGTATTCTGAAAAACACACAAAGTGCTCCTCCATTTCTGATGCCTCAAAAACGGAATATATTTCTTTACATCATTATATGACTCCCAAAACAGCTTTTTTATTGCGGATAGAGAAGACTATCCGTTACTTGGTAAGTAACGGCTTGACAAAGCAAATTATAATGATACTTATAAAAATAAAACACTTGCTTTTTGCATCGGGAAACATGCTGCTATTGTGGGTGTTTTACAACTTCACCTTCTTCATGTTGGTCGCTTGTAGTCACCGTGAGCAGGTTTACTCCCTTGAAACTGAAATCATGATCAGTGCCGATTGGAGTCGGTCGGGATTGAATGAGAAGGAACAGGATTATGGTGCCACCACTGTATTCTATCCTACAGACGGCAGTAGTCCCATTATGGTACTGATGGGCGACCGAACGTATAAGACTGTGTATCTGAAAGAAGGACGTTATGACGTTGTTCTCTTTAACCGTTCATTTGACGATTTTGGTAACCTGGGCTTTAGGGGAGAAGATGCCTACCGGACGTTGGAGGCACATGCCACAAATGTGGTGACAAAGAATGTCCCTTCCACGGAGATAATCATTATGGATAGTCCCGACGAACTTGCAGCCGATTGTATGGAAAGTTTTGAAGTGACTCCGGGCATGTCGGGAAACTATTCATCGGGCATGACTAACTGGGGGAGCAAAAAGATTGACGGTAGTAAAAATGGTTGCCAGCTCTGTTTCCTTCCCCAAAAACTGACTCAAAAGATAACAGTTAAAATCCGTATTAAAGGAATGAACAATATACGTAATGCCACTTGTAAATTGGATGGTATTGCAGAATCTGTGTTTCTCGCTTCGGGACAGATTTCAGAAAAGACTGTGGCGCAGGAGTTTTGTCTCGGTAATCCCGTTTATAATTCCGGATCGGCGACGGACGGAACACTAAGCGCCTCTATCAGCGTGTTTGGTTTTGATACGGAGATTTCACATAACCTGCATTTGAGAGCAGAATTGGTGGACGGGAAAACCACATTTGAAGAAAGTTTTGATGATCTGAAAATAAGCCAGTTGGAAGAAGGAGATGGAAGAATGAGCATTTTCATCGACATGACGTGCGAAAAAAAAGTACCGAATGTGAAAGTTGAAGGAAGTTCGGGTTTTGACGCCAACGTGGATGACTGGGAGGATGAAGTGAACAGTGATATAGATATTTGAGGACATAATTAATATTAATTGAAAAAATGAATAGAAGATGGGAACGAAAAGTTTATTGATGGCAATGGCAGCGCTGACGATAGCCGGTTGCTCGCAAAATGAAGTTACGGAGATAAATCCGGATGCAGACCGGACAATCGGTTTGGATGTATATACGGGAGTACAGACCAGAGGAACGGAAACCACTACGTCCACGCTGAAAGAAGCGGATGCCGGTTTCGGTATTTTTGCCTATAAAACAAGCAAGGAAGGATGGGATAGTGAGAAAGCGAGTACAACACCCGATTTTATGTATAATGAACATGCTACATGGACTTCCGGTAGTTGGGGGTATGCTTCTCTGCGTTTTTGGCCGACGAATGATGATAAAATAACTTTCTTCGCTTATGCACCTTATGAATCCAATCCGGGAGAGGGAACAGACCAAAAAATAATTTTATCGGCACAAAGTGATAAAGAGGCTCCTAAAATCACCTTTGAAGTAAAAACTTCAAATAATTGGAAAGATATGGTGGATTTAGTAACGGATTGCCGTACTGCCATAAAAGACTTGACTTCTGAGAGCAATGTCGGTAACAAAGGAACAGTCCAGTTTAAATTCAGCCATGTGCTTACCCAAATAGCCAATGTCAAGGTGAAGCCGGACGTGAATCTGGGCGCTGAAACAAGAATCTTTGTAACAGGATTAAAACTGTCTCCGGGAAGTGGAATACTTTACAACAAAGCGGTTTATGATTTCGGTACTGATGCTTGGAATGCCATCTCACCTTCCGCATCCTATTTTTCGGCTGAGCAAGACCTTAGTGAGTTTGTGAATAGAACAGGCATTGACCAATGGGGGTATAAGAAGAGTACTGTCGACGTGAGTAGTAATACCGATGCAACAGCTTTGTTCTCAGAAAAGGAAGCTCTTTATTTCATTCCTGTGAATAACCAAAACGGTACAGCCAAGGAAGGGGATTTGAGCCTAAAGATTAGTTATGATGTTGTGACAAAGGTGAATGATAGTAGTAATCTGACAAGTACTGTGACGGATAAAGAAGTCAAATTGCCGCAAGGAACTTTTAAAAAAGGGACACAGCATACTTACGTGTTGACCATCAAGATGAATGCTATCAGTATTGCTGTTGATGACAATATGACGGGATGGACCAGTAATGGGGAAAGTAACATTTAGGTAGAAGGAGTATGAAAGGAAAAGCAGAAGATATAGGGATGAAGCGGTTGTGTAGCATCCTCCTTGCATTACTTTTGTTGTTGGGAGCATGCAGTGGGGAAGAAAGTAAGAACGGACTTCCGCAGGAGAATCTTCCTATCGGCTTTTCTGGAGTTATTACAATGACGAGGGGAACCGGGAAATTTGCCACTGCCGGTGAACTTAAGAATGTGGGAGTGTTTGCATATTTTACACATGGAAAATTCAACGAGAATACTGCCATACCGAATTTTATGTATAACCAGCTTGTGGAAAAACAACTGGATGAGGGAACATGGTCTTATAGTCCGGTCAAGTTCTGGCCGGACAATTCCACCACGGATAAAATCAGTTTCTTTGCTTATGCCCCTTACGTGAATGAAGTGGAAAATGGTTACCTCTCTTTTCAGAATGAAGGAACGGCAAGCGGATTTCCGGTGTTGGGGTATACCGTTCCGATAGCTGTAAATAATCAGATAGATTTTCTTGCCGCAACTCCGGTAATGAATCAAAGCAATGGTAATGTAACTTTCAAACTGCACCATACACTGACCAAGGTCAATGTCTATATAAAAAGTAATGATAATACGGAGGGAAAGTCAGTAACTTCCTTCTCGATTACGGGAATGAAGAGTGGATTGCTTACCTATTATAATCCTACAGCAGATAGTGACATAGGCTGGAAGTGGACATATCCATCGGCTGATGAAAAGGAAAACTTTACCACCGGTATAATAAGTTTTCCGGTACCGGATACAATTATAGAAGAAAAGAAACTGCTTGCAACCTTCTTTCTGCTTCCTGCCGGGGCAGGAAGTAAGTTCAATATTTCTTATCAATATACGGCCAAAGATAGTAATAATGCTCTTGTTGTTCAAACTGTCAGTATGGAAAACCTGTTTTTACCTCTGACTGACAATTGGGCTTTGGGAAGGGCTGTCAGCTATACTATAGGTATAGCAAGAAAGGCAATTACTGTGATGCCGGAGAACGGCCCCGTATCATGGGAAGAGAATACTGAAACCGAGACCGTTATTGGAACGGAAGCAAAACAAGAAACTGATTGACCTGACGGGGTAATTCTGGACTTCGCAAAAAGATGCCAATCTGTTTAAAGTAAGATAATATGAAAAGATATATGAAATTTTTCACTGGAATAGTATTTGGGGGCATCCTTTTAGTGTGTAGTGCATGCACTGACGAATACGAAGCAAACAATGGAGGTATGAAGGAGTGCTGTGAGGGAGTACCCTTTACAGTTCGGGCTATAGTCGCTGATTTTGAAGAGCTCTCCAATGCAGGAAAGTCCTCTACACGTACCTCTGTAAGGGACGAACATTTTAAAATGGAGTTTGTCGATGGTGATTCGATTGGTGTTTTTGCCATAAAGGACGGTGCTATAATGGATAATATTGATAATGCCAAATTGGTTTACAATATGTCAAGCGGCAGTTGGAATCCGGTGGGAAATGGTACACTTTATTGGTATGATGGAGTGAGTTATGTCGCTTACTATCCATATAGGAAGAATATCACAATAGATCTCTCAAAAGGTATGGACGGAGCCATTGCTTCACTGACCGGGAATGAAAAACTGCAACCTGCGAAGGACCAGTCCACAACAGAAAAGCATATTGCCAGCGATTTGTTGGTTGCCACCGGCGTACCTGCTATTGACAATTCTTCCGGAATAATCCTGAACTTGCTGTTTCAACACCAGTTTGCATTGCTTGTATTGCAACCGCAAGTATACGTAGGTTGTTTTGCACCAGAAAAAGCAGGCTTTGTTTACCATAGGGAATCGAGGGTTTTAGGAACAGACTCGGCGGCTATTAATGTGAGTCTGAACGGTATTACTCCATATCAGATAGATTCTTTGAAATATTGTGCCATTGTTCCGCCGCAAGCAAATGCACGGGTTACCGGAAACTATATGACTACCGATGGCAGAGATGATACGAATGTAAAGATAAATTATTCGGGCAGCTCCATCAGTTTTACTTCTGGAAAATGCTATACCTTGAAGGTTATTAGTCCCGTACCCGGTAAAGGAAGTATAGAAAGAAAGCTTTATCCCGGGGATTTTGTCTTTCAGAACGAAATCGATAAAAGAATAGAAGTACATCCCGGAAACGGGAAGTTGGAAGAAGATGGGAAAATCTATGATTATGAAAATGCTATCGGAATGGTAATTACTTGCGATCCGGAAAGGATGACAGACGAGAGGTGTAATAAAAAAGGATGGAATCATGCCTATGTGATGATGTTGGATAGTTTGAAAGAAGGGAATTGGGGACCGATGGATTTAATCGAAGCGGATATTGATACAATATCAATAGCTGATGTGAAGTCAAAGCATGATTTTAGCAGAATTAAGAATAACATGAACGGGTACTCTGAAACTTTACAAATGCTGGCAAATCATGAGGGTGATGCATCTTTTGTAAGCGACTGTCGTGCTTTTTATCTGGTGAAAACTTACAATAACAGCAATAAGGTGCCGGATGGGATCGAACGTAGTCCGTGGTTTCTGCCAAGCATAGGGCAATGGTTTGATGTATTGGTGAATATTTGTGGAAGATCTCCGGAAAACTTCCAGCACAATACCGGTAATGGTTTACAAGATGAAAAGTGGGGACAGGAAACGTTAGATAAATTAGAAGGACAGTTATCCAAAGTTGGTAAATCGTTACCGCAGTTTAACGTGAACTACAGACTTGGTTTCAGTTGCAGTTCTCAATATGATAAAGATAGAAGCTGGATGCTTCTCTGGCATATTGATGATCCCTTATATAAGTGGGAAAGGGTTTGCTTACAAGGATATAATAAGACTTCTGCATGGCATGTCCGGCCGTTTTTTGCATTTTAATCATTCCTTGATTAAAAATAGTCCTAATCTAAGTTTGAATTCATTATGAAAAAGTCCGGATAGCGCATTGATATTTTATGTAATTTCGTTTGTGTTCTCGAAATAGTGGAGTATCTTTGTTTTCATTTAAATATATTATGATTATGAAACTGAATACTTATCGCTTGTCTTCTTTGGAAGACCCTACTGATGAACAACTGCATGCTTTGATGGAACAAGTGGCTGTTGCGGCCCGTGAAAGTTCTCGCAAGGCAAAAAGAGAATTGGAGCGGAGAATGCAAGAGGTGAGAGAAAAATTGAAAGCATATAGAGCTAAAAATGTAAGTGATATATCCATGTGATGAACGAAAAAAATCCGACACTTTGTATAGTAGCTGGTCCGAATGGTTCGGGTAAAACTTCTACGACAGTGCAACTGCTTCATAATGAATGGGCAGAAAATAGCCTTTACATTAATCCTGATAATATAGCGCAAGAACAATATGGTGATTGGAATTCTCCCGTTGCAGTATTGAAGGCAGCAGAATTGGCGACTAAAATGCGTTATGAGTGTTTAAGGAAAAGGCAAGATTTTGTATTTGAAACAGTCTTTTCCTCAGACGAAAAACTTGCATTTGTTGAAGAAGCAAAAAAAGCAGGATTTTTTATTCGCATTTTTTTTGTCTGTACAAATAATCCTGAGATAAATGTACGGCGTATTACACAGCGCTATTTGAATGGAGGGCATGAAGTTCCCATTTCCAAAATTATTTCCCGTTATTATAAATCGTTATTGAATATAGGCAAAGCAATATCCTTGGTTGATAGGGTATATGTCTACGATAATTCAATAGAAAATCAAATTCCTCGATTATTGTTCCGCACTGTAAACGGGACCCTCTTCAAACAATATGTAGAGGAAATCCCGCAGTGGGCACAGTTCCTTATCAAATAGAGAATGAAAAGAGTCTATACCAAAACTGGAGACAAAGGAACAACGGGTATTCATGGTGGCGCGCGTGTGCCGAAAGATGACATCCGTATCGAGGCAAACGGATGCCTTGATGAATTGAATGCCGTGATTGGTATCGTGCGCTCCATGCTGGCGGCAGAAGATGGATGGCAGGAGTTGCTGCATGCTGTCCAGCGGGAACTGATGGTGGTGATGAGCCATGTGGCCACTCCCTCGGGAGTGGTGAACCCTAATCCGCTTTCTGCCGCAGAGCTCACGCTGCGCTGTGAGCAGGAGATGGATGCCATGACCGTCCTGCTGATGACGGACAACGGCTACTTCCTTTTGCCTGGTGGCACTCCCATATCAGCCCAACTGCAGTTTGCCCGTACCGTGGCCCGCCGTGCCGAACGCCGTTTGTGGACACTCCATCGCCAAGACCCTGTGAACGAGGATATTCTGCGCTTCATCAACCGCCTTTCGGACTTGTTCTTCGTCATGGCCCGCATGGAGATGCAGCGGCAGGACTGGCCGGAGGAGAAATGGCAAGAGTTTGCCTACAAAAGGAAAAGACTGTAAGCACTTATCGCTAACCGCCGGGAAGCTGTTTTCAGCATAGGGGTTCTATTTGCTGTCCGAGCCTTAAATCATACAGACATGCCCGTACTTCCGCTTCGCTGCCGATATGCTTTCCTGCATCGTCGGACAGCTTCACGCATTCGCGCCATTCCTGGTTGACGTTCATCTTGCATTGCGTCAGTTTCATTACGATGTTGGAGGGCTTGAATCCGGTATCATTCGTCAGATTGGTGCCGATGCCGAAGGAACAGCGGATTTTGCCCCTGCAATGCTCCTGGATGTCGAGTGCCTTGCCAAAATCGAGCGCATTGCTGAAGACGATGGTTTTAGTGGTAGGGTCGATGCCCAGTTCGCGGTAGCGGGCAACGAGCTTGTCGGTGAAATCGAATTCATCGCCGGAGTCGCAGCGTACACCGTCGAATAGTTTGGCCTGCTTGCGGCTCAGGTTACTTAAGAAAATGCCGGAGGTATAGGTATCGGACAGTGCGATGCCCAAGTCACCGTCGTACACGTTCACCCAGTTTTCCAAGGCCATGTAGTTGGCGTGTTTGTAGCCGAACTGTGCGCCGTGGAACATGAACCATTCATGCGGATGCGTCCCCATAGGCTTCATGCCGTATTTCATGGCGAAGTGGCAGTTGGAAGTCCCGGTACAGTATTCGGCGGCTTCCTTCAGACGGTCTATGACTTTGTCCTGTACCTCGAACGAGAAGCGTCTCCGGGTGCCGAACTCTGAAAAATACAGCTGGTGTCGGTTGGAGAGTGCCACCTTTTCGGACAGTTTGCAGAGTATGCCGTCCATGTCGGCCACGTTTCCCAAAGAACGGTTCTTTATTTCGGATACGATGGAAAGCAGGGGGACTTCGTAAAGGGTGGCCTTGTACAGATAGTCCGTGATTTCAATGTTCAAGTGCCGGTCCTCGTCCAGATGGATGCTTACCTTCTCCGGCTGGAAGCGGAAGGAGGAGAGCCACTCCCAATAGACCCTCGGCAGGAAACGGCAGTGGCGGGTCATGTATTCCAGCTCTTCGGCAGTAAGTACGGTCTGTGCCAGGCTGTCCACCGCCTTTTGCAGTTCCTTCAGAAACGTGTCCGTATAGGCGGTGTCGTCTCTGTCCTTGAAGCTGAAAGTGCCCATGGCATAGGGAAACAATTTGATGTAGGCATACGAGGTGGTGAATTTGTAAAGGTCTGTATCGAGTATGGTATGAATCATGGCAAAATATTCTTTAGTTATGATGTTCGATTTTGGGGATGAAGATAGTGAAAATTTCTTATTTGACCAGCCTCTATCTGTTAACAACGGCATATTCCTATTAAACCATGTTATAAATAAGACCGTTATGAGCTGAAATTTTGGAGAATTCGGAGGAGTCCGTATATTTGCAATGTGTTTTTCATAGTATTAGATTTAAGGTTAACAAAAGATTGGCTGTCTGGGATAGATAGCCTTTTTTATGCCTTCACTTTTCCTTTTCCGTAGAGGTGGCGTGTAGTGCAGAGCGCCAAAGTTCCATAGACCAATACTTGTATCCACATCGTCAACATCTGCGGCCATACGTCGGCCAGCGTTCCACCCATTGAATTCAGTTTTACAAAAGCAAGTACGGCAGGACCTGCCGGAAACAGATAGTGGGCTGTCTGCCAATACCACGGCATCAGCTCCAGCGGATAGGACACGCCCGAAAGGAAGATATAGCCCACAGAGAAGAAGGCTATCATCAGCAACGGCGCTTCGGAGTCTGTAAACCAGCGGGAGACGGCCAGGGCAAGGAAACTCGTGCCCAGCAGGAAGGGTATCATCATTGTGACGATGTCTCCTCCGCTGCCGATGTGTGGGATGCTGAACAGGTGCGGCAACAGTCCCAGCAGGAATAGGGAAAACACCACGTAGAGCATGAAGTATACGAAGGTCCTGCCTCCGACAATCCGTAATGTATCCTTCAATGAGTCGGCACGCATCAGCCGTATTCCTTTTCTTCGGGCTTCCGCTTCCTCGCCCGTCAGCATGGCAATCACCATCAGCATCGTCTGGAAGATGATGACAATTAGGACGGCGGGAATCAGATAGGAACCGTAGCCCTCTGTATAGTTGTAGAGCGCCGTGCCGGACACGCTGACGGGAGCGGACGAAGCCACTGCCAGCAGTCCTTGCGGAGGTAGGAATACGGTGCCCTCCATGCGGTGGGCATCGTTCACGGCAAGCATGACGCGCGCACTGGATTCTTGCAGTCCTTTGAAGTTGAGGAAAGCGTCCGTGGCGGCATAGAGTACGAAGACCGAAGTCTCGCCCCGTGCCACACGTGCCTCGAAGTCGGCAGGCAGGTAAAGGATGCCTGCCACGTCGCCCTGCTTCATCCATTGGCGGGCTTCGAGGATGTTGGGTGTCTGGCCGTAGACGGCGGTCTGGGGAGTGGCGTCGAGCAGTCGGATGTATTCGCGGCTGAGGGTGGAGTGGGAGAGGTCTACCACTGCGACGGGAGCCTTGCGCACCAGGTTGGGGGCGTACATGTAGTTGTAGAGCAGTCCGTAGAGGAAGATACCGCCTGCCAGCACGAGCAGGATGGCGGGATTGGTGGCGATGGCATGCCACTCGTGGCGGATGACGGAAGCTGTTGACAATGCGGTAGGTGGGCAAGGTGATGGGGAGGCGGAGATTGCTTCTTCCCTTATCTCTTTTTTTATCCACCATTTCAGCAATGGCAGTATCAGCAGTGCTGCCAATAGGAAGATGAAGAGTGTAGCTACCGACTGCCAGAAGTAGGCAAACCCTGCATCGAAGTAAATCATGGCTTGTGCCGCCTCCGTGAAGTGCCGCACGGGGAAGAGGTAGGAGGCCGCATGCACGGGCGCATACATGGCTGTAACGGGAAACGTGACTCCGGACAGCGTAGCCCCCAACGACCCCACCATGGATACTACACTGATGATATAGGCAATCTTGGGAAAGACAGAATAGATAAAGACCGCCAATGCCTGGGTAGCGATGATGAAGAGCACGGTCACTGCATTCATCAGCCACAGACTGCCAGCGAAGGGGATATGTAGCGGGCCGAACAGTACATAGTTTGCCAGGATACCGATGGACGAGAAGATGAGGGTATAGGGCAGCAGTTTCCCTGCTACGGCAGTGAGGATATTGCCTCGTGCCGTCTCCAGCCATTCGCCGACGCTGCCGAATTTCAGTTCGCTGCCTATGGAGTAGACGGTGGTGAGCAGGATGAGTATCTGGAACAGTACGAAAAAGAAAGGCTGGCTCAGGTAGATGGAGTAGTCCATGTCCGGATTGTAGAGGGGATGGGTACTGGCTTCTACGGGGAGCAGAAAGGTCTGTATCTGTTCTCCGCTGACTCCCAGAGCTTCGGCCTGCATCACGATGGGCGAGAGCGCCACGGGGGCAAGCGTATTCTCGAACGCCGCCATCAGCTCGCTGCCTACCGAAAGAAGGGCATAGTGGTAATAATAGGTGAGCGTTGCGCCAGTTCCCGTCACCGCCTTCTGTTCGAAGCGGGGCGGGATGACGAGGTAGCCGTATATGTCCTTCTGTTGCAATGCCCGGCGGGCGTCGGCTTCGTCGGTGAAGTGCTCCGTCACACGGAAGGTGGGGGCGGCAGAGATGCGCCGGGAGATATTGCGCGAAGTGGCAGTGTTGTCCAGGTCGACGATACCCACGGGAATGTTCTCCATCTGTCCGTTTCCAAAGATGGTGGCCATGAAGAACAGACAGAGCAAGGGTAGCACGACGCAGACGCCGAGGTATAGACGGCGGGAGGTCATGCGGTGCCATTCGCGACGGATAACCATGCGGAGCGCTTTCATTGCGTAGCCAAATTCTTTATCTTTCATTTTTTATTCTTCATTTTTAAGAGTACGGACATCCCCGGTCTCAATCCCTCTACCTGCTGTGTGGGACGTGCGTGTATCTCGAACGTCTGCATGTCATAGCTGCCCGTCTGTTTGGTGGATTTCCAGGTGGCGAAGCTGCCCAGCGGACTGATGTAGTAGATGCGGAATTCAATGTCCTTGCCGTCGATGGCGGGGACATCGGCACGGAAAGTGCCTCCCATCTTGAATTGCGGCATCAGGTCCTCGCGTATGTTCAGTACCACGTGTGCATCGTCCATCACGACAAGGCTCATGATGGGAGTACCGGGGGCCACCAGCTCTCCGCGTTTGGGGAAGATGGTGGCTATCTGGCCATCTTCGGGAGCAGTCAGGCGGGAGTCGACGAGGAGGGAGGAGACTTCATCGACAGTGCTTCGCGCCGCTTCCACCAGGCTGCGGGCCGAGGCGCGGTCCTCGCTCTGCGCTCCGTCCACGGCCATCTGGTATTGCTCGTAGGCGGCACGTTCGGCGGCTTGGGCGGCTTTGTACATGGCTTCCACCTCGTCACGCCGCTGGGAGGTGACGACACTGTCCTTATAAAGCGTTACAATGCGTTGGTAAGTGGTCTTGGCGAGGGCAAGGTCGCTCTGCGTCTTGTTCCAGAGTTGCCTGGCGGTGGCCACAATCTGGCGGCGGGTACCGGCGTCTATCTTCTTGTTCTGCTCCTGGGCCACCTGCTCCAGGGCATTCACCTGGCGGTATTTGGCTTCGATGGTGGGGCTGTTGATGACGACAAGCGTATCGCCTGCCTTCACCCAGTCGCCCTCTTGTACGAGGAAGGAGTCCACACGTCCGGGCAGCTTTCCGCTGATACGTATTTCCGTTGCTTCCACTTGTCCTTGCAGGACCAGGGGCTGCCGGTTCATGAGTAACATGCCGGCAAGCGAAATGATGACCGTTGCGGCCAGGATAATGACGAATGCAATGCTGATGCTTTTATTATTGATTTTCATAAAGGGTAGGTTTTAATAAGTTGTCTCGAAATATTTCTCGAACCGTTCCGGCGTTCCGCAGATAGCCAGCAGGTTCATCAGTGCCACATCATATTCGTAATAGGCTGCCAGACGCGCCACGCGGACGGTTGCCAGCATCGTTTCCGCATCTACGACCTCGGTACTGGTTGCCATGCCTTCGGCAAAGGATTTCTTGCGGATTCGCACCAGCTCTTCGCTCAGCTCGATGGTGGTATTCAAGGCGCGTACGTTGTCTTGTGCCTTTTGCAGTTGGGTGTAGAGCTTGTCGATGCCTACGCTCAGGTCTTCTTTGGCTTTTTCTTGTCCCAGGGCAAGGGTCTGCTGGGCTATCTTCGACTGGCGGATGCGCTTCTCACGCGCCAGTCCGTCGAACAGGTTCCAGGTGAAGCCCACACCTACGATGGTGCGGGGGACAAGATTGCTTTGTATGCCGTGGGCATAGAGGGTCTGCTTGCCGAATACGGCGATGTCCGGCAGGTAGCCGCTCTGGTCGATGCGGAGCTGCTGGCGGGCAATCTGTGACTGCAGTTGCAGTTGGTTCACGGTGTAGTTCTCCACCCGCATGGCTTGCAGGAACTCCTCTTTGGCGGGCAGTTGGTTGTTGATGAAAAGCTCCGAAGTAGGATGGATGCTGCATGTGTCTTGCAGGTTGAGCAGGGTGCGCAGGGCACTTTGCACGACGGAGGCCTCCTTCCGGGCAGCCTCCAGTGAACGGGCAGCTTCATCCATATTCACTTGGGCAAAGAGCCGGCCTGCCTTGTCTATCATGCCGGCAGCTTCCAGTTTAAGGGCATTCTGGTAATGGCGTTGCAGGCTGTTGTAAGTCTCCTGCCGCACGCGTACTACCTCTTGCGCAAGTTTCAGCCCGAAGTAGCTTTCTGCCAGCAGGGTGCGTTGCGTGGCATCGGTCTGTCCCCGGTTTTCGCGGGCAATGTCTATCATGGTGTTGCCTATCTTCGAGGCCCGGATGCGCTTGCCGCCGGAGAATACGACCCATTCGGCGGTCAGGCCGACGGAAGTCAGGTTGCGTGGAGCCAGTGGAAAGGCAAGGGTATGGGAGCCTATCTGGTCGAGTATGCTGCTGATGAATTGGTCGTCCGGCACGATGTTGTGCACAAAGTCCTTTGCCGGGTCGGTGAACTGGGAAAGGGGCTGTTTTACCTCTATCTTTTCGGAAAGATGCACGAACGTACCGGCACCTTGCAGGGAGGGGTACCAGAGGGCATTCAGTTTGTCACGTTCCGCACGGGCGGCTTCAATTCCCTTGTCGGCTATTTTCAGGCTGCGGTTGCCGTTTTGCATCTGCCTTAGGGCATCACCGAAGCTAAGGGGAAGGGAGGTTTGTGCGGCCACTCCACCGATGGCAAGCAGCACGCAGGCAGCAGCCGGAAAAAATCTCCGGCATAATAGATTATTCATAAGTTCGTTCGGTTTAGGGGTTCTTGTTTCTCTAAACAAGAGGAGGTGGGAATTGTTCAGTAGTCATCTTTTTGAATAGAACGTTACAAATATAACGAATAGTTTCCGAAGATATGGCTTATGAATGGGAGAGATATTCGGATTTGCACTATCTTTGCATTCGCTAAAATGGAATTTATGGAGAAACTTCATCCGATTATGTTTGCCGGGACGGGCAGTGATGTGGGAAAGAGCATCATTGCTGCCGCCTTCTGCCGCATCTTCAAGCAGGACGGCTATCAGCCCGCACCGTTCAAGGCACAAAATATGGCGCTCAATTCATTTGCCACTCCCGAAGGGCTGGAGATAGGCCGTGCCCAGGCTGTGCAAGCAGAAGCCGCCGGAGTGCCTTGCCACACGGACATGAATCCGCTACTGCTGAAACCACAGTCGGACCATACCTCGCAGGTTGTCCTCAACGGGCGTCCTATCGGCAACCGCAATGCTTATGAGTATTTCCGCAAGGAAGGACGCGACGAGCTGCGCCGGGAGGTTTGTGCTGCCTACGACCGCCTTGCCGCTCGCTATAATCCCGTTGTGCTGGAAGGCGCGGGAAGCATCTCCGAAATCAATCTGCGGGATACCGACCTTGTCAATCTGCCGATGGCCCTGTATGCCGGAGCCGATGTAATTCTTGTGGGCGACATTGACCGTGGCGGTGTGTTTGCCAGTGTCTATGGTTCGCTGATGTTGCTTCGTCCCCATGAGCGGGAACGCATTAAAGGAATTCTTATCAACAAGTTCCGGGGGGATATACGTCTCTTCGAGTCGGGCATTACGATGCTGGAGGAGCTTTGCGGCATTCCCGTTGTCGGGGTGGTGCCTTACTACCGTGATATCTACATTGAAGAAGAAGACTCCGTGGCGCTTGCCGCAAAGTCTGTCCGTGCCGAGAAGGGAAAGGTGAACATCGCCGTCATTCTGCTGCGCCACCTCAGTAACTTCACCGATTTTAATGTCCTGGAACGTGACCCACGCGTACATCTCTTCTATACTAACAATGTGGATGAGCTGGCAAAGGCCGACGTCATCCTGCTGCCCGGCTCCAAGAGCACACTTGATGACCTTTACGAATTGCGCCGTAACGGTGTGGCGGCTGCCATCACCCGTGCCCACCGTGAAGGTGCCACCGTGATGGGCATCTGCGGTGGCTATCAAATGATGGGGCAGGAGGTGCTCGACCCTGAGCATGTGGAAGGAGACATCGAACGCCTGCCCGGACTGGGACTGTTGCCCATCAGTACCCGCATGTCGGGAGAGAAGGTGACCCGCCAGGTGAAGTTTGGTCTGTGCAATCCCCATTCTCCATCTTCCACTCTCCGTTCTCCATTAATGCAGGGCTATGAAATCCATATGGGAGTGACTACCCCCGTGGAAGGCGTCCCCGATTCTCCCCTAAATCTTTTGGAGAACGGCTCTACCGACGGTTACTACGTGGACTCCACCTGCATGGGGACCTATATTCATGGCATTCTCGACAATCCGGAATTCATAGATTTCCTGCTTGCGCCTTTTGCAGACAAACTGTCCGGGAATGCCGGCGCTTTCGATTACCATACATTCAAAGAAGAACAATACGATAGGCTTGCCGAGCACGTGCGCCGCCACGTCAACCTGCCGCTTATCTACCAAATATTGACAAAGAACCATGATTGAAGGACACGGAGACGATTCCTATAAATACAGCCGTCCCATTACGGCAAACTTCAGCTCGAACGTTTACAACAGGGTAGACCTCTCTGCCTTGAAGGCGCATCTGTGTGCCCGGATTGACGGCATCGGCAACTATCCCGAACCGGAGCCTTACACGCTTGAGGCCTGCCTTGCCCGCCGCCACCGTCTTCCTGCCGAGGCAGTGTGCGTGACGAACGGAGCTACCGAAGCCATCTATCTTACCGCACAGACTTTCCGCGGGACAAACACCGCCATTGTGCAGCCCACTTTCAGTGAATATGCCGATGCCTGCCGCATGCACGGCCATCGGGTCACTTCCCTCTACCGGCTTCCTGCGGAGAGCGAGGGGTATCGCTTGCCGGAAGAGGTGCGCATGCTGTGGCTGTGCAATCCCAATAACCCTACCGGAACGGTTGTGGAGAAGGAATATCTGGCAACACTTATCAGTCATAATCCGCAGGTCTGTTTCGTCATCGACCAGTCCTACGAGTTTTTCACCTTGCGTCCGCTTTTCTCTGCTGCCGAGGCTGCGGAGTTTCCCAACGTCTTGCTGCTGCACTCCATGACCAAGCGTTATGCCGTTCCCGGTCTGCGACTGGGATATGTCACCGGCGCCCCCCACCTGCTGCACCGTCTGCGTACCAACCGTATGCCCTGGTCGGTCAACCAGCTTGCCATTGAGGCAGGGCTCCATCTGCTGGAACATGATGTTCCCAATCCGCTGGATGTGGCGTCTTACTTGCAAGAGGCTGCCCGCCTGCGCAGTGCGCTCGAGGCATTGGGAGGACTGGAGGTATGGGCCACCGAAACCCATTTCATGCTGGTGTGCCTCCGTATGGGTAGGGCTTCCGCTTTGAAAGACTATCTGGCAGGGGAGCATGGTATCTTGATTCGGGACGCCTCCAACTTCGACGGACTGAATGAGCATTTCTTCCGTATAGCCGCCCAGAGCCGGGAGGAGAATGACAGGCTTGTAAAAGCAATAGGACAATGGCTTGAGGAGGAATAACCGATGGAAGAAGATGTACTTATACTTTTGGGTGTCGCCTTCAACTTGAACCTGCCGCTTCTCACTGCCTGGCTGCTCGACCATTGGCTGGGCGACCCGGCGTGGCTGCCCCATCCGGTTGTGGCTTTCGGCAAAGCCATTTCTTTCTGTGAGCACCGGTTGAACCGGGGCGATTCGTGTTTCCTGAAAGGTGCGTTTGTGGCGGTGTCTCTTGTCTTGGGGGTATATGTCATTACGCTTTTGTTGCTCCGCTTGGCGGCACTCTTTTCTCCGGGCATGCTTCTGACGGTGCAAATATTGCTGATATTCTATTGCTTGGCGGGCACTACGCTGGTTCGCGAGGTGCGTATGGTGTTCAAGGCGGTGGACCGTTCCTTGGAGGAAGGGAGGATGCAAGTGGCACGTATCGTAGGGCGTGATACGTCTGCACTCTCGGCGCAGGAGGTGAGAACCGCGGCATTGGAGACTTTGGCAGAGAATTTGAGTGACGGGGTAGTTGCCCCCTTGTTCTGGTATCTGCTGTTGGGAGTTCCGGGCATGCTTGCCTATAAGATGGTGAACACGCTGGATTCCATGGTCGGCTACAAGAATGAACGCTATCGTCGGTTCGGCTGTTTTGCTGCCCGTTTGGATGATGTTGCCAATTATATTCCCGCCCGTCTGACAGCCTTTCTGATGGTACTGGTTTCCGGTCGCCTTTCCTTGTTTGCTTTTGTGGGCAGATATGGCAGCCAGCATGCCAGTCCCAATTCCGGTTATCCGGAAGCCGCCCTTGCCGGTATTCTGGACTGCCGTTTCGGAGGTCCGCACAACTATTTCGGCGAGGAGGTATGGAAACCTTATATCGGTTCTAATGAACGGCCTCTGAAGACGGAAGATATGCGTGTGGCTGTCCGCATCAACCGGCGTGTGGAGTGGTGGATGGTGGTTGCCGTAATAGTGACATCGACCTTGGCTTCCTTTTGTTTTTAAAATGTTGTTATTTTAACTGATTCTTTGTCCGTTCCAAAAAGATATAATATCTTTGCAAGACCGCGTTGCATTAAAAAATGTAACTTTTAAAGCAGACAAAGTCTTATAAATGAGGATAAAGCAACTATATATATTCCTTTTCTTTATTTGGTTCGGGAGCACAATAATTGCATCGACAACAGATAAAGCGGATTCTTGGACTAAAGAAAAGGAAAGTATAGTCCATGAGGTCATCTCCACTTTTCACAACAGCCTCGGTTTCGACTATCTGACCCGGGAGGAGTGTGACTCGCTGAATGCCGACGGCCTTTTGTCCCAATTGGATGAATCCCAGCGCTATTACACCTATTTCGAACTGGAAAGGATACTTATAAAATCCTCCCTTTTCCGTGGAGAAATCCGTATGGCCATTGCCCAGAGCGACCAGATGTACTCCAAAGCCCGCGCGCTTGCCTACCCCTTCGGCAATGCCCTGGCGCTGAATGCCATGGGAGAGGTGTACAGCTATACCGGCAGGCTTCGGGAAGCCGGTGCCGCTTACGAAGAGTCTTTGAGACTGCTGGATGGGATGGACGGGGAGGATGTGCATATCCGCATGCTACTGGTGGAACTGATAGATTATAACCTGCGCATACGGAATGTAAACGGTGCCTCGCGTTATCTTGCACGTCTGAACCTCTATCCGGAAGACCGGCTTTCTCCGCTGGAGCTGGCCATGCGTCACATCTCCAATGCTTCCTGCCAATTATTCAAGGGTGACTTGAAGGCCGCCAGCCATTGTTTGGCACAGATAGGCCAGCTTGAAGCGCAACTGATTCCGGAGATACGGCAATACCTTCTGATTATAGATGCCCGTTATCTGGTGGCCACCGGAGCGCATGAGGCAGCCTTGACCGCCTACAATGATTTCCTTCAAACCGAATATGCCCGGATAAACCATAATATCTACAAGGAAGCTCTGCTCGAAAAGGCGGATTTACTGGTGAAGATGGGGAACAAGGAAGAAGCCTACGGACAGTACGGCAAGGTCTTTTCGTATATCAAGACTTCGTTCGAGAAGAACTATCCCAAGGAGATAGACCGGCTCTGTACCCGTTTCCAGGCCGACCAACTGGCCTACCAGAACGAACGCGACCGCATTGTATCCATGCGTTTCTATCTGGCAGGCATCATTGTGTCCGTACTGTTTCTGATATTCCTCCTGGTGCTGGGCTGGAAGAAGATATTCCGTTTGAAGCGTTCCCAGATGCGGCAGGAGGCGATGAAGGAGAAAGCGGTGCAAGCCATACAACGGAAGAATATGTTTCTTTCGAACATGAGCCATGAGGTACGTACGCCGCTGAATGCCATTGTCGGATTCTCGGCGGTACTGACGGATGAGGACGAGTCGTTCGATGACGAATCGCGCCGGGAATTCTCCGAAATTATCAAGGTGAATTCCTTTCAGTTGCTGAAACTTATCAATGACATTCTGGATTTCTCGGATTTCGAGAATGACAATATAACCTTCAACATCCGCACGCATGATGCCGTGAAGTTGTGTAATGAGGTCGTGGAGACCGTGATGGCCTCGCGCAAGCTGGAGGTTGAAATGCGTTTTGACACGGATTTGTCCGTCTTGATGCTGGATACGGACGATGCGCGCCTCCGCCAAGTCTTGATAAACCTGCTGGTGAATGCCGCCAAGTTTACGGAACAAGGCTCCATCGTGCTGGAACTGAAGATGGTTGATGCCGGTACGGCACTTTTCTCCGTGACGGATACCGGATGCGGCATTCCACCGGAAAAGCAGCACTTGATTTTTGAACGCTTTGAAAAGCTGAATGATTTTGTGCAGGGAAGCGGACTGGGTCTTTCCATCTGCCAACTGATTGTGAAATATATGAACGGCAAGCTGTGGGTGGACAGTGGGTACACCCGTGGCGCGCGTTTCTGTTTTACGCATCCTTTGAAGTATAATCCCGCATTACACGGAGGAACGGCGCAATGAAACGAATACTGATTCTCATCCATGTTTTGTTTTGCGGATATATCTGTCCGCTGCTGGCAGAAGACACGGGGGCTGTCCGGTATCAGGACAGCATCCTGAAGGTTGCCGATGCCCTGCCGGCCACCCTTGTCCGGCTGACGTATCTCCGTGACATGGCCTACAAGCACCAGTATGCTCCCTATAACATGACTTTTTCCACCCGTCTGTACGAGGAGGCGCGGCGGCAGAAGAACGCTTTCTATGAGAATATGGGCGCTTACTATCTGGCGGCATGTTATGACAAGAAACACGACCCGGACAGTCTGTCGTATTGGGTGGATGTGCTGAAGGATTTTGTCTCCCAGGTAGGCACTTACGATTATTATCTGGAGCAGAAGGCTGCCATCAGCCGCGCCCTGGCTTCCAAGAGACAGATAGAGAAAGCGGTGTATGTGGCTAAGGAGACGTTGGAGGAATCAAAACTCCGCCATAGCAATAACGGGATGATAGCGGCGTATAACAGTCTGGGGTGTGCCTACGGAGTGTCCAGCCGCCCGAATGAGGCACTGGACGCTTTCTTGGAGGCTTACCGGAATTTCTCTCCCCAGACAAAGACCAGCCTGAAAGTGGATATACTGTCGCGTATTGCCCAGGTATACGGCAATGGCGGTAAAGACAGCCTGAAGCTGCCCTATTTGCATGAAATGGACATGACGTTGCAGACGGTTATTTCCAAAGAACCCGAGACAAGGAAGAACTGGAGCAATTTCGAGATTGACTGCGAAGTGAAGTATATCCTGCACTACATGAACCGGAAGAACTTTACAGTGGCGCACGAGCATATCGAGAAAGTAAAGAAACTGCTTGAACCGCATGTAGATCCCGTCTTCTGGCTGAATGTCCAGTTGATACAGCTTCAATATTATGCCAAGACCGATGAGTATGACAAAAGCATCGCATTGATAGACGAGGTGACCCCTACGGTACTGAACAACTACGTCTCCACCTTTGCCACTTTGATAAACTACAAGGCGAGTACGCAATATGACAAGGGGGACATTGACGGGGCCATCGAGACCCGGCGCTACCTCATACGCAAGCAGGATTCGCTGAACAATGCCTTCTCGGCCAACCAGTTGAAGCAGGTGAAGGAGATTTACCACATTGACGAGCTGTTGTTGGAGAAGCAGAAGATTCAGGACATGAATTACCGTATAGGATTTATACTCCTGGGCGTCTGTCTGCTGCTGATGCTGCTTTTCTATCTGTATACGCGCTATGTCTCCGGAAAGATTGCTGTCGTAGAGAAGAAGACGGCTGAAGCCGCTTTGCAGGCAGAGACGGACAACATCGCGAAGGAACGTCTGAAATCGGAAATCAGCCATGATATACGTACCCCGCTGAGTGTGGTGGTGGGCTTTGCCGAATTGCTGACCGGGAAAGAGGAGCTGGATAAGGAGACTAAGAGGGAGTACGGACAGATGATTCAGACCAATGCGGAGAGCCTGCTGAATTATGTCAACAGCATTCTGGAGTTGTCCCGCCTGGAGTCCGGCAAGATTCAGTATGAGGACGAGGAGTGTGACATTATTCGGTTGTGCAGTGAGGTGCTGGATAAAGTGAACGGCCGTGAGGAGAGCACCGTGTCTGTCAGCCTGCAGACCGACCTCAAGGAACAGCTTGCAAGGACGGACCGGAAGTGGTTCGATACATTGCTTTTCAGCCTGCTGACTCCGTCAGAGAATGACACTTCCCGTTATGAGGCGATTATCCGCATCAGACGGGACCGCACTAGGTCGGCCCTCTATTTCGATGTGGTCAACGCCCCGTTTGCAAAGGTACATTTTGAGAATAAAACGAGCTTGATTCGCCATGAAATCAATGCCCATTTTATTCATTATTTTGGAGGTATCTACAAGGTGCAAACCGAAGCGGAGGAAGGCCCTACTATTTCGTTCACTATTCCTTGTCGAGATTGATGCGGACGATGCCGCCGTAGGGCGTCAATGCGTCGAAGGCTTCTTCGGCTTTGAGGATTCCGGCATAGAGTTGCGCGCAGATGAGTACGCCGCCATGTGCGAAGATGGCAACGCGTGTATAGGGCTTCTTCCTCAACTCGTCCAGAAACTGGCCGACACGTCGGTATTGCATGGCAAAGGACTCTCCACCGGTAGCTGCCACGTTCATGTAGTCGACATACCATTCCTGCAGGCGTGGGTCCTCATTCTGCTCGAACGGCTTCATCTCCCAGTCGCCAAAATTGATTTCCATAATCCGTTTGTCCCGTTCTGCATCGGGATAGCCGCAATAGGTGGCGAGGCGCACGCAGCGGGTTAGGGGACTGGTGTAGACGTGATCGAACGGAAGGTATGTCTTCAGGTTTTCTGCTGTTACGGCGGCTTCCGCTTCAAACGTAGGTTTCAGGGGAACATCGGTCTGTCCGTAGCATACGCCCGGAGGGACATCTACCGAAGTGTGTCGAATGAGTATTACTTCCATCTTTAATTTTCAGTTGTTAATTTATAATTAGAATAAGGCTTCCCAAGTAGAAGGACAGTTCGCATAGCAGGAAAGTGGCCCCGCAGCAGTCCCCCGTATATCCTTGTAGGCGCCGCTTCATCAATCGGTACAGCAGGAAGAAGGTGAGCAGTGGGAAGAGGGTGGCAATCCACAGCTTTATAGGCAGCAGCAGTACGAAAGGAAGCAGGCCACAAAGAAATCCGGCCAGTAACTCGTGCCGGCTCATGCGGTTGTAGACGGTTTTGCTTTTGCTGTCTTCCTCTTTCCGGGCATAGGGCAGGTAGTTGACAATCTGGGAGGCACAGAACTTGGACCAGCAGTCACCGCTGAGCACAAGGATGCAGAGAAGTCCCAGTGGCAGGTGATGAAGTTGGAGCAACAGCAGGAAATAGCATATCAATCCGATGACACCGTAGCTTCCGATGTGGGAATCCTTCATGATGGCAAGAGTCCGTTCGCGGGTGGTGCCGCCGCCAAAGCCGTCAAGGAAGTCCGCCAGCCCGTCTTCGTGCAGGCAACCGGTGACAAGCAGGCGTGCGATGAGGGCAAGAATCCATGCCAATGACACCGGCATAATCTGTCCGGCAAGCCACAGCACTGCTGCCATCACGCCTCCCGTCAGCCAGCCTACAAGCGGCCAATAGGGAACCACATGCTTGAAACACTCTGCCGGCACTTCCTTGATTTTCCAGAAGGGCAGTCGGGTGAGCATTATGAATGCAGCCAAGACATTGTTCATGTTAAAAGTATTTAGTGATGGAGGCATGTGCAAAGTTATCCATTTCATTGAGCATCCGCACGGCCGAGTCGACAATGGGATATGCACAGATGGCCCCTGTTCCTTCTCCCAAACGCAGCCCCAGATTCAGCAGCGGACGGGCATGCAGGGCGTCGAGCACCAGTTTGTGGCCCGACTCGTCTCCGCAGTGTCCGAAGATGGCGTAATCCGTCACTTCCGGGTAGAGCCTGGCGGCGGCAAGCAGGCAGTTGGTCATGATGAATCCGTCAACAAGGATAATCATCCTCAGCTCGGCAGCTTGCAGCATGGCGCCTATGGCCATTACCATTTCCAGTCCGCCAAAGTAGCGGATGATGTCCCGGGGAGAGCCGTCGCCCTTGTAGTTCTCCATAGACTGCTTCAACACTTCGTATTTGTGGCGGATGCCCGCGCTGTCGAGTCCGCTGCCTGCGCCGACACATTGTTCCAGAGGAATACCGGTAAAGCAGGTCATCCACAAGGAGGATGAAGAGGTGTTTCCGATACCCATTTCACCGAAACTGAGGACATTGCTGCCTTCTTCATGGCATTGGTGCACCACCTCGGCACCCCGTTCCAGGCACATCTCCATTTCCTCCTCCGTCATGGCTGCCTCGTGCAGATAACTCCGGGTGCTTTTACGTACTTTCATATTGATGATGCCTTTCTTGTAGGGGAGGTCGTAGTCTACTCCTGCATCTACTATTTTCAGGGTAAAGCCGTGCTGCCGGCAGAGGAAGTTGACACCTGCCCCTCCATGAAGGAAGTTACTGATTTGCTGCCAGGTGATTTCCTTCGGAGAGAGACTGACACCTTCTTCTACAATGCCGTGGTCGGCGGCGAAGATAATGTTTTGCGGATGTTTCAAGGCGGGGGATAATGTCTGTTGTATGAGTCCGATTTGGAGTGCCAGTTCTTCTAAAATGCCCAATGAGCCTTTGGGTTTGGTCAGGTTGTTGATTTTGTCAATCAATGCAGGACGGATTGACTCGTCCGGGCGGGTGATATGAAATGTTTTCATCAGTCTGTTGAATTTTAGTTGTTTGTTGTTTTATGAATGAGTGTTTTTTACGGTAAGTGGGATGCCGGATACCATCAGTATCACTTCGTCGGCACGGGCGGCTACATATTGGTTCATCCAGCCTTGCATGTCCGTGAACTTTCGTTGCAGTTCGTTCTCGGAAGTTCCTCCCATACCTATTTCATTGGTTACAAAGATGAAGGTTGCGTCTTGTGCCGTGAAGCAGTCGAATTCCGCCTTGGCAGCGGCAAGTGCCCGGTCGGTATCTGAATGCAGGTCGAAGAAAAAGTTGGTACACCACAGGGTGATGCAGTCTATCAGGACGACCCGCCCCTCCAGCCGGTGGCGGCTGAGTTCTTTCTCCTCTTCGATGTTTGTCCATTCCGGCCCTCGGCGTTCCTGATGCCGGATTACCCTCTGGCGGAATTCTTCGTCCCAGATGCGTGCTGTGGCAAGATAAACGGGAGTGGGAGAGAGCTCGAGTGCCAGCTTTTCCGCATAGGTGCTTTTGCCGGAACGTGCTCCTCCGGTGATGAGTATGATTCGTTTCATTGGTATTTAGTCTGTATTTTGAAAGAATATCTTTGTTTTCCCGAGCAAAAATAAGAAATATTTGACGAAACGTTTGTTTTTTTAGGAAGTAATTTATTAACTTTGCCACCGTTTTTAAGGCATGACCTTGGAAATGTTTATGCGGCAGTAGCTCAGTTGGTAGAGCATCAGCTTCCCAAGCTGAGGGTCACGAGTTCGAGTCTCGCTTGCCGCTCCATCTGAAAAAAGGAGCTACTTTTTATCGTAGCTCCTTTGTCGTTTTTCAAAACAATTCAGAATGACTCCCGATTCTGACAATTTCTATCACATCGTGTTCCGTGTCTATCCATATCAAAAGGAAGTTACTTTTTATATGGCATTCCATGCAATCCTTATACTTCCCTATAAGTACATGCGCTTTGTATTCTTTGGGAAGGATGGTGCCGTTCGCCAACTTTTCCAATACATCATATAAGGCTTTCATTAGCTGAAGGTCGTTGCGGTATTTCTTCAAATCTTTCTTAGCCTTTGTACTGTAACGGATTTTTTTCATTCTATTTCGTTGACGGATTTCATGAATGAATCAAAGTCCGTAGTGTCTATTGTCCCGGCATATTTCCCGGAGCGTGCTTCATTGATGGCTGCGGTCGTTTCTTCATTAGGCTCTGAATACATCGCATTCATCAAAGTGCTCTCTACAAAGTTGTTCAGGCTTCTGTTTGCTTTCTTGGCATGTTCCTGCAAGATCTGCAACAGGTCTTCACGCAGACGGAATGAGGTTTGTTTTCTTACTACTGCTTCCATATCATTATCTGTATTATATTGTATTACAAAGATAGTGCATTATAATGCAAAAAACAAGCTTTTCTATATGGCATAATTCAAAAAAAGACGAATATGCAGGACATTCGGATTTTGGTAGTCATATAAAAGAAATATCCTGCGAGTTTTTCCCTACGGATTTTATCTCTTTTTATAGTGTGTTTTCGGTTCTATTAAAAATACTATTTGTTTTTCAAATAAATTTCCTTTAAAATTTGTACTTTTGCCGACTGTTTAGAGAAATCAACGAAAACTTTAAAAAACGAAATAGAATGGCAGTAGAATTGAAAGACCTTACCAAACGTAGTGAGAACTATTCTCAGTGGTACAACGAGTTGGTGGTAAAAGCCGATTTGGCAGAACAATCGGCAGTACGCGGCTGTATGGTGATCAAGCCCTACGGATACGCTATCTGGGAGAAGATGCAACGTCAGTTGGACGATATGTTCAAGGAAACGGGACACGTCAACGCTTATTTCCCCTTGCTTATTCCGAAATCATTCCTCAGCCGTGAAGCGGAACATGTGGAAGGCTTTGCCAAAGAGTGTGCCGTCGTGACGCACTATCGTTTGAAGAACGATCCGAATGGCGGCGGTGTGGTGGTGGACCCTGCTGCAAAACTGGAAGAAGAGCTGATTATCCGCCCCACTTCCGAAACCATCATCTGGAACACCTACAAGAACTGGATTAATTCATACCGCGACCTGCCTATCTTGTGCAACCAGTGGGCAAACGTGTTCCGTTGGGAAATGCGTACCCGTCTGTTCCTCCGTACCGCCGAATTCCTCTGGCAGGAAGGACACACGGCACATGCCACTCGCGAGGAAGCCGAAGAAGAAGCGGTAAAGATGCTGAATGTATATGCCGAGTTTGCCGAAAAATACATGGCGGTGCCCGTGGTAAAGGGCGTGAAGTCTGCCAACGAGCGTTTTGCCGGTGCCCTCAACACCTACACTATCGAAGCGATGATGCAGGACGGAAAGGCTTTGCAGAGCGGTACTTCCCACTTCTTGGGACAGAACTTCGCCAAGGCGTTCGATGTACAGTTCGTCAATAAGGAGAACAAGCTGGAGTATGTTTGGGCTACCTCCTGGGGTGTTTCCACCCGTCTGATGGGAGCGCTTATCATGACGCATTCCGATGACAACGGTCTGGTACTTCCTCCGCACCTGGCTCCGATACAAGTAGTCATCGTACCTATCTACAAGAATGCGGAGATGCTGGCTAAGATTGACGAGAAAGTGGCAGGCATTGTTGCCAAGCTGAAGTCAATGGGTATTTCCGTGAAGTACGACAATGCCGACAACAAACGTCCGGGCTTCAAGTTTGCCGACTATGAGGTGAAGGGTGTTCCCGTCCGTCTGGTGATGGGTGGCCGCGACCTGGAGAACAATACAATGGAAATCATGCGTCGCGATACACTGGAGAAGGAGACGCGTTCCTGCGAGGGTATAGAAGAGTACGTGAAGGATTTGCTCGAGGACATTCAGGCAAATGTCTACAAGAAAGCGCTCGATTACCGTAACAGCCGCATCACCAGCGTGGACAGCTACGAGGAATTCAAGGAAAAGATTGAAGAAGGCGGCTTCATTCTGGCTCATTGGGACGGGACTACCGAAACCGAAGAGAAAATCAAGGAAGAGACCAAAGCAACCATCCGTTGTATTCCTTTCGATTCATTTGTTCCGGGTGACAAGGAACCGGGCAAGTGTATGGTTACCGGCAAGCCTTCTGCCTGCCGCGTGATTTTCGCACGTTCCTATTAATAATACCCACCCCGGATTACGCGGATTAACACAGATGATTTTAGGAGTTCTGATAATCAGAAACTTTTATCTGTGTCAATCCGCGTAATCCGGGGTGATTGTATATCTTGATACGTCCTCTCGGTTTTAAATTTATAGAGTTATCTCTCATCATGAATTGATGAACAGCTATTTATATTGCTTCAGAAATTCTGAGATTGTTTTACGTACAGTTTCCGGAGATTGTTTTGAATGAAGCATTGCTGCAATGACAATCCTATTCTCATCAATCAAATAATATATCACGTTAGGGGAAAGTTTTAAATGACGGACAGTAATGTTGTTAAATAGAGTAGAAAAATCACTGTCTATAATTCCTATATACGGATGTTTTGCTTAAAGATTTACTTTGTCTTGTATCTTTTGACGTGTTTTCTGTGCCGTCAACATGCCAAAATTATTCTCTACATAAATAAGTATCTCTAAAAAGTGCTCATAAGCCAACTTAGACCAGACTATTTCCATCCCATGCGTTCATTTATCATACTCTCTATTTGGGAGTTTGATATACAGTGTCCTGCTTTATTCTCTTCTAAGGCAAATAGAAGGGCTTCAGCCAAAGCATCTCGGGGAATACTGTTGATAAAGTCGTCCATCGGTATGGCTGATTGATGATAAGTTGCCATCATCGGTTCTTGTGCCGTTTGTTTGGAAGAGTCCTGCTCTTTATATGGTTTAATTTTACCCATTGCTTTTATTTTTAATCAAAGGTAAACTGAATAAATGAAAACTCCTAATATTCAATCCATTTATTTTCCACTGCATCAAAGCCAACCAATCTACATACTATTGTAACCTCCTTCACATCTCCTCGTAACAACTTTCCCTCATTTTTGCAGCGTAAAAAAAGAAAGGAGGCCCGAATATGAAACTGAACAGAAATGACTATACCGTAGAGGCGGCAGCCGGCGGTGGTTTTTACGCTTATTTTATGAATAATGTGTTGTGCAGCGCCTACGGTGAAACGCCTGACGAAGCCTGCGAAAACCTGGAACAGATTGTTGACGATTTTGTCAGTGATATGTATATGGTCGAGGAATTTGTCTGATATTCCGGCATCATATGCCGACCGAATTATCCTTTTTACGTATTTATTCCATAAATTCTCTTGAAGTCATGTCTGCGCGATGCCGGTGTGACTTTTGTCATTTATAACCGAATTGTCACATTCTTCACATTCTGCCGTAACACGGAGGTGCGATATTTGCATCAACTAAATGCAACGTCATGTGCTGCATGTGTTTCAACAGTAATTTGTAAATCATCAAGTCGTCTCAATGAAAGTCCTTTTTATCGTTCAAGGAGAAGGCCGCGGGCATCTGACCCAAGCCATTACAATGGAAGAGCTGCTGCGCCGCAACGGTCACGAAGTAGTGGAAGTGTTGGTGGGCAAAAGCAATTCGCGCTGTCTGCCCGGTTTCTTCAACCGCAGCATTCAAGCTCCGGTGAAACGCTTTCTCAGTCCCAATTTCCTGCCTACGCCTGCCAACAAGCGGGCAAGTCTTGCGCGCAGTGTGGCCTATAATCTCACCCGTCTGCCCGTCTATCTGAAAAGCATGCACTATATACACCGCCGCATTGAGGAGAGTGGCGCCGAACTGGTCATCAACTTCTACGAACTGCTCACGGGGCTGACCTATCTCTTGTTCCGTCCTTCCGTCCCTCAAATAAGCGTCGGGCACCAGTACCTGTTCCTGCACCGCGATTTCGAGTTTCCCGGTAAGAACGGCTTCCATCTGTGGCTGCTCCGCCTTTTCACCCGCCTCACGTGCATAGGTGCCCGCGAAAAACTCGCCCTTTCCTTCCGCGAGATGGAGGATGACGAAGAAGCGCATATCCGCGTGGTTCCGCCATTGCTGCGGAGGGAGGTGCTGTCGTGCGAAGGTACGGAAGGGGATTATCTCCACGGATACATGGTAAACTCCGGTTTTGGCGAGAATATCCGTCACTGGCACAGTGCCCATCCGGAAATACCCCTCCACTTCTTCTGGGACAAGCAGGACGAAGCCGAGGTGTGCCGTGTGGACGACACCTTGAGTTTCCATCAGCTCGATGACGTCAAATTCCTGCGCTACATGGCAGGCTGCAAGGCCTATGCCACCACTGCCGGCTTCGAGTCGGTCTGCGAGGCGATGTATCTGGGCAAGCCTTTGCTGATGGTTCCGGCGCATATCGAGCAGGACTGTAACGCCTACGATGCATTCCGTAGCGGTGCCGGTGTCATCTCCGAGGAGTTCGATTTGGAACGTCTGCTGGACTTCTCGGAGCATTTCCGTCCGAACATGGCTTTCCGCTATTGGGTGCGTAGCTGCGACTGGCGTATCCTGCGCTGTATAGAGAGGGAAGAAAAAGAGGAAACCTTTTTCGGGGTTTCCTCTTCCTGCCGTCCTTTCTTTCCGGCGACTTAAATGCTCACGTTCATCGCATTGGCTCCCAATGCCCCTAAGATGGCGGAGGCTACTGCAATTACGACTTTCAGAATTTTATCCCAGATACTTTTTTTCATGCTATATACGTTTTAAAAGTTGAACATACGAATCGGTAGTAAAATCAGTCATACTTATCCCAACGGATTTTCGCCCTGGTCTCCGTCCGAACCGCCTCCGTCTCCCGAGCCGGAACCGCCGCCGGAGCTTCCTCCTTCACCGTCTCCCTTGTTCAGCAAAGCTTCCAGGTCGTAGAAGTCAATCTTCTGCCCGGCACGCGTGGCGGCGATGTCCGGTCTTACGGTGCTGGAAGGCCGGAAATTGATTTTCACCGCTTTGATGTTCTTGGCGGTGCACTCCTTTACATCCAGTACGCCTGCCGTACGCGCCGACAGGCTGAATACGCCGAAGTTCTTGATATTCACCGACTGGCCGCTGTAGAGGGTCGTAATCATGGCTTCCACAAAATTGGTCAATACACTTTGGATGTCTCCCAGCGTCAGCGAACTCTTCTCTTTCATCACATACGCAATGTCGTCCAGCGTCGCATTGTCGCCCAGTGTCACCAGCTGCGGGTAGAACTTTGCCACCGCATCTGCCTTTCGAGGATCTTTCCTCGCAATTTTCTTGAATGGTACTCCCATAAACAATTAAATAATTAAAAATTAACAATTAGAAATTAAAGTCCCGTATTGCAATACTTTGCTCTTTCTCCTTTAGGGGGGAAGAGGGGTGCTGCAAAAGTACTCCTCCGGCTTTTTCTGCTCATGGCTTTCTTCGGGTTACGCCGTCTCTTTCCCGTTTCCTTTCTGTTCAAGAAAAGTTCTTCGTCCGATGCCCGTTTATGTCTGTATATGCTTGGTCATATCGCTGATATTCAGTATCTTTATGGTGTAATAATCAACCAATAACATAAGGAATGAAAACAGAAAAAGAAAAGAAGGAAGAGGGGGAGGAAGACCTTCGTCCGTTCCGCATCCACGCCTATTCGAAGGAGGAGCTTGCCATGCTCTACAACCCGACTTACTGCATCAGCAATGCCATCTATACCCTGGCGGCATGGATACGCCACAACAAGGCGCTGAAGGGTGAGCTGGAGAAGGTGGGCTACAACAAATACCGGCGCACCTTCACTCCGCTGGAAGTGAAAGTGCTGGTGAAGTATCTGGGAGAACCCTGACAGGATGTCGGCCGGAAATAGGGAAGCCTTGTAAGGAAAACGCCAATATATGTAAAGCCCCGTAACAATATATGTTGTCATGCACAACAATATATGTTACGGGGCTTCTCTCTTCTCCTCGAATACCGGTTACTGATATAGCTGGATGTCCACTACCTCATATTCGGTCGTCTCCTGCTCGTTGGTCCGTGTGCCGAATCCGTACTTTTCCAGTGCCTGCACCAGTACCAGCTGGGTGTGCGGGTTCACCTGCACCTTTCCGAATATGCTGAGCTTGGTCAGTATGACGCTGGCAGGGAGCCACTTTACCTGCAGGTCCTCGGGCAGCGGTTTGCGGAAGAAGACGAAGAGGTTCTCCTCCACGGGGTCTTTCATGCGGTGCCGTTCGTTGTGCTTGTTCAGCTGTTCTATCTCCTCGCCCTCGTACCAGTATCTGAAACCGCCTTTCAGCAAGGCGAGCGCCTGGGCGTAGATGCCGGGATGGTTCACCGGGGTGTGGTAGTCTATACCGGTGATGGTGATGGGGAGGAAACGCCGGTTTCCGCCGATGTCCTGCAGGCACTGCCGGTTGTTGGTGCTCGCGATGAAGGAGCAGTGGCGGGGCAGGGTGAAGGCTTCGATGTCGTAGGCCTTGCGCTGCGTCACGTTGTCCTGCGCGATGATTCGCTTCAATGCTGCCAGCTCGCCGGGCTTCACGCCTTCGAACTCCTCCATGTTGATGATGATTCGCGTGGCGAGCAGGCGGGCATCGTCCTTGTTGCTCGGGTCTATTATGCCGTTGTAGAAGTACTCTTTCCACTCGGGCGGCAGCAGGCGCCGAATCCAGCTGCTCTTTCCCTTTCCCTGCTCGCTGTAGAGGATGATGACGAGCTGGTTCATGTCCTCGTCGCTCAGTGCGCAGGCCACCAGGCCCACTATCCACCGTTTGAAGCCCTTCTGCCATAGCTCCCGGTTCTCGGTCGTCAGGGTGTCGGCAAGTTGGGCGATGTAGTCCGTCCCGTCCCAGGGGGGAAGCGCGTACAGATAGTCGGTGTAGGGGTTGAACTCCTTGGCGTAGTTGGAGTCTATCACGGCTCTGAGGAAATTCTGGTAGCAGGAGATGCCGGCCATCTGCAGGTCTACGAACATGGTGTTGTAGTCCTTTCCGCGCATGGGGCGGTAACCTTTTCCGGCATCTGCCGACAGGGCATAGGGCATAAATTCGAGGCGGTCCAGGATGAGGTTCCTGCGGATGCCGTAGTGCTCTTCCAGAAAGCTCATCACTTGGTTGATGACGGGCTTTTTCTCTTCCTTCTTTGTGGCGGCTTCGCTGGTCTTGTCGGTATAGATGTAGGCATTGTGCAGGGGAGATTCCACGTCGGGATACTCTTGTCCGAACTCGTTTTTCGCCAGTCTGATGGCTGTCTGCTCGTCCAGGCCCTTGCTGTAGCATTTGTTGCCCAGGGCGAAGAGGAAGTTGTCGCGGTTGCCTGCCCGGAACCTGGTGGTGCGCTTCACGGCGGTCACGGCTTGGGAGAATATCAGCTTCTCCCAAGGCTTTGCGTCCTGCGGTGTGGCGGCAGAGGAGGCGGGGAGGGGGTGTACCGTTTCGACGGGCGTCTTCTTTGGGCTGTTCTCCTTCTTCGCAGGCGGGATGATGCGTGCCGGCAACGGGGAAATCTGTTCCAGCAGTGCGGCATTGATATAGGCATGCGGGTCGAAGGACATGAAGTATCCTCGCGAGATGTCCTTTCCGCTTCCGTCCACCTCTACTCCGAGAAGGGCCTCGTAGTGCTCTTTGGCGGCGCTGTACAGCTTCAGGTGTATCTCCTCGAGCGTGGCGTAGGTCACCTCGCCCTGCCGGAGACGGTCATACAGACGCCGGGTGTATTCCGTCTGCATGAAGACGAACAGCTTGTAGCCGTGCCTTTTGGGGGAGAGGAAACTGCCCAGGGTGTGCGGGTCTTCGTTGATGAGGGTCCGGGTTTGCTCCAACTGTCCTTCTTCCAGGTCGTCGATGTCGAGCGTGATGACGGGGTTGTAGCGGGTGATGCTCGGTGCGAGCCTTCTTTCCCGGTAGTTGGCCGTGAGGGTCCTGAAGGGAAGCTGCTTCTTGACGTGGTTGGCTTCCTCCACCTTTCCCTGTGCCACGAGGCTGGCGATTTTGATGATTAACTTGGCATGCTTGCCGTTTCTTATGTCAGCCATGTCCTGCGTGAAGGTTGTCTCCCCGCTGACGGCGCTGAAACCACGGTAGGTGGTAACTGGAATGTTTTCCATTCTACTTGTATTAAGTTTGCCTTATTGGCGGCGCAAAGATGCCGCTTATTTCCTTAGGAAGCAAAAACGGCCATCCGCAGTGGGACAGCCGTTTTTTTACAATTTGAATTCCTTGGTCCGTTTTACTCCTTGGGATATAGCTCATTGAAGAGCTTATATATCTCATCCTCAATGCAATCGGGGTTCAGCGTATTGCCGCTTCCGTCCGCGTCCATAAAGTTTACAAGTAGATGCAGCAGCTTGGCGAAGGGGCTTACGCCCTTCAGTCCGTGTTCCTTTTGGGGATTTATCAGCAGTGGTATGAAGGGTGTCAGGAAAGCCTTCCGCTCCTTGTATTCCACGGTTAACGACTTGTGTTCTACCATAGAAAGCAGGTCGATGGCCACTTGCACCTCTTTGCTCTCTTTGGTGTACAGCACTTGGTAATCTCTCCCTTTGATTTGCATCACGCTAATTGGCGTTTTTTTGTTCTCATAACTACAATTTGAAAATACAATTTTATATTAAGTTAACGAATCGGGTGCAAAATTAATAAAAAAGAGAAGTCTGTGCACTATGTATTACACGGATTGGCACGGATTTTTGTAGTTTCTGTGCGTATCACTTTTGTGTATGTCCGTGCGTATCATCCTTTTGTTTCCGTGAGTATCCGTCACTCAGAACGTAGCGAAGAATTCTTCTCTGTGCTCCTCTGTGCCAATCTGTGTAATCTGTGGTGCCCCTCTCCGTGAACAAGTGAAGCGTGTGTGTAGTCTGTATGTATAGGGTGAGGTACCGGAACCTATGGTTATATATGTAACACACTCTTTCTTTAAAAAAATAAGAAATGACGCGCGTGCGCGTGTATCTTACCTAATAGGCGTAATTCTTTGATATATAGTGTGATGATGTCTGCATTAAAAAAGATTATCATTTTATCAATCAGAATATTTTGTACTTTCATTTCTTGACGTTACCTTTGCGTTCATTAAACGGAACGTGTTATAAAACATTTCTTTCATCATAAACGTTTCGTTGATAACGGCTTATCGCAAGATAGCTTGAATATAACTATTTCGTCGCCTTCCTTCCGAGATGGTGGAGGGTTTTGAAATAAAATGAATGCATATAGCCTATTTAAAGTAACCGCATTACATTACTTGACCGGGAGGTACTTCGCTACTCCGGTGTCCCCCAATCATATTTTTTCGTGAACGAGAATGCAGAAATGCACTGGTATGCAGTGCGTGTCACCTATAGCCGAGAGCTTTTTTTCAAGGAATACCTGGATGCAGCGGGCATTGAAAACTATATACCCATGCGCTATGAGTATGTCGTGAGGAAAGAGCGCCGCCTGCGCAAGCTTGTTCCTGCGGTCCATAACCTGGTCTTCGTCCGCTCCACCCGCGAGCGTATGGACGAAATAAAGAACGAACCGGGCATGAACATCCCCATCCGCTATATCATGGACCGCGAAACCCGCCAGCCCATCGTCATCCCGGACTCACAGATGCGCAGCTTCATCGCCGTGTCTGGCACCTACGACCAGGCTGTGCTCTATCTTGAACCCACCGAACTGAACCTCTCCCAAGGAACCCGGGTACGCATCACCGGCGGCATCTTCGAAGGAGTGGAAGGGGTGTTTGTGCGTGTGCGCCATGACAGGAGGGTGGTGGTGAACATCGAGGGGGTGATGGCGGTGGCGACGACGTTTGTGCATGCGTCGCTGGTGGAGGAGATAGGAGAAGGGTAGAAGGGAAAACATATTGTGTTTTTGAGTTTTTTTTTGTTGAATAAAGTAACTATTTAGAAGAAAAGAATATGTTGGTGTGTTATCTCTAAAAAAAATAAACTTGAATATGGAACAGATGTGCAGTAGCTATGTACCGGTATTTGGGTGGGCTTATACAGAAGCTTGCAGGAAAGCTGGTGGATACGCTTATTTCCTTTTTTATCAATAAATAAAAGTTAAATCCAATCATTTGTTATTTTTTGCATTCTTGTAATGTCTCAAAATGAGGTGCTTATAGCGCTTGAGGAAAAATAGATGGTTATAAATGTTATAAATCGTTAATTTTTAAAATTCTCAAAAGATCATTCTCTAGGTTTTTAAGAGGATGGATACTATCGAATGTTTACTGCGAATGGCATTTTAAATCTAAAAAATCACAATTAATTGTGCAATGAACTCACACCCCAGGTCTTTAACAAAGAATTTTATATATAGCATAATCAATACGGTTTCAGGATTACTGTTTCCATTGTTTACGTTTCCGTATGCCACGAGAGTATTGATGCCTGAGGGAATTGGACAAGTAAATTTTTATAATTCAATTATTGCCTATGTAACTCTACTAGTTGGTATGGGTATTCCTACATATGGGATTAGAGAAATTGCACGTGTGAGAGATAATAAAGAAGAACTAACACGAGTTACAATAGAGCTGCTATCCCTCAGTGTTTTCCTATGCATTGGGGGATATCTAATCATTGGAGGAGTATGCTTATGGATTGATCCAATAAAAGAGAATTTTCCCTTATTTTTGATACTTAGCTCTATTTTATTTTTTAATGCAATAGGATGTAATTGGTTTTATAGTGGTGTAGAGGACTTTAAATATATTACTTTTAGAGGATTAATTGTGCGTGTAATTGCAACAATTTTTTTGTTTGTTTGCGTCAAGACTAAGGATGATTTATTCCTTTATGGAATATACTATGTTGTATCTTATGGGGGAAGTTATTTGGTTAATTTTCTCTGTTTAGGGCGTTATTTGGATATTAGTTCTGTAAAATTTCGGCATATAAATCTTAGCAGACATATAAAACCTGCTCTTGCTGTATTTATTTTTAGTTTAGCAACTAGTATATATTTACAATTGGATAAAGCTATGCTGGGATTTCTCGCAGATAATGAATCAGTTGGATATTATTCTGCTGCATCGCAAATCTCTCATCTTCTTTTGTTACTAGCAACTGCAATAGGAACGGTCATGCTACCCAGAGCTTCTAACTTAGTAAAGAACAAAAAATATGATGAGTTCAGAGTTTTGACACAAAAGTCATATCAATTCGTATTATTAATCGCATTTCCTTTGAGCCTAGGATGTATAGCTCTATCTCCGGCACTTATTCAATTGTTGTGTGGAGAAATGTTTGCAAATGCTACGTCATCGTTACAAATTTTGTCTCCAATTGTGTTAATTATAGGCATATCAAATCTTATAGGAATGCAAATATTGTATCCTATTGGAAAGATAAATCTTGTAACAATAAGTACCAGTATAGGAGCAATAGTCAATTTATTATTAAATGTGATTTTTATTCCTATGTTTAGGGAGGATGGCGCTGCATTTTCTACACTTATAGCAGAATTGAGTGTTACGCTAATTCTAATACTATTGGGACGTAAATATATACCATTTAGTTTAATAACAAAGGAATGCTTCTATTACTTTATTGCTTCCATAGTTATGTTTGTTATATGTGTCTCAATAGCACAATTTACAGTATATCCCTATAATATATTTGTTGTGATTGGCGTCGGTTTATTCGTTTACATTACTATTTTAATTATCGCGAAGGATAGTATGATTATGGATCTCATTAATAGAAAAATATGCAATCAGCTATGAAATACGACTATCTCATAGTTGGTTCTGGCCTCTACGGAGCCACATTCGCACACAAAGCAAGACAAGCAGATAAAAAGGTGCTTGTAATTGATAAACGTTCTCACCTTGGCGGTAACATTTACTGCGAAGAGATAGAGGGTATCAACGTGCACAAGTATGGTGCGCACATCTTTCACACCAACAATAAGGAGGTGTGGAATTTTGTGAATTCTATCGTAGAGTTCAACCGCTACACCAACTGCCCTGTGGCCAACTACAAGGGTGAATTGTACAATTTACCTTTCAATATGAATACTTTCAACCGTATGTGGCCAGAGGTTCATACACCAGCCCAGGCTCAAGCAAAGATTAATGAGCAGAAGGCCGAGGCAGTTGCTGCTCTTGGTGGGCGTGAACCTCATAATCTAGAGGAGCAAGCACTTTGTCTTGTCGGCAAGGATATCTTTTACAAGCTCATTAAGGAATACACTGAGAAGCAGTGGGGACGTGATTGCAAGAATCTTCCTACATTCATCATTAAGCGTCTTCCTGTACGCATGATATTCGACAATAACTACTTCAATGATCGATACCAAGGTATTCCTGTTGGTGGCTACAACAAACTCATCGAAGGTCTGCTTGAAGGCGTAGAGTGCAAAACTAACTTTGACTTCTTTAAAGATTCGTTAGATTTTAGTGATTTGTGTCCCTTGAAAGATAATTGGCGGAATTATGCCAATAAACTCGTTTACACAGGTGCAGTCGATGAGTATTTCTATTATAAATTGGGTAAGCTTGATTGGCGTACCGTTAGCTTCAAGACACGTGTAGAGAACACACCTAACTATCAAGGTAATGCTGTTGTAAACTACACCAGCCACAACGAACCTTATACTCGTGTGATTGAGCACAAGCATTTCGAACTCTTCGGTCAAGAGGTTTACGATTGTCCCAAGACCGTGGTTTCAGAAGAGTATTCAACAGAGTACAAAGAGGGTATGGACCCATACTATCCTGTGAATGATGACCGCAACAATGCTCTTGCAGAGGAGTATCGCAAGTTGGCTGAGAAGGAGCAAGGTGTTGTCTTTGGAGGTCGCCTTGGGCAGTACAAGTACTTTGATATGGCTCCTGTAATTGAACAAGTTTTAAATTTAGATATTTGTATATAATGAATAATATTGCCTGTATTGTTGTAACTTATAATAGACTTGAGTTATTGAAACAGTGTATCAATGCATTATTGCATCAATCATTTAATAATTTTGATATTATTGTTGTAAATAATGGGTCAACAGATGGTACAGAAAAATGGCTTAAAGAAAATCCGCAAATCAAATTCTTTACGCAAGAGAATTTAGGGGGAGCTGGAGGCTTTCATAATGGCATTAAATATGCTTATCAAAGCGGATATGACTATTTTTGGATTATGGATGATGATGGCATTTCGGATCGTTTCTGTTTGGAAAAACTCATTTCAGTAGCAAAACAAGGGTCGCAATATGTTGCTCCTTTATTGTATACGGAGACAGGAACATGTCATTGGCCGTATCTCTTAAATACAAAATTTAATGAATTGTCTCATAGCGGTGGACCTTTCAATGCTATTCTTTTGTCTAGAAAACTAATTGAATGTGTTGGACTACCTAATAAATATTACTTTATTTGGGGAGATGAGTTTGAGTTTCTGAATAGGGTGAAGGAAGCATTTTTTCATACAACATTAGTAAAAGACGCTATTCATTATCACAAAATACCAGAAAACAAGAATACTATTGATAAAAGAATTTACTATAAAGTAAGAAATCTTATTTGGTCGACAAGATTGTCAAATGGTATTTTGAGAAGTAAACTTAGTTACAGAAGTTCTACAATTTTTCAAATCGTAAAATATTGTTTTCATTACTTGCTTCATTTTAAATATACTTCTTTATTTTATGTTTTAAGAGGAATAAAAGATGGTATATCAATGGATTTAGATATTCTAAGACATGGATCTAATTTGCAGGATTAATGGTAGTTATATATTTACTTTTAATTTCTTTTTTTTTATTTGCGTATTACGGGGGATATATCAATAGTGAGCAGCTCTTTATCGGACTAAATATTATTTTCTCGTTGTATATTGGATTACTAATTTGTAAACAATTAAAGAAGGGAATGTCAATTATTAATCCGATTATTGTGACATCAATATTTATGTTTCTGTTGCCTTATGGATTTCCTGTTTTATTTCAATATTCAAATGGTGAAATACGTTATTATCCTACTTATATATCCCTTGCTAAAAGTATGCTTTATGTGAATGCTGGATTTATAACTCTTTGGTATTCTTATAAATCGTTATTATTTAATCCTATATTATACTCCTTGAAGAAGTATTCCAAGTTGTTTGTACATAAACTTGTTGTAAAAAAAACTTATACGTACTTTTTTTTATTATCATCAATAATATTAAATTTTAGATCCATATATAGTGGCAGTTATGGCGTTCTTGCCACGATTTATGCGGATAATAAGGAAATTGGAGCATTTGATCAAATAGAATACCTTGTTGCCACAGCACTTAAAGGTGTCGTATTTTTGTTAGCATGGCAATATTTTAAATACAAAAGGTCAAAAAAACTTTTTATTTTCGCCTTTTCCTTATTATTGTTTTTTCAGATACTTGCAGGTTATAAAGGTGCAATAGTTATGACTTTTATAATTATCTTCATTGCAAATTATTTGGCTCTAAAAAAGATCAATTTCAAGTTGGGGATAATTTGTTTTATTTCTCTTATTATAGCATATGGTTTAGTAAATCCTTATAGGGAGTATTTGGTATATTCCAAGGAAATTCCCAATTCTATTTCTAGCATATTCGATTGTATTTATAATGGAGTATTAATCCAAAATCAGATCATTACAAGTGAAGAAGTATCTATCATCGATGAAGTTATGTCTAGATTTACAACCTTACCTGAGTTAGCTACATTTATTGAATATAAAGAAAAATTTGGATTACATATACCTCGTGATCCCGATTTTCTGTATTATTTTTATACTATTCCTGCGCAATTGTTTGTGCCGAGATTTTTGTGGCCAGATAAACCTGTTAATGATTTGGGAGTATGGTGGGTTTCGAATACGGTTACAGGCAATATGTCAAATAGTTCAACAGCATTTGGTCCTGTTGGTTTCTTATATCTTACATTTGATATCTTAGCTGTTATAATTGGATTTTTGATTATTTCATTTTTATTGAAACTCTGTGAGCAATTACTTAATAGTGGAAAAGATGGTGCTGTTTTAACTGGTGTTATTTTCTTATCTTCTTTGTATACTAATGAAGCTGGATTCAATACATACGTTGTAGAAGGAATAAGGTTTTTGATAATTGGTATTATTTTTCAAGCCATTATATTAAGACGAATATGGAAATAGTTTTCTTTTTCAAATCAAAATATGATCCAGGGATAAGTATTAATCATGTGATGAAGCCTATAGTTGAAACCATAGGAAAAAGTGAGAATATTTATATCAAACAATATTATCTACCAGCTATTGGCTTAAATATCAAATCAATTATTTCCAATTTATTATTTGTACATAAAAATCGTTCAAAAAAAGGAATTAATCATATTGTGGGTGAAGTACACTATGCTGTATATGCGTTATTAGGCTGTAAATCTGTACTTACGGTTCATGATATAGGATTTTGGACAAGTGATAAATTTAAAACAATTAAACGTTTTGGGCTGTATTTTACTCATCTATATCCTATAAAATTAGCAAAAAGAGTTGTTGCCATCTCTAACTTTACCAAAACAGAGTTGTGCAAAGAGCTACCCTCTATTAGAGATAAGATATCTGTTATTCCAAGTGGAAGTATAGATGGGTTCGAATATTATCATAAAACATTTGATAAATCCAACTTTATTGTTTTACAGAATGGGGTTAGACCTCATAAAAATCTAGAAACAACTATTCAGGCTTTACAAGGTATTTCATGTAAACTTCTTGTTGTACGCAAAATGGATGAAAGCCAAATTCAACTTGCGAATCGTTTGAATATCAAATTTGAAAATGTTTACGATTTATCTCCTGAAGAGGTGAAAGAAACTTACCGAAGATCAGATATCGTTTGTTTCCCATCTTCCTATGAGGGCTTTGGTGTAATCACTATTGAAGCACAAGCTATAGGACGTCCAGTAATCACAACAAATAAAGAACCCATGAAGAGTGTTGCTGGCGATGCTGCTTTATATATAAACAATCCCAAAGATCCAGCCCAGTTACACGATGCTATTATAAAACTAATAAATGATGATAAACTAAGAGAAAACTTGATAAAAAAGGGGTTAGAGAATAGTAGGCAATATAGACTTGGGAGTATTGCTAGCAAATATATAGATATTTTCTCTTCTATTGAAAAATAAACGGAACATCTTTGATAATTTGCTTATTTAAATTCTTTAATATGAATAAATATAGATGAAGAATAATGTCATATTCTTTTTTGTAGATTCTGTTACATGGAACTATGTCGGAAAAAATAGAGCTTATGTGAGTCCAACGCCGTTCTTGGATTCTTTGAGGTCGGAGAGTTTGGTTACCACCAAATTATATTCTTATGCACCTTATACCGATGCTGCTACTCGTAGTTTGTTTACAGGTAGAAATTGTCTTGATGATTATGGCTATTTCTTCAGAACAAATACATCTCCTATTAATCATTATAAAGCCTTCCACGATTTAGGATATGAAACATACGATTTCAATTATCCTTTCTACATTATTGGTGACAAGCAAAACGAGAACATTGATCATCGTTGCTATAATAGTAGTTTCTATTTTCCAAGTGAATGGGGAGGAGTATATAAGTACTATTCTGAAATATCTAGGGAGAGGCAACTGTCCGATATTGAGTATAGCTTGTTGGAAAAACGTCTGTGCCTTATGTTTGAGTCATGGATTCGTTATATGAGAGATATGCTCTCTGAGCCAGAGGCATCTTTAATGCATAAAAAGGTATGTGAATGTTATGATGCAGAAAAGTCTCTTGATACATTAGAAAAAGAATGTGAGTCTTGCAAAATGAATCCTCGTAGTTATATTGATAAACTACTTTCAGAAGCAGAATCACATGTATTGTTTACAATAGACCCATCTACTGTGTCTGTTTATATTGATGCTGAATTCTTGAATGGCTATGTAGTAAAGAAATATTCCTCTCTGTTCAAGAAGATTAAAAAGAATAATTTCAAGGCAAACGCTTTCAGAAACATTCCGGGAATAAAGCGAACATATAGGGGGATCAAACGATACTTGAAAACGAAGGATTCCTCCAATCTTATGTTTTGGCAGAATTATGTTGGAAGTCTATTCCCTTGTGAATTGATGCAGAAGCGTTGGGGCGAGAAAACCTGGCAGAACAATCACCCTGCGAGAACTGTCTATGATACAGCATTAGGATTCTTGAAAAGTAGAAAATCCGACACCCCGTTCTACTTTTATCTTAATGCAGAGGAACCTCACAACAATATCGCTTTCTTTTCATATGATACTCAGGATAAAGAAGTTATTGACGAAGAAATGAGAATGCTTGAGGATTATGTTGACCAACTTGGAACAAACTTTAGAGGTAATCTCATTTATCTTCTATCTATTCGATATACAGACTATTGCATAGAGCGTTTCTGCAAATCATTAAAAGAACTTGGCCTATGGAACGCTACTACAATTCTTTTTGTCGCTGATCATGGCTCATCTTACACCTATTGGCCATTACATAATAACCGAGTCAATTGCTTTGATGATGAATGTTACCACATTCCGATGTTGATCCGACATCCGGGACTGAAAGGTTCTGTCATTAAGACATATCAGCAGTCGAAAGATGTACTTCCAACTTTGATGGATATAATGGGATTACCAATCCCATCGGACTTCAAAGGACAATCAATGCTTCGCGAGACTAAACCTCGTGAATATGTTGTATCTGAGTATATGGGACCAGGATGTCCTGATATGATGAATAGACGGATTTGGTTTAGTGTACGTGATAAGAATTATATAGTTGCTTATAAAGTTTCCATTAAGGAGGATTTTGAAGATGGAGAACTTGCAGAGGTGTATGATTTGATTAATGATCCTAATGCATATTATAATATTTGCGATAGTATCAATATTTCAGAAATATCTTATCTGTTAAATTCAATAGAAGAAAGATGGAAGGAAATAAAGAAAGATGTGGATGAGTTCATTTCAAATTTTGAAAAAAAAATAAATGAATATTGAAATTTTCGAATTTCCGACAATAACAGAAGAACTTTACCCTATAGTTTCGTGTATATTTAAGGATGCTTGTCTTGAAAAGGAATGACAAGGAATTCATTTTTCTTTCGCCTCTTTTATAGCAGAAGATATTAAAAAATGTTATACGATGGTGGAAGGCGCAAAATGTATTTATTAGTTGCGATCAATAGGGGCCTTAATGTCTCAATCTCGACAGAAAGGGTTTTATTATTATGTATCCCATGACTATTTGGGAGTGATTGATAGCTACAAAGGAAAAGGAGTTGCTTCTCTGTTATTCCAAACATTTCTTGAGATTTGTAGAAAAGAGAAGTACGACTTCATTGTTAGTGACACAAATCCGAAATCTGTTTCATCGGTAACATATCATCTTAGAATGGGCTTCAAAAAGTTTGCTATGAATTATTGCAAACAATCTCGTTCTATCAGTTTTTATATTCCCTTAGAAAAATGAGGTTTCTTAATATAGAATTTTTTCGAATACCTTTTATATTTCGGTTTCAGTAGTATGGGCTGTATAAAAAACTTTGCAAGATATTTAATAGTAAATCATTAATATAGAATTATAAATTATGTATTACTTGGATCCAAGAATTGAGAACTTGTATCGTATTTTTGATCAGAATGCACGCAAAGATTATCTTCGTCTTGACCTGAATGAGAACCCCGGTGGTCTCCCTCAGGAATTCATAAACAAAGTCCTATCTCAGGTAGATGGCCGTTTCGTCGGTCAGTATCCAGAGACCTTTCAGTTCACAGAGAAGCTCGCTGCTTTTCTTGGTACTGATGTTCAGCACCTTAGCCTTATGAATGGTTCGGCTGAAGGCATTCGTTACATCATTCAGGCGTTTACTTCTCCAGGAGGTCGCATTGTGGGTGTCGTACCTTCATACTTCATGTTCCAGATATATTCAGAGATGTATGGTCGTGACTTTGTCAAAGTCCCATACAACGAAGATCTTACAATGGACATCAATAATATCATCAATATCCTTACTGATGACACTCAAATGCTTATTCTCCTGAACCCTAATAACCCAATGGGTAATGTTTATTCAGATGAGGAGTTTGAAGCTATTCTTGCTGCTGCTCGTAAACATGAGATTACTGTTCTTGTGGATGAAGCTTACCATTATTTCTATCCAAAGACCTTTATCAAATACGCTTTTGAACAGGAGCATGTTTTCGTAACTCGTACTTTCTCTAAACTCTTCTCAATGGCAGGTTGCCGCCTTGGTTATGTTGCTGGTTGGCCAGAAGGTGTGAAGATGGTGCAGAAGTTCTGTACTCCTCACAATACTAATGCATTTGCAATGGCATTTGCAGAGGCTATTATTGATAATCCAGAGGTGTTGAACATGCTTATCAACAATTTCAAGGAGGGCCGTCAGTATCTTATTGATCAGATGGATGTAAATGGATATGAGCATAAGGGTGAAGCAGGAAACTTTATCTTCATTAAGACTAAGACAGATGCAGAAAAGATTGTTGAACGCATGAAGGAAGAGAAGAAGATTCTCATCAAGTCATATTCTGGTGTTGGTAATTTTGGAACATGTCTTCGCGTGTCTATTGGTGAGAAGAAATATATGGAACAGTTCTGGAATGCTCTCATTGAGTTAGATAAATAAAAGCCAATTTCTCACCTTGCAGTCAGGCCTGCGCAGAGCGAAACTGCGGCGAAGAACAAACAAAATTCCTATATGAAAACGGTTATTACATACGGCACTTATGATTTACTTCATCAAGGTCATATCAATCTCTTGCGTAGAGCAAAAGAACTCGGTGATTTTCTGATTGTTGGTGTAACAAGCGATTCTTTTGACAAAGGCAGAGGTAAATTGAATGTCAGAAATAATGTTCTTGAACGCGTGGAAGCTGTAAAAGCAACTGGTTATGCAGATAAGATAATTATCGAAGACTATGTAGGTCAGAAAATTGATGATATTCAAAAATATAACGTAGATATTTTTGCAATTGGTTCTGATTGGGAAGGCCTATTTGATTATCTTAATGAATTTACGAAAGTTGTATATCTTCCTAGAACGGAAGGTATCTCTTCAACTATGCTTCGTGCAGAATCTACTGTTGATGTTAAGGTTGGCATCATAGGATGTGGACGTGTAGCAAGCCGATTCCCTTATGAAGCTTCTGTCGTGAACGGAATTAAGGTAGTAGCTGCTTACGATATTGAACCAAATGCCTTAACAAAGATTTCTCAGGAGAATGAGAGCATAGTGGCATATAATAACCTGGATGTTTTTTTAGAATCTGTAGATGCAGTATATATTGCTACACCTCACAATTCTCATTACGATTATGCGAAAAAAGCAATAGTTACAGGTAAACACGTACTTGTTGAAACCCCTATGGTTCTTCTTGGTTTTCAAGCCAAAGAGTTATTTAAAATGGCAGAAGAAAGAGGGGTTATTCTTATGGAGGCAAATAAAACTGCACATTGTCCTGCTTTTAATCATCTTATTGTAATGATTAAGTCGGGTGTGATAGGTGAAGTCGTGGATATTGAGGCTTCTGTTTCTCAATTGCTTGATAAGAGCGGGCGAGAGTTTGATCCTAATCAGTCTGGTGGCGCTTTGTATGAGCAGGGTAGTAGTGTTTTGCTCCCAATGGTAAAGTTATTGGGTACAGAATGCAGAAATATCAATATATATAGCCGGATGGAAAATGGGGTTGATATTTACACAAAAGGAGTGTTACGTTATGATCATGCCATTTGTTCTTTCAAGGCAGGTTTGGGTGTTAAGACAGAAGGAAACTTGGTTATCTCTGGTACAAAGGGATATGCCTATGTTCCTGCTCCTTGGTGGAAAACAGACTATTTTGAACTTAGGTATGAAGATCAAAATAAAAATCGAAAATTTTTCTACAAATGGGATGGTGCGGGTTTGAGATATGAGATTCAAGAATTTATATCATGTATTGTAAACAAGCGTTTCTCTACTGCGCGATTAAGAAGACGGGAGTCTATATGGATTGCTGATGTAATGGAACAATTTCAAACAAGGAAAAATGTTATGGAAATCTAATATGCCTAAACTACTTCAAATAAATATTACTGCTAACTGGGGCTCGACGGGAAAGATTGCGGAACAGATAGGTTTGTGTGCAATGGCTCATGGATGGGAATCTTTTGTTGCATATGGAAGATGGAGCAATCCTTCTCTGTCGTATCTTATCAAGGTGGGCAACAAGTTGGATATGTACATGCACTATGGAGAGCAAAAAATTCGTGATAATGAGGGACTTTGCTCCCGTGGAGCTACCAAGAGGTTGATTCGCCAGATAGAGGAGATAAATCCTGACGTTGTGCAGTTGCATAACATACATGATCACTACTTGAATTATCGTTTGCTATTTGAATATCTTAACAAGACTGACATTAAGGTGGTGTGGACGTTCCACGATTGTTGGGCTTTTACAGGTCATTGTTTTCATTTTGTGACAAAGGATTGTATGAAGTGGAAGACAGGATGTTATGATTGTCCTTTGGTTCATGACTATCCTAATACTTTGATGGATAGGTCGCGTAAAAATTATGAACTGAAGAAATCTTTGTTTACAGCAAATAGAACATTGACAATAGTGACTTGTTCAGAATGGTTGAGCAGCTTTGTTCGAGAGTCTTTTCTAAAAGAAAAGCGACTTGAGGTTATTCATAATGGTATAGATATTCATACATTTTGTCCTCAGAAAAAAAGCAGAAATGCAAAGTTCGATATTCTTTCTGTATCGAGTGTTTGGGATGAGAAGAAGGGTCTATATGACATAATAAAACTTCGTGAAATGCTTTCTTATGACGAATTCTCCATCACAATGGTTGGCCTCTCAACCGAACAAATGAGAAAAATGCCAAAAGGAATTAGGTGTGTTGTGCGCACTCAGAACGTCCAAGAACTGGTGAACTTGTATTCTAATGCTTCTGTACTTATCAACCCTACATACGCAGATAATTTTCCGACAGTCAATATTGAGTCTCTAGCTTGTGGAACACCTGTGATTACTTACCGCACAGGCGGTTCCCCAGAAGCGATTAATAGTCAGACAGGTGTAGTCGTAGAGCAAGGTAATATAGAGGCTTTAGCAAAAGCTATTGTGAATTTGATGGAGCATCCTTTATCTTCTGCTGATTGTCGTATGCGATCTGAAGAATGCTTTGATAAAGACAAGTGTTTTGAAAAATACATTGAGTTATATGAAGAGATATTATAATTAATAAGATTTTGTTGGTAAGTACTCAAATTCGGGTTAAAAAATCATACATTATCTTTGTTTCTAATCATAATAAATAGTTATGTCCATCTTCAAAGACAAAGTTTTATTAATCACTGGCGGTACCGGTTCCTTCGGTAACGCTGTATTGCGTCGTTTCCTTGATAGCGACATCAAGGAGATCCGTATTTTTAGTCGTGACGAGAAAAAGCAGGATGACATGCGTCATCACCTGCAAAATCCCAAAGTAAAATTCTACATTGGTAATGTCCGTGACCGCCAGTCTGTGGACGGTGCCATGATGGGAGTGGATTATGTGTTTTCCGCCGCCGCCTTGAAACAGGTTCCCAGTTGCGAGTTCTTTCCGTTGCAGGCTGTGCAGACCAATGTGATCGGTACGGACAATGTACTGGAATCCGCCATAGCGCATGGTGTAAAGAATGTGGTGGTACTTTCTACCGACAAGGCCGCCTATCCCATCAATGCCATGGGTATCAGCAAAGCCATGATGGAGAAGGTTGCCATAGCCAAGGGCCGTGCGTTGGGTGAGGAAGCCGGTACAACCATCTGCTGTACCCGTTACGGCAATGTGATGGCAAGCCGCGGTTCTGTAATTCCCTTGTGGGTGGAGCAGATAAAGAACGGCAGGCCCATTACGGTAACGGACCCCAACATGACCCGCTTCATGATGACGCTGGACGATGCCGTAGATCTGGTAATCTATGCGTTTGAGCACGGGCACAACGGTGACTTGTTCGTGCAGAAAGCTCCTGCCGCCACCTTGGATGTACTGGCGCAGGCCTTGAAGGAAACATACGCGCAGGTTGATCCGAAATACGGTGAGACGGAGGTGAAGACCATCGGCACGCGCCACGGCGAGAAACTGTATGAGACACTGGTAACCCGCGAAGAGATGGCAAAGGCTGTCGACATGGGCGACTACTACCGCATCCCCTGCGACACCCGTGACTTGAACTATGACAAGTTCTTCACGGAAGGCAATGAGGATATTGCCCGTATAGAGGACTATCACAGCCATAACACTGCCCGCCTGGATGTGGAGGGCATGAAAAAGCTTCTTTTGAAACTCCGTTTCATCCGCGAAGACCTCGGGATGGAGGAAAAGGCGAAGAGCGCGGAAATCAAGAGTGAATAAGTCTTTAATTTGAATAATACAACAGGAAAGAAAGAGGGAATGTATTGTTCCTTTAGAAAAAAAAACTATCTTTGCCATATTGAAACTAATAATTGAGAATATGGCAGCAACAGTATTAAATTCAGTTCAACAACATCTTTTGAAGATGTTTGCTTTTGATGGTTCGGAGGAGCGATTGAATGAAGTTAAAGAAGTGTTGACCAAATATTTTTCTCAGAAGTTAGATGACCGCTTGAATGACTTATGGGATTCGGGAGTTTTAAACCAAGAAAAACTTGATGAACTGAGAAAAATTGATGTCCGTACACTTCCGAAGAGATGAATAGAATTGTATTAGATACAAATAGCTTGATACAGTGCATTTCTCCCAAAAGCAGGTACCGTAAGATTTGGGATTGCTTTTTGGATGGAACGAATCAGTTATGCGTTTCTGATGAAATTCTTAATGAATATGAGGAAATATTAGAACGTTTGGCAGGTGTGGAAATAGCTAAGCTGGTGATTGATGTCATTCTCAATAATCCTTATACTTTGTTCTTTACTCCTTATTATAACTTCAATCTGATAAAATCAGATCCGGATGATAATAAGTTTGTGGACTGTGCAATTGTGGCTAATGCCAAGTTTATTGTTACGGAAGATCATCATTTTCATATATTGAAGCAATATAATTTCCCAAAAGTAAGTTTTATAGGTTTGGATGATTTCTGTCATTCACTATGAATATCTTCTCTTTTCTGTGACAAACAGAACCCATTAGTTTATGAAAATCTTAGTGACCGGCTCCCGAGGGTTTGTCGGCCGGAACCTTGTATCCCAGCTGCACAACATCCGTGACGGGAAAGCCCGCAATTACGGCATTGCAGGTGAGGAACTTGCCATTTACGAATATGACATGGACAGTGACCCGGCCGAACTGGATGTCTATTGCAGACAGGCTGACTTTGTCTTCAATCTGGCAGGCGTGAACCGTCCCAAGGATGCGTCTGAGTTTATGAAGGGGAACTTCGGCTTCGCCTCCACGCTGCTTGATACATTGAAGAAGCACGGCAATACCTGTCCGGTAATGATTTCCTCTTCCACGCAGGCCGCACTCGACAACCCTTACGGTGAATCGAAGCGGGCAGGGGAGCAACTGTTGTTCGAGTACTCCAGGGAAACGGGTGCAAAGGTACTGGTGTACCGCTTCCCGAATGTGTTCGGCAAATGGTGCCGCCCCAACTATAACAGCGCGGTGGCCACTTTCTGCAACAACATCGCCCATGACCAGCCCATCCGGGTGAACGACCCTTCGGTGGTGATGCATCTGGTTTACATAGACGATGTGGTGGACGAACTTATTTCCGCCTTGAGCGGCAGGGAACACCGCAACGGGGATTATTGCGAAGTGCCCGTGGTTCATACCATTACCTTGGGCGGCATTGTGGAACTGATAAGGTCTTTCAGGCAAATGCCCGGTACCTTGTCCGTCCCGGATTTGAGCGATGCCTTTACAAAGAAACTCTATTCCACATACCTCTCATACCTGCCTGAAGAACGGTTCAGCTATCCCCTGAAGATGAATGTGGACGACCGCGGCAGTTTTACAGAGATTATCCGTACTTCCGACCGCGGGCAGTTCTCGGTGAACATCTCCAAGCCGGGCGTTACGAAAGGCCAGCACTGGCACCATACCAAGAACGAAAAGTTTGTGGTGGTGAGCGGCCACGGTCTGATACAGCTCCGCAAGATAGGTACGGAGGAGGTTGTCAGCTTCGAGGTAAGCGGCGGGAGGATGGAGGTCGTGGAGATGATTCCCGGTTATACGCACAACATTGTCAACCTTTCGGAAACGGAAGACCTGGTGACTTTCATGTGGTGCAACGAGTGTTTCGACCCGGCACGTCCGGACACTTATTTTGAAAAAGTCTGAAACGAGTTAAAGAATATAGGAACAGATGGAACTAAAATTGGATTATTCGCAAGTCAGGTTTCAGGAGAACGGCAGACTGAAACTTCTGATTATAGTGGGCACCCGTCCGGAAATCATCCGCTTGGCGGCTGTCATCAACAAATGCCGCAGTTATTTTGACTGTCTTCTGGCCCACACCGGCCAGAATTACGACTATAACCTGAACGGTGTCTTCTTCCGTGACCTGAAGCTGAAAGCCCCCGATGTGTATATGGATGCCGTCGGTGATGACCTCGGTGCCACGATGGGGAATATTATCAACGCCAGCTACAAGCTGATGGTGCAGGTGAAACCTGATGCTGTGCTGGTGTTGGGAGACACGAACTCCTGCCTGAGCGTGATAGGCGCGAAACGTCTGCATATCCCCATCTTCCATATGGAGGCAGGCAACCGCTGCTTTGACGAGTGCCTGCCTGAGGAGACCAACCGCCGTATTGTGGACGTCATTTCCGATGTGAACCTCTGCTATTCGGAGCATGCCCGCAGATACCTGAACGCTTCGGGCGTGGCGAAAGAACGTACATACGTAACCGGTTCGCCCATGGCGGAAGTCCTGCATGAGAATTTGTCCGAAATAGAGTCCAGCGATATTCACCAGAGATTGCATCTCCAGAAAGGTAAATACATCCTGCTTTCCGCGCATCGGGAAGAGAACATTGACACGGAGAAGAACTTCCTGTCCCTTTTCAAGGCGGTTAACGCTATGGCCGAGAAATATGACATGCCCATACTTTACAGTTGTCATCCCCGTAGCAGGAAACGTCTGGAATCAAGCGGCTTTGCACTTGACAGTCGTGTGATTCAGCATGAACCTCTCGGTTTCCACGACTACAACTGCCTGCAGATGAACGCCTATGCCGTTGTGAGTGACAGCGGTACTCTGCCTGAGGAGAGCAGTTTCTTCACTTCTGTGGGGCATCCTTTCCCTGCTGTATGCATCCGTACCAGTACGGAGCGTCCCGAGGCTCTTGACAAGGGTATCTTTGTCCTTGCCGGTATTGATGGGAAATCCTTGCTTCAGGCTGTAGATACTGCCGTGGAGATGAATAGGAATGGGGACGATGGCCTGCCGGTGCCCAATTATACGGATGAGAATGTATCGGCCAAGGTTGTGAAGTTGATTCAGAGCTATACGGGGGTGGTGAACAAGATGGTTTGGAGAAAATAATGGTGAGACATGCCTAAGAAAATTTTGATACATAGCCTGATTTTCAGTCCGGATGGAGTTTCGACAGCCTATCTTTATAATGATATTGCTCTGAAATTCCAAGAAAACGGTTATGAAGTATTGGTATTGACAACTACGCCTCATTACAATGTTGTGGAATCACAACTGGCAGCACAACCTCTGAAATGGAAGGTTTGGGGGATTTGTAAAGAAAGCTGTTTTCATGGAATCAGAGTTCTTCATGTACCCCAGAAGAAATTCAGAAATACATTTCTGCGTGTCCTGGGATTTGTCTATTGGCATATTATCTCTTTCCTGATTGGTTTGTCCCAGAGAAATATAGATGTCATACTGTCACCTTCCCCTCCTTTGACTATCGGTGTAATCAACATTTGGCTGGCGAAAATCAAGGGATGTAAAACCATATATAATGTGCAGGAAATATATCCTGACATCTTGAAACGAAAGGACGGGCTTGTTATAGAACAGCTACGTAGGATGGAACGGTATGTTTATAATAACTCAACGGCCGTAACGACAATAGACCAGGTTTTTTATAATGTAATAGCCGGAAGGTTTAAGGATAAGTCCAAGCTTTGTATAATACCTAATTTTGTAGATACAGAATTGTATAATTCTCAAGGTGGAAATGTAGAATGTCTGAATCCCCATTTTTTCCCTACCACAGATTCTTTGAAATTGCTTTATGCCGGGAATATTGGTTATGCCCAAGATTGGGAGCCCTTAATTTGTCTGGCAGAAAAGACGAAAGGGTTTTCCATTGAATACTTTATAATCGGTGAGGGAGTCATGAAACCCGTTCTTGAGGAGAAAGTACGTGAGTTGGAGCTGGATAATGTGCATATTTTGCCCTATCAGCCCAGAAGTTTGATGCCGTCCATTCTTGCCTATTCAGACATCCAGTTTATTTTCATGAACCCTGAAATGGAGATGCAGGGATTCCCTTCCAAGGTTTATACAATCATGGCATGTGGTAGGCCTTTATTGGTCTGCTCGGGAAAGGATACGCCTATCATCAATTTCCTGCAGGAACATGGCTGTGCAAAATTGATTACAGAGAAGAGTTTGGAAAAGAAGGTGGGAGAAATGGTGGATTGGCTGAATTCCGTCTCAAGAAGCGAACTAGCTTTACTGGGTCGAAATGGTGTAGAGGTGATTAAGCGATTATATTCCAAGGATGTGGTAACTCAAAAATATGTAGACTTAGTTGAAGCTTTATGAACATACGATATTTATCAGTCAATGATTAGGATAACTTGATATTTCCGGGTATCTTTGTGGAAAGATTGGATGTATGAGGAAGATTAAGCCATATAAGGAACAAGAACCGATGGTGCCGAATGTTGGTGAACCGGTAGTTGTATATACGGGTAATGAGAATAATCCGAATATCGTTACGGAAGGACGTGATGACATTAGGCATGCTATTTCCGGTGAAGAATTATTGGATAGGCTTTGCCCTCGTATAAAGGCTTTGTTTGGATGAGAGTCGTATTCGCTCCCGAAGTAGAGGAGGATTTGTATGGGCTTATAAAAATACTTGTTGAGAAGGAGTATTTAGGTACTTATCCTTTTGCTATTTCTTATGTAGAAGAACTGATAGCTGATATTCAACAGAACATTCATTCTAAATTAAAAAAGAAAGCGCCCGCTTTTTTTGAGCGTTATGGTAAGGATATGTATTACATCACTTATCAACGTAATTCTAATACGACGTGGTATATTTTCTTCTCTGTCATTGGAGATACTTATTTTATTAAATACATAACCAATAATCACGTTTCCGGTCAGTATATTTTTTAGCATATTTCAATGAACATACTCGTCACTGGAATCCACGGCTTTGTGGGTTCCAATCTCGTTGTTGCCCTAAAGGAACGTCATAGCCTTTACGGGCTGGATATTGTTGCTCCTGAAAAGGAGGGGGTGGTAAAGACTTTCTCCTGGAAGGATATTGAACCAGCTTCTTTTCCGATGCGGAATCTTCCTGAATTCGATGCCATTATTCATCTGGCTGGTAAAGCCCATGACACGAAGAACCGGTCTGCTGCCCAATCCTATTTTGATATTAATACGGGATTGACCCAAAAGATATTTGATTTCTTTCTGGAATCGTCTGCGAAGAAGTTCGTATTTTTCAGTTCTGTGAAAGCCGCTGCAGACAGTGTGGTGGGTGATATGCTGACTGAAGATGTGGTGCCTGCTCCGGTAGGGCCTTATGGGGAAAGTAAGATAGCAGCCGAGAATTACATCCTTGACAAGTTGAAGGTTGAGAATGGGAAATTGAAAGCTAATCCTTATGATGACAAGCAGGTTTATATCCTGCGTCCCTGCATGATTCATGGTTCCGGCAATAAGGGCAATCTGAATCTTCTTTATAATGTGGTGAGGAAAGGTGTTCCCTGGCCTTTGGGGGCTTTTGAGAACAGAAGGTCTTTTACTTCGATAGACAATCTCTGCTATGTGGTGGAAGGGCTGTTGACCAAGGAGGTGGCGAGTGGTATCTACCACATGGGAGATGACGAGGCCTTGTCCACAAATGAGCTGATAGCTTTGATGTGTCGGGCTTTGGAGCGTAAGCCGCATATCTGGAAGATAAACAGAGGACTGATGGAGTTCTGTGCCCGTTTTGGGACTCTGCTCCATTTACCTTTGAATGAAGAGCGTCTGCGCAAGTTGACAGAGAATTATGTGGTGAGTAATGCGAAGATAAAGGCTGCCCTGGGTATTGACAGAATGCCGGTGAGGGCAGAGGAGGGGATAGTGAGAACGATAAAATCGTTCTCAAATTAAAAGTTAAGAATTAAAAATTGATAATTAAAAATTAAAGAGGAAAATACTGTTATGTATTATCTGTTAATATTGGTTCTGCTGTTTTTGGCAGAACTTTTTTATTTTAAGGTGGCTGATAGGTGCAATATCATCGACAAGCCCAATGAGCGGAGTTCTCATACGAAAGTGACTTTAAGGGGTGGTGGGATTATATTCTATTTCGGAGCGTTGGCCTATTTCCTGACGAGTGACTTTGAATATCCCTGGTTCCTGCTTGCCTTGACACTGGTGACGTTCATCAGCTTCGTGGACGATATAAAATCCACCGGACAGATGACAAGGCTGCTTTTTCATTTCTCTGCTATGGCTATGATGTTTTATCAGTGGGGGCTGTTCTCCTTGTCTTGGTGGTGGATAGTCATTGCCTTGATAGTCTGTACGGGCATCATCAATGCCTACAATTTTATGGATGGGATTAATGGGATAACGGGAGGTTATTCTCTGGTTATTCTTGCTGCGTTGGCTTATGTCAATAATGAGGTGGTTACTTTTGTAGAAGCGAATTTCATCTATACCGTTATCTGTTCTGTTCTAGTCTTCTGCTTCTTCAATTTCCGCAAGCGTGCCAAATGCTTTGCCGGTGATGTGGGTTCGGTGAGCATTGCCTTTATTCTTCTTTTCCTGATAGGCAGGCTCATCATCCAGACTGGTGATTTCAGTTGGATTGTCTTATTGTCCGTTTATGGGGTAGACAGTGTTCTGACTATCATTCATCGTCTGATACTTCATGAGAATATCGGGCTGCCGCATCGCAAGCATCTGTATCAGATTATGGCGAATGAGCTGAAGATTCCTCATGTCATAGTCTCTCTGGTCTATATGACAATACAGACTTTTATAATAGTAGGATATATTTATTACCAACGGTATGGCTATATCTTCTTGATAGGGTGTATCTTACTGTTGAGCGCAATATACGTACTCTTCATGAAAAAGTATTTTTCAAGACATATCTCTTGAATTACTGTCTTCCATTATACAATTTCCACGGTCACCTGAATACCCAAAGCTTTGGCAATACGCTCGATATCACGCTTCTTTGTTTTTGTATTGCTGCAGGTCATAAGAAACCGTCCGTTGCCTAATGGTTTTTGAGCGCGCTGGTATTTCTCATGAAGTGTGTTTGATATCAAGGGAATCTTGCATACCTTGATATTTAAAGATTGCACTTGTTCCACACCTACTGTCATCACAAATTGCCGGAAAGTCTCGGCTGCTTGTGTTTCTTGAATTACTTTCCCATTACCAAAAGTAATCTTTAATCGGGATATTGGAGTATTGCTTTCCGTATCATTGGTTACTTGGTACAGTTTCTTTGCTGCTTCAAGAAATCTTGGAAATAATGTTCCCCACTGGTTGTTGACAACAATTTTTGTTCCGTCTGCCAATAAAATAACTTCATCAGGCTTAAGAAAGTAACGTTTCTTTAAATCGGGATGAGATTTGATTTTTTCTTGGACTTCTATCAAGGTACGTATTACACCCAATGCTTTACTGTGTAAATTGGATGGAAAGACTTTTTCCAGTTCAACATAGTTTATGTTGGGATGGTCTTTGATATAGTGCTTGATTACTTCCAATACAAAACGTCTTTTGACATAGAAGTTGATTCCATCCAATGAGAATTTTGTATGGTCTTTGGAGTCACTTTCTTTATAGTCGTTTTGTGAGTTTTTAGATGTTTGCCTCGTTTTAAGTTGTAATGAAGGGAGAATGCTCTTATTTTCGTAATGTACTGTAAGCGTAAGATTGGCAAATTCTTCATTAATGGCGGATTCCTCAAATCCTTCAGCTGTAAACTTGTCTTTGAGCAACGAAATCATATTCTTTACCCCATTGCCTTCGGATAAGAATTCTGACACCCTCCTATGCAGATTATTACGCGCTTGGATTTTTTTATATTGCTCATTACAGAATGTTTCTATTTTTTCCAGATTGAATTTGTCGTAGCTCAATAAGTCACAGATGATGGAACCATTTGTATCTTCTTTTTTAATTTCCGCTGTAAATACACAAATGGGATTCTCTCCATCATTGGGAATGTCATAGTAAAGTTGTATCTTTTCTCCTATATATAATCCGACATTAAGTTTCAACTGGCGCATATACGACATCAGTTGATTTTCTTGTCTTTCATTTCGTATATTAGACGGACGCTTTATTTCAATAGGGAGTACGGGGGATTGTGTGTCATGCTCGTTCTTTCGCCAAAGTACAATGTCCGGGCGTATGGAGTTGCTATTGCCTATCGGTAATGTATATTGGGATACCATTGTTCCATTGGTCTTCTTCCATCCAAGAAATTTCAAGCAGTTCTCTATTTCCCGCTGGTAGTCACCTTCTACCGAATTTGTTTCAAAATACGGTATCAGTGTTTCCACAATCTCAGGCCAATTTTCATTCATCTTTTATCGGGTTATATTAGGACATATTGTTTACACTTCTTTGGAGTGTGCATAAAGCAAATGTATTGACTTTATTTGAACTGCTCAAATTATAGTCATAAAAAATGAATCGGGCGGTGTACGATAAAAACAAATAATCCCGGATTCTTGACAAAGAGTCCGGGATTATTTGTTTTTATTGTTTTTGAGGGGCTTTACTTAGCCGGCTTCAGCCATTTGTCCAGCCATTCAAAGAAGGTACGTTGCCACAGCACGCCGTTTTGAGGCTTCAGCACCCAGTGGTTTTCGTCCGGATAGATAAGCAGTTCGGCAGGAACGCCACGCATCACGGCTGCATCGAAGGCGGCCATTGCCTGGTTGGCAAGGATGCGGAAGTCCTTCTCTCCGTGGATGCAGAGGATAGGGGTGTCCCATTTGTCGACGAAGAGATGCGGGGAGTTGGCAAAAGTGCGTTGTGCCGTAGCGTTGTTCTTTTCCCAATAAGCGCCGCCCATATCCCAGTTGGCAAACCATTTCTCTTCCGTTTCCAGATATTGCATTTCCATGTTGAAGATACCGTCGTGTGCGATGAATGCCTTGAAGCGTTTGTCATGGTGTCCGGCAAGCCAATATACGGAAAAACCTCCGAAGCTGGCACCTACGCAACCCAGGCGGTCTTTGTCAACGAAAGGTTCCTGGGCCATTTCGTCAATGGCAGTGAAGTAGTCCTTCATGCACTGGCCGCCATAATCACCGCTGATGGCTTCGTTCCACTCTACACCGAAGCCCGGAAGACCACGACGGTTGGGAGCTACAATGATATAATCGTTTGCTGCCATAATCTGGAAATTCCAACGGTAGCTCCAGAACTGGCTGACGGGACTCTGAGGACCACCTTCACAGAAGAGGAGGGTGGGGTACTTCTTGTTAGGGTCGAACTGCGGAGGATAAATCACCCAGGTCAGCATCTGCTTGCCGTCGGTGGTCTTCATCCAGCGGGCTTCCACTTTACCCATCTCCAGCTGGTCGTAAATCTGCTTGTTCTCTGTGGTCAGTTGCACTGCTTCTGCAAAAGCGTCGCCGTTGCGTGCACTGTTTACGGCATAGATTTCGTCGCCCATGCTCATGGAATGGCGTTTGGCGATAATCTTGTTTCCGCAAAGGGCAAGCGAAGCATAGTCGTGCATGCCGTCGGTGAGCTGGGTAAGCTTGTCGTTTCCGACAAGGTCGATGTTGTAAATCTGTGTCTCGCCATGCCATACACCGATGAAGTAGATGCTCCGGGAATCTTTGTTCCACAAGAAGGCGTCCACGTTCGATTCGAAAGCTTTGCTTACAAAACGTTTCTCGCCGGTCTCGAGGTTCATGATAAACAAGCGGTTCAAGTCGGCTTCGTAGCCGTCACGCTCCATGCTCTGCCAGGCGATGTATTTGCCGTCGGGAGAGTATTGGGGATTCGTATCATATCCCTTGTTTTCTTCCGTGATGTTTTTGGTTTCCTTGGAGGCAAGGTCGTAGATATAAATGTCGGAGTTGGTGGAAATGGCATACGCCAGTCCGGTTTTCTTACGGCATGTATAGGCCACCTTATCAGAAGACGGGCTCCATGCCAGCTGCTCGATACCGCCCCAGGGCTTCATCGGGCTTTCGTATGGCTCTCCCTCAAGAATATCAGTGACATTGCTGATGGCATTGCCGTCGAAATCGGCAACGAACGGATGGGGAGCAGTAGTCACCCATTCGTCCCAATGCTTGTACATCAGGTCGGTAACGATGATGCCGGTGGCTTTAGGAAGGTCCGGATGTTTGTCTGCCGTACTCTTCACGGTCTTTACCTGGGCAATGAAAAGGAGTTTCTTGCCGTCGGGCGAGAAAGAGAACCCTTCGATGTCTCCCTCGTATTGAGTCAGCTGCTTGCGTCCGCTGCCGTCGGGATTCATTTCCCATACCTGGCTGCTGCCGCTTTCGTTGCAAAGGAAGGCAAGCTTCTTGCCGTCCTTAAACCACGTGGGCTGTCCTTCTTGCCAGGCGTCATGCGTTATCTGGGTATTGTCACTACCGTCGGCATTCATGACGAAGACTTCGCTGTTACTCTTGTTCTGGGGCACGCTGTAATAGGATACCGTGTAGGCAATTTGCTTTTCGTCGGGGGATACGGCCACACTGCCGATGCGTCCCATCGCCCAGAGTGCCTCGGGTGTCATACGCTTTCCTTCAATCTTGATGTCCGACCGCTGGATGAGCGTTGCTGCGTCCTGCTGCTGTCCGGCATCTTTTGTGCCTCCGCAAGAGGCCAATGTCATGGCTGCTGACATAAGTAGTAGATTTACTTGTTTCATATATGCTTTTTGTTTCAGTTATTTCAATGCAAAGATACTAAATTTTCCTTCCTTGCCAATTCCCACGTTTGATATATAGCCAGCAGAAAATGAGAATAAAGCTGGAATAAACCATTTCCGAGGTCCAGCAGATGGCCACGTCGAGTTGCAGAATCAGAATAATGTAGGTGATATAGGCTGTGTAGATGACCAGCGTAGCCATCTCCAACCCCCATGCCGTACGCGTGTTGCCGGTTCCGGAAACTGCCTGGAAATAGACATTGGCAGGAACCAGGAACAGATAGGTGGAGCACATCACCCAGAGCGAATGTACGGCAGCGTCCTGCAGGTCGGGTATGTCGGTATAAATTCCCAGAATCAGCTTGGGGAACACCGCGAAAAGCAATGCCAGCGGAAGTACGAAGACGTAGGCTATGCGTACGTGCTGCCGGATGGTGCCTGCCACGCAATCGGAGTGGCCTGCACCGATGAGGTTGCTGACCAGTGACCCGCAGGTAGAGGCAAACGCCATGAGTACCATGAACAGTATGCCGGACACGTTGCGGACAATGTTGGTCACTGCCAGCGAGCGCTCTCCCAGATGCTCCACATAAAGGAAGAACAAGAACCAGGTGGAGAGGGAGAAGAAATTCTGTATCATGGTCCAGAAAGAGACGTTCAGCATCCGTTTCAATACGTCCAGCCGGAACTTCGGAATACGGTCCAGCCCGTACTTGCAGCAGTCGATACGGCTACGGGTATAGAGGATGAAGAATAACAGCGAAACCAGCTCGGCCAATGAGGAGCCGATGGCAGCTCCGGCAATGCCGAGTGCAGGAAAACCGAATTTACCGAAAATCAGGATATAGTTGAATACGACATTGCTCAACACCATGACGATGGAGTTCAGTGTCAGTGTCTTGGTCTGGGTGGTTCCCAAGAAAAAGGCACGGAACATGACTGCGCTGAACGAGAAGAAGGCACCGAATACACGCCAATGCAGGTAGCTGGTGGCTGCTTCGTAGATATGTTCCGAGGCTACGATGCGTTTCAGGATAATCGGCGAGAAGCAATAGGACAGCAGGAACATGACTGTCGCCATCCCGACTTGGAAATAGATGCCCTGATAGAACAAGTCACCGATTTCCTTATACTGCTGTTCGCCGTTGCGCCGGGCAATGAGTATCTGTGCCCCGATGCTGAAACCGAAGGCAACCATGAAGATGACCATGTAGAAGACACCGGCGATGGCAGATGCTCCCAGCTCGACTTCGCCCACACGTCCGAGGAAGGCGGTGTCCGTCATACCTATCAGTTGCTCCATAAGGAGGCTGATTAGGATGGGGTAGGCTATAAGCCAGATTTGTTTGTAGGTGTATTTAGTCTGCATAATTTAGAGTCTGTGATTTTTTCATTGGCGTAAGGATAAGAAAGCCGGGCAAATGTCATTGTCCGGCTTTCTGCAAAAGAATATCTTGAACGGTAGTCTTACTACTTTTTGTTCTGTTTTTCTTTCATCATCTGTTCCTGCTGTTTCTGCATGGCTTCCAGACGAGCGGCGAAACCGGTTTTCTTCATCTTCTTCGGGTCTTTCTTGTTGGCTTCCAACTGAGCAAGAAGGGCTTCCTCATTGGTTGTCTTGCGCATGATGAGCGTTGTTACCACACTGACTAACGTAGAGATGAAGTAGTAATAGTTCAATCCCGAAGGATAGTCGTTCAATATGAAGAGGAACATGATAGGCATCAGGTATGACATCCACTTCATGGCAGCCATCTGCGGATTGGCACCCGTATCCTGTTGCTGCATCATGTACTTCGTGTTCAATATGTTGGTAACCGTCATCAGCAGGCAGAACAAGCTGAGGTGGCTTCCCAGGAACGGGATATGGAACGGGAAGTTGATGAACGCATCGTAAGTGGAAAGGTCGTCTGCCCACAAGAAGCTCTGCTGGCGGAGTTCAATGGCACTCGGCACGAACATGAACAAGGCCATCAAGATAGGGAACTGTATCAGCATCGGCAGACATCCGCCCATCGGACTGACTCCGTACTGGCTGTAGAGGCCCATCACTTCCTGCTGCTTCTTCATGGCATCTTCCTGCTTGGGGTACTTCTTGTTTATCTCGTCGATTTTCGGTTTCAGTACGCGCATCTTGGCAGAGGACATGTAGGTTTTCCACGTTGCGGGGAATACTACAGCTTTTACGATTAACGTCATGAACAACAGTACGATACCCATGCTCAACCCCCAACTGGACAACCAGTCGAAGATGTTGATGGTGAACCATTTGTTTATCCAGCGGATGAGCGGCCAGCCCAGATAGACCAGACGGTTCAGCTCCCACTTCTCGTCACGCCCCTTGTCGAGTGCGGTCAGGGTCTTGTAGTGATTGGGGCCGAAGTAGAAGAACAGCTGGGTAGGTTCCTTGCCAGCAGGGTCGAACTTCGTGCTCATCTCCGCAGAATAGTCCTTAATGTAGCCGCTGCCTTGAGTCTCCATCTTGGAACTCAGCTTGGTCTTTTCAAAGTCGGCATCTGCCAGGAATACCGAAGAGAAGAACTGGTTCTTGAAGGCAATCCAGTCCAGACGTTCCGGAACTTCCTTTTCATCGTTCTTGTTGGCAGACAGATAATCGGTACCCTCTCCGGCGATTTTGTAAGTCAGCTCAGCCAGACGGTTCTCGTAGGTGTAACCCTTCTCTATCTGACGGGCACGCTGAGACCACTCGATGTCCACATAATTGTTGGTGGCGGCCAGCTTGCCTTCCATATTGACTGCCTGGATAGTAAAGTCTATCAGGTATGTGTCATTGTGCATGCTGTAGGTAAAGTCGATATAGCTGTTGCTGTCTGCCGACAAACGCATGGTGACGGTACTGTCCGTACGGTTTACTGCGGTGAAATAATAGTCTTCCGTCTGGATAGTCTCTTTCTTGTTGTAAAAGAGGAAATTCATGGAAGCGTCATTGCCGCTGAACAGTGTGACGGGGGTCGTCTTGTCTTGTCCCATGTATTCCTTCAGCGTGGCCGAAGCTATGCGCCCGCCTTTTGTATCTACGGTTATTTCTGCCAGGTTGTTCTGGATGGTTACCTGCGAGTTGGTTCCTTGACGGGCGTCGAAGAAGAGGGCAGTGGAGTCAACGCTTGCTTCCGCTCCGCTTTCGTTGGCCAGGGCTGCTTCTGCCTTGGCTTTCAAGTCGGCTTCGCGCTGTTGCACCTGGGCTATGGAGTCGTAGTAACGTTGCTGTGCTTCCAACTGCTCCTGGCTGGGACGGCTCAGAAAGCTGAAACCTACTAACAATATCGCTATCAGAACAAGACCTGTGATGGTATTTTTATCCATTCTTTGTTGATTACAAATTACTTATTACAAATTATTTCTTTTCGTTTTCATTTTCGATGGCGGCCTTCACGAATGCTACGAACAGTGGGTGCGGATGCAATACCGTACTGCTATATTCGGGATGGAACTGGGTACCGACAAACCACTTCAATGCGGGAATCTCAACAATTTCCACCAGGTCCGATTCGGGGTTTATACCCACACACTTCATGCCTGCTGCTTCGTAGGCATCCTTGAAGCTGTTGTTGAACTCGTAGCGGTGACGGTGACGTTCCTGGATATGCTCGGTACCATATGCCTCGTATGCCTTGCTGCCTTTCTGCAGAACACATTCGTAGGCACCCAGACGCATGGTTCCACCCATATTGGTGATGGACTTCTGCTCTTCCATGATGTCGATGACATTGTGTGGTGTCTTTTCGTCCATCTCGCGTGAGTTGGCATCGGCATAACCCAGTACGTTACGGGCAAATTCGATGGCGATACACTGCATACCCAGACAGATACCGAAGGTGGGGATGTCGTGCGTACGCGCATATTTGATGGCTACGAACTTGCCGGCAACGCCGCGTTCGCCGAAGCCTGGACCGATAAGTACGCCTGCCATACCTTTCAAGGCTTCTGCCACATTCTCGTCCGTCAGCTTTTCACTGTTCACGAAGTCTACCGACACCTTGCGGTCATTGTAGGTTCCTGCTTGTGAAAGGGCCTCGCGGATGGACTTGTAGGCATCCTGCAAGTCATATTTGCCCACCAATGCGATGTGCAGCGGGGCAGTCTCTTCGGCTTTGTGACGGCGTTCGAGGAAAGCGCGCCACGGTCCCAGTCCCGGAGTATCACCGACGGGAAGTCCCATTTTCTTCAAAATGGTAACGTCCAGTCCTTGGCTCTGCATCAAGATGGGCACCTCGTAGATGGTAGGCGCGTCGATGCTCTGCACCACGGCATTCTCGTCCACATTGCAGAACAGAGCCACCTTCTTGCGCAGGGTAGTGCTCAACTCGTGTTCCGTACGCAGTACGAGGACATCGGGTTGGATACCGGCACTTTGCAGTTCCTTTACGGAGTGCTGGGTGGGCTTGGTCTTCAGCTCACCGGCAGCTGCCAGGTAGGGGACATAAGTAAGGTGTACGCACAAGGCGTCTTTTCCCAGTTCCCACTTCAGCTGACGGATGCTTTCCAGATAGGGCAGAGACTCGATGTCACCCACTGTACCGCCAATCTCGGTAATAACAAAGTCGAATTTGTATTTGTTTCCCAGCAGTTTTACATTACGCTTGATTTCGTCTGTAATATGGGGAATAACCTGGATGGTCTTTCCCAGATAGTCACCCCGGCGCTCTTTGTCGATGACGCTTTTGTAGATGCGTCCGGTCGTGATATTGTTGGCCTTGGTGGTCTGGATGCCCAGGAAGCGTTCGTAATGGCCCAAATCGAGGTCGGCTTCGTGGCCATCCACGGTAACGTAGCATTCGCCGTGTTCATAAGGGTTCAGTGTACCCGGGTCGATGTTGATGTACGGGTCAAACTTCTGGATGGTTACCTTGTAACCTCTTGCTTGCAGCAATTTACCGATGGAGGATGAGATGATACCTTTACCTAATGAAGAGGCAACACCACCGGTGACGAAAATATACTTTGTTTCTCCCACAACTATATTATTTTATTAATTGTTTAATCTAATGCCAAGAGCCTATACGGCTTGTCGTTCAGGGTGCGCACTGCTCCCGTCAGTACACGTAGAACTTAAAAAGCGCAAAATTATAAAAAAAAGAGGAAGTAGAGAAAGTTTCGATGAAACAATTATTAAAAAATACGATTTCATCGAAGAAAGTCCTTCTTGCCTTTTTCTTATGGCTTTTCTATGTTTTCTAAACATTTTAAGCTAAATTTGCGCTCGAAACATAGACTTTAGGGCATTATGAAGAATAGACACATTGCATTTTGGTTAATTGCTACGATGATTTCTTCGTCGGTGATGGCACAGAATACGCTGGATACCGCCTCGAAGAACAGTGGACAGGAAACAACTGCCAAAGCCGACACCTTGCCGGATATAATGAAAGAATACATGATTCTGAAATTGAAACCGGAAGGTATGGGGTACAGGCTGGATACTGTTTCCATATTATATGAAAGGTATATCGGAGTGCTGGATTATTTGAATGACCCCACGACTCCGGAGCGTTATATACCTTCCAATCCGAACTACTATAGGTTGTTCCTTCCCCTTACCTATTATTATGCCCCCATGAGACGCCTTTCCAAGGTGGACTGGCATTTCCAGGTGCCTGATACGGTGCCTGCCCTGACGCGCGAGATGTTGCCGTTCGACACACTGAGTTTCACCTCAAAGGACCGAGCCAACAAACTGGTGGACCGTACGCTGCTGAACACGTATGTGAATTGTCCCAATCTGGTTGTAATGACCGAGAAGGAGGTGATGAAAGGGAAGATATTCAAGGATAATATAGAGAAGGAGGTTTCTTCCAAGCCGTCCGTCGTGAAACTGTTTGCACAAGAGAATATGGTGGGAGTGAAGGAGGAAGCCGACGTGATTATCCACAAGCCCAACTGGTGGGTGACGGGTGGAAACGGTTCATTGCAGATTACCCAGAACTATATCTCCGACAACTGGTACAAGGGAGGTGAGAGCACTAACGCCGTGCTTGCCAACCTGCAATTGTTTGCCAACTATAATGACCGTGAAAAGGTGCAGTGGGAAAATCTGCTCGATGCCAAGCTGGGCTTCAGCTCCGCACCTTCCGACGAGTTTCATAACTATCTGGTAAGTACCGACCAACTCCGGCTGTACAGTAAACTGGGTATTCAGGCTGCGTCCAAGTGGTATTATACCATCACGACTGAGTTTAAGACCCAGTTCTGCAATGGCTACAAGGCCAACAGTGAAGAGCTGGTTTCGGCTTTCTTTGCTCCGGCGGACTGGTCGAGCAGTATCGGTATGGACTACAAGTTGAAGAAGCAGAAATTCAGCTTGTCCGTTTTCATGGCTCCGCTGACGTACATGCTGCGCTATGTAGGAAATAAGGGGGTGAATGAAGTGAGTTTCGGTCTTGATGAGGGCAAATGCGTGAAGCATAACTTCGGTTCGCAGATACAGCCTACACTTTCATGGACCATCATTCCTTCCATTACGCTGGATTCCCGCTTGGACTTCCAGACCAGTTATGAGTGGACACGTATTGAATGGGAAAACACGGTGAACTTTGTGCTGAACCGCTATCTTTCCACCAAGCTCTATGTGCACGCCCGCTATGACGACAGTGCCAAGCCGACGGAAGGGGACAGCTATTTTCAGGTAAAAGAATTGCTCAGTTTCGGTATCAATTATAAATGGTAAATAAACAAATGGTCTGTTCGGAGTGAACAGATTATCTGTTTTAGTTAGTCAGACGGTCTGTTTTCCCTTGACAGACCGTCTGTTTTTTGTCTTTTTGTAGTCTGTGGCAGGTGAAAAAACATAAAAACATAGAAAAAGCATGTTTACGAACACAGAAAATACATAGGAAAGGTTTGCAGTTCACAAATAATGCGTAAATTTGCCACGATTTGTAATGCACACTTTGCAAAATGGCGAATACTATAAAACATCAAGGTATTGTGGAAAACATAAACGGTTCTCATCTCCAAGTGAGAATCATCCAGACTTCAGCATGCGCTTCGTGTAGTGTCAAGGGACATTGTACCTCTGCGGATACGAAAGAGAAACTTGTCGATGTGGCCGATGCCGATGCCGCATCCTACCAGCCCGGCGACCGTGTATGGGTGACGGGCGAACTTTCAATGGGAGTGATGGCAGTTCTGTTTGCCTTTATATTTCCTTTCCTTATTCTGATAATTTCACTGTTTGTCTTTATGGCTATCTGGAATGACGAGCTGCGTTCTGCACTTTGTTCGCTGGCACTTCTTATACCTTATTATTATATATTGTGGCTGAACAAGTCGCGGATGGGTAAGAAGTTCTCATTCTCCGTACGACCGATGAACTAACTAATAATAAAACAAATAATTAATAAACAACTAATTTATGAATGTAATTCTGATTGCAGTGATTTCATTGGGAGTTATAGCGCTGGTATCGGCCGCTATTCTTTACGTGGCTTCCAAGAAATTCGCCGTGTATGAAGATCCGCGGATTGCCCAGGTAGCAGAGGTGCTTCCCCAGGCAAATTGCGGTGGATGTGGTTACCCCGGTTGTAGCGGATTTGCAGATGCTTGCGTAAAGGCAGGTTCGCTGGATGGTAAACTTTGTCCGGTGGGTGGACAGCCCGTCATGACAAAGATTGCCGAGATTCTGGGCTTGGATGCCGCTGCTGCCGAACCTATGGTTGCGGTGGTGAGATGTAATGGAACTTGTGCCAACCGTCCTCGTGTGAACCAATACGATGGCGCTAAGAGTTGTGCCATTGCGGCTTCTCTCTATGGTGGTGAAACGGGTTGTAGTTATGGCTGTCTGGGATGCGGCGACTGTGTGGCTGCCTGCCAGTTCGATGCTATCCACATGAATCCGGAGACCGGACTTCCCGAAGTGGATGAGGAAAAGTGTACGGCTTGTGGAGCTTGTGCCAAGGCTTGTCCGAAATCTATTATTGAAATCCGTCCTCAAGGCAAGAAATCACGTCGTATTTACGTACAGTGTGTAAACAAGGACAAGGGGGCCGTAGCACGCAAGGCTTGTACCGTGGCATGTATCGGTTGCGGCAAGTGTGTGAAGGTTTGTCCGTTCGAGGCTATCACGCTGGAAAACAATCTGGCTTACATTGACCCCAATAAGTGCAAATCCTGTCGCAAGTGCGAGGAAGCTTGTCCGCAAAACACAATCATTGCCCTCAACTTCCCGCCGCGCAAACCGAAGGCTGACGATGCAGCTCCCCAAGTAAAGGTTGCAGCTCCTAAAGCTGAGGTTGAGACTCCCAAAGCAGAGGTTTAGACTTCCCAAGTTGAGGTATGAATTAATAAAGTAAATAAACGACTAAAAATACAGAATTGTATGTTGAAGACATTTTCAATTGGTGGAGTCCATCCACACGAAAATAAACTTTCAGCACATCAGCCTATCATCAAGGCAGAGATTCCGGCCAAGGCCGCTATCTTGCTGGGACAGCACATCGGTGCTCCTGCCAAGCCTATCGTTGCCAAAGGTGATGTTGTGAAAGTGGGTACAAAGATTGCCGAGCCCGGCGGTTTTGTATCAGCAGCCATTCATTCGTCTGTCAGCGGGAAAGTCGCTAAGATTGACACGATTGTCGATGCCAGCGGTTACGCCAAGCCTGCTATATTCATTGACGTAGAAGGGGATGAATGGGAAGAATCCATTGACCGTTCCGAAACGTTGGTGAAGGAATGCAGTCTGACCTCCGAGGAAATCGTGAAGAAAATCGCTGATGCAGGTATCGTAGGTCTGGGCGGTGCATGCTTCCCTACGCAGGTCAAGTTGTGTCCTCCTCCTGCATTCAAGGCAGAGTGTGTCATCATCAACGCCGTAGAGTGCGAACCGTATCTGACTGCCGACCATCAGCTGATGCTGGAACATGCGGAAGAAATTATGGTAGGTGTATCCATTCTGATGAAGGCGGTAAAGGTGAACAAGGCATTCATCGGCATTGAGAACAATAAGCCCGATGCCATCCAGCTGATGACGAAGGTTGCTTCCAGCTATGCAGGTATCGAGGTGGTACCCTTGAAGGTACAATATCCGCAGGGTGGTGAAAAGCAGTTGATTGATGCTGTCATCAGTCGCCAGGTTGCAGCCGGTGCGCTGCCTATCTCCACGGGAGCTGTGGTGCAGAATGTGGGTACCGCATTTGCCGTTTACCAGGCCGTACAGAAGAACAAACCTCTGTTTGAGCGTGTCATTACCGTGACTGGTAAGTCGTTGGCAAAGCCGTCCAATTTCCTGGCACGTATCGGTACGCCGATGAAGCAGCTGATTGAAGCTTGCGGCGGTCTGCCCGAAGATACGGGCAAGATTATCGGCGGTGGCCCGATGATGGGTAAAGCTCTGGTAAATACGGATGTACCGACAGCCAAAGGAAGCTCCGGTATTCTGATTATGAACGAGAAGGAAGCCAAGCGCGGCGAGGTACAGCCTTGTATCCGTTGTGCCAAGTGCGTGGGAGCCTGCCCGATGGGGTTGGAGCCGTATCTGCTGGCTACCGTTTCGGCCCACGGAGATTTTGAAAGAGTAGAGAAAGAAGACATTATGTCGTGTATAGAATGCGGTTCATGCCAGTTCACTTGTCCTTCCAACCGTCCGATGCTGGATTATATCCGCTTGGGTAAGGGTAAGGTAGGAGCGATGATCCGTGCACGTCAAGCTAAAAAATAACGAAGTATGAATAAATTAATCGTATCCCTTTCGCCCCACGTTCACGGCGGTGACAGCGTGAAGAAGAATATGTACGGTGTGCTTATCGCATTGATTCCGGCATTCCTCGTTTCGCTTTACTTTTTCGGACTGGGTGCGCTGATTGTTACGGCCACTTCCGTAGCAGCCTGCTTGTTCTTTGAATGGGCCATCGGCAAATTCCTCATGAAAAAAGAGACCACAACCATCACCGACGGCTCTGCCATCATTACCGGTGTGTTGCTGGCCTTTAACCTGCCTTCCAACCTGCCCATCTGGATTATCATCCTTGGTGCCTTGTTTGCCATCGGGGTAGGCAAGATGTCCTTCGGAGGTTTGGGTTGCAATCCCTTTAACCCTGCACTGGCAGGACGTGTATTCCTGTTGCTTTCATTCCCCGTGCAGATGACGACATGGCCGGCTGTAGGCCAGTTGACAGCCTATACGGATGCCACGACGGCTGCTACGCCGCTGGCTATTATGAAAGGTGTCATCAATGGTGCTCCGGGCATGTCCCTGAGCGACCTTCCGGGAGCTTTCGACCTTCTGATAGGTAATAATGGAGGATGTCTCGGTGAGGTGAGTGCCTTGGCGCTGCTGCTTGGTTTGTTCTACATGTTGTGGAAGAAAATCATCACCTGGCACATTCCGGTATCTATTCTGGTGACGGTATTCGTGTTCTCCGGTATCATGTATCTGGTCAATCCGGAACTTTATGTATCCCCGGTCGTACAGTTGTTGTCCGGTGGTCTGATGCTGGGTGCTGTCTTTATGGCTACGGACTACGTGACTTCTCCGATGAGCCACAAAGGTATGCTGATTTATGGTGTTTGCATCGGCCTACTGACTGTCATCATCCGTCTGTTCGGTGCATATCCGGAGGGTATGTCGTTTGCCATTCTGATTATGAATGCGTTCACTCCGCTCATCAACACCTATGTTAAACCTAAACGCTTTGGGGAGGTAGCGAAGAAGAAATGAAAAAGTTAGAATCATCCTTGAAGAATATGTTGCTGGTACTTACGGGCGTTACCGCAATCTCCGTAGCGTTGCTGGCTTATGTAAACGAATTGACGAAGGAGCCCATTGCGCAGGCCAATGCAAAGACCTTGAGCGATGCCGTAAGTGCGGTGGTTCCGGGCTTCGACAATGACCCCATCGCCGAGAAGAAGATGCAGGAAGTAAACGGAGTACAGTATTCTGTATATCCTGCCACCAAAGGCGGAGAATATATCGGAGCTGCTGTGGAAGCTGTTGCCATGGGTTTTGGCGGTGAGCTGAAAGTGTTGGTCGGTTTCGATGCTGAAGGCAAAATCATCGACTACTCCTTGTTGTCGCATGTGGAAACTCCGGGGTTGGGTTCCAAGGCTGCCGACTGGTTCAAGAAAGGCAATAAAGGTGACATCACCGGCATGAATCCGGGTGAAGCTGCATTGACAGTGAGCAAGGACGGTGGTAAAGTAGATGCCATTACAGCGTCTACCATCACCTCACGTGCTTTTTTGAATGCAGTGAATGCGGCTTATGCTGCCTATGCCGGTCAGGAAACTGCCGACGGCACTACCGGCGCTACTCAAAAGAATGTTGAACAACCTGCTGATTCCGCAGCTCCCGAAGCTGTGGATACACTCAGCGCTAAATGAGAAAGGAGTAGAAGATATGAATAATTTTAAAGTTATGATGAACGGGATTATCAAAGAGAATCCTACGTTTGTACTCCTGCTGGGTATGTGTCCTACACTGGGTACCACTTCCTCTGCCATTAACGGTATGGGTATGGGACTGGCTACAATGTTCGTGCTGATATGTTCCAATGTGGTGATTTCTGCCATCAAGAATCTGATTCCCGATATGGTGCGTATCCCTTCATTCATTGTAGTCATAGCATCATTTGTGACACTGTTGCAGATGATAATGCAAGCCTACGTTCCTGCATTGTACGCCACGCTGGGCTTGTTCATTCCGCTGATTGTTGTAAACTGTATCGTATTGGGACGTGCCGAGGCATTTGCTGCCAAAAACAATCCGGTGGCTTCCTTGTTCGACGGTCTGGGCATGGGCTTGGGCTTTACCATTGCACTGACATTGCTGGGTGCCGTGCGTGAGTTCCTGGGAACCGGCAAGATATTCAACCTGAGTATCCTTCCCGAAGAATACGGCATGTTGGTATTTGTCCTTGCTCCGGGTGCATTCATCGCATTGGGCTATCTCATTGCTTTAATCAACAGTATGAAGAAGAATTAATAATGAAAAATTAAAAATGAAAAAATTGAGAACGTATCGGCGGTAGGCTGCCGGGCTTTTAATTTTTAGTTTTTAATTCTTAATTTAATGATTATGGAATATATATTGATATTTATCTCGGCAATCTTTGTAAACAACATCGTATTGTCGCAATTCTTGGGAATTTGCCCGTTCTTGGGAGTTTCCAAGAAAGTGGAGACTGCATTGGGCATGTCGGCAGCGGTGGCATTCGTGCTCACCATCGCCACTATCGTGACATTCCTTATTCAGAAGTATGTGCTCGACGCTTTTGATTTGGGCTATTTGCAGACTATTACCTTTATTCTGGTGATTGCCGCATTGGTGCAGATGGTAGAGATTATCCTGAAGAAAGTTTCTCCTTCTCTGTATCAGGCCTTGGGCGTGTTCCTGCCGTTGATTACTACCAACTGCTGTATTCTCGGTGTGGCTATCCTTGTTATCCAAAAAGATTATGATTTGCTGACGGGAGTGGTTTATGCATTCTCTACGGCACTTGGTTTCGGCTTGGCACTGACACTGTTTGCAGGCCTGCGCGAGCAAATGAGCCTGGTTAGTGTACCGAAAGGTATGCAGGGTACTCCGATAGCTTTGATTACTGCCGGACTGCTGGCAATGGCATTCATGGGCTTTTCGGGGGTTGTGAAGATTTAAAGAAGAAAAAACGGAAATAAAGTGGAAGGGGGATAAACTAAAATTTATCCCCCTTTTTCTGTTTTTATTAATTTATTTCCTTACATTTGTGGCGTATTGATAACCTAAAAGCTAAATTATCTATATTTAATATGAAAGGGAAAATCTTAGTTACGGGTGGAACCGGTTATATTGGTTCTCACACGGTGGTGGAACTTCAAAACGCAGGTTATGAAGTTGTTATTATTGATAATTTGTCAAACTCCAGCGCAGATGTTGTAGATAACATAGAGAAGGTATCGGGCATCCGCCCTGCATTCGAGGAATTGGATTGCTTGGATTATGCCGGTCTTGACGCTGTGTTTACCAAATATAAAGGCATTAAAGCCATCATTCACTTTGCGGCCAGCAAGGCTGTGGGTGAATCTGTCCAGAAACCATTGCTTTACTATCGTAATAACCTGGTTTCACTGATAAACCTGCTGGAATTGATGCCGAAGCATGGAGTGGAAGGTATCGTATTCTCTTCTTCCTGCACAGTTTACGGCCAGCCGGACGAACTTCCGGTAACGGAAAAGGCACCTATTAAGAAAGCTGAGTCTCCGTATGGAAACACGAAGCAAATCAATGAAGAGATTGTACGTGATACGGTTGCTTCCGGTGCTCCGATAAACGCCATCTTGTTGCGTTACTTCAACCCGATAGGTGCACACCCCACAGCATTGCTGGGAGAGTTGCCTAACGGTGTACCGCAGAACTTGATTCCTTATCTTACCCAGACCGCTATCGGCATCCGTGAGAAACTGAGCGTGTTTGGTGACGATTATGATACTCCCGACGGTTCTTGTATCCGCGACTTCATCAATGTAGTCGATTTGGCCAAAGCACACGTAGTGGCTATCCGCCGTATCTTGGAGAACAAGCAGAAGGAAAAAGTGGAAGTATTCAATATCGGTACAGGTCGTGGACTTTCCGTATTGGAACTGATTAATGCTTTCGAAAAGGCTACCGGTGTAAAACTGAACTATCAGATAGTAGGGCGGCGTGCCGGTGATATTGAGAAGGTATGGGCAAACCCGGAATTGGCAAACAATGAACTGGGTTGGAAGGCAGAAACAAGTATTGAAGATACTTTACTTTCTGCATGGAAATGGCAGTTGAAGCTTCGTGAAAGAGGTATTCAATGACAAACTTTGAATTTGTGTTTTTTAACAAATAGGCAATAAACAAATGCCTCCCCGCATTTGTTTATAATGTGCAAATCAGCCTGAAGCTGTTTATGTATATGTGAATATCCGTAACTAGTACGTATGCCTCCCCGGCATAGACAGGTAAGATTGCATAGTAGTTTTGTCGTGTTTTATTTTGTGTTTGTGTTGTGAATAAGCCTTGTCGAGAGACAAGGCTTATTTTTTGTATATTATATACAGAATCTCTGTTGTCAATTCAGTGTTTTTTCATAAGATGGGTAGGCAATTCCTTTTTCTTACTAATTGTTAACTGACGTTATCATGTCTGTAACAATTTGTTCCAATTGTAGTATTAATCGTTCAAAATAGTCTTTTTTGTTCAAAAAATGCTATACACGGTAACAACTACATGCAAATTGTTTATACATTTGCGTTGTTGTTTATGTAACTATTGGGATGAACAAACCATAGCTGACAAACGTTAATAGGTACGAGTACATAGCTGATGAAAGATGCGACTTGGCTGACTTGTTAATGAGGATACACGCGACTTACAACTTAGTATTGGGAAAAATAATTAAGGAAATATAGAATAAAAAGATTGCTTATGTCACAGATTGTCGGACATATCTCACAGGTAATCGGGCCTGTAGTAGACGTCTATTTCGAAGGAACGGAGGCAGAAATGATGTTGCCGAGTATTCACGACGCACTGGAAATAAAAAGGTCGAACGGCAAAAGACTGATTGTAGAGGTACAGCAGCACATTGGTGAAAACACGGTGCGTACTGTTGCTATGGACAGTACGGACGGCCTGCAGAGAGGAATGACAGTGCATCCGCTGGGAGGCCCCATCACCATGCCGATAGGTACACAAATCAAAGGCCGCCTGATGAACGTAGTGGGCGACTCTATCGACGGCATGAAGGAGTTGGACCGTACCGGTGCTTATCCCATCCATCGCGACCCCCCTAAGTTTGAAGATTTGACTACCGTACAAGAGGTGCTTTATACAGGCATCAAGGTTATCGACTTGCTGGAACCATATAGCAAGGGCGGTAAAATCGGTCTGTTTGGTGGCGCCGGTGTAGGCAAGACGGTGCTTATCCAAGAGCTCATTAATAATATTGCGAAGAAGCAGCACGGCTTCTCTGTGTTTGCCGGTGTAGGAGAACGTACACGTGAAGGCAACGACCTGCTGAGAGAAATGATTGAATCCGGCGTTATCCGTTACGGAGAAGAATTCAAGAAAGGTATGGAGGAAGGCCATTGGGATTTGTCCAAAGTAGATTATGACGAAGTGGCCAAATCACAAGTGTCTTTGATATTCGGTCAGATGAACGAACCTCCCGGTGCGCGTCAGTCCGTGGCATTGTCTGGGTTGACGGTGGCCGAGTCCTTCCGTGACATGGGAGCGGAGACGGACGGTCCGCGTGACATTCTGTTCTTCATTGATAATATCTTCCGTTTCACCCAAGCCGGTTCCGAGGTTTCGGCCTTGCTGGGCCGTATGCCTTCTGCCGTAGGCTATCAGCCGACACTGGCAACGGAAATGGGTGCCATGCAGGAGCGTATTACCTCTACAAGAAACGGCTCCATCACTTCCGTGCAGGCTGTATATGTGCCTGCCGATGACTTGACGGACCCGGCACCTGCCACAACGTTTACCCACCTCGATGCCACCACGGTGTTGAGTCGTAAGATTACTGAACTTGGTATTTATCCTGCTGTGGACCCGTTGGAATCTACTTCACGCATTCTCGACCCACACATTGTGGGGGTAGAACACTACGAAGTGGCACAACGTGTAAAACAAATATTGCAGCGCAACAAGGAATTGCAAGACATTATCTCCATCCTTGGTATGGAGGAACTCTCTGATGCCGACCGTACGTTGGTGAACCGTGCACGTCGTGTGCAGCGTTTCCTTTCACAGCCGTTTGCCGTTGCCGAGCAGTTTACGGGTGTCCCAGGTACAATGGTTTCCATTGAGGACACTATCAAAGGCTTCAAGATGATTCTTGACGGGGAGGTGGACTACCTGCCCGAACCTGCTTTCTTGAATGTGGGAACCATTGAAGAAGCCATTGAGAAGGGTAAGAAACTACTGGAGCAGGCAGGGGGAAAAACGATTAAAAATTAAAAGTCTGGGAGCTTTGATGATGAAAAAGTTGCATTTGAATATTGTTTCACCGGAGAAGGAACTCTTCAACGGGGAAGTGGAAAGTGTTACATTGCCGGGCACTATGGGCTCTTTTTCTATCCTGCCGCAGCATGCACCGATTGTATCATCGTTGGGAACGGGGAAATTGATTTACGCAACGGACGGTGAGGAACATGAGTTGGATATTCAAAGCGGATTCGTGGAGATGAGTAACGGAAGGGTTGCCGTCTGTATAGAACAGCAATAGGCTATTAAAAAATTAAAAATTAAAAAATAGAGGTTGTTGGCGTGACTATTACTAAGAGAAACTACTTATTGCATACAGCGCTCTTGACGGTATTGATAGGAATTGTAGGCGGTTGGGCGTATTTTTCGATAAATCCGCATCACTATTTCGGCGGTTATCCGCTGATTCCGCTTTTCTTCTTTGTTTTCGGAGTATTCATGATTAATATGACCGAAAGCTGCCGTCACCGGATGCCAGGACGAATGTTGCAGATTTATCTGCTGATGCGTGTGATGAGAATGCTGGTCTCCATGATTGTGATGCTGGTTTATTGCGTTGCAGTACGTGAGGAAGCCAGGGCGTTTTTGTTGACGTTTATAGCCAACTATCTGATATATTTGATTTATGATTCCTGGTTCTTCTTCACTTTTGAGGCGAATCGGAAACTGAAAAAGAAAAGTAACAATGAAAAGATTGCGTAACATACTGACTGTAATTCTGCTGGCACTGGGCATGTTGCTACCCGCCACGGTGCGGGCCGAGAATACGGTGGACGTGAAGGAGATTGTCTTCGGGCATATCGGCGATTCTTACGAATGGCACATCACGACGTGGGGCGAAACTCACGTTACGATTCCTTTGCCGGTAATAGTGCATAGCTCTACCACCGGATGGCATGCCTTTCTATCCTCACGTCTGGAGGAGAACGGTGGAAGTTATGAAGGCTTTTCCATCGCTCCCGCAGGAAGCAAGTACGAAGGCAAGCTGGTGGAGTATGATGCCACCGGAAACGAAATACGCCCGTTGGACATCTCCATCACGAAGGTGACACTGGCTTTGCTCATCAACAGCGCATTGCTGCTTCTTATCATTTTGAGTGTGGCGCACTGGTATCGCAAGCACCCGCAGGGAAGTGCCGCTCCCGGTGGTTTCATCGGGTTTATGGAGATGTTTATCATGATGGTGAACGATGATATTATAAAGAGCTGTGTCGGTCCGAAGTACCGTAAATTCGCACCTTACTTGCTGACGGCCTTCTTCTTTATTTTCATCAACAACATTATGGGGCTGATTCCTTTCTTTCCCGGAGGGGCCAACGTGACGGGAAATATAGCCATTACGATGGTATTGGCCATCTGTACTTTCTTGGCCGTGAATATCTTTGGAACCAAGACTTATTGGAAAGATATCTTTTGGCCGGATGTGCCCTGGTGGCTGAAGGTACCGGTCCCCATGATGCCGTTTATCGAGTTCTTCGGTATTTTCACCAAACCGTTTGCTTTGATGATACGTCTTTTTGCCAATATGCTGGCAGGGCACATGGCAATGCTGGTGCTTACCTGCCTGATATTCATCTCGGCCAGTATGGGACCTGCTTTGAACGGAACGCTGACCGTGGCATCGGTGTTGTTCAATATCTTTATGAATGCACTTGAGTTGTTGGTTGCCTTTATCCAGGCATATGTGTTCACCATGCTGTCAGCCGTGTTCATCGGTCTGGCGCAGGAAGAGCATAAGGAGAAGGCGGTGAAGTGATACGATTATTGGGAATATAAATATTAATAAAAATAACCATTTAAAAACTGAAAGTTATGTTACTATCTGTATTATTGCAAGCTGCTGCGGCAGGTGTGGGAGTTAGTAAACTGGGTGCAGCCATTGGTGCTGGTTTGGCTGTTATTGGTGCTGGTGTAGGTATTGGTAAAATCGGCGGTTCTGCTATGGAGGCCATTGCCCGCCAGCCGGAAGCATCCGGAGATATCCGTATGAACATGATTATTGCCGCTGCCTTGATTGAAGGTGTTGCTTTGTTGGCAGTAGTTGTGTGTTTATTGGTATTCTTTTTATAATGTACAATCTACCATTTACCATTTACAATTTGTCCGTGCAGCATCACCGCGCAGCCAAATTGTAAATCGTAAATTGTCAAATAGTAAATAAAATTATGTCATTGTTATTACCCGATAGTGGTCTGCTGTTCTGGATGCTCCTTTCATTCGGTGTGGTGTTTGTGGTGCTTGCCAAGTACGGTTTTCCCGTTATCACCAAGATGGTGGAAGGTCGCAAGACCTACATCGACCAGTCTTTGGAAGTGGCACGCGAAGCAAATGCCCAGCTCTCCAAACTGAAAGAGGAGAGTGAAGCGTTGATTGCTGCTGCCAACAAAGAACAAGGACGTATTCTGCGGGAGGCGATGCATGAGCGTGACAAGATTATCGTCGAAGCACGCAAGCAGGCGGAAGCCGCCGCGCAGAAGGAGCTGGACGAAGTTAAAAAGCAGATACAGCAAGAGAAGGAAGAGGCCATCCGCGATATTCGCCGCCAGGTGGCAGTCTTGTCCGTAGATATAGCCGAGAAAATTATCCGCAAGAATCTGGACGAGAAACATGAGCAGATGGAGATGATAGACCGGATGCTGGATGAAGTGCTGGCCGCAAGTAAAAACAATTAATTCTCAAAGAAATGGATATAGGAATCGTTTCGATGCGTTATGCGAAAGCATTGATGGAATATGCCAAGAGCATGGGGGCAGAAGATACTCTGTACAAGGAGTTTTGTATGCTCGACCGTAGCTTCAGGAAACATCCGGATTTGCGCATGGCATTGGAAAACCCCATCCTGACGATACGTGAGAAGTTAACACTTATCTGTACCGCTGCTGTGGGGGATGCTCCTGCGGGCCGTGAGTTTGCGCGTTTCATGACCCTGGTGTTGAAGAACCGGCGGGAAAACTTTCTCCAGTACATCTGCCTGAGTTTTCTGGATTTGTACCGGAAAGACAAGCATATCGGTGTAGGAAAGCTGATAACAGCCGTTCCCGTCAGCCAGGAAGTGCGGGAGCGCATCCATGACAGTGCTTCCTCCCTGCTGCATGCCAGCATGGAGCTGCAGACTGAAGTGGATCCCTCCATTGAAGGTGGTTTTATCTTCGACATCAACGACTTCCGTCTGGATGCCAGTATTGCTACGCAGCTTAAGAAAGTGAAACAGCAGTTCATTGATAAGAATAGAAGAATCGTGTGATTTACGATTTGACAATTTACAATTTACTTATTTAATAGTCTTGTGATGCGTAAGTTGTAGAGGTCAAACAGTATATGATTCGGGTTCTTTCAAATAGTAAATAGTAAATTGTAAAATAGTAAATACTAAGATGTTGTCTGAAAATATAAAAGTAAGCGAAGTCTCCGATATTCTCCGCAAGCAACTGGAAGGGATTGACACCCGCGTACAGTTGGACGAGATTGGCACGGTACTGCAAGTCAGTGACGGTGTAGCCCGTATCTATGGGTTGCGCAATGCCGAAGCCAACGAGTTGTTGGAGTTCGACAACGGCATCAAGGCCATTGTGATGAACCTCGAAGAGGATAATGTGGGTGCTGTGTTGCTTGGCCCTACGGATAAAATCAAGGAAGGCTTCATTGTAAAGCGTACCAAGCGTATTGCTTCCATCATGGTGGGAGAGGGTATGCTGGGCCGTGTAATAGACCCTCTGGGTGCGCCGCTCGATGGCAAAGGACTGATAGGCGGAGAACTTTATGAAATGCCGCTGGAACGCAAGGCGCCGGGAGTTATCTTCCGTCAGCCGGTGAATCAGCCGCTACAGACCGGTCTGAAGGCTGTGGATGCCATGATACCTATCGGCCGTGGACAGCGTGAGCTGATTATCGGTGACCGCCAGACCGGTAAGACGGCCATTGCCATCGATACCATCATCAACCAGCGTGCCAATTTTGATGCTGGTGATCCGGTATATTGCATTTATGTAGCCATTGGCCAGAAAGGTTCTACCGTTGCCTCTATCGTGAATACCCTGCACCAGTACGGTGCGATGGACTATACCATTGTGGTGGCTGCTACGGCGGGAGACCCGGCTGCATTGCAGTATTACGCTCCCTTTGCAGGGGCTGCCATCGGAGAGTATTTCCGTGATACCGGCCGTCATGCGCTGGTGGTCTATGACGACTTGTCCAAGCAGGCGGTGGCCTATCGTGAAGTGTCTCTGATTCTGCGCCGTCCGTCAGGACGTGAGGCCTATCCGGGTGATATCTTCTATCTGCACTCCCGTTTGTTGGAACGTGCGGCGAAGATTATCAGCCAGGAGGAAGTGGCACGCGAGATGAACGACCTGCCGGACAGTCTGAAAGGCAAGGTGAAAGGTGGCGGTTCGCTGACTGCATTGCCCATTATCGAAACTCAGGCAGGAGACGTGTCTGCCTATATCCCAACGAATGTGATTTCAATCACTGACGGGCAGATATTCCTTGATACGAACCTCTTCAACCAGGGTAACCGTCCGGCCATTGACGTGGGTATCTCTGTGAGCCGTGTGGGTGGTAATGCCCAAGTCAAGGCTATGAAGAAGGTGGCAGGTACATTAAAGATTGACCAGGCACAGTACCGGGAGCTGGAAGCGTTTACCAAGTTCAGTGGCGATATGGACCCCGTGACGGCATTGACCATCGACAAGGGACAGAAGAATACACGCCTGCTGGTACAGCCCCAATACAGCCCGATGCCGGTAGAAAAGCAGATTGCCATTCTTTATTGCGGCACGCACGGCTTGTTGAGGAATGTTCCTTTGGACAAGGTCAGCGAGTTTGAACGCAACTTCCTTGAGTCTCTTGAGATGAACTATCGCATGGAGGTACTCGACGTTTTAAAGACGGGTGCCATCAATGACGATGTCTGCAAGAAGATTGAGGAGACGGCAGAGGCGGTTGCAAGGCAATTCATGTAAATAGTGATTAGCGTTTAGTGATAAGTGATTTTGTTGATATATCCGGCAATCCAACTACACCGTATATGCAATATAATCCCTAATCCCTAATCCTTAATCCTTAATCCTTAATTATCATGTCTTCACTGAAAGAGGTAAAAAATAGAATAAGCTCCGTCAAGAGTACACGCCAGATAACATCGGCTATGAAGATGGTGGCATCTGCCAAACTGCATAAGGCGCAGGGGCGGATTGAGAATATGCTGCCTTATCAACGGAAGCTGAGTGAGATTCTGACGAACTTTCTGCGTACGGATGCTTCCTTCGAGTCGCCCTATACCGAGAAAAGACCCGTGACGAGGGTAGCGGTCGTGGCGTTTTCGTCCAATAGTTCCTTGTGCGGTGCATTCAACTCGAATGTGGCGAAGATGCTGGAACGGGCTTTGGAAGATTACCAGTCGCTGGGCAAGGAGAATATTCTGATATATCCCGTTGGGAGAAAGGTGGAGGAAGCCGTCAAGAAAATGGGATATGTGCCGCAAGGCAGCTACCAGGTGATGGCAGACAAGCCTTCGTACGTTGAAGCGTATGAGCTGGCAGAGAAGTTGATGCATGAGTTTGTGGAAAAGCAGATTGACCATGTGGAGCTGATTTACCATCACTTCAAATCGATGGGTTCGCAGGTGCTGCTCCGCGAGAATTATCTGCCCATTGACCTGACGCAAGTAGCGCAGGAGGCGGCAGAAGATGTACCGGAGGATGCCCGCAGTTTTAATAATGATTACATTGTGGAACCTTCCGTCGGCGAACTGATAGCGGAACTTCTGCCAAAAGTGTTGAGTCAGAAGATATTTACCGTGCTTCTCGATTCCAATACTTCGGAACATGCTGCCCGTATGCTTGCCATGCAGACGGCGACAGATAATGCCAACGAGTTGATTCAAGATTTGACGAAACAGTATAACAAGAGCCGTCAGCAGGCCATTACGAATGAGCTGCTCGATATTATCGGCGGTAGCTTGAAATAGCCCGGATCGCCCCGTAAAGGGCTTGTTCAGGCTGGGTACAAATAAATGGAATAATAGGACAAGGATAACGAAATAAGCGTTATCTTTGTCCTATTATCATATATGGCTACTGATGAAATCCGTATCATTCTGAGAGAGAGCGGATTGGTTGAATAATAAACATATCAATGGAGAATAATCCCGAAATAGCGCTTGCATGGCAATTCATTGAAAACACAGGCACTCATCTTTTTTTGACCGGCAAGGCAGGTACCGGTAAGACAACTTTCCTGCGAAAACTGAGGGCGGAGAGTCCGAAACGGATGATTGTACTTGCACCGACGGGAATTGCCGCTATCAATGCAGGCGGTGTCACCATCCACTCCTTTTTCCAAGTACCTTTCGCTCCTTATGTGCCCGAAAGCTCATTCAGCGCAGATGGCAAGGCAACCTACCGTTTTCGTTACGGGAAAGAGAAAATCAACATTATACGCAGCATAGATTTATTGGTCATCGATGAAATCAGTATGGTCCGTGCCGACTTGCTCGATTCGGTGGATGCCGTCTTGAGGCGGTTCCGCGACCGGAACAAACCCTTTGGCGGCGTGCAACTGCTGATGATTGGCGACTTACAGCAGCTGTCTCCCGTAGTGAAAGACGATGAGTGGCAGATGCTGCGCAAATACTATGACACGCCTTATTTCTTCTCCAGCCAGGCCTTGAAGCAGACGGAATATTGCACCATAGAACTAAAGAAAGTCTATCGGCAGAACGATGGGACTTTTCTTGAATTACTGAACCGCATTCGCGAAAACCGTTGTGACGGGCAAGTGCTGGAAGCCTTGAACCGCCGGTATATTCCCAATTTCGTACCAGATAAAGAAGAAGGATACATCCGCCTGGTGACCCACAATTATCAGGCCCAACGGATTAATGACCATGAGCTGGAACAACTTCCGGGACGCTCGTATGCCTTTCGTGCCAAGATTGACGGAAAGTTTCCCGAATATTCCTATCCCACGGATGAAGTACTGGAACTGAAACGCGGTGCCCAGGTAATGTTTGTGAAGAACGACACCTCCGGTGAGCACCGTTACTACAATGGCATGATTGGAGAGGTGACAGCCGTGTCGGCAGATGGAATTGAAGTGCGCAGTAAGGGAAGCGACGCTACCTTCTTACTTCAGGAGGAAGAGTGGACGAATGCCAAATACGTGCTTGATGAGGAAACCAAGGAGATTACAGAAGATATTGAAGGAACATTCCGGCAATATCCGCTGAAGCTGGCGTGGGCGATTACCATTCACAAAAGCCAGGGACTGACGTTTGAACGTGCCGTGATTGATGCCGGTGCCTCCTTTGCGCATGGGCAGACCTATGTGGCTCTGAGCCGCTGCAAGACATTGGAGGGAGTGGTGCTCAGTGCCCCGCTTTCTGCAAAGGCCGTTATCAGTGACCATGCAGTAGATACCTTCACGATGGAGGCACGGAGAAACGAGCCGGACGAGAAACGCTTCCGTTCCTTGCAGCAGACCTATTTCCTGGAACTGCTGTCGGGCTTGTTCGATTTCCAGCCCATGGAGCAGGCTTTGCGGCGGTATGTGCGGCTGATAGACGAACACTTGTACAAGCTCTTTCCCAAGCAACTCGCAGCCTGCAAGGAGGAAATGGAACGTTTTCACGACAAAGTGACGAAAGTAGCCCAGAAGTTCAGTATCCAGTATACCCGCCTGATTGATACTGCGCAGGACTATGCAGCCGACCCGACTTTGCAGGGGCGCATACACTCTGCCGCCACTTATTTTCAAGAGCAGTTGCAACCGCTGGATGCGGTGATGGCGAGTACGGTAACTTCTGATAATAAAGAGTTGAAGAAGAAGCTCCGGGATGCCATGGAGGAACTGGAGGAAGTGTTTGACATGAAGACTGATTTGCTGGATTATGTGCTGGAGAATGGTTTCCATATGGCAGGATACTTGAAGCAGAAAGCACTGCTTTCCATTGATGATTCGGCTTCGCAGAAGGGTAAAGGCAAAGGGAGAAGTGCTTCTGCCAAAGAAGGGCAGGGAAGCAGTAAGCAGGCTGATAAAGAGAAACGTCCGCGTGAGCGGAAACGCGATGCTGCGGCTGTTGAAGTACCCACGGATGTGCTGCATCCGGAACTTTACAACCGCTTGGTAGCATGGCGCAATGCAGAAGCTTCCGCATTAGGGCTGCCCGTATACACCGTCATTCAGCAGAAGGCAATTCTAGGCATCAGCAATCTGCTTCCTTCGGATAAGGCCATGCTTGTACGCATTCCGTATTTCGGAAAAAAAGGGGTGGAGAAATATGGAGATGTGATTCTGGAGATGGTACGTGTGTATCGCAAAGAGAAAGGACTGGCAGAGCCGGAGTTGCTGTAGTCGAATCTCCTGCCATCCGCACCTGCATTATTTACCATCCGAACATCAGCTTTATTCCTTCCTCCAGCGTATACGGTTGATACCCCAGTTCCCGGTGTGCCTTTTCTATACTCAGCCCGCTGAAACGGGGACGTGGTGTCTTTTCGTTCATTTCCTTCGTGGTGACGGGACGGATGAGCGAGCGATTCAGCCCCAATACGTCCGCTACCCGATAAGCGATGTCTGCAATGGTCAGGCACTCGCTGCCACAGAGATGATAGATACCGTTTTGCGGATGACTTATCAGCTTCTCCACTCCTTGCGACACGTCTCCCACGAAGGTGGGCGTACGCCATTGGTCGGATACGACGAACACTTCCTCATTGTTCCTTAATCTGTTTGCCACCAGTTGGAGCACATTTCCATGCTGTCCGGGCAGGGCGGCACCGTACACCACCACTACGCGCACGATGGCATAATCCCTGCAAACGGCAGCGATACGTTTCTCACCTTCCAGTTTGGTGTAGCCGTAATAATTAACGGGAGCGGGAATATCCTCCTCCGTATAGGGTCGGTCCGTATCACCACCGAAAACGAAGTCGGTGGAAAGATGGATAAAACGGCTGCCTCCCGCCTCACAGCATTCTGCCAGATGCTCCACGGCAGTAATGTTGACGGCATCCGCTTCTGCATGGTGCGTTTCGCAATAATCGGGGACGGAGAGGGCGGAGGTATTGATTACAACATCCGGCTGTACTTCCTGGAAAAGCTTTTTCACCGCCTGGCGGTTGCATATATCCGTACGGATAAAGCGATAGTCGCCCGAATGGGGACAGATGTCGTCGTGCAGGGAACAGCCCGTTGTCTGATAAAACACGTTGTGGGACAAATCATCCAGGATGCGTCTGCCGGTAAAACCGTTGGCGCCTATTACCAGTATTTTCTTTCTTGTCATTGATTCTGTTGTTAAGTGATGGGCATCAATAGGGCACGTGTCTGCCCTGCTGTACCTCGATGCGTATGCCAAAGGCTCCGTTGGCTGATTTCAGCTCGAACGCCCCTTTGAAATTGTTCTTTTCCCAAGGCAGTGCGGAAGGGTTGGGTACTTTCCAGCCGTCCTTGTCATATTCGCCGTACGTATGGATGCGCATGCCGTTCTTCAAAGTGAAACTTCCCATTTGCAGGTTGTCGGTAGAGCCCCAGAAGCCCGTCAGTCCGAAGGGATTCGAACTGAAATACCGGGAGTTGCTGAGTGAGAATATGTTCGAAAGACCTTGTGAATAAGTCACGTTCGGGTTCAACTGGAAGATGCGGCTATAGTCTTTGCTGGCATCCGGTATCTCCAAAGTGAATTTGGGAAGAGTGGGGGTGGACAGATTCATCAGCCCCATATCCAGCAGGAAGCCGTCGTAATTCTTCACGCCCGGCAGAAGCTCCTTTTCAGACGGAGACATGCCTTCGGGAGACGCTTCGCCACGTACTGCAGTACGTACCGTATCGGCAGGCATCTCGCTCTGTGCGCTGACGGATGACATGCCTGCAAGTAAAATGATGATGCAGAAGAAGATTCGTTTCATAGTTCTTTGTTCACAATTTCAGTTGCTGTCTGCCGCATAGGGGCAGACTGAACAAAGATACTCGTTTCCCTCTATTTCCGGAAATATCTTTGTATTATTTCTATTTCTTTATACGAATGGTAGGGGCGAAAATGGGCGAATTTACCCATTTCATTTTGGTGGGGTCGTATCTTCGTTCCATCCCTCCGTTGAGGTCGAGCCAGTCCGTCACTTTCAGTTCCAGTACCATGCCATAACCGCTTTGCGGATACATCGGGTTCATATATCCATGAAAGGAGTTACTTCTCCCGTAGCCCGAATACTGGCCGAAGGCATGCAGGCGCATGTAGGGATTGATGCGGTAGGATACGGAGGCATTGTAGCCTATGTCCCATTGAGTACCTCGGGGGGCATCCCTTTTGGCATACTGGGCACCGGTAATGGATGAAGGTTGGGAGATGGAATAGTGGGCGGCATATACCCCTCCGCTCAATTCCCAATGTCCGTCGGGACTGTAATAAGTGACTCCTGCGCCAGCCTGCATGATGGAGCCCATTGCAGGATAGGTGTTATGGCTGCCGTACATCGTCAGTACGACTTCCGGCGAGAGCAGGAAATCGGCGAAACGCTGGAAGTCCCATTCAAAGATGTTTTTCTGAAAGTGTATCTTCTTCATGTCCGTCCAGGGCAGGGGCTCCACATAGTCGGAGGGAGGGAGATGGAGATTTATCTCTTCCTGCTGTTCGCCTTGCAGACTTTGTTGGGGCTGGCTTTCATCAAGGCCCGTACGCTTGTTCTCTTTTGGAGAAAAGGGAATCTGCTCTTTCTTTACGGGAGGCCGGTTCTTTATTGTGTCTTCCGGAATCTCGCTCTGTGCATAGGCGCAGAGTGAGGAACAGATAAAAGTAATGAATAATAACTTTTTCATAAATAGTAGTTTAGTTTTAGTTTAGTTCACTATTAGTTTATATCCTATTCCCCGCACATTGACGATACGGATGCGCTCGTCTCCGGCCAGTTTATGCCGCAGTTTGGTGATGAACACATGCAGGCTGCGGGAGTTGAAGAAGCTGTCGTCTCCCCAGAGGTCGAGCAATACATTCTGGGTGTTGACCACCTGGTTACGGTTCTCGCAAAGACGTTTCAGTATCTCGGACTCGCGGTGGGAGAGTTCCACTTCCGTATCCGCGTTAGGTGAAGTCGGGGTGCCTGCAAAAGCAAGTCGTTGAGTGACGGAATTGAAACGGTAGTCACCGATTTCAAAAACGGTAGTTTCTTTGGGCTTTTCCTCTGTAAAGGAGAAAGCTTTGCCTACCAGGGCCTTTATGCGGATAATGAGTTCCTGCATTCCGAAAGGCTTTTTCAGGTAGTCGTTGGCACCCAGCTCAAACCCTTCCACCACATCGTTGATGGTGGAGCGGGCGGTAAGGAACAGTACCGGGGTCTGTTTGTCGGTCTGCCGGATGCGGCGCACCATTTCAAAGCCGTCCATGCGGGGCATCATCACGTCTGCCACCAGCACGTCGGGACGGAGGTCGAAGAACTTGCGCAATCCCTCTTCACCGTCTGCTGCGGTGTGGATGATGAAGTTCTGCCCTTCCAATGTGTCCTTGATAATCATGGCGAGGGTCTGTTCGTCCTCAACCAGAAGTACGGTTATCTTTTCCATAATTGTCGCTTTTGTTACAAGTAATGTAAAGCTCCTTAACAAGTAATGTAAAGTACCCTAACAAATAATGTTATCATATCCTTATCGTAAAGGTACTTCCTTTTCCCAACTCACTCTTTACCGATACGCTGCCACCATGCTTCTCTATCATGGTCTTCACATAGAACAATCCCAGCCCATAGCCTTTCACATCGTGCAGATTACCCGTGGGTACGCGGTAGAATTTGTCGAAGATGTGCTTCTGCTTCTCGGGAGCAATACCGATACCGTGGTCGCTGACGGAGATTTCGGTCTGTTCATTCTGCCCTTCGACGGTTACCTTGCGGCAATGGATGGCCACTTCGGCTTCTCCGTGCGAATATTTGATGGCGTTGTCTATCAGGTTGCTGATGATGTTGCTGAAATGCGTACGGTCGGCAAGTACGCTCAAATCTTCCGGTTCGATGTCCACCGATATGTGGACGGAGCTTTCCGCTTTCAGCTTGTGTTGTTCGATGAGCGTTTCCAGAATATCACGTATTGCAAACTCCTCCGGGTGCAGGCGGAAAGTCCTGCGGCGTTCCATACTCATGGAAAGTATCTGTTCAACCAGTCCACTGAGGCGCTGAAGCTGTTCCTGGCAGATACGCAGGTATTTGTCGCGTTGGGCCTTTTCCTCCGCTTGGTTGAAGTTGAGCAGAGCGTCGTTGGCGGCATATGCTACGGCGATGGGGGTTTTCAGTTCGTGGGTGATGTTGTTGGTGAAATCGCTCTTCATCTCTTCCAGTGTCTTCTGTTTCAGGATGGTGCGTATCAGGAACCAGAAGGAGAAAGCGAGTACGATCAGAATAACGAATGATGTGGTGAGAATGCCCGACATCTGTCGCAAGACCAACGTGCCGGCCGGTTCCATGATGAGACGGTAGCTTTGACTTGTATTGATGTCGAAAGAATAATTATATTCCACGGCTTTTGAGGTAGGCACATAGCCGGGGGTACCGATGTTTACCAATGTATCTATATAGAGAATGGTAGAGTCCCATTTGCTGCCTTTGTGAAGATGTAGCAGCCTATGGGGAAGATTGATGTTACGGTCATGCAGGAATGAAGTCAGCAGGCTGTCATAAAGCAGTACGTCGGGGTCGGAAATGATGTCCAGTCCCGAATGCAGTCCGCGCTGGAAGTAGGTGGCGAGTTCCAGCATACTGTTTTGGTCGCGCAAAATCACATCCAGTCCCCCTTTGGCACTCAATGCGGATTGGGGAGAGCTGTCTGAGTCCCTGACACTGACTTCCACGCGGGTTGAATCGTTCGGGTGGGTCACGTAAACACTGTCTCCTTTGGGCATGAAGGTTTCGTGCAGGGTGGTGTTGTCCAAAGAATCTTCACGGGAGATGGTGGTACTGCTACGGACAAATGATTTTCCGTCATCGCTGTATCCGGCTGATACGCTGACTTCACCGTGGTTTATGTCGTCCTGCTTCATTTTATCCACGCGTATCATCATTTCGTTATAGTCGCTCATGCGCATGGCTTCGGTGATGTCCCTTTCCATTTCACTGTGCATGGTATGGTAGAGCCCCGTCAGCCAGTAGGCTTGGTAGGCGAAGATGCCGGCCAGGGAGACGATGACAAGTATGGCAATATATTTGAATGGCAGTTTCATGTTTGTTTCCGGTTACTTTTATACATACAAAGGTAAGATTAATATTGTGAACCCTATCATCCGATAAGACTAAATAACACTCCCGATAACACTGGATAACACTTGGTAAGCCGCTGATAACACAAGTTTCTGCTGATTCTGCCGTACTTTGCAGACGAAGATTTGCAGAAGAAGAATATAAACATAAATAAAAAGAAGGACATGAAACGATTCTATTTACTCCCTATTGTATGCTGTGCTTTGAGCATCAGCCTTTCGGCACAAGAGAACAACGGCACTGCAACCACCTCCGGTGCGGACGACAACCGCATCCTCAGCGCCGACAGCCTTATCACGACCGATGCCCGTCTGGACAGTCTTTATCAGACCTTGCCGGAAGTGATGATTACCGGTGAACGCCCCATCGTTAAGGCAGCGCAAGGCAAGCTGGTGTACGACCTGCCCCGCCTTATCCAGAACCTCCCCGTAGACAATGCCTACGATGCCGTGAAAGAGCTTCCCGGCGTCATCGAGATGAATGGAGGGCTGCAGTTGGCAGGTCAGGGAGTCACCGTTATCCTGGACGGCAAAGTAACCACCCTCAGCACAGAGCAGCTCTATTCCTTGCTGCGCAGCATCCCTGCCAGCCGCATAGAGAAGGCGGAAGTGATGTACAACGCCCCTGCACGCTACCAGGTGCGTGGCGCACTTATCAATATCACCTTGAAACAATCGGTAGGCGGCCCCGGCTCCTGGCAAGGCGAACTCTATGCCAAGTATCGCCAGAAGCATAACGAAGGCTTTGAGGAACGCGCCAGCCTGCTCTTCAGCAAAAATAAATTCTCAGCAGATTTTCTTTACTCGCACAGCCATGGCCGGGGCTACTCTACTACCGACAAAGAGGCTGTGCACACCCTGGCAGACGGCTCGGTTCACCCCATGACAACATATGAGGTGGGCCGTGGCCGCAGTCATACCCATAATTTCAGGGTAGGGGCGGACTATAACATCGCCAAGGACCATCAGCTGAGTTTCGTCTATAACGGTGGCTATTCCACCTCCCACAACTGGAAGGGCGTGACGGGCACGCAGGTGTCCACAACTCATGGCAATAGCACCGACTGGCTGCACAACGGCCGTCTGGACTATCGTACCCCTTTCGGCCTCAAAGCCGGTGCCGAACTGACCTACTACCGTTCCCCGTCCGACCAGTTGCTGCATAGCCGCATGCAGGACGAGGAACTCGACTTCTACACCGAAGATTGCCAACGTATCAACCGATGGAAATTCTTTCTGGCCCAGGAGCACAGTCTGGGAAAAGGTTGGGATTTGAATTACGGAGCCATCTATACTACCAGCATCGACAACAGCTACCAATATTATTATGACCCCGAAACCGGCGGACAACTGACCTCATCGGATGCCTTGAGCAATATGAAGTCCCGCCGCCGCGAGCAGACCTGGAATATCTATGCAGGTTCCAGCAAGAGTTTCGGCGACAAACTCGCTTTGGACGCTTCCCTGGCTGTGGAGCATTACAAGACTCCCGTCTGGAACCAGTGGGACTGGTATCCCATCGTCAACTTGAACTATATGCCGTCACCGGGACATATCCTTCAGCTCTCTCTGAGCAGCGACAAGGACTATCCCGACTACTGGGCGGTGCAGGATGCCGTCTCTTACATCGGTGGCGGATACTCTGAGCTGCATGGTAATCCGTTGCTGAAACCGGCGCAAGAGTATGAGCTTAAAATGACCTATATTTTGAAGAGCAAATACATCTTCAGCGCTTGGTTCAACCATACCAAGGACTACTCCGTACAGACGCTCTACCAATCTTCCGAACGTCTGGTTGAAATCTACAAGACACTCAATTTTGATTATCAGCAACAAGCAGGTATACAAGCCTCTATCCCGTTTAAGGTGAAGGATTGGTTGAATTCTCGCCTTACCCTCATCGGCTTGTGGCATCGCGAAAAGGATGGTGATTTCTGGGATATTCCTTTCGACAGAAAGCAATGCTATGGCATTGCCCAGATGAACAATACTTTTACTCTCTCCACCAAACCCGACTTGAAGCTGACGGTGACCGGATTTGTGCATAGTAAAGCCATTCAGGGCATCTACGACCTGCCTACGTCGGGCAATGTGAATATTGCCCTGCGCTACGGCTTCGCCAAGAACAAAGCCATTCTCAACCTCTATTGCAACGATATTTTTGAGACGGGACAGATTTCTCCCCGCATCCGTTTCAAGACGCAGAATGTGACGAATCATTACTCATGCTTCCGCGAATTCGGCGTATCGTTTACTTATAAATTCGGTGGATATAAGGAGAAGCAACGGGAGGCGGTGGATACGTCGCGGTTCAAATAGATAGAAGATGCAGGTGGTCAGGTGAAAATACGGTATTCTTTTGTACTTTGCCACATCTTTCGTACTTTTGCAACTTTCAAAACATTAAAGTTGTTATTTAAAGAAAAGACTCTGTATGAAATCGGACATTGAAATAGCCCGCAGCATAGAGCTGAAGAAGATAAAGCAGGTGGCTGAAAGTGTGGATATCCCGCGTGACGAAGTAGAGAACTATGGCCGTTACATAGCCAAGATTCCTACGCATCTGATTGATGAAGAGAAAGTGAAGAAGAGCAATCTGATACTGGTGACGGCTATCACGGCTACGAAAGCGGGTATCGGTAAAACAACCGTGTCCATCGGGCTGGCATTGGGGCTGAACAAGATTGGCAAGAAAGCGATTGTGGCTTTACGCGAACCCTCGTTAGGTCCTTGCTTCGGCATGAAAGGCGGTGCTGCCGGTGGAGGATATGCCCAGGTGCTGCCCATGGAGAAGATAAACCTGCACTTTACGGGCGACTTTCACGCCATTACCTCCGCACACAACATGATTTCCGCTTTGCTCGACAATTACTTGTACCAGCATCAGGCGGATGGCTTCGGACTGAAAGAAATCATCTGGCGGCGCGTACTTGATGTGAATGACCGTTCCTTGCGGAGCATTGTCACCGGATTGGGACCGAGCACCAACGGCATTACCGAGGAGTCGGGCTTCGATATTACCCCGGCTTCCGAAATTATGGCTATTCTCTGTCTGGCAACAGACCTCGACGACCTCCGTCGCCGTATTGAAAATATTATTCTGGGATTCCGTTTCGATGGTACTCCTTTCACAGTGAAGGAGTTAGGAGTAGCCGGTGCCATTACCGTACTGTTGAAAGATGCTATCAACCCCAACTTGGTACAGACTACCGAAGGCTCTGCTGCTTTTGTTCATGGAGGACCGTTCGCAAATATTGCCCATGGTTGCAACTCCATTCTTGCCACAAAAATGGCCATGACATTTGGCGATTATGTAGTGACGGAAGCCGGTTTCGGGGCTGACCTGGGTGCGGAGAAGTTCTACAACATCAAGTGCCGCAAGAGCGGCCTACAGCCCAAGCTGACGATAATCGTTGCTACCGCACAAGGACTGAAGATGCATGGCGGTGTCAGTCTGGACCGCATCAAGGAACCCAATATGGAAGGACTGAAAGAGGGCTTCGGCAATCTGGACAAGCATGTACGCAATTTGCGTTCATTCGGCCAGCAGGTCATCGTGGCATTCAACCGTTTTGCCAGTGATACGGACGAGGAGGTGGAAGCTATCCGCCGCCATTGCGAAGAAAAGCTTGAGGTAGGTTTTGCCGTGAACAACGCCTTTGCCAAAGGAGGAGAGGGAGCCGTTGACCTTGCCAATCTGGTAGTAGATACTATCGAGAACAAACCATCCGAACCGCTGACCTTCACCTACGAAGAGAGCGATTGCGTGGAACGTAAAATAGAAAAGGTAGCCTGCAACCTCTACGGGGCAAGCGTAGTGACTTACAGTCTCCACTCCCGCAAAGTTATCAAACTGATAGAGCAGATGGGTATCAGCCATTACCCCGTCTGTATTGCCAAGACGCAGTACTCCTTCTCTGCCGACCCGAAGATATACGGTGCAGTCAACAACTTTGAGTTCCACATCAAGGATATTGTGGTCAATAACGGTGCGGAAATGATTGTAGCCATCGCCGGTGAAATTCTCCGTATGCCGGGATTACCCAAGAAACCACAAGCCGAACACATTGATATTGTGGACGGAAATATAGAAGGGCTGAGCTAAACGCGCGGAGCGCGTTTAGAATTAAAAATTAAGAATTAAAAATTAAAGGCTGCGCAATGTTCGCTTTGAACTGCGCAGCCTTTAATTTTTAATTCTTAATTTTTAATTCTGTTTGCTTATTAATAAGCAAACAGCGGGTATTCTTTCATCTTCGCATTGACGTGTGCACGTACCTCTGCGATGACTTGTTCGTTGTCTACGTTGGACAGAACGGTTTCAATCATCTCGGCAATTTCGAGCATCAGGTCTTCCTTGGCACCACGGGTTGTGATGGCAGGAGTACCCAGACGGATGCCGGAAGTCTGGAAAGCCGAGCGGCTGTCAAACGGAACCATGTTCTTGTTTACGGTGATGTCGGCAGATACCAACGCCTTCTCGGCAACCTTACCGGTCAAATCGGGATATTTGCTGCGCAGGTCTACCAGCATGGAGTGGTTGTCCGTACCGCCGGAAACGATGGTGAAGCCACGGTCTATCAAGGCTTGTGCCAAGACAGCGGCGTTTTTCTTCACCTGCTTGGCATATTCTTTCCATTCCGGTTGCAGGATTTCGCCGAAGGCAACGGCTTTGGCTGCGATGACATGTTCCAGCGGACCACCTTGGATACCGGGGAATACGGCTGAATCCAGCAACTGGGACATCATCTTGATTTCTCCCTTCGGAGTTTTCTTGCCCCAGGGATTGGGGAAGTCCTTACCCATCATGATAACGCCACCGCGAGGACCACGCAGAGTCTTGTGGGTAGTGGAGGTCACGATGTGGGCATATTTCACGGGGTTATCCAGTTCACCGGCTGCAATCAGTCCGGCAGGATGAGCCATGTCAATCATTAGGATGGCACCTATCTTGTCCGCGATTTCGCGCATGCGCTTGTAGTCCCATTCGCGGGAATAAGCAGAACCGCCGCCGATAATCATTTTGGGTTTCTCGCGCAGGGCAACTTCTTCCATCTGGTCATAGTCCACACGTCCGGTTTCCTGGTTCAGATTGTATTCGCAGGGAGTATAGATAATACCGGAAGTGTTGACCAGTGAGCCATGGGAGAGGTGACCGCCGTGTGCAAGGTTCAGTCCCATGAATTTGTCGCCCGGATTGAGCACGGCGAGGAATACGGCTGCATTGGCTTGTGCACCGGAGTGCGGCTGTACGTTGGCCCATTCTGCGCCGAAAATCTGTTTCAAGCGGTCGATGGCAATCTGCTCACTCTGGTCCACTACCTCACAACCACCATAGTAACGCTTGCCGGGGTATCCTTCAGCATACTTGTTGGTGAGGCAGGAGCCCATTGCCTGCATAACCTGGTCACTTACAAAGTTCTCTGATGCAATCAGTTCAATGCCTTTGAGCTGACGTTGGTGTTCTTTTTCGATAAGTTCGAAAATTAAATCATCTCTTTTCATTCTGCTTATTAGATAAGTTTGATAAATCTGTGTTCTCTTATTAAGCGCACAAATTTACGGGAAATAAATGAATAAATTGAAAGAAAAGGAAGAAATTTACTGTCAAAAGAACACTCCGAAAGAAAAACTCAGCACATTGTCCCTGCGGTGAAAACGGATTTCGTTTTTCGTGTTTTCGTCAGCAGCGTTGTTGTCGGCCGGAATATCGTATGTCACGCTCTTGGAGATGTTGTGCAGCCCCATGTCGTAACGGAAGTCGAAAAAGACGCGTGAGATGGTGACGGATACGCCGACGGTGAAACTGAGATTGAGCGGACGCAGCCTTTCACGGATATTCACCTGGTCGAAATTCTCGAAGTCGATGTCACTTTTCCTGTCCCATATATAGCGCACTTTGGGTCCTCCAAAGACGGCAAGGCTGTACGGCCCCTCCTTGATGAAGTTGTATCCGTAGATGACGGGGATGTCTATACTGTGGATGGACGATGTAATGGAGGCTTCCTCCAGCCGGGCTCCTGATGCGGCGTCTTCGGGCAGAGGTTTCTCGAAGGTGATGTTGCACCGGTTGATGTTGTAGGATATTTCCGGTTGCAGGAAGTGGCGGTCGAAGTTTATCCGCATGAAAAGGGAACCGAAATATCCTATCTTGTAATTGTTCTGCACTTCGTCAATGGGTACTCCGTTGACACTGAACTGGGATACAAGGAACAAGGAAGAGGTGAAACCGCCTTTGAAACCGAAATTGACCGGAGTTTCCTTGCGGTGTCCGGAATGCTCTTCGTCGGCAGTACCGGGCACAACCGGAGTCTGTCCCCACATCATGGCGGGGAAGGCCAACAGATATAAGCCCATCAAGATTCGTCGCAACTCCATCTCTTAAAACCTTTATCGCATTATTACTTCTTTTTCTCTACTGACCATCCGAATTTGCCTATCTTTTCTCCCAGCTCATAATATCCACCGTGCACATAGACCAAGGGATTCGTTTCCGCCAGTTCCAGTTTGCCGGTTTCAGGGTTCAGATTACGGGTATCGGCACGTACATTTACCACATCCGCTATAAACATGTCGTGCGAACCGAGAGCCATAATCTCCTTTACCCGGCATTCTATGCAAAGCGGTGATTCCTCGATAAGAGGCGCGCTGACTACGGTGCTTTTCCCCGGTGTCAGATGCATTTCCTCGAATTTGTTGTAGTCCTTTCCGGAGCGTACGCCACACCAGTCCGTGGCCCGTGCCATATCTTTCGTGGTGAGGTTGATGACGAATTCCATATTCCGCTTGATGATGTCGTAGGAGTGGCGTTCGGGGCGTACGGAGATGTAGCACATGGGCGGGTTCGTACAAATCGTCCCCGTCCATGCGATAGTCAGAATGTTATATTCCTCCGGAGTGCTTCCGCAGCTCACCAGTACGGCGGGCAGCGGATAAATCATGGTTCCGGGTTTCCAGTCTTCTTTCATATAATCTCAATATCTTCTCTGGTCTGCTCCTTTTCGCAGTAGTGACATTTGATGACGCAATTGTCCTTATCCACGACATGAAACAACGTAGGCATAGGCTCATTGTTCGTGATGCACTTCGGGTTGGCGCATTTCACGATTCCGCGCAGCTCTTCGGGCAGGCGGACTTCGCGTTTCTCCACCACTTCGTAGTCGCGGATAATGTTCAGTTTTACATTGGGAGCCACCACGGCGATACGGTTTATCTCTTCGTCGCAGAAGAACTTGTCGGCAATCTTGATGATGCCTTTCGTGCCCAGCTTCTTGCTCTTGAGGTTGAAGCCGATAGTGATATTGTTGCTCATGTGTTCCAGTCCGAGCAGGGAGACTACGGTAAACAGTCTCTCGGAGGGTATATGGTCTATTACAGTGCCGTTTTCCAGAGCAGCAACCTGCAATTCCTGTTTCTTTTCGCTTAACATCTTGAAATATTAGTTATTAGACGATTCTACTGAATTACTCCTTTACTCTTTTTCACCTCATCCAGCGTGATGCCCAGTACATCGCACAGAATAGCTTCACGGGCATACAGTCCGTTTTGTGCCTGCTGGAAATAGTATGCCTTGGGATTGTCGTCCACATCATAGGCTATTTCGTTGACACGGGGCAGCGGATGCAGGATGCGCAGGTTGGGACGGGTATGTTCCAGCATCTTGTTGCGCAGGATGTAGACATTCTTCACCCGCTCGTACTCCATAAGGTCGGTGAAGCGCTCGCGCTGCACACGGGTCATGTAGAGGATGTCGGCATCAGCAATGATTTCTTCCGTAAAGTCCGTATGTTCCACGTACTTGATGTTGTGCTCGCGGCAGTAGATTTTGTATTCTTCGGGCATCCGCAACTCGTCGGGAGCGATGAAGTGGAAAGTGGGGTTGAAGTGGCGCATGGCCATCAGCAGGGAGTGGACGGTACGGCCGTACTTCAAGTCGCCGACCAGAAAAATGTTCAGGTTCTCCAGTGTGCCTTGTGTCTTGTAGATGGAGTAGAGATCGAGCATGGTTTGTGAGGGATGCTGGTTGGCACCGTCTCCGGCATTCACAATGGGCACGGTGGTGACTTCACTGGCATAGCGTGCGGCCCCTTCGAGGTGGTGGCGCATCACGATGATGTCGGCATAGTTGCTCACCATCTTGATGGTGTCTTTCAGCGTCTCGCCCTTGGATGAGCTGGTGGCCTTTGGGTCGCTGAACCCGATGACACGTGCTCCAAGCCGGTTGGCGGCAGTCTCGAAACTGAGGCGTGTACGGGTGGAAGGCTCGAAAAATAAGGTGGCAACTACTTTCCCGTCCAATATATGCCGATTGGGATGGGCTTCAAACTCTTTCGCCATCTCGAGCATATAGAGGATTTTTTCCCGGCTATGCTCGGCAATGGTGACTAAACTTCTGTTTTCCATATCGTTGAATTCATTTATACTTTTCGAGAGTGTAAAGTTACGGAAAATATGCGGGCTACGGAAATATGCGGGGAAGTTTTTTGCGAAATATGGGCTGTTTTTTTAACCGTGTGGCTTGTTGTCCGGAATGCCACACTTCATCATCCGAAATGCCACACTTCGACAAAGTAAATGCCGCATTTCGCGAATGTTCAAGTGTGGCATTTGCCTTAGTCAAGTGCGGCGTTTGCCTTGTCGAAGTGTGGCATTCCGGACAGTGAAGTGTGGTATCTCTTTACGCCGTCGCCGTCGTTCTTTTTAACGACAACGTCGTTTTTTTCTCTTCTCTTCTTATCTTATCTCCTCTTACGCGCGCGAGGGCAAGTTTTCATTGTTTCAATCTGTATTATAGCTCATTACGATGTGTTTTTCCTTTCCGATTTTTTCTTCAAGTTTTCTAATTATTTTGCAATCGTTTTGCATTTCACTGACAGTTTCCATTAAAATAAACGGGCGTTTTTTTTGTGAATGCCGGAAATCTTATCCTGAAAAAGATATAAAAAGCATAGGCACATCCAATATATTTCCGTACCTTTGCCCTATTATTGAACTTTGATTTTAGCAACTGAAACATGATAAGGAAAGTCGTCAAAATCCTATGGATTTTCATCGCACTGATTTCGCTGGTGTGTGTCTTTATATTCTTTTCCATAGCCAAGGGCTGGATAGGCTATATGCCTCCGGTGGAAGACCTGGAAAATCCGAATTACAAATTTGCCACAGAAGTCTTTTCCGAGGACGGAAAAGTATTGGGTACTTATTCCTATAGTAAGGAAAACCGCGTGTTTGTGGGATACAATGATTTGTCGCCCAATATCATCAACGCCTTGATAGCTACGGAAGATGTACGTTTTGCCGAACATTCGGGCATTGACGCCTACGCCCTGACGCGTGCCGTAGTGAAGCGCGGTATCCTGATGCAGAAGAATGCCGGCGGTGGCAGTACCATCACCCAGCAGCTTTCCAAACAGCTTTATTCTCCCAGTGCCGACAATGTGATGGAACGTCTGTTCCAGAAGCCCATCGAATGGGTGATTGCCGTAAAGCTGGAGCGTTACTATACAAAAGAGGAAATCCTCACCATGTATCTCAACAAGTTCGATTTCCTGAACAATGCGGTAGGCATCAAGACTGCTGCCTTTACCTACTTCGGTTGCGAACCGAAAGATTTGAAGATTGAGGAAGCGGCTACGTTGGTGGGCATGTGCAAGAATCCGTCTCTCTATAATCCGGTGCGCTACAATGAACGTTCCCGTGGACGGCGCAATGTGGTGCTCGACCAGATGCGGAAAGCGGGATATATTACGGAAGCCGAGCGCGACTCCCTCCAGGCATTGCCTCTGAAACTGAAGTACAACCGTGTGGACCACAAGGAAGGGTTGGCCACTTATTTCCGCGAATACCTGCGCGGCGTGCTCACCGCCAAGAAGCCCGACAAGGCCAACTACCGCGGTTGGCAGATGCAGAAATACTACGAGGATTCACTCGACTGGGAGAACAACCCGCTCTTTGGATGGTGCGAAAAGAACACCAAGAAAGACGGTACCAAATACAACCTCTACACCGACGGGCTGAAAATCTATACCACGCTCGACTCGCGTATGCAGCAGTATGCCGAGGATGCCGTGACAGAGCATCTGAAGGAACTGCAAGGTTACTTCTTCAAGGAAAAGAAAGGGGCCAAGAAAGCTCCCTACACCTTCCGTCTGACCCAGGAGCAGGTGGACGAGATTCTGGGACGTGCCATGAGGTTGTCCGACCGCTACCGCATTATGAAGAAAGCCGGAGCCACCGAAGCTGAAATAAAGAAAGCCTTCGATACCCCGGAGGAGATGTCCGTATTCAGTTGGGAAGGGGAGAAAGACACCATTATGACCCCGATGGATTCCATCCGTTACTACAAGTTCTTCCTTCGTGCCGGTTTCATGTCCATGGACCCGCGCAGCGGACATGTCAAGGCATACGTAGGCGGACCGAACTACCATTACTTCCAGTACGATATGGCCATGGTGGGACGCCGCCAGGTAGGTTCTACCATCAAGCCTTTCCTTTATACATTGGCTATGGAGAACGGTTTTTCTCCCTGCGACGAAGTGCGCCACGTGGAATACACGCTGATTGATGAAAACGGAAAACCGTGGACGCCGCGTAATGCCAACAAAAAGCTGATTGGTGACATGGTGACCGTGAAGTGGGGGCTGGCAAACTCGGACAACTGGATTACGGCCTATCTCATGAGCAAGCTGAACCCCTATAATCTGAAACGTCTTATACATACTTTCGGTGTCCGCAACCGTGATATAGTACCTTCCGTTTCACTCTGTCTGGGCCCGTGCGAGATTTCCGTCGGCGAGATGGTAAGTGCCTATACCGCATTCCCCAACAAGGGTATCCGGGTAGCTCCGCTGTTCGTGACCCGCATCGAGGACAATGATGGAAACGTGCTGGCGACCTTTGCTCCCGAAATGCAGGAAGTCATCAGTGTATCCAGCGCTTACAAGATGCTGGTCATGCTGCGTGCCGTTGTCAACGAAGGTACCGGAGGCCGTGTGCGCCGTCTAGGTGTGAAAGCCGACATGGGCGGCAAGACCGGAACGACGAACTACAATGCCGACGGCTGGTTTATGGGCTTCACGCCTTCGCTTGTGTCCGGTTGCTGGGTGGGCGGTGAGGACCGCGACATCCACTTCGATACGATGCTTCACGGACAAGGTGCTTCCATGGCATTGCCTATCTGGACCAAATACATGGTGAAAGTGCTCGGTGACAAATCTCTGGGATATGATGAAAATGAAACATTCCAGTTGCCCGAAGGCTATGACCCGTGCAAGGATGATGTGAATCTGGAAGGAGACACCCATATAGAAGAACCGATAGAGGGACTCGACGAACTGTTTAATTAGTTGAAAGGTGAAAATTGAAAGTGGAAAGGTAAACTTTCAATTTTCACCTTTTCCCCTTTCACCTTAAAAAAATGGATTATACGATTAGTATTGGGAGCAACGAGCAGCGGAGGGAGAACATGGAACTGGCTCGCAGACGCTTGACGGAACTTTTTTCGGGAATACGTTTCTCGGAAGAGGAGGAGACGGTACCTTTGTTCTTTCACCGTCCGAATCTGTTCTCCAATCAGGTGGCATGCTTTGCTTCCGATAATCCGGTAGAGGAAGTCACCGCCTGCCTGAAAGCCATCGAACGGGAAGCCGGAAGGAAGCCCGAGGAGAAGGAGCAGGAAATTGTACGGCTGGATATAGACTTGTTGTCTTGTGACGGGACTGTCTATAAGCCAAAAGATTTGAAACGTGATTATATCCTGCGAGGATTGAAACAACTGTTATAATTAATAAAGAATATAAGGAGATGGGTCGATAGTATATGAACACTTTCGGACACACTCTCATTTTAAAAAACGAAGATTGAAAATGAAATTTTTAGGAATCATACCTGCCCGTTACGCATCTACGCGTTTTCCAGCCAAACCATTGGCGGTGTTAGGTGGAAAAACCGTGATACAGCGAGTATACGAGCAAGTGGCAGGAATCTTGGACGATGCATACGTGGCTACGGACGATGAGCGTATTGAAGCCGCAGTAAAAGCATTCGGAGGAAAGGTGGTAATGACTTCCACCGAACATAAAAGCGGCACCGACCGCTGTCAGGAAGCTTGTACAAAAATAGGAGGACAGTTTGATGTCGTGGTGAATATCCAGGGGGATGAGCCTTTCATCCAGCCTTCGCAGTTACAAGCCGTCAAAGCATGTTTCGACGATCCGGCCACCCAGATAGCCACTCTGGTGAAACCCTTTACGGTAGATAATGGTTTTGAGGCACTGGAAAATGTGAACTCTCCGAAGGTTGTGCTCAACAAAAACAGGAATGCCCTCTATTTTAGCCGTTCCATCATTCCCTACCAGCGCAATGCGGCGAAGGAAGACTGGCTGGAGAACCATACGTATTATAAGCATATCGGCCTTTATGCCTATCGCGTAGAGGTACTGAAAGAGATAACCGCCCTTCCGCAGTCATCCCTCGAGATTGCCGAATCATTGGAACAGCTTCGTTGGTTGGAAAACGGATACACTATCAAAGCAGGTATCACGGATGTAGAAACTATCGGCATAGATACTCCTCAAGATTTGGAACGGGCAGAAGAATTTCTTAAAAGCCATGGGCTGTAAACTAGAAAGCCCATGCTGAACCGAAGTGACCAACCCCGGATTCTTGAACCGGAACAACTGGTGGTGCAAAGGCCGGAACGTATCAAGTTGCCTAATGGCGTGCCATTGAGTGTGCTCAATGCCGGTGACAATGAAGTGACACGTATCGATCTCCTCATGGCAGGCGGCCGATGGCAACAGAAACAGCCCTTGCAGGCGTTGTTTACGAACCGCATGCTTCGCGAGGGAACCCGACGCTACGATGCCGCCCAGATAGCGGAAAAGCTGGACTATTACGGAGCCTGGCTGGAATTGTCCAGTGCATCCGAGTATGCCTATGTCACCCTTTATTCTCTGAATAAATACCTTCCCCAAACGCTTGACATATTGGAGTCTATCGTCAAAGAGCCGGTATTTCCTGAGAAAGAGCTGGGAGTGATTGTAGACAACAATATCCAGCAGTTTCTTGTCAACTCTTCCAAGGTGGACTTTCTGGCGCACCGCGGATTGGTGAAGGCTCTGTACGGCGGGCAGCATCCCGGTGGACGTCTGGTGCAGGAAGAGGATTATCGGCGCATCACTCCTGCGGTGCTACGCGAGTTTTATGACCGTTACTATCATTCCAATAATTGCAGCATCTATCTCTCGGGTAAGGTAACCGGTGATTGCATCCACAGGATAGAGTCCTTGTTTGGCTGCGAGGCTTTCGGTACGGATTTCCGCAAACCGGAGAAGACTGAATTCCATCCGGTTACCACCTCCGGAAAACGTATCTTCATCGAACGTCCGGACGCCCTGCAAAGTGCCGTCCGTATGGGCATGCTTTCCCTGGACCGTAATCATCCGGACTACTTGAAGGCCCGCGTACTGGTCACACTGTTCGGGGGTTATTTTGGCAGTCGCCTGATGTCCAATATCCGGGAAGATAAAGGATACACATACGGTATCTCCGCAGCCATCATGCCCTATCCGGGGCAGGGAGTGTTGGCGGTCAGTGCCGAAGCCGCCAACGAATTTGTGGAGCCTCTTATCGGTGAGGTTTATCATGAAATAGACCGCCTTCAGAACGAGCTGGCTTCCGATGGAGAGCTTTCCATGGTGAAGAACTATATGTTGGGAGACATGTGCCGTAGTTATGAATCTGCATTCTCGTTGGCAGATGCCTGGATTTTTGTGCAGGTATCGGGCTTGCAGGATACCTACTTTGCCGAAGCACTGGATGCTGTCAAGGAGGTTACTCCACAAGAAATCCGTGAACTTGCAGGGCGGCATTTATGCAAAGAGAAATTAAAAGAAATAGTGTGCGGCAAAAAAATGTCATAAAAAGCGGGAGTTATCGCATCATTTTACCGGATAAATCCTACCTTTGTCAATTATCAACTATCAATTATCAATTAATGAAATATCTATATACTGCACTCATTCTGGCTTTCTTATGCCAAGGTGGAGCCACTGCCCAGGAAAAAAAAAGCGGCTTTTTCGATAAAGTGAAAAGTACATTCTCTTCGGAGATAAAGATAGGTACCTATACGTTCAAAGATAACGGGGCCGTCTATACCGGTGAAATAAAAGGCCGCAAGCCCAATGGAAAGGGGAAGACCGTTTTCAAGAACGGCGACGTCTACGAGGGTGAGTATGTGAAGGGCAAGCGTGAAGGCTACGGTACATATATGTTTCCCGACGGTGAAAAGTATGAGGGGCAATGGTTTCAAGACCAGCAGCATGGTAGGGGTATCTACTATTTTATGAATAACAACCGTTATGACGGCATGTGGTTTCAGGATTACCAGCACGGTAAAGGAACCATGTACTATTACAATGGTGATATTTATGAGGGCGACTGGGTGAATGATAAACGCGAAGGCCAAGGAACGTATACCTGGAAGAACGGTTCCAAGTATGTAGGCTCGTGGAAGAATGACAAGAAAGACGGCAAAGGAACACTGACCTGGAATGACGGTTCCAAATATGACGGGGAGTGGAAAAATGATGTCCGGGACGGTAAAGGAACTTTTGAATATGCCAACGGCGACAAATATGTAGGTGACTGGAAGGACGACATGCAGCATGGCAAAGGTATTTACTTTTTCCATACCGGCGACCGTTACGAAGGTTCTTATGTTCAAGGTGAACGTACCGGAGAGGGCATTTATTACCATGCCAGCGGCAACAAGTATGTGGGCAGCTTCAAGGATGGAAAGCAGGAAGGCCACGGCACATTTACGTGGGCAAGCGGCGCCGTTTACGAAGGTAATTGGAAAGATAACCAACGTGACGGATACGGTACTTACAAATGGAATGTAGGTGACTCTTACGAAGGTGAATGGAAAGACAATAAGTTCAACGGCCAAGGTACCCTGATTCAGACCGATGGAACCAAATATAAAGGCGGTTTTGTGAACGGTATGGAAGAAGGTAGCGGTATCCAGGAGGACAAGAACGGAAACCGTTATGAAGGCTTCTTCAAACAAGGCAAGAAACACGGTCCGTTTGTAGAAACAGACAAGAACGGAAAGGTGATACGAAAAGGAACCTACAAGATGGGAAGGCTGGAGAATTAGAATTAAAAATTAGAAATTAAAAATTAAAGGCTGCGCAATGTTCACTTCAGAACCGCGCAGCCTTTAATTTTTAATTTCTAACCGCTCCGCGGTTAGATAATGTATTGTGAACTGATTGATTCATTGTTCATCACCCGCTTGATGGTTTCGGCGAACATATCGGCAATGCTCAACTGTTTAACCTTGTCACATTTTTTAGAGTAGGGGATACTATCAGTAAATACCATTTCCGTTAGTGCGGATTCTTGTACACGGAAAGAAGCAGGGTCGGACATTACGCAGTGGCTGGCAATGGCACGGACAGATTTGGCTCCTGCTTCCAGCATGATGTTGGCAGCCTTGGTAATGGTTCCTGCTGTATCTACAATATCGTCTACCAATACTACATTCTTGTCTTTTACATCACCGATGATTTGCATGGTGGCAACCACGTTTGCTTTTTCGCGTGTCTTGTTGCACAATACCAGGGGTACACCGAGGTATTTGGAGAATGTGCTGGCGCGTTTTGAACCGCCGACATCCGGGGTGGCGATTACCAAGTCTTCCAGTTTCAAGGATTCAATATAGGGGAGGAATACTGCTGATGCATACAAATGATCCACCGGAATATTGAAGAAACCTTGAATCTGGTCTGCATGAAGGTCCATCGTAATCAGACGGTCGATACCTGCAACAGAGAGCAGGTCGGCCACCAGCTTGGCGCCGATGGAAACACGGGGTTTGTCTTTTCTGTCCTGACGTGCCCAACCGAAGTAAGGGATAACGGCTACAACGCTTTTTGCCGATGCTCTTTTAGCAGCATCAACCATCAGCAGAAGTTCCATCAAGTTGTCAGAATTAGGGAAGGTTGATTGAACCAGGAATACATGCGAGCCACGGATAGATTCCTCATAAGAGACTGCAAACTCACCATCTGCAAAATGGGTGATGTTCATCTTTCCCAGAGGGCAATCAAGGCTAGCGCAGATTTTCTCTGCAAGGTATCTCGAATTTGTTCCGGAGAATACCATAAAGGGTGCTTTTTCGCTCATTTGTGTAATAGATGTTACCTATTTGTTAATTTGCATGCAAAGGTAGGAATTTCCCGTTACATAAAACAAGAGTTATTGTATAAAAATTATTTTTCTTTCCCGGATTTATTCGTAGCTTTGCTTTATGAAACGACTTTCTTTTATATGGTTTGCGGGGTTGTTGTGCCTTTGTACAACAATGGTTTCGTGTGTGGGAACGGCACCCATGAAGGAAGTACGCCTTATCGACTCTCTAAACCAGGTGGCTTATGCTTTTCGTTATAAAAACCTGGATTCATCCTGCCATGCGGCATCAAGGGCCTACCGTGAAGTCAGCCTCTATAAACAAGGAAAAGCGGAAGCATCCAATAATCTGGGCTTTTGTGCTTTTATGCGCATGGATTTTGAGCAGGCCGAAAAGTTTCATATGGATGTCTATAATCTGACCAAGAATGAACTGGAACTCCTTATTGCCGACATCGGTTTGATGAAGATTTATCAGCGGACGGCGTTGAACAAGGAGTTCTACGATTATCGCAATAGTGCCTTGCACCGTATGAAAAGAATAGCGGAGGATGACAATCTGTTTGTGGACCAACACGAGCAAATGCGTTTGAATTATGCCCGTTCGGAATTTTATATTGTATCTGCTGTGTATTATTATTATTTGCAACAGCGTCCGGAAGCTGTAGCCTCTATTAATGAAGTTACTAAAAAACAAGAGTTGCTGGCAGATACCAATCAGCTGTTGTATTATCACTACATCAAAGGTTCTGCTGCCTTATGCGAGGGTGAGACACCGGATGAGCGAAGACTGAGAGAATTTGATGAGCTCTATACCGCATGGCAGTTGGCTTCGCGCAAGGGCTATCTTTACTTTGAGGGCAATGGAGTGCAGGGACTTGCCAACTTGATGGCTTCACCGGATAATTACGCATTTTTTCAAGACCGCCGCTCCCATGCCTTGACACGTTTTGGAGTACCGGTAGATTCGCTGCTTCCCATGCGTCTGGGGCAGTTGGCATTGCAAAAATTCAGCCAATACAAGGATTTGTATCAGATAGCAGGTGCATATGTATCTATCGGCAAATACCTGAATGCCCACAGTCACTATACAGAAGCTCTTGACACGCTAAAACTTGCTCTGGAATGTGTAAATGACCATCACCGCCTTTTCTATGACTGCCACGATAGTTTGGACTGGCTGAAAGCATTTGACCGTCGAGATACGATTTGTGCGGAGAAGGCATGGATGGAGCAGAAACTGAAAACCGTGCCCGAGTGGATTTCACGTATTCGTGAACAGTTGAGCGTTTCGTATGCAGGACTCGGGATGAAAGAAAAATCAGACTATAACCGCAATATTTACCTGGATATCCTTGAAGATACACGCCAGGATAAAGAGCTGGAAAGCCGCTATCAAGCATTGGAAAAGGAGGCGGGGCAGCTCAACGTCGTGTTGTCACTGGTCATTGTGGGCTTCGTGCTTGTATCCCTCTTTTTCTGGTTTTTCAACAAGCGTTCCAAAGACCGGAACAGAGTGCATCTCCGCCGTCTGCAGCTGATGCTGGATATCTGTCAGAAGATAACGGCATCCATTCCGGCAGATGCACAGACTGAGGAGGAAATCATCGACTCTATCCGGACGGCTGTCTGCCCGGAATTGGAAAAGCTGTTTGGAGTGAAGGACATCCGCATAGACAACGGGCAATTAGTGTTCCCGCGTCGGATGAGCAAGGATGAGCAGGCGATGGTACGGGTGATAACCCCCTATATCCAATGGGCAATCGACAACGGCATGACGTCCATCTCCCTTGGGGATGAGCGCCGCAGACTGGAAAAGCAACGCTACATTTACGAGCAGCACATCGCGGGGAACAAACGGCAAAATCTGATAAAGAAAGCATGTATGGCTATTGTCAACGGGATTCATCCGTACATAGACCGTATCATCAACGAAGTGCAGAAACTGACTCAAAAAGGATTCATCAAAGAGGAACGGATAAAGGAGGAGAAATACCAGTATATCGACGAGTTGGTTACTACCATCAACGAATACAATGATATTCTTGCCCTTTGGATAAAGATGAAGCAAGGAAGCCTTAGCCTGAACATAGAGACGTTCGAATTGAATGAACTTTTCGAGCTGCTCAGGAAAGGAAGCCGTACATTCGAGATGAAGAGACAGTCGTTGGAGGTGCAGCCTACGGATATCCGGGTGAAGGCAGACAAAGCCCTTACATTGTTTATGATAAATACACTGGCAGAGAATGCCCGTAAATATACCCCTCAGGGCGGTATGGTGAAAGTATATGCACGGCAGGAGGAGGATTACGTGGAAATCTCGGTAGAGGATAATGGTTGTGGATTGTCACCGGAAGATGTAGCTCGCATCGTGGGAGAAAAAGTATATGACTCAAAAGCCATCGGTATGAGTGACGCTCCCGACAAGGAGGAATTGAGGAAGAACAAAGGAAGTGGCTTTGGACTGATGAACTGTAAGGGCATCATTGAAAAATATCGCAAGACGAATGATTTGTTCAAGGTCTGTCTGTTCAATGTGGAGAGCGGGCTGGGAAAAGGCAGCCGTTTTTATTTCCGTCTGCCTGCCGGTATCCGTAAGTCTGTGTCGGTGTTGCTCGTCGTGTTGTTTTTGTGCATGTCATCCTGCCGGCATGCTGTGGAACAGACTGCTTCCGGAGAGGTGTTGCCGGATTCTTTGGCACTGCTTGCACAGAATGAATACGAAGCTTTGCTGGACGAAGCCTCCGATTATGCCAATGAAGCTTATTACTGCAATGTGGACGGAGAATACGAACTGGCTTTACAATACATAGATTCGGCAATGTATTGCCTGAACGAACATTACAAGCAATACGCCCATCCTATACATCGCTATATGACGCTGACCGGAGACGGGACGCCTGCGGAACTGGATTGGTGGAACCAGATGTTCAATTCGGATTTCCATGTAATTCTGGATATCAGGAATGAAGCGGCAGTCTCATTTCTTGCATTGAAGCAATGGGATGACTATAGTTATAATAATGCTGCCTACACCACCTTGTACAAACTGTTGGGAGAAGACCAATCCTTGGAAGAATATTGCCGGCAGCTGGAGCGTTCCACCAACAACAAGATGGTGGGCATTTTGCTGGCGGTGATTTTGCTGTTCGTATTGCTGTTGGGATATTACATACTCTACTTCCGTAAACGTCTGGTGAACCGCTGGAATCTGGAGCAAGTACTGGAAATTAATGGAAAGGTGTTCAATGCCTCCTTGTTGCCGGTTTCGGATACGGAGGAAATGTTGCAGCGTGAGGAGGATACATTGAAGGAAATCCCGCGGCAGATTGTAGGTTCCGCTTTTGATGCAGTGAACGAACTTTTGAGTATCGACCGGTTAAGCATAGCTGTATACAACGAGACTACACATAAGCTGGAATACACTTCCAATCCAGTGGAAGATACCGCCGTGGACGAGTTGCCTATCTGGAGGAAATATATGGAGAATTGCTTTGAGCAGCAAGAGTACATATCGGAAAAGGGTATACAAACATTGCCGCTTGTTGTGGATGCGGGAAATATGTGTCGTTGCATAGGTGTGCTGTGTCTGGAACGCAGGGAAGGTACGGAGCAGGAGACCGACCATTTGCTTTTGGAACTGATAGCCCGTTATGTCTCCATTGTAATCTTCAATGCAGTGGTTAAGTTGGCTACGAAATACCGGGACATCGAAGTGGCTCAAGATGAAGCCCGGCGAGCTTCCTGGGAAGACAGTTTGCTGCATGTACAGAACATGGTGCTGGATAATTGTCTCTCGACCATCAAGCATGAAACGATTTATTATCCGAACAAGATAAAGCAGCTGATAGGGAAACTGCGGTCCGGCAAACAGACAGAAGCGGAGGAGCGGGAAACGGTGGTTGCCATCAGCGAATTGATAGAGTATTACAAAGGTATCTTTACGACACTCAGTTCATGCGCTTCCCGCCAGTTGGAAGAGGTGACTTTCAGGCGTGCGACAATATCTGTGCCGGAACTTATGGCTACTGCCGGGAAATATTTCCGCAAAGTGTATAAGGGAAACAAGGCGCATATTGATTTTAAGATACAACTGTTGGAAGGACGGATTACCGGTGACTGGAACCAGTTGCGTTTCCTGCTTGAAAACCTGATAGACGAGGCTTGCTCCGTAACTCTGGATGGAGCTGTCTGTCTGTCGGCCCGGGAAGATGGGGAATTTATACGTTTTCTGTTTACAGATATGCGCAGGGAAAAGACCCGTGAAGAATTGAACCAATTGTTCTATCCCGACTTGTCCCGCATGACGGCCGGTGAGAAAGGAGAACTGTATGGTACGGAATATCTGGTGTGCAAGCAGATTATCCGCGACCATGACGAGTTTGCCGGACGCCGGGGATGCCGTATCAATGCCGAACCGGGAAAGGAAGGAGGTTTTACAATATATTTTACGCTACCGAAAAAATGAAATATGGAAGACAAAAAATTTAAAGTAATCATCGTTGAAGATGTCAAGTTGGAGCTGAAAGGGACGGAAGAGATTTTCCGCCATGAAATTCCCAATGCGGAGGTAATAGGTACTGCTATGACTGAGCAGGAGTTCTGGACATTGATTGAAGCCGGCGTGCCGGATCTTGTTCTGCTGGACTTGGGACTGGGAGGTTCGACCACAATCGGGGTGGACATCTGCCGGAATATCTTCAAGCGTTATCCGGGAGTACATGTGCTGATATTCACGGGAGAAATATTGAATGAGAAGTTATGGGTGGACGTACTTGAAGCCGGTGCCGACGGCATTATCCTGAAAACCGGAGAGTTGCTGACCAAAACCGATGTGCAGGCAGTGATGGACGGCAAGAAGCTGGTCTTTAACTATCCGATACTGGAGAAGATAGTGGAACGCTTCAAGAAATCTGTCCTAAATGATGCAAAACGTCAGGAAGCAATCATAAGCTATGATATTGATGAGTATGACGAGCGTTTCCTCCGTCATTTGGCACTGGGCTATACCAAAGAAATGATTGCCAATCTTAGGGGAATGCCTTTTGGAGTCAAGTCGCTGGAGAAACGGCAGAATGACTTGGTCGGCCGTCTTTTCCCGCCTAGTGAACGGGTGGGGGTGAATGCCACTCGTCTGGTGGTGCGTGCATTGGAACTTCGAATCCTGAATATAGACAATCTGGAAGCCGACGATGAGTAAACTCCGAATGCCACATCCCGCTACGATGTTCTTCCTGCTGACGCTGGCAGTCATCCTCCTTTCATGGATATTCGATGTCTATGGCCTGAGCGTGCTGCAACCGCAGACTGGAGAAGTAATACGGGTGCAGAGCCTGCTGAGTCCGGAGGGCATACGCTGGCTGCTGCGCCATGTCATAACCAATTTTACGGGATTCGCTCCGTTAGGGCTGGTGATTGTGGCTATGTTCGGAATAGGGGTGGCACAGCATTCGGGTTTCATCGATGCATGTATTCGCAGGGGGGTACGACGTCCACGTGATCCTTGGCGCATTATTCTGCTGGTTATTGTCTTAGGACTGTTGTCCAATATAGTGGGAGATGCAGGATATATCATTCTGTTGCCGATAGCTGCAACTTTGTTCCAGTCCGTCGGTCTGCACCCCATTGGAGGTATAATTACAGCTTATGTTTCAGTCTCTTGTGGCTATAGCGCTAATGTGTTTTTGAGTACATTAGACCCCATGATTGCCTCTGTAACGCAAGAAGCGGCTGATAGGATGAATATTGCTCCGGGGCAGACTGGACCGCTGTGCAATTATTATTTTCTCTTTGTTTCCACGTTCCTGCTTGCATTCATCATTAATCATATTACCCGCAGGAGCTTGTTGCCGCACTTGGGAATGTATGCAGGGGATATTCATTTTAATGGCTACAAACAACTGTCCCGCAAGGAACGGAGAGCTATGTTGGGAGCTGTATTTGCAGGCTTGCTGTATATTGCCATTATTCTGTGGGCTACATTCTCTTCATGGGGGATATTGCGGAGTGTCAATGGTGGGTTGATTCGTTCTCCGTTTATAGTTGGTATTCTGTTTTTGCTTTCGTTTGGAATAGGTTTGATGGGGATGGTCTATGGTTTTGCCTCCGGCCGATACCGTACGGACGGTGATGTGATAGAAGGACTTACGCAGCCGATGAAACTGCTGGGCGTTTATTTTGTGATAGCTTTCTTTGCCTCACAGATGTTTGCTTGTTTTGAATATTCCCACTTGGACAAGTGCATTGCCATTTTAGGCGCTAATCTGCTGTCCTCCGCCTCTTTGAGTAGTTTATGGATATTGATTCTCTTCATTCTTTTTACGGCACTGGTCAATCTCTTTATGGTATCTGCCACAGCTAAATGGGCTTTTATGTCTTTCATTTTTGTTCCGGTATTGGCAAGTATGGGCATTTCGCCGGATATGACCCAATGTGCGTTCCGTATAGGTGACAGTGCAACAAATGCCATAACACCTTTTATGTTCTACATGCCACTTGTCTTGACCTATATGCAGCAATATGATAGGCAATCCACTTATGGTTCACTACTGAAGTATACTTGGAGATATTCTTTAGTCATTCTATTGGCATGGACTGCCTTATTTGTACTTTGGTACATCAGCGGTTTGCCATTAGGACTGTAATGTCATAACCAATGAACAGCCCGCTTTCGATAACCCCGGTAATGGCTTTCAGTTTCTGTTCCAAATCAGGAACAATGTTGCTGAGATGAATGTCAAGAATGAAATTACCGCTTTCGGTAAATACCGGACCGTCTTTTCCTTCTGCAAGACGTAGGCTGATTTTTGAAGCTCCCAATAAGCGTATCTCGTTTTCCACATGGGAGAGAGCATGTGGAAACACTTCCACCGGTATGGGGTATTTGCTCCCCAGTTTGCTGACAAGCTTGCTCTCATCGACAATGATGTAAGTCTTACCACTGCTTTTAATGAGAAGTTTCTCCTTAAACATGGCTCCACCACGTCCTTTGATGAGGTTATTATGCGGATCCACTTCGTCTGCACCGTCGAATGTCCAATCCGGACGCTTATTCCACAGAGTAGTTTGCGGCAGGCCAAGCTGTATACATGTCATCGAAATTTCGGCAGATGCCGGAATGATTTCTATATGCAAAGATTCTTGTTTAACTCGTTGAGCTAATGCAAACAAAGTGAGATAAACGGTAGAGCCGGAGCCTGCTCCTATGACATCACCGTCTTTGGCCAGTCCGGCAATCTCCTGGGCTACCAATTCCTTACTCGCCTTATTGCTGATTTTATTTGACCATTGCAATTCCTGTATCAACTGATTTTCCCATTCCATCTCTTTAAAATTTAGTTGTTATTACTCTTTCATTCTTTTTCGGGTCAATGTTACTTTTCCTACTTGAATATTCCTCCATATTTTTACTTTTTATAATTAGTAACATTGATAATTTGCAAAATGTTTTAATACATCTGTATATAAATACCGTGTATCTTATTTGTAAAGGTAACTAATCATTACTTTTTATGTAGCAAATGAGCCTTTTATACATAGGTAACGAAAAAAGGTGATACAAAAATTTGCAATATTCGTAAAAAAGCGTACCTTTGCACCGCAATTAAGGCTGGTTCCGTAGCTCAGCTGGATAGAGCAACGCCCTTCTAAGGCGTGGGTCTTGCGTTCGAATCGCAACGGAATCACAACGATAAGGCAAGTAGTCGATAAAAAGGCTGCTTGCCTTTCGTCGTTTAGCTGGGTATCAACGATTTACTACCTTGCCAATTTCGACAGAATTTGTGCAAAAAGTAGGTAACATAGCAGAAACACAGCTTTCCGTAGTTCCACTTTTCCGGTGGGTAGAAATAATTTAGAAAACAAAAATGAGTACGGTAAGAGTCATCCAGAACAAGCAGAGATTGACCAAAGAGGGCAATGCTCCGCTATATATAACCTTTTATCTCGGTAAGGAAAAGTTAATGCTTCCTTGCAAAGTGTCTGTGCCTGCTGCTAAATTTGACGAGAAAAGCGGACTTCTCAAAGGAAACAGTAAGGAAGCAAAGGATATAAATCTTATTGTGAGTAACCTGAAAGCACGTGTCAACGATATATTGGTGAAGTTCCGGCTGAGGAACCAGGCTTTGACAAAAGATATTTTCATGCGGGAGTATAACAATCCAAGTGATTATAAGACTTTCCATGACTTCGTGAAGGAGCATATGAAAACCTACAGCCGGCGAATAGAGATGGGAACGTTCAAGCATCATCTGAGCTGTATGAAAAAGTTCAAGGCATATAATGAACTGTTACAGTTCCAGGACCTTACTCCGGATTATCTGACTGACTACCTGATTTACATGAAAAAGGAGCTTGGAAATACGGAGATAACCGCACAACGTAATATGTCCACCATCAAGATATATGTCACCGCAGCCTACAGAAAGGGCTATATAGAAGAAAATCCTTTCCAGGAATTCCATATCAAAAGAATAAAAAGCGATGTGGACTATCTGACAGAGGAGGAGCTGATGCAGTTTGTGCAATTATACTATCAAAGAACATTGCCGGAAAAGCTTCAGCTGACCTTGGCCTTCTTCCTTTTCATGTGTTTCACGAGCATGCACATTACGGATGCACGTATGTTCTGTATCGAGCAGGTAAACAATGATGTGCTGACTTACTACCGTGTGAAGAACCGGAACTGTAAACCGGAACCGATAAAGATTCCGATGCCGGTACCTGCGGAAAAACTTCTGGAAGAATGGGCAGAGGGTAGGGAAGAAGGACGTCTGTTCAGGAACGTTCAATGTGACCAGGTCGTTAACCGACAGTTGAAGGCCATTGCCAAGGAACTGGGGATTAACAAAAAAATATCGGCCAAGACAGGAAGACATACGTTTGCAACTATTTATCTCCGGAAAACAAAAGACTTATCCAGCCTGCAAAAATTGCTTGGACATAGCAATATCCGGGAAACGATGATTTATGCGCACGTCATGGATGAGAGCAAGCGGGAAGGCATGCAATGTTTCAATAGCTTCACCCTATAATAGGGGCCAAAAGCCGTACAATCGTGCGGATGATTCATAATGTTTTATTTATCAAATAAATGCGGCTGCACCGATTTGTACAAGTTCGTACAAAATGAGGTGCAGCCGCACGAATTTATGCTCTCTCGTACATCACCCAGTAGGGTTGTCCTGCCAAATATTCTACATGGTACCCGGCATCAGCCAGTTGTTTGGCCAGCGCCATCGGAGCGACATCGACAATGTTCGACAGCTCATATACCAGTTCAGCGGTGGTCTTGTAACATTTCTGTGAAGTGGTACCGATGGGTGAATAGTTCTGGCCGATGAAGTTTGCTATGGCTTTCTGCCGCTCGGCTTGTTGCTTCTCTAATTCGTCTTGTTTGTCCGGTTCTTCGTCGTTTTGATAAGAACGGAATCCTATAGGCTTTTTCATTGGGCACCTCCTTTCTGATTAGGAATAAGGCCTAAAAATTCGGTACGGGCATTATGTAATGTTGCTAAAATATCCAAAAATGTTTTTGAATTGTCATAGAAATAACCACTGTATTCAAGGAGAAAGCCGATACTGTCATCCAACAATTCTGCAAGAGATGCCGCTCGATTATTTTGCAATTTCAATAAGCAATTAGATATGGAATCGTCAAGTACAATTCCATTAACGGTAGTATTATCCATTCTCACCTCCTTTCTGTTCCAGCATATTCGCCTTCTCACTAAATTGAAAAATGGAACGTACCTTGCAAATATCGAGAAAGAATACCGTGTCCGGGCATCCGCCACTTATGACATGGGCCTCGATACGTATGGTACAATCACGTCCCAAAGGGGTAGCAGTACATTTCATGCGCTTCAAGTTCGGGTGTTCAGCATTAATGCGGTTGACCGTATCGCCTATTTCATGCTTGAGTGCATCCAGGGAAAGTTCATCCTTGATAAGAACGTTTTTATACTTCTCTACATAATCAATAACCTTTTTCCATGCCCGGTTCTTGGGGGAATAGGTCTGCAGATGGTAAACAAAGAACATCATGCTTTGCCTCCTTTCTCATTAAAGGTGATGTTGACTGTCCCACCATTGACATAGATGGAAATGGATTTGTCGCTACGTGCTGCACGGATACGTTTACGTCCTGCGCACAGTTCAACACCCAGCTGGGCAAACAGTTCTTGAACCTTCTCTGCGGATACATAGCGTCCGCGAGCGCTTTGAGATTGTTTTGTCATAATGAAGAGCATTTAAAATAAAACAATATGTTATTAAAGACGGGAAAGGGAACTTTCTCCAAAAAACTGGAAAACTTATAAACAAAGAAAGTTCCGCTTTCCCGTTGCTCTTCACCTTGACAAGGCAGTGGGTGCATTAACACTCCACACGGGGGTCGGAACTATAGAATACCATTGGGCATAAAAAATGCCAACGGCAAAAGTTGGCGAACAGTCTCGCCTTGTCAAAATGAAGAGCACTGCAAAGATGCAGGTTTATTTTGAAATGGCAAAAGAAAAACGGAGATTTTTTTGTTTGCTGTATAATCGAAAACTTTTTATTAATACTTCTACAATCATTTGCTTTAATGAAGTAGATAATGAAGATACTCCAGCTTGTGAATAGAGTAAGTTTTAGATTGTTATTACCTTGTTGAAATTTATGGAACTTTTTTCTGGAACAATACAATTATCAGAGAATATCATATACTCTTGCCCTTTTCCAACTGTAGCCGCACTATAATTTAGAGAATATTCGTACATTCGGAATTTTAAATAAAGGTCAAGAATAAAATCTTCTTTATCATAAGTTACCACCCACTTTATATTTTCTAATCCTGCGATTGCATTATAAATATCTCTATGGTCTTGGTCATCATAATAATTCATATAGAGACCCTTACCTTTTTTGTAGTAAGGTGGATCAAAGTAAAACAAGGAATTATTTGGTAGATTACTCTGTAGATTATGAATTAACTCTACTGCATCTAAATTATGCAATTCAATTTTGTCTTTATATAAAGCTATTAATTTAATACGTTTTTTCAAATCATCAGAATTATAACGAGCATCAATTAAATAATTCCCAGTTTGATTAAGCCCACCGATAACTCCCCCTTTTATAATACCGGAACGATTTGTCCTATTTAAAAAGAAAGTCGAAAATCCTAAAGATAATAGTTCGGCATTAGTTTTGTTTTTTTGAATTTCTCTTTGTTCATACCAAGTATCAATCGTGATAGGAGTATTTTCTATTAGCTGGCAGAATTCATCTGTATAATTTAAAATAGAATACCAAAAAGCAAATAATGAGCGATCTTTATCATTTATAATAATTTGATTGGCAACCCCGTTAATTAACAAAGAAAGAGCTATGGAACCTCCGCCAACATAGGGTTCTATATAGGTTCCCCCTATTAAATTATTTGCAACAAATAATTCAGAAAAGAAAGAAGATATCTTTCCTTTTCCTCCAGGGTATCTAAGTGGCGAGTAACGCATCATATAATTATTCTGATTCTATTTGAGACCACAAAGTTACCATAAAATCCTGAATATTATCCCAAGTTGTTTGAATATCTATTGGCACAGGGGAAAGTTTGTTACTATGTACATAAGCATTCATTGTATCCACTCCCCAAATAGAATTACGTTCTTTGGTTAATAATTTTACAGCTTTTAATATTGTTTCATCTGCAATTTTCTCTTTATATAAGTATTGACTAGCATCATTAACCTTCTGATACAAACTTCTTGAAGAATTGGAAGCCGAAATTTCTCCTTCTTTAAGTAATCCTTTTTTTTCAATGAAAGTATCTACACTTAATTCTAAAAAAACTCTCAAAGTGACAGCTGCACAATTAACAAAACTTCGAACATCTATTTTTTTCAATTCATCATAAATTTTATTTGCTTTTGGATTGGAAATCCTAATAATACAATTATTGGGTATAAGAGTTTTACGTTGGGTCGGAATAGACTTCTTTAAATGTCCCTTAGAATGCAAATCACTTCCCTCATTCTTTGCTGTATTATCTTCTTCTTCCAAATTAGGAATTTGTTCTAATGGATTATCCAACCTCCAAACTTCTCCTATTGTCTTATTTTTATCAGGCAGTTTTTCTCCTAAGCCTTGAATATAATCTTTTCTTTGCTTGGCATTATATATAGAACTAACCTTAAAATCTTTATCAGACAAATCTAAAATAATTTGCCCTAAGGCCTTAGCTATTTCTTCTTCTTCAAGATTAGAACTTAATTTAGAATTTATATACTTTAAACCCAAAATTTCCCGAACACTTTTATCTCCTAATAAACGAGCAAAATTTGTGAGTTTAATGTTTTCGGAAGCCCTCTTTACTTCTTCTTGTACGAAAGGAGATGTTCGTATGAAATCAATAGCTTGTATTTCTACAGACTTATTTTTTCCATGTTTTATATCAAATCTCTGTACTTGCTCTGGTTTCCACTCAACTATACCAACTCCATTCTGTTCTCCTGTATGTTCTAATCGAACCCATTTATCTGCCTCTTCTACATCATCATAAATATAGCACATTATTTTTCTAATCGGAGTTTCCATAAATCTTTCATGCAGCTTAAAAAAACGATTCTTTAATGAAGCATGTTTTTTAGAATCAATTAACTTAGGGTTAGCCATCAATTTTAATGCTGTGGTTCTTCTGTTTCCTTCCTTTACAAGAAATTTCTTGTTAGATTTCTTTGATGGCATAACATAAAATGGCTTGGGAGACAACCCATTCTCTAAAATATGTATCGCAATATAATAAATTTTGTCTCCTAATTTTGTTAGCATTATGTCTATAGCCTGCTTTTCATTCTCAACAGACTCAAAACGATCATTATCTGGATTTATAATTAAATTAGAAATACTGATAGATTTGTATTTTTTGTTTGTCATAATATTAAATGGCGAATCCTTCACTATAGTGCGCCTACAGGAATGAATAAACCTGAACCCAATCTTATGGGTTACACTATGGAAAAGGATTCATTTAATTCATTTTTTGGCGTTGCTAAAATAGTGATTTTATCAAACTTAACAAAATAAAAAAACTTTTTATTCTAAATTTAATTCATGATTATTTGAATAATGAAATAAAAAAGGCTTCCAACCCGTGGAAGCCCCTCTGTCATTAAAAACCTTACGGCCTCGCGATAGACCGAGAAGTATCTTTCATTATGTCGCCAAGCTCAGATAGAGCTAAAGATAGAGTATTCAGTTCATCAGCGGTGAAGTTGGCTGGTTTGCCGTTTACCGCACTTCCGTTAATCCGTTGATATAGCCATTGGCGTGTTCTGCCAAAATAGTGCTGGGCAATATACGACATAGAAGCGAAAGGCAATACTTTTTCTAAGGTCTGCCTGATTTCTACTGTTTTCACAATGGCTTGGGCTTCATTGATTGATTGCCTGGCACCATCTTGGAATGCTTGCGCAAACGCTTTTTTATCCTCCGGTGAAAGCGTCTGCAGAAAAGCCCTGAAACGTTTTTTATGGTCGGCCAATTCCTCCGGAGTATTGCATTTTACATATTCCGACTTCCATTTTCCCAATTCTTTCTGTACGTCCATAAGCCTAAAAATTATATGTTAGAGAAAAAGTAGCCCCCTCAAGGAGGGCTACCGTTTTCATTCAGCTTGTCTTGTGCATCATTCAAGTCATCGAGACAATCATTGATGCCTTCCTCAAGCTCCTCATCGGAAATCCAATCAGTATTCTGAATGTCATCCCAATAGAGGGAAAAGAAGCTGAGGTCTTTTTTCGCAGCTTCAATCCGAGCCTTTAGCTCTTCTTCTTCAGTCATAAAAAGATCGCGATACATTATGACACTGCAAATATAATAACCTTTTGGTAATTACGCAAGGGAAAAAGGAGTTATTTTTGAGAGGCAGATGTCTTTTTAACATTATTATTCTATCCGGTAAAAAGTCCCCTTCAGTACCTTGCTTAATCCATCAACATCTATTTCCGTCTCAATCTTCTCGCACAAATACTGCTTGTTGCCTATAAGAAACACCTTATTCACATCTGGCAGCTTATTGGCTTGGAACTGGATTGTGTAAGGGATATTGGAGTGAAACAGACTGAGTGTCGACAACCGATGTCCGACACTGTCCGGACAAACATCGTTCAAGCTTAGGGAATACGGAAGGAAGTCCGTGAGCTGTGCTTCGGTCTTCTGCTGGTAGTCCGTAAAAGGATAGGCATAATCATAGGCATGTGTCTGACCGCTGTAAGTTACGTTCTGCCGGTTGAACTTGCCGGTATTGACAGCCACTTCCATGTGCCCGTTTTTTTCCTGCTTCTCCTTCAGCTCCACGTCACCGTTTATGGCTTCCTGGACATTGAAGCGCTCCTGCTTGGCAACAGTAGCCTGGTAGCCCACCGCGGGTATGTTCAATACCATGGAGGTGTACGGACGGGACAAATCGTAATCAGCTACAGAGCCATACACGCCGACATTGAACTGAATAATTTTAGCCGGGACGATTCCGAGTGAGGTCTCTACATCGGACGATTCCGGGTCACGGATTAAATCCGCATACAAATTGACTTCACGCAGCGTATTCTTATCATTTTCATTGTAGTTGATATAATACCGTTTGCCAACAATAAAGATTGTACTTTTCTTGTCACTGTCACCCATTCCATTGTATGCGGCCAGCATTGCATCGTAAGAATCATATTCTTGTTTGTATGCAGCCTCTATGATGTCCCTTTCAATTCGCAGATAGCCGTCATCCGTATGGGAAGGCAGATTGTAGCCCACATTGCCAGTGCTCAAGTCTTTCTCATTCTTTTCATCTTCAATATCCACAGTGAACTCCCGTAGCAGGGAAGATGCAGGAATTATCTCCTTTCCGGATTCTGTAAAATAATCGTTAAGCCCTACGAGACTCACCACTTTGGTGCGTTCGTTGACCACCGTAACCGCACAAAGGAATTTCTCCAGTTCATCAAAGAATTCGGAAACAGTCCAGTGCGGCAATGCGGCGGCCACCCGGTTGCTGCTTACCGCGCTGCATACATAAACGTTCCGCAAGAAATTGTTATCAAAGAAGGAGGTATCGAACGTATAGCCAAAATACTCCACTATTCTCTTGATGACTGTCAAAAGGTATGGTTGTACACATCGACGGCCATAATAGGGGCAAAGGGTAAAATTGTTCGTGCCGAACTCATAGATTGCATCGTTCTGAAGATTCTCCCATTTGGCTTCCTGATAGAACACCGGCAACCATACAGCTTCAATGTCGTCCACCGAACCGTAGTAGTTCACCATATTGGCAGGTGGCTGGAAACGGTTCTGATTGTTGTTCGGCCAACTGATTGTACCTAAATCAAGTTCGTCAATATACAGATCATCATTCGTCAGCAGATTAAATTCCGCATTACCCGATACGAGCTGTACCTTAACCAGTGCATCTTCTACTGAGAGTAAAACCGCACTGCCGTAAAGCAGGCATCTGGCGTCAACGATGAGTGTGGCCGGAAGGATAGTCTTTTTTTTCGTCACATCCAGTCTGTTCACGTGCTTGAATATGGCATGATTGGCAGGCATGGGGAGTTCTATGTCCAAGGAGTAATTGGAACTGCGGGTGAAATACGGATTCTCGGAGGTGAACGTAATGTTGAACCCTTCAGGAAGGGCGGCCAATTGCCCGTCAATGTATAATTCTGTCATTGCTTGTTGCGTGATTTATTGTTGTTCAACTTCTGATATTCTTTTTGTGCCTGGTTGATACCCCGTTTGCCGGTAACATAAGTTTCCGCTACCAAAGGGGCATCCAGCCTGTTTTTAAGCTTCCGCAATACGCGGGTACATTCTATCAGCATCGCCACCATAGCCGGGTCATTGGTCGTCGTTGTGGCGCTGGCAGCAGGTGCCTTGGCTGGTACGGTACGTGTACTCTTTCCGGAACCTGCTACAGCCGCTATGTCTTCAGCTGTCAGATTACCAACATTACCGCTACGCTGTGCCACGTCAATGGCGTCGAATATCGGTCGCAGATTCGGGTTGGCCACAGCAAAACGGTTGGCGACAAATTCATTGGAATGTACAATACCTTGCGGCTGATTCCAGTCACCGGACGGAGTAAAGCCGCCGGTGTAGAAATTGGAGATAAGCCCTTTGGCTGTCTCAAATGCGGCAGTTATCAGAGCAATCTCTCCGGCAGCTTTAGCTACACCTACGAAGCCGAGTGAACCTATATTCTTGATGGTGCGTTCGGTAACGGCCATAATCATCATACGTTCCAACGCATCAAGCGACATAGTAAGAATATTCTTCAGGAAGTCCTTGAGAGACACCTCGGAGTCCGTGAAGAATTGCGCCATGGTCTCTCCGAAGCCTTTCGCCAGGTCAGACAGTATGTCAAACTTCTCACGTTCAATCCGTTTTTCTTCTTCAGCATCTTTTTGGGCATCCTTCAGATTACGTTTACGCATCTGTTCACGTACCTGGTTTTTCTTCTCCTCACTGATTGCCGCGTCATTGAGAACCTTATGGTAATATACATCTTGCAGTCTGCGCAGCTCATTGAAATACTCCTCCTCGGAAGTCCTGTTTTCATAATGATACATGGCGGCAGCTTCCACCTGCATTTGGTACTCTTTGTCCAAACGGGAAAACGTCTCTTCTGCCTGCTCCTTACGGCGTTTCTCTTCATCCTTGGCAGACTGTTCATCAAGCCTGCGCAATTCATCACGCGCCTTTATTTCCGCATCAAGTATTTGGTCATTGATACGTTGAATCTCTGAAGGCTCAAGCCCCTTGACCTTCAGCTTATCGTTGAGCAGTTGTATTTCTGCATCCCGCATCTGCTTGTTGTATTCTTCCTGGGTCATCTTATCGTCAGCGAGGTACTTCCGTTTGATGTCAGCGATACGTCGGTAGTAGTCGGCTTCAGCTTGGGCGAACTTGTCTTTGGAAGTGTTGTTTTTATCGCAGGTACAAGGTTTGTTTCCACATATCGGACATTTTCCACCGTCATTGCCTCCGGTGGGATTGTTTTTAGGAGTGTTCGGATTCAATGCTTTCCATTTTTCTTGTACCAGTTTCTTATAACGTGCAGTTAAAGATTCAACAATCTCTTCTTCTTGGGAAATCTTGTTGCGAACATCCTCGCGAGCCATCGACCCCATCGGTGAATTGTCACTCAATGCCGGGGATTTTTGAAGGCGCATCAGGTTGATCCGGTGCTTATCCAGTTCGTCGGCAGCCTCTTTTAATTCGATATTGGTTGCTAATACGGCATTATATCGGTCAAGTGCCTCTGTGTTTTCATTGATGATTTTGCCCTCTTTATCAATCTCTGCATTATAATCCGGAATAATAGCCTGCAATTGTACAATTGCCTTTTTACGTTCAAAATTGGAAAGATTATTATTGTGTATTTTGGTGGTCAACTGTTCAATCAGTGATGATTGACGCGCATATTCATCATTTGATTTTTCTGTAATTTTCTCATTGACTTTATTTAGGTCGTAATAAGCTTTGGTGCGTTGTGTCAGTTTGTAGGATGCGGTAGCTGCTGCAAGAACTAATGTAACCAGTAAGCCAATCGGATTGCTGGACATAATAGTCCAAGCTGCTTTCAGCGATTTGGCAGCCAAATCAACGCGCCCGTGTAAAACCTGCACGGCAGCGGCATATAAATAAGTGGCGGTACGTAGTGATTTAAGTAAAACAGAATGTCCTTGCATGAGCATTGATAATTTACGCAAGTTTCCAAATGATGTCACTGTATAACCAGACAATGTATTCATTGATGCGGCATAAGCCAAATTGAGAACTGTCGCAATTTTGGTAAGTGAATTCCAAATAGAATACCATGCTGTAATTATCTTCAGCCGGGTAGCATATACAAGCAATATCGTACTAAGCCACAATACAGTACCACCCCATTTTTTGCACCAGTCAATCAATCCCGGCAAATACTTGAGCACATTGGTCAGCATATTCGTACTCACCGTCAGAGCCGGATTCAGTTTCTCTCCCAAATCAATGGCTGCCAGCTTCATCTTATTGCGTGCCTGCTCCAGTTTGGCCTGTGCAGTATCACTGTTTATGGCCGCCTGCTCATACGCCACATTGGTACCGGTGACGGCAGCGGTGAAGTCTTTCACCATCTCCGTGTTCTGAAGGATTACGGATGCGGTATTGTAGCCTTCCTCCCCGAACATCTTCTTGATGGCGCCTGCATCCATATTCTTGTTCTTCAGATTCTCCAGTGCCTTATCCAACCCGACGATTTTAGGGTTGGTCTCGTCCGCTCCGGTCTGAAGAACCAGAAAGAATTTCTTCAATCCCGTTCCGGCCACTTCATCCTTTATACCCCGATAGGCAAGCGTTTCAATCAATGCGACCGTCTGTTCAATGGGAACATTGGCCGAAGCCGCTGCGGTACCTGCATTCCGGATAGCCTTTGCCTGGCTTGCGATATTGGCGGAACCTGCCTGGGAGCCGGCAGCCAATACGTTGGTAAACCGTCCTGCCTGGTCTGCTGCCGCCCCATATTGGTTGAGTGATAAGGTAAGTGAATCAACCGCTTCGTTCAGGGTAATGTCCTTGGCTGCCGCCTGCAACCGCATGGCTTCCTCCGTAACAGCCTTGAGCGCTTCCTTGTCACCAAGCAGTTCCGGCTTGGCCGAACCGACCAGCATGAACGCATCCAGGATTTCGGCTGCCGACTGGCGGACACGCAAGCCCTCTTTTGTCATGGTGGTGGAAAGCGTCTTGGCCTGCCCGGTCAACCAGGCAATGCTGTCATCATCAAGTCCGGTCAAGGCTTTCAGCCCGGCCTGGGACTCCTCCAACTTGTTGCGTTCGTCTCTGATGGCGCGCAAGGCAAGGGTAAAACCGGTAAGGAAACCTATTACGGACAAGATAACTCCACCGAAACGGTTGAACCAGTCTACCATACTGCCAATACTGACAGTCGCTTTCTTGGTTTCGGTGGTGATGCCTTTTATCTCCTGGCGATGCTGTTTTAAAATCCCCTGAAGATGCTGTATCTTCGCCATGGTGCGGTTGTATTCCTCAGAGCCGCGTGTCATTTCCTTAATGTCACGCTGTAGGCGTTTCATCTCCAAATCAATGGAATTGATGTCATTCTTAATTTCCTTGCCATCGATGTACAAGTAGACACCTCTTTTGACAGTCTTGTCACTTTTTGCCATAACGTTTTTCAATTGTTATTTTATCAAACTTCTGAAGCACATTCTTGAGTGCCTGGTCACCGTAATACTCTCCGGATAAATCTGCCAGTGATTCGATGTTATCCACAATGGGAGGGTCTAACCAGGGTAGGGGACTTCGCCGGATAACGGCATAGTGTTCATCAACGGTACGCATGCGCCGGATACGATATTCAGAAACACGTAAAGAACGCAGTTCCTGACGTTTCTTCTTATCGCTCCATGCCGAATGTCCCTTCATTATAATTCCGTTCTTGACGATATATCCACGCCCGGCGCCATACTCCCGGTACGCACCATACCGGGCAAAGCGGAAACCCAGACCGACATAAGCCGGTCCACCTTCACGGTCTTTCAGCCAACGGGATTGCAGTTCCCTACGCAATCTGCCGGTTGCGTGTGTCCGTTGTAGAATATTTACGGAGGTATTCCTGACTTTCCACGTCCAGTTCTCAACTCCTCGATTGAATTTCTCGGAGGTCATTAAACTCTTTTCTTCAGTTATTGCCATAAAAAAGCCTTTAGTTCCGGACACAAAACTAAAGGCTGAAAAGAGTGGAAAAAAGGACAAGAATTCAGCGGACAGAGAACTTGAAATCATTGACCCGGTTCAGCCATCCTTTCCGGAATACAAGCTGCGACGGGTCCCTTTTACAGATTTCTTCAATAAACCGGATTCTGTCTGTCTTGATAGCTTCGAACAGCTGCCGTTGGTTGGCCAGATTGATACTTGCAACCGTCTGAGGACCTACGATGCCGTCTACATTGATTTGCAGTAGTTGTTGTACCCTTGTGATACCGGGACGTCCGGAGGCCCACACCCAATCCACACAGATGTTCGCAATGGACTGGTTGTGTATGAAGTCCGCTTGGTAACGGTCCCAATAATACTTCTTGAAAACATGAAAAACGTCATCCGGAGTAATCATGCGTAAATCATCCGCATCAATATCTCCGTCACCATCCTTGTCATAACCACATGATTTCCACGTAGACAAGGTTATCCCCATATTGGTTTTGCCACCTTTGTCATTTTTGTGGTCACTCCATCCGCCTTCCCATTTGCGGATGACCTTGAATAAGATTTCTGCTTTAGCCATACTACTTTTATATATTTCATTATCTTACGTTTCTTCTATTTCTATAATATTCAGCGGAACCTCCATCCATCCTTTTGTCGCATTCTCCATCCCCCATTGCAATTCGAACATTCCCGATTCCGGTACGGTGATTTCCTGTTCAAGCCATCGGGTGAGATTGCCTATGACATCATAACCGTCCGGCAGTTCAAACACATTGGCAACACCGTCCACGACGGTCTGTACCTTCATGAATTCCGTGGAGTTCTTATAAGTGGAGTTCAGGGAACAGAACAGCCGCAGACGGTATGTCCCTGGAGAGAGATGTATCGAGGCTGTCCTGTGTCCGTATGTATTCTGCGGGAAACCGTTATACCTGACATATTTCTCCAACACACTGTCCGGATACATGCCACTATCGTCACCTGTAGTTGCACCACCGACCCTGATATCCTCATTGAAATTGACGGAGTCCCCTTTGACGACAGTTCCGGCATCTTCCCCGGAATCCCATACAAAGGTCCGGGCTGTCGCCGAGTAATTCATCCTATTGATGCCAAGCCCACTGTCAAACACACATCCGGGGGCAACATCATCATAGGCCCATCCTATACTGACCACTGCCTTACGCGGCGGATTGATGGTGATGCTTGCGGACCGGGTTTCAGTCATCTGCCCGAATCCGTCCATCAGTTGTACATACAAGGTCTTCGCGCCCGTTGTATCAAACGTATAGGAGAAACGTTCCGTAAACGCAGTCCAACCGGCAGAGGTCAAATCCTCCGTTTCACCTGCACGGTAGTATCGGGGCATGACAGAACCGCTGTATGATATTTCAACACTCACAGTCTTTCCGTTCTTTTCAGGAACACCGTCCTCTATCACGACAGAGGACAGTACCAACGGGCTTTCCTGATAGATGATGGATGCGGATTTAACAGCGCTCTCTTCCGTAGACGACTTTATCTGGCAGTACAATGTCTTCGGTCCTGTGGAAAGGAATGTGAATTCTACGGTATCACCGCTCCACTCCGACCACACCGTGTCGGAAAAGTCCCTTTTCTCACTTATACGGTAATGTGTCACCTCACCCTTGCAATTCATCCGCACGCTGACCTTATTGCTCAAGGTACTGGCGGCACCTCCGTCTATCACAATGGATGACAGTCCGAAAAGGGCATCCACGATGTCCGGACTCCTATATTTCCCAAGGAAAGGGCCTATAGGGAACACCTTGTCGTACCAATTTTTATAGCCGTTGAAATCAAAACGGAAACTGTCGCCGCATCCTCCTTCAACCAGAGGCGAGGAGGCGGCAATGCGATAGTCCAGATTGATGGAATCGGCAATCTTGTACCGCTCGTCAATAGCCTGGAAATCGAAAGGGTAACGCGGGTATTCCAGTTCCATGTTCCCCTCTACTTTCCAACCGGACATTATATCCGCCGCCTGACCTCCCCAGGCTCCCTTATGTACACAGAAGTTGTCCAGAATACGGACATTCTTGCATTTGTTCGCCTGACTGAACAGATATGGCACGCCATACGAGAAGAGGATGTTGTTATGTATATTAATCAGATGCCCTATTGTCAACCCGGTATCATAATCGGACTGCGGGGGTTCCTGGAAGCCCCCCAGATAGAAAGCGCTTGAGACTTCCGTGCCGGGAGCGATGATATTGTTGAAAATCTCCACATCACCCATGCACAGGCACTGGATGGCAGGGCCGAAATGCCCGCGTATGACATTGTTGTATATTTTGCCACTGAGACCGAGGGCAAGAGCCGATGTCTGGTCCTTCTCCATACGGTTACCGCCATTGATGAATTCATTATAGCATATCTCGGCATCTTCGGCATTATTGAGCTGGAAGTTGTCATAACCCTGATTCTCATAGATATTACGGTATATGCGGGTGTTGTACAAGTGGTGCGCACGGTATCTGACCTCCTCCCCGTTGCTGTTGGTACCGGTATAATAATTAGGACTGTAGTGTCCCAGATAGCTCCCTTCTCCGACCGTGTCATGAATATGGTTATGATGGAGCCTGAGATTTTCCAGCCTATAGGCAGGCCACCACCCCTGGGGGTTATCGGCCGTGGGGTCTGTCTTGATCATGAATCCGGCAAAATCCGCCTTGTCGATCTCGATACCAAAGAATTCAAGCTCGTTCGAATAGTTGGTGACTTGTATGGCGATATTCGCAAATTCCGGCATGGCAATCATTCTGAACCCCTTATCTAGATTATGATAGCCCCTACCGTCAAAGACGATATGGGCGCAGTCATTGAAGAGTATGCCGAACCAATAGAACCAGTTGAATTCAAACGGCTCCTCAGTATCTATCGTGAAAATGATCGGATTCTCCCGCGTGCCCTTGAAATTGTCAAGACGCAGACGCATGGGGTATCTCTCACCGAACTGCGGGTCATATTTTAGGATAACCGTACAGCCTGCCGGATAATCCTTACCGTCTATAATCCAGCTCTCGGCTCCACCCACAATCTTGGCGTCGGGGACGAGATACTCAACCGCTTCATCACGGGGGGCAAGCGCGGGGGTAACGGTTATGAGCTTGTTGATACGTTTGGTAAAAGTCACACCGGTCAGGACATCTGTCACGTCCACCTCCACATCGTATATTCCACGGTCGGACACAGCATCGAAGGTATAGGGGGATGCCGCCCAGACAGTCGGTCCTGGACGGCTCGTGTCAAAGCCGACGGTTTTCACTGGTTCCGGTTCATTCTCCTTGTATATACGCGCAACGATGGTATTGTTGCGGGAAGTGGCATAACCGTTTTCGGCATATATCGAAAGATAGCCCCTTTCCCCGACACGCACTATCTCAGTGGCGGTAACCATAAAATAGGGCTCGGTGGCGGGAAGCATCGGATATGCGATTTTCCTGACAGAAGCGTTGCCGCTATCGTTGGATACACTGACGCTCTGTATGAACTCACCTGCGGCAGACATATCTACAGTCTCTGAGGATTTTCCCAGTACACAATCCAGGACAGACCGTTCAGGCCCGGCTCCACCATCAAGCAGATACTCGTGTTGCCTCACCCATTCGCTTGTACTTGATATGGTAACTTTGTCCCCGACCAGAGGGAAAGGGTTGTCAAGTCTTGCGGACAAGGAGGGAATGCCGATCAGGGCTTTCAGAATCTCGTGGTATTTCATATATTCATCATTATTCAATGGTTACATCATATAACTGGTCTGCTGTATATTCTCCGTTCCCGTCAAGCTTCGGACGGATGGAGAACGATGCCAGGCGGCCGACAGATACAATCCGGTTACCGACATCGTCCGATTTGGTTATGTTGAACACAACCATCCTGTCCCGGTTCTTGGACCGTGCAAGCAACACCAGGGTCTGGTCTGACGGCATACTGTATTGGGCAGCGCTGCTGAAGACTTCATTGCTGTAACGGTTTATACCGTCGTAGCCATCGGTGGTGTCGGCTGTCTCGTCAAACTCGACGCTGTAGTAGTTGTCACAGCCGATGCTGGTATTGTCCCGGTCATTCGTCTGGTACTTGTAATCGAATTCACGTACATATTCCGCGACGCTCTTGTGAATGGCTGCCAGTTCCGCTGTCAGACACGGGCGGTCATCCATCAGGATGGCGCTCCCGTCGGTAATCTGTGCCGTGCCAGCCTCATATCCCTGTGCTTGTATGTACGCAAGGTTTCCCTGGTTGTTTCCGGCAAAATACACCGGTGAAGTATTGTCGGCCATGGAGTACAATACGGTCTCCTTATTATAAATATTACTGCCACTTATGAGGCTATGGACGCTCGAAAGGATGAAGATGCCATGATTCTGCTCATTGTGCCGGACAAATATATTGTTCACATTGACCAGCCTTTCGATAGCGGAAGTGCTCGAACGCGCGAAAAACTCCTGGAAATAGCCGCTGCTGAACACGAAGGTATTGTTCGCGATTATTATTTCCTTGGACATGCCGGGGAACGTGAACCACGTGCAGTCCCATTGGTATTTCGGAAGCTCCATGTTATCATGCATGTAATTGCCGGATATGAATATCTTGTCCGCGCCGAGTTCATTGCTTATTCCGATGACCGGTCCGCAGGTCTTGTAGATATGGTTACGCTCTAAGAACAGTTGTTTGACCTTGCCTACGGAAATGGCTACCTCATTGTAATGGCTGCCGTCTATGTCACAATCCATGATATAGACATCCGTTGCCGAAAGGCTCATGATTGACGGGTGCCCGACCACTTCGGCCTGCATCACTGATTCGGAGAATCTTATCTTTGATATATAGACGGTATTCGCGTCTGTAATGGAAATCGGCTGGACAACGACCTGCGACATACGGATATTATGGAGACACACATTCTCGTATCCTTTGACCGTAATGCCGTAGCGGGTGCGGTAATTGGAGTTCGGACTCTTGGTGCTCTGCCCTTTGACGGTCAGGTTCTCAAAGTACAGGTTGCGGCAAGGCTTGCGTTTGGAGATGTTTGTGGCATAGATGCAGGCGGGCTCCTCCGGTGCATAAACACCCTCGTAGGTATTGAAGTTCAGGAAGGTGATGTCCCGGATGATGATGTTACTGCAATCCTCGATATGTATGCCACCGAAACCGCGGCCGTCGAGTGTGCATTTGCCGGCCCCGTCAATGGTAAGTATATGTGCGGTATCCTGGTTCCAGCCTTTCATCTCCACGCTCCACATGCTGTCCTCATCCTGGTATCTGTTGCCCTTGTAGTCTATGTTGGTCTGGGTGCATGTTATCGTCACATCCTGCGTCAGACCGTCGGGATAGTCCTCCATGACCGATTTGGTCGCGTTGTAGATGCCGAGATATTGCCGTCCGTTGTCGCTGCGGACATAGACGGGCGGTATGACCTTGTTCCAGTCCTCCGCTCTCATTGCCCAAAGATTCAAGATACCCGCAAAGAGACGCCCCACACGTTCGGACGTATTCTCACCTTTTCGGGTGGCACCACGTACCTGGTCGGAAAGGGACTGCAGAATCTCTATGGAATCATCTCCTTCGGCAGTATCGAACTCGATACCGGACTGCTCCAGCAGATCCAGGATGCCGGCAAAAACACGTCCGACACGTTCGGCGGTATTCTCACTGTCCTCGGTAGCACTGCGTACCTGTGCCGCCAGTTCCTTCAATGTCCCAAGCGTATCGTATCCCTCGGAAGGCTCGAATGAAATTTCGGATTCTTCCATGAGGGCAAGGATGCCCACAAAGAGACGCCCGACACGTTCAGCCGTATTCTCACCTTTTCGGGTGGCACCACGCACTTGTGCCGCCAGCTCCTTCAATGTTGTAAGTGTATCAGACATACTGTATCATAAAAATGCATTGCGGCAATTCAAAACCTTGTAAAGTTCGGACAGATGTATTGCCGCAACCACGCCATAAAGCTGGTTATCATTGTTTACCACATAATCCGCTTCCACATCCTCCAAGGAAAAAGCGAGCCACAGCCTTTTCTTCCTTTTGTCTTCCAAAATTTGGTTGAGCAGCTCATCAAGAATGCGCTCGCACTTGTCAAGGGCAGCCTCTATCTGCTCATAGTCGGAGGTGTCGGACACATGCTCCACAATGAAGAGCAGGTAATCGCGGTCTTTTCGGTATGCACCCGGATTACCGCCGTAACCGAATCCTGAGCCACGGTCCACAATCACTGCCGGATAGTGGAGCACGCTGTCCAGTGCCGTATGCTTCTCTCGTTCTGATGAGAGGAAGTGTACTTCATCATTCTCCTTGTGTCGTATATCGACATGCCTTTCAGCCAGATTCTCTATGTATTCCGAAAAAGTCATTTCTTCTGTTTTTGGGCGTCACGTATCCTTTTGTTGAGCAGGCGGAATGCCGTTGCCACCGGCATCGCCTGGTATTTCTCCATCACCGCCACATCGTCACCGACAAAGGCGTCGAAGATGTCGAGCCAGTTGACTGACGGTGCGGCGGGACTATTCCGCTTTTCCTCCGGTTCATCATCCAACGGAAAGAGGAAAGGAAAAGCCTTTGAAAGCCACCTCTTGACAAAAACGTAGTTCAGGAATATGGCATACTTGACGTGCCTGTCAATCTTTGTCACCTTCATTATCCGTTTTTGCAGTATCAGCGGTTTCTGCCTGCTAAATAAGCCGTTTTTCCCACCTGATGGTAGGACAATATATTCGTTGTCCTTCAAATAGAGCATTGCTACGAAAGTGTCCAGTGAGGCATCCTTGCCGTCACGGACATATCGGTTGAAAGCAGTGTCCACGTGCATGAAGTGTTCGAAACACATCCCCTTCAGGCGGTCACCCGGCGCTTTCAGCCCGGAGACGGCAGGAAGGATAAAGCGGTCCATCCGGACACGGCAGTCGCTGATGAACTCCACCAGTTCGCTCAGCTTATAACTGTAATAGGTGTCGGAACCGACCCCGTACGGCAGGGAATAGAACTCCTTCAGGAAGGATGGTTCGTCTATTTCCTGAAGATAAAGCCGCGACACGAGCAGGAACTGTGCCGGTGTCAGCTCCTCCCATTTCTGAGGTACCCGGCGGATTATCTCATGGCGGATTCCGAATCTACGGTATGCAATGCGAAGCTCCCTCATGTCCAGAATGTGCGTTTATGGTCATTGTCCCGGTCGTATATCTGCCTGGGATCACCCTCATAGAAATTCTCAAAACAGCTCCGTACCGTACGCAGCAGCACGGTCATGTACATGTCCGCATCCGTTTTCAGATTCTGGATCTGTACGGCTATGCGCTCCGTATCGACGGGTCTCTTCTCCTCATTGCCCTTCTCACCCGGCTGTACAGCGGTGAAGTACAGCCCCCGGTCCGTGACGCTACCCGTCTCCATCAGCAGCCGTCTGACCGCCATTGCCACAATGTAGCGGGAGCAGGCAAGGCGCAACCGCTCCATGCTCTTCCGGGCTTCTTCGTCTTCTGGGGGATTTACCAGTCCGTCAATCAGATGCTCATACAGCTTGTCACCGATGGCCGGCTGAAGGAGCATCTCCTCGGCAAACTTCAGGTGCGGCTGCAGACGGAGGAAAACAATCCGGCTGCCATTGATAAAACAGACGTCATTGACATCCGCGGTACTGCGGACAATGGCTGATTTACGGTCCTGATAGGCCTGGGAGGACGCGAACTCCGGATATTCGGCTATATGGGCATACAGAAACTCAAGCAGCTCGTCGAGCGCATTGAACCCCTTGTTGCGTAACGATGCCCGCAGGTTATCTTCCTGGTACTTGTACACCTGCTGGAATGATTCGCCGTTGTCGGATTTCTGACGTTGGAAGCCCGCATCGGTGATACGCATGCTGATTTCATCGAAATCGTTCCAGAACGCCAGGTTCGCGTTCGCGCGTTTGCAGATCTCCAGCAGGCGGCTGTCCAGTTTCTCCCGTTCGGTTGCCCCTTCGGTATTCTGTTCCAATACATCCGGATTTGGACCGAATTCATATATCTCGACCACTTCTCCCACCATCGCATCGCCCAATAACGGTACGAGGTATTGCCGGAAAGCATTCCGGAGCGGTGCCTCCATCATGTCAAAGGAGATGGCGGTGTTCACCTTCATCACCGCTTTCAGCTCCTTGCCGTTGTTCCATTTTTTTGCACTGAATATCATTAGCTCAATGTTTTTTTGGTACCGCTGCCGGTATCGAGGGTTACTAATACGGTATTGCGGAAACGCAGCTCGCATTCCGGCATGCCGTTCATTTTGATATAGAGTTCTATAGGGTCCAGGATATTCTGCCGGTCAATCCACGCGTTGGCAATGTTCACAAGGAAAGCCTCACGGATATTGGAACCGCCCTGGTTGCCGGCATAGGTGCCACCGGGCATACCTGCACCGAGCACATTCGGATTCACCATCAATGCAAACAGAATTTCCGAGTTGGCGGCTGCCGACACCGGAAGATTGTCACTACCCTGGTATTTGTTCTCCAGCGGCTTGATTTTCCACTCCTCCTCAATCCTGCCGTTCATCTCGTTCACGGCATAATGAGAGAAGATGGGCTTCTCCGCATTGTCCGGTCCGCAAAGGTTCTGCTCCACAGAATCCATATACTTCTGTATGGCCGCCTCACGCTCCTTGGCAGAATAGTCCTTGGACGGGTATTTCTTCTCCCAGTAGGAATACGGTATCTGTACATGCCACTTCCAGGTTATCTGGTTCTTGTAGGCTTTCTTGAGGAAATGGGGGATAAGATGGGCTATCTCCACCCATCCACAAACGTAGGCGGGCCACCAGATGGGCATGCCGTAAAGGTCGTCGTTGCTCCAGCTGTCGCGTACCGGCATGATGAAACCGTCCCTCACCTTTCCGGCAAACTTCAACACCTCGGCGTGCATCTGCGGGTCGTATTCGGAGAGCACATCCAGCCTGGTGTATTGTCCCTTGTCCGGACGTTGCGGCCAATATCCGGAAATGATGCACTTGCAGGCGCCGTATTCGTCCACTTCGGAATAACGGCGGTAAAGCGCATTGACCGGATTGACCCCTGCAAAAGAATTGCCGGCAGCCGACGGCACAAACTGGACGGCACCGTTGCCGAATTTCAAGTAATCCCGAAGCACCTTCTCCATGTAGCGCCTCACATTCCGGGAAGCAATAAAAGCTTGTACTCGGCTATCGGTAACGGGCTTCAGTATCTCGTTGCCATCATTGTCGTAACCTTTCACCGTACAAGGATATATGCCTTGCCCAAGTGTCAGGTTACGAAGAAACTTCAGGCCCGTATTGAGCACGCTGGTGTTTCCTATCTCTTCAGCCGCCTTCTGGGGGAAATCATTCTCATCTCCCCATGGACGCACCTTCACTCCGTCGATGTCTATATAGGAAACATTCGACAAGTCATATGGCGCCAGGATTCGGGTACGCTCCTTCATTTCGTTCTGGGGTGTCCCCGTCGTTTCGCCGAATATGTACGTGGACTGCATCAGCAGGGGAATGCCGCTTGAATTAAACAATATGTTCATCAGAATATTATTTTCTTTTTGTTATACTCCAGTATCAGGTCAATATCCACAGGGTAGGGGTGTCCTTCCGGATTTCCCTTGCAGTCGCAGGGCTGCACGCCCCGGAGCTGGTATTCCTTCATGTTCATGCGTCCTGCACCGCAGGCGTAGGCCTGGGGCATGAAATAGACCTTGCCTTCCTTGCTGACGAACTTTATCGAAAAGATGCGCCGGCGTCCGCGTTCGTCCGTGCGGATGTCCATGTCGGCCAGAGCCAGGTTTCTGCGTATTGTCTCCATATCGTTATATCATTCAAATGTATTGTCAAATGTTCTGTCGAATATCCGCCCATAAATACCATTGTCACCGGTACGCTCGAAAGCCAGATGCAGGCGTGATGCCTGACGGAATGTAAGTGAGACATTGATTTTCTCGTTGCCGGTACGCTTGTGAGAGAAATCAATGTCAGTGGTCACCACTTCCGTCGATGTTTCCGTATTATACAGCTGCAAAGAATCAGTTGTTATCAGATCCAGTACCTTTCCGTATTGTCTGGTGTCCAGATAGCCGCTGTTTACCGTACGGCTGTCAATGTATTTGGATGAAGTGCGGACGGTTCTCTGTAACAGTTCTACCGGATCACCCTCAAGTTCGGGGGAATATTCCACCAGTCCGGTGAATGCCATTGTCTCCGGCATACCGAATGCGTTTCGGTAAATGAAATTGGTGACATTCCTATACTGTCGGTCATCATTGACAAATCTCACCTTATCCTTTACAGTGCCATCTTTTTTCAATAGGACATCATAATATGTGATGGATGATACGGCAATACCGGACCGACGTACAATCTTATCAAGTGAAAAAGAAACAGCGAGCATACCGGCAGTGGCATCCACTTGCTCACTGACTGTCTTGTACTTTTCCTTTCCCGCATCCATGTAGGCTATGCTCATGTCCACCGACATGCCTTTATGGGCAGTAAAGGTTAGATATTCCATTCTATCATGGGCTGTACGGATTGTGCTCTCGTGTGTCAGAAAAAGTACGTCTGACGGGGATACCGATGTGCGACAACGGCTGTAATAAGCATTGAAACTCCTCCGGACTGTGTCCTGCTTGCCTGAAAACACAGCGGTTATGGACAATGGAGCCTGATAATAAGAGACTACATTGTTTGACATCCCTTTCGGGTCATGCAGGGAGAAGTGACTGCGGAGCATTTCCCCTATCTCATGGATTACCACGTTGCCTTTCAAAGCGTAATAGCTCTCATTGAAAATCTCCGTACCTCCGGTTTCAATACGGACATTCAACTGTTCATCTGTGATTCCTGAGATTTTTATTTCCCCGATTTCCGAGATGAAGCAGTCCACTCCATCATGTATGCCGTCCACTACCATTGCCAAAGGGTTTTAGAAATGCCCAACACCAGTGACCTGTTGTACAAGTCATATCCTGCTCTGAACTCCCATTGCTTATGGCGATATTCTGCCGACAAGACTTGCCAGGAACGTCCAATTTCCAGACCTAAGGCAAGAGCATTGTTGCAGACGACCGGTTGCCGGTAGTCCACCACTACCGTGCGGTCAAGCAATGAATTGCGGGATATGACGTCGGTCAGCTCCACTTTCAGGTAAGGGCGTTCAATAATTGTATCAAGATAATGCTTCTCCGAGAAATAGTCGGCCAGTATAGCCGCCGTATCCACTTCTGTGGGTACCTCACGGACAATCACCTCCGGTTCCGGAATGGCAGAGCGTATCGTATCATGCCTGACCACCGTTTCCGGTACATGGACAATGCTCCGTTTCCGGGAACCCAGCCAGTGGCCGGCCCAGCCGGAAAGAAATGCGATAACCGCACAAAGCAACATATGGCTAACCTTCCGTCTCATCGGCCTTTCTTCTGAATTTATCCGTGACTGTCACCCACAATATTCCCACCTGCTTGATCAGCGCATCTTTCGGCTTGCCGTCGATGACTGCCAGGTTCTCCAGTATGCTTGTCACGTGCTCGACGCAGAACCAGGTCATGACGAACACCTTGACAATGGAAAAGAACAGGGTGGCCAGCAGCATGACAAAGCTTTCTTCCGCTCCGGCCTTGCTCTCCAGATAGAACGAGTGGGTGATATAGATGATGGTCAGCCAGATACACAGCTTGATGATGCAGCGTGAGAAACGGAAGCTTTCAAATCCTATTCCCTGGACCTTGCTTGCCCGGATGCCCGTCCACATCTCTGAGACAATGGCGACGAGCATGGCCATGGCCAGGAACGGTGTAATGCCTATCCATTCGCTGACTACGGCAGTGACGGCGCTGAAGGAGATGGCCGGAAATTGCAGGTTGTACTTGAAGCTCGGAGCCACCGAAAGAAAGAACTCCTTCGGTGAATCATACCCATAGGTGGCGACGAATCTTGTGAAAAAACGTATCATATCTCTTTTTTTGTCACAAAGATAGAGCCCAACCATCCGCTCTCATAGGACAAAAAAAGCCCTTACTCTCACGAGCAAGGACTTCAAAAATAAAAAAATCTCCGGTTAGTATTTTTATGGCTTCTCGTACATCACCCAGTAGGGTTGTCCTGCCAAATATTCTACATGGTACCCGGCATCAGCCAGTTGTTTGGCCAGCGCCATCGGAGCGACATCGACAATGTTCGACAGCTCATATACCAGTTCAGCGGTGGTCTTGTAACATTTCTGTGAAGTGGTACCGATGGGTGAATAGTTCTGGCCGATGAAGTTTGCTATGGCTTTCTGCCGCTCGGCTTGTTGCTTCTC